>Ga0315338_1000082_pt1 | contig 436913 bp, 392 predicted proteins | sample ASW8metaG_FD_204518 | JGI IMG/M metagenome (GOLD analysis project Ga0315338, IMG submission 204518) | Ammonia-oxidizing marine archaeal communities from Monterey Bay, California, United States - ASW #8 | ecosystem: Environmental > Aquatic > Marine > Coastal | place: USA: California | collected...
TCGAAAACCCTCTTCGGTATTGCAAGAAAACGAACCGTTAAAATACGGTTTCTGGCGATTCCGGATAGCCTATCAGGGCCGATTCGCCAATGAAATCAAAGGCTTGGGAATTGTTCAGGGGCGACTATCGAGTACCGCCTCGACCAGATCGCTTGCCGCAGCAGGATTATCCAAAGCAATGTACTCAGCGACAGTGGCGCCAAAGTGTCACTTTGTAGGCCATGAAGCCACACACAATGCCCCAAGCACTGCTTCGAAACCGCGCAGTAGTTTTAACATCAAGTGGCTTGGCTTTGTGAAGAGACTCAGCTCGAAAATCTGGACGCACCCTTGAACACCTTTCAGCAGAAAAAGGCAAAGCTTTTATGCTTTTATTTAATAATACTAAAGTTTAATTTTTTATTCTGGACTACTTTCCTTACTCATTTTATATAACTGGGCCCCGACATCATCCCACGGCAAGCGCCGCCCATTCTTCTTCATGCGCTCGTAAGCAGTAACCGCCTGACAATACTCAAGAGCACCCGACAAAAACAGTCTCCTAACTAGCCAAAGGGTGCCCCTGACCTCCAACTGCTCGGCTAATGCGGCTTCACGCAGTCTTTTATCACCAGTCAGCAGGGGGCACGCCTCCTGCTTCGCCAGAGATAGTGCAAGAAGATCATTGTGGCTAGGCTTGCGGTAAATACCGCCCAGCCGAAAGGCCTCTCGAACATACCTCTCTTGAACCTCTAGTTGCATAAGCCCCATACTTAAAAGGTAAGCATGACGCGCCTGCAATTCCTCAGCAAACAACACGTCTGGCACGGCAATCGTTTCGGGCACATGGAACATCGGCTCAAGAATTCCACCCACCTCCATGTCAATGAAAATGTTGGCGTCACCAATCAGCCATGTCATCCGGAGACTCCATGTTCCGATTAGCATGGAATTCACTGAGAGACTGCCCCAGAAGCTCAGAGGCTTTCGATTCGCTAATTAGGTCTTCCGCCAGCGCTCGATATACCGACTGAGTGAAAAGCCGGGGTTGCTCTGCCTGATATTGTTCACCGGGCTCTCGCTTCGCCGCCTTCCATGATCGCATGTACTGGCTCCATATCCGCCGGTTAACCTGCTGGCTAGTCACCGACAATTCCTTCGCGCGAAAAGACCAAGCCTGCATACTCAGTCCCCACTCCTGCTTCAGCAAATGTAACTCTCGCGGCTCAAGCCAAGTACGCTTTTCTCCCAAAGACGACAACACCTTGGGTTTGGGAACCAGGAAAGCCCCAGCAAAACGGTGGCATGCCTTCTCTTCATCCAGATCTTTAGAAAGGCGTCCATGCAAAACTAGATGCCCCAGCTCATGAGCCAGTGTGAAACGCTGCCGATCACCCGTCCAGCTCTGACCTACCACCACCACTGGATCACCTTTTAGTCGGGCGGATAGCCCGTTGAAATGCTTGTGGCCATCGTAGCGAGTAATCAAAACCTTGATGCCATAGGTTTCCAGCGTATCAATCAAATCCGGAATCGGCCCTAGCCCCAAATCCCAGTGATTGCGCATGACAATAGCGACGTCTTCGATCGTGTCGTAAGAGGAAACTTTTAGATGCAATTCTTTTGGCAAAACAAATTTGGTGCCCCACGGCGACGGCAGCACTTCTTCCAGCGTCATCCAGCGTTCCAACTGCTCTTTTACATCGGCGAGAACTTTGCGCTCTTCCTTTTCCGGCAAAGTTTCATGCTCGCGATGATTAACATTCTCCAGCTCAACTTCCACTCGTCGGAAGAAGTACTCTGTGCGCACACCCAAAGCTTGCGCCAGGGCTAGCAAGACCCCCGAAGAGGGGATCGACTGGTTATTCTCATACTTGGAAATCGCCATAGCTGAAACGCCAGCCTTCTCGGCAAGCGCACGCAAAGACAGCCCCGCCGCCTTACGAGCCTGCTGGACTCGATCGCCAATCATGGCATCCTCCGGTTTACAACTATTGACGAATAGTACCATTTATGTAAACTACCTAAAAGTGGGGAGAGATCATGAACCCAAGCGTTAATACATTGCAACGGATAGGTCACCATCTCGACCAAGGTATTTATCCTACAGTGCATAATGGCGGCTTTGTCAGGCCCCTCGAAGGCGCCATTTCTACTAGCAGGGGCAAGGTGAAACGTCATGAACGAGAAAGAGAGGGAAGATCCAAAACCAAACCATGGCAACGGGCCACCAGAGGGCAAGGGCCGACCGACAGACCCAGGTCGACCAATCAAGCCACATCGCTCGTCCGCTCAACTATTCAATCGCAATATCAGGAAGAGCTAAGTGTCGTTCAACAGGCTTACCCCAAAACCCAAGCTTGGCACCTTTCCGGCGGTCTTTTACTACTAACGGAAAGCGCACTGATAGAAGGCCTCAATCGAAGTGCTCTTTTCCTAATAGCAATACCGTACGATCACCGGAAGATGGTAAAGAGCTGGGGGTTTTGGGGTAGTTTGTCTCTACCAGGGCCCTGGATCGGCCCTCGCCACACGAACGCCCCTGATGGCTCAATATGCGCCTTCGAGCCCAAGGACCAAACGTGGCAGAAAGGAGACTCTTTAGTAGAACTACTGGATCTTTACAGCCTCTGGGCCGTTAGGCACTTACACCTTGAGTGTCATCAGCGCTGGCCCGGTCATCAATCCGTTACTTTTGCCTGCGAACGATTACTTGAAGTCAGATCTGACGAATATTGCGGATGCGGCAAATCCAATAAACTCTATAGAAATTGCTGCCAGAAAGAAGATTTAAAGATCAAAAAGCTCGCGGCAGCAATGTCTCCTGAAGTTAGGCAACTTATGAGCCGAAAGCCACCAACCAAATTGTGTTCTTTTTTGCATAGTTACGCCAACCCTGTAGAGATTTTGGCGCTTTCTGGCTGGGCCTAACATCTTTCACCTAGTCATTTGATTTGGCTGCATCGTCTAACCAGTTTTGGCCACACTTCCTCAAAAGCCATCCCAAGTTCTTGCTATTCAAGCTTATTCAAGCAACTCCTTCGCGAAACCGTACAGGGCCGGGGGGGGGCGGGCCAACATACTCTCTTGCTCCGCGGGAGAATTTGGTCTTCCTGCGCGCAGCCGAAGCTGCCAAAGAGCTACAGACATTGGTCCGCTACCTTGACTTACAGCTCAGTCCAGTGCCGGCTGGTGCTGCGGGATATCGCCAAGCGGGATGCTGCCTGACCAACTCTTACCCGCCCAGTAACGCCCGCACCGCGCCATCCGCCATTGCGTCCCGATGCTCCAGGGGACTGGCCGGCATCAGTCCGTCCAGCCAGGGCCGGACCAGATAATCCACCGGACCGAACACCAGAGCCAGCACCAGAGCGGGTCGTCCCGCCAGGTGGCGGGTCTCCGGCCAGCGTTTCAGCCAGTCCCGAAGGGCCGTGAAATAGCGGCCGTTGGCATCGCGCAGTAATGGTCCGGCGGCGCTCTCCAGACGGGGGCGAGCAGCGAGCAGGAAACGCGCCCAGTCCGGATGCGCCACGACCCAGTTCAGATAATCCTCCACCAGAGCACGTAAGCCAGCCTCGGCGGAATCCCCCTTCGCCATGGCGGCCATAGCGATCTCGCCGAAATGCTCGACGCCGGCCACGAACAGGGCGGCGAACACACCCTGCTTGTCTCCGAAGTGGTGGTAAAGGCTACCCACGCTGACACCACTGCGGGCACGGATCGCATCGATGGTGACCGCATCCATCCCGCTTTCGGTGGCGCAGGCCAGCGCCGCCGCCAATACACGCTCCCGGGCGCCGGCGCCGGGCCGCGCTGGACTTGCTTCGCTCATGCTAGAACCTTATTCTAGAATAATATTCTAATCGCCATTCTGGAGGAGTCGCCATGACACCGCAAGACATGCAGGCCCTCGGCGAGCGCGTCCTGGCGGCGCAGCCGTTCAGCCGCTTCCTGGGCGCGCGCCTGGATCGTTTCGTGGAAGGGGAGGCCCAGCTTTCCCTGGTCCTGCGCCCAGAGTTCCTGCAACAACACGGCCGCCCCCACGGCGGCATACTCAGCTATCTCGCCGACAACGCCCTTACCTTCGCCGGCGGCTCCTTGTACGGCGACGGCCTGACCCTGGAGTTCAAAATCAACTACACGAAGGCGGCCAAGGGCGACACCCTGGTGGCCCGCGCCCGGGTGGAAAGCTCAGGCCGCCAGGCGGCGGTGTGCCGCTGCGACCTGTTCTCGGTGGGCGAGGACGGCTCGGAAACCCTGTGTGCGGTGGCCCAGGGCACCATTATGGCGCCGGCGACCGCCACGGATTAAGGGCGTCCAAGAGGGCTATCTCAGCCATTTACCCAGTTTCTTCCTGGTCTCACTCTGGCTGTATGTTCTTCCCTCATGCACAGCGCGCTCCCCACGCGAGAGCCCTTCGAGCATTTCTATCCTACTGCCATGAATTTTATTGACGGGGATGGCGTCAAGGTCGAGCCCTTCCAGGCACCTTGCATTGACCGCCCAACCGTCGAAGGGCTCGACGCCCTCGCGCAGCTCCTGCGCAGTCGGGTCACTCGGTCGTCTGAAGGGCAGGATTCCGCACACCGGGCAGAAGTAGTCTTTCGCTGTTCGCGAGCCCCATTGGTACAACGTCAGATCGCTCCACGGAACCAGTAGGCGCAGCGACTCTTTCGCTACGCGATGATTCAGCGCGCCTCTGCGCTGGCAGATGGAACAATCGCAAGAGCGCACATGATCAATGTCCGCTTCCACTTCAAACCGGATTCTTCCGCAATGGCATGAGCCCTGATACGTCTTCACAGCACACAACCTAATATTTGTAGATACGATTACTGCAGCAGTTACTGATACGGTTAAGTGGTTCAACGAAGCAAAGCGAGCCAAGGGTGCGTGTTTAATTGCGTGGTTAGGTATTCATCACCAAGTTCGGCCAAATTTCGAGCCACCTTTTTTCTTTCAAACGTTGAGCAAATACCTTTGGCTTCGGCCTCTTTCGATTCAGCGTAATCGTGTACTCGAAAAGCACATCAATACCAAACGGTGCGACGATTTCTATATCGTTACTTTCATTCAGGGTCGCGCCAACCGCCGTTTCTACTTCTACCCAGTAGCTCATGGCATCTTCAGTTGACGCATACGGACGATCTGAATTCCGTTTATGCATTCTCACCTGATTCTTTACCGACCATGGTAAGTCGGAGATCGCTTTGAGCCGACGCTCCAATTCGTTATCCGCTTCCTCGCTTACATTGAGCGGATCAAAGTAAATCAAGTCGATATCATTAAGATCTGTGGCGCGGCTATACCCATGAACTTTATCCCACGCTAGGTTGCGAACGAACCCAGCGGCAAGGCACCAATCACTCAACCCCAGCGAACTCGCAATGACAAGTGCCTGCATTCGCTTGGCGTCTTCCGATATCCATTTCTTGATCTGTGTACTGTTGTCCATTTCGATGCCTAACGCCCGGCTCATGTGTCGGTTTGCAGTCGCGAACCGGCGGAAATTTGTCGCTGTGTAGGCGATCGTTATATTTAGGATCTAAATATCCCACCCCTGAATCGCATGATGCCTTCTTACATACTCCACCGATGGCCGTTGCTTTTTCTGAAAAGGCAAATGCATTTTCTTGCCATGAAGCCTAGAGGTAAGAAGCTTGTCTAATTTAGAGTATTCGCCTCCCTCATTTCTTGGATCGAAATAATGAATCTGATGATTCTCGGTGAGGGTAATCAACCCACTATCAAAGAGCTTGTGGTGAAAGCTGTTTAGGAGGATGCCGTTACGAACATCTAAACGTTGCGCACTCGTGGCTTGAGACCAGGGAATAATATGACAAGCTTCAAGCGTTTCAGGAAAACCGATCTCCGTAAAAGCACACCTGTGCCTATATGCGCGAAGAACCGCGCTTCGAAAGAGCAATTGCTTGACTCCGCGCGATTTGACCTTTACGTATACCTCCTCTGAATCAGCTGGATCTTGAGCCAAGCGCTTGGTTAGATCATCAAACGATGTACCGTCCGCCGAGAATAAAAACGGGTTTTCTATGTCGTCCCAGCTGTATCCCCAAACAGATTCATAGCCCGCAGCAAGATCATCGAAACTGTGAGCGATGAATCCGGCGCCGGGATCTCCAGACTGACTTACCACCAATATGGTAAGTGGTGGAAGTTTCTCGGCTAGACAATAGTCTTGAATTAACCCGAGAACGTAACGAATAGGCCGATGATGTATTCCGAGCGCTCTTGCCAACTCACCATATGTAATAGTTTTTTCATCTCTGGCTATCGCAACGAGAACAGGCCATGCGCGCGAGGCTCTCTCAACTTGGTTCACTTGGGCCACAGGCCACCTCCCAGAATATAACGTACATAGTAAGCGGCGCCAAAGGCGTCCGTGACTCCATTGCCTGGTTAGGCGTCAAATACCCAGACCTGATTTCGCATAACTAAGCGCCAGCCCCTTTACTATATCGAAGGTCATTGAGCCCCCTTTCTCCGTAATCACGGTTTTGGTCTTCGCCCATATGGACTCATTACGAATAGCATCCAAAAACTCGTGGCCCGGCCAAGTGAGTCTGTATATATAAAAATGCTTAGGTCGCTGACTCAATTCCTTGGATATAGAGGCCTGAACAAGGCCGGCCTCGTCTAGTAACACAGCGTGATAGGACATTTCGAACTGCCGATATTCATCGAAGTCGGAGAGGCTTACCCTCTCATTTGGCGCCAAATCTTCCGCAGCGAGTAGTAGCTCCCTAATTATGTCCCAGTCCCTTCTCATTGGATATCACCTAACGCCCGGCGCAGCGGACTATTTGGAGCGATGAAGGAACAGAAAATAGATCCGCCTGCCGTCGCTTGTTAAATGGCATGTTTGATCCTCATGTGTTCTTCCGGGCCAAATGGATCGAATATGTGGTGGATGATTTGGTTGCGGCCAATGCGCCACTCATGCGACTCAAACCCTTCGCTGCCTGGACTTGATTTATGTGGTTTTCCAAAAGCAGTCTCGAAATGTCTCTCAAACTCATTGTATGATCTGGCCTGATCTTCATATGAGTGCCGAAAGAATTCAAGCTCCGTTAGAACACCATTCATGATTTTGCCATTTAACGTTTCGCTTAAGCCGCGCGGCTTGCCGCGTCGGCTTCAAGCGATGGTTAGGCTTTCGTTCGCTCCAGGAGCTGCCGTGCCTTCTCGAGCCGTTCGGCTAACTTCGCGGGCCCAGCACCTGGGGCGTGTGGTTGACTGGCGTACCGCTCCAAAATATTTACTTCGTCAGCGTACCGCCGCTCTTTTCTATAAAGGATCGCGAGTTGCTCGTAATACCAGGGAGCAACACCCCAACCGGCGCCGTTCTTCCGGGATTCAGCTTCCGTTTCCTCAACGCAATCTTGGAGGAGAGCAATTGCCTCATCGTGCCGCTTGTCCCGCTTAAGCTGCTTTACCTGCTCAACGGCATCAGTGTAGTGCTGGCGCTCTTCACTTTCCTCAGTTCCTTTATAATCACTTATGCGAGCCTTTGGACCGACGATCTGGAACAGGATTTCAACGAAACCTCCGTCACTGACGTAAGTTTTTAGAAGGCGTGGCTGGGCGTCCTCGACGAACCCTCTCTCGACTAGGGTGTTCGCAACTTCCTTCGGCACGTAGCCAAGCAGCGTACGCTTCGTAAGAAAGATGCCCTTGTGGCAACCGATTAGTCTGATCGCGTTCTTATCGTATCGATTCCCGGGCTCCGGCTCCCATTCCAGAGCTCTCTGCTTGCCGCGCGCAAACCGCGCCGCACCCGCCTTCCGATGGGTTAGGCCAGCCACCTCAAGTCGTTCCTCGTAGATCTGGAAGCCGTCCGGTATCGGTGGTAGATGGTAATTTGCTCTGGTCATACCCTCTCCGTGAAGCCTAACGCCTGGCGCAGCAGGCTAATCGGAGCCATGCAGAGGCGGAAATTTGGTCTGTCTGCCGCCACTTGTTAGCTTCTTCTTTTAATTCTGGCATTGGCTGCAACTGCTCCTTCCCCATAGAGTAAAAAGCTGTGATCTTCAGGTGCTTCAGGCCACCGTTCATGGGGCACGCTGTTCAGATAGATAGGTAATTCTATCTCTGCTTCTGGGTCTGCGTTTCCCCATCGGGCTAAATCTGCGAACTGAGGGTACTCATATCCAGATGGACTATCCCAGAGAACGAGAAAAGCAACAGGAAAAAACTTCATTAGCCAAAATACGGCAGCATCCTGTGCCCTGAGATCTCTGATGGCAGAGTCTCTTATTAAAATTTGAGTCTTATACGGGTAGACCCAATACTTTATCCGCAGTCTTGAAGGCATTGGGAGAGATTCATCCAAGAACCACTCCATCATTTCATCGCTGCGATCGCCTTCGTGAAACCTATCGACACCCACAGCGGAAAGATGACCAAAAACGGCGCGGGCAATTTTCCCTGGCTTTCCGCTAACATACATTACGCTAGGCAACTTTATGCTGCTGGCTAGGTAAGATTTAATTCCTTGCGTGAAATCATTAAATGCAAGATCGTAATTCAGTCCCAAGGCGCTATTGTTGCACCTTTTACAGAGAGTTCTGAATTTGACTCCATTCTGAGATATTCGGGGCTTTGGTCCCGGCCTATCAGCACCTAGAACGGAGGTTAGGTGGTTAACCTCCATTTGTGTCACCCGCACAGATCCTTTTGGGGGCGTATGGTCTTCTGTGAGCTGACCAAACTCTCCACAGATATTACATCTGCCTTCTTTCGGCCCGCGAGTCAAAAATCGTTTCAACGTGCCCCCTTAAGCTAACGCCTTGCTTACCGGTAAATTGCGAGTGCGGCAAGTAATTTATCCGGGTGCAGTAACTTGTTAGGAGAACCATATCCAGCGCCCCAAAAACTGCAACGCAAAAAGGGCAAACCCCAGAATACCGACAGCGCCAGTATGGGTTCTTAGCTGCACCCATGTTAAAAATTTAACCGAATACTCTAAAAACCAGACGATTAGTTGATATAAAAAAAATCCGGCAATAAATGGCACCATCAATAAGCCCAAAATCGAAAGCAACCAGTAAACAGGATCGCTTTCTATCAAGAATTCAATAACATCGATACTGTAGATGTTAAAAGTGGAGAAAATAATAGCGAAACCAATCACATAGAAGCCAAGGAAGGAAAAATTGGCCATATGCCTTTCAAAGAACCTTAAGTGGGAATCATCATCTACAAATGTAATTTTTGGATTTATCCGAGAAATCAATGGCCTTAAATAGCGACTTACCAGAACGCTAATATTTTCTACCTTGATTGCCTCCACGGCCAATAGAAAGACTGCCAGAAGTTCTACTGTGTCAAAAATTACTGCCAACCTCGAACTCTCCTAACGCCTAAAATCAGGTGCGCCGTAGGCGTCACCTGGATTTACTTGTTATGTTTTTCAAAATATATTGTTGGATATGAGCTTGACTACTATTACCTATAGCCCACCCAAGGTGCTCTTCTACAAATGGTGCAAGATCATCATTATTTGAATAAGCTGACTTTGCCTTCGCAACTGTTAGTAAGTTGATAATTTTTATTTTTTCATCTTTTGGGAGCAACTCAAATAATTGAGCGAATTCATTTGCAGAGTAAACAAGGGCCTTTCGAGGAGTCACTGCTACAGAAAATAAAACATCCGTGTTATAGTGCCCCATCCTAAATGTTGGGTAGTCACTTGTTAGTAAACAGTCTGTATCGAAGTTAAATTCCTCAACATTTGCATTGAGCAGTCCATGATGAAATGGCTTTGATTGAAATCCAGTCAATTCATTTACAATAAACAGTGCAAAAGCCATAACGCTTTTTGTTGGAGAGCTACCAACATAACTGAAGACTTCATCTATAGAATCCTTTGATCCTTGGGTCATGGATTTTTTGATCGATAAAAATTCTTCTTCTGATAGCTCCATTAGTTCAAGGACACTTGGATTTCTTGCCTCTAGGCATGTAAGGTAAAAAGCAAGGTCCTTTTTAGTGCTAGTTGGGATTATCGCATAATCTGCACCCCTAACCGAATTAAGCGCTTTATATCCCACCTCATCTAACTTAGGCGTAACATGTGTAGATTCAATTTCAAATGAGCCATCTGGAAAGATCATTTCGTAAAGATTTTTTATATTTGCAGAATGCTTTATAGAGGCATTCTTTACTTCGAATTTTCCAGTGTGTTCAATTCTTTTAAAGCGGCAAAGTTTCTTAGACTCTTTTCCAATTGCCCATGCCGAAAGAAAGTGTTGCGGCACAAAATGATGATTTACGGGTTTATTCATAAGTTGATGCTAGACTTTTAGTGAAACATAACGCTTAGATAACCGGCGCTGGAACGCAGCGGAGGACGCCAAAAGCGGTACGCTTTTGGCGTCCGGTTGACCGTATGGTTATGACCTGGCCACTCCCGTGTAAATTCCCAGACTATCACCGATTAGTCTCAGCTTATTTATCATTTCGATTTGAGCCATCGACCTCTTTTCGTCAAGCCTTGGCCCTGTCATTCGAGCCTGTGCGATCCAGTGTAGCGCCTCACATGCCTCGATTACAGACGTTTCCCGAGGAAGTCTAAGCACCCCGGCAATAAGAGAATAGCAAGGAATCGAACGCTTTTTGGCCAGAATTTCACTGCAAAATACCACCAAGTCGTATTGTGTTCCCGGCTCAACATTCATTTCCTGTAGCCGTTGATGCTCTTTGATTAAGAGAGACGATAACTCTCCAAGCTTCTCTTTGAATTTGACCACCGGATCTAAGACCAGACGGATAGCCATCTGGCCAAAAACGTACACGGAAAAGCCAGCAACTATAGTGTTGAAAGTGTCCAATGCATCTCCCTGTAGTCATAACAAGTATTAAGCCGCGCGCGCTTATTGGATAAACACGCACGCGACATATCTTGTTAACTCTATTTCAATTACCTGAAATAGAAGCAGAAATTCTCGGGTGTGACAAACCGATCCAATCGCTGGCGCATAAACACAAAAAACGCGGCCGAAGCCGCGTTTCTGATGCGAGAGAGGCTGAGGCTTGCGGTGGGCAAGCCCCGACTTGTTACCGCCCCAGAATGTCCCGAGCAATAATCTCCTTCATGATCTCGCTGGTACCGCCGTAGATGCGCTGGATGCGCGCGTCGACGAAGTCGCGGGAGATCGGGTATTCCTGCATGTAGCCGTAGCCGCCGAAGAGCTGCAGGCACTGGTCCGCCACTTTGCCTTGCAGCTCGGTGGTGGTGAGCTTGGCGATGGAGGCGTTGGTGGTGCTGAGTTCGCCGCGGTCGTACTGCTCGATGGATTGTTCGCAGAACGCTTTGTTGACCTGCACTTGGGAGTGCAGGTCGGCGAGGACGAAGCGGGTGTTCTGGAATTTGCTGATCGACTGGCCGAAGGCCTGGCGTTCCTGGGTGTAGGCGATGGTGCGGTCGATCATGCCTTCGCAGGCGGCGACGGCGCCAAGCGCCAGGATCAGGCGTTCGCGGGGCAGTTCGTTCATCAGGTTGGCGAAGCCGCGCCCTTCCCCGCCGAGGATCTGGTCGGCGCCGACTTTGACGTTCTCGAAGAACAGCTCGGAGGTGTCGGCGGCGTGGTGGCCCATCTTTTCCAGGTTCCGGCCGCGGGCGAAGCCGGGCAGGCTGGTGTCGACGGTGAACAGCGTCATGCCTTTGGAGCCGGCGTTGGGGTCGGTTTTGGTGGCGAGCACGATGACGTCGCAGTGCTGGCCGTTGGTGATGAAGGTTTTCTGGCCGTTGATCACGTAGCCGTCGCCGTCTTTTTCGGCGCGGGTCTTCATGCCCTGCAGGTCGGAGCCGGCGCCGGGCTCGGTCATGCCAATGGCGCCCACGGCTTCACCGCTGACCATCTTCGGCAACCAGGTCTGTTTCTGCTCTTCCGTGCCCAGATGAAGGATGTAGGGCGCGACGATGTCCGAGTGCACGGACAAGTTGGAGGCCAGGGCGCCGAAGCCCATACGCGAGGCTTCTTCCACCATGATCGCGGAGAGGCGGAAGTCCGCGCCGAAACCGCCGTACTGTTCCGGGACGTCAACGCACAGCAGGCCGTTTTCGCCCATGCGGTTCCAGAGGTCGCGGGGGAGTTTTTCGTCCTTTTCCCACTGGTCGTAGTGGGGCGCCACTTCCTTCTCGAGGAATTTGCGGACGTTATCGCGGAACAGATCGATTTCGTTCTGATCGAGCATGACTGACCCTTTTGGCTGGACACAAAAGGGTATTTTAACCGCTCCCGCCCCGGGGGTCGCCGTCCGGCCGTGGCCGGCCGGTCACGGCGTTCCCGGGCCGGAACTCAGAATTCCGGCTCGACGGTGACTTCCGAGCGCAGGGAGTTGGCAACGAAGCAGTTGCGGTGGGCGCTGTCGTGGAGCTTGGCCAGCGCGGCGGGATCGATGTCTTCCTCGAACACCACCTTGGGGCGCAGGTTGATGCGGGTGATCGCGAAGCGGCCTTCGGCGTTCTTCTCCACCACGCCGTGGGGCCGGTCCACGTAGCTGAGCACGCGCAGGCGCTGCTTGGCGGCGATCGACAGGAAGGTGAGCATGTGGCAGCTGGCGGTGGCGGCGATCACCGCTTCGTCCGGGTTCACCCGCGAGGCGGTGCCGAAGTATTCCGGCGAGCCGGAAGCCTGCACCACCTCGCCGCCGGCGAAGGTCCATTCATGGGAACGGTCGAAGGTTTCGTAGTCGAAGCTGGCCTGCGGCGGCAAGTGCCAGGCAACGGTGGCGCCATATTCACTCATGGTGGACTCCTTCTGCGTGTTGTCCTTATACCATGCTACCGAAGCGCGCCGGGGGCAATATTGAGCAGGATCAATAATGCTTTTAATCCGCCTTCAGGCGCTCGCACACGGCCCGCGCCACCCGCGGGCTGTAGAGCAACGCACAATGGCCCAGATAGGGCAGGTGCAGGTTCTCCTCCGCGTCCGCCAGGGTGGCGGTGGAGGCGGGCATCACGAAGTTGTCCAGCTCTGAGTAGAGGCAATAGAAGCGTGTCTCCCCCGGGCACTGGCCGCCTTCCGCCAGTTCCTCGAGGAAGGGGCTGCGGTAACGCATCTGCGCGGCCGCGCCCCGGGCCGGGAACAGCGAGGAAATGCGCGTGCCATAGTGGGGGCTGCCCAGGGTGATCACCTTGTTCACCTTGCCGGCCAGGCCCAGGTTCTTCAGGGCATAGCGGGTCAGCGGTCCGCCCATGGAGTGGCACACCAGGTCCACCTGTTCGGCGCCGGTGCGCGCCAGCACGTTCTCCACGTGGCGGGCGACCTGGGCGGCGAGCTTGCGGGCGTTGATGTGCGGTGGCGTGTAGCTCACCGCGTAGACGTTGCGGAAGCCCTGGCGCCGCAGCCGCCACTGCATCCACAGAAAGTTGGCGCTGTTGCCGCCGTAGCCGTGCACCAGGATCACCGGGCGGTGATCGCAGGCGCGCGCCCGCTTGGGCGAGGCGTCGTGGAGCAGACGCAATGGATAGGTGCCGCTGAGGAAGGTGAGGCTGGCCGCTTCCACCAGAATCGCCCGGGCCACCGCGCTACCGCGCAACGGGTCGCGCTCGCCCTCCGCCGGGGGCGCCTGGAAGTTACGCCGGTCGTAATGCCAGACCAGATAGAACGCCAGCGTTACGTAGGTGGGGATCAGTATCACCACCACCAGAATCAGCGAAAGAATCCAAATCATCGTCGTGCTCCCTGGTCCCCGGGGTCGTGCCGGTATGGAAAACGCTCTGACACTAACCAGCGGCCATCCTGGACACAACGCACCCTGCCCGATTGTCGGACCAGCCCGGCCATTGACTTCCCGGCGGCGGCGCGCCCCGGATGCAGCGGACCCGCCGCCGTGGCACACTTCCGTTCCTTCACTCTTCACGACGGGCAAGGCATGAAAGACAGGGCGATCGTTAATGAAGTAGGGCTGCGCGACGGCCTGCAGAATCAACCGGTGACGGTGGGCACCGAGGCCAAGGCGGCCATCGCACGGGCACTGGTGGGCGCCGGTGTGCGCTACCTGGAGCCGGTCAGCTTCGTCAGCCCCAAGGCGATTCCGCAGATGGCCGACGCGGCGGCGCTGACGCCGCTGCTGCCCCGGGACGAGGGCCTGGGCCTGCACTACACCGCCCTGGTGCCCAACCTGAAGGGCTACCAGTTGGCCCGCGACGCCGGCTACCCCACCGTGGCGCTGGTGCTGTCCACCACCGACACCTTCAACCAGCGCAACCTGAACATGAGCCTGGAGCAGGCGACGGCCAGTTGCGAGGCGATCATCCAGGCCGCCCGCGCCGACGGCGTGGCCACCCGCACCTATATCTCCGGCGCCTTCGCCTGCCCCTACGACGGCCCCGTGCCGGTGACGCTGCCACAGCGACTCACCGAGCGCATGTTCGAAGCCGGCAGCGACGAGGTAGCCATCGCCGACACCATCGGCGCCGGCAACCCGCGGCAGATGAAAGACATCATGGCGCCGCTGATCCGCGACTTCGGGGCGGAACGGTTCTACGTGCACCTGCACGACACCCGTGGCCTGGCGGCGGCCATGGCCTGGGCCGCCCTGGATCTGGGCGTGCGCCGCTTCGACGCGTCGCTGGGCGGCCTGGGCGGCTGCCCGTTCGCGCCGGGCGCCACCGGCAACGTGGCCACCGAGGATCTGGTCTACCTGCTGGAAAGCTGCGGCCTGGATACCGGCATCGAAATCCAGGCGCTGCGTGAAGCGGTGGCGCTGGCCGCCGAGGCCACCGATCGGCCGCTGGGCGGGCGCATTCTCACCTGGATCGAGAGTCAGGAAGCGCGCGGCAAACAGATCACGCTGTAGGCGGCTGCAGCACCGCCATCTCGGCGCGCAGCGCGTCGGGCACCGGGGTGGGTCTGTGGGTGTCGCGGTCGATCAGCACCATCACGCTTTCCGCCATGGCCACCGGGCGGCCGTCCACGGCGGCGCGCCCGCGCAGCACGAAGGAGCTGTTGCCGATGCCGGCCAGCTCGGAGCTCAACGCCACCTCGCCCATGCCGGTGTCCCAGCGCTGGTAGCGGATGTCGATGCGCGCCACCAGCAGCCCCAGGTTCGGCTGCCGCAGCATGGTCACCGAACCGGCCCGGGCCTGCTCCAGGTAGCGCGCCTGGGCCAGCTCGGAGAGCCGCCGGTCCGGGTCCAGGTCCGCGTAGCGGGCGGTCAGGGCCACCTGGCGCGGCCCCGGCTCGAAGGTTTCGGTCTCTTCCGGCAGCTCCGGCCAGGGCAGTAGTGGCTGACCGTCCACCTGTTCGGAGGCCAGGGCCCGGCGCGCCGCCTCCGGCAGCGCCACCCAGCGGGATGCCGCCCAGCCGGCTTCCCCCCAGGCGCCCATCAGGCACTCCTGCACGCCCACGCATTCGCCATTCTGGAACAGCGCCTGCACCAGACGGTAGCTGTCGTCCTCCACCGCCACCAGGCGCACGGCGGCGGTGACTTCGTGGGGGTAGTGGGTCTCGCGCAGAAAGTGGGTCACGGTGCGGCGCGGGCGCAGCAGCACGTCGTCGGAATACCAGGCCCGGTCGCCGAGCACCGCCATGTGGAAGCGGGTGCGCGCTTCGGTGTGAAAGCTCTGCACCGCCACGTTGTTTACGTGCCGTTCGGTGTCCAGGTGGCTGTAATGCGGGTTGAATCGGATCGAGAACGGGTAGGCGCCGGTCTCCAACTGCCAGGGCTGTGTTTTCACTCGAGGGCTCCACGACTGCGTTTCACGGATCAAACGCGCATCAAAGGGCAAAGCCCGGCGCCGCGCAACCCCGGTGTCCGAAGCCGCCGGCTTTTCGTCGCAAACGGTGGTTGCGGGTACCGGCCCGGCCCCGAATGATGGTCGCAAACCCTATAACGAGGAGCCCGACAATGAGCGAACCGCAAACCCGTAGCGTGCAGCAACTGATGGATCTGAGCGGCCGTACCGCCCTGGTTACCGGCGGGTCCCGGGGGCTGGGGCTGCAGATGGCCCAGGCCCTGGGCGAAGCCGGGGCGCGGCTGGTGATCAGCTCACGCAAGGCGAACGAGCTCGAGGAGGCCGCCGAACAACTGCGCGCCGACGGTATCGACGTGACCCCGCTGGCGGTGGACCTGGCCGACGAGGACGCGGTGATGGGCCTGGCGGACCGGGCACTGGAGGTGCTGGGTCGGGTGGACATTCTGGTCAACAACGCCGGCGCCTCCTGGGGCGCGCCCGCCGAGGATTACCCGCTGGAGGGCTGGGACAAGGTGATGACGCTGAACGTGCGCAACCTGTTCCTGCTGACCCGGGAAATCGGCCGGCGCAGCATGATCCCCAACGGCGGCGGCCGGGTGGTGAACGTGGCGTCTAATGCGGCCCTGGGCGGCAACCGGGACTTCATGCAGGCGGTGGGCTACAACACCAGCAAGGGCGCGGTGGTGACCTTCACCCGCGCGCTGGCGGCGGAATGGGGCGCCTACAACATCACCGTCAACGCCATCGGCCCGGGGGTGTTTCCCAGCAAGATGTCGCGCTATCTCACCGACCGGCACGGCGTCGAGGCGCTGGCCGCGCGGGTGCCGCTCAACCGGGTCGGCGACGAGGAGGATCTGAAAGGCACGGTGCTGCTGTTCGCGTCCGACGCCGGCAAGCACATCACCGGGCAGTTCCTGGTGGTGGACGGTGGCGCCAGCGCCATGATCGCCGGCTGAACCGGCGCCCGGGGAGGGCGCCGGCGAGTCCGGTCAGTGCAGCTGGAACAGAATCTTCAGCAGCTGCACGCCGAGCAGCACGATCAGCGGGCTCAGGTCGAGCCCGCCCATGTCCGGCAACAGACGGCGCACCGGCGCCATCAGCGGCTCGGTGATTTGGATCACCACCCGCACCACCGGGTTGGACGGGTCCGGCGCCACCCAGCTCAGGATCACCCGGACCAGCACCGCCCAGAACACGTAATCCAGGATCAGCGAGGCCAGTTCTCTGAGCGTGTACACCAGCAACTGCGGGCCGATGCCCGCCGGCAGGCCGCCGGTCTGGATGGTCAGCAGCATCAGCGCCTTGACCACGATCAGGATCATGATCAGCACCAGCGAGGCGATATCCAGGCCCCGGTAGCCGGGAATGAGACGGCGCAGCGGTGCCAGCAACGGGTTGGTGGCGCGCAACACGAATTGCGAAATGGGGTTGTAGAAGTCCGCGCGCGCCAGCTGCAGCACGAAACGGGTCAGAACGATGAAGATGTATACGCTGAATGCGAAATCAATCAGGAAGACCGCGGCGCCCTGAGGATTCATGACGACTCCAGACTGTTCGTGTGGCAGCAGAGTATTGGGGTAAAGGCGGCCGGTTTCAAATTTTTGGTCGGACGGCGGCCGCCCGACCTCAAAGCATTAGCCGGAAAGCTGCTCGGAGCGCTCGCGGGCGGCGGCCACGGCGGCCTGTACCTGCTCGCGCAGGCCCGCCTCTTCGAACACCTGCAGGGCGGCGGCGGTGGTGCCGCCGGGGCTGGTGACCCGCTGGCGCAGCACGTCGGGACCGTCCTCGCTGGTGATCGCCAGCTGGGACGCGCCCCAGGCGGTCTGCAGCACCAGCTGTCGGGCGGTGGTGGCGGACAACCCCTGGGCCCGGGCGGCGTCGATCAATGCCTCCATGAGCAGGAAGAAGTAGGCCGGGCCGGAGCCGGACACGGCGGTCACCGCGTCCAGCTCGCTTTCGGTCTCGAACCAGAAGGTCAGGCCCACGGCGCTGAGAATCTGACCGGCCATTTCCTTCTGCTCGGCGCTCACGTCCGGGGCGGCGTAGAGGCCGGTGGCGCCGGCCTGCACCAGCGACGGGGTGTTCGGCATGCAGCGCACGATGGGCGCCTCGCCGAGCCAGTTACGCAGGTTGTCCACGGTGACGCCGGCGGCGATCGAGATGATCAGCGGCTGGCGCTCTTCGATGATCTCGCGCAGGGCGGCGCAGGCGTCGCCCATCACCTGGGGCTTCACCGCCAGCACCAGCACGTCCACGCGGCGCGCCACGTCCAGGTTGTCGCGGCTGACATGAACGCGGTGCAACTGGGCCACTTCGTCGAGGCGGTCCTGGGAGGGGTCGCTCATCCAGATGCGGGCCGGGCGGATCCCCTTGGCGATCATGCCGCCCGCCAGACTGTTCGCCATGTTACCGGCGCCGATGAAGCCGATCAGTTGTTGTGCCATAAGCTGCGTCGTCCTTTCAGCGAGTGTCCTTGGGCGGACGCGGGCCGAACAGGGCGGTGCCCAGCCGCACCAGGGTGGCGCCTTCTTCGATGGCCACCGTGTAGTCCGCGCTCATACCCATGGAGAGGGTGTCGAGGGCCGGCATTGTATTGCGCAATTGTGACAGTGTCATGGCGAGGGCGTGGAAAGCGGCGCGGTTGTGGTCGTCGCTGTCGGCGCGGGGAATCGCCATCAGCCCGCGCAGGCGCAGGCGCGGCCAGTCGGCGAACCCGGCGGCCAGCACCGCGACCTGATCCAGCGCCACCCCGCTTTTGCTGGCTTCGTCGTCCACATTGACCTGGATGCAGACGTTGAGCGGCGGCAGGTGGTCCGGGCGCTGCTCGTTGAGCCGGCGCGCCACCTTGGCGCGGTCCACGGTGTGCACCCAGTCGAAATGGGCGGCGATGTCGCGGGTCTTGTTGGACTGGATCGGGCCGATGAAATGCCACGCCAGCCCCCGGTCCGCCAGGGCGGGCATCTTGTCGAGGGCTTCCTGGAGGTAGTTTTCACCGAAATGGCGCTGGCCCTGGTCGGCGAGCGCGGCGATCTCGTCGGCGCCGCGGGTCTTGCTGACCGCCAGCAGGGTGACGCTTTGCGGGGCCCGGCCGGCGCCGGCGCAGGCGGCGTCGATCCGTGCGCGAATCGAGGTTAGCGGGGTATCGGTTTCGGGCATGATTGAATGGCTCACGGCGAGCGGTTAGTTTAAGGACCTATACCGTCCTGCGAAATTTTACTGAGAAGAATACATAAACCCATGGATATCACCGAACTGCTTGCCTTCAGCGCCAAAAACGGCGCCTCGGATTTGCACCTTTCCGCCGGCCTGCCCCCGATGATCCGGGTGGACGGCGACGTGCGCCGTATCAATCTGCCGGCCATGGAGCACAAGGAAGTGCACGCGCTCGTTTATGACATCATGAACGACAAGCAGCGCAAGGATTACGAGGAGTTCCTGGAGACCGACTTCTCGTTCGACGTGCCCGGCGTGGCCCGTTTCCGGGTCAACGCCTTCAACCAGAACCGCGGCGCCGGCGCCGTGTTCCGGACCATTCCCTCCAAGGTGCTGACCATGGAGGACCTGGGCATGGGCAAGGTGTTCCAGAAGATATCCGATTTCCCACGCGGCATCGTGCTGGTGACCGGGCCCACCGGCTCGGGTAAATCCACCACCCTGGCGGCGATGATGGACTACATCAACGAGAGCCGCTACGAGCACATCCTCACCATCGAGGACCCGATCGAATTCGTGCACGAATCCAAGAAGTGCCTGGTCAACCAGCGGGAAGTGCACCGCGACACCCTGGGCTTCGCTGAGGCGCTGCGCTCCGCCCTGCGGGAAGACCCGGACATTATTCTGGTGGGCGAATTGCGCGACCTGGAAACCATCCGGCTGGCGCTCACCGCCGCCGAAACCGGCCACCTGGTGTTCGGCACCCTGCACACCACCTCGGCGGCCAAGACCATCGACCGGGTGGTGGACGTGTTCCCGGCGGAGGAGAAATCCATGGTCCGCTCGATGTTGTCGGAATCCCTGCAGGCGGTGATCTCGCAGACCCTGATGAAGAAGAACGGCGGCGGGCGGATCGCCGCCCACGAGATCATGATCGGCACCGCCGCGATCCGGAACCTGATCCGCGAGGACAAGGTGGCGCAGATGTACTCCGCCATCCAGACCGGCGGCGCCCTGGGCATGCAGACCCTGGACCAGTGCCTGCAGGGTCTGGTGAAGAAAGGCCTGGTGGCCCGTCAGGCGGCCCAGGAAAAAGCCAAGAACCCGGACGCCATCTGATTGGGGCAACGCATGGAATTTGAAGATCTTCTTAAATTAATGGTGCAGAAAGGCGGCTCGGACCTGTTCATCACCGCCGGCGTGCCGCCGAGCATGAAAATTCACGGCAAGGTGCTGCCGGTGACGCGCAACGCCCTGACCCCGGACATGACCCGGGACATCGTGCTCAGCACCATGAACGAAAAGCAGCGCAAGGAATTCCTCGAACACCACGAGTGCAACTTCGCGATTTCCGCGCGCGGCATCGGCCGGTTCCGGGCCAGCGCCTTTTATCAGCGCAACCTGGTGGGCATGGTGCTGCGCCGCATCGAGACCAAGATTCCCAACGTGGACGAGCTGCGCCTGCCGCCGGTGATCAAGGACCTGGCGATGACCAAGCGCGGCCTGGTGATTTTCGTCGGCGCCACCGGCACCGGTAAATCCACCTCGCTGGCGTCGATGATCGGCCACCGCAACAAGAACTCCAAAGGGCACATCATTTCCATCGAGGACCCGATCGAATTCATCCACCAGCACCAGGGTTGCATCGTCACGCAACGGGAAGTGGGCATCGACACGGAATCCTTCGAGGTGGCGCTGAAGAACACCCTGCGTCAGGCGCCGGACGTGATTCTGATCGGCGAGGTGCGCAGCCGCGAGGTGATGGACCACGCCATCGCGTTCGCCGAGACCGGCCACCTCTGCCTGGCCACCCTGCACGCCAACAACGCCAACCAGGCGCTGGACCGGATCATTCACTTCTTCCCGGCGGATCGCCATAACCAGCTTTACATGGACCTGTCGCTGAACCTGCGCGGCATCGTCGCCCAGCAGCTGATCCCCACCCCGGACGGCAAGGGCCGGCGCGCCGCCATCGAAGTGCTGCTCAACACGCCGCTGGTGTCGGACCATATCCGCAAGGGCGAGATTCATCTGCTGAAAGCGTTGATGAGCAAGTCCCGGGAACAGGGCATGCAGACCTTCGACCAGGCGCTCTACGATCTCTACGACGCCGGCGAGATCACCTACGAGGACGCCATCGCCCACGCCGACTCGCCCAACGATCTGCGCCTGATGATCAAGCTCGGCAACGAAACCGACGCCACCAGCCTGGATCACGCCACCCGCGGCCTGACCATCGAAGGCGACCACGACTAGCCGGCGTTTATCCTTCTTTTACGGTCGGCCGGGCAAGAGTGCACCTATCCTTCACGGACGGGCTCCCACTCTTGCCCGGACATTCGTATCGGGAGGCAACGTCATGAACAAGTTCGCATCCGCCCACTGGGAAGGCGACATCAAGAAGGGCAAAGGCACCATTTCCACGCAAAGCGGTGCCCTCAAGGAACAGCCCTACGGTTTCAACACCCGCTTCGAGGACGAGCCCGGCACCAACCCGGAAGAGCTGATCGGCGCCGCCCACGCCGGTTGTTTCTCGATGGCGTTTTCGCTGGAGCTGGGTAACGCCGGCTACACCGCCGACAGCATCGACACCAAGGCGAAAGTGACTTTGGATAAAGACGGCGACGGCTTCAGCATCACCAAGATTCATCTGGATATGAACGCGAAGATTCCCGGCATCGACGACGCCGAGTTTCAGAAAATCGCCAACGGCGCCAAGGAAGGGTGTCCGGTGTCCAAGGTGCTCAACGCTGAGATCACCCTGGACGCCAAACTCGGCTGAAGGAGGTTGCGAGCGGGCCTGCTCCGAAAGCCGTCCTTGTGGGAGCGAGCCTGCTCGCGAAAGGGCGAGCTGGCTCGCCCGGCAGGATTCCAGAGGTCTGCCCCACCCCTCAGGCCGGCTCAGCCAAAGTGCCGGCCCGGTAGTCCCGTAGCGCCTGCTCGATCTCTTCCTGAGTATTCATCACGAAAGGACCGTACTGGGCCACCGGCTCGCCGATCGGCTTGCCCGCCAGCAACAACAGCCGGGCACCGCCCTTACCGGCGGCGAGCGTCACACGATCGCCGTCGCTCAGCGTGCCGGTGTGCTCCAGGCGCAGCGTCTCGCCGTTCACCGTCAGGCTCCCTTCGAACAGATACAGCAGCGCGTTGTAGCCGCTTTTCACCGGCACGGTCAGGCTTTCGCCGCCGCGCAACTTCACGTCCAGGTAGAGCGGATCGGTGCTGCCGCCGACCACCGGCGCGGTGATCGTTTCACCGTTGAGCGTCACCTCGCCGGCCACCGCCTTGACCTGCCCGCCGCCGGGCAGATCCAGACGCGGCATTTCGGTGTCGGTGATGTCCCGATAACCGGCCGGTTTCATCTTCTCCGCCGCCGGCAGGTTGATCCACAGCTGGAAGCCGCGCAGCAAACCGTCCTGCTGCTGGGGCATTTCCTCGTGGATGATGCCGCGCCCGGCGGTCATCCACTGCACGCCGCCCTGCTTGAGATCGCCTTCGTTACCCAGGTGATCACGGTGCTTCATGTGCCCTTCCACCAGGTAGGTGACGGTCTCGAAGCCACGGTGCGGGTGGGCCGGGAAGCCGGCCACGTAGTCGTCCGGATTGTCGGAGGAGAACGCGTCCAGCATCAGGAACGGATCCAGCCGCACCGCCGGGTTGTGGCCCAACGCGCGCTTCAGGCGCACGCCGGCGCCATCGGATGTATCCAGGGCACGGAACGTATTGAGTATGCGACGCTCTTTCATGGTTGCCTCCTGTTGGCTGTCCTCCGGGGCGCCCTCAGACGCCCCGGATCTCCCGTTCGCCCAGCCGGTCGCGGTCGTGGGCGGCGGAAAGATCCTGCTCCGGGCCGATCGAGATGATCCCGTGGGGGTTCACCGTCGGGTGGCTGCGGAAATAATGGTTGCGGATATGATCCATATCCACGCTGCCGGCCACGCCGGGCAGCTGGTAGAGCTCGCGCAGCAGACCGCTCAGGTTGGGGTAGTCGGCGATCCGCCGGCGGTCGCACTTGAAGTGCGTAACGTAAACCGGATCGAACCGCACCAACGTGGTCCACAGGCGCAGATCCGCCTCGGTGAGCGTGTTGCCCACCAGATAGCGGCTTTTACCGAGCCGCTCTTCCAATTCGTCGAGGGTGCCGAACAGCGCCTGCACCGCCTCGTCGTAGGCCTGCTGGCCGGTGGCGAAGCCGGCCTTGTAAACGCCGTTGTTGACCTTCTCATAGACCGGGCTGTTAACCGCCTCGATCTGGTCGCGCAAATCGCTCGGGTAGTAATCCCCCGGCCGCGCACCGACCCCGTCAAAGGCACTGTTGAACATGCGGATGATGTCGGCGGACTCGTTGCTGACAATGGTCTCGCGCTGCTTGTCCCACAGCACCGGCACGGTGACGCGCCCGGTGTACTTACCGTCGGCCTTCAAATACAGTTGATACAGCTTGTCCAGGCCGTACAGCGGGTCGCCGGTGGCGCCCGGGAAGTCCTCGCGCAGTTCCCAGCCGTGCTCCAGCATCAGCGGGTGCACCACGGACACGTCAATGTGCTTCTCAAGGCCTTTCCAGGCCCGCATCACCAGCGCCCGATGGGCCCAGGGGCAGGCGTAGGACACATACAGGTGGTAACGGCCGCTCTCCGCCGGGAAACCGCCCTCGCCGGTGGGGCCGGCTTCGCCGTCCGCGGTCACCCAGTTACGAAACTGGCTTTCCGAGCGCTTGAAATGGCCACCGGTGCTCTTGGTGTCGTACCACTTGTCTTGCCACTGTCCTTCTACCAGCAGTCCCATGGGACCTCCTTGGAATCATTGCTTGAAGCTGACCTCTATTATTGATTCTGAAAAGGCGATATAAAACAGCACATATTTGTGAAATATGGTCAATTGATTCGATATGTCGACGAAAATCACCCTGGACCAATGGCAGGCCCTGATCGCCGTGGTGGACGAGGGCGGCTACGCCGCCGCCGCCGAGGCGCTGGATAAAAGCCAGTCCGCGATCAGCTACGCGGTGCAGAAAATCGAGACCGAGCTGGGCGTGCGCGCCTTCGCCCTGGAGGGCCGCCGCGCCAAACTCACCGAGACCGGCAGCCTGTTGTACCGCCAGGCCAAGGTGCTGGTGGACGAGGCGGGCCGCATCGAGAACACCGCGATCCGCTTCGGCCACGGCTGGGAGCCGCTGGTGCGGCTCACCGCCGACGGCCTGTTCCCCCAGGATCAGGTACTCTGCGCCCTGGTGCGGCTGGCCAGCGAAAGCCCGCTGACCCGGGTGGAGTTCCAGGAAACCGTGCTGTCCGGTTCCGAGGAAGCGCTGCTGCGACATGAGGCGGACGTGGTGATCACCGGCCGGGTGCCGCCCGGCTTCATGGGCGATCATCTGTCGCGGATCCGCTTCGTGGCGGTGGCGGCGCCGGAGCACGCGTTGCACCATCAGGGGCCGCTGGAGCTGGACCACCTGCGCCCGCACCGCCAGCTGGTGATCCGCGATTCCGGCAAGCGCCGGGTGGACTCGGGCTGGCTGGGCGCCGAGCAGCGCTGGACCTTTTCCCACGGCAGCGCGCGCCGCCAGGCGTTGCTGCGCGGCCTGGGTTTCGCCTGGGTGCCGGAGACCGAAATCGCCGCCGACCTGGCCGAAGGCCGCCTGCTGCCGCTGCCGCTTAAGGAGGGCGTGGAGCGCTTCCACGACCTCTATCTGGTCTACGCCGACGGTCAGTACGCCGGCCGGGCCGCACGCTTTCTCGGTGAATGCCTGAGGGCGGAAGCCGAACCCGTTTAACTGGTAGGAAAGAGAACACCATGACACCGAACACCACCGCGATTCGCATTGAGAACCGCTATAACGGCCCGCCGGGCTCCGCCAACGGCGGCTATATTTGCGGCCGCATGGCCGAGCACGCCGGCACGGCGTGCGTGGAAACCCGCCTGATGGCGCCGCCGCCGCTGGACACCGACATGCCCCTGCGGCTGGACAACGCGCAGTGGTTCGCCCTGCACGACGACCAGCCGGTGGCCCGGGCCCGCCAAGCCAGCCTGCCGGAAATGACGGTGCCGGCGCCGGCCACCGTGGACGAAGCGCGGGAGGCGGAAACCCGCTTCAGCGGTTTCGTCGATCATCCTTTCCCGGGCTGCTACGTGTGCGGCCCGGACCGGGACGACGGCCTGCGGCTGTTCCCCGGCTGGCTGGACGACCGCCGCGCGGTGGCCTGCCCGTGGACACCGGCGGCCAGCCACGGCGACGACCGGGGCCGGGTGACGCTGCCGCAGGTGTACGCGGCGCTGGACTGCCCGGGCTCATTCACCCTTGAAAAGGACCCGGACACCTGGGTGGTGCTGGGCAGTTTCACGGTGCAGGTGGACGCGCTGCCGAACGTGGGCGAGACCTATGTGGTGAGTGGCTGGCCGCTGGGCCGCGACGGGCGCAAACACTTCGCCGGCACCGCGGTGCACGACGCCGCCGGTCGCTGTCTGGCCCGCGCCCATGCGGTCTGGGTGCAGATTCCGGCCGGTTCCCGTTGACGTCACCCTCGCGGAAGCGCTCTATACTGTTTGAGAATGATTCCCAGGGAGTTGTCCAATGCGAGCCTTACACAGCCTGCCCTTGATCGCCGCGCTCGCCCTGTTGCTGGGCGGGTGCGTGTCGCCGGTGGTGATCGACCATCGCGCCGGCACCGATTTCAGTCAGTACCGCAGTTACGCCATTGAGGCGCCGGACGCCGACCAGGAGGCGCTCAGCCTGAACGGCCAGCGGGTGCAGGAAGCCGTACACCGCGAACTGGCGGACGGACCGCTGACCCGTGCCGACCTGGATCAGGCGGACCTGGCGGTGCGCTACGCCTTCGTGCCGGTGGAGAAATTCCAGGGCAGCACCCTGCAGTTCGGCTTCGGCTGGTTCAACCGGGGCTACGGCATCGGCGCCACCACCCCGGTGGAAGGCGAGACCTACGAAGAGCACAAGCTGCAAATCGCCCTGGTCGAACGCAGCAGCAGCGAAGTGGTCTGGGAAGCCACCAGCCGCGACACGCTCTACGAATCGATGAGCAGCGAACGCCGCAAGGAACGCATCGACGCGATGGTGACGGAGATGTTCAAGCGCTTCCCGCCGGGCGCGGCGAACTAAGCCACCGCAGGGTCACGCGCAGGCCGCCGCTGTCGGCGGCGTCCAGCGCAATGGCACCGCCGGTGCGCGCCATCACCGAGGCGACGATGGCCAGGCCCAGCCCCTGGCCCTCGCCACCGCCGCGCCAGCCCCGGTCCAGGGCGCGGGCGCGCTGATCCGGGGCCAGCCCGGGGCCCTGATCCTCGACGGTCACGGCAATGTCTCCGCCGTTGTGTCCGCTCTCTACCCGCACCCCTATCTCACCGCCGGCCGGGCTGTGCCGGACCGCGTTCTCCAGCACATTGCGCAGCGCGATCCGCATCAGGCCCGGTCCGGCCGGAGCGGCCCGCCGCAACGCCCGGTCATCGTCCGCGTCCAGGTGAACGGTGAGGCGCTTTTCGAGGCTGGCGGGCCGCAGTTCTTCCAGCACCGTGGCGAGCAGATCGCCGAGCGCTTCGGGCGGCTCCCGGCGCCGGCTTTCCGCGCCCTCCTCGCGGGCCAGGGCCAGCAGCTGGTCCAGGTTGTTGGCCAGCCGCAGCACCGCCTGCCGGGCCTGCGCCCGGGCGTGGGCGGCGCGCTCGCCGTCGGTCATATCGGCGACCTGAAGCTGGGTGCGAATCGCCGCCAGCGGCGTGCGCAGTTCATGGGCCAGGTCGTCGGTGAGGCGCCGTTCGCGCATCAGGGCATCGCGGGCGTTGCCGAGCCAGTGGTTGAGGGTGTCGACCATGGGCGCCAGTTCCACCCCGCCTTCCGGCACACTCAGAGGCGCTTCGTCGGTGACGCGGCGCCGGGACAGGTCGGCACGCAGCACGGCCAGCGGCGCCAGGGCGCGCCCCACCGCCCACCACACCAACGCCAGGCTGGCCAGCAGGCCCAGACCCAGGGTCACCAGCAGCACCAGCGCCACCTGGCGCATAAAGGCGGTGCGCCCGGCCATGCGTTCCGCCGAGGTAACGCGCAACTCGCCGTCGCTGACGGTGAACACCCGCCAGGTTTCGCCCTCGACCTGTTGCTCGCCGAAGCCGTCCTCGGGCAGCGCCAGTCCGGCGTTGGGGGCGCCGCCGGAACGGGCCAGCACCTCGCCGCGCAGGCTGCTGATTTCACAGGCGATGCCGCCCAGGGGCAGGGCGCCGGACTCCTGCAGTTTCAGGTCGCCGGCGGCGTCGCTTTCCAGCAGCGACACCACCATGCGCGCGGACGCCGCCAGGCGCTGGTCCAGCACCCGCGCGACCCGGTCACGGACCTCGCCGTGCAGCCACACCGCCAGCACCAGCCACAGCACCGACAGCCCCAGCCCCATGCACAGCAGCAAGCGGCCGCGCAAACTGGCGGGCCCGATCATGGCGGGGTCCCCAGCCGGTAGCCCTCACCACGCACGGTGTCGATCAGGGCGTCGCCGAGTTTGCGGCGCAGGTTGTGGATGTGCACCGCCAGGGCGTTGCTCTCCACGCCGTCGGTCCAGCCGTAGACCCGGTCGGCGAGCTGAACCGGGGTCAGCACCTGGCCACGGCTTTGCAGCAGGGCCTGCAGCAGGGCCCGCTCACGGCGCGGCAGGGTGACCGCCTCGCCGTGCAGCCAGAGCCGCTGGGCCGCCGGTTCGAACCGCAGGCCGCCGTACTCGATCACCGGCGCGGCGCGGCCGGCGGCGCGGCGCATCAAGGCGTGCAGGCGGGCCACCAGCTCGTCCAGGTCAAAGGGTTTCACCAGGTAGTCATCGGCGCCGGCGTTCAATCCCGTCACCCGGTGCTCGACGCCGTCCCGGGCGGTGAGCACCAGCACCGGCTCGTCCCGCCCCAGGCGGCGCCAGCGCGCCAGCAGCGACAGCCCGTCCTGGTCGGGCAGACCCAGATCGAGCACCACCAGGTCAAAGGCGGTACTGTCCAGGGCGGCGTCGGCATCGGCGGCGCGGGTCACCCAGGCCACGGAAAAGCCGTGGGCCTGAAGACCGGCCTGCACGCCGTCGCCGAGCAGGGCGTCGTCTTCGATCAGTAGTAGATGCATAGGAAACCAGAATGCGGGCGCCGGATTAACCCGGCGTTAATCATGGTCGGGAATGCTGGGCCCGGCAACCAGGACACCCAAGAGGCCCCATGAACGCTTTGCAACTCGGACCCTTCGCGCTACCGCTCGCCCTGCTGCCCTGGCTGGTGGGCCTGATCGCCGCCTGGCTGGTGGCCTGGTACCGCCGCCGCCGTGGCCACGGGGACGCCGAGCCGCTGCTGTGGCGCATTGGGCTGCTGGCGCTGATCGGCGCGCGGGTGGCGTTCGTGGCGCGCTACCACGACCGCTTCGCCGGGCCGCTGGAAATGATCGACCTGCGCGACGGCGGCCTCTGGTGGCCCGGCGCCGTGGCCGGCGCCGGCCTGGCCCTGGCCTGGGCGCTGCGCGGCCGGGCCGGCCGGGAACAGGACGCGCCGCTGTCCGAGAGCTGGCGCGCCCTGCTCACCGGCGCGGTGGCGGCGGTGCTCACCGCCAGCGTGACCCTGGCCGTGAGCAGCACCGACCAGCCGGCGCCGGAGGTGACCCTGCACCGGCTGGACGGCACCCCCGTGGCGCTTTCCGCGTTGTCCGAGGACCGCCTCACCCTGGTCAATCTGTGGGCCAGCTGGTGCCCGCCCTGCCGGCGCGAGATGCCGGTGCTGGAACAGGGCCAGAGCGACTATCCGGGGGTGCGTTTCGTGTACGCCAACCAGGGCGAGTCGGCGGAGATTATCCGCGGCTATTTGCTGGAAGAGGGTTTGCGCCTGGACAACGTGGTGTCGGACCCGCACAGCGACCTGGCCCGGGCTCTGGGCGGCAGCGGTCTGCCCACCACCGTGCTGATCGGCCGCGACGGCACCCTGGTCAACAGCCATGTGGGGCCGCTTTCCCGGGCCAGCCTTCATCATTTTATTAACCCGCACCTTCAGGAGTAGCCCATGCACACTCGACCGACCGTCCGACAGACCCTGGCGCTGGTGGCGCCGCTGCTGATGGCGCTGACGGCGGCGCTGTTCAGCCCGCCGGCCAGCGCCCAGATCAGCGAGGAGCAGGCCCGGCAGGTACGGTCGCTGCTGGCGGACAGCCACTGGGTGGCGGAAGGGCCGGAAAATCCGGAGCGGGTCGCCTACATGTTCACCGACATGGAATGCCCGTACTGCGCGCGCCAGTGGGAGGCGATGCGGCCCTTTATCAATGATGCGGACAACGTCACCCAGGTGCGCCACGTGATCGTCGGCATTCTCAAGCCGCAGAGCCACGCCAAGGGCGCCGCGGTGCTCGCCGCCGACGACCCGCTGGCGGCCCTGGAGAAAGGGCAAAAAGAGTTCGACGCCGGCGGCCTGGCACCGTTGCGCAATATACCGAAGGACATCAGCCGGGCGCTGGGGGAGAACCGGCGGCTGATGCAGCAGCTGGGCATTCGCGGCACCCCGGCGACGATCTTCACCGATACCCGGGGGCAACTGCAGTTCGCCCCGGGTTTGATGGGCGAGTCGCTGCTGGCGACCCATCTGTTTCAGATGGAAGCGGACGCCGGCGTCAGTCGCTGAGCCAGCTGACCTTGCCCTGGCAGACGGTGAGCTTGACCACCCCGGGCAGGGTGGCGTTGCGCCAGGGCGAGTTACGGCCCGCCGACAGCCAGTGGCTGGCCAGGCCGCGGCTCTCATCGGCGGCCAGCACGCACAGGCTGGCCGGGCGGCCGGCTTCCAGCTGCCCCGCCTGAATACCCAGGCAGCGGGCCGGTGCGGCGGTGACCGCGTCCAGCGCCCGGTGCAGCGGCAAGGCGCCCTCCGCCACCAGCTTGAGGATCAGCGGCAGCAGGCTGTCCAGGCCGGAGATGCCCGGTTTGGAGGCCGGGAACGGCGCCGCCTTGCTCGACGACCCCACCGGCTGGTGCTGGGAGCAGATGGCGTCGATGGTGCCGTCCGCCACCGCCGCCAGCAGCGCTTCCCGGTCGGCGGCGCCGCGCAGCGGCGGAATCACGTGGCAGTGGCTGTTGAAGCCTTCGATGGCGGACTCGTCCAGCAGCAGATGGTGAATGCTCACATCGGCGGTGACCGGCAAGCCCCGGGCCTTGGCTTCGCGCAGCAGCCACAGGGATTCACGGCTGGAGATCTGCTGGAAGTGGGCGCGCACGCCGGTGGCTTCCACCAACAGCAGGTCGCGGGCCAGGTCCACCGACTCCGCCACGGCGGGGATGCCGGGCAGACCCAGGCGGGTGGCCACCGGCCCGTCATGGGCGCAACCGCCGCCGGCCAGGGCCGCGTCCTGGGGACGGAACATCACCGGCAGATCAAAGGTGGCGGCGTACTCCAGGCCGCGCTTGAGCACCAGGGCGTCGACCACGCGGGCGCCGGCCTGGCCCACGGCGATGCAGCCGGCCCGGGCCAGCGTCGCCATCTCCGCCAGCTGATTGCCTTCCAGCCCCTGGGTGAGCGCGGCCACCGGCAGCACCCGGGCGAAGCCGGCCTGGCCGGCCTGCTCGCGGATCAGCCGCACCACCGCGGTGGAGTCCACCGGGCCGCAGTCCGGCTGCGCCGCCATGTGGGTGATGCCGCCGCCGGCGGCGGCGCGGGTTTCCGAGGCGATGTCGCCGGCGCGGCCGCTGCCGGGCAGGGACAGGTGCACGCAGGCGTCCACCAGGCCGGGGATCACCCAGTGGCCCTCGGCGTCGATAAGCTCGGCGCCGGGGGCGTCCAGGCTGGCGCCGATGCGCACCAGCCGGCCGTCTTCCACCAGCAGGTCGGCCACTTCGTCACGGCCGGAGAGCGGGTCGATCACCCGGCCCTTGCGGATCAGCAGATGGGCTCTAGCGGCCATGGTCGCCTCCGTGGTCCGGGTTGCTTTCCTGGCCGCTGATGGTCATCGACATCACCGCCATACGCACCGCGATGCCGAACGTCACCTGGTTGAGAATCACCGAGCGCGGGCCGTCGGCCACTTCCGAGGCGATCTCCACGCCCCGGTTGATCGGCCCCGGGTGCATGACGATGGCGTCCGGGCGGGCGTGGCGCAGCTTCTCGTTGTTGAGGCCGTAGAGGCGGAAGAATTCGCCCTCGCTGGGCAGCAGCGCGGAATCCATGCGCTCCTTCTGCAGGCGCAGCATGATCACCACGTCCACGTCCTTGAGGCCCTGGGCCATGTCGGTGAACACAGTGACGCCGAGCTGCTCCACGTCGGTGGGCAGCAGGGTGCGCGGGCCGATCAGCCGCACTTCCTCGGCACCCAGAATATTCAGCGCGTGGATCTGCGAGCGCGCCACCCGCGAATGCAGGATGTCGCCGACGATCGCCACCCGCAGGCCGGCGAAGCCGCCCTTGTAGTGGCGGATGGTGTACATATCCAGCATCGCCTGGGTGGGGTGGGCGTGGCGGCCGTCACCGGCGTTGATCACCGCCACTCTCGGCGTCACCTCGTTGGCGATGAAGAAGGGCGCGCCGGAATCCTGGTGGCGCACCACGAACATGTCGGCGGCCATCGCCTCCAGGTTGCGCAGCGTGTCGAGCAGGGTTTCGCCCTTGCTGGTGGCCGATTTGGCGATGTCCAGGTTGAGCACGTCGGCGCTGAGCCGCTTGGCGGCCAGCTCGAAGGTGCTGCGGGTGCGGGTGCTGGATTCGAAGAACAGATTGACCACCGTCTTGCCGCGCAGCAGCGGCACTTTCTTGATCGCGCGCCCGCCCACGTCGACGAAGCTGGCGGCGGTATCAAGAATATCTTCAAGCAGGGAACGGGGCAGGTGTTCAACGGAAAGAAAGTGTCGCAGCTTTCCGTCTTCGGTGAGCTGCACGCGGGAGGAGGGCGGCGGCGCAAGCGTCATTCTTCGGGCCTTATGTCTCTGATCTCCGCAGTCAAAGGCGCGGGCCCGGCCAATTCTACCCGCTGATGGGGCGGCAATGCCAAAGTTTCCCCGCAAATATCGGCGCGGATCGGCAATTGCCGGTGGCCGATATCGAACAGCACCGCCAGACGGATGGACGCCGGGCGGCCGAAATCGAACAGTTCATTCATGGCAGCGCGGATGGTGCGGCCGGTCATCAGCACGTCATCGACCAGGACCAGATTGGCGCCGTCCACGTCGAACGGCAGGTCGGAAGGCTTCACCGAACGCTTCAGGCCGCGGGTGTCGAAGTCGTCCCGGTAGAAGCTCACGTCCAGACGCCCCAGCGGCAGGGGCGTGGGCAGCCGCTGGTTGAGGGCTTCCGCCACCCAGGCGCCGCCGGACTGAATGCCCACCAGTGACGGCGGGGGCTCGCCGCTGTCCAGGGCCAGCGCCTCGGCCATGCCGTCCAGCAGGCTGTCTATTTGTGCTTGGTTCCAGCGCAACGCGGTTCTCCCCAGCGGTTCAGAGCGACAGAATATCAGGCGCCCCGGAGTGGGCAACACTACAGTTTTTTCGATCTAACAGCACTAATCGACACGCTGGCCCGTTCACGTTCACTGGGCCACTCTTCGGTTATGAAACTACGCAATGACAAGGCTCGCTACGGCTGGGTCGCGATCGGCCTGCACTGGCTGGTGGCGCTGGCGGTGTTCGCGCTGTTCGGGCTGTTCGAGGTGCCGTCGCTGACCGGGCGTCAAAACGGACTGGAAGACAGCGCCGGCCTGGTGCACTACTGGAGCACCTGGGCGCTGGTGGTGCTGGCCGGGCTGCACGGCCTGGCGGCGCTGAAACATCACTTTATCGACCGGGATGCGACACTCAAACGGATGTTGCGCCCGTAACCCTGCGACCAAGACCGGAAAGGAGAACACCATGCTGAAACACCGAATCCTGATCCCGCTGCTGGCGGTGCTGCTGAGCACCCCGGCGTTCGCCGACAAACCCGGCGGCACCTACCAGTTCGATACCGAGGGGCAGCACCAGTTCATCCTGTTCAAGATTTCCCACCTGGGCTACAGCTGGCTGTACGGCAACTTCAACGAATTCACCGGCAGCTTCACGGTGGACGAGGAGAACCCGGAGAACAGCAAGGTGCGCGCGGAGATCCAGACCGCCAGCATCGACAGCAACCACGCCGAGCGCGACAAGCACCTGCGCAGCGACGACTTTCTGGATGTGAGCGAATACCCCACCGCCACCTTCGAGAGCACCCGCATCGAACAAACCGGCGAACGCACCGCCAAAATCACCGGTGACTTCACCCTGCACGGCGTCACCAAGCCGGTGACCCTGGACGCGAAGATGATCGGCTACGGCGACGATCCCTGGGGCGGTTACCGCATGGGTCTGGAAGCCAGCACCACGCTGAAGCTGGCGGACTTCGGCATCACCAAGGACCTGGGCCCGGCGTCCGAAACCGTGGAGATCATTATTTCCGTGGAAGGCGTGCGCCAATAACCGCGGGGATCACCAGCTAAGGCGCCACCGGCGTGGCGCCGCCCAGGTAGCCCTCGGCGATCACCGCCGCCGCCATGGAATCCACTTTGGGATCGGCGCGGCGGGTGCCGGTGCGCTCCCGGGCTTCCCGGGTGGAAAGCCGTTCGTCGATCATCCATACCCGGATGCCGAAGCGGCCGTGCAGCCGGCGGGCGAATTTGCGCGCCCGCTGGCTGGATTCGCTTTCACTGCCGTCCATGTTCAGCGGCAGCCCCACCACCAGCGTCTCCGGGCGCCACTCTTCCAACAGGGCCGTCATCTGGTCCCAGTCCGGCTGACCGTCACGGCAGGGTAACGCCGGCAGAGGGGTGGCGGTGCCGGTGATGGCGTTGCCGCTGGCGACGCCGATCTTATGGGTACCGTGGTCGAACGCGATCAGGGTCAATCAGGCCTCGCCATCAGCCGTGGCCGACCTGGGTGGCGATCAGGCTCATATCCACGCCCAGGCGGGCGGCGGCGGCGTGCCAGCGCTGATCGAAGGGGGTGTCGAGCACCAGTTCGGGGGTGCTGGCCACGCTCAGCCAGACGTTGTCCGCCAGCTCCTGTTCCAGCTGGCCGTCGTCCCAGCCGGCGTAGCCCAGGCACACCAGCGTGGCCTCCGGGCCCTCGCCGATGGCGATCGCTTCCATGATGTCCCGGGAGGTGGTCAGGCACAGGCCGTCCGCCAGCGTCACGGTGCTGTCCCAGTGGCGGGCGGTGGCGCGGTGCAGCACGAAGCCGGCGTCCTGCTGGATCGGGCCGCCGGCCACCACCTGGTGCTGCTCGGAGGGCGGCACCTCCACTTCGATGTCCATGTCCACCAGGATATCGAGCAGGCTGAGCGACACCGGGCGGTTGAGCGTCAGGCCCATGGCGCCGTCGTCGCCGTGCTCCACCACATAGGTGACGGTGTGCTCGAAGTTGGGATCGTCCATCTGTGGCATGGCGATCAAAAGCTGATGTTTGAGGCTGGCGTTGTCCATGGCCCCAGTATCCGGGGGCGGCCCGGCGAGGGCAAGGGACAGGCGGCCAGGAAGTGGTTTTAGGGGCGCTTACTTGGAGGAAACCCGCCGGTTGGCGTCGAATTTCCAGGTGCGGATGATTTCCAGCACGTCCATGCGCTCGCGCATGTCCTGCGTGAAGGGCTCGAACGGGGCCGCCAGGCGCACGCTCTGCACCGCCGCCTGGTCGAGGAAGTCATGGCCGGAGGATTGCAGCACCTCGACCTCCTCGATGCCGCCGTCGCGGCGCAGCGCCACCATCAGCCGCACGCCGCCGAAGGTGTTGCTGTCCAGCGCCCGGCGCGGGAAATGGCGGGTGCCGGTGGCTTCCACCTTGCGGCGGAACGCCTCGATGTAGGCGGCCTCGTAGTGGGCCTTGGCGGACACCGAGGTGAGCCGGCGCACCCGGGGGCGTTTGGCGTAGGCCTGCTTCTGCTTGTCCAGGCGCGCCTGCAGGCTGGCGATCTCACGGCTGAGCTCGTCCACGTTGTCCTGGTCCGCCTTGCGGCGCGGGTCGTCCTGGTTGCGGTCCTGCTGTTCGCTGGCGATGTCGCGCTCGCTGCGTGCCCGGGTGACGATGATCTTCTGGCGGGTGACCGGCGTCGGCTGGCGCGCGGTGGGCTCCTGGAGCTGCACCTGGCGGCTGTCCGGGTCGCTGAAGGGGGCTTCCTCGGTGGTGGTCAGCTCGCTTTTGTCCTCTTCGGTGCCGGAGCCCACCTGGTTCGCCTGGGCGATGAAATCCGCCTCCTCGGGGGCGTCGTCGGCGCGGTGCATGGCCAGGGTCACATCCAGGCTGTTGGGCGCCGCGCGGGGCTCTTCCGGCGCGAAGCCGACGCCGAACAGCAGCACGCCGTGTACCGCCAGGGCGAGAAACAGTGTGAAGCCAAGCCGGTCGCCGGCGGTTACCTGAGGTGCTGCCATGGTGTCGTTATTTTAGTTCCAGCAGGGCGTCGAACAACTGTCCGGCAATGTTGATGCCGAAGATCTGATCCAGCTCGCGCACGCAGGTGGGGCTGGTGACGTTGATCTCGGTGAGATAATCACCGATCACGTCCAGGCCCACGAAGTATAGGCCCTTGCGCTTGAGGGTGGGGCCCACCTGTTCACAAATCCAGCGGTCGCGGTCGGTGAGCTCGCGCCCTTCGCCGGTGCCGCCGGCGGCCAGGTTACCGCGGAATTCGCCCTCCTTGGGAATGCGCGCCAGGGCGTAGGGCACCGGCTCGCCGTTGATCATCAGGATGCGCTTGTCGCCCTGCTTGATCTCGGGCACGAAGCGCTGGGCCATGATCGGCGTTTTGCCGTCCTCGGTGAGCACGTCGATGATCACGCTCAGGTTGGAGCTGCCCGGCTCGATGCGGAACACATTGGTGCCGCCCATGGCGTCGAGCGGTTTCATCACGGTGTCACCCTGCTCCTTTACAAACTCCCGCAGCAGGGCGGCACGGCCGGACACCAGGGTCGGCACGCAACACTGGGGGAAGTCGGTGGCGAACAGCTTTTCGTTGCTGTCGCGGACACTGGCCGGGCGGTTGGCCACCAGCACGCCTTCGCGCTCCACTTTCTCGAGCAGGTAGGTGGCGTACAGGTAGGCGGCGTCGAAGGGCGGATCCTGGCGCATCAGGATCATGTCCATGCCGGTGAGGTCCCGGGGGGCCGGCTCGCCCAGGGTGAACCAGTCCTGGTTGTCGTCGCGCACCGTCAGGTCGGAGGTCACGGCGAACACCCGGCCGTCGCGGACGTAGAGGTCGGCGGGCTCCATGTAGTGCAGGTTCCAGCCGCGTCGCTGCGCTTCCAGCAGCATCGCCAGGGTGGTGTCTTTCCAGGGCTTGATCTGGGCGATGGGATCCATCACCACGCCGATGTTGAGGCTCATGGTTGCTCCAGGACGACCGGGGAAGGGGATTGCCCGGCAATGTTAGCAGTGCGTCGCCCGCCCCGCTACGGGACGCTTTTCTCAGGTCTCACAGGGCCTTATAGATTGAATGTAGAATCTGTGTTAAAACCTCGGCTTGGGCTGTTTCACCCATAAGGTCCTCGGAAGAACCCCTTAGAAAAGGGGCGGTGGCATGTAGTGGGGGGAACACGAAGGATCGCGGGCCCTGCCTATCGCATGACAACAAAGGCTCATAATTAAAAGACGTTGCGGCCTGTAACGGCTCACGGTTTAAAGGCAGTTCTCCATGACTGACAATTTCCAAGACCTCAAGGTGATGGTGATCGACGACTCCAAGACCATTCGTCGCACCGCCGAGACCTTGTTGAAAAAAGCGGGTTGCGAAGTGATCACCGCCACCGACGGCTTCGATGCCCTGGCCAAGATCGCCGACAGCAAACCCAGTATTATCTTCGTGGACATCATGATGCCGCGACTGGATGGCTACCAGACCTGCGCGCTGATCAAGAACAACAGCGCATTCAAGGCGACCCCCGTCATTATGCTCTCTTCCAAGGACGGTCTGTTTGACAAGGCCAAGGGTCGAATCGTGGGCTCTGACGAGTACCTGACCAAGCCGTTCTCCAAAGACGAGCTGTTGGGGGCGATTCGCCAGCACGTCTAGCGCTCGCCGCGGGGCGTATCCCGCGGGCGGTCGCGGTGCTCAACCTGAAGAGGAAAAGATGGCACGCATTCTTATTGTCGATGACTCTCCCACCGAGTGTTACAAACTGCGGGAGATTCTGGAAAAGCACGGCCACCACGTACTGGAGGCCGCCAATGGCGCCGACGGCGTGGCCATGGCACGCTCGGAGCTGCCGGACCTGGTGCTGATGGACGTGGTGATGCCGGGGCTGAACGGCTTCCAGGCCACCCGACAGCTCACCAAAGGCGCCGATACCGCCCATATTCCGATCATTATCGTGACCACCAAGGATCAGGAAACCGACCGGGTCTGGGGCAAGCGCCAGGGCGCCAAGGATTATCTGACCAAACCGGTGCATGAAGACGTACTGTTGAAAACCGTGGATCGGCAACTGGCCGACCAATGAACACAGAGGTGTCATGAGCGCAGCCGCATCCGCCGCCTTCATCAAGCTGGCGGACTACTTCGTCCGCTGCCGTCGGCAGGCCGCCAGCCTGCCGATGCAGGAAGACGCGGTCCAATACTGGAGCGGCGTCGGCTTTACGCTGGACGAGCGCTTTTACGTGGCGCCCATGGATGAAGTCTCGGAAATTCTCTCGGTGCCGGCCTATACCCGGGTGCCGGGGGTGCTGAACTGGATGAAGGGCGTCGCCAATGTGCGCGGGCGCCTGATGACGGTGATGGATCTCAGCCGCTTTCTCGGCAAGACCTCGGAATTGCAGGAGAAGCGGCGCCGTCTGCTGGTGCTGGATCAGGACGATCTGTACACCGGCGTGATCGTGGACGAAGTGCTGGGGATGCAGCACTTCCCCATTGAGGCGTATCAGGAGCAATCGCCGCTCGCGGAACAGGATGTGGGTCCGTATCTGCGTGGCGGTTATCAGAGGGACGGGGAATTCTGGTCCGTGTTCAGCCTTTCCCGGCTGGCACAGGACCCGCGCTTCATGCAGGCGGCCCGAACGGGCTGAGCGGCGTGCCGCGCAGGGGAGATAAGAACAGAGCCAGGCCAGGAGCCAGTTATGAAGTTCAAACCGGGAAACGTGTTCAGCAAGGTGCGGGGGGGCGCGGGCAGCAACCCGTTGAATATTGCGCTTTATATCGGGCTGGCCATTTTTGTTGCCCTAGCGCTGGCCAACTTCCTGTTGTCGGCCACCACCGCGAACCAGGCGCAGGAAAACATTACCGAAGCCTCGGAATTGCGCGTGGTCTCGCAGCAGATCGCCAAAAACGCCCTGGAGGCGGCGTCCGGTAACGCCGACGCCTTCGAGCTGCTGGAAGCCTCGCGCGCCGACTTCCAGTCGGCCTGGGACGGGCTCAAGCAGGAGCCGGTGGCCAACGACCAGGTCAAACAGCGGCTGCAGGCCCTGTGGGATCAGGTGCGCCAGGACACCGGCACCATTCTGAACGGGCAGGACACGGTGCTCGACCTCCACGAGGTGGCCGACACCCTGGCCCAGGCCATCCCGCAGCTGCAGTCCGAGTATCAGGCGGTGGTCGACATCCTGGTGGACACCGGCGCGCCGCCGGAGCAGGTGGCCTTCGCCCAGCGCCAGATCTGGCTCACCGAACGTATTCTGCGCTCCATCTCCCGGGTGCTGGAAGGCGACGACAGCGCGGTAATCGCGGCGGACAACTTCGGCCGCGACGCCACCGAATTCGGCCGCGTGCTCAACGGCATGCTGGCCGGCGACGAAGCCATGGGCGTGCAGCAGATCGTCAACCCGCAGGCGCTCAACTATCTGGACCGCACCTCACGGCTGTTCGACGAGTTCGTTAACCAGTCCGTGGACGAGATTCTCGAGACCGCCCCGGAACTGTTCCAGGTGGCCAGCGCGGCGGACTCCATCTTCCGTAACTCCCAGGACCTGCTGCAGGAATCCACCAACCTCAACGCCCAGTTCGAGCAGACCACCACCGGCCTGTTCCCGTCGCTGTGGTTGGGGGCGGTGAGCGCCGCCATCGCCGTATTGCTGTTCTTCCTGATCATGCTGCAGCGTAACCGTGAGGCGGCCCGCCGCCGGAACGAACTGGAGAGCGAGAACCAGCGTAACCAGGCGGCGATTCTGCGCCTGCTGGACGAGCTGGGCGACCTGGCGGACGGGGACCTGACCGTGGAAGCGACGGTGACCGAGGACTTCACCGGCGCCATCGCCGACTCCATCAACTACTCCATCGACCAGCTGCGCAGCCTGGTACAGACCATCAACAACTCCGCCGTGCAGGTGGCCTCGGCCGCCCAGGAAACCCAGTCCACGGCGATGCACCTGGCGGAAGCCTCCGAGCACCAGGCCCAGGAAATCGCCGGCGCCTCCGCCGCTGTGAACGAAATGGCGGTGTCCATTGACCAGGTATCCGCCAACGCCGCCGAGTCCGCCGCGGTGGCGGAAAAAGCGGTGGCGATCGCCAACAAGGGCGCCGAGGTGGTGCAGGCCACCATCCACGGCATGGACACCATCCGCGAGCAGATTCAGGAAACCTCCAAGCGGATCAAGCGCCTGGGTGAATCCTCCCAGGAGATCGGCGACATCGTGAGCCTGATTAACGACATCGCCGACCAGACCAACATTCTGGCACTGAACGCGGCGATCCAGGCCTCCATGGCCGGGGAAGCGGGCCGCGGCTTCGCGGTGGTGGCGGACGAAGTACAACGCCTGGCGGAACGCTCCGCCGCCGCCACCAAGCAGATCGAAACCCTGGTGAAAACCATTCAGACCGACACCAACGAGGCGGTGATCTCCATGGAAGCCACCACCGCCGAGGTGGTGAAAGGGGCGCGCCTGGCCCAGGACGCCGGTGTGGCCCTGGAAGAGATCGAGAACGTATCCAAGAACCTGGCGGATCTGATCCAGAACATTTCCAACGCGGCGCGCCAGCAGGCGGCCTCGGCGGGTCACATCTCCAACACCATGAACGTGATCCAGGAAATTACCTCGCAGACTTCCGCCGGTACCACCGCCACCGCCCGCTCCATTGGCGACCTGGCGGAAATGGCGCAGGAAATGCGGAATTCAGTCGCCGGCTTCCGCCTGCCGGAGCATTCCTGAACCGGCGTAAGCCGGTTCCGGAGACGGAACCATGGGTTTTGCAGTGACAGATCGCTGGTCGATCAAGAGCGCCCCCGCCATGGATGCCGAGCAGTTCCAGCTCTGGCAGGCCCTGCTGGAGGAGCGCACCGGCATGACGCTGGCGCCGGAGCGCAAGCAATTCCTGGAAAGCAGCCTCAATATCCGCATGCGCGAGCTGGGGCTGGACGACTACGACACCTACTACCAGCAGCTGGTCACCGGGGCCACCGAGTCCCGCGCCATGGAGTGGTCCACCCTGGTGGACCGGCTGACGGTGCAGGAAACCAGCTTCTTCCGTCACCCCGGCTCCTTCGCGCTGGTGGAGGACTACCTCGGCCAGTTCGCCGCCGAGCGGGGCACCGGCGCCACCCTCAACGCCTGGAGCGTGGGCTGCTCCACCGGCGAGGAAGCCTACTCCCTGGCGATGTTGATCAGCGAGCGGTTCCGTGCCCACGGCAAAGCGCTGTTCTACGGCATCACGGGCACCGACATCAGCCTGCCGACGCTGGCCAAGGCGCGCCGCGGGCTGTTTCCCCGGCGCCGTGTGGAGCAGATCGACCCGGCGCTGCGCGAACGCTATTTCAAGGACGCGGACACGCACACCATGCAGGTGGCGGACGGTCTGCGCGAGCGGGTCTGCTTCGCCCATCTCAACGTGCTGAATCTGGATCAGGCACCGATGGACGACATGGACCTGATTTTTTGCCAGAACATGCTGATTTACTTCCGCCGCTGGCGGAAGCGACAGATCGTTAACCAGTTGGCCGGGCGCCTGGCGCCCGGCGGATTGCTGGTGCTGGGCCCCGGCGAAATCACCGATTGGCACGACCCGCGCCTGGAAAGGGTGCACTTCGCCGACACTCTGGCGTTCCGGCGCCGGCAATGAGAGGCCTGAGTTCCATGGGGGAAAGGGCATGAGCGACCGTCACGACTATCTGGCGCTGGACTGGGTCCGGGGGGAAATTCAGGAGACACTGAATCAAGCCCAGCAGGCCCTGGAAGCGTTCGTGGACAATCCCAACGATTCCACGCGCATGCGCTTTTGCCAGACCCACCTGCACCAGGTGTGCGGCACCCTGCAGATGGTGGAATTCTACGGCGCCGCCCTGCTCGCCGAGGAAATGGAAAAGCTGGCCCGGGCACTGGTGGACCAGCGCGTCGGCAACGTGGCCGACAGCCAGGAAACCCTGATGCGGGCGATCCTGCAGCTGCCGCCCTACCTGGACCGGGTGGCCAGCAGCCGGCGCGACCTGCCGCTGGTGCTGCTGCCGCTGCTCAACGACCTGCGCGCCGCCCGCGGCGAAGCGCTGCTGTCCGAGACCGCGCTGTTCAAACCCGACCTGCAGCACGCCCAGGGCGACGGCCGCCTCTCCGACGCGGTGCTCAACGACCCGCGCTTCGCGCAACTGGCCCGCAAGATACGGCAGATGTTCCAGCTCGCCCTGGTGGGGGTGATGCGCAACGAGGACATGGACCGCAACCTGGCCTATATGCGCAAGGTGTTCGCCAAGCTTGAGCAGGTCACCGGGGAGGCCGCCCGCGGGCCGCTGTGGCGGATCGCCGACGCCCTGGTGGAGGGCCTGCAGGAAGACGCCATCGCGCTGGGCACCTCGGTGAAACAGATGCTCGGCCAGATCGACCGCACCCTGCGCGAGCTGGCCGCCGACGGCGTCGACAGCCTGGAACGCCCGGCGCCCACCGAACTGCTCAAGAACCTGCTGTATTACGTCGCCAAGGCCGACCACGACAGCCCGCGCATCCGCGAAGTGCGCGCCGGCTTCCGGCTCGACGACGCGCTGCCGTCGGAAGACCTGGTCAACGCCGAACGCGAGCGCCTCACCGGCCCGGACTCCATGGCCATGAGCTCGGTGGTCACGGCGCTGTCCGAGGAGCTCACCAAGATCAAGGACGCCCTGGAGCAGTTCGTCCACCAGGGCGATTCCGACCCGGCCACGCTGGCGCCGGAGGCGATCCGCCTGAAACAGGTGTCCGACACCGTGGCCATGCTCGGCCTCGGCCAGCCGCGCACCCTGGTGGAAGAGCAGCTCAAGGTGATGGAGGCGATCGTCGACGGCCGCCGGCCCCCGCACCGCGACACCCTGATGGACGTGGCCGGCGCGCTGCTCTACGTGGAAGCGACCCTGGCCGGCATCGGCGGCGACAACCGCCGGCCGGCCCCGGCCACCGGCGCAGACCTGCCCCGCCATGTGGGCCAGGCCCTGGACGCGGTGCTGCGCGAATGCCGCGCCGGCCTGGAAGAGGCCAAGGACGGCATCATCGAATTCATCGCCTCGCACTGGGACCACCAGCACCTGAAAACGGTACCCGACCGTCTCAACGCGGTGCGCGGCGGGCTGGAGGTGGTTCAGCTCGACCGCCCGGCGGACATTCTTCGCCAGTGCGTGCGCTTTATCCAAGAGCAGCTGATGGCGGAGCAGTCCAAGCCGGACTGGCGCAGCATGGACACCCTGGCCGACGCCATCACCTCGGTGGAGTACTACCTGGAGCGTCTCAGCGACGACCCGGAAACCCGCGATGACATCCTCGGCCTGGCGCGGGCCAGCGTCAGCGACCTGGGCTACCCGTTGCCGGAGCCCGTCGACGAGGCGGAAACCGAAGAGCCGGATTACGCCGATCAGCCGGACGACGTCGAGGACGCGCCGGCCGATTCGCTGGATGAACCGCTTGATGAGCCGCTTGATGAGCCGCTGAATGCGCCACTGGACGAACCGCCGGTGCTGCTCACCGAGGACGCCCCCCAGGACGATGACGCGCTCGAAGCGTCGCCCGACGAAGCGGCGGCGCCGGAGCCTGCCGACCAGGGCGGCATCGAGGAACACGACGAAGAGCTGATCGACGACGAAATCATCGAGATCTTCGTCGAGGAAGCCGAAGAAGTGCTCGAGGCCCTGGATCAGTATTTCCCGCGCTGGGCGGCCAACACCGGCGACGAAACCGCGCTGGTGGAATTCCGCCGCGCCTTCCACACCCTCAAAGGCTCCGGCCGCATGGTGGGCGCCACCACCGTGGGGGAGCTGGCCTGGTCGATCGAGAACATGATGAACCGGGTGATCGACGGCGCCATCGAGCCCGACGCCACCCTGATCGAGCTGGTGCGCACCGTGCACGGCCTGATCCCGGATCTGGTGGACGCCTTCGCCCACCGCCGGCCGATGCCCTACGACGTGACGCCGCTGCAGGAAGCCGCGTTCGCGCTCGCCGACGGCCAGCACCTGGACGCGGTACCGAGCATTGACCGCCCGGACGCGCCCCGGGAGTCGGAAACCGGCACCGGGCCGGAGCCCGAACAAGCCCCCGACGCGACGCCGCCCCTGGACGACGACCCGCTGGCGGACCTGGATGCCCTGGATTTCCAGATCCCCGAGGAGACCGAAGCCGCCGGCGACGCGGTCGACCCGGTGCTGCTGGATATCTTCCGCAGCGAGGCGGCGCGCAACCTCGGACTGGTGCGCGAGTGGCTGGACCAGATCGACCCGGACTTCGCCGAGCACCCCCTGGACGACCAGGTGCACCGCGCCCTGCACACCCTGAAGGGCAGCGCCCGCATGGCCGAGATCAACGCCATGGCGGAGCTGGCGGAACCGGCGGAGAAGCTGGTCAAGGAGCTGGTCAACGGCGGGCGCCGCGCCGACGCCGAGACCGTGGAAATGATCGACCGGACCCACCGGCTGCTGGACGCCGGCCTGGCGCAGTTGCACGACGGCGCCCTGACGGAATTGCCCGGCGACGCCGCCACCCTGATCGAACGCCTGGTGCAGGCCCGCGAAGCGCTCAACGAGCACCGCGACGGCGCCGACCCGCATATTCTTTCGGTGTTCCTGTCCGAAGGCATGGACCTGATCATCGACACCGACAACCTGCTGGAACAGTGGGCCGAAGAGCCGGGCCACACCGAGGAGCTGGCGCGCCTGCGCGACGAACTGGAGCTGCTCGCCAACAGCGCCCGCACCGCCAACCTGGATGAAATCCACGGCCTGGCCAAGGCGCTGGCCAGCGTCTATTCCGGCGTCAACCAGGGCCGCCTGCCGTTCAGCGAAGCCTTGCTGGAACTGGCGCGCGAGGGCCACGAGGCCCTGATGAACATGATGGACTGTCTGGCCGCCGGGCAGACCGTGCGCCCGGAACTGGGCCTGGTGGACAGCCTGCGCGACCTGGCCGAAACCCCCGGCCCGGACGGCCCCGGCGGCGGCGTGCCGGCCCCCGCGGACCGCGCCGCCGGCGGCGACGACGCGCCCCTGGACCCGGAGCTGGTGCTGCTGTTCCTGGAAGAAGCGGAAGACCTGCTGCTCTCGTCCAGCGAACACCTGACCGCCTGGGAGCACGGCGAAGCCGACAGCCTGGCGGCCCTGCAACGGGACCTGCACACCCTCAAGGGCGGCGCCCGCATGGCCGGCGTCACCGCCGTCGGCGATCTCGCCCACGAGCTGGAAAACCTTTACGAAATGGCCGGCGCCCCCAACCAGCCGGCACCCGCGCCCTCGCTGTTCGACGTGCTGCACCGGGGCCACGACCGGCTGGCGGACATGATCGACACGCTGCGCAGCGGCGGCAAGCCGGAGCCCGCCCCGGCGGTGATCGAGGCGCTGCGCCAGGCGATGTTGCGCCAGGCCCCGGACCCGGCCGCCGCCCCCGACGCCCCGGCGCCCGCCGACGGCACCCAGGGGGACCCGGAACTGGTGGCGATCTTCCTGGAGGAAGCCCACGACATTCTCGAGTCCGCCGGCCGCAGCCTGGACACCTGGATCACCGACACCGGCAACAGCCTGGAAATCCAGTCCCTGCAGCGCGATCTGCATACCCTCAAAGGCGGCGCCCGCATGGCCGAGGTGCAGCCCCTCGGCGACCTGGGCCATGAACTGGAAACCCTCTACGAAGCCCTGGCCCTGGACCGCCTGCCGGTGCAGCCGGTGCTGTTCGACCTGCTGCACCGTTGCCACGACCGGCTGGCGGAGATGGTCGACCAGCTCGGCGCCGGGCAACCGCTGACCGGCGGCGACGACCTGATCACCGCGCTGCACGATTACCTGCGCGACCCGGGCGCTTTCACGCTGCCCACCGCGTCCAGCGAACCGGCGCCGTCCCAACCGGCCGGGGCCGACGCCGAGCCCGACACGCCGCTGCCCGATGAAGTGGACCTGGAGATTCTCGACGTCTTCCTGGAAGAGGCCGAGGAGCTCTGCGAAATCATCGACGGCTGCCTGGTGTCCTGGCGCGATCACCCGGAAAGCCGGGATTTCAGTGACGACCTGAAACGGGCCCTGCACACCCTGAAGGGCGGGGCGCGGCTGTCCGGTCTTAATGAGCTGGGGGAGATGAGCCACCGGTTCGAAACCCTGATGCACAACCTGGAAAGCCAGCGGCGCGACCCGGACGAAAACGATTTCCAGGCGATGACGGCGGAATTCGACGCCCTCAACGAGCGCCTGGTGGAACTGCGCCGCGCGGCGGCCGCCCAGCCGCTGCCGGCGCAGCCGCCGGCGACCCGCGAGACCCGCCCGGAAGCCAGCGCGCAACCCGGCGTTAAACGCGAGGAGCGGCGCCCCCAGTCACAGCCCCAGGAAATGGTGCGGGTCGGCGCCGACATGCTGGAAGCGCTGGTCAACCTGGCCGGCGAGACCTCCATCAACCGCGGCCGGGTGGAACAGAGCATCAGCGAGTTCGGCTTCAACATCGGCGAGATGGGCGCCACCGTGGTGCGCCTCTACGAGCAGCTGCGCCGGCTCGACGCCGAGACCGAAGCGCAGATCATGTCCACCTACCAGAAGGGCGTGGACAGCGGCGAAATCGACGGCCGTTTCGACCCGCTGGAAATGGACCAGTATTCGGAACTGCACCAGATCACCAAACAGCTTTCGGAATCCGCCTCGGATCTGCTGGATCTGAAGAACACCCTGCTGGATCGCACCCGCGACACGGAAACCCTGCTGCTGCAGCAACAGCGCATTAACACCGACCTGCAGGAAAAGCTCATGCGCACCCGCATGGTGCCGTTCTCCCGCCTGGTGCCGCGGCTGCGGCGCATCGTGCGGCAGGTGTCCGGCGAAGTGGGCAAGCGTGTCGCCTTCGACGTGATCAACCCGGAAGGCGAGCTGGATCGCACCCTGATGGAGCGCGTGGTGGCGCCGCTGGAGCACATGCTGCGCAACGCCGTGGACCACGGCATCGAGGACCCGGAGCAGCGCCGTGGCGCCGGCAAGGAAGAGAGCGGCCATGTCAGCCTGGAGCTCTCCCGCGAAGGCGGTGAAGTGGTGATCACCCTGGCCGACGACGGCAAGGGCATCGACACCGACGCGGTACGCCGCAAAGCCATTGAGCGCGGGCTGATGGCGGAGAACACCCCGCTGCCCGACCACGAAGTACAGCAGTTCATCTTCCACGCCGGCTTCTCCACCGCCAGCCAGGTGACCCAGCTGTCCGGCCGGGGCGTGGGCATGGACGTGGTGGCCAGCGAAATCAAACAGCTGGGCGGCTCGGTGACCATCGACTCGCGGCCCGGGCAGGGCACCCGCTTCGTGGTGCGTCTGCCGTTCACCCTGGCCATGAACCGGGCGCTGATGGTGCGCGTCGGCGAGGACGCCTACGCCATCCCGCTGAACCAGATCGAAGGCATCGTGCGGGTCAGCCCCTACGAGCTGAGCGACTATTTCCAGGCCCGCCAGGAAGGCGGCCTGCCGGCCTACCGCTACGCCGGCCAGGAATACGACCTGCACTATCTGGGCCGGTTCGTGCACGACGTGGCCCAGCCGCACCTGGACAACCACAGCCAGCCGATGCCGGTGCTGCTGATCCGCAGCGCCGATCACACCGTGGCGCTGGTGGTGGACAACCTGATCGGTTCGCGGGAAGTGGTGGTCAAGTCCGTGGGGCCGCAGCTGGCCAGCGTGGCCGGCATCAGCGGCGCCACCATCCTCGGCGACGGCGCGGTGGTGATCATTCTCGATATCCACTCGCTGATCCGCGCCGCCCAGGCCCAGCAGGCGGCCCTGCCGCAGGCTCAGGAAGCGCTGCCCGCCGAGCCGGAAACGCCGGATTACGAGCACGAGCGCCGCGTGGCACCGCTGGTGATGGTGGTGGACGATTCGGTGACGGTGCGCAAGGTGACCGGCCGCCTGCTGGAACGCAGCGGCTTCGAGGTGATCACCGCCAAGGACGGTATCGACGCCATCGCCACCCTGGAAGAGCACACCCCCGCCGCCATGCTGCTGGACATCGAGATGCCGCGCATGGACGGCTTCGAAGTGGCCACCCACGTGCGCCACGACGAACGCCTCAAGGACGTGCCCATCATCATGATCACCTCGCGCACCGGCGAGAAACACCGGGAGCGGGCCTTCGACATCGGCGTGAACTGCTATCTGGGCAAACCGTTCCAGGAGAGCGAGCTGCTGGTCACCCTGCGTGAACTGCTCGGCGAGACCCGGGAGACCAGCCACTGATGGCCGCCCCGGGCCGGGTCGGCGTGATCGCCGACGATACCCTGCAGGGGCATCTGCTGGCGGGCGCCATCAAGGGCCAGGGCTACCGGGTGGTGGTCAACACCGACCCGGAACATCTGGAAGACCGCTGGCTGGCGGCCGACGCCCTGGACCTGTGGGTGGTGGACCTGTCCCGGGAGGACCGCTGGCAGCGCTTTCTCGACGGCCTGCTGGAAAACGCCGCCGCGCCCCTGCTGTTCTGCGACGGCCAGGCCCCGGCCCGCACCGCCGACCATTACCCGCGCTGGGAGCGGCGCCTGATGACCAAGCTGGTGGGCTATATCGGCGCACCGGGGCTGGAGGAAAACCTGGCCGCGGTGCCGCAAACCCCGCTGGCGGCGCCGATTCCCGAACCGCGCGAATTCCGCGCCCTGGCCGGCGACACCACGGCGCAAAGGGTGTGGGTGCTGGGCGCCAGCCTGGGCGGCCCGGCGGCGGTGAAACAGTTTCTCGACTGTCTGCCGGAACACCTGCCGGTGGCGTTCGTGCTCGCCCAGCACATCGACGGCGGCTTCCTGGACACCCTGTGTCAGGTGCTGCGCCGGGACAGCCCGTTCCACTGCCAGGTGGCCGGCGACGGTGACCGGCTCGGCCACGGCCGGGTGCTGGTGGCGCCGGTCACGCAAAGCCTGGTGTTCGACACCGACGGCGTGGCGCGGCTCACCGGCGAGCCCTGGGAAGGCCCCTACGCGCCCTGCATCGACCAGGTGATGAGCAGCCTGGCGCAGGGCTTCGGCCACTGCGACGGCGCCATTCTGTTCTCCGGCATGGGCAACGACGGCGCCATCGCCGCGCCCCGGCTGGCCGCCCAGGGCGCCGCCATCTGGGCGCAATCGGCGGACAGCTGCGCGGTCAGCAGTCAGCCGGATTCGGTACGCGAAACCGGCTGCGTCGGGTACAGTGGCACACCGGAACAACTGGCGCGGCAACTGGTCGACCGAGTGCGCCGGGAAGTGGCCGAAACGGCCCGTGTTTCCGGTGAACCAAGAATAAGTTGAGGAAGTCGCATGTCCGAGGCGCAAATTCCCGAGTCCCTGCCCAGCCTGCTGATCCCGATGAACGGCCGGCCCTGGCTGATCCCCAACATCGTGGTGGCGGAGGTGATTCCGCTGCGCCAGCCGGACCGGCCCGGTCACGGCCCGGAGTGGCTGCTCGGCTGGATTAACTGGCGCGAGCAGGACCTGCCGCTGATCTCCTATGAAAAGCTGAACGAGTCCGGCCAGGTGGCCATCGGTCCGGACGCGCGCATCGCGGTGATCAACACCGTTTCCGGCGTGTCCCGCTTTTACGCCGTGGTGGTGCAGGGGATTCCCCGCCTGCTGCGCGTGGACAAGGGCGACCCGGTGGAAGAGCCCGGCGACACCGGCCCGGCGGAAGCCATGTACGTTCAGGTGGGCGGCGACCTGGCGGTGATCCCGGATCTGGACGCGGTGGAAGGCGCCGTCGCCGGGCTGTCGCGATGACCGACTGGGCACGCCTGGAACAGCTGGCGGCGGAGCGGCCCCACGACGGGCGGCGCTTTATCAACCGCTATCCCACCCCGCACCACGGCCTGCGCGAGTTCCTGCGCTGGCAGCGCCAAACCGGCGGCCGCTTTCCGCGCCGCCTGCCGTTTCCACTGCGCCGGCCGGACCCGGCGGAGCTGGCGGCGCCGGCGCCGCAACCGCGCTTTACCTGGATCGGCCACGCCACCTATCTGATTCAATACCAGGGCTGGAACCTGCTCACCGACCCGGTGTTCGCGGAACGCTGCTCACCGCTGTCGTTCGCCGGCCCCAAACGCGCCGTCGCCCCGGCGCTGGAGATTGACGAGCTGCCGCCGATCCACGCCGTGCTGGTGTCCCACAATCACTATGATCATCTGGACCGCGCCGCCGTGGACGCGCTCAACCGCCGTTTCGGCGACCAGGTGCTGTGGTTCGCGCCCACCGGCGTGGGCGCCTGGCTGCGCCGGCGCGGCATCGGCCGGGTGGTGGAATTGAGCTGGTGGCAGCACCACCGGGAAGGGGAGGTCGACGCCTTCTGTGTCCCGTCCCAGCATTTCAGCGGCCGCGGCGCCCGTGACCGCAACCGTACCCTGTGGTGCGGCTGGCGGCTCAACTGGCCCGACTTCAGCCTGATGTTCGCCGGCGATACCGGCTACGCACCGGTGTTCGAGGAAATCGGCGACGTGCTGGGGCCGGTGGACGCGGCCCTGCTGCCGATCGGCGCCTATGCGCCACGCTGGTTCATGGCGCCGGTGCACATCAATCCGGACGAGGCGGTGCGCATCCATCTGGACCTGCGCGCCCGCCAGTCCCTGGCCATGCACTGGGGCACCTTCGTGCTCACCGACGAGCCCCTGGACGAGCCGCCCAAGGCGCTGGCCGCCGCCCTGGCGCGCCACGGCGTGGCGGCGGACGCTTTCCGCGTACCGGGGCATGGCAATACCCTGACTCTGGAAAGTCTCTGAGCGTGCATTGGGAGGAGCCGCGACCATGAAGACCCAGCGTGGACGACGCCTATGGTGGCTGATCCGCTTGATCGCCTGGCTGCCGCTGCCGCTGGCCGCCGGCCTGGGGGCGATACTCGGTGATCTGATCACCCGGGTACCGCTGCGCTATGCCAGCGCCTACCGGGTGGTGCTGATCAACCTGCTGGCCACCCAGCCGGGCATCAGCTTCGACCAGGCGCGCGCCATCGGCCGGCAGAGCCTGCGCGAGCTGGGCCGCTCCTTCTGCGAATTCGCCCATGTATGGAGCCGGCCGATCGACGAAACCATGGCGCGGATCAGCCACATTCATGGTGAACAGGAATATCTGGACGCCTGCGCCAGCGACCGGCCGGTGTTGCTGCTGTCGCTGCATCTGGGCAGCTGGGAAACCATGAACCCCTATCTGGGACGCCAGGGCACCAACATCATGTATCAGCCGCACCCGGCAACGCTGGTGGACGAATTGGTGAAGCAAGCCCGCGAGCGCAGCGGCTGCCGGCTTATTCCGACCAACAACCAGGGCATCAAACACGGCCTGGCGACGTTGCGGGCCGGCGGCACCCTGGCACTGCTCGCCGATCACAACCCGGGCAACCGCAGTAACCCCTACGCGCCGTTCTTCGGCCATCCGGTGCCGACCCCGGCGCTGGTCGGCAAGCTGGTGCAGCGCTTCCGGCCGCGGGTGTTCGTGGTGTCCTGTTACCGGGGCGAGGGCGGCATCAAGGATGTGGAAATGCACTTCAAACCGGCCCCGGAAATCGAAACCGCCGCCGACACGCACACCCTGCTCTGCGCCATGAACCAGGCCCTGGAGACGTGCATTCAAAGCAACCTGTGCCAGTACCAGTGGACCTATAAACGCTTTAAATGGCGCCCCGGCGGCCGCCGCCTGTGGTACCGCCAATCCTACCCGCTGCTGCGCCGCGCCGCCCGGGGCGAGGACAGTGCGTCCCTCGGCCTGGCGCCGGACACCACCCCGAACCCCTGATCCGGAGACACCCCCCGCATGCCGATTGAAAAAGACAAGGTCGTCACCCTGCACTACACCCTGATCGACGCCGACAACGACCTGACCCTGGAAAAAAGCGGCGCCGACGCGCCGATGGTCTACCTGCACGGCGCCGGCAATATTCTCGCCGGCCTGGAGCAGGCCCTGGAAGGCAAGGACAGCGGCGACCGCCTCACCGTCTCCCTGGACCCGGAGCAGGCCTACGGCCGCCGCGACGAGTCGCTGCGCCAGCGCCTGTCCGCCAAGTACCTCAAGCACGCCGGCAAACTGAAACCCGGCAAGATCGTGCGGGTGCAGACCGAGCAGGGCCCGCGCATGGTGACGGTGCTCAAGGTGGGCCTGAAAACCGTGGACGTGGACGCCAACCACCCGTTCGCCGGGCGTCCCCTGCGTTTCGAACTGGAAGTGATCGATGTGCGTGACGCGGACGCGGACGAAAAAGCCCACGGCCACGTGCACGGGCCGGGCGGACACGCCCACTGACGTCTAAAGGTGCTACTGTTGGCGGCCAATCAAACACTGCGGGGCGATGAAGCATGCCGGAATACAGCTATTGGATTATTTTCGGGCTGATCCTGATCATCGGCGAGTTCGTGGTCTCCGGTCTGGTCCTGATTTTCCTCGGGCTGGCGGCGGTGATCGTCGGCGGCCTGGCCTACTTCGGCCTGATTAACGACCTCACCTGGGAAATCACCCTGTTCGCGGTGCTCAGCCTGGCGCTGCTGGCCGGCGCCCGGCGCTTCCTGCGCGACTGGCTGTTCGGCAAGGAGACCCAGGGCCGCACCAGCGACGACAGCGCCGGCCTGGTGGGCGGGCGTGCCACCGTGGAGGCGGACTTCGTCGACGGTGTCGGCTCGGTGCGCTACCGGGGCGCCCGCTGGCAGGCGCAATCGGACCAGCCTTTGAAAGCCGGCCAGATGGTACGCATCAGCAAACACGAAGGACTCTGGCTCACGGTTCAGGCCTGGTCCGATACTTCTTCCACGGACCAAGAAAAGGACTCTGAACAATGATGGGACTCATTATTCCCGCCCTGCTCGCGCTGGCGGTGATCACGCTGCTGTTCATGACGGTACGCATCGTACCGCAACGGCAAATTTACGTGGTGGAACGGCTCGGCAAGTACCGCACCTCCCTGGAGGCCGGCCTGCACATCCTGATGCCCTTTATCGACCGCGTCGCCTACCGTCACTCGCTCAAGGAAATCGTCCGCGACGTGCCGCGCCAGAGCTGTATCACCAAGGACAATATCGAAGTGTCCGTGGACGGCGTGATGTATCTGCAGGTGGTGGACGCCAAGGCGGCCAGCTACGGCGTCGACGACTACGTGATGGCGTCGCAGCAACTGGCGCAGACCACTCTGCGTTCGGTGATCGGCAAGATCGACCTGGACAAGACCTTCGAGGAACGCGGCGAGATCAACATGGAAGTGGTCAAGGCCGTGGACGAGGCCGCCCAGCCCTGGGGCGTCAAAGTGTTGCGTTACGAGGTGGCCGACATCAACCTGCCGGCCTCGATCAAGGACGCCATGGAGAAACAGGTGCGCGCCGAGCGGGAGCGCCGTGCGGTGGTGGCGGAATCCGAGGGCGACCGGCAAGCCGCGATCAACCGGTCCGAAGGTGACCGCCAGGCGGCCATCAACCGCTCCGAGGGTGAGAAGCAGGAAATGATCAACATTTCCGAAGGTGAGAAGCTCAAGCAGATCAACGAAGCGGAAGGCCGTGCCCGTCAGATCGAGCTGCTGGCCCAGGCCACCGCCACCGGTCTGCGTGAAGTGGCCCTGGCGGTCAAGGAAGACGGCGGCGACGAAGCGGTGAGCCTGCGCATCGCCGAGCAGTATGTGGCCGCGTTCGAAAAACTGGCCAAGGAATCCACCACCCTGTTGCTGCCTTCCAACCTCAGCGACGTGGGCGGCACCGTCGCCGGCCTGCAGAAAATTCTCAAAAAGATCGACGCCACCGCGCCCTGATAGAAAGGTAATGTTCCATGCCACGTCATTTTGAAAACGCCGAAGGTCTTTGTCAGCAACCCGACGCGGAAACCCAGCGTTATCTGTTCAACCAGACCATGCTGCGAATCAAGGATCCGAAAGTCAGCCTGGACTTCTACACCCGGGTGCTGGGCATGCGCCTGGTGCGCAAACTGGACTTCCCGGAAATGAAATTCAGCCTCTTTTTCCTCGCCTATCTGGGCGACGAAGAAGCCGCCCGGGTACCCGAGGATGACGCCAAACGGCTCACCTACACCTTCGGCCGCGAAGCCATGCTGGAACTGACCCACAACTGGGGCAGCGAGGACGACCCGGACTTCCAGTACCACAACGGCAACGACGAACCCCAGGGCTTCGGCCATATCGGTGTCACCGTCCCCGACGTGTACGCCGCCTCACAACGGTTCGAAAAACTTGGCGTCCCGTTCGTGAAAAAACCGGACGACGGCAAAATGAAAGGCCTCGCCTTCATCAAAGACCCGGACGGCTACTGGATCGAAATTATCCAGGCCGACATGATGGAAAAGCAGCAGAAAGGTTAGCAGAACTTCTGGGGAGGGATGGGGGAGCGGGCCATGCCCGCTCCCACCATTCCTGGGTTACAACTCCGGGGTAAAGGTCGGCGCCACCCGCGGCTGGAACTGCTCCTGATAGGCGTACGCCAGCTTGATCAGGGTCTCCTCATCAAACTCGCGGCCCAGCATCTCCATGCCCACCGGCATGGCCGGCTCCAGGTCTTCCGCCATGCCGGCCGGCATCACCAGCGCCGGGAACAGCGAGAACGGGCTCAGACGGTTGTTGCTGCCGGCGGAGGGACTGTTGCCCAGATCGCCGGCCAGACCGGTGATGGCCGGGTAGAGCAGCACATCGTAGGCCTCGCCCAGCGGGTTGCCGTCCACGTCGAGATTATCCAGCGCCCGCATCAAACGTTCGCGCACGAACACCGGCCGTTCAATGGTGTTCTTTTCGTACACCACCCGTTGCTCGTCGGTCAGGTTGTTCAGGTCGATACCGCCCCGGAACTCAAGGCCGGACTTGTAGCTGTCGAGGTAACCGCCGCTGGCGACCAGCTCGTCATAATCGAGGATGTGGCCGTCCATGGTGTTCGGCCAGCTGTTGAGGTATTCCTCCAGGTCGTGGCGGAACTCGTAGCTGGACATGGACTGGTAATCGCCGAGGATGGTGCCGAGGTCGTCGATGGTTACGTCTTCCACCACGGCGCCGGCGGCTTCCATGTTGGCGATCGCCTGATCCATCACCGCCAGCACGCTGTCGTTGGTGCCGAACAGATCACGGACCACGCCGATGCGCGCGCCGTCCAGACCGTCGGCGTCGAGGAATTCGGTGTAGGTTTCCGGCACGCCGGTAACCTGCTCATATTCCTCTTCGTTGTTGATCAGGCGGGCGTCGATTTCAAAGCTGACCCGCTGGTTGCTGGCCGGTGAGGTGTCGAAGCCGACCATGGCGTCCATCAACAACGCACAGTCTTCCACGGTACGGCACATGGGCCCGCCGGTGTCCTGCCAGGTCGCGAGCGGCATGATGCCGTCCAGGCTTACCAGGCGCAGGCTGGGACGAATGCCGACCAGACCGTTCAGGCTGGAGGGCACGCGCACGGAGCCGCCGGTGTCGCTGCCGGTACCCAGCAGGGCCAGGCTGGCGGCGATGGCGGTGCCGGTGCCGGTGGACGAGCCGCCGGAGCCCTTGGTCAGATCGTAGGGGTTTTTGACCAGGCCGCGCACCGAGCTTTCGCCACGGAAACCGAACGCGAATTCATCCATGTTCGCCTTGCCCAGCACAATGGCGCCGGCCTCGCGCATCCGGCGCACCGTGTAGGCGTCCCGGGTGGGCTGATTGTACTGGAACGCCAGCGCACCACCGGAGGTGGGCATCTGCTCCGTATTGAAGTTGTCCTTGGGCAGAACCGGCACGCAGTACAGCGGGCCATCAATGCCGGTGACCGCGAAGTTCAAATCCTTTTCCCGGGCGTCGATGATCGCCTCCGGGTTGATCGCCACCACGCTGTTCAGTTCGGTGGTGGAGCCGGTGTCGTCATAGGCTTCGATACGGTCAATGTAACCCTGAACCACTTCCTCACAGGTAACGCCACCGGTTTCCAGAGAGGTATGCAGATCGGCGACGGTCGATTCAACAAACGAAAACGCGACGCCATCGTCGCCACCGGACGGCGGTGTGCCCGCATCGTCGGACGAAGAGGATGAGCCGCCGCAACCGCTAAGCAGCGCTGCGAGCACCGCGGAGCCCACCAGTAATTTGGGATCAAACATGAACATTCCTCAGGCAGAATCAAGACAAGGCACCCCATAGAAGGAGGCCGTAAAACACAACAAAAAGCGGGCGTCCGGGCAGAGGATCGGAAACGCCCGAAGCAATTGCATCAAGAAACATGCCAGAGTTTGGAAAGGCTTAGACGACGTGGACTTGCAAGACGGTGTGTCTTTTTCCAGGTAATTAAACAGGTAAATTTAGATGTATTTTGGTGCACCTGATGCCCTGTTCCGAGGCTCCGGCCAGGGCATTCGCATGGCGACCGTGTGCGCCGATTATCGCGGGTTCAGAAACATCCGGTTTCTGCCCTGAACCAGATCCACCGATCTGCCGTCGCTGAATTCCAGGGTAGCGTTGCCGTCGCTGTTGATATCCAGATCAATGGCGCCGGGCAAGCAGCTGTCGGACACATCCACCGTCAGGTGATGGATGTTTTCCAGAGACCCGGACAACGTATTGCCGCCCGGTAAGTCCGCGTCCCGGGTGAGCGTCCGCTGCGTGCTGGCCCAGGGCACCGGGTAAGCACCCAGGCCTGTATCGAAATCGGCGTCGGTGCGCGGTGTACCGCAGCCGTCGCTGTACAGGGAGATGCGGCTGGGGCTGGTCGAGCGGTTGGTGATATTACTCACCCAGTAGGCCCGGTTATGGTCGATGCCGTATTCCGGATAAGCCTGCGCCGGGTCGTAATAGTACTCCACGGTGGCGGGCTGGCTGACGGCGGCGCGGTCGGCGCTGTAGTCCGCCATTTTTTGCCATTCATCCAAAAGAATGTAGGTCAGATGCTCCGCCGGGAGATGCAGATAGAAGACATAGTCCGAGTCCCCGGCGACGAATTTTTCCTGAAGCGCCAGGGCCGTGGTGATATGTACCAGTTCATCGGCCGCGCTGTAGGCATTGGCCATGGGTATGTGTTCAAGATTGCCGAGGTAATCCAGAACATTGTCTTCGGCGCCGATGCTGAACTGTTGCTGAAGCTCCTGGAAGGCACTCAATGGAACATCAAGCAGCTCAATGCCGGTGAGGTCCGCCAGGGAACCCAACAGGGTTCTCTCAAGCGGCAGGTTCAGCAGGCTGCCGGTGAACCCAACCCAGTTCACGCCCGCCGCATAATCCTGGGGATACAACGACGCCAGGCGCAGAGTGCCGTAGCCCCCCATGGAGTAACCGCTCACCTGCACCCGGCGCTCGTCGATTTCATAATGCGCCTGTACGTCCGCTCGCACGTCCAGGACGTCCCGTTCCGACAGGCCGGTATAGAAGCCGCGAGGGCCCCGGCCCAGGGGCGCGGCGAGTATCCGGTTATGGGCGTCGCCGAAGGCGGCCTGGAAATTCGGCTGGTTGATCTGGCTGGCATGGTTGGCTTCGCAGCCATGCAGCACCAGCTGCAGCTCATGGGGCCCGGGCGCCTCCGGCACATAGACGCCGTAGGGCTGGTATTTCCCTAAATAGTGGAAGTACTGATCGCAGGGCAGGCCGGTGTCGCCCTGGCGACCGGGCACGCCGCGCAGGGACACCCCTTCGCCGGGCGGCAGGGTGTAATCGGACGTGTAGACACGCTGCTGGAACCCGGTGACCGGCTCCGCCGGGCGGGTCACCCGCCTTTCCATGTCACTGCGCGCCACCACTTTTCCAAACAGGGAGATGTCGCCGTCACCCAGGGCGCGGGCCTGGCGGTCCTCCCAGAAATTGCCGGCGTCGGGGAGTATCTGTTCCGGCACGGAGGCGGCGCGGGCCAGCTCCCTGGGACCCCGGAACGCGACGTTCATGACCGTGCCATCGCTCTGGGCCACCACGGCCTGCACACGCCATTCGTCGCTTTCCGGGGCGGGGATCCGCCCTTCGATCACGTTATTGATCGGGTCGCCTTCCCTAAAGGTGTGGATGACGTCCCAGCCGTCGCTGTGAATGCCCAGGCCGGGCCAGACGCCCCCACCGGTGCCGCGGTTATTGTCGGTATCGATGGCGATGGCGGCGATGCTGTCGTCATCGCCGTAGAGCGTATTCAGCTCGAAGCGTACCGCCAGCTCATCGCCGTCGAGGGACAACGCCAGCGACACCAGATCCGCGGTGTTCTCCATTCCGCTGGGATAACGCTGGTCACCGGCCGTGGGCGAAAGCAGGCCGGGCGTATTGGCCACCGGGTTAAACAGGCCTCCACCCCGCGATATCAGATTGGCCACCGTCAACGGCGACAGTCCCACCAACCCGACATCGGCGCCGTAGTCATCGTAAATATAGTCGCGGTAGATAAGCGTGCCGTCACAGAGTTCGGTGGTACCCGCTACCCAGCTGGTCTTGTGGCAATCCACCGGAATCACTTCCGGTTCTTCCGGTTGTTCGGGGACACTGGGGGACGGCTGCCGCGCGGCATCCGGGGCTGGTGGCTCACTGTTGGAGCCACCACCACCGCAGGCGCTGAGTAACAGCGCCAGGCCGGCGAGTGACACAATAAACTTGCTCATGATTATTATTCGTCTGGTAAGAATGGCGATCAGATAATCTGATGTTCAGAGCAAGAGGGTACCGCCGCTCACCGCGATATTTTGTATCGGTCTTGTTGTCCTTCGGCGATCAGGCCATCAACGTCCACAAGGACGCAAGCAAGGCCACCGGCGCGGTCTCGGCGCGCAGCACCCGTTCGCCAAGGGCGAAGCCGACGAAGCCCGCCGCTCGGGCGGCCGCCAGTTCGTCGTCGGAGAAGCCGCCTTCCGGGCCGGTGAGCAAGGCGATGTCGGTGGCGTCGCGCACCGCGCCGGCATCCAGCGCCCGTTCGCCGGGATGGGCGATCAACTTCAGGCCCCGAGCCTGTTCCATGAAGGTGTTCAGAGGCATAACGCCGTCCACCACCGGCAGCCGGTTCAGCCCGCACTGTTCGCAGGCGCTGATTACCACCTGCCGCCAGTGCTCCAGCTTCTTGTTTTCACGGTCGCCCTTGAGGCGCACTTCGGTGCGCTCGCTCTCCAGTACCCGGATCGCCGCCGCGCCCATTTCCACCGCTTTCTGAATCGCGAAGTCCATGCGGTCGCCTTTGATCAGCGGCACACCCAGGGTCACCGGGCGGGGCGCGGTACGGTCGATGTCCACGAAGGTGTGCGGCAGCACGGTGACGGTTTTCTTGTCCACCGCTTCCAGGGTGGCGGACCATTCACCGCCTTCGCCGTTGAACAGGGTGAGAGGGTCGCCGGGACGCATGCGCAGCACCTTGCCGATATGATGGCTGGCCTGCGGGCCCAGCTCGGCGGCGTGGCCGGCCTGGAAAGGTTGCGGATCAAAGAAGCGACGGCTCATGGGTTTCGGTCCTGGTCAGCGGGGACGAAGCAGGCGTGAAAGGCTAACATAGGCGGCCGTTGATTCACTGGACAGAGACTCCCAACCCATGGGCGAAATCATTCCGGCCGCCTTCCAGCCGCCGGCCTGGCTGCGCTCGGCGCACCTGCAGACAATGTGGTCGACCTTCTTCCGACGCCCCGAGCCGCTCAGCCGGCGCCGGGAAACCCTGCCGCTGGCGGACGGTGACCACCTGCTGCTGGACTGGGCCGGGCCGGCGCCGGAAACCGGCGCCTTGAGAGTGTTGCTGCTGCACGGCCTGTCCGGTTGCAGCGACTCCCATTATATTCGCGGCACCCAGGCGCGGCTGGCGGCGCTGGGGATCACCTCGGTGGCGATGAACTCGCGCGGCGCGGCGGCGCCCAACGACACCGCCCTGTGCGCCCACGCCGGCGAGATCGAGGACCTGGACGCGGTGATCCAGGCGCTGCGCCAGCGCGACCGACACGGCCCGCTGATCGCCATGGGCGTGTCCCTGGGCGGCAGCCGCGTGCTCAACTGGCTGGCGCGGGCGGACGACGGCTCGCTCAGCGCGGCGGTGGCGGTGTGCAGCCCGCTGCGCCTGGACCTGTGCGCCAACCGCATGGACCAGGGGCTGTCGCGCATCTACCGGCGCCATCTGATCACCAATCTGCTGGCCACGCTGAAACGACAGCGGCGGCACCTGGAGCGGGTCGATCCGGCCCAGGCCGAGCGGCTGGCGGCGCTCAACCTGCGCGGCATCCGGTCGTTCTGGACCTTCGACGAACGGGTGATCGCACCGCTCTACGGTTTTCGCGGTGCCGCCCACTACTACGCCGAAGCCTCCGCCGGGCCGCGCCTTCGGGCGATCCGCACCCCGACCCTGATGATCCAGGCCGAGGACGACCCCTTCATGACCCCGGCGATGCTGCCGGCCCTTGGCGAGCTGGGCCCCGGCGTCACCCTGGAACTCTCTTCCGGCGGCGGCCATGTGGGCTTTGTCGGCGGCCGTCCCCGGCACCCCGAATACTGGCTGGAGCAGCGGCTGGCGGCGTTCGCCAGCGGCTTTCTGCCGGTCTAGCCCGCCGGCGCCAACAGCAGGGTCAGCAGGGCGCCCAGCCCGCCGGCCACCAGCAGCGCCACCGCCGACAGCGGCCAGTTCCAGCGCAGCGCGCCGACCCGCGCCGGATAGCCGGTGAGGCGCTCGAGCAGCAGGGCATTGGCGGAATAGGGCGTGCCGGCGATGGTCACGCCCCAGCCGCACACCATCGCCAGCGCCAGGCCCAGGGTCGCGCCCGGCGGCCAGATTGGCGCCAGCACGCCGCCCACCAGGGCGCCGGTGACAATCGGGTTGAAACCGGCCAGCCCGGCGACGAAAAACAGCCAGGGCACCAGCAGGGCGGCCAGCGGATACCCCCAGACCGGCAGCACGAAATCCGCGCCCAGCCCGCGCGCCGCGAAGGTGCTCACCAGCGCCCCCAGAAAGGCGGAGCCGCCGACGATCACCAGCTCGTTGGTGACCGGCGCCAGGGACGGCAACGACGGGCGGTGCCCCCGCCAGCGCTCCACCAGCAGCCCCAGCACCACGGTGGCCAGACAGCTCAGGGTCACCGCCCGGGAATAGCTGAGCCCGGCGAGACCACTCAACCCAAAGGTGGCGGCGCAGATAGCGGCGATCACCGCAGCGAACCGCAGCCAGGGCGCCCATCCCGTGGACGGTGCCGGCTCACCGTCGGCGGCGGCCGGCTCCGGGTCGCGCAGAAGCGCGCCGCCCAGCAGGTACAGCAACGCCAGCGGCAGGCTGCAGGCGATCAGCTGCCAGCCCGGCAGGTCGGGCAGGAAGGTGAGGGTCACCACCACCGAAATCGACAACGGCGAGCAGATCGGCGAGGCGCCGAAGCCGCGCAGGGTGGCGCGGGCGGCGTTGCGGGTGACGGCGGAATCGCCGCGCTCGCTGATGCGGCCGCCCACCAGGGCGCCCACCACGCCCACCGAGCCGAAATTCAACGGCACCGACAGGAAGGCCGTGCCCAGGGAAAGGCTGAAGTAGCGGCCCAGAGGCCGGCCCGCGAACAGGCTGCCGGAGATCCGGCCCAGATCCGGAAAGCGGCCCAGCACCGAGGACAGCAACATCACGGTGAGAATCAGCGCGGTCAGCCGGGTCATGGCGTCGGCGGCGTCGATCAGCACCACCGGGCCGTCCGGCAGGGCCAGCACGGCGACGACGACGACCAGCACAAAGATCACCCGTGCCATCCGGCGCAGGTCGCGCCAGCCCAGCACGATGGCCGCGAACACGGCGGCGGCGCCCACCACGCCGGCACCGGGCAGCGGCGCCAGCACCCCCGCCGCCAGCGCCAGCCAGGCCAGCGCCGAGCGGGGCCGGGCCAGAGCGGTGACCGGCGCCGTCATGCGCGCCGCGCCGGTGGCGCCTCCGCCGCCGCGAACAGCAGGTCCATGGTGGTGTCGCCGGTGCGGAACTCCTGCTTCATGGCGTCCAGATGATCAAGCGCCTCGCCGCGCAGGTAGGGCGCCTCCAGACAGATAATCTGGTAGATGCCCTGGCGCAGCAGGGTGCGGTCCAGCGCCTCGTCGCCGGTGGCGTCCGGGTTCAGGCCGTGGGTGAAACCGGGCCACGACGCCGCCAGCACCCAGGTGTTGACCAGCAGGCCGCGCAGCTCTTCGTCGCTGGCCTCGATCAGACCGCTGTCGCGCAGGCTGCGGTAGATCACCAGGCCGCGCTCCAGGCTGTCCTGGACGAACACCTTGTAGCGCCGGCGCAGCTCCGCGTCCTGGTGGAGAAAGTGGGCCAGGTCCCGGTGCAGGAAGCGGGCCTGCCACATGGACTCCAGGATGCCCTCGAAATAGCGCATCTTGTCCTGCCAGGTGAGCGGCCCTTCCGGCACCGTCAGCAGATCGCGGATCTGCTCCTGGTAGCGTTCGAACAGCGCCGCCACGATCGCCGCCTTGTTGCGGTAGTGGTAGTAGAGGTTGCCCGGGCTGATGCCCAGACCCTCGGCGATGTGGTTGGTGGTGACGTTGCGCTCGCCGGCACGGTTGAACAGGTTCAGGGCGGTATCCAGGATGCGCGTTTTCGTGTCGGTCATAACGGGCCAAATCAAAGCGTACTGCGGGGACGATGAAACAGTCTGTTGACTCCTAGAGTAATTACTCTAAAAATCGAGGACAGTCTAATAAACAAACGCCCAGGGAGGCGCATTATGGTCGCCGAGATCAAAGAACTCCAAACCGAGCATGCGCAGATCGAGCGCATGAAGCGCATTTTCGCCGCCCAGAAAGCGGCGTACCGCCGCCAGCCCTACCCCACCGCCGAGCAGCGCCATGAGCATATTCAGCAGCTCAAGCCGATGCTGCTGGACAACATGGACGCCTGGGTGGAGGCGCTGAACGCCGACTTCGGCAACCGCTCCGCCGACGAGACCAAGCTGGCGGAAATGCTCACCAGCGTGGAAGGCATCAAGTACCACGCCAAGCATCTGCGCAAATGGATGAAGCCCTCCAAGCGCAAGGTCGGCGCCGCCCAGTGGCCGGGCAAGGTGTGGGTGGAATACCAGCCGCTGGGCGTGGTGGGCATTATCGTGCCCTGGAACTACCCGCTGTACCTGGCCATCGGCCCGATGCTGGCGGCGCTGGCCGCCGGCAACCGGGTGATGATCAAGATGAGCGAATCCACGCCGCGCACCGGCGAACTGCTCGAGGAACTGATCGGCAAGACCTTCGCCGAGGACCACGTGGCCGTGGTCAACGGTGAAGTGGACGTGGCGGCGGCGTTCTCCAGCCTGCCGTTCGACCACCTGCTGTTCACCGGCTCCACCACCGTGGGCAAGCACATCATGCGCGCCGCGGCGGAGAACCTGACCCCGGTGACCCTGGAGCTGGGCGGCAAGAGCCCCTGCATCATCGGCGAGGATTTCCCGATGAAGGACGCGGTGGAACGCATCGCCTTCGGCAAATGCCTGAACAGCGGCCAGACCTGCGTGGCGCCGGACTACATCATGGTGCCGGAAAACCGCGTGCGGGAATTCGTCGACGCCTGGAAAGCCCAGGTCACTGAACTCTACCCGACGCTACGCGACAACCCGGACTTCACCAGCATCATCAACGAGCGCCAGTACCGCCGGCTCAACAGCTACCTGGACGACGCCCGGGAAAAGGGCGCCGAGGTGATCACCATCAACCCGGCAGACGAGAACCTGGACGGCAGCCGCAAGATTCCCCACACCCTGGTGCTCAATGTCACCGACGACATGAAGATCGCCGAGGACGAAATCTTCGGCCCGCTGATGCTGGTGGTGCCCTACAAGACCCTCGACGACGCCATTGATTACGTCAACGACCGGCCACGCCCGCTGGCGCTTTACTATTTCGACTGGAACGCCCGCAACGGCGAGCACGTGCTGCACCACACCCACTCCGGCGGTGTGTGCCTGAACGACACCATCACCCAGGTGGGCGTGGACGACATGCCGTTCGGCGGGGTGGGTCCCTCCGGCATGGGTCACTACCACGGCCCGGAAGGCTTCCTCACCTTCTCCAAGGCCAAGGGCGTGTACAAGAAGGGCAAGATGAACGCCACCAAACACATTCTGCCGCCCTACGGACGCGGGATGCATAAGTTCATCTACAAATTCATGCTCAAGTAAGCCATGTTGAAATAACCGGTCCCGCCCCTGGGCGGGGCGGGTCCGCCAGCCAACAACAAGAAACAGGCCAGCCGAGGATCCCTAAAATGGACCAGGACAACATGCCAGGCTCCGGCGTCGACCGCCGTGGTTTTCTGAAACTCAGCGCCTGGGGCGGGGCGGCACTGGCCGTCGGCGCCGGCGCCAGCACACTGCTTACCGGGTGCAGCTCGGACCCGGGTCCCGCCACCGGCTTCAAACACCTTCGCGATAAGGACGTCACCCTGCTGCGGCCGCTGATGTCGCCGCTGCTCGGCGGCGGCCTGGAAGCGGTGGACGGCGCCGGACCGGACCAGGCGCTGCAGGCTTTCGACCGTCTGCTGCAGGGCGGCACCGACGGCCAGCGCGGTCAGCTGTTCCAGCTTCTGGATCTGATGCAACTGGGCGCCGCGCGCTGGTGGATCACCGGCACCTGGGCGCACTTCGAGGAGCAGAGCGACGCGCAACTGCGCGACACGCTCGCCCACTGGGCCAGCAATGACAGCGGCTTCCCCAAGCTCGCCTTCAAGGGCCTGACCCAGCCGATCATGATGGCCTGGTACGTCACTCCGGAAGCGGCGCTGACCACGGGATACCCCGGCCCGCCGGTGACCGGATCCAACGCCGCATAGCGCCTGTACCCACCCCAAAACAATAAGGAGCCGGGTCATGCAGGACCTGTCCACACTTAAGATTCAGAACATCGCCGACCCCTGGGACAACGCCAGGGAAAAATGGAACCTGATCGACGGCGCCACCGTCAGCGACGACCGCACCCTGGAGGCCGATGTGGTGATCATCGGCACCGGCGCCGGCGGCGGGGTGAGCGCGGAAATACTCAGCGCCGCCGGCCTCAAGGTGATCCTGGTGGAGGCCGGGCGCCTCACCAGCTCCCGGGATTTCAATCTCAATGAAGGCGACGCCTACCGGCAGCTGTACCAGGAGGGCGCCATGCGCGCCACCAAGGACGGCGCCATCACCATTCTGCAGGGCCGCACCGTGGGCGGCACCACGGTGGTCAACTGGACCTCCAGCTTCCGCACGCCCAAGGAAACCCTCAACCACTGGCGCGAGCGCTTCGGCGTCGACAACACCAGCCGCGCGGACCTGGACCCCTATTTCCAGCGCATGGAAAAGCAGCTCGGTATCGAGCCCTGGGCGATGCCCGCCAACGCCAACAACGACGTGATCAAACGCGGCTGCGAAAAACTCGGCTGGGACTGGTCGGTGATTCCGAGAAACGTGCGCGGCTGCTGGAATATCGGCTACTGCGGCATGGGCTGCCCCACCAACGCCAAGCAGTCGATGCTGGTGACCACGCTGCCCGCCGCCATGGAGGCCGGCGCCACCCTGATCCACAGCGCCCGCGCCGACAAGCTGGTGCACGACGGCACCCGGGTGAGCGCCGTGCAGGTGACGCCCCTGAACCACGACCGCAACCCCACCGGCGCCACCGTGACCCTGAAAGCGCCCACCATCATCGCCGCCGGCGGCGGCATCCAGACCCCGGCGCTGCTGCTGCGCTCGGAGGTGCCGGACCCGGACGGCCGGGTGGGCAAGCGCACCTTCCTGCACGTCACCAGCTTCGCCTTCGGCCGCTACGACCGGGAGATCGCCCCCTACTACGGCGCGCCCCAGTCGCTGCACTCGGACCAGTTCACCTTCACCGGCGGCGTCGACGGCCCGATCGGCTACAAGCTGGAGATGATGCCGCTGCACCCCGGCCTCACCGGGGCGCTGCTGGGCGGCTTCGGCGAGCAGGCCCGCGAGCACATCACCGCGCTGCCCAACACCGCCGCCTCCATCGCCCTGATGCGCGACGGCTTCCACGAAGAGAGCCCCGGCGGCACCGTGGAACTGCGCGACAACGGCGAGCCGGTACTCGATTACCCGGTCACCGACTATCTGCTCGACGGCGCCCGCCGCAGCCTGTACAGCCAGGTGGAAATGCAGTTCGCCGCCGGTGCCCGGGCGGTGCGGCCCGGCCACATCCGCGCGCCGTTCTATACCAGCTGGGCGCAGGCCCGCGAGGCCATGGCGGACCTCAGCTACCAGGCCCTGGACGTGCCGCTGGGCAGCGCCCATGTGATGGGCGGTTGCCCCATGGGCGACAAGGACCGCGGTCTGGTGGACGCCCAGGGGCGCTACCGCCATCTGGAGAATCTGTATGTGTTCGACGGCTCGGTGTTCCCCACCAGCCTGGGGGTGAACCCTCAGTTGAGCATCTACGGGTTGAGCGCCCGCAACGCCACCGCTCTGGCGGAGCGGCTGCGGGCCTGAATCGTAAACCGAGTTGCGTTATGCTTGGCGCCCGATCTCTGGAGAAAGCGAGCCGAGCATGACCAACCGTGTTGTTTATCCGGGCACCTTCGACCCCATCACCAACGGCCATAAGGACCTGATCGAACGGGCCGCCAGTATGTTCGACGAGGTGGTGGTGGCCATCGCGGCCAGCGAGAAGAAGGGCCCGCTGTTCTCTCTGAACGAGCGGGTCAAGCTGGTCGAAGACAGCATCGGCCATCTGGACAACGTCAAGGTGACCGGCTTTTCCAAGCTGCTGGCCCATTTCTGCCGGGACCAGGAAGCCAATATCCTGCTGCGCGGTCTGCGCGCGGTGAGCGACTTCGAATACGAATTCCAGCTCGCCAACATGAACCGCCAGCTGGCCCCGGAACTGGAAACCGTGTTCCTGACGCCGGCCGAGCATTTGTCCTTTATCTCCAGCTCCCTGGTCCGCGAGATCGCGCTGCTCGACGGCGATGTGCGCAATTTCGTGCCGCCCCATGTGGTGGAAGCGCTGGACCTGAAGAAGCAGCAGCGGGGCGGCTGACCGTTTCTCGCCCCTGATACCCCGTTCGCCAGAAGGAGGCCGCCATGCGCTGGTTTTTCCCGCTTTTGTTGCTGTTCGCCGTCACCGCCCAGGCCGCCGGACCGGGCAAGGCGGCGATCGCCAGTGCCCACCCGCTGGCCACCGACGCCGGCTTCCAGATGCTCGATCAGGGCGGTAACGCCTACGACGCGGCGGTGGCCGTGGCGGCGGCGCTGTCGGTGGTGGAGCCCTATTCCGCCGGCATGGGCGGCGGCGGTTTCTGGCTGCTGCACCGCGAAAAGGACGACCTGCAGACCATGCTGGACGCCCGCGAGACGGCGCCGGCGGCGGCCACCGAGGACATGTACCAGGACCAGGACGGCCAGGTGGTGCGCGACCGCGCCGTCAACGGCGCCCTGGCGGCGGGCATTCCCGGCCAGGCGGCGGCCTTCGCCTACCTCGCCGAACACTACGGCGAGCTGCCCCTGAAAACCACGCTGGCGCCGGCCATTAAGCTGGCGCGCCAGGGTTTCGAGGTGGAAGACCACTACCGGGCGCTGGCCGGCTACCGCAAGGACGTGCTCAACCGCTACCCCACCGCCGCCTCGGTGTTCCTGGATGACGACGAAATACCGGCCAACGGCACCCTGATCCGGCAGCCGGATCTGGCCCGGGTTCTGGAGGCCCTGGCCGAGCAGGGGCGAGACGGTTTTTACCAGGGCCCGGTGGCGGAAAAACTGGTACGCGGGGTGCGCGAGGCCGGCGGCATCTGGACAAAACAGGACCTGAACAACTATCGGGTCAAGGAGCGGGCGCCGGTGGTCGGCCACTACCGAGGCGCCCGCATCGTCACGGCCCCACCGCCGTCCGCCGGCGGGCTGGTCATGCTGGAAGCGTTGAACATTCTCAATGAATTCAACGGCGGCGAGATTAGTGAGGACTTACTTCCTCACCTCACCGTGGAAGCCTGGCGGCGCGCCTATCAGGACCGGGGCCGCTATATGGGCGACCCGGATTTTGTTTCCATACCTGTGGATAACCTGTTGAGTAAATCCTACGCCGAGCAGCGGGCCGCCTCCATAAAGCTGGATAAGGCCACCCCCAGCAGCGAGCTGGGCGAACCCGTGGCCACCGGCGAAGGCTTCCATACCACCCACTTTTCGGTGCTCGACGGCGCCGGCAACCGGGTGGCCGCCACGCTCAGTATCAACCTGCCGTTCGGCAGCGGCTTCATGCCCGCCGGCACCGGCGTGATCCTCAATAACGAGATGGACGATTTCTCCGCCAAGCCGGGCAGCCCCAACGCCTATGGCCTGGTGGGCAGCAAGGCCAACGCGGTGGCGCCGGGCAAGCGGCCGTTGTCCTCGATGACGCCTACCTTCGTGGAGTTCGACGACCGGGTGGCGATTCTCGGCACGCCGGGCGGCAGCCGTATCATCACCATGGTGATGCTGGGTGTGCTCGAGGCGGCCAATGACGCCCCGGTGGACGACTGGGTGAGCCGGGTACGCTTTCACCACCAGTTCCTGCCCGATCAGGTTCAGGCGGAACCCGCCTTCCTCGACACCGAAGCGGCGAAAAGCCTGCGCCTGCGCGGCCACGACGTGGTCTCCGTGGACCGCGAGTACGGCAACATGCAGGCGATTCTCTGGCGGCACGAGGACAACAGCGTCACCGCCGCCAGCGACCCGCGCGGCATCGGCGCGGCGCGGGTCGGCGCCGACGCGGACTGACCCCGGTGACGGCCGCCGCGGGGTGTGCTCCACTATGCCCATGGACACCACCTTCGCGGCCCAGACTCTGCACTGCTACCCGCCGGCGCCGGCCCTGCGCGGGCTGGTCAGCCATTACTGGCTGAGCCGCGACGGCGGCGGCGACCGCCACCGGGTGCTGCCGGACGGCTGCGTGGACCTGGTGCTGCGCCTGCGCGACGGCGATGGCGCCTGGCAGGCGTTCGGCACCAGCACCCGGCCATCGGACGTGCCGGTGGAGCCCGGCTGTGTCTATTTCGGTATCCGCTTCCAGCCCGGCCAGAGCCGCCATTTCCTGCCCCTGCCCGGGCGTTTGCTCACCGACACCGCCCAGCCTCTGGCCCGGCCCGCCGACTTGTCGGCGGAGCGCCTCGCCGAATTGATCGCCCGCCCCGACCCCGCCTTTGCCGTGGACCGGCTGCTTTCCCGGTGGCTCGCCGGGCAGCCGCCCCAACCAAGACGCCTGGACGGCGCCCTGGCGCTGCTTTCCCGTTCCGCCGCGGGCGTCAGCGTGAGCGCCCTGGCGGCGCACCTGAACCTGAGCCGCCGGCAACTGGAGCGCGACTTCGTTGAGTGGGTCGGCGTGCCGCCCAAGGTGTTCATGGGCATCCGCCGCAGCCAGCAGGCCCTGGCGTTGCTGAGCCGCCCGTCACCCGCCGCGCCGCTGGCCGACATCGCCCTGGCCGCCGGCTACGCCGATCAGAGCCATATGACCCGGGAGCTGAAACGCTACCTGGGCGTCACCCCGGGGGCGCCCCGGCTGCCGATGCACGATGTCGCCTTTATTCAAGAGCAGGCCGGCGCGCCGACCTAGAGTGGAGCTTCTTCTCAAGCCAAAGGAGCAACGCGATGAAACTCTGGTCCGGTGTGGTCACCGAGCACTTGCAGGCGTGCCGGGATTTCTACGTGCGCCTGTTTCAGTGCCGGGTGCTGTTCGACAGCGACTGGTTCGTTCTGCTGGAGCTGGGCGGCGGCGAGCTGGGTTTCCTGGCCCCGCAACAGGAGGCCCAGGCGGCGGCGTTTCAACGCCCGTTGCGCGACGGACAGGGCCTGTGGGTCACCATCGACGTGGACGACGCGGACGCCGAATACCGACGGCTGCAGGCGTTGGGGGTGCCGATCGAGGTGGCGATCCGCGATGAAGCCTGGGGCGACCGGCACTTCGTCATCCTCGACCCGGCCGGCATCGCCGTGGACGTGGTCCAGCACGGCTAACCATAAAACAACACAATCACCGGCGTCTGGCCTTTTGGAACCTGGGCAAGACGCCGGGGGCCGCTCAGAATCGTTCTTTTTTCAGACACGGAGCGCCCATGGGCCAGCAACGCATCGAAATCGACAAGGAATTTCCGTTCCCGGTCAGCGACCTGTTCAACCACCTCAGTGAGCACGAGAACCTGTCCGCCCTGTTCGCCCCGGCCAAGGTCCGGCGCGTCAAGGAGGGGGACGTGGAGCCCAACGGCGTGGGGTCGGTGCGCCGGCTGTCGCTGCCGCTGACGCCGGCCTTCGAAGAGACCGTCACCGAGTTCGAGCGCGACCGCCGCATCGCCTACCGCATCACCAAGGGCAGCCCGTTGCGCGATCACCACGGGGTGATGGTGTTTTCCGAGACCGCCGGCGGTTCCCGCCTGCACTACACCATTGTCTTCAAGGGCAAGCTGCCGCTGATCGCCGCCGTGATCAAGCCGGTGCTGGACCGCGCCATCCGCAAGGGCCTCAACGACCTGCGGCTTTAAGGGCCCCCGTCGCGGCGGCCGTCGTCACTGCCGGCTTCGAGGAGGGATTCCAGTTCCTCGCGGCCGCGGGCGGAGAGCTCGATCAGTTTGTCGAGCTTGTCGCGGTGGGCGAACTGCTCGCGCAGCAGGCGTTCGTCCACGTCCCGGAAGGTGCGCACCAGGTCGATGGCGGTGGTTTCCGGCATGCCCAGCTGGGCCAGGGTGGTCTGGGCGGCGCGCAGGCTGGAGTCCAGCGTTTCGCGGATGACGTGCTCGACGCCTTCGGCCATCAGTGAATAGGCGTGGTAGCGGTCGCGGGCGCGCACGATCAGGGTGATGTGCGGGAAGTGCTCGCGGATCAGGCGCACGGCGCGCAGCGACGCCTGCACGTCGTCGATCGCCAGCACCATGATGCGGGCGTGCTGCAGCCCGGCGGTGTGCAGCAGGTCGAGCCGGGTGACGTCGCCGAAGTAGACCTCGTTGCCGAACCGGCGCACGGTGTCGATGTGGTCCGGGTTGGAGTCCAGCGCGGTGAACGGAATGCGGCGGCTGACCAGAATACGGCCGATGATCTGCCCGAAGCGGCCGAAGCCGGCCACGATCACCGCCGGCTGACCATGCGGCGCGGGCTCGTCCTCGGTGCTGCGGTGGCCGGTCTTGGGCGCCGGCCAGAGCCGCTGCACCAGTTTCAGCAGCAGCGGCGTGGCGGCCATGGAGAGGGCCACCACCAGGTTGAGCCGGGCGATCATTTCCGTCGGCAGCAGGTTGAGGGCCCCGGCCTGGGTGAACAGCACGAAGGCGAATTCGCCGCCCTGGCTGAGCAGCAGCCCGAACCGCAGGGCGTCGCGGCCGCCCACCTTCAACGCCCGGGCAATGCCGAACAGCACCAGGGTTTTGATCCCCAGCAGGGCCGCGCCCATGGCCAGGATCGACCATGGCGACGCCGCCAGCAGGCGCAGGTCCATGGTCATGCCGATGGCGATGAAGAACAGCCCCAGCAGCATGCCCTTGAACGGCTGAATATCGGTGTCCAGCTGCTCCCGGTAGGGGGAGTTGGCGAGCAGCATGCCGGCCACGAAGGCGCCCAGACCCATGGACAGATGCAGGGTTTCCATCAGCTCGGCGGCGCCGAGGACCAGCAGCAGGGCGGTGGCGGTCATCAGCTCCCGGTTGTGCAGCCGCGCCAGCCAGCCCAACCAGGGGTTGAGCAGGTAGCGCCCGGCCAGCCACATCAGGGCCAGCACCAGCACGCCCACCAGCAGGTTGGGCTGGGCGGCGCCGGCGTCACCGCCGGCCAGCACCGGCAGCAGTAGCAGCAGCGGAATCACCGCCAGGTCCTGGAACAGCAGAATCGAGAAGGCGTTACGGCCCTGGGGCGTACCCAGCTGGTTGGTTTCCACCAGCATCTGCACCGCGAAGGCGGTGGACGACAGCGCCAGGGTGGCGCCGATGGCCAGGGCGGCCGGGCCGGGCTGGCCCAGGGCGAAGAAGAAACCGGTGAGCAGGGCGGCGCTGAACAGCATCTGGCTTGCGCCCAGCCCGAGCAGCCGCCGGCGCTGCGCCCAGAGCTGCTCCGGGGCCAGTTCCAGGCCGACCAGGAACAGCATCAACACCACGCCCAGCTCGGCGAAATGCAGCACCGCCTCGGCGCCGGGGATCAGCCCCAGGCCCAGCGGCCCGATGACGATGCCGGCGGCCAGATAGCCGAGAATGCTGCCCAGCCCGAGACGCTGAAACAGCGGCAGCAGCAACACCGCCGCCGCCAGCAACACCAGCGCCTGATTGAAGTAACCACCCATTGTCGATCCCCCACGGCGGGGCGGCGGGTGCCGCCCGCGGTCCTAATCCCAGTTCAGCGGCATGGGTGAAGAGCCGGGGCTCTCCGGTTGCCCGGCGGGCGGCTCCATGTCACCGGTGTCGCCCTGACGGTTGCCCGGCGCGCGCACACGGTCACCGGGGCGCGGTTCGCCGCCGCCCTGGGTGATCCGGGCCACCGCGTAATCCGGGCGCACTTCGATCACCTCCAGGCTGGCCAGGGCGTCGCTTTCCATCCGGATGGTGAGCCCGGTCTGCGGGTCTTCCAGGGACTCCACCGGCCGGTACACGTTCAAGATGGTGTCCGCTTCCAGGCGGCCCTGGCCGTGGCTCAGGTAGACCCGGTCGCCGTCGCTCTTGAGCACCTGTACCGGGTACAGGGTATCGGAGGCCGCCGCCGCCAGGGCCCGGGCGATGCGCGGGTACACCAGGTCGGCGAGCCGCTCCGGATGGTTGCGGTGGTCCAGCTTCTGCTGGCGGGCCAGTTGCCGCACGCTGGCTTCGGACTGCTGCCAGTCGTAGAGGCCGGCCTCCAGCACTTCGCCGCCGGCGGCGTCGATCAGCCGGTAGCGCAGGCGCACATAGGGTTCGTACCCCTGGAAGCGGGCGCCGTAGAAGGTGCGCTCGTCGTCGCCGATGTCAAACGCCTCGATATGACCGACCAGCAGCAGGTCGGCGCCTTTGGTTTTGCCCAGGCGCAACAGCTCCCGGGGCTCGGCGGCGCCATCGCGCAGCAGCGCCTGCTCTGCCTCGCGCAGATCCAGATTGGCGCGGTCCAGCACGCGGAAACGGCCGGACTGGGCGAAGGCGTCGATCAGATTGGCGTGCAACTGGCGGCGCACTTCCGCCGCCGGCAGGGTGGTTTCACCCAGGGTGTACTCGCTGGCGTCGCTGGTGAACGGCGCCACCACGATGGCCGGCAAATGGGAGCGGTCCGGGCCCGGCGCCTGCTGGAGCAGCAGTACCGCTTCCACGTCGGCGCGCCACAGGGCGTTGTCCTCCTGGGTGACGGCGGTGACCCGGTAGCTGTCCAGGCTGCCCAGCGTGGGCAGACGCGGCTCCGCCACCGAGGTGCGGCTGCCGGTCCAGGTGGTGACGTCACCCTGGCGCTGGATCACCCATTCGCTGACCTGGCGGCGGAAATCCGGGTTCACCGACAGCGTCACGCCGCCGGCCTGGCGGACCGCCGCCACCAGGGCATTGGTGACCGCCTGTTCCGGGTTGTCGCCGTAGCCACGGGCGCTGACCTCGCGGGTCTGCGCCGCCGAGGCGGTGCCGGCGGCCAGTGCCGCCATCAGCACGAGCAAACAAAAACGCTTGAACATGGTTCCTCTCCCTGGTGCCAGGGTGTTCAGAAGCCGAACAGGCTGCGTTTGCGGGTCTTGCGGATTTCCTTCTCGCCGGACCACTCAATAATGCCGCTCTGGATGTTCAGCAGTTTCAGGGTGAACTTGTAGTAGACGTCCTTGGTGCTGTCGTCGCGCTTCACGATCGAGGACAGGTTGCCGTAGAGCATGAACTCGGCGCCGATCTGGCGGCCCATCTGGGCGGCGCTGGCCTGGTCGACCATGCCGGAATCCTGCTGGTATTCGAGTTGTTCGCGCACCCGGTCGACCACGGACATATCCACGAAGCGGAACTTGCCGGAGTTGATCAGCTTGGACTGGATGGTGTCGGTGACGGACTCGGTGTCGATGTGCTCGCTGGTCTTGTTCTTGATGCGGTCGACGAACAATACCGGGCGGCGGTCACGGGTCATTTCCACGATCGGCGGGAACACCATCATGTCGTCCACCATCTTGGTGGCGATCATCTGCAGATCGGTGGAGCCGAAATCGGCGGTCACCGTTTCACGGGCCTGGGCGTCGCCGTAATCCACCCGGGACGCACAGCCGGAAAGCACCAGCGCCATGGCCAGGGCAAACAGTGAAAATACGCGAACCATGTTTTTCTCCTTAAGGAACCTGAATGGCGTCCGGGGCGTTATTCGCGCACCCAGATTTCATAACGGACGGCGCTGGGGTTGGGGGCCACCGCCTGGACATTGTTCTGGCTGCGGCCGGCCATTACCAGTTGCCGCCAGGGTTGGGATTCCGGAGCCACTTCGAACCCGTCCCGATCGAACCATTTGATCTTGTATTGGAAATCCAGTTCAAATTTCCAGCCGTTTTCCAGCGTCGCCTGCACGTACAGCAGATCGCCGACTTTTTTGTCCTGCAGCGCCTCCACCGCAAGACGGTTGGCCAGGGTGCTGTTGTTGGAATACAGACGCGGTTCGCCGTCCTCGCCGGGGCGGGCCATATTACTGGCGGAACAGCCCGCCAGGACCACCGCCAGCACTACGGCGGCCAGAGCGGTAAAAGGAGCTTTCATAACGGGCCCTCCTGAACGGGTAACACGCGGGTTATAAGGCGGCCGGGGGTGGCCACCACGTGAATCACGGTCACGCCCTGTTCCACCACGGGAACCGTCAAACTAGCACCGCCACCGGGTGTGCTCAACTCAAGGCGGTGCTCGCCGGGCGGCAACATCAGGCGGGTGGCCTGGGCGTAGGCGGGCAGGCTCAACCAGCTGCGCAGGTCGGCCTGTTCGCTGACCACATTGAAGATCTGCGTGAGGATGGCGCCCACCGGACCGAAATCGTCGTTGGCTTTCTTCTGCAGATTGTACTTGGTGGTGGCACGCAGCGTCTGCCGCACCAGCATGCCGGGCAGTTGTTCGCGCAAATGGCGCGCGGCCAGCCCGCCCACGTCGGTGAGCACTTCGGTGCGCGCCGTTTCGCCGCCGTCTTTGACGGCAACGGTGAGCGGCGCCGGGCGCGGCTTGTCCCCGGCGCTGTAGGTCGGGAAGGCCACCGCGAAGATGCCGTGCGGCGTGGGGATCGGCAGGCTCAGCTCGCGCCGGGCGGGCACCAGACCCTGCTCGTAGACCACCGCCACCAGCCCCTTGCCGCGTTCCACCCGGCCGTCCTGGGCGCGGGACAGGCGCGCCACATCCTCCTGCAGCATGGCGGAATCCGGGTGGATCTCCAGGGCTTTCTTGTAGTCCACCAGGGCGTCGTTGTATTCGCCGTGGGCCTCCCAGAACAGGGCCGAGAGATAGAAGGTCCAGGCGTTCTGGAAGCTCGCCTTGACCTCGCCGGCGGCGGCGTCCAGGCCGGCGAAGTGGCTGTCGAAATCGGCCGGTTGCACGCCTTCGTCCCGCGCCGCCTCCTGGGCGGCGGCGATCTCGTCATCGCGCCGGTTGGCGGCCACCCGCTGCTCGTTGGCGGCGGCGCGCAGTTCCACGGCGGTGGCGGTGACGTCGTTCTCACGCCAGTAATTCAGGGCCTGGTAGGCGTGCGCGAAAATGCGCTCGTAGTCCGGCGCCACATAGGGGCGGGCGTTGTCGTTGACCAGCAGGGCGCCGGTATTGCTCACCAGGCTGGAGGCGCGCAGCCGGGCGGCGGCGTCCGTTTCGTCGTAATGACCGAAGGCGCGGCGAAAGGCGCTCTCGCTGTCTTCGATGGCGCCGCTCAGCTGGCGCACCCGGCCCAGTTCCTGCAGGTAGAGCACGCCGTCCCGGCTGTCGACGCCTTTTCTCAGCAACGGGGCGGGCCCCTCCGCCGCCATGTCGGCGGTCCAGGCGCGCGCCTGGGACGGGTAGGGCTGGAACAGGGAGCGGGTGGCGCAGCCGCTCAATAGCACCATGGCCAGCAACAGCGCGACGCCGTTTCTGACCAGCACGTATCCTGGCGGGCTTATTCTCATAGACCGCGGCGCCATAAAAAAACCGGAGCGGGCAAGGTAGCCCGGCTCCGGCTTATTGTCGAGACGCTAGAACAGCACGCGGGTACGGATGGTGCCTTCGATGGTGCGCAGCTTTTCCAGGGCCAGTTGGCTGTAGCCCTTGTTCACGTCGATCACCACGTAGCCGATCTCTTCATTGGTCTGCAGGTACTGACCGCAGATGTTGATGTCGTTCTCGGAGAACACGGTGTTGATCTGGGTGAGGATGCCGGGAATGTTGCGGTGGATATGCAGCAGACGGTGCATGTCCGGGTGCGACGGCAGGGCCACCTCCGGGAAGTTCACCGCGCTCAGGGTGGAGCCGTTGTCGGAGTAGCGGATCAGCTTCTCGGACACTTCGGTGCCGATGTTTTCCTGGGCCTCATGGGTGGAACCACCGATGTGCGGGGTCAGGATCACGTTGTCGAATTCGCGCAGCGGGCTGATGAACTCGTCGTCGTTGCCCTTGGGCTCTTCCGGGAACACGTCGATGGCGGCGCCCAGCAGGTGCTTGTCGCGCAGCGCGGCGGCCAGCGCCTCGATGTCCACCACCTTGCCCCGGGCGTAGTTGATCAGATAGCTCTTGGGCTTCATGGCGCGAATCTGCTCTTCGCGGATCATCCATCGGGTGGCGGCGGTGTCCGGCACGTGCAGGCTGACCACGTCGGCCAGGCCGAGCAGGTCATTGAGGCTGCCCACCTGTTCCGCGTTGCCCATCGGCAGCTTGGAGACCACGTCGTAGAAGTACACCTTCATGCCCATGGATTCCGCCAGCACCGAGACCTGGGCGCCGATGTTGCCGTAGCCGACGATGCCCAGCTTCTTGCCGCGGATCTCGTAGCTGTCCTTGGCGGATTTCAGCCAGCCGCCGCGGTGGGCCACCGCGTTCTTTTCGGGGATGCCGCGCATCAGGTTGACGGTGTGAGCGATCACCAACTCCGCCACCGAGCGGGTGTTGGAGTAGGGCGCGTTGAACACCGGAATGCCGCGCTTGAGGGCGGCTTTCAAATCCACCTGGTTGGTGCCGATACAGAAACAGCCCACACCGATCAACTTTTCGGCGGCCTGGAAGACCTCCTCGGTGAGCTGGGTGCGCGAGCGGATGCCGACAAAATGGGCGTCCTTGATGGCGTCCTTGAGGTCGTCGCCGGTGAGCGCGGTGGGCAGAAGCTCCACGTTGCTGTAGCCGTGCGCCTTCAGATTATCCACCGAGTTCTGGTGGACGCCCTCGAGCAGGAGGATGCGGATCTTGTCCTTCTCAAGAGAAGTGTTGGCCATGGGTGGTCTCTGTAGCGGGTTAAATGGGCGCGTATGGTATCATAGCCCGCCCCGGATGAGACCCATTCCGGAGCCCCCGTGCACATGTTGAATGCTCAAGTTGACTTGAAGACCTTTGGAGTTGCCGATGACCTCCCTCGCCCACGCCGCCCTGGACCAGCTCAGCGCGCTTCTTGGCAAGCGCTGCCTCACCGATCCGGACAGCGCCCAGCGCTACGGGGTGGACTGGACCAAGGTCTGGGCGCCGGCGCCCAGCGCCGTGGTGCTGCCGGAAACCACCGAGGAAGTGCAGCAGATCGTGGAGATCGCCAATGAACACGGCCTGCACCTGGTGCCCTCCGGGGGACGCACCGGCCTGTCCGCCGGGGCGGTGGCCGCCAACGGCGAGCTGGTGGTGGCGTTCGACCGGATGAACCGGGTGCTCGACTTCAACGAGTACGACCGGTCGGTCACGGTGCAGCCGGGGGTGGTCACCCAGCAGCTGCAGGAATTCGCCGACAGCAAGGAGCTGTTCTACCCGGTGGACTTCGCCTCCGCCGGCTCCAGCCAGATCGGCGGCAACATCAACACCAACGCCGGCGGCATCAAGGTGATCCGCTACGGCATGACCCGGGACTGGATCACCGGCCTCAAGGTGGTCACCGGCCGGGGTGAACTGCTGGACCTCAACAAGGGCCTGATCAAGAACGCCACCGGCTACGACTTCCGCCACCTGTTCATCGGCTCCGAAGGCACCCTGGGCTTCGTGGTGGAGGCCACCGTGAAGCTGGCCCGCCGGCCCAAGGACCTCACCGCCCTGGTGCTGGGCGCGCCCGGTTTCCGCGAAGTCATGAAGGTGCTGCACGCGTTTCAGAAGGACATTGATCTGACCGCGTTTGAGTTCTTTTCCGACAAGGCCATGGCCCATGTGCTCGAGCACGGGGTGGCCAAGCCCTTCGACAGCGACTGCCCGTTCTACTGCCTGCTGGAATTCGAACAGCTTTCCGAACATACCGGCGAACGGGCCATGGAAATTTTCGAGCACTGCGTGGAGCAGGGCTGGGTGCTGGACGGGGTGATGAGCCAGTCGCTGGGCCAGCTGGAACAGCTGTGGCAGCTGCGCGAACGTATTTCCGAATCGATCGCGCCGCACACGCCTTATAAAAACGATATTTCCGTCACCGTCTCCAAGGTGCCGGATTTCGTCGAGGACGTGGACAAGGTGGTGCAGGACGCCTACCCGGATTTCGAGATCGTCTGGTTCGGGCATATCGGTGACGGCAACATGCACCTGAATATTCTCAAGCCGGCGGATCTGCCCAAGGAAGACTTCTTCCGCCAATGCGGCGACGTGTCCAAATGGGTGTTCGAGATCGTGCGGAAATACGACGGCTCGATTTCCGCGGAGCACGGCGTGGGCATGACCAAGAAGCCTTACCTGTCGTATTCCCGCAGTGAAGAAGAGATCGCTTATATGAAAGCGGTGAAAGCGGTTTTCGATCCCAACAACGTGATGAACCCCGGAAAATTGTTCGATGTTTGATACCCACGAGCTCAAAGCGCGACCGGAATCCGCCTACGTTCATCGCTGGATCGACGGCTCGCCCATGGAGATGCCGCTGGGCAAGTGCGTCTGCGTGGGAAGAAACTACGCCGAGCACGCCCGCGAGCTGGGCAACGACGTGCCCGAGGAACCTTTGCTGTTCATGAAACCCGCCACCGCTCTGTGCAGTCTGCACGAGCCGCTGGTGCTGCCCCAGGGGCAGGGGGCGGTGCACCACGAAGTGGAAATGGTGGTGATGATCGGCGAGCGCCTGAGCGGCGAAACCGATCTGGAAACCATTCGCTATGCGATCGCCGCCTACGGCGTGGGCCTGGATTTAACGCTTCGTGAACTGCAGGACCGTCTCAAGGAAAAACGCCATCCCTGGGAGCGGGCAAAAGCGTTCGACGGCGGCGCGCCGGTGTCCGGGTTTATCGACGCCCGTGGCATTTCAGTGCGGCAGAATCTGGAGGTGTCTCTGGAGGTGAACGGGGAAAGCCGCCAACACGGTCATACCGGGCAGATGCTGTTCCCGACCTTTGAATTGATCGCACAGATCAATCAGGTGTTCACGCTGGAGCCCGGCGACCTGATCTTTACCGGCACGCCGGCCGGGGTCGGCCCGCTGACGTCCGGCGACAAGCTCACTGCCCGGCTGGGCAATATCCTGCAGGTGTTCACCCGCGTGGCCTGACGCCGACCCGTGAGGCGCCTGGTTTACTCAGGCGCCGATGACCAGAAGGGATTGGCCGTCGTCGGTTTGCACCAGATAGTTGGGGGCCGGCCCCGTCGCCACAGTTTTGACCAACTGACCGGAATCCAGATCCACAACGCTGATACTGCCACTGGCAGGATGCGTGGAAACGGCATAGCGACCGTTGGAAGTCACCAGCACATGGTGCACAGGCCCCGGCACTTCCAGTTTGCGGTCAATCGTCTTTGTGGCCGTGTTCACCAAATAGAGCAGCCCCGTACTCCCTGCTTCCAATTCAGTAGACTTCCCGCCCCCATGATGAGCGGCGTGTTCATCTTCTGAAATGCCTTCGGGGCGACTAACCGGCTTCTGACGATCATGCGCCGACAAACTACCCACCACCAGATACCGGCCATCCGGGGTCAGTGCCGAACCGTGGGTATTCAGGGTGCCGCCAATGGACGACGTCACCTTGCGGTTTTCCAGATCAATAACGCCGACGGCATCCGCTGTGCCCATGGGAACAAATGCCCGGTTCGTGTCTGCGGCCACCATCAGCGAAAAACTCATAGCGACACTGGCCGTAATACCAGCAATACACTGCTTGCGCAACGAATGGTTCATAGCGTGCCCTTTTTGGTCAGAGGGTTTCAGTAAGATCTCCTCGCCCGGTAAGCAAGATCCCGAACAGGCATGGTCATTACTTGGCAGTCCATCACACCAAGCTGAAACAGGCCTGAAAACAGTTGCGAAACATGCATTCGTTTGACCAGAATCAAGGTGGAACGATTCACAATGACCATGGACGACCAATGCAAGACGTGCCCCAGGAAAACCAGCGAACAACCAAAACCCACGCCGACCAGCTCAACCGGCAGTGTTACTGCATCACCCTTGACCGAAAAGCGCTCACTGACAGCCTCCAGAAGCAGTTTTCAGACACTGGGAACGAGGCGCCGGCCACTCCCGAGATCCATCATCTCTTTTCAAACACGCCGGTTTTTGTTCCCCAGGCTGACATCGCGACGATGGAGCGGATTGTTCAGGCGATCGAATCCGCAGCCGAGCTTCCGCCCTATAAGGAAAAAGCTCTGTCCTGGGCGCCGGACATCGCCGGTTTTGATCCAGGCCCCATCGGGGCGTTCATGGGCTACGACTTTCACCTGGGCGAGAACGGGCCTCAGCTGATCGAAATCAACACCAACGCCGGCGGCGCATTTCTGAACACGGTATTGGCCCGGGCTCAACACCGATGCTGTGACCCGTCCCAGCAGACCGCTGGCACCAACCGTGCATTGGATGGGTTCGAGGACGCGGTGTTTGCCATGTTCCAGCAGGAGTGGGAACGGCAAGGTGGCGACTCGACGCCCGGTTGGCTGGCCATTGTGGACGATGCCCCAGAATCCCAGTTTATGTTCCCGGAATTCCAACTGGCCCAGCAGTTATTCCAGGCCAGAGGCATAGAGACCTTGATCCTCGACCCATCGGAGCTTGAGTATGTTGATGGTGCCCTGAGCGCCCACGGCAAGCCTATTGACATGGTGTACAACCGCCTGGTGGATTTTGCCTTGGAGGCCCCGGCTCTTGGGGCGCTGAGGCGCGCCTACCTCGACGGCGCGGCGGTCGTCACGCCCAATCCACGCGCCCATGCGCTGATGGCCGACAAACGGAACCTGATCCTGCTATCTGATGCCCAAACCCTGCGCGACTGGGGCCTGAGTGAAACCGAGGCAGGATTTCTGGATAGAGCTGTACCGAAGACCCGGCTGGTTTCAGCAAGTGATGAGGCGGAGTTGTGGAGCAACCGGCGTAAACTGTTTTTCAAACCGGTAGCGGGCCATGGCAGCAAGGGCGTCTATCGGGGCGAAAAACTAACCCGCCGCGTTTTCGAAGAGATCCTGAAGGGTGATTACATCGCGCAGAACTTCGTTCCCGCCGGAGAACGCACCCTGAGAGTGGATGGCACGGTCACCACCAGAAAGGTCGATATCCGTTTGTACACCTATGCCGGGCAACATCTGCTTGCCGCTGCCCGTGTGTACCAGGGCCAGGCCACCAACTTTCGAACGCCGGGAGGTGGCTTTGCGCCCGTCTTTGAGGTGTGAAGGTGAGCCTCAATTGGAAACATTCAAAGGGATTAAGCCGTCAGCAAAAGTGCTCGGATCTCATAGATCCTGCATTCGGCCAACCTGACGAGCCAGTCTCATCGACTCATTTTCCTCCATCGCCAAAAGAGATTCGAACAGCTCTTTTGCTTCTGGAATTTCGGCTTTTCCAATCAGCGTTTTGTAGAGATCAATAATCTGATCATGAAAGTCGAACACTTCCCGGCAGATACCATCAAAATCAAGCTTCGCGTAAGGCTCGTCGCAGGTTCGATGAGTTTTGATCGGATTATGGGACAGGTAGTCGTACACCCGAGTTTCCAGTGCCTTCTTATCCCCTTGGTGCTCAAACTCGTTCACGATCCGCTCTATTTCCGATTCATGAGCTGCCAGATAATCCAAAAGCGCACGGGCCCGTTCTTCCTCGTGCTTTGTTGCGCAATGGGACAGACAGCTCGCCAGATGTGAGTGCAGATCGCGCGTCCAGTCGATCAGTTGTCCAAAAGTCTTTATATCCATATCTTTTTTCCTTTTTTCCTTTTTTCTTCTCCATAATATGACTGACATCAAATAGGTATCCCGTCGTCAAATGAGGAGTCCTATTTGCATTTCCAGTGTTCAGTTGGGCTATGCGCTCGCCTGGCTAATTCGCTAATCCATTGCAAACCGCAGGCACTGCAGCAAATCGACGCCTCTACCGGCTTCAGATCGATTCCACAACCTCAGAGAGCATATCCCTGACCTTCCCGGCAACCTGCTTGAGCTCGTCATTATCGATGGCGCTCATGGAAGCCAATGGATCCACTGCACTTACCTCAATGCCCTCCGAAACCTCACGAAGAATAACGTTGCAAGGCAGCATGGCACCCACGCGAGGCTCCACACCGATGGCTTCCCAGGCCATGCCAGGATTGCAGGCCCCGAGAATCCGATAGGCCAACATATCCTTGTCCAGCTTTTTCTTCATGGTGGCTTTGACATCAATTTCTGTCAGCACACCGAACCCGTGATCAGTGAGGGCCTGACGCGCTCTTCTGTCCACGTCCTCGAAATCGACATCTTTGATAACTCGATCGATCGTGTATGACATAGCTACCTCCAATGATTCAGAAGTTCATTGCTTTGACCCGAGTTTCACCACCCTCAAACGCAGCGCATTCACGATCACGCTGACCGAGGACAGCGACATGGCGGCCGCTGCAAAAATGGGCGACAGCAGTATCCCGAAAAACGGGTACAAAACCCCTGCCGCTATCGGAACACCGGCGGAGTTGTAAACGAAGGCGAAAAACAGGTTCTGACGGATATTGCGCATGGTCGCCAGAGACAAACGGCGCGCCTCGACAATGCCCATCAGGTCGCCGCGTAGCAGCGTAATGCCGGCGCTTTCGATGGCGACATCGGTCCCGGTGCCCATGGCCACACCGACATCCGCCGTTGCCAGTGCAGGCGCATCGTTTACGCCGTCACCCGCCATCACGACAACACGGCCTTCGTCTTTCAGGCGCTGGACGATCTTGCCCTTATCTTCCGGCAGGACTTCCGCTTCCACTTCGTCGATATGCAGTTTTCGGGCAACTGCTTCAGCTGAAGTGCGGTTATCGCCGGTCAGCATGACCACCCGGATGCCGTCTTTTTGCAGCGCGGAAATAGCGGCTTCGGTGGTTTCCTTGACCGGATCGGCAATCGCCAGCAACCCTGCGACGTTTCCGTCGACAGCAGCAAAAATCACGGTAGCACCATCTTTTCGGAGCTGGTCGGCGTCGCCGTCAAATCGCGTGGTGTCGACATTTTCCGACTCCATGAGAAGGCGGTTACCAAGTAGCACCCGCTTGCCGTCTATTCGACCGGTAACCCCTTTACCATTCGGAGAGTCAAAGTCTTCCGCATCCGGAAGCTTCAGGTCCATGCCCTTGGCTTTATCGAGTATGGCGTGAGCCAGTGGGTGCTCACTGCCTTTCTCCAGGCCGCCTGCATAACGCATGAGACTACTGTCATCGAACCCGTTGGCCGCGACAAGCCGGGTGACTTGCGGCTTGCCCTCTGTCAGCGTGCCGGTTTTATCCACCACCACGGTGTCCACCTTCTCCATACGCTCCAAGGCTTCCGCATCGCGAATCAGAACGCCACTTTGAGCACCGCGTCCGACACCCACCATGATGGACATGGGCGTCGCCAAGCCAAGTGCGCAAGGGCAGGCAATGATCAGAACACTGACCGCTGCAATCAGCCCGAACGCCATAGGCGGCGTGGGCCCGAAGAATGACCAGGCTATAAAGGCGATAATGGCGATCACGATCACCGCAGGCACAAAATAACCCGCCACCTTGTCGGCCAGGCCCTGAATGGGCGCGCGGCTGCGCTGGGCGCTCGCCACCATCTGCACAATCTGGGACAGCATGGTGTCACGGCCAACCTTGTCGGCCCGCATGATAAAGCTGCCCTGCTGGTTGATACTGCCGCCGATCACCTGGTCGCCGGATTTTTTGCTGACTGCCAAAGGCTCACCGGTCACCATGGATTCATCCACGTTGGAGCTGCCTTCAAGCACCTCGCCGTCCAACGGCACCTTGTCTCCCGGACGTACCCGCAAGCGGTCACCGACCTTGACCTGATCAAGCGACACATCGGATTCGCTGCCATCGTCGTCCAGTTTTCTGGCCGTCGCCGGTGCCAGATCCAGCAGGGCCTTGATGGCACCAGAGGTTTTCTCTCTGGCGCGCAATTCCAGCACCTGCCCCAGCAGCACCAGCACCACGATGACAGCAGCCGCCTCGAAGTAGACGGCGACCGACCCGTCTTCCTGCCGGAAGGCGCCTGGGAAGATCTGCGGCGCCAGGGTCGCCACCAGGCTGTAGATCAGCGCGACGCCGGTACCAATGGCAATGAGCGTAAACATGTTCAAGTTACGGCTAACCACGGATTTCCAACCCCGGACGAAGAAGGGCCAACCGCACCAGAGCACCACAGGCGTTGCCAGCACCAGTTGAATCCAGTTGGACATCTGCGGGGCTATAATGTGATCGAGTCCGGTGAGGTGCCCACCCATCTCCAGTACCAGTACAGGCAGGGCCAGCACCAGGCCGATCCAGAATCGGCGGGTCATGTCTTTGAGTTCTTCCGAAGGCCCGTCGTCCAGGCTTACCTGCTCGGGCTCTAGGGCCATGCCGCAGATTGGGCAGTCCCCTGGCCCTTGCTGCCGAATCTCGGGGTGCATGGGACAGGTATACATAGTGCCCGGCGCTACCGGCTCTTGCTGTTTCTTTTCCCAATCGAGGTACTGCTCAGGGTCCTCGTCGAATTTGGACTGGCAACGCGACGAGCAGAAGTACCAGGTTTTACCGCCATGCTGGCTGCGGTGTTCCGCGGTATGCGGATCGACTGCCATGCCGCAAACCGGATCCTTGGCGGTGTGCCCGCCAGGTTCTTTATCGGCGTGGTGATCGTGGTCATGGGCGTGATGGTGCTCAGCCATTCTGATCTCCTGTTTTATCGGCGGGCCAGTCTGCAAATGCAATGAAATACAGCAGAACCAGATTGACGATAGGGATCAGTATCAGTACACCCATCCACCCCGGATACCCCGTGCGCTGGCAAATACGCCAGGCCGGAATGACGACCACAATGGCAATCACCAGCATCCACAGCCAGTGGCCTGCCCACATGGTGTTCCCGAACATGTTATCTCCCATCATGGCAATAGCCTCTCTTCCTGATTCTGGTTAATGGTGACGATGCGCGTGACTCTCTTCCTGTTTCGCTTGCGCGGATTCCGGCGATCTTTTCAGGAAAATCTGCTCGGAGACTGCAAGCACAATCATGGTGACCACTGCCACGCCGATGACGAACGGGTCCGTATTCAGTTTTACCCAGACAAAGCCGCCCAGAGCCAAAAGATCCAACAAGATGGCTGTAGTTGGCACCCAGGTGTTGGCCTTGATGTCTTTGCGAAGATAGCGCAGTACACCCCAGTGAATGGCAATGTCCATAATCAGGTAAAACACGATACCCAGCGCGGCAATTCGTGACAGATCAAAGAAGGCGGTGAGGATCAGCCCCAGGACAACGGTATACACCAGTGTGTGTTTCTGGATGCTGCCGGGCATGCCAAAATGCCGATGTGGTACGAGCTTCATCTCCGTCAGCATCGCCAGCATGCGGGATACCGCGAAGACGCTGGCGAGAATACCGCCCGCCGTGGCCATCATGGCAATAGCGACAGTAAACCAGACACCGTAATCGCCGAGAGCGGGACGCGCAGCAGCAGCGAGGGAGTAATCCTGCGTTTCGATAATTTCAGCCAGTGACAGGTTGCTGGCGACCGCGAAGCCCACCAGCGTGTAGATCACCACGCAGGCGGCAATGGAAATCACGATGGCGCGCCCGACGTTTCGCTTTGGGTCTATTACTTCCGAACCACTGTTGGTGATGGTCGTAAAGCCTTTGAACGCCAGAATCCCCAGTGCGGTTGCGCCCAGGAAGTTGCCCAGCGCTCCGGCTTCACCGGGCTCCGAAAAATCAACCGAGACTGAGTCGGCAATCCAGATCCCGACCAGACCGAAAATCAGTATGCCGCCGATTTTCAGGATCCCGATAAAGGAAGCCACCCCCTGAATCATCCGATTGCCGAGCAGGTTGATCACGAAAGCCACGAGGATTAATGCCACCCCCAGAATGGGCACCATACGGCCGCTTTCGTCCCCTCCGAATAGTTGCATGGTGTAAGAGCCAAAGGTGCGGGCCAGGAAGCTCTGGGCGATCACCATGGAAAAGTACATCAACAGGGCGTTGAAAGCCGTTGGCAGCCGGTTTCCGTAAGCCTTGTGCAGGTACATGCCGATACCGCCGGCGGACGGGTAGGCATTGGAGATCTTGATGTAGGAATAGGCGCTGAAGCTGACAATCACCGCCGCCGCGAGAAAGGCCAGCGGGAAAAGGACACCGGTCATCTGGGCCATCTGCCCGGTAAGTGCAAAAATACCGGCGCCAATCATGACGCCGGTACCCAGCATGACTGTCCCTGGTAAAGTGAGACTGCCCTCCTGGTAGCGGGTAGTTCGATCTTCCTCCCTGTTCATTCAACCTCCTGTTATTTTTTCATGGGTGGAATCTTGGAACAGCAGAACGGCTCATGCTTGGCATTTGCCCGGACGTTGTCGTCGGTAACCCGGTACCAAGCCAATTTGCGCCGGGTCCACCATCCGGTTTTCAATTGGCCACCGTAAGCCTTGATCAGTTCCAGTAATTCATCGACGGACCAGTGGGTTCCGTCGTACGTCACCTGCAATGTGCCATTTGGCTTACGCTCGGCGAAATCAACGCAGGGGTGGCGATTAAGATCGTGGATGAGCCCATCCCACTGATCCTCTCCAAGCCCCTCGACGGCCATTTTTCGGCGCAACAAAAACTGCTCCTGATTGGTTGCTTTGTGTGCTTTGGTCATGGGGTGACACCTCTCTTCCTGATGACTTCTCCCTGTATCAAAACACTTCAATCTGAACTGCGGCTGAAAATGGACACAGACTTTCGGTGGATTTGAGTTACATCAAATCATAGACGAAAAAGGGCCGTGGGTTTCCCCATGGCCCATCAGCATCAGAATGCGATTCGAGCGCCGATCACGGCAAACCAGTCTTCTGTGCCACCGCCGTCCGCCTCGGCCAGGTCGGCGCTATCGCCATACTTACGCTCGTGCACCACACCCACGTAGGGTGAGAACGCACGGTCGATCAGGTCGTAGCTGAGCCGGAGGCCGGTTTCGGTGGAAACCAATCCCTTGCCGACGCCGATCTCTTCATCCTCACTGAACGCTACTGAGGCATCCAGCGTTGCCGCCAGAATCCAGTAGTTAGTGAACAGCAATTCGTACTCAGCGTCCAGTTCAGCTGACGTATCGCCATCCTTGCTGACATACAGATTTGCATCGATCTCAAACCATTGGGGCGCCAGCCCGGCCACACCGAGAACCGCATACGTACGGTCCGGCCCCTCGGGCGTATCGAAACGCACGCCCGCTTTGGCGTCGAAGAACTTGGAGATAGGGATCTGGCCGACCAGCTGGTTTTCCAGCGTTTCGTAGGCCTGCTCCTCTATCTCGTACTCCCCGGTTGTGAGCAGCCGGACTTTAAAGTCGTCGGTGCCATAGAAGGCATCCGCATTCCAGACGCCCAGCTCCTCGTCATCGTCGCTGTAGCGGTACTCAAATTCCTCGAATTGAACGCCCCAGGTTGTGAGCGGCTGTTTTCGAGCGGTCGTGTCGGAGATCATTTCCTGAGCTGTCACCGCCGTTGAGACACCAATAGAGGCAAGGAAGCTGACTGCGACAATTGATCGAATACAGCTCATACCTCACCTCCATCTTTGGCAATCACGTCTGTTTTGGCCTGCGTCGACTCTGGCCCACCTTCAACAATGACCTTGCGGAACATACCAGCGGCCGCGTGATAGGACAGGTGACAGTGGAACGCCCACTGACCGGGCTCGTCGACCTCGGTTTCCATGTAAACCGTGGTGCCTGGCTGCACGCTGACCGTGTGCTTGATCGGGTTCCATTGGTCTGCACCAACATCGAGAATGGACCACATACCGTGCAGGTGCATAGGGTGAGTCATCATGGTCTCGTTCACGAATTTGAAGCGAACTCGCTCACCGTATTTGAGACGAATTGGGTCTGCGTCTTCGTACTTGACGCCATTAATGCTCCAGGTATAACGCTCCATATTGCCGGTCAAACGAAGCTCAATTTCCCGGGTCGGTTCGCGGTCTTCATACAGTGGATCTTGGGCCTTCAGGTCAGCATAGGACAGGAACTTGCCGCCATTGGCTGCCGTGGGTACAAGGCCACTTCCCTTGGCGTAAAAGGGGTCGTTTTGGCCGCCTTTTCCCATCGCCATGGAACCATGATCCATGCCTTCCATGTTGGAATGATCCATTCCGGACATCCCTTCTGAGCTATTCATATCCATGTCGCCATGATCCATACCGGCCATGTTGCCATGGTCCATGCCGGGCATACCGCTCATGTCTGCCATAGTCAGGCGCGCCGGATCACGCAGTTGCGGAACAGCCGCTTCCATACCTTCTTCGGGGGCCAACGTTGCCCTGGCATAGCCGGAACGCCCCATGGATTCAGCGAAAATGGTGTAGGCCTGCTCATCTTTCGGGTGGACGATCACATCATAGGTTTCCGCCACACCGATCCGGAACTCGTCCACGTTAACGGGCTGAACGTTGTTGCCATCGGCCTGTACAACCGTCATGTCCAGACCGGTAATCCGTATGTCGAAGTAGGTCATGGCCGAGGAGTTGATGAACCGCAGCCGGATGCGTTCTCCGGGCTCAAAAAGGCCAGTCCAGTTCTGCTCGGGACCTTTGCCGTTGATCAGGCCCGTAAAGCCCTGCAAGTCCTCAACGTCCGCTTTCATCATCCGCATGTCACCCCAGGCCATGCGGTCCCGAATGGTGTTCATCAGACCGTTTTTGGACGCGTCCGAAAAAAACTCCCCCACGGTTTGCTGCTCACGGTTGTAGTAATCCGGTATCATTTTCAGGTTGCGCATGATGCGGTCACCGGAATGGGGGTGCTTGTCAGTCAACTGCACCACGTACTCGCGGTCATAACGAAACGGCTCACGTTTTTCCGGTTCGATCACAATGGCACCATAGGCGCCATCCGGCTCCTGAAAACCAGAGTGGCTGTGGAACCAGTAAGTGCCTGCCTGCTGGATAGGAAATTCATAAGTAAAGGTTTCACCCGGCTTGATGCCTGGGAAACTTATGCCGGGTACACCGTCCTGATCAAAAGGAAGGATCAACCCATGCCAGTGAATGGACGTCATCTCATCCAGGTTATTGGTCACGTTGATCTTGACGTTTTCGCCTTCCTTGAAGCGCATCACCGGTCCCGGGGATGCGCCGTTGTATCCGATGCCTTCCTTCACAAAATCGCCGGTATCAATTTCAACGCGGTCGACCGTCAGATCGTACTCACCGGCCATAACCATGGCTGGCATCAGCAGGCTCAAAAGCCCTGTCAAAAAGCGTGGTTTCATCTGTGTTGCTCCAAACTACACGTCATTGAAGCCGGGCCGAGAAACGTGTCTCAGCCCCGCGCTCGCGGACCTCAGTTAAGCGAGTTACTCGAAATTGACCTCACCGTACATCCCGGCCTGATAGTGGCCCGGCACGTTGCAGGCAAATTCGATATTGCCTTTATCAGAGAACTTCCAAACCACTTCTTTACTTTGGCCCGGTTCCAGCAACACGCTGTTCGGGTCGTCATGCTTCATGGAATGGCCATTCCCCATATCCATATTCATCATGTCGTGGTTCAGCTTGCCGCCCTGGATGACGCCATGCTCAACCATCATCATCATTTCCTCTCGATGAGCTTCGTGCATGTCGGGAGTGCCAACATTGAACTCATGGACGAGGTTTCCCTTGTTCTCCACCACGAAGCGAACGGTTTCACCCGGCTTTACACTGATTTCTTCGGGTTCGTAGTAGTTGTCGTACATCTCGACAGTTACGGTTCGGCTGGCCTCCGACGCTTTGCCAGGTTCACCGCTTGTAGCGCCGTGCCCGTGGCCACCATCATGGGCGCCAGCCGCAAACGCTGTTGCCGACATTGAAAGCGCCATACCCGCTACGAATAGTTTTGATGCATTCATCTTTTTATCCTCTGTAAAATATTGCTCGAAAAACACTGCAGGATTGAGCCCCAATCTTGAGCAATGTCCAGAATCGGTTGTTACCTTCTCTCACTAACCTGAATTCTTTCTGAAAAACTCGAACTATTTTCCGTTCAGGCTGAATTCAGGTTAATCAGTCACACTTTCGACCGCGGACCATACATAGAAGGAAAAACTCATGCGTTTACTGCTCGTCGAAGATGACCGCTTGCTTGCTGAGGGTCTGGTCAGGCAGTTGGGAAAAGCAGGTTTCAGCGTTGATACAACTCCCAGTGCCCGAGAAGCCGTCGTTCTGGGTGAGCAAGAGGATTACCGTGCTGTTGTTCTGGACCTGGGTCTACCTGATGGCAACGGGCTGGACGTATTGAGAAAGTGGCGAACGAATCACGTCAGCTGTCCGGTCTTGATTCTGACCGCGAGAGGCGATTGGCAGGATAAGGTTAACGGCTTAAAAGCCGGGGCAGACGATTACCTGGCAAAACCTTTTCAGACAGAAGAGCTAATCGCACGCCTCAACGCACTCGTGCGTCGAAGTGAAGGAAGGGTCCATGCTCAGGTTAAAGCCGGCCGCTTTGAACTGGACGAAAACCGCCAGAGTCTCAAGATGGACGACGGCGTGGAACATACACTTACCGGCACCGAATTCCGGCTGCTACGTTGTTTGATGAGCCGCCCTGGCCACGTCTTTTCCAAAGAACAACTAATGGAACAGCTTTACAACTTGAATGATAGCCCGAGCGAAAACGTCATTGAGGCGTATATTCGGAGGTTAAGGAAGCTAGTGGGCAGCGAAACCATCTCAACACGACGCGGCCAGGGGTACATTTTTAATGCGATTCCTTAAAAAGCCTGCGTCCGTAAAAGGAACCTTGCTTGCGCTGTTACTGCCCGCCGGAATTGGTCTAATGGGGGTGGCGTGGTTGGTCCATGGCTTGCTGCTCGACCGAATATCTCGGGAATTCGTTGAAAGCCGACTGAAAGATGAAGTCGTTTTCCTTGAGCACCAGATTCGCGACGCGAATGGTGAAGTTGACACTCTCCAGACGGGCGATTATTTCCAGGATGTTTTTCATCATGCCTTTGCCATACATACACCCGAACAGACCATCATTTCACCCGATACTTGGGAGCCCTTGTTAACGCCTCTGATTGAAAACGAAGAAGACGGAACCGTTCGCGTAGAAGATGCCGAAACCACTGATACTCCCTTAGACATCCTCGCCTACCGAAAGTCTTTTCAGGTCGGTGAAACACCCATCGTCGTAATCGTTTCTGAAGATCTGGGTGCGCTGAAACGCAGCCAAGCTGCACTTCATGCCTGGACCGCCGTAGTATCAGTTCTGTTGATTATGCTCTTGGTCGCCGTGCTCTGGTTCGGAATCACGATGTCCATGCGACCGGTTGTCACACTCAAAGCCGCATTAAAAAGACTCCAGGACGGAGAGATCTCCCGAATCAACGTTCAGTCGCCAGAGGAGTTCCACCCGCTGGTTCTTCAACTAAATCAGTTGCTGGACTCCTTAGATCAGCGACTGGAGCGCTCCAGGGACGCTCTCGCAAACCTGTCTCATAGCGTCAAAACCCCCATCGCAGCCGTCCGGCAGATACTGGAAGACGACACACGTCCTCTCGACACCAATCTAAGGCGCCAGATGGTGGAGCGACTAAGCGATATCGACAGGCAATTAGAAGCTGAAATGCGTCGAAGCCGTTTTGCAGGGCCCCAGATTGGAAAAAGCGCCTACCCCATAAAACAGGCACGGGATCTTTTGTGGATGCTCGGTCGTTTATATCCGGAAAAGTCGTTTGAACTATCGAGTTCTCTGCCTGAAGACAGCCGATGGCCGATAGAAGAACATGATCTAAATGAAGTATTGGGCAACTTACTCGACAATGCTGGCAAATGGTCTTCGAGATGCGTAGAGCTCTCTGTGGAACAAGGCAGCGGCTTCAAGCGAATAGTTGTTGCTGATGATGGCCCAGGGGTTAATCACAAGGATTTAGCCAGTTTGGGCCAAAGGGGTCTGCGGCTAGATGAGCAAACACCTGGGCACGGTCTCGGCCTTGCTATCGTTCGAGATATAGTGACTCGCTATGAAGGTAAAATCAGCTTTTCGACTAAGTCCTGTAGCGGTTTACGCGTTTCTATCGAATTATTAAGATAAAATCGAATGTTCGCTTTTGTTTAGCAGCGGACCGATCGAGGCGTCCGGTGGAGGCCGTAGGCCAGCAAGGTCAGGGACTGGCGAGCCTAAGAGAGACAGAGAGAAATAGATTTCTCTCTGTCCGGTTGCTGCAATTTGTGAAATTAAGATGGGTTATGCCAACTAACACACGCCGTCAAGAGTTTCCAGATGATCAGCCCACTTTTGCAGCCACTCGCGACATTCGGGTTCATAATCGTGCAGATCATAAGTCCCTTCAATACCCTTTCTTGAATGCCCTATCACTGCCTCAGCCACTTCATTGCGACAGCCTAAACGAGACAACCCCGTGCGAACCGTACGACGCAGATCATGTGGAGACCAGTCAGGAATGCTATCCAGCCAAGCTTGGCCTGGCTTAAAGTAGGTGCCACTTCGAGCCTTGGCAGAATTTCTCAAATACCATTTTGTTTCGGTAAGCGATTTCTGCTGGATCGGCAATCCCGTCCGACTCGAAGGAAACAGATAGGTATTGGTGGTTAAACGAAGCTGACGGAGAAAAGCCACAGCTTGGCTCGGCAACTGCACATACCGCTCGGCTCCGTTCTTGGAGTCTCGCATATGCCAAACTGCTCGATCGAGATCTACATCAGACCAACGCGCCTTACAAACCTCACCCGTGCGAGCTCCTGTCCACAGAGTCAAACGAATGACGTTCTTTTGTGTTACCGAGAAACCAGAGCCTGGCAACCACGCTAACACTTCCTTCAACTCCGCATCGGACAATACGCGTTTGCCCCGAACAGACGTAAGTCGGACTCTAGCCTGCTTCAGGCTCGACTTTGCCAACAAAGCCGGGTTCGCAAAATCATCATCAAACTTGCCAAGGCCAATCGCATAGTCGTAGGCGGCACTGAGCTCACGCAGCACATTCCCAGCCTGAACGTTTGCTCCCCGGTCAAGAATGTCCTTCACCATCTCTACCACATGTTTACGCCGAACTTCTGCAGCAGATCGATCCCCCAGAGTGCGTACAGCATCACCGTACAGGGTGCGCCTAGTCTCGGCCTGCCCCTTAGGTTTCCGTGCACCAGGAACTCGTTTCTGAGCCCCAGTTCGACGATTTACAACCAGTCGATCCTCAATCACTTCAGTTAAGTACAGATCAACCAAGTCACGAACAGTAAACGCGGCCACCTCTGCCGCTTCCTTTTCCTGTTCAATTTTTGCACTTTGACGTACTTTCTCCCGCTGAATTTCGGCACGAATGCATACGCCATCTCGTCGTAAAGCCTTCATCCGAGCAAGCTCTAGGCGAGCCTCAGCCAGACTCATCGAGGGGTAATTCCCTATCTTGACTTGAGTTAGCTTGCCCGTTTCGGGGCTCCGATAGCGATAGATGAACGACCTGCCACCGCTAGCCCCGCAAGTCACACGCAGACCGGCATTCTCTCCAGTGTCCACTTTGACTTTATCGCCAGGCCGCATCGTCTCGATGGCTCTCGCCGATAGTGGCTTGTTGCCGTGTTTGTTATTCTGCATGCTTTGATCCATTAACTGATTGGAACGATAGCCATCGATGGCATTGATGAAGCTCTGGCCATAAGTATAGCTTTTCATCATCAACAGCCTTTTTTGTTAAGGCGCCCACAACCCTACACCAAAAGCTATACCAAAACCTATACTCTTGAACTGGATTACAGCAGATTTCATCAGACTCCTTCAGATGCTACACAGACAAATTTACCAGAAAACCCCCTGTCAAAAGGCGGTTTGAAGCTATCCTACAGGCGAGCTACCAGTGAGCACAGACGATCTCAAAACTTCACACACCCACGTCTTCGTCGGTGTTGTCCTTGTCGAATTTTTCCACCGGGCTGTCTTCATCGCACTGCGGTTCGTGCATGAAGGTGTTGGTCACGTCCACCACGCCCAGATGCTGGATGGTGCGGCGGCCGATCAGCACCGGATAGATCATGTCGCTGCGGTTTTCCAGGCTGAACTGCTCTTCGTGCACGGTATCGCCGAAGCAGATTTCCATCAGCACCACCGGACGGCGCTCTTCACCACCGGCACCACGAATGATCACGTCGCGATAGAGCGGGCGCTCGAACTTGCGCGACACTTTTTCGTCTTCGTCCTGGTCTTCCACGTTCACTTCAAAGCGCACCCACTCCTCGCCGTCTTTTTCAAAACGTTCAATGTTGCGGGCGTGCAGGGAAGAAGTGAGGGCACCGGTGTCGAGTTTGCTTTTCACTTTCACGCCCCAGGGTTCCAGCGTGGCGTTTTCGATCCAACCGAACACATGCTGAATTTCCACATTGCTCGCGTGGCTGGCCGTGAAGGTGAAAAGCAGACTCAGAGCTATCAGAATACGTCGCATGGTTATCCTCTTTAATCGTATCGGTTCTTGGATCCTGAGATCCGGGCGGATCACGGTCGTTCCCGTAACCCGAGCACCCGGCGCCGCATGTCCTGCGACGCCACCTGGTCGGCGGTTACCGCTTCGCCCACATTGAGTTTCACGCGGGACCAGAAACGCTTCGGCAGCCGGGTCAACGCCGGGCCGCCCTTGTGGCTGAAGAAGCTACCCCATAGACCGGAGAGTGCCATGGGAATTACCGGAACCCGATTTTCATTTACAATTTTTTCCATCCCGGTTTTGAATTCCGCCAGCTCACCGTCCCGGGTCAGCTTGCCTTCCGGGAAGATGCACACCACCTGGCCGTCCGCCAGTTCCTCGTTGATCCGCTCGAACGCCTGCTGGTAGATCTCCGGATTACGTTCCTTGGAATCGATCGGAATCGCCTTGCCGGTTCGGAAGATATAGTTCATCAACGGCAGGTCGTAGATCGGCTTGGCCATCACGAAACGCACCGGCCGGCGCACCGCGCCGCCCAACAGCAGCGCGTCGACATAGCTGACGTGATTGCACACCAGCAGACAGGGGCCTTCGTCCGGAATGTTCTCCATGCCCCTTTCCTTGATGCGGTACAAAACATTGGTGAGCATCCACACCAGCAGGCGGATCAGGAATTCCGGTACCCGGGTATAGATGTAGGCGGCCACCAGCACATTGGCCAGCGACAGCACCAGGAAGAACTCCGGTACCGTGAGATCCAGCATCCCCACCAGCACAATGCCCGCCACCGCCGAACCGACCATGAACAGGGAGTTGAGAATATTGTTGGCGGCGATGATCCGCGCCAGGTGGCTGGGGTTGGAACGCTGCTGGATCAGCGCGAACAGTGGCACGATGTAGAAGCCACCGAACACCCCGATACCGAGCAGATCCACCATCACCCGCCAGCCGGCCGGTTGTTGCAGGAAGGCGGCGATGTCCACCGACACATCCTTGGGCAGGCCGGCGTAGGAGAAGAACAGGTCGATGCCGAAGGCGCTCAGGCCGATCGAACCCAGCGGCACCAGGCCCAGCTCCACGCGGTGGCCGGACATTTTCTCGCACAGGTAGGAGCCCAGCCCGATGCCCACGGAAAAGGTACCCAGCAGCAAGGCATAGAGGCCGTCGGTGCCGAGCAGATAGTCGTCCACGTAGACCTTGAGCTGGGTGGTGTAGGCGGCGCCGAGAAACCAGAACCAGCAAATGCCGAGCACGCACATCCACACCGATTTCACCTCCCGCGCGTAGCCGACGATATGCCAGGTTTCCCGCCACAGGTTCCAGTTGATCTTCATTCCCGGGTCGGCGGCCGGCGCCTTGGGAATGCCACGGGCGGCGAGATACCCAAGCACCGCCAGGCCCACCACCACCGCGGAAACGATCAGCGGGTCGGCGGCGTCCATTTTCAGCAACACACCGGAAATCGAGCCGAGCAGAATCGCCAGAAAGGTGCCCATTTCCACCAGGGCGTTGCCGGACACCAGCTCCCGGGACGGCAAATGCTGGGGAATGATGGAGTACTTGATGGGGCCGAAGAAGGTGGACTGCAGGCCCATGCAGAACAGTATCGCGAGCAGGAAATAGACGGCGTTGAAGAAAAAGCCCACCGCCGCGAACGTCATGATGAAGATTTCCACCAACTTGATGCGCCGCACCAGCATGGCCCGGTCGTACTTGTCGGCGAGCTGCCCGGCCAGCGCCGAGAACAGGAAGAACGGCAGGATAAACAACGCCAGGGCCACGTTGTTCAGGGTGTTCACCTCGGTGCCGGCGACCACCCCGGAGGCGATCAGCAAAATCAGCGCCTGGCGGAACACGTTGTCGTTGAAGGCGCCGAGAAACTGGGTAAAGAAAAAAGGCCCGAAGCGGCGTTTCACCAGCAGTGAAAAAACACTGGTACTCATGGCGTCTCTCCGTGTCGCGGGGCACCGCCCCGGTTTATGGGTGCCCCCGGCCGGTGGCCGATCACACGGGCGGGATTGCCGGCGACGATGGTCCAGGCGGGCACATCGCGGGTGACCACCGACCCCATGCCCACCACCGCGTGGTCGCCGATGGTGACGCCGTCGACCACGCCCACCCGGGCGCCCAGCCACACATCGCGGCCGATGCGGATCCCCCGGGAGCGCACCGGCTGTTCACGCACCAGCGCGGCCGCGTCCATACCGTGGTCGAAGGCGTATAAGGTACAGTAGGCGGCGACGCGGGTATGGTCACCGATCTCAATCCCGGCGGCGCCCCCCTCCAGGGTCACGTGATGGTTGAGGCTGACCGACGCGCCCAGGCGCAGCGGGCCGTGCAGTACACAGTCCGCGGCGATGTGGCTGCCGTCGCCGACGTGGATATCCCGGCCGGGTTCCGCGAACAGCCGTGCCTGGGGCGCCACAAAACAGTGCACGCCGAAGTGCACGGTCTCCAGAATGGACCATTGCCGCTGCAGCTCGGCCTGCCAGGGCACGGCCCAATCGCGGTGGCGGGGCTTGAGACGCGGGTACAGCCAGGGCATGTAAGCGAGCCGCAGTTTGTGCTGCTCACGGTAAAAATCGCTCATTACGGGCTCGTTCTTCTAGCGGCGCGGTCCAGCGGGCATGCTACACCAATTCATCGAAAGGGAAGGAAAGCTATGAAACGGGTTCTACTCGCCGGCGCGGCGCTGTTCACACTCACCGCCTGCCAGAACATGGACGCCCTGGCGCCGTGGATCGAGCAGGGCAACCAGGCCGCCAAAGCCGCCGGCTACGACACCGACAGCCGCCTGGCCGGGGCGATCAAGGAGACGCTGTCGATCAGCTCGGACCGGGCCACCAGCAAACTCTCCAGCAGCGGCGCCTTCGACCTGCCACTGCCCGCCAGGGTGGAATCGGTGGCCGGCAATCTCGAGCGTATCGGCCTGGGGCGCTACGTGGACCAAGTCCGCGACGCCATGAACCGGGGCGCCGAAAACGCCGCCGCGGAAGCCGCGCCGGTGTTCAAGAACGCGATCCAGGAGATGACGGTGACCGACGCCCTGGGCATCGTGCGCGGCGGCGACACCGCCGCCACCGATTACTTTCGCGGCCGCACCGAAGCCAGCCTCACCGAGCGGTACCGGCCGATCATCGAAAGCAGCCTTCGGGAAACCGGCTTCTACGACCAGTATCAGACGTTGCTGAACGCCTATAACCGCCTGCCGATGGCCGACAAACCGGACCTGAATCTGGAAAACTACGTGATCGACACCAGCCTGGAGCGGCTGTACACGGAGATCGGCACCCAGGAAGCCCTGATCCGGCAGGATCCGGTGAGCCGGGGCAGCGCGCTGATCGGCGCGGTGTTCGGCGGCCAGGACTAAGGCGCCTCTGAACCGCTACGCCGCCGCCGGCACCGCCTGGTTGGCGAAATGCGCCAGCACCGCACCGGCCTGGGGGCACTCGCGGACGCTGGGCAGCAGGTCGTCCACCTGTTGGTCGCTGAGCTGCTGCCCGCGCATCGCCTGCAGATAGGCCCGCGTCACATCGGCGCTGAATTCCGGATGGAACTGGCAGCCCCAGGCGCCGTGACCGTAGCGGAACGCCTGGCAGCTTCCGTGCCCGTTGCTGGCCAGCACCTCGACGCCGGCGGGCGCGGTGAGCACCGATTGGCGGTGCATCATCTGCGCCCAGGGCTGATCGCAGAACGCCGCCAGCAAGGGGTCGCCGCGGGCCGCGCTGGTGGTGCGCAACGCCACGGTCCCCACTTCCATGCCCTGGGGGTGATCACCCACTTCGCCGCCCAGGGTGTGGGCGAGAAGCTGGTGCCCGAAGCAGATGCCCAGCAGCGGCGGTGCCTCGGCCAGTTGCAGGGTGGCTTCCAGCCAGTGCATCAGGTGTCGCATCCAGCCGGCTTCGTCCGTGACCATGTGATGGGAACCGGTGATCACCACGCCGCTGAAGCCCGCCGCGCCCGGCAGGGGCTGGCCGTCACGGGCGTCCACCACGGTCACCGGGGCCTGGTCACCGAGACCCTGCCGGATCCAGTCGGGGAAATCGCCGTAATGCCGTTGCAGGGCGGGGTAGGTGCTACCGGTTTGCAGAATCAATAGTGGTTTCATGGGGCCTCCGTTCCTCCGCTGCCCTCTATGACAAAGCAAGTGCCGTACCAGCTTCGGGCGCCGTTTGTAAAAGTGGGTTGAGGCTGTGACCGGGGTCAAGCCAGCTGGCGGTGCCGGGGGCAGCTGACCAGGTGATCGTTGACCAGGCCGGCGGCCTGCATGAAGGCGTACATGATGGTCGGGCCGACGAAACGGAAGCCCTGTTTCTTGAGCGCCTTGCTGAGCGCCTCGGCTTCGGGGGTCACCGCCGGGACCTCGGAGAGGGAGCGGAAGCGGTTGATGCGCGGCTCGCCGTCGACGAAATCCCAGACGAAACTGTCCAGGCTGGTGCCGGCGTCACGCAGGTCGAGATAGGCGCGGGCGTTGCCCACCGCGGCGCCCATTTTCAGGCGGTTGCGGATCAGGCCGCTGTCCTGGAGCAGGGCGGCGATTTTGGCGTCGTCGTAGCGGGCGATTTTCTCCGGGTCGAAGCCGTCCATCGCCTTGCGGTAGTTTTCCCGCTTTCGCAACACGGTGATCCAGCTCAGACCCGCCTGGGCGCCCTCGAGAATCAGGAACTCAAACAGACGGCGGTCGTCGTGCTCGGGCACGCCCCACTCTTGGTCGTGGTAGGCCACGTACAGCGGATCCGTGCCGCACCAGGGACAGCGATCCATGGTCAAACCCCCGTGTTTTCAGGCGTATCGGTGGGTAGCACGGTATCACCGGCCCCTGGGGGACGCTATACTTGCCCCTTTATTTTCACAGAGCTTGGAAGAACGGGAACCACCATGGCGGATCAACCGCAAGCGGATACAAGCACCTTCCAGGGCCTGATTCTGGCCCTGCAACAGTACTGGGCGGAGCAGGGCTGCGTGATCGTCCAGCCCCTGGATATGGAAGTGGGGGCCGGCACCTTCCACCCCAGCACCTTCCTGCGCGCGATCGGCCCGGAAAACTGGAACAGCGCCTACGTGCAGCCGTCCCGGCGGCCCACCGACGGCCGCTACGGCGAGAACCCCAACCGGCTGCAGCATTACTACCAGTTCCAGGTGGTGCTCAAGCCGTCGCCGGACAACATCCAGGAGCTGTATCTGGATTCCCTGCGCCGCCTCGGTTTCGATCCGCTCACCCATGACATCCGCTTCGTGGAAGACAACTGGGAGTCGCCCACCCTGGGCGCCTGGGGCCTGGGCTGGGAAATCTGGCTGGACGGCATGGAGGTGACCCAGTTCACCTACTTCCAGCAGGTCGGCGGCATCGACTGCTACCCGGTCACCGGCGAGATCACCTACGGCCTGGAACGGCTCGCCATGTACCTGCAGAACGTGGACTCGGTGTACGACCTGGTGTGGTCCGACGGCCCCTTCGGCAAGGTCACCTACGGCGACGTCTTCCTGCAGAACGAGGTGGAGATGTCCACCTTCAACTTCGAACACGCCAACGTGGAAGCGCTGTTCAACCAGTTCGACCTGTTCGAGGCGGAATCCGGCAAGCTGATCGAGGCCGGGCTGCCGCTGCCCGCCTACGAGTACGTGCTCAAGGCCTCCCACACTTTCAATCTGCTGGACGCGCGCAAGGCGATTTCGGTCACCGAACGGCAGCGCTTCATTCTGCGCGTGCGCACCCTGGCCCGGGCCGTGGCCCAGGCCTATTTCGACGCACGCCGCGCGCTGGGCTTTCCGATGGCCGCCGACGACATCCGCCAGGAAGTGGAGGCGCAGCTGCAGCAACAGGACGATAAAGCCGCCAAGAAACAGAAAGGGGGCAAGTAATCATGGCGAACGATATGGCCAAGCGGGATTTGTTGATTGAACTGGGTACCGAAGAGCTGCCCCCCAAGGCTCTCCCGGATCTGAGCGCCGCCCTCACCGAGGAACTGGTGCGCCAGCTGGACGACGCCGGCCTGGCGCACGGGGCGGTGGAAAGCTTCGCCGCGCCGCGCCGTCTGGCGGTGCTGGTGCGCGATCTGGCCGACAAGCAGGCGGATCGCCAGGTGGAACGCCTGGGCCCGGCCCTGCAGGCCGCCTACGACGCCGACGGCCAACCCACCAAGGCCGCCGAAGGCTTCGCCGCCTCCGTGGGCCTGAGCGTGGACCAGCTGGACCGCCGCGACACCGACAAGGGCGAGCGGCTGTTCGCCCGGCTCACCGAAGCCGGCCGGCCCACCGTGGAGCTGGTGCCGGACTTTCTCGCCCAGGCGGTCAACAAGCTGCCGATTCCCAAGCGCATGCGCTGGGGGCGCCGCAAGGTGCAGTTCGTGCGCCCGGTGCACTGGCTGGTGGCGCTGTACGGTAGCGACGTGATTGATTTCGAGCTGCTCGATCAGCGCGCCGGACGCACCTCCCGGGGCCACCGCTTCCACGCGCCGGACGCCATCGAGCTGCGCGAGGCGGGCGACTACGCCACCCGCCTGGAGCAGGACGGCAAGGTGATCGCCGACTTCCCGCGCCGCCGGGAAATGATTCGCCAGCAGGCCGAGCAGGCCGGCCGCGACGCCGGCGGCCAGGCCCATCTGGATGAGGATCTGCTCGACGAGGTCACCGCCCTGGTGGAGTGGCCGGTGGCCCTGGCCGGCCGGTTCGACGACGACTTCCTGCGCGTGCCCCAGGAAGCCTTGATCACCGCCATGGAAGAGCACCAGAAGTATTTCCCGGTGCTCGACGCCAACGGCAAGCTGACCCCGCATTTTATCACCATCAGCAATATCGAATCCCGCGATCCGCAGAAGGTGATCGCCGGCAACGAGAAGGTGATCCGCCCGCGCCTGGCCGACGCCGCCTTCTTTTACGACAACGACTGCCGCAAACCCCTGGAACAGCATGCCCAGGGCCTGGCCCAGGTGGTGTTCCAGCAGAAGCTGGGCACCCTGGCGGACAAGTGCGACCGCATCGGCTGGCTGGCCGGCGAGATCGCCGACCGCATCGGCGGTGACGCCAACCTGGCGCGGCGCGCCGGCGCGCTCAGCAAGGCGGACCTGAACAGCGAGATGGTGTACGAGTTCGACACCATGCAGGGCGTGATGGGCTATTACCTGGCCCGCAACGAGGGCCTGCCCGAAGAGCTGGCCCAGGCGCTGCACGAGCAGTATTTGCCGCGCTTCGCCGGCGACGGACTGCCTCGTACCAAAACCGGCCAGGCGGTGTCCCTGGCGGACAAGATCGACACCCTGGTGGGCATCTTCGGCATCGGCCAGAAGCCCTCCGGCACCAAGGACCCCTACGCACTGCGCCGCGCCACCCTGGGCATCCTGCGCATCATCATCGACAACCAGCTGCCGCTGGACCTGCGCGACCTGCTCGACCAGGCGGCGGTGGCCCTCGGCCAGCGCATCGACGCCGACCGGGTGGACGAGGCCTTCGACTTCGTCAAAGGCCGCTACCGCGCCATGTACCAGGAGCAGGGCTTCGCCACGCCGGTGATCCTGTCGGTGCTGGCCCTCGACGAAGCCTGCCGCCGGCCGCTGGATTTCGACCGCCGGGTGCGGGCGGTGGCGGCGTTCCAGAACCGCGACGAAGCCCAGGCCCTGGCGGCCGCCAACAAGCGCGTCTCCAACATCCTCGCCAAGCTCGACAAGGCGCCGCCGGAAGAGATCGACGGTGCCCTGCTGGAGGAAGAGGCGGAACAGACCCTCACCGACATGGTGGTGGACGCCTACGCCCGCTCCGAACCGTTGCTGGAAGAGGGCAACTACGAAGCGGTGCTGGCACTGCTCGCCGAACTGCGCGAGCCGGTGGACGCCTTCTTCGACCAGGTGATGGTGATGGCCGAGGACCCGGCGGTGCGCGACAACCGCCTGGCGCTGCTCACCTTCCTGCGTGACCTGTTCCTCAACGTGGCTGACATCAGTCTGCTGCAGGAATAGGAGCGTTCTACCCATTTAGCGGCTTCGTAGCGCGGTTCGATCTCGGTGCCGGTGTCCAGGACCCGCCGTGAATCCATCCCTGGAGGCTTGTGTTCGGCTCCCTGCCTCACACAGTCCTGGACACCGGCACCGAGATCGAACCTCCATTGGGAGCACACCGCAATGGGCGTCTACGAAGCAAGATTTCGTGGGGCTTGGCCCTTGAGAAGTTCTCACCTCGGCGCCACTGCATAGGGTAATTCCGCTTAACTCGAAGGAGTCCCCATGCGCATTGACCTCTCAGGTAAGAAGGCGATCGTTTCCGGCTCCTCCGCCGGTATTGGTTTCGGTATCGCCCGCGGCCTGGCCCTGGCCGGCGCGGACGTGGTGATCACCGGCCGCACCCAGGAACGGGTGGACCAGGCGATCGACGCTCTCAAGCAGGAGACCAAGAGCGACGGCATCGAGGGCATCGCCGCCGATCTGGGGCGGGCCGACGGCTGCCAGGCACTGATCGATGCCCATCCGGACGCGGATATCCTGGTCAATAACGTGGGCATCTTCGAGCCCAAGGGCTTCTTCGATATCGACGACGACGACTGGGAGCGGTTCTTCCAGATCAACGTGATGAGCGCGGTGCGGCTGTCCCGCCACTATGCCAGGGGCATGCGCGACCGGGGTTGGGGCCGCATTCAGTTCCTGTCCAGCGAATCGGCGCTGAATATTCCCACCGAAATGGTCCACTACGGCATGACCAAAACCGCCGTGCAGTCCATTTCCCGGGGCCTGGCCAAGGTGCTGGCCGGTACCGGTGTCACGGTGAACGCCATCCTGCCCGGGCCGACCCGCTCCGAGGGCGTGCGCAAGATGCTGAAGAGCATGGCGGAGCAGCGCGGCCTGTCCGAGCAGGAAATGGAGAAGCAGTTTATCCAGGAAGCGCGCCCCAGCTCGATCATCCAGCGGGTGGCCGAAGTGGAAGAGGTGGCCAATATGTCGGTGTACGCGGCCTCGCCCCAGGCGTCCGCCACCACCGGGGCGGCCCTGCGGGTGGAAGGCGGAATCGTCGACACCATGGCCTGATACGGTGCCCGGGCCTGATATACTGCCGCCCATGAACGCATCCAAACTGGTTATTCTCGACCGCGACGGGGTGATTAACGAAGACTCCGACGCCTACATCAAAACCCCCGAGGAGTGGCGCCCGCTGCCCGGCAGCGCGGCCGCCATCGCCCGGCTTAACCACGCCGGGTACCGCGTGGTGGTGGCCACCAACCAATCCGGGCTGGCACGGGGCTATTTCGATCAGGCCGGCCTGGACGCCATTCACCGCACCATGGCGGCCCACCTGGAGGGCGCCGGGGCCTGGCTTTCCGGCGTGTTTTTCTGTCCCCACGGCCCGGACGACGGCTGCGTCTGCCGCAAACCGTTGCCGGGACTGATCGACCAAATTGTTGCCGAGTATGGCGATGTCACCGGTGTCCCCATGGTTGGTGATAGTCTGAGGGACCTGGAAGCCGGCGTCGCGCGCGGCTGCCGCCCGGTGCTGGTGCTGACCGGCAAGGGCCGGCGCACCCTCGACAAAGGCTTGCCGGAAACCCTGGGCCCGGTGGATGTTTACGATTCCCTGGCCGGGTTCGTCGATCAGTTTCTCAAGGACCCTTCATGAAAGAACCCGCCGGTGGCCCGCCCAGTTGGGGCATCCGCATTCGCAGTGTGCTGTTTTTCGTTATCTACAACGCGGTGGGCATTGTCCATGGTCTCAACTGCCTGCTGATTGGCTGGTTTCTCCCCCGCGATCAACGTTACCGTTTTGTGAATATCTGGACCCGCTTCGCCATGTGGCTGCTCGGCCGTCTCAACGGCGTGCGTATTCGGGTGGAGGGCCGCGAGCATTTGCAGGACGGGCCGATGGTGATAATCGCCAACCACCAGAGCAGTTGGGAAACCTTTTATCTGCAATTATTGATCTCACCCCAGGCCACGGTGCTGAAACGGGAACTGCTGTGGCTGCCGTTTTTCGGCTGGGGCCTGGCGCTGCTTAATCCGATTCGCATTGATCGCGGCAAGGGCAGGGCGGCACTGAAAGCGGTTTTGGAGCAGGGCGCCGAGCGTCTTAAGGACGGCATTCCGGTGGTGATTTATCCGGAAGGCTCCCGACAGAAACCCGGTACTTTGGGCCATTTTAATCACGGCGGTTCGTTACTCGCCTGCCGTAACAAGGTGCCGGTGGTGGCGATCAGTCATAACAGCGGCGATTGCTGGCCGGCCCGTTCCTGGCTGCGCTTGCCCGGTGAAATTATTTTGCGTATCAGCCCGCCCATTAATACCGAAGATAAAGACGCAAAAACCGTTACCCGGCTGGCGGAACAATGGATTTTTGAACATTATCCCGGTGAACCGGCCAAAACCCCGAAAGCGTAATTGCGTTTTTTTCTAATAATAACTACAGTTTCCCGCACAAGGCCGACCCTATCTATTAAGGACCACCGAAAATGACTATCAATCTTGACGATCTTTCTGTCGCGGAACTGGAAAAACTGATCAAGCAGGCTGAGAAAAAGCTCGAGAAGAAACGTCTCGACGCGGTGAAAAGCGCCCAGGCGGAAATTTCCAAGATCGCCAAGGATCTCGGCGTTTCCGTGGATGACCTGCTGCAGGAAAAAGCCAGCCGGCAGAAGAAGGCGGCTCGCAAAACCACCGCCCGCAAGAAGAAAGCAGGCGTTCGCAAGCCCGCCAAGGTGAAATACCGCAACCCGAACGACAGCTCGCAAACCTGGACCGGCCGTGGCAAGCGCCCGGTGTGGCTGCGCGAAGCCCTGGAAAACGGCGCCAAGCTGGAAGATTTCGCGGTTTAACCCCGCCGGTTTGAGAGCCAGGCAACCGGGCGCCCGCCCGGTTGCTCCCTTCTGTTTTTTCTAGATATCCAGATTGGACACCTGCAGCGCATTGGACTCAATGAACTTGCGGCGCGGGTCCACGTCGTCGCCCATCAGGGTGGTGAAGATCTGATCCGCGGCAATCGCATCCTCCACCGTTACCTGCAGCATCCGACGGGACTCGGGATCCATGGTGGTTTCCCACAGCTGGTCCGCGTTCATCTCCCCCAGACCCTTATAGCGCTGCACACTGGTGCCGCGGCGGGCCTGTTGCATCAGCCAGGCCAGGGCCTCGGCGAAGTGGCGGATCGGTTTGCGGGTTTCACCGCGCTCCACGGCCGCGTCACTGGCCAGCAGCCCCTCGAGCGTCTCGCCCAGGTGCTTGATGCGCCCGTAATCCGGCGATTGCAGGAAGTCCAGTGACACCCGGTACTCCCGGGGCACCCCGTGGGCGATCACCTTCACATGGGGCAGATAGAGGCCTCTCTCGGTGTCCAGCTCCGGGCTCACGGTGAACGTCTGGCTGCCGTCGGTGAGGGCGTCCACGCGGGCGCCCAGATCGGCGCACCACTGCTTCATGAAGGCTTCGTCGGTGAGCTTGCTCTCGTCCACGGACGGCATGTAGATCATCTGCTCGAGCACCAGCGCCGGGAACACCCGGGACTGGCGGTCGACGATGCGCATCACCTGGCGGTATTCGCCGATCAGGTTGCCCAGGGGCTCACCGCTCACCGGCGGGGCGTCGTTGCCCGGGTAGAGGGCGGCCTTCTCCAGCGCCAGGTTGGTGAGGTAGTCCTCCAGGGCCGGGTCATCCTTGATGTAGGTTTCCTGCTTGCCCTTCTTGACCTTGTAGAGCGGCGGCTGGGCGATATACACATGGCCGCGGGCGATCAGCTCCGGCATCTGCCGGAAGAAGAAGGTGAGCAGCAGGGTGCGGATGTGGGAGCCGTCCACGTCCGCGTCCGTCATGATGATGATGCGGTGGTAGCGCAGCTTTTCCACGTTGTATTCATCACGGCCGATCCCGCAGCCCAGCGCGGTAATCAAAGTGCCTACCTCTTGCGAGGAAAGCATCTTGTCGAAGCGGGCTTTCTCCACGTTGAGAATCTTACCCTTCAACGGCAGGATCGCCTGGTACTTGCGGTCCCGGCCCTGCTTGGCGGAGCCGCCCGCGGAATCACCCTCCACGATGTAGAGCTCGGAGAGCGCCGGGTCTTTTTCCTGGCAGTCCGCCAGCTTGCCGGGCAGGCCGGCGATATCCAGGGCGCCCTTGCGGCGGGTCATGTCGCGGGCCTTGCGGGCCGCGTCCCGGGCCCGGGCCGCGTCGATGATTTTCTGCACGATTTGCTTGGCTTCCTGGGGATGCTCCAGTAGGTAATCCTGAAATTTCTCGGACATGGTCTGCTCAACGGCGGTCTTCACCTCGGAGGAGACCAGCTTGTCCTTGGTCTGGCTGGAAAACTTGGGATCCGGCACTTTCACCGAAATCACCGCCGTCAGGCCTTCACGGGCGTCGTCGCCGGTGGGGTTGGCTTTTTCCCGCTTGAGGAAGCCTTCCCGGTCCATGTAGTTATTCAGCGAACGGGTCAGCGCGGCACGGAAGCCCGCCAGGTGGGCACCGCCGTCGCGCTGGGGAATGTTGTTGGTGAAGCAGAAAATATTCTCCTGGTAGGAGTCATTCCACTGCATGGCCACTTCCACGGCGATGCCGTCTTCCCGGTCGAACTGGAAGTGGAACACCTCATTGAGCGCGGTCTTGCTCCGGTTGAGGTAGGTGACGAAGGCACTGAGACCGCCTTCGTACTCAAAGATGTCCTCGTCGCCGGTGCGCTCGTCCTTCAGGTGGATGCGCACGCCGGAGTTCAGGAAGCTCAGCTCGCGCAGCCGCTTCGCCAGGATGTCGTAGTGGAACTCGATATTGGTGAAGGTCTCGGACGACGGCCGGAAGTGAATCGCGGTGCCGGTGCTGTCCGTGGTGCCCACCGTGTCCAGCGGCTTTTCCGGCACGCCGTGGCGGTAACTCTGCTCATACACGTTGCCGTGGCGGCGGATGGTCAGCTTCAGGGATTCGGACAGGGCGTTGACCACGGAAACGCCCACGCCGTGCAGCCCCCCGGAGACCTTGTAGGAGTTGTCGTCGAACTTACCGCCGGCGTGCAGCACGGTCATGATCACCTGAGCGGCGCTGACACCCTCTTCGGTGTGCATGTCCACGGGGATGCCGCGGCCGTTGTCCGATACGGAGATGGATTCATCCGGATGGATGACCACCCGGATCTCGGAACAGTGCCCGGCCAGGGATTCGTCGATGGAGTTATCGACCACCTCGAAAACCATGTGATGCAAACCGGTGCCGTCATCCGTATCACCGATGTACATGCCGGGACGTTTGCGAACGGCGTCCAGACCCTTCAGCACCTTAATGCTGGATGAATCGTAGTTTTGTTCCGCCATGTCTTTACCTTATGGATCGTCCGATATCCGCTGAACACGGCCATGTTCCACGTGGAACATTCGGGCCGCAGCGCCCTTATGCTCATCAATAGCGGGGTCCAGGTGCTCCCTGTCCACCGCCGTTATCAATGTTTGGTGTGATCCCGCCGCCAGAAACCCCAGCAACGTGGCCCGGTGGGTCTGATCCAGTTCAGAACCCAGATCATCCACCAGCAGCGTGCAGACCTTCCCGGCCTCCTGGATCAGGGGAAGCTGGGCCAGCACCAGGCCGTAGGCCATGATCTTGGCCTGGCCTCGGGACACCCGGTCCCGGGCAAGGCTGCCACCCGCCGTGATCTTGAGCTCGGTACGGTGAAAGCCGGTGTGGGTAAACCCGCGACGCAAATCTTCATCGCGGGAACGGGCCAGGGCGTCCAGATAGGATTCGCCCTCCCGGCGCCCGGTCTGCAAAACCAGCCCGCCTTTGATCTCCGGAGCGAGCAACGCCATCGCTTCCAGCCAGCGGCTTTTCAGCCGCTGCAGATACCCATCACGTAACCGTTCAATACTATCAGAACTGGCCGCCAGTTTCTGGTCCCAATAGCCCAACTCACGGGGGGTCACCCGGCCGCTGCGCAGCAGGGCATTGCGTTGCTTCAGGGCGGCGCTGGCTTCCTTCCACACCGGCAGGAAGGAATGTTCCACGTGGAACATTCCCCAGTCCAGAAACCGTCGGCGCAGGGCGGAGGCCCCGAAAATCAACTCCACCGACTGGGGGTGCAACGCCAGCACTGGCAGCAGGGCGGCCACATCGCTGAGAGCGCCTGGCGTGGCGCCATTGAGCTTCAGCGACTGGATGCCGCCGGGGGCGCGGCGAATGCCGAGCCGGTGATGGTTTTCACCAATCTCCACGCGGGCGAACAGGGTGGCGGCGTCGGCGCCGTCGCGGACCAGCCGGGACAACCGACCGCCGCGAAAGGAGCGGCCGCCACTGCCGATAAAGTAGATCGCTTCCAGCAGACTGGTTTTGCCGCTGCCGTTGGCGCCGACAATCAGATTCAGTCCCGGCGCCGGCGAAAGCTCCGCCTGCTGATAGTTACGGAAATCCGTGAGTCGCAGATCAGCTAGCATGAAAGGGCAAGAAGGCGGGGAAGAGTGGGCGCCCGCTGAAAGCAGGCGCCGGTGCTTGGCAGGGGGCGCGCCCTAGAGGCGCATCGGCATAACCACATAAATGGCCGCCTCGTGCTCCGGATCGGTGATCAGAGCACTGCTGTTGCTGTCGCCCAATTCCAGGCGGGCCTGGGTGCCGTCCATGGTGTTGAGGACGTCGAGCAGGTAGCTGACATTGAAGCCGATCTCCAGGGGGCCGCCCTGGTAGTCCACGGACACTTCCTCTTCCGCTTCTTCCTGCTCCGGGTTGTTGGCGACGATACGCAGGCTGCCTTCGGAAAGCTGCACCCGCACACCGCGATACTTCTCGTTGGAAAGAATCGCCACCCGGCTCAGCGCCTGGCGCAGCGTTTCCCGATCGGCCATCACCACCCGGCTGCCGTCCTTGGGAATAACCCGTTCGTACTCCGGGAACTTGCCGTCCACCAGTTTGGAGGTAAAGGTAATCGATCCGGCTACAATGCGAATGTGGTTACGGCCCAGGGTGAGGCGTGCGTTCTCCGCGGCGTCGGACAGGATCCGCGCCAGCTCCATGACACCCTTGCGGGGCAGGATCACGCCGGCTTCCTCGCTCTGGCCTTCCAGGGCCGCGTCGCACAGCGCCAGGCGGTGGCCGTCGGTGGACACCGCCCGCAGCATGCCGGAGCGCAGCTCGAACAGCATGCCGTTAAGGTAGTAGCGGACGTCCTGCTGGGCCATGGAGAAAGCGGTATGGTCGATCAACTGACGCAGGGTATGGGGCGCGATCTCCAGCACCGAACCGCTGTTGTCCTCTTCCTGATTGGGAAACTCGGACGCGGGCAGAGTGGCCAGGGAGAAACGGCTGCGGCCGGAGCGCACCAGCATTCTCTCGCCGTCCACCTCGAAGCGGATGTCCGCTTCCGCCGGCAGGCTCTTGGCGATGTCCACCAGCTTGCGGGCCGGCACCGTGGTTTCACCGGCCTGGTGTTCACCTTCCAGCGGCAACCGCGCCACCAGCTCCAGTTCCAGGTCGGTGCCGGTCAAGGAAAGTTGGCCGTCCCCCACTTCCATGAGCACATTGGACAAAACCGGCAGCGTTTGGCGTTTTTCGACCACCGCGGCAACTTGCTGTAGCGGTTTGAGCAGTTGTTCACGGTTGATGGAGAATTTCATGTCGCTTTCCCGTTTCAGTTGATCCGTCAGGACGTCAGGGTCCTCAGGAGGTTTTGATAATCTTCTTCTATTTCCGGATTGGATTCGCGCAGCTCCAGCACCTTCCGGCAGGCATGCAACACCGTGGTGTGGTCCCGGCCACCGAAGCTCTCCCCGATCTCGGGCAGGCTATGACTGGTCAACTCCTTGGACAACGCCATCGCCACCTGGCGCGGCCTGGCCACCGAGCGGGTCCGCCGCGGTGAGTGCAGGTCCGGCACCTTGATCTTGTAGTACTCCGCCACCGTGCGCTGGATATTGTCGATGCTGATCTGACGGGCCTGCAGGGCGATCAGATCCTTGAGCGCCTCCTTGATCAGGCCAATATCGATCTGCGCCCCGGTGAAGCGCACATGGGCGATCACGCGGCGCAGCGCGCCTTCCAGCTCCCGCACGTTGGAACGGATCCGCTGGGCGATAAAGAAGGCCGCGTCATTGGGCAGCTCGACCCGCGCCTCTTCCGCCTTTTTCTTCAGGATCGCGACCCGCGTCTCCAACTCCGGCGGCTCCAGCGGTTGCGACAGCCCCCACCCGAACCGGCTTTTCAGCCGTTCCTCAAGGCCGTCCACTTCCTTAGGGAATTTATCGCATGTCAGGATGATTTGCTGCCCGTTTTCCAACAACGCATTAAAGGTGTGGAAAAACTCCTCCTGGGACTGCTCCTTACCTGCAAAAAACTGAATATCATCAATCAGCAGGGCGTCCACCGAACGGTAGAAGCGCTTGAACTCGTTGATGGTTTTATTCCGCAACGCCGAGATCATATCCGCCACGAACCGCTCACTGTGCAGATAGACCACCTTGGCGTTGGGGTTGCGCCGCATCAGCTCGTTGCCCACCGCGTGCATCAGGTGGGTCTTACCGAGCCCCACGCCGCCGTACAGCAACAGGGGGTTATAACCATGGCTGGCCGGGTTCTCCGCCACCTGCTGGGCCGCCGCGCAGGCCATGCGGTTGGACTTGCCTTCCACGAAAGTCAGAAAGGTGAAACCCGAATTCAGATTGCTGCGGTGCTTGGCGGCACCGCCCAGCTCCGGCGACACCGCCTTGGCGCGGGGCTCGATCACCGGCGCCGCGCGGCTGTCGGCGGGGCGGCCACGGGCGGCGCCGGCCTCCGGTTGCCGGGGTGCCGGGGTGGCCCGGGAGCTGCCTACTTCCAACCGTAACTGGGGCAGGGGGCCGCTCTTCAGCTCGCCCAGCACCTCGCTGATACGTTCCACATATTTGTCGCGAACCCAGTCGACCACGAAGCGATTAGGCGCGAAAAGCGTCAATTCTCCGCCATCCTCGGAAGCCGTCACCTGTAACGGCCGGATCCACATGTTGAATTGCTGGGACGGCAGTTCGTCCTCCAGCCGAGTCAAACAGCGATTCCAAAGCTCCTCGGACACATCCCCGCCTTTACCGTCGATGGTGAATAAGACGTTGCATTCTATACCCCCGTCCGGCCAATTATCCACAGCTCACGGGACCTTTTTCTTTTCACTTTTCCTGTGGATAACTACGGCGGTAACCCTGTGCGTACCCGGGCTCACAACTCTGGGGATAACCAGGTGGATGAATTCCGTCCCCAATTGACCACCGGCTGTCCCCCGTTCGTCCCCGTGACTTACACACAGTTATACGTCAGTTGCCAACAGGCTAAATCACTGCTTTATATAGCTTTTTTTCGCTTATCCACAGAATCGGCCTTCCCTTACTATTACCACTGCTACTAAAAACATATAAATATTTAATTCTTTTAGTAACACCCCGACCCGCTCCGGAAAGCCCGGTTGACAGCCAGCCCCCGCACGACTATTATCCGCGGCCTCTTAAGCCCATGACTTCCTATTTGGGGATGACGCCATGAAACGGACATTCCAGCCGAGCAACATCAAGCGTAAGCGTAACCACGGTTTCCGTGCCCGCATGGCCACCAAAAATGGCCGCAAAATCGTCGCGGCACGTCGCGCCAAAGGTCGTAAACGGCTGACAGCCTGAGTCAGCCTCCGGCGCTGACCGCTGTCTTCCGTTTTCGCCATGGTGCCAGTGTCAGCGCCCGATACCCCGTCCTTCCGCTTCACCCGAGAACAGCGCCTGCTTGACGGCGCCCAGTTCCAGGCCGTGTTCAACGCCCCGGACTGGCGGGTCTCCGACCGCTATTTTCTCATTCTTGCCCGCCGTAACGACCTGCCCCAGGCACGACTGGGTCTGGTGATCGGCCGTCGTAAAGCACGCCACGCCGTGGACCGCGCCGCGATCAAGCGCCGTGCCCGCGAACAGTTCCGTTTGCGCCAGCATGAGCTGGCCGGCCTGGATCTGATCGTGCTCCTGCGGGGCCCTTGTCCCAAGGAAGGGGGGCGTTCGTTGACACCGGCCCTGTCCGAGCTGCTGGACAAGCTGCTTGCCAAGCGTGGGCAAGACTGAGAAACTGCCGTCCGCTTTTTCTCGCCAGAACCCAATCGAATTATGGATATCCCTCGCGCGTTAGTGATCACTGGTATTGCCGTTGTTTCCTACCTGATGATCCAGGCGTGGCAACGGGACTATATGTCCCCGCAGACCACGCCGGTGGCCCAGGAACAAACCCTGGCCGACGACACCGCCCCCGCCAATGACAGCGATCCGCTGCCGCAGCCGGACAGCGCCGAGGGCACCGTGCCGGAACCCGCCGGCGAGCAGCGGGCCGAGGCGCCGGCCCCGGACTCGCAGAGCGGTGACTCCGAGCAGCGCATTGAAGTGAATACCGATGTGCTGGCCCTGGAGATCGATCCGCTGGGTGGCGACATCGTTCGGGTGGCCCTGCCGGAATACCCGCGCCACGCGGACACCCCGGATCAGCCGTTCGTTCTGCTCCAGAACGATGCCAGCCGGACCTATGTGGCGCAAAGCGGGCTGGTCGGCAAGAACGGCACCGACACCGCCGAAGGCCGCCCCACCTGGCAGGCCGGGCAGGACCGCTACCGCCTGCAGGACGGCGAGAAAGAACTCAACGTGGATCTCACCCTGAGCCAGAGCGGCGGGGTGGAGATCATCAAACGCTATACCTTCGAGCGCGGCAGCTACCTGGTCCGGGTCAGCCATATTGTCCGCAACAACAGCGGCGAGGCCTGGCAGGGCGCGCTCTACGGCCAGATCAAACGGGACGGCAGCGAAGACCCGGGCAAAAGCACCCAGGGCTTTATTCCCATGCCCACCTACCTGGGCGCGGCGTACTGGAGCCAGGACAAGCCCTACAACAAGCTGCCGTTCGACGACATGCAGGACGAGCCGCTGCGGCTCACCCAGGAGGGTGGCTGGATCGCCATGCTCCAGCACTATTTCGTGTCCGCCTGGATTCCCGATGCCCAGGGGCGCTACACCTACTCCACCCTGTACCGCGAGAACCGCAACGAATACCTGCTGCGCTTCGTGTCCGCCTCGGCGGAAGTTCAGCCCGGCGAGGAAAAGGTGTTCTACGCGGAGTTCTACACCGGTCCCAAGATCCAGGATCGCCTGGAAGCGATCAGCCCCGGCTTTAACATGACCGTGGACTACGGCTGGCTGTGGTTCCTGGCCCAGCCGATCTTCCACCTGCTGGTGTTCCTGCAGAGCGGCGAGCTGGATATCTTCGGCCTGCAGATGGATCTCGGCTTCGGGGTCGGCAACTGGGGCGTGGCGATCATCCTGCTGACGCTGGTGATCAAGTCCCTGTTCTTCAAGCTCAGCGCCACCAGCTACCGGTCCATGGCCAAGATGCGCAAAGTGGCCCCCGAGATGCAGCGCATCAAGGAAGAGAACAAGGGCGACCGGCAGAAGCAGCAGCAGGAAACCATGAAGCTGTTCCAGCGGGAGAAGATCAACCCCCTGGGCGGCTGCCTGCCGATTCTGGTACAGATGCCGGTATTCATCTCGCTCTACTACGTGCTGCTGGAATCGGTGGAACTGCGCCAGGCGCCGTTCTTCCTGTGGATCAACGACCTGTCGGTGATGGACCCGTACTTTGTCCTGCCGATTCTGATGGGCGCGTCCATGTTCCTGCAGACCCGCCTCAACCCGACGCCGGCGGATCCCACCCAGGCCCAGGTAATGAAATGGATGCCGGTGATCTTCTCGGTGTTCATGCTGTGGTTCCCGGCGGGTCTGGTGCTGTACTGGCTGACCAACAACCTGTTGTCGATCGCCCAGCAGTATCTGATCACCCGCAAGATCGAACGCGGCGGGTGATCACCCACCGCGGCGAAGAAACCCAAGCCGGCCCGACAAGGCCGGCTTTTTCTTTTCACCGTCCCTGTCTGGCGTCCCACCGCCAGGGCTCCCTATAATCCCGCCATGTCCGCAGCCAGCTCCGACACCATCGTCGCCATCGCCACCGCCCCCGGCCGGGGAGGCGTGGGCGTGCTGCGTCTGTCCGGTGATCGCGCGCTCGACATTGCCAGATTGCTCATTGGTGAGCGCTCACTTTCGCCCAGAAAGGCGCATTTCAGAACCTTCAAGGATCCGGAAGGCCAGGTGATCGACGAGGGCCTGGTGCTCTGGTTCCCGGCACCCGGCTCGTTCACCGGCGAGGAAGTGGTGGAACTGCAGGGCCACGGCGGCCCGGTGATTCTGGATATGCTGGTGGCCGCCTGCGTGCACCACGGTGCCCGCCAGGCCCGCGCCGGGGAGTTCTCCCAGCGGGCCTTCCTCAACGACAAGATGGACCTCACCCAGGCGGAGGCGATCGCCGATCTGATCGACGCCGGCACACGGGAATCCGCCCGCGCCGCCCTGAACTCCCTACAGGGCGCGTTCTCCCGGGAAGTGAACACCCTGGTCGAGCAGCTCATTCAGTTGCGCATCTATGTGGAAGCGGCCATCGACTTCCCCGAGGAGGAAATCGATTTCCTCTCCGAAGGCGGGGTGGCCGACGACTTGCGCGGGCTGATCCGTCAGGCGGAGGAGGTGCTGGCCAGCGCCCGCCAGGGGCGCCTGGTCCGGGAGGGCCTGACCCTGGTGATCGCCGGCCGGCCCAACGCGGGGAAATCCTCGCTGATGAACGCCCTGGCCGGTTTCGACGCCGCCATCGTCACCGAGGTGGCCGGCACCACCCGGGACGTGCTGCGCGAAGCGATCCAGTTGGACGGCATGCCGCTCAATCTGATCGACACCGCCGGCCTGCGGGAAAGCGGCGACCAGATCGAGCAGGAGGGCATCCGCCGGGCGTTCGCCGAAATCAAGAAGGCGGACCGCCTACTGGTGGTGGTGGACGCCCAGGAAACCCCGGACAACCTGGATGATCTGGCTACGCTGCTGCCGCAGAGCCAGCAGCAACTGGACGATCTGGATCTGCCGGTGACCCTGGTGCTCAACAAGGCCGACCTGAGCGGCGACTCGCCGGGCCCCCACCCGGAGCGGCCGGATACCTTCATTCTGTCCGCCGCCAGCGGCGCCGGCATGGACGCGCTGCGCCGGCATCTCAAAGCCGCCGCCGGCTACCAGGGCGAGGCGCAAAGCCGTTTCTCCGCCCGCCGCCGTCATATCACCGCTCTCCAGGACGCCCTCGCCGCCCTGGCCAAGGGCGCCGACCAGCTGCACCGGCACGCCGCCGGCGAGCTGCTCGCCGAGGACCTGCGGGCGGCCCAGCAGGCGCTGGAAGAGATCACCGGCGCCTTCACCGCCGACGACCTGCTGGGACGTATTTTTTCCTCCTTCTGCATCGGTAAATGAACCCGGACGGTATTTTAGGTATCTTCCCTACTGGCTAAATGCCAGCACCGGCCCGGTTCCGGTCGGGGGAACAGGCAGGATGCGCATGCTCGTGGGGGGCGAATGACGCAATGGGGACAAACGAAACGCTTGAAGTGCAGGGCGCCCAGGGGCAACGCCGGGCGCTGCTCAAAGCACTGCTGATCATCACCGGTGTGTCCGGTGCTTTATTCTTCGTGATCAACACGCAACGGGGGCTGCACCTGCTGGCCACCATCGAGCTGGTCACCGGCGCGGCGTCGATGATGCTGTACGTGGTGGTCAGCCGTACCCGCAATCTGCGGGTCTGGACGCTGGTTTATCTGATTCCCTTTCTGACCATCATGATGGTGGCGATGTACCTGCCCGGCACCTCACCGACGGTGTTCCTGTGGGTCTACATTATTCCGGTGATCTCCCATCTGTTGTTGGGGCTGCGGCTGGGTTTCGCGGTGGCGGTGTTCTTCATGCTCACCGCCTTCGCCATTTTCGTGATCAAGCATCCGCGTTTGCTGTACGAATTTCACTTCGCCAGCCTCGCCAATATCCTGATTTCCTGCGCGGTGGCCCTGGCGTTCGCCTACGTCTACGAGCGGGGCAGCGAAAAGGCCCGCGCCGGGCTGATGGTGATCGCCTCCACCGATCCGCTCACGCGGCTGGCCAACCTGTACCGCTTCCGTGAATCCTTCCAGCAGGAGCGGCACCGGGCGCAACGCTACGACGCCGACCTCACCCTGCTGGTGCTCGATCTGGATTACTTCAAGAAGGTCAACGACACCCACGGCCACGCGGTCGGTGACCAGGTGCTGATTCATGTGGCCAATATCCTGCGCCGGCGGCTGCGCGCTTCCGACCTGGTGTGCCGGGTCGGCGGCGAGGAATTCACCGTGTTACTGCCGGACACCGGGCTCGAGGAAGCGATCAAGGTGGCGGACAGCCTGCGCCGCTTGATCCGCGACACCCCCTACCGGGATCAGGCGGTGACGGTCTCGCTGTCCTGCAGCATCGGCGTGGCCCTGTGGGGCCGCGACGGCGACACCCTGGAACAGCTTATGGAGACCGGCGACAAACGCCTCTACCAGGCCAAGCAGGCCGGGCGGGACTGGGTGGAAAGTGGCCCGGTGGCGGGCTGACGCCGCGGCGAAGGTGGACCCGTCGCACCCGGTTGCCGATACTGAGTGCCGACCAAGACCCGTCGCCGGCCGACACCGGGCCGCAAGGAGAAGTCATGAGCGATACCCGTTTGGAGAAGGATTCCCTGGGAGAGATCGAGGTTCCCGCCGAAGCACTCTGGGGCGCCCAGACGCAGAGGGCGGTGGACAACTTTCCGATCAGCGGCCGGCACCTGCCGGACCGCTTTATTCAGGCGGTGGTGCGTGTGAAGCGCTGCGCCGCCAACGTCAACGCCGACCTGGAGTTGCTTGACGACCAGCGCCGCCGGGCCATCGTCGCCGCCTGCGACGAACTGCTGGGCGGCGCCCACACCGACCAGTTTCCGGTGGACGTGTTTCAAACCGGTTCCGGCACCAGCACCAATATGAACGTCAACGAGGTGATCGCCCGGCTGTGCGGCGACGCCGGCGTGCATCCCAACGATCATGTGAACCTGGGGCAGAGCAGCAACGACACCATTCCCACCGCCATGCACCTGTCCTCGGTGATGGCGGTCAGCGAGCAGCTGCTGCCCGACCTGGAACACCTGATCGCCACCCTGGGCCTGCGCGCCCGGGAGGGGAAAGACCTGGTGAAAACCGGCCGCACCCATCTGATGGACGCCATGCCGGTGACGGTGGAGCAGGAACTGCGCACCTGGGTGCTGCAGCTGCAGGCCGCCAGCGAACGCCTGGCGCGCGCCCGCAACGAGCTGCACGCGCTGCCCCAGGGCGGCACCGCGGTGGGCACCGGCATCAACGCCCATGCGGAATTCGGTGACCGCTTCGCCGCCGCCCTGGCGGACGACACCGGTGAACCCTTCACCGCCTTGCCGTATCCTTCGGTGGCGCAAAGCGCGGTGGACGCGCCCTTGAACCTGTCCGCCGCCCTGCGCGGCCTGGCGGTGGTGCTGATGAAAATCAGCAACGACCTGCGCTGGATGAATTCCGGGCCGATTCACGGGTTATCGGAGCTGCAGCTGCCGGCCACCCAGCCCGGGTCGTCGATAATGCCCGGCAAGGTAAACCCGGTAATCTGCGAGTCCGCCACCATGGTGGCGGCCCAGGTCATGGGGCTGGACCAGGCCAACACCGTGGCGGCCCAGAGCGGCAACTTCCAGCTCAACGTGATGCTGCCGCTGGTGGCCACCAATCTGCTGGATATGACCCGCTGGCTGGCCAACAGCTGCCGTAATCTGGCCGACCAGGCCATCGAAGGGCTGACCTGGAACCAGGAGCACCTGGCGGAAGGCGTGGGCCGCAACCCGATTCTGGTCACCGCCCTGAATCCGGTGATCGGCTACGAAAAGGCCGCCGCCATCGCCAAGGAAGCGTTTTCCACCGGTCAACCGGTGATTGAGGTGGCGCTCGCGCACACCGATCTGGATCGCCAGCGTCTGGAAGCGCTGCTGGATCCCCTTAAACTGACCGGCCCGGGCTGAACCCCGGGGCCGTGACCCTGTTTCACTTTTTAATTTTTGTTTGGTGATGGAGAGAGCAATGAGTAACGACCTGACCATTCAGCGCACCGCCGAAGCGGTGGAATCGCCGCTGGTGATCAACAGCATTCTGGAATCCGGCGTGCGTAACGCTCCCGAGCAGGAGATCGTCTACGCGGACCAGCGTCGCATGAGCTACCGGGATCTGGAAGAGCGGGTCAACCGGCTCGCCGGCGCGCTGGCGGAGTGCGGGGTCAAGCCCGGCGACACCGTGGCGGTGATGGACTGGGACACCCACCGTTACCTGGAAGCGTTCTTCGCCATCCCGATGATGGGCGCGGTGCTGCACACGGTGAACGTGCGCCTGAGCCCGGAACAGATTCTCTACACCCTGAACCACGCCGAGGACGACGTGATTCTGGTGAACCGCGAGTTTCTGCCGGTTCTCGAAGAGCTGAAAGACCGCATCGAAACCGTCAAACGCTACGTGCTGCTGGACGACGAAGGCGGCAACCTGGATTCCCAACTGGACATCGCCGGCGAGTACGAAGCCCTGCTGCAACAGGCCCCGGCTGAATTCGATTTCCCGGAACTGGACGAAAACACCCGCGCCACCACCTTCTACACCACCGGCACCACCGGCCTGCCCAAGGGCGTGTACTTCTCCCACCGGCAGCTGGTGCTGCACACCTTCGCCGGCCGCGCCGCGCTGTCCGGTTCCGGGCATGGACGCTTCAACCAGGACGACGTCTACATGCCGATCACGCCCATGTTCCACGTGCACGCCTGGGGCGTGCCCTATGTGGCGACGCTGCTGGGCGTCAAGCAGGTGTACCCGGGCCGCTACCTGCCGGAGACCCTGCTCAAGCTGCTGGTCACCGAGAAAGTCACCTTCTCACACTGCGTGCCCACCATCATCCAGATGCTGCTGCAGGCCGAGGCCGCCAAGAGCGTGGACCTGAACGGCTGGAAGGTGATCATCGGCGGCTCGGCGCTGCCCAAGTCCCTGGCCAAGGGCGCTCTCGAGCGCGGCATCGACATCTACACCGGCTACGGCATGAGCGAAACCTGCCCGCTGATTTCCCTGGCGCTGCTGCCCCCGGAGCTGGAAGACGCGGACCTGGAGACCCAGGTGGATTACCGCACCCGCACCGGCCGTCCGGTACCCATGGCGCAGATGCGGATCGTCGACGACAACATGAACGAAGTACCCCGCGACGGCAAAACCCAGGGCGAGCTGGTGCTGCGCGCGCCCTGGCTCACCCAGGGCTACCTGAAGGACGAGGACAACTCCAAGAAACTGTGGCACGGCGGCTGGATGCACACCGGCGATATCGGCGTGATCGATGCCGACGGCTGGCTCAAGATCACCGACCGCATCAAGGACGTGATCAAGACCGGCGGCGAGTGGATCTCCTCGCTGGATCTGGAAGGGCTGATCCTGCAGCACGACGGCGTGGCCGAATGCGCGGTGGTCGGCGTGGAGGACCAGAAATGGGGTGAGCGTCCGGTGGCCCTGGTGGTCAAGGGCGGCGACGTGGACGAAGACGCCATCAAAGAACTGGTTAGCCAGTACGCGGACAAAGGCGTGATCAGCCGCTACGGCATCCCCGACCGGGTGGTGTTCGTGGACGAGCTGCCCCGCACCTCGGTGGGCAAACTGGACAAGAAGAAGATGCGCGCGGAAATGGTGTGACACCCCCTGCCCGGGCCGGCGTCCGCCGGCCCGTTTTTCCTTCCCGTTGATCCGAATTTTCACCCTGCCAGAAGCGGAAACCGTGTAGGCTGCGGGAACCACGCTCACCGGACCGGGTCTGTTACCTGGCAGGCCCGGGGCGTTCGCGCGTGGGCCCGGCCAGGGACGGGCCGATATCCTAATGATAAACCGAGCGCACCTTAAGCCGGGCCGGCCTCAACAGGCACCGGGGTGCCTGTGAGCCTGGAGTAGAATAATGTTGCGAGTGATCGCGGGTCTGGCGGTGATCGCCGTACTGGCCGCCGCCGGTTGGTGGTGGTTGAGTGACGGGGAGAGCGCCGCCGCGCCGCAGCGTCCCGCCACGACGGTGAACGTGGTGCCCGCCATCAGCCGGCCGCTGAGTGACAACCTGGAAGTGGTGGGCACCGCCCGCGCCACCCGCGCCATTGTCCTGGTCACCCAGGTGGACGGCCGGGTCGACAAGATCCATTTCCAGGAAAGCCAGGAAGTGGAGGCCGGCGACCTGCTGGTGACCCTGGACGACCGCGCCGCCCGCGCCGAGACCGACCGCACCCGCGCCGACTACCAGCGCGCGCTCTCCGATTACCAGCGTGCGTCACGGCTGGTCGGCGGCAGCGCCATTTCCGAAGCGGAAGTCGCCAACCTGAAAACCACCATGGAGTCCGCCCGGGCGACCATGGAGTCCAGCCGCGTGGCACTGGATGACCATTACCTGCGCGCGCCGTTCGACGGCGTGGTGGGGCTGCGCCAGGTGGACGAGGGGGCCTTCCTGCAGGTGGGGGCGCCGATCACCACCCTGGACAGCGTGCGCAACCTGGAGGTGAACTTCCAGGTGCCGGAACGCTACCTGTCCGAGATCCGCCCCAATCTGACCGTGGAGGTCACCAGCGACGCCTACCCGGGCAAGGTGTTCCGCGGCAGAATCGCCATGCTCGACAGTCGCGTGGAGGCCGCCAGCCGCAGCCTGACGGTCAAGGCGCTGCTGGATAACGCCGACTCCCTGCTGCGCCCGGGCCAGTTCCTGCAGGTGTCGGTGTTGCTGGCGGAGCATCCGGCGCTGCTGGTGCCGGAGCAGGCGGTGATCTCCCAGGGTGCGCAGAGCTATGTGTTCACGGTGAGCAACGACGATGTCGCCGAGCGGCTGCCGGTGAGTCTGGGCGGGCGCCGCGACGGCTGGGTGGAAATCACCGCCGGCCTGGACCAGGGGCAACCGGTGATCGTTAACGGCCACAGCCGTCTCGGCAGCGGCGCGCCGGTCAAGGTGGTCGATGATGAAGGGGCTCTGATGCCCGCCCAGCGCGCGCTCCTGGAGGAGCCGGCCTGATGGTGCTCAGCGATGTGTCGGTCAAACGGCCGGTCTTCGCCACCGTGGTCAGCCTGCTGATCGTGGTCTTCGGCATCAGTGCGCTGATGAAGCTGCCGATCCGCGAATATCCCGATATCGACCCGCCCCAGGTGTCCGTGGAAGTCACCTACGAAGGCGCCGCCCCGGAGGTGCTGGACACCCAGATCATCCAGGTGGTGGAAGGGGCCATCGCCGGCGTCGAGGGCGTCAGCCGGATAGAGTCCCGCTCGCGGCTGGGCTCGGCGCGCACCTCGGTGGAATTCGATCTGGACCGGGACCTGGATATCGCCGCCAACGACGTGCGCGACGCCGTGTCCCGCATCATCAATCAGCTCCCCGAAGAAGCCGAAGCGCCGGTGATCGCGAAGAGCGACTCCGACGCCCGGCCGATCATCTGGGTGACGCTCAGCAGCGACACCCTGGCCACCCAGGAACTCACCGACTTCGCCGAACGCAGCCTGGTGGACCGCTTCGCGGTGCTCGACGGCGTGTCCGAGGTGAACATCGGCGGCGAGCGCCGCTACGCCATGCGGGTCTGGCTGGACCGCCAGCGCATGGCCGCCAATGGCATCGCGGTCAACGACATCGCCACGGCGCTGCGCGCCAATAACGTGGAGCTGCCCGCCGGGCGCCTGGAGTCCGACAGCCGCAGCTTCACGGTACGCGCCGACAACCGGCTCGCCACCGTGGAGGAATTCCGCGATCTGGTGCTGCGTCAGCAGGGCAGCTACCAGTTGCGGGTGGGCGACGTGGCGCGGGTGGAGCTGGGGGTCGAGAACGACGACACCGAGCTGCGCGCCAACGGCGAGACCGCCGTGGGCCTGGGCATTATCCGCCAATCCAAGGCCAACACCGTGTCGGTCTCGGACAATGTGCGCGCCGAGATCGAGCGGATCCGCGAAAACCTGCCCGCCGACATCGCGCTGGACGTCAATTACGACGAATCCCTGTTTATCCGCGCCTCCATCCGGGAAGTGCTGATCACCCTGGGCCTGTCCATGACCCTGGTGATCCTGGTGATCTTCGCGTTCCTGGGCAACCTGCGCGCCACCCTGATCCCGGCCGTCACTATTCCGGTGTCGGTGATCGGCGCCTTCATGGGCCTGGGGGCGTTGGATTTCTCCATCAACGTGCTCACCCTGCTGGCGCTGATCCTCGCCATCGGCCTGGTGGTCGACGACGCCATCGTCATGCTGGAGAACATTCAACGCCGTATCGACGAAGGCGAATCCCGGCTGGTGGCCGCCTACCTGGGGGCACGCCAGGTGGCGTTCGCGGTGGTCGCCACCACCCTCACCCTGGTGGCGGTGTTCGTGCCGATTTCGTTCATGGGCGGCGACGTGGGGCGGCTGTTCGGCGAGTTCGGCTTCACCCTGGCGGCGGCGGTGGTGATTTCCAGCGTGGTGGCGCTCAGCCTGGCGCCGATGCTGTGCTCGCGCTGGCTGCACCGCCACCGCAAGGAAGACGAAAACAAACACCTGCTCGAGCGGGGTCTGGCCCGTCTTAACGGCGGCTACGCCAAGGGCCTGAAGCGCTGCCTGGCCAACCCCTGGCCGGTGCTGGGCGTGGCGGCGCTGATCTGCGTGCTGGCCGGTCTGGCGTACACCGGCGTGCCCCGGGAGCTGGCGCCCACCGAGGACCGGGGCGTGTTCATCGTGCCGGCCACCGCGCCCCAGGGCGCCACCGCGGACTACACCACCCATCACATCAAGGAGGTGGAAGCCCTGATGCAGCCGTTGGTGGACAACGGCGAGGCCGAGCGTGTGCTGTCCATCGTCGGCTTCCGGGGGCAGCCGGAAAACGCCTTTATGATCACCCGGCTCAAGCCCTGGGGCGAGCGCCAGCGCAGCCAGCAGGAGATCGTCCAGCAACTGCGCGGCGAGCTGGGCCAGGTCGCCGGCCTGCGCGCGTTCGCGGTGAACCCGCCGGGCCTGGGGCAGAGCGCCTTCAACCAGCAGCTTGAAGTGGTGATCGGCGGGCCGGACTACGAATCGGTGCAGCGCTGGAGCGAATCGGTGATGGCCTCCATGGAGGACAACCCCAACCTGCTCAGCGTGGACACCAACTACGAGGAAACCCAGCCGCAGCTCAACGTGGAACTGAACCGGGAGCGGGCCGCCGACTTCGGCCTGTCCGCGGCGGACGTGGGCCAGACTCTGCAGGCCATGTTCGCCACCCTGCAGGCCTCCACCTATGTGGATCGGGGCCGCGAGTATGACGTGCTGCTGGAGGCCAACGAAAGCGAAGCGCGGGTGCCCGACGACGTGAATCCGATTTACGTGCGCACCGACGCCGGCGAGCTGGTGCCGCTGTCCAGCGTGGTGGATCTGAAAACCGTGGGCGCCTCGCCGGAACTGCGCCGGGTGGACCGGCTGCCGGCGATCACCCTGTCCGCCAACATGGCCGAAGGCTATGACCTGGGCCGCGCCATCGACTTCGTGGAGCAGACCGTCAACGACACTCTGCCCCTGGAAGCGCGCCTCAGCTACAAGGGCATGGCGGAGGAATTCACCGAGGCGTCGTCGGCGATCTTCATCACCTTCGGCCTGGCCCTGCTGATCGTCTTCCTGGTGCTGGCGGCCCAGTTCGAAAGCTGGATCCACCCGCTGATCATCATGCTCACGGTGCCGCTGGCCATCGCCGGCGCGATCCTGGCGCTGCGGGTCACCGGTAACAGCCTGAACATCTACAGTCAGATCGGTATGATCATGCTGCTCGGCCTGATGGCGAAGAACGGCATTCTGATCGTCGAGTTCGCCAACCAGCTTCGGGATCAGGGTTACAGCGTGGCCGAGGCGGCCTACCAGGGCGCCATCATCCGCTTCCGGCCGGTGCTGATGACCGGGGTGTCCACCATCTTCGGCGCCGTGCCTTTGGTGCTGGCCACCGGCGCCGGCGCGGAAAGCCGCATCACCATCGGCGTGGTGATTCTCGGCGGTCTGTTGTTCGCCACCGTGCTCACCCTGTTTATTATTCCGGTGCTGTACGCCTGGCTGGCGCCCTACGCCAAATCCGCCGACGCCGTGAAACATCAATTGGAACAGGAGCTGCCCGGTGCACCGCGACAGTCCCCCGCCTCTTGAATACGAACTGGTGCGCAGCCGGCGGCGCTCCCTGGAAGTGCGGGTGCGCGTGGACGGCAGTGTGCAGGTGCGCGCTCCACTAAAACTGGCCGCCTACCGGGTGGAAGCCTTCGTGGACTCACGCCGGGACTGGATCCGCGATCAGCAGCAACGCATGGCGGCCCGGCCCCGGGTGCGCTGGCGCGACGGCGACCCCTGCCAGTACCTGGGTGAGCCGCTCACCCTGCGCGTCGCCGCCGCCGCCAGGGCGCGGGTGGCACGCCACGGCGACGAACTCCACGTGGGCGTGCCCGACCCCCACGACGAAGCCGCCGTCAGCCACGCGGTGCACGAGTGGTGGCGCGGGCTGGCGCGGACCCGCTTCCAGGAGAGCATCGAACGGCAGTTTCCCTGGTTCGCGGAACGGGGCCACCGGCTGCCGGTGCTGCGGGTGAAAAAGATGCGCAGCCGCTGGGGCTCGCTGTCCCGGCGCGGCTACATCAACCTGAGCCTGGCACTGATGCAGTACCCGCCGGCGGTGATCGACTATGTGGTGATGCACGAGCTTTGCCATCTGGAATACATGCACCACGGCCCCGCCTTCCACGCCTTGATGGACCGCCGGATGCCGGACTGGCCGGCCCGCAAGCGGCGCCTGGACGGCTGAGGTTTTACCCTTTTTAAACGCACGCCGACTTGTATTTCACCCGCCTTCCTTTTCCATGGTGGCATGGATATGTCAGCGCTTTTAAATGAGATCAAACAACGCGACCCTCACCACGCCCATTTTCACCAGGCCGTTGAAAGCCTGCTGAAAAGTGTCTCCGGGTATCTGGACCAGCACCCGGAGCTGCAAGAGCAAGGGCTGCTTGCCCGGCTGCTGGAGCCGGAGCGGGCGATCCGTTTCCGCGTGCCATGGGTGGACGACCGGGGCCAGGTTCAGGTCAACCGGGCCTACCGGGTGCAGATGAACGGCGCCCTGGGCCCCTACAAAGGCGGGCTGCGTTTCCACCCCTCGGTGAACCTGGACGTGCTCTCTTTTCTGGCGCTGGAACAGACCATCAAAAACGCGCTCACCGGGCTGCCGTTGGGCGCCGGCAAGGGCGGCGCCGATTTCGACCCCAAGGGACGCAGCGACGCGGAGATCATGCGTTTCTGCCAGGCGTTGATGGCGGAGTTTCACCATCACATGGGGCCGGACATCGACGTGCCCGCCGGTGACATGGGCGTGGGCATGCGCGAAGTGGGCTATCTGTTCGGCATGTACCGCAAATTGTCCCGTTCCTTCGGCGGCGCCTTCACCGGCAAGAGTGTGGACTTCGGCGGCAGTGTGCTGCGGCCGGAAGCCACCGGCTACGGCGTGATCTATTTTCTACAGAGCATGCTGGCCCATCAGACTGAGAATCTCAGCGGCAAGACCGTGGCGGTGTCCGGCGCCGGCAACGTGGCCCGGCACGCCGCCGCCAAGGCGCTCGAGGAAGGCGCCACCGTGGTCACCCTGTCCGATTCCCGTGGCACGGTTCACGCCCCCGAGGGCCTGGACGACGCCCACTTGGACGCGGTGGCGCGCATCAAGGCGGACGGTGGCAGCCTGGACCGGCTCGCTGAAGAGTTTGACGGCATCGAGCATTATCAAGGGGAGCGGCCGTGGCGGTTCGACTGCCAGGTGGCGCTGCCCTGTGCCACGGAAAACGAACTGGAGGAAGACGACGCCCGGCGGCTGGTGGACAACGGCTGTCGCTGGCTGGCGGAAGGCGCCAATATGCCGTGCACCGCGGCGGCGGTGGCGGTGTTCAAGGACAGCGACATGCTGTACGCGCCGGGCAAGGCGGCCAACGCCGGCGGCGTGGCGGTGAGCGGCCTGGAAATGAGCCAGAACAGCCGCCGCGAATCCTGGTCCGCCGGCGAGGTGGACCGGCGGTTGCGCGACATCATGGAGCGCATCCACCGCCGCTGTCTGGAACACGGCGGCGATGAAGCCCGTCCGGATTACCTGACCGGCGCCAGTGTCGCCGGCTTTCAGCGCGTGGCGCGGGCGATGCTGGGGCAGGGCATTATCTAGCCCGGCGTCAGGCCGGGCGCACGGTGAGCTTGTGCTGGGCCAGGCGCGGCGGGTCCGGGAAGTCGATCAGCGCCTCGGCGCCGATATCGCGCAGGAACGTATCCGCCCGGCGGCGGTTGTCCGCGTCCAGGCCGTTCAGGTGGTCGCGCACCCGCTGGATCATCCACAGGCTGTAGGGGCGGATGATACGGCTGCCTTCGCGGCCCTCCAGGGTAAAGGCGTGACTGCCCAGCGCCCGGGGCAGGGTCTCGCCGGGGTGTTCCGCCATCCAGGCGCGCACGTGATGGGCCACGTCCACCATCGCCGGCAACATTTCCCTGGCCAGGCGCTTGAGCACCGGCAGCAGGGTTTCCGGGATGCTGTCGTTGTCGTCCAGCGGGGCGCGCAGGCCGCCGGGCTCGAAATGCAATTGCTCCACCCAGCGTGCCACGTTCGGCGCCCGTTCGCGCATCAGTTTGCCGGCCGTGGGGTCCCGGTACAGGTGGGCGTAGAGCGGCCCGATCAGGCCGAAATCCGCGATCGTCGCCTGGCCGCCCAGCAGGGCCGGGTGCTCGGCGAAATGGGCGTCCAGCTCGGCGAGCAGGTTCTCGTAGGCGGTCTCCACCGCGGGCACCATGTCCTCGGTGGCGCCCAGCAGGGTGGCCGCCTTGGAGAACGGCACCGCCAGTTTCTGGCCGATGGCCAGCTGGTTTTCCGCGGACTCATCGGGGGCGTTCATGGCGCCGAATTCCGCCATCGCCCAGTCGCGGTCGTAGAACCACCGGTAATGCATGGCCGGAATCACCAGCCACTCGTCCCCGTAGGCTTCCAGCATCAGCGCCACCAGCTTGCGCAACGGCGTGGCCGGGTGCAGCGCCGGGCCGTCGTCGGTTCGCGCCTGTTCCAGGGTTTCGATGATCACCGTGCTGTCCTGGAGGATGCGACCGTTCCCATCGCGCAGCACCGGGATCACCGGCGCGCCCACCGCCGGCACGATCACCTGGCGGTAGACGTCGGCGGTGGAGAGTACCTCCTCGAACGGTATCGCGGCCCAGCGCAGGTAGGCGCGGACTTTTCCGGTGAAGTAACTGACTTCGGCCCCGTACAGCGTGGTGGTCATGGTCTAGTTCCTGGTTCCGTTTTTGGCGGGCAAGAAAAAACCCCGCATGAAGCGGGGTTCTTCCCGGTCGTTGAGGTCGTCTTATTCGCCGACGACGTTCGCGGCCTGCGGTCCCTTGGGACCTTGCTGAATGTCGAAAGTGACTTTCTGACCTTCCGCCAGAGTGCGGAAGCCCGAGCCGTTGATCGCGCTGAAATGCACGAACACATCCGCGCCACCGTCATCCTGGGAAATAAAGCCGAAACCCTTGGATTCGTTGAACCATTTCACGGTACCAGTAGCCATTGAATCAATACCTCGAAAAAACTGAACATAGGGTGTTGCTTGCAAACCAGGAGGGGGTGTTCGGAGACTTCTTGGGCTTCACGCGAAGGAAGGCAACTACCAAAACCAACCACTGCCAAATCTGCAGCAATTTGACTTTACTACCCTTTTTTGCGCCGTTCCAAGCCTTTTTTTGTTAAACGCGGCCGGCGTCGCGCCGGGCTTATTTGAACCCGGCGGCGATCTCCAGTTCGCGTATCGATTGCTCCAGATAATCCAGCAGACGCTGCATGGACGGCAGTGTCCGGCGGCAGGCAATCAGCCCGAATTCGATCTGACCCCGGTAACTGGTCAGCGTCATGTTCAAGGCGATGCGGTCCAGCACGATGGACACCGGGTACATGCCCTCCAGCCGCGCACCGTTCCAGTACAGCGGCTCGCGCGGCCCCGGCACGTTGGAAATAATCACGTTGAAGGCACGCCATTTCGGCGCCAGGCCGGTGAGCAGATTCAAGCCGGTGGGCGCCATGCTGAGCGCGGTGAAATTAAGAATTTCTTCCGGGCTCATTTGCGAGAAACGCTTCTTCGCCTCGCGCACCGACGCCTGCACCACACGCAGACGGTTGGCCGGGTCGCAGATGTGCGTGCCCAGGTTGGCGAGGATCATCGCGATCTGGTTGCCGCCGGCGCTGTCGTCCTTGCGCAGGGACATCGGCACCATGGCGATCAGCGGGCGGTCGGGCAGGGCGTTCTGGCTGATCAGGTATTCCCGCAGCGCGTGCCCGCACATGCTCAGCACCACATCGTTGAGGGTGCAGTTAAAGGCGCCGGACAAACGCTTGAGGCGATCCAGCGAATAACTCTGCGCCGCGAACCGCCGGGACCCGGTGATGCACTGGTTCAGAATGGTGTCCGGGGCCTGGAAGATGGAAACGAAATTGGGGTCGTCCTTGGCCTTCTGGGTGACGCTGTAGATCTCCCGGGCGAGCGCCGGCACCGTGGCGATCTGGCGGCTGGCGCCGGTGGTCAGACGGGCCAGGCTGCTGACCGCGTCCACCGGGTTGCTGGGCAGGCCCCGGCCGCGCTTCTTCGGCTTGTAGGCCCACACCGGCGGCAGATCCCGCTCTTCCGGGTCCGGCGACAGCGCGCGCATGCCCATGCGCATGGCGGAGATACCGTCCACCACCGAGTGGTGCACCTTGGTATACAGTGCGAACTGACGGCCGCGGATGCCCTCGATCAGATGGGCTTCCCACAGTGGCCGCTCCCGGTCCAGCAGGTTGGAGTGCTCCGCGGACACCAGCGACAGCAGCTCACGGATGCGACCGGGTTTGGGCAGCGCTTCATGGCGGAAATGGTGATCCATGTCGAACTGCTGGTCTTCCATCCACTGGTACTGGCCGAAGCGGCGGGTCAGACGCTGGTTGAAGGGCGGTTCCGGCGAGGAATACTCGCGGATCGAGCGCGCCAGCTCGCTGACGTACTTGGGGCCGGCGCCCTCCGGAAATGAAAACAACTGCAGTCCCGCCACATGCATCGGCTGCTGGCGTTTCTCCAAATACAGAAACAGTTGATCCACGGGACTCAACGTTTTCATGCCATCCCCTTTTTATTATGGAAAGTGGTGATTTCTTTCATATTAGCAGAGCCTTTCCGGCCTGACTGTGCCTTCCTTGTAAGACTTCCAAGGTACCCCGGTGCTGCGGGTAACGCTCGTAAAATCATGGGTTGCAAGATATCTGCCATGGTCTCGCCACCCGCTGGTCATACCCGACCCTCAGTCTGAGCATGACATCCAAAGGCGGAGCCAGACATGAAGGCGTTATCCTGGGTAATCGCCGGCAGTTTAATGGCCGGTGGCGTTCACGCGGACGTTCTGATCAGTGAGTATGTGGAAGGCAGCGGCTTTAACAAGGCTCTGGAGCTCTACAACGGCGGCGCCGGCGCCATCAGCCTGGACGGTTACCGCCTGGAACGCTACGCCAACGGCGGCACCGACGCCTCCGGCGTGCTCGAGCTGGACGGCGAGAGTCTGGCCCCCGGGGCGGTGCTGGTGATCGTCAGCAGCCAGGCCGAGGCGCCGCTGGCCGGGCTCGGCGATATCAGCAGCGGCGTGATCAGCCACAACGGCGACGACGCCTATGTGCTCCGCGACGCCAACGGCGTGGTCGACAGTTTCGGCCGGGTTGGCGAGGACCCGGGCAGCGCCTGGGGCAGCGGCGACACCACCACCGTCAACCAGACCCTGCGCCGGCTGGAAACCGTCACCACCGGCGACACCGTGATCGACGACACCTTCGACCCCGCCGACCAGTGGCGGGCCTTTCCCCAGGACACCCTCGATGGCCTGGGCGTCTATGGCGAAGGGGCCGGTGACGGTGGTGGTGGTGACGGCGGCGATCCGCCCCCGGCGCTGGGCGCCTGCGGCGACGCGGACACACCGGTGTCGGCGGTGCAGGGCAGTGGCGCCAGCACGCCCCTGGACGGCGAAACCGTGGTGGTGGAATCCGTGGTCAGCGCCGTTTACCCGGACCTGGACGGCTTCTTCCTGATGGAGCCGGTCGCCGACCGGGACGACAACCCGGCCACCTCGGAAGGCCTGTTCGTGTACGCCCCCAACGCGGCGGTGAACCCCGGTGAGCGGGTCCGGCTGGCGGGCACCGCCGGCGAATACTTCGAGCAGACCCAGGTGAGCCTGCAGGGCGAGCCGCTGGTCTGCGCGGTGGAGCAAACCCTGGAGCCGGTGGCCTTCGCGCTGCCGTTCGCCGATTTGAGCGCCCCGGAAGCCCTGGAAGACATGCTGGTCACCGTCAGCCAGACGCTCACCGTCACCGAGGTCTATGACCTGGCCCGCTTCGGCAGCGTGGTGCTTGCCGAGGAGCGCCAGTGGATTCCCACCCAGGTGGCCGAACCGGGCGCGCCGGCGAAGGCGGTGGCGGACAGCAACGCTTTGGGCAGGATCATTCTCGATGACGGTCTCAATACCCAGAACCCGGACCCGGTGCGCTACCCCGAGGGTGGCCTTTCCGCTACCAACACACTGCGGGTCGGCGACCGCGTGGATTCTGATTTCCGCGCGATCGTCAGCTACAGCTTCGAAGAGTGGCGCCTGCAGCCGGTGGACGACATCACCTTCCGCGCCGCCAACCCGCGTCCGGCGGCGCCGCCCCGGGCGCCGGGCAGCAACCTGCGGGTGGCCGCCTTCAACGTGCTCAACTTTTTCAACGGCGACGGCCAGGGCGGCGGCTTCCCCACCGCCCGCGGGGCCGACAACGCCGAGGAACTGGCGCGCCAGAAAGCCAAGCTGGTGGCGGCGCTCACCGCCCTGGACGCGGACATCATCGGTTTGATGGAAATCGAGAACGACGGCTACGGGCCGGATTCGGCGGTCGCCGAACTGGCCGAGGCCCTGGGGCCGGCGTGGCGCTTCGTGGCCCACGGCGAGGCCGGGCTGGGCACCGACGCCATCGCCGTGGGGCTGCTTTACCGCGACGACGTGGTGGCCGAAGCCGGCGAGGCGGCGACCCTGGACACCGGTGCCTTCGGCAACGAAACCAACCGCCAGCCCCTGGCACAGAGTTTCCGCCTGCTCAACAACGACGAAGTGCTGACGCTGGTGGTCAACCACTTCAAGTCCAAGGGCAGTTGCCCGGACGACGGCGTCAACGCGGCCCAGGACGATGGCCAGAGCTGCTGGAACGCGGAGCGCACCCAGGCCGCCGAGGACCAGCTCGCCTGGCTGGCCGGGCAGCCCACCGGGGTGGCGGACGAGGATGTTCTGGTGCTCGGCGACCTGAACGCCTATGCCCTGGAAGACCCGGTGCGGGCCTTCCAGGACCAGGGCTTCGTGGATCTGCTCACCCGCTTCCAGGGCGACCAGGCCTACAGCTACCTCTTCGACGGCGAAACCGGACATCTGGATCACGCCCTGGCCAGCCCGTCCCTGGATGCCCGGGTGGTCGACGCCGGCGCCTGGCACATCAACGCGGACGAACCCCGGGCGCTGGATTACAACCAGGACTTCAAAAGCGATCAGCAGATCGACGACTTCTTCGCCGCCGATGCCTACCGGTCGTCCGACCACGACCCGCTGCACGTCGACCTGAACCTCACCGCCGACGACGGCGAGGCGGCCCCACCGGCCGACGACGACAGCGGCGGGGGCGGCGGCCTGGGCTGGCTGTGGCTGGCCCTGGTGTTGGCCGCCGGGCGCCGCCGCCGCCCCTGATCCGGCGTCGAGACCCTTCCCGCTTTCCGTTATCATCGGCGATTCAACGGAACGGGAAGGGCCCTAATGCCAAAAAAATACGCCGACCGTCGTCGCCGCGCCTTTGTGATCGCCTTGCAGGAATCCGATGCCCACTGGGGCGCCCTGTTCGGTGATGAGGTGTTCTACGATCTGAACTATTCCGATCTTTTCACCCGCATGTGGCTGGCCCGGGACCGGGCGTTCACCAAAACCGAGCTCTACCGTTTCATGCCCAAGGTCAGCCACCGCACCGCGGTGAAGTACGTGCAGACCGCCATTGAGAAGGGTCTGCTGGACGAGACCGTGGACGACCAGGACCGCCGCCGGCGGCGCATCACCATGTCGCCGCAGCTGCTGAAAGTGATCGAGGATTTCCTCGACGCCTCCCTGCAGACCTTCGAGAAGCGCCGGGTCTTTTCTTGACGACGCCTTGCGGGCGCCGGCCGCAGACTGCCGGAATGACGACTGCGACCCCCCAAAGGTTCGCCGCCGTGCTGTTCGATCTGGACGGCACCCTGGCGGACACCCGGCTTGATTTCACCGCCATCCGCGCCGAGGTCGGCGTGCCCGAGGGCATCGGCGTGCTCGAGTACCTGGACCGGCTGGAGGACGCCGCCCGCGCCGAGCAGGGCCGCCAACGCCTGCACGAGTTCGAGATGCGCGGCGCCGACGCCGCCGAATGGATCGACGGCGCCGAGTCCCTGCTGCAACGGTTGGCGCGGGCGCGGGTACCCACCGGCATCCTCACCCGCAACAGCCGGGCCGCGGTGGCCCGCACCGGCGAGATTCTAGATCTGGCGGTGGACTGCATTCTCACGCGGGAGGATTGTGCCCCGAAACCGGATCCGGAGGGGCTGTTGATGCTCAGCCGGCGATTGAGCGTGCCGCCCGAGGCGTGCGTGTACGTGGGGGATTTCGTCTACGACCTGCAGGCCGCGCGCAACGCGGGCATGGCCGCGTGTCTATTGCGCAACCCCGGCAACCAGCGGTTCGTCGATCAGGCCGATCTGGTGATCGACCGTCTCGACGAACTGCTGCCGCTGGCCGGGCTGGATCACTCGTAGTCGAACGAGAAGTGCTCCGGCGCCAGCTGCATGGTGCTCTTGGTGGGTTTCAGGGCCGCTTCCGCGTGGCCCTTGGCGGTGGGCAGCATGCGCTCGAAGAAGAACTCCGCGGTGGCCAGCTTGGCCTGGTAGAACTCCTTCGGCTCGGCGCCGCCGTGCTCCAGCTTGTCCGCCGCCACTTTCGCCTGCAGCGCCCAGAAGTACGCCATCATCGCGTAGCCTGAGTACATCAGGAAATCGTGGCTGGCGGTGCCGACCATCTCCCGGTCCTTGGCGGCGTTGAGCATGATGCGGGTGGTCAGGTAGTTCCACTCGGCGGCGATCTTCAGCAGCTTCCAGGCGTAGGGACGCAGCTGGCCGTCGCGCAGGTTCTTGGTGCCGAAATCCACCAGCTTCTTGGAGAAATCGCGGACGCACTTGCCGCGGCTGGAGAGCAGCACCTTGCGGCCCAGCAGGTCGAGGGCCTGAATGCCGGTGGTACCCTCATAGAGCGTGGCGATGCGCGCGTCGCGCACGATCTGCTCCATGCCGTGTTCCTTGATGTAGCCGTGGCCGCCGAAAATCTGCATGGCGTCGTTGGCCACTTCCAGGCCCTTCTCGGTGAGGAAGCCCTTCAGGATCGGCGTCAGGAAGCCCAGCTCGCTGTCCCAGCGATCGTATTTTTCCTGATCGTCTTCCAGCATCCCGGAGATCATGTTGTCCGCGTACTGGGCGGCGAAGTAGATCATCGCCCGGCCGCCCTCGGCGATCGCTTTCTGCTTGAGCAGCATGCGGCGCACGTCACCGTGGTGGATCAGGGCGTCCGCCACCGCGTCCGGGTCTTTCTTGCCGGACAGGGCGCGCATGGAACGGCGTTCCTTGGCGTAGGGCAGTGAACCCTGGTAGGCCAGCTCGGCGTGGGCGATGCCCTGGCAGGCGGTGCCGATGCGCGCCGAGTTCATGAAGGTGAACATGCACTCCAGGCCCTTGTTCTCCTCGCCGATCATAAAGCCGGTGGCCTCGTCGAAGTTCATCACGCAGGTGGCGGACGCCTTGATGCCCATCTTCTTTTCCAGGGAACCGCACACCACGCCGTTGCTCTCGCCGATCTTGCCGGGCAGGTACTTGGGCACGATGAACAGGGAAATGCCCTTGGTGCCCTTGGGCGCGTCCGGCAGACGGGCCAGCACGATGTGAACGATGTTCTCGGTGAGATCGTGGTCGCCGGAGGAAATAAAGATCTTGGTGCCGGTGATCTTGTAGGAGCCGTCCGCCTGGGGCTCCGCCTTGGTCTTCACCTGACCCAGGTCGGTGCCGCACTGCGGCTCGGTCAGGCACATGGTGCCCGCCCAGGTGCCTTCGGTGAGGGGCGTCAGATAGGTGGCCTTCTGATCCTCGTCACCGTGCAGCTGAATGGTGTTCATGGCGCCCAGCGACAGGCCCGGGTACATGGCGAAGGGCCAGTTGGCGGTGCCCATCATTTCCTGCTTGAACAGGCCCAGCGACATGGGCAGGCCCTGGCCGCCGTACTCCGCCGGGTGGGACAGGCCCTGCCAGCCGCCGGCCACGTACTCCTGGTAGGCTTCTTTATAGCCCTTGGGCGTGGTGACCTGGCCGTCTTCCAGCTTGCAGCTCTCGTGATCGCCACTGTGGTAGAGAGGACCGATGGTGTTCTCGCACAACTTGGCCAGCTCGCCAAGGATCGCTTCCACCATGTCCGGCGTGGCTTCCTCGCCGTTGGGCAGCGTCTTGTAGTGGCTCTCGAAGTCGAACACTTCATTGATCAGAAAGCGCATATCGCGCAGGGGGGCCTTGTAGGTCGGCATAACACACCCTCGTCAGCAATTCCGGACGCGAACCGGAGGGTTCGCTTCACAACAGCCCGGCATTCTTAGCGAACAAGCGTTGACTGACATTGACGGAGCAGCGGTGTGTCGCGGCTACAGGGTGAATCGGCGCTTTGTAAGCGCCTTGAGAACGGCTATACACAGAGTTGAACGGCCGGCGGCGGGCTCAGCCCTTGTCCTTGCCCTTCCAGCTGTACATGGAGGTGGAAACGCCGGTGCGCCGGGCCACCTGATCCCAGAGCTTGCGCGGCAGCACCCCCTTGAGCAGCTCCACGGAGCGGGCCATGGGCGGCTCGATCACGAACGCTTCCCCCTTGGCCACCCCGTTGAGAATGCTGTCGGCCACCCGGTTGGGCGTCAGCATGGGCGAGAACAGCGGCGTTTTAACGCCCTTGAACATGCCCGTGGCGATATAGCTGGGGCAAACGGTGGTCACCTTCACCTGTTTCAGGCCGCGCTCCAGCATCTCCAGGCGCAGGGATTCGGAAAAGCCCACCACCGCCCATTTGCTGGCCGCGTAGGTGCTGCCGTAGGGCAGGCCGATAAACGCCGAGGCGCTGGCGATATTGACCAGATGGGCACGCGGCGCGGCGATCAGATCGTCCATGAAGGCGTGGGTGCAGGCCATCAGCCCTTCGCTGTTGACCTTGAAGGTGTCCAGGTGGCGCTGCAGGTCGACCTGTTCGAATTCGCCGCCGAACACCACCCCGGCGTTGTTGATCAGCATGCTGATCGGGCCGCGCTCTTCGTGCAGCTTGTCGCGGAAACGGGCGATGGTGGCGATCTTGCTCACGTCCAGGGTGTAGGCGTGGGCGTTGCCGCCGGCGTTACGGATGCACTCCACCACCTCGCGGGCGGCGGCGATGCGCCGCGCGGTGACGATCACTTCGGCGCCCCGGGCGGCCAGCTTCTCCGCCATCAGGCGGCCGATGCCGGCGCCGGCGCCGGTGATCACAACACGGTGGTTATCGAATCGGGTCATGGGCGCTCCAGTGAAGGTTGCGAAGATTATTTGGGCAGTTTGATGCCGATCAGCAGCACGCGGCCCTGCTCCACGGTGCGGGCGCGCAGCTTGAGGCCGCCCAACCGTACCGTGTCGCCCACCACGGCCTGCTGGCCGAACTGCCGCTCGAACACCGCCTCCACGGTCAGGCCGTGCAGCAGAGGGTCGATCTGCTCGATGCCGTACACCGCCACCAGCTGCTCCACCGGCACGCCGCCGCGCACGAAGAAATCGCCGTAGAAGCGCTTCTCGTCCTTGGAGAGACGGTGGCACAGATCCGATAAATAGTCGCGCTCGCCCACCGGCGCCAGCCAGGTGACCAGATCACCGGCCTCGATCACCGGGTCCTCGGCCAGGTTGCGGAACTCCTTATTGCGGATAATCAGCAGCGGCGTGATGCGCGGCGTGGTGATCGCCCCCAGCCGCTGGCCTTCCGCCTTGGCGGAGGCGTCCACCTCGAACTGCATGACATAGCGGTCGCCGGTGGCCGCCAGTGGCACCATCTGTTTGGGCGGTGTGGTGGCCGGCACCGATACCTTCAACCAGCGCGCCATGTAGCGCAGGCTGGCGCCCTGGGCGAGCAACGAAATCAGCACCACCACCAGGGTGATGTCGAACAGCAGCCGGGTCTGGCCGACGCCGGCCAGCAACGGGAACACCGCCAGCACAATGGGCACGGCGCCGCGCAGACCGGTCCAGGAGATAAACAGCTTCTCGCGCCACTTGAAACGGAACGGCAGCAGGCTGACCCACACCGACAGCGGGCGTGCCACCACCATCAGGAACAGCGCCACCAGCAGGGCATTGATCAGGCCGTCGCCGATCAGCTCCGAGGGCGTCACCAGCAGCCCCAGCATCAAAAACATGCCGGACTGGGCCAGCCAGGCCAGGGAATCCATCGAGCGCAGCACGTTGTCGCCGGTGCCGCCGCGCCGGTTGCCCGCCACCAGGCCGGCCAGGTACACCGCCAGGAAACCGCTGCCGCCGGCCAGGTTGGTGGTGGCGAACACCATGGCGCCGCCGCTGCACAGCAGCAGGGCGTGCAGGCCTTCGTTGCTGCGCGCGCGCAGCAGAATCTCGCTGAGCAGCGCGCCCAGACCCAGGCCCAGCAGCATGCCCAGGCCGAACTGCTGGATCAGGGTAATCAGCATTTCCCAGCCGAAGCTGACCTCCGGGTTCATCATCACCCCCACCAGCATCAGGGTGATAAAGATCGCCATGGGGTCGTTGAGGCCGGATTCGATCTCCAGGGTGCTGGCCACCCGCTCGTTGATGGTCACGCCGGCGCCCTTGACCACATTGAAGACCGCGGCGGCGTCGGTGGAGCCGATGATGCCGCCCAGCAGCAGGCCCAGGCGCCAGTCCACGTCCATCAACCAGGTGGCGAAGGCGCCCACCAGCGAGGCGGACAGCATCACGCCCACGGTGGCCAGGCTGAGCGCCGGCTTCAACGCCAGGCGGAAGGTGGTCAGCCGGGTGCGCAGGCCGCCGTCGAGCAGAATAATCGCCAGGGCGATGTTGCTGACCACATAGGCCAGCGAGAAATCATCGAACTGAATGCCGCCGATACCGTCTTCGCCGGCCACCATGCCCACCACCAGGAACACCAGCAGGGAGGGCACGCCGATGCGCGCACTCAGGGTGCCCAGCAGCAGCCCCACGAACATCAGGCCGGTGCCGATCAGCAGGAAAACGTTCAGTGATTCCAAATGCGCTCCGGGAATATCAGGGGTAAAACGAACAGAGCATCAAGTATATAGAAAGGCCGGTGTCGACTCACTGCCGGACCGGCGCAGCCGACGCGCTTTTTACCCGCCCTTTATTTTGTTTGGGTTCGGACTATACTAGCGCGCCCGATCTGATCATATTTTAAGCGGCGGGCCTTTCGGGGCGTGTCGCGAGCGAGCTTGACTATGGATTACCCCCAGCGATTCGGCGTTTTGGTGATTGGTGGCGGCCACGCCGGCACCGAAGCGGCTCTGGCGTCCGCCCGCATGGGCGTGGACACCGTGCTGCTGACGCACAATATCGAGACTCTGGGCCAGATGAGCTGCAACCCGGCCATCGGCGGCATCGGCAAGAGCCACCTGGTTCGGGAAATCGACGCCCTGGGCGGGGCCATGGCCCGCGCCACCGATAAGGGCGGTATCCAGTTCCGCGTGCTCAACGCCCGCAAGGGCCCGGCGGTGCGCGCCACCCGCGCCCAGGCCGACCGGGTGCGCTACAAGGCGGCGATCCGCGCCACCCTGGAGAGCCAGCCCCACCTGACCCTGTTCCAGCAAAGCGTGGACGACCTGATCGTCGAGAACGGCCGCTGCGTGGGGGCGGTGACCAACATGGGCCTGCGCTTCCACGCCGACGCCGTGGTGCTGACCGCCGGGACCTTCCTGGGCGGTGTCATCCATGTGGGCCTGGACCACCACCAGGGCGGCCGCGCCGGCGACCAGCCCTCCAACGCCCTGGCGCGCCGGCTGCGCGAGCTGCCGTTCCGCGTCGACCGTCTGAAGACCGGCACGCCGCCGCGCATCGACGGCAAGACCGTGGACTTCTCGGTGATGGAAGAGCAGTGGGGCGACCAGCCGCTGCCGGTGATGAGTTATCTGGGCAAGGTGGAAGAGCACCCGCGCCAGACCTGCTGCTTTATTACCCACACCAATGAGCGCACCCACGACATCATCCGCTCCGGGTTCGACCGCAGCCCCATGTTCACCGGCGTGATCGAAGGCACCGGGCCGCGGTACTGCCCGTCCATCGAGGACAAGGTGAGCCGCTACCCGGACAAGAACAGCCACCAGATCTTCGTCGAACCGGAAGGCCTGGATACCTTCGAGCTGTACCCCAACGGCATTTCCACCAGCCTGCCGTTCGATATCCAGCTGGAGGCGGTGCGTTCCATCCGTGGTTTCGAGAACGCCAGCATCACGCGGCCCGGCTACGCCATCGAGTACGACTACTTCAATCCCCAGGACCTCAAGCACAGCCTGGAGACCAAGCACATGCCCGGGCTGTTCTTCGCCGGCCAGATCAACGGCACCACCGGCTACGAGGAAGCCGGCGCCCAGGGGTTGCTGGCGGGCCTGAACGCGGCCCTGCTGAGCCAGGAAAAAGAGGCCTGGACGCCGCGCCGCGACGAAGCCTACGTGGGCGTGCTGGTGGACGACCTGATCACCATGGGCACCCAGGAGCCCTACCGCATGTTCACCAGCCGCGCCGAATACCGGCTGCTGCTGCGCGAGGACAACGCCGACCTGCGCCTCACCGAGAAAGGCCGCGAGCTGGGCCTGGTGGACGACGAGCGCTGGGCGGCCTTCGAGGCCAAGCGCGAAGGCATGGAGCGTGAGCAGGCGCGGCTCAAGGCCACCTTCGTGCGCCCCGGCACCGCGGAAGCGGAGCGCGTCAACGCGCTGCTCGACAAGCCGCTGCCCCACGAGTACACCCTGATGGATCTGCTCAAGCGTCCGGAGCTGAGCTACCGGCCGCTGGCCGAGGCGGCGGGCCTGGCGCCGGCCGCGCCGGCGGTGATCGAGCAGGTGGAGATCGTCGCCAAGTACGCCGGCTACATCGACCGCCAGGAAGCGGAAATCGCCAAGCTGCGCGCCGCCGAGGACCAGGCCCTGCCGCTGGACTTCGACTACCGGGCGGTGCAGGGGCTGTCCAACGAGGTGAAGCAGAAACTCGAGGATGTGCGCCCGGAGACCATCGGCCAGGCCGGCCGCATTCCCGGGGTCACCCCGGCGGCGATCTCGCTGCTGCTGATCTTCCTTAAGAAGCATCGTCACCAGGCGGCCCGGCAGGCATGACCGACCGGGACCGCCTGGCCGGCGGGCTCCAGGCACTGGGTGTGTCGCTGAACGACGCCCAGCAGCAGGCGCTGCTCGATTACCGCGACCTGCTGGTGAAATGGAACCGCGCCTATAACCTCACCGCAGTGCGCGACCCGGGCGAGATGATCCAGCGCCATCTGCTGGACTCGCTGTCGGTGCTGGCGCATCTGGACGACCGCGATACCCTGGACGTGGGCACCGGCGCCGGCCTGCCCGGCATCCCGCTGGCCATCGCCCGGCCGGATCTGCGTTTCGTGCTGCTCGACAGCAACGGCAAGAAAACCCGCTTCGTGCGCCACGCCCGCCGGGAATTGGGGCTTTCCAACGTGGAGGTTGTGAACACCCGCGTGGAACAGTACCGTAATGCTCCATCGCAGATCATCAGCCGGGCGTTCGCCGCCCTGCCGGACATGCTGCAGGCCCTGGCCCCCCTGATCACCGACGGCAGCCGCGTTCTCGCCATGAAAGCGGCCGCCGCCGACCAGGAACTGGCCGGCCTGCCCGCCGGCTGGCGGGCCCGGGTGGCGCCTCTGTCGGTCCCCGGACTGGCGGAGGCCCGCGTGCTGGTGATCGCCAGCCGGGCCGGACCGCACGTGCCGGAATAAGGAGACCGCAGTGACCACCGTTTTTGCCATTGCCAACCAGAAAGGTGGAGTGGGCAAGACCACCAGCAGCGTCAATCTGGCCGCTTCCCTGGCGGCGACGCGCAAGAAGGTGTTGCTGGTGGACATTGATCCGCAGGGGAACGCCACCAGCGGCGCCGGTGTGGACAAGTACGAGCCGGAATACACCATCCACGACGTGCTGATGGGCGAAGTGAACGTGGAAGACGCGGTGGTCGACACCCCCAAGGATTCCGGCTTCGACCTGATCGCCGCCAACGGCGACCTGACCGCCGCCGAAGTGCAGCTGCTGGACATGAAGATGCGGGAATTCCGCCTGCGCAACGCGCTGGCGCGGATCCGCGGCAACTACGATTACATCATCGTCGACTGCCCGCCGTCGCTGAACATGCTCACCGTCAACGCGCTCACCGCGGCGGATTCGGTGATCGTGCCGATTCAGTGCGAGTACTACGCGCTGGAGGGTCTCACCTCGCTGATGAACACCATCGAGAAGATCCGCACCGTGCTCAACCCCAAGCTGCATATCGGCGGCCTGCTGCGCACCATGTACGACCCGCGCAACAGCCTGTCCAACGACGTTTCCAACCAGCTGATCAGCCACTTCGGCGACAAGGTGTACCGCACCATTATTCCCCGCAACGTGCGCTTGGCGGAAGCGCCCAGCCACGGTGCGCCGGTGATTACCTACGACCCCAAGTCCCGGGGCGCGGTCAGCTACCTGGCGCTGGCGGGCGAAATCCTGCGGCGCGAACAGGCCATGCAAAATGCCAAGGCCTCTCCGCAAACCCCGCAATCCCAGGCATGAGGTAGAGGCACCGACTATGGCGGCAAAGCGTAAACGCGGTCTCAGCAAGGGTCTCGACGCCCTGCTCAGCAGCAACGAGGCGTACCAGCGCCAGCCCGAGGAAGTCAGCGTCGAGGGTGACGGCGAAGCGTCGGAGCAACAGGCCCAGCGCCCGCCCCGCGACGGCGACCTGCGCCACCTGCCGGTGGAACTGATGCAGCGCGGCCGCTACCAGCCGCGCAAGGACATGTCCGCCGATGCGCTCGAGGAGCTGGCGGAGTCGATCCGCGCGCAGGGCGTGATGCAACCCATCGTGGTGCGCCCGCTGGGCGACAACCGCTACGAAATCATCGCCGGCGAGCGCCGCTGGCGGGCCGCGCAGATGGCGGAGCTGGACGCGATTCCGGCGGTGATCCGGGAGGTGCCGGACGAAGCCGCCATCGCCATGTCGCTGATCGAGAACATTCAGCGCGAAAACCTCAACCCCATGGAAGAGGCGCTGGCGCTGTCCCGGCTCAAGGAAGAATTCGGCCTCACCCATCAGCAGGTCGCCGACGCGGTGGGCAAGTCCCGCGCCATGGTCACCAACCTGCTGCGGCTGATGAGCCTGGAAGCGGACGTCAAAAAGCTGCTCGAACACGGCGACCTGGAAATGGGCCACGCCCGTGCCCTGTTGTCGCTGACCGGCGCCAAGCAGGTGGAGGCCGCGCGCACCGTGGTCGCCAAGGGGTTGTCGGTGCGCCAGACCGAAACCCTGGTGCGCGAATTCGAAAAGGAAAAGCCCGCCAAGCCGGCGCCGGCCAAGGAAGATCCCAATGTGCGGCACCTGATCAACGATCTGTCCGACCGCCTCGGTGCCCCGGTGCAGATTCAGCAGGGCAACGCCGGCAAGGGCAAGCTGGTGATCAGCTACAACAACCTGGATGAGCTGGACGGCATTCTGGCGCACATCAAATAGGCGGCGCCTCTTGGCCCACCTACATCAAATAACTTGACTGAAATCCGTTCGAGGCGTTAGCTTTCCACACACGCTGATACAAATTGATCCGTTTTGTAGGGCGTCAACAGACTTTTTCTCCTTTCGCCCGGCACTTTCAAGGCAAACAATTGCCCGTGCCGGTTGATACCGCTATGCCTTCCTCATATACTTCCCGCGCCAAAGATCAGGGGGTACCCGCGACCTTCACCTGATAACACCCAGGCGTAGCCAGCGACGAAACCCGGGAGCAAGGTGGCCAATTTAGACGAATCAGCCCGCAGGACCTTGTTCTGGGGCTTGATGCGCGCCCAGACCACCAGCGTGGTCATCATCGCCGCGCTGGCCGCCGTGATCGCCGGAAGCACTATCGGTCTGGCGGCGCTCTGGGGCGGGACCATCAGCCTGATCGCCTATGCTTGGGGTGGCTTCCAAGTGTGGCTGCACCCGGGAAACCGTGCGGCCAAGCGCATGGCCGGCGCCGCGGTAAGAGCGGAGCTCGGCAAAATCGCCATCATGCTGGTGCTGTTCTGGCTGACGTTCGCCGAAGTACCGCAAATGCGCGAATCAATGACAGCAATGGTTTTGTTCCTCGCCTTCATGTCGGCGCAAATCGCCGGCTGGGTTCAGGTCGCGCGCCTGGATGCCCGCCTTGGAACGGAACATTACGGGCAAGAAGACTAGACTGTAGGTAACGATATGGCAGCGAGCTCCGCCAGCGAATATATCAAGCACCATCTAGGGAATCTCACCTATGGCCGTTTGCCCGAGGGCTACGAGCGTTTAGACCACCACGGGGATGTGGTCGAAACGCTGGAGACCAGCACCTGGACGTTCGCGCACAACGGTCAGGAAGCCGTCGACATGGGCTTCATGGCGTTCCATGTGGACTCCCTGGCGTGGGCCGGCGGTCTCGGCATCATCATGTGTCTGATGTTCTGGCTGGTGGCGCGCAAAGCCACCGCCGGCGTGCCCTCCGGTTTCATGAACTTCATGGAATCCATCATCGAATTCGTCGACAACCAGGTGCGTGACACCTTCCACGGCAAAAGCAAGCTGATTGCGCCGCTGTCTCTGGTGATCTTCTGTTGGGTGTTCCTGATGAACCTGATGGATCTGATCCCCGTCGACCTGTTCCCCAAGCTTTTCGAGTGGACCATGGTCACCTTCTTCGGCTGGGACGCGCACCAGGCCTACTTCAAGATCGTGCCCACCACCGACCCCAACATCACCCTGGCCATGTCCTTCTCGGTGATGCTGCTGATCATCGGCTTCACGGTCAAAGCCAAGGGCTTTGGCGGCTTTGTCGGTGAGCTGGCGTTCAAGCCTTTCGAGACGGATAACATCGTTCTCAAATTCCTTCTTCTGCCGGTCAACCTGGTCCTGGAAACCATCAGCCTGCTGTCCAAGCCGGTGTCTCTGGGTCTGCGGCTTTTCGGCAACATGTACGCCGGTGAATTCGTATTCATCCTGGTGGCGGCCATGATGGGGACCTGGCAGTTTATCGGCGCATGGCCGTGGGCGGTTTTCCACATCCTGGTCATCACCCTCCAGGCGTTCATCTTCATGGTCCTGACCATCGTCTACCTGAGTATGGCGGTGGAAGAGCACTAAGTTTCATTTTCCAAACCAACTGAGCACTTACGGGAGTGTAACAATGGAAGGCATTCAATTTCTTGCTGCTGCAATCGTTGCTGGCCTGGCGGCCATCGGCGCCGGTCTCGGCTTCGGCATGATGGGCGGTCGTTTTCTGGAATCCGTCGCACGGCAGCCGGAACTGGCACCGATGCTGCAAACCCGCATGTTCATCATCGCGGGCCTGCTGGACGCCGTGCCGATTATCTGTATCGCTATCGCGTTCCTGCTGATTTTCCAGTAAATCGCGCTTTTCGAAATAAGCCCCGATTTTGGGAAATCTATGCAACGCGGATTGAGGTGTTGGCATGAATATTAATGCGACACTAATTGGCCAGGCCATCTGGTTCGCCCTGTTCGTGATCTTCTGCATGAAGTTCGTCTGGCCGCCTATTTCCAAGGCGCTGGAAGAACGGAAGCAGAAAATCGCAGAGGGCCTGAGCGCCGCGGATCGGGCTGAGCGCGATCTGGTGCTGGCGCAGGAAAAAGCCTCCTCGAACCTTAAGGAAGCCAAAGAAAAGGCGTCCGAGATCATCGAGCAGGCCAACAAACGGGCGAATCAGATCGTCGAGGAAGCCAAAGACCAGGCACGCACCGAAGGTGAGCGTCTGATCGAGAAGGCCCAGTCCGAGATCGATCAGGAGATCAACCGCGCCCGTGAAGAGCTGCGCAAAGAGGTGTCCGCTCTGGCATTGAGTGGCGCCGAGCAAGTGCTGGGCCGCGAAGTGAACCGCGACGCACACAAGCAGCTGCTGGACGACTTGGCGGCTCAACTCTGAGTGATACGGATGGCACCCCATGGCTGAATTGACCACCATCGCACGCCCATACGCCAAGGCCGCGTTCATGTTCGCCAAGGAACAGAACGCGCTGGCGGAATGGGAGCAGATGCTGGGCCTGGCGGCGGCAGTGGCGCAGGAAGCCACCATGCGTGCCTACCTGGACCAGCCGGAGCTGGACAGCGAGACACAGGCGAAAGCGATAGGCGACGTTTGTGGCGATGAGCTCAATGAGAGCGCTCGCAATTTTATCGCCCAGCTCGCGGACAACAAGCGTCTGGCCCTGTTGCCGACCATCGCAATGTTGTTCCACGAACTGGCGGCGGAAGATCAACGCACCATTGATGTGGAGTTGATCGCGCCGTTCGAACTGGAAGACGCCGAGACCGACAAACTGGTGACAGCGCTGAAGACGCGTCTGGGCCGGAATGTGCAGGTGTCCACCTCCGTTGACGAGTCACTCATTGGTGGCGTGCTGGTGAGAGCCGGCGATACCGTAATTGATGGCAGTGTGCGCGGCCGGCTTAACCGCCTGGCAGAGCAACTGAACTCTTGAGTTTGAGGGATTAGAGATGCAGCAACTCAACCCGTCCGAAATCAGCGAGATTATCAAGTCGCGCATCGCGAAACTTGATACCTCCACCGAGGCACGGAACGAAGGTACGGTGGTATCCGTATTTGACGGCATCGTGCGCATTCATGGTCTGGCCGACGTGATGTTCGGCGAAATGATCGAGTTTGAGGGCGGCATCTTCGGCATGGCCCTCAACCTGGAGCAGGACTCCGTGGGCGCCGTGGTGCTGGGTGATTACCTGGGTCTGGCGGAGGGCCAGAAGGTCCGCTGCACCGGCCGCATTCTGGAAGTGCCGGTGGGCCCGGAACTGCTCGGCCGCGTGGTCGACGCCCTGGGTAACCCGGTGGACGGCAAAGGTCCGGTGGACGCCGCCGAAACCGACGCCGTCGAGAAAGTGGCGCCCGGCGTGATCTGGCGTAAAGAGGTGAACGAGCCGGTACAAACCGGTTTCAAGTCCATCGACGCCATGACCCCCATCGGCCGTGGCCAGCGTGAGCTGATCATCGGCGACCGTCAGATCGGTAAGACCGCCGTGGCGGTGGACACCATCATTAACCAGAAAGACTCCGGCATTAAGTGTGTCTACGTGGCCATCGGTCAGAAGCAGTCCACCATCGCCAACGTGGTGAGCAAGCTGGAAGAGCACGGCGCCATGGAAAACACCGTGATCGTGGCGGCCTCCGCTTCCGATCCGGCTTCCATGCAGTTCCTGGCCCCGTTCGCCGGCTGCGCCATGGGCGAGTACTTCCGTGACCGCGGCGAAGACGCCCTGATCGTTTATGACGATCTCACCAAGCAAGCCTGGGCCTACCGTCAGATTTCCCTGCTGCTGCGCCGCCCGCCGGGCCGTGAAGCCTACCCGGGTGACGTGTTCTACCTGCACTCCCGTCTGCTGGAACGCGCCGCCAAGGTAAACGAGGAATTCGTCGAGAAGTTCACCGACGGTAAAGTGAAAGGCAAGACCGGTTCCCTGACCGCACTGCCGATCATTGAGACCCAGGGCGGTGACGTGTCCGCGTTCGTACCCACCAACGTGATCTCCATTACCGATGGTCAGATCTTCCTGGAAACCAGCCTGTTCAACGCCGGCATCCGCCCGGCCATGAACGCCGGCATCTCGGTTTCCCGTGTGGGCGGTTCCGCGCAGACCAAGATCGTCAAGAAGCTCGGCGGTGGTATCCGTCTGGCACTGGCCCAGTACCGGGAACTGGCGGCGTTCGCTCAGTTCGCTTCCGACCTGGACGAGGCCACCCGTGAGCAGCTCGAGCACGGCCAGGCCGTCACCGAGCTGATGAAGCAGAAGCAATACAGCCCGATGTCCGTTGCCGAAATGGGCGTGGTGCTGTACGCGGCGAACAACGGCTACCTGAAAGGCATCGAGATCAGCAAGATCGGCGCCTTCGAAGCCGCGCTGCTGGATTATATGAACAGCGAACAGAAAGCGTTGATGGACAAGATCAACGAAAAGGGTGACTACAACGATGAGATCGAGGCCGGTATCAAAGACGCCATCGATCAATTCAAGTCCACCCAAACCTGGTAATTCGCTAAGAAAGGATTAGTCCTATGGCTAGCGGTAAAGAGATCAAAGGCAAGATCTCTAGTGTCCAGAGCACGAAGAAGATCACTCGTGCGATGGAGATGGTGGCAGCCAGCAAAATGCGCAAAGCGCAGGACCGTATGGCTGCCAGCAAGCCCTACGCGAGCCGTATGCGTCAGGTGGTTGCCCATCTTGCCAACGCTGATCTGGAGTACCGGCACATTTACCTGCAAGAGCGGGAAGTGAAGAACGTCGGTTACATCGTGGTGACCTCCGACCGGGGCCTGAGTGGCGGCTTGAACGCCAACCTGCTGAAGAAGGTCGTGAAAAGCACCCGTCAGTGGGAGCAGGAAGGCGCCAAGACGCAGTACTGCGTGGTAGGCAGCAAGGGCATCGCCTTCTTCAAGAGCGTCGGCGGCGACGTTCAGGCCACCGTTAACGGCCTGGGCGACACCCCGCACCTGAGCGATCTGATCGGCTCCATCAAGGTGATGCTCGACGCCTTTGAAAATGGTGAAATCGACCGTTTGTACCTGGTGTACAACGAGTTCGTGAACACCATGACGCAGTCACCCAAAAGCATTCAGTTGCTGCCGCTTGAAGCTTCGCAAGACGAAGAGTTTCAGCGTCATTGGGACTATATCTACGAGCCTGAGCCTAAGGAAATCCTGGATGAGCTGCTGGTCCGGTTCATTGAATCCCAGGTTTATCAAGGCGTGGTCGAGAACAATGCCTGTGAACAGGCAGCGCGCATGGTCGCCATGAAGGCGGCCAGTGACAACGCCGGCGAGATCATTAATGACCTCCAGCTGGTGTACAACAAGGCGCGCCAGGCGGCCATTACCCAGGAAATTTCTGAAATCGTTGGTGGTGCCGCCGCGGTCTAGTGTCTGTTTCAGACAGCACGCGGCGAAAACGCAAGTTAAGAGGATGCAAGCATGAGTAGCGGTCGTATTGTTCAGATCATCGGTGCTGTGATCGACGTCGAATTCCCGCGCGAAAACGTGCCAAAGGTGTATGACGCTCTCACCGTGGACGGTACCGAAACCACGCTGGAAGTTCAGCAGCAGTTGGGTGACGGCGTGGTGCGCACCATCGCGATGGGCTCCACTGAAGGTCTGAAGCGTGGCCTGGGTGTCACCGACACCGGCGAACCGATTCAGGTGCCGGTGGGCACCAAGACCCTGGGCCGGATCATGGACGTGCTCGGTCGCCCGATCGACGAAGCGGGTCCGATCGGTGAAGAAGAGCGCATGTCCATTCACCGTGAGGCACCCTCTTACGCGGATCAGGCAGCCACCAACGAACTGCTTGAAACCGGCATCAAGGTGATCGACCTGGTCTGCCCGTTCGCCAAGGGCGGTAAGGTTGGCCTGTTCGGCGGCGCCGGCGTGGGTAAAACCGTGAACATGATGGAGCTGATCCGGAACATCGCGATCGAGCACTCCGGTTTCTCCGTGTTCGCCGGTGTGGGTGAGCGTACCCGTGAGGGTAACGACTTCTACCACGAGATGAAGGACTCCAACGTTCTCGACAAGGTGTCGCTGGTCTACGGCCAGATGAACGAGCCGCCGGGCAACCGTCTGCGCGTGGCGCTGACCGGTCTGACCATGGCCGAGAAGTTCCGTGACGAAGGCCGCGACGTTCTGTTCTTCGTGGATAACATCTACCGTTACACCCTGGCGGGTACCGAAGTATCGGCACTGCTGGGCCGGATGCCCTCCGCGGTGGGTTACCAGCCGACCCTGGCGGAAGAGATGGGCGTTCTGCAGGAACGGATCACCTCCACCAAGACCGGTTCCATTACCTCCGTGCAGGCGGTATACGTGCCCGCGGATGACTTGACCGACCCGTCCCCGGCGACCACCTTCGCCCACCTGGACGCCACCGTGGTACTGAGCCGTGACATCGCCTCCAAGGGTATCTACCCGGCGATCGACCCGCTCGACTCCACCTCCCGCCAGCTGGATCCGCTGGTGATCGGCCAGGAGCACTACGAGGCGGCCCGTGGCGTGCAGACCGTTCTGCAGGGCTACAAGGAACTCAAGGACATCATCGCGATTCTGGGTATGGACGAGCTGTCCGAAGAGGATAAGCTGACCGTATCCCGCGCGCGTAAGATCGAACGCTTCCTGTCACAGCCGTTCTTCGTGGCGGAAGTATTCACCGGCGCACCGGGCAAATACGTCTCCCTGAAGGACACCATCCGTTCCTTCCAGGGTATCCTGAACGGTGATTATGACCACATCCCCGAGCAGGACTTCTACATGAAGGGCTCCATCGACGAGGTTGTAGAGGCCTACAACAAACGCGGTGACAAGTAACCGCCCGGGGAGGAACACAGATGGCGATGACCGTGCATTGCGATATCGTTAGTGCCGAAAAGCAGCTGTTCTCCGGACTGGTCGAGCTGGTAGTGGCCGCCGGTGTGGAAGGGGACCTGGGTGTCATGCCCGGTCACGCGCCCTTGCTCACCCGGCTCAAGCCCGGCCCGGTTCGCGTGAAGAAGCAGAACGGGGACGAAGAAGTGTTCTACGTCTCCGGCGGCTTCCTGGAAGTCCAGCCGAAACTGGTCACCGTGCTGGCGGACACCGCCGAGCGCGCCCAGGATATGGACGGCGCCCAGGCGGAAGAAGCCAAGCAGCGTGCCAAGGAAGCCCTGGAAGGCAAGAACGCCGACATGGACTACTCGCGCGCCGCCATCACCCTGGCCGAAGCGTCCGCGCGCTTGCGTACCATCGAGCAAATCAAGAAGATGGCCAAGCGGTAACGCCCGGCTTTCGGTACAAGCTGAATTAAAAAAGGGTGGCTCTGAGCTGCCCTTTTTTGTGATCGCCGTCCATGGCGATCACCCTTCGGGCCGTCGCTGGCGCGACGTCAAAAATCGCTCCCGGCGATTTTTTATATGGCGACGAACGATGTAACGATCATCACAGGACTCAAGGAAGCGGAGCATGAATCTGGCGGTAGTGATTCTCGCGGCGGGCAAGGGAACCCGCATGAAATCGGATCTCCCCAAGGTACTCCACCCGATTGCCGGGCGCCCCATGGTGCAGCACGTGGTGGACGCCGCCGGCGCCCTCGACCCGGACAACACCGTGCTGATTTACGGTCACGGCGGCGATGCCGTCCGCCAGGCGGTGACCGGTTCGCGGCTGCAATGGGCGGAGCAGGCCGAACAGCTCGGCACCGGCCACGCCGTGGCGCAGGCCCTGCCGCACCTGGAAGAAGACGTGGTGCTGGTGCTGTACGGCGACGTGCCTCTGATCCAGCCGCAGACCCTGCGCGACTTCGTCGCCCGCGTGGACGACCAGAGCCTGGCGCTGATGACCCTGACTCTGGATGACCCCTCCGGCTACGGCCGTGTGATTCGCGACGGCGACGGCAAGGTACGGCGGGTGGTGGAGCAGAAAGACGCCAGCGACGACGAAAAAGCGGTCCGCGAAATCAATACCGGCATTCTCGCCTGCACCCGCCGCTTCCTGAACGACAGCCTGCCGCGACTCTCCAACAGCAACGCCCAGGGCGAATACTACCTCACCGACCTGATCGCCATGGCCGTGGACGCGGGCATGGAGGTGGTCACCGAGCAGCCCGGCCACGCCTGGGAAGTGGACGGCGTCAACGACCGGGTGCAGCTGGCGCGCCTGGAACGGGTCTATCAGCGGGTCCGCGCGGAATCGCTGATGCGCGCCGGCGTCACCCTGCTCGATCCCGCCCGCCTGGATATCCGTGGAAATCTGCAGTGCGGCCAGGACGTCACCCTCGACATCAACACCGTGCTGGTGGGCGACGTGGTGATCGGCGACCGCGTCACCGTGGGCCCGAACTGTTTGATCCGCAACGCCCGCATCGGCAGCGGCACCCACATCGAGGCGAACTCGGTGGTGGACGGCGCGGTGGTCGGTGAAGAGTGTCAGGTGGGTCCGTTCGCCCGTCTGCGTCCGGGCACCGAGCTGGCCGCCCGGGCCAAGGTCGGCAACTTCGTGGAGACCAAGAAAGCCTATGTGGGCGAGGGCTCGAAAGTGAACCACCTCACTTACATTGGCGACAGCCGTATCGGCAAGGGCGTCAACGTGGGCGCCGGCACCATTACCTGCAACTACGATGGCGTGAACAAGTTCCAGACGGTGATGAAGGACGGTGCCTTTATCGGTTCCAATTCGTCGCTGGTGGCGCCGGTCACCATCGGCGAGAATGCCACCGTGGGCGCCGGCAGCGTGGTGACCAAGGACGTGCCCGACCAGGGCCTGGCGGTGGCCCGTGGCCAGCAGCGCAACATTCAGAACTGGTCGCGGCCGGAAAAGAAATAGGCACGGAACGGACAAAAAGGAAAAGCACATGTGTGGAATCGTCGGCGCCATTGCCCATCGTAATGTCAGCAACATCCTGATCACCGGCCTGAAGCGCCTGGAATATCGGGGCTACGACAGTGCGGGCGTGGCCCTGCTCAACGACCAGGGCCTGCTCCGCGTGCGTCGCCAGGGCAAGGTGGCGGCGCTGGAAGCGGCGGTGCGCGAGCAGAACAGCGCCGGCTTCCTGGGTATCGCACACACGCGCTGGGCCACCCATGGCCGTCCGTCCGAGGACAACGCCCACCCGCATATGTCCGGTAACGGGCTGGCGGTGGTGCATAACGGCATCATCGAGAACTTCCAGGAACTCAAGGACGAACTGGAAGCCGACGGTTACGCCTTCACCTCGCAGACCGACACCGAGGTGATCGCCCACCTGATCCACCGCGCCCTCAAGGACACCGGCAATCTGGTGGCCGCGGTACGCGCCAGCGTGGCGCGTCTGCACGGCGCCTATGCGCTGGGCGTGATCGACCAGAATGAACCCGACCGGCTGGTGGCGGTGCGCTCCGGTTCGCCGCTGGTGGTGGGCCTGGGCATCGACGAAAACTACGTGGCCTCCGATCAGCTGGCCCTGTTGCCGGTGACCAACCGCTTCATCTTTCTTGAAGAGGGCGATCTGGTGGACGTCACCGTGGACGCCGTCACCATCACCGACGCCGACGGTGAGCCGGCGGAGCGTACCGTCCACGAACTGGACGGCACCCACGAGGACGCCGACAAAGGGCCGTACCGGCACTACATGCAGAAGGAAATCTTCGAGCAGCCCGCCGCCATCCAGCGCACCCTGGAAGGACGTATCGATTCGCCCGATGCGGTGAGCGCCGCCTTCGGCGACAGCGCCGCCGCCATCTTCGACCGGGTACGCACGGTGCAAATTGTCGCCTGCGGCACCAGCTACCACGCCGGCATGGTGGCCCGTTACTGGCTGGAAGCCATGGCGGGCATTCCCTGCCAGGTGGAAGTGGCCAGTGAATTCCGCTATCGCCGGCACGTGGTGCCGGAAGGCACCCTGTTCGTCACCATTTCACAGAGTGGTGAAACCGCCGATACCCTGGCCGCGCTACGCGACACCGGCGGCAAGGATTACGTCGGTCGCCTGGCGATCTGCAACGTGGACGGTTCCTCGCTGGTGCGCGAGTCCGAGCTGGTGTTTCTCACCAAGGCCGGGCCGGAAATCGGCGTGGCGTCCACCAAGGCGTTCACCACCCAGCTCACCGGGCTGATGATGCTGGTGCTGGCCCTGGGCCGCCGTAAGGGCCTGGGCGACGACCAGATCGAAACGATCCTGTCCGAACTGCGCCAGCTGCCCAATCTCCTGGAGCAGGCGGCGGCCCTGGACAAGCCCATCGAAACCCTGTCCCGCGCCTTCGTGGAAAAACACCACACCCTGTTCCTGGGCCGCGGCGTGCACTTCCCGGTGGCCATGGAAGGGGCGCTCAAGCTCAAGGAAATCTCCTATATCCACGCCGAGGCCTACCCGGCCGGGGAGCTCAAACACGGCCCGCTGGCCCTGGTGGATAAGGAAATGCCGGTGGTGGCGGTGGCGCCCAACGACCAGCTGCTGGAAAAGCTGAAGTCGAACCTGCAGGAAGTGCGCGCCCGGGGCGGCGAACTCTATGTGTTCGCCGACAAGAACGCCCACGTTAAAGAGGGCGAGGGCATCCATGTGCTGAACATGCCCGCGGTGCCGGAAAGCATCGCGCCGATCGTCTACACCGTGCCGCTGCAACTGCTCAGCTACCACGTGGCGGTGCTGCGCGGCACCGATGTGGATCAGCCGCGCAACCTCGCCAAATCGGTCACCGTGGAGTAACCGGCCCTAGTCTTCGAACAGGGACAGATACTCCCCGTAGCCGAGCTCTTCCATCTTCTCGCGGGGGATGAACTCCATGGCGGCGGAGTTCATGCACCAGCGCTGGCCGGTGGGCGCCGGCCCGTCGTCGAACACATGGCCCAGGTGCGAATCCGCGTAGCGGCTGCGCACCTCGGTGCGGCTGGCCCACCACAGACTGTTGTCTTCGCGGGTGGTCACGAAGCGGTCGTCGATGGGCCGGGTGAAGCTCGGCCAGCCGGTGCCGGAATCGTACTTGTCCGTGGAGGAGAACAACGGCTCGCCGCTGATCACGTCCACATAGATGCCTTCTTTCTTCAGGTCGTGATACGGGTTCTTGAACGCCCGCTCGGTGGCGTCGTCACGCGTCACCTGAAAGGCGATCTCCGGCAGCGCCTTCTTGAGCACCTCATCGGAGGGGCGCTTGAACTTCTCCGGACCTTCCCAGGGCGCACCCAGATCCAGCTCTTCCTGTTCCTCTTCTTCCTCCACCGAGGCGCTCAGCCAGGGGCGTGCGTCCGGGTCTTCCCAGTGCTTCTCCAGAAACTGATCACGGCCTGAGTTGTAGCGATAGAACTTATAGCGCAGGGCACTCTTCTTGTAATAGTCCTGGTGGTAGTCCTCGGCTTCGTAAAACGCCTTCAACGGCACGATCTCGGTGACCACCTCCTTATCGAAACGGCCGCTCTCATCGAGGGCCTTTTTGGACGCTTCCGCCAGCGCACGCTCCTCGTCGTTCTGGTAGAAGATCGCGCTGCGGTACTGCGAGCCCTGGTCAATAAACTGGCCGTCCGGGTCGGTCGGGTCGATGTGCTTCCAGAACCAGGCGAGCAGGTTCTCGTAGCTCACCACCTCCGGGTCGTAGAGCACCTTCACCACCTCGGTGTGGCCGGTTTGCCCACCGGCCACCTGCTGGTAGGTGGGGTCCACCTCTTCGCCGCCGGCGTAGCCGCTGATCGCTTCGGACACGCCGTCCAGCTTTTCGAAATCCGCTTCGGTACACCAGAAGCAGCCGCCGGCGAACACGGCGCTGGCCTGGGCGGCCATGGCCGGGCCGGCCACCAACATCATTAGAAATACCAATACGCGCATCATAGTTGCCTCCTTTAGCGAACCTTGGATGCATCCGGAGAGAGAATGTTACTCGGCCTCCCGGTCGGCACGGCCCGCCACTCCCGTGATTGTGCGCCGCCCACCGTGTGGATGGCGACAACGCCGCTAACCGTTTCGCCGCGGCGCGCATCCGGGCTACCATACTTCCAGCCGGGACCGGTCCGGCATAAAGGGAGCGATGACGATGAGCATGATCAAGGAATTCCGTGAATTCGCCGTGCGCGGCAATGTGGTCGATATGGCCGTGGGGATCATTATCGGCGGCGCCTTCGGCACCATCGCCAAGAGCCTGGTGTCCGACGTGATCATGCCGCCGGTGGGGCTGCTCCTGGCGGACGTGGATTTCGTCGATTTGTTCCTGGTGCTCAAGGGCGACGGGCCCTTCGCCACCCTGGCCGACGCCCAGGCGGCGGGCGCGGTGACGCTCAACTACGGCGTATTTATCAACAACGTGATCAGCTTCCTGATCGTCGCCTGGGCGGTGTTCTTCCTGGTGCGCGGGCTCAACCGGGTCAAGCGCAAGGAAGAACAGGCCGCCCCGGTGGAGCCGCCGCCCACCCCCGAGGTGCCGGAAGACATTCTGCTGCTGCGCGAAATCCGCGATAACCTCAAGCGTTGATGAGTGAGCAAGCCCAGGGGCACGGGCACGGTGCCCCCCGCCAGAATGTCGAGAACTCTCACTTTTGTCTGGTCGCGGACAGCGAGGAAGCCTTCGTGCTGCGCGCCGCCACCGCGCGGCTGGCCCAGCGCACCCTGGACCTGCAGTACTACGTCTGGGAGGACGACCGGATCGGCAAGCTGCTGGTCTACCGGGCCCTGGAAGCGGCCCGCCGGGGCGTCAAGGTGCGGCTGCTGCTCGACCACGCCAACCAGCTCGGCCGGGATGTGAAATGGGCGGCGCTGAACGCGCACCCGAACGTGGAAATCCGGCTGTTCAACCCGTTCCGGGGCCGCTACAAGCACTTTATTCAGTGGCTCTATCACGCCCCCAGGCTGAACCACCGGATGCACAACAAGGCCTGGATCGTGGACGGCGAGCGGGCCATCGTCGGCGGCCGCAACCTGTCCGAGCACTACTTCGGTGTCCACCCGGAGGCCAACTTCCGCGACCTGGACATCTACGCCCGGGGGCCGATCGTGGCGGAAACCCGCGCCGCCTTCGACGCCTACTGGGACAGCGACGTCTGCGTGCGCCTGCGCTCCCTGCGCCGCCGCTCGCGGGTCCACGCCGACCGGTTGTGGCAGCGGCTGGTGGCGTGGCGTAAAAGCCTGGACGGTTTTCCCTACCGTTACGAACAGGATGTCGCCCATTTCGAAGACGTTCTCGGCGCCGCCGACCGACGACAGATTCAGGCGCCGGCCGCGCTGCTGTTCGATCCGCCGGACAAGGCCAAGGGCGCCACCCAGCGCCTGATGGGCGACCAGCTCGGCCGGCTGCTCGGGCAGCGCTCCCTGAACGAGATCCTGATCGAGGCCAGCTACTTTATCCCCGGGGACGAATTCACCGCCGCCCTGGCCGACATGCACCGCAACGGCTGCCGGGTGGCGCTGCTCACCAACAGCCTGGCCACCAACGACGTGATCGCCGCCCACGCCGCCTACGCCCGCTACCGCCCGGCGCTGCTGCGCGGCGGCGTCGAGGTCCACGAGCTGCAGGCCAACGCCCGCGCCCGCCGCCACCACGCCCGGCTGTTGCGCGGCCGGGGCCGCTCCAAGTCCAGCCTGCACACCAAAGCCATGGTGCTCGACCGCAAGGAGCTGTTCGTGGGCTCGTTCAACCTGGACCCGCGCTCGGTGAACGTGAACACGGAGATGGGCTACTACGTGGACAGCGAAGCGCTGGCCGGCGAGGTGGCGGCGTTCGTGGAGGAAGGGATGGCGCCCCAGAACAGCTACCGGGTCACGAGTGACGACCAGGGGCTGCTATGGGGCGCCGGCGACGAGCGGGGCCCGGTTCAGTACCGAAGCGAACCCCGGGTCAGTCCGTTGCGGCGGCTGGCGTCGCAACTGTGCGCGCTGCTGCCGATCGAGAACCTGCTGTAGCGCGGGTGAGCGCGGGCGCGCTCAGTCCCGCTTGCTCTGCTCCAAATCCTTCCAGTACGGGTCGCGCAGCTCGCGCTTGAGGATCTTGCCGATGGTACTGCGCGGCAGCTCGTCGCGGCGCTCCAGGCCGGACAAACGCTGCCCCTTGCCCAGTTGCTGGTTGGCCCGCTCGCGGATCGCCTCCAGGTCGCCCTCGGCGCCCTCGCGCAGCACCACCAGGCCCAGGGGCGTTTCCCCCCACTGCTCGCTGGGGACCGCGATCACCGCCGCGTCCACCACGTCGTCGTCCTTGAGCAGCACCTTCTCCAGGTCCTCCGCGTAGACGTTGAAGCCGCCGGAAATGATCATGTCCTTGCGGCGGTCGAGCACCGACAGGAAGCCGTCCTCGTCCAGGCGTCCCATGTCGCCGGTGCGGTAAAACACCTCGCCCTCGGGGCTGGTCCACAGCAGCTCGCTGGTCTTGTCTTCACGCTTGTAGTAGCCGCGCATCATGGCGCCGCTGCGGCCTACGATCTCGCCGATCTCGCCGGCGGGCAGCTCTTTCAGGTCCTCGCCGATAATGCGCAGCTCGCAGCCCGGGCTGGCCTTGCCCACGGTGGCCCATTTGGTGGGGTTCTCGGCGCAGTTCAGGGTGGTGGTCACGCCGCCCTCGGTGAGGCCGTAGAACTCCAGAATGTTGCCCGGCCAGCGCGCCATGGCGTCGGCGATCACGTGGGCGCGCAGCGGCGCGCTGGTGGAGAACTTCACCTTGAAGCTGCTCAGGTCGAAGCGGTCGAAATCCGGTTCGGCGAGAATGCGCTGGTACTGCACCGGCACCAGCATGGCGTGGGTGACGCGGTGCTGCTCGGCCAGCTCCAGGAAGCGATGGGCGTCGAACTTGGCCATGCTGACGATGGTGCCGCCGCCGAACAGGGTGGGCAGCACCGACACCAGGGTGGTGTTGGAGTACAGCGGCGTGGACACCAGGTTCACCGCCGTCTCGTCGTAGCCCAGGGCCGCCACGCGCTCCAGCTGACGGGCGCGCAGGCGGTGATCGTGGAGAATGCCCTTGGGCACCCCGGTGGTGCCGGAGCTGTAGATGATGTTGAACGGGTCGTCCAGCGACGGCGTGTGGTCCGGCGCGTCCGTGGCCGGGTCGCCCAGCCAGTCCTCGAAGGCCAGCCAGCCGTCGGTCTGGAAATCCAGGCTGATACGGGTGCTCTCATCGATATTGTCGAGCCCGTCGAGCAGCGGCTCGATCAGGTCGCGGTGCTTGGCGGACACGAACAGAAAACGCGCGTCGCAGTCGTTGACCATCAGCGCCAGGGTCTCGCCGGCGGCCATGCCGGACAGCGGCACCATGCAGCCGCCGGCGGTGAGGGTGCCCATGAACAGGGTCAGGTAGCGGGCGCTGTTCTCGGACAGGCCGGCCACGGTCTCGCCGCGCTGCAGACCGGCGGCGCGCAGGCGGTTGGCGACCCGGTTCACGTTATCCACGAACTGACGCCAGGTGAGCATGCCGGTTTCGTCGTACACCGCCGGTTTGTCCGGCTGGGCCGCCGCCAGCTGCTGCAGGCGTTCGGGCACGGATACAAAGGCCTCCGCGTCCATTTCTGGTGCGTAGACGGGCATCGCTTCACTTACCGCGGTCATGGGTCTCTCCCGATTAGCTGGAATTCCGTTAAAGTGGAATTTTGTTTTAAATTTGGCCAGGAAGCATACTCTCCGGTATGCCCGGGCTCAATACTGACCGGTCACGCTCCGCCGGCGTCCGCTCGACCAAAGGCTAATAACACCGTTTTCAGGGGGCGTGCTAGTTGTCTCGTAAGAGGCCTGCGGGTCCGCTGTCACCGCGGCCACAAGCACATAACAACAATTCTGGGGAACCGCCATGGGACTCAAAAAAAGCTTGGGTATCGTTGCCGCCTGCTTGCTGGCGAGCGCCGCGCACGCGGCCACGCCGGTGAAGCTGGGCCTTAACTACCCGCACACCGGTGAATACAGTGAAGAGGGGCTGATGCAAAAGCGCGGCGCCCTGATGGCCATTGATGAAATCAACGCCGCCGGCGGCGTGCGCGGCCGGCCGCTGGAACTGATCGAGCGCGATTCCGCCTCCCAGGCGGAGCGCTCCCGGCGCAATGTGGACGAGCTCGCCGCCGAAGGCGCGGCCATGCTGTTCGGCGGCTCGTCCAGCGGCGTCGCCATCGCCGCCAGCAAGCAGGCGCGCAAGCACGACCTGCTCTACTTCGGCACGCTCACCTATTCCAACGATACCACCGGCAAGGACGGCCACCTGGGCATGTTCCGCGAGTGCTACAACGCCTGGATGGCGGCGCGGGTGCTGGGCGACTACCTCAAGCGCGAGTACCAGGACAAGAAGTACTTCTACGTCACCGCCGACTACACCTGGGGCCACACCACCGAAGCCTCCATGCGGGAGTTCACCGACACCAAGGACGGCGAGCGCCACGGCTCGGTGCTGGTGCCGTTCCCCGGCGGCCGCTACCACGAAATCGAAGAAGCCATGCAGGCGGCGGCGGACAGCGACGCGGACGTCCTGGTGATGGTGTTGTTCGGCGAGCAGATGGTGCGCGGCATGACCATCGCCCAGCAGAAAAAGCTGCCCGAACGGATGCAGATCGTGGTGCCCAATCTCACCCTCAGCATGGTCGAGCAGACCGGGCCCTTCATCATGGCCGGCGTGATCGGCGCCGCGCCCTGGACCTGGAACGTACCCTACGAATACGGCTTTGAGCGCGGCCAGCAGTTCGTGGAAGAATTCTCCCAGCGCTACCGCACCCGCCCCTCCACTTCGGCGGCATCGGCCTACAGCATCGTCTACCAGTGGAAAGAGGCGGTGGAACGGGCCGGCAGCTTCGCCTCCGGCAACGTGCGGCGTGCCCTGGAGGGCCACAGCTACACGCTGCTCAAGGACCAACAGCAGTGGCGTGCCTTTGATCACCAGAACGTGCAAAGTGTCTACGCCGTGCGCATCAAGGCCCGTGACCAGGTCATGAAAGACGAGTACCGGCAGAATTTCTTTGAGATTATCAGCCGCATGTCCGGCGAGGACGCCGCCATCACGCGCAGCCAGTGGCTCGCGGAACGGCGCCGCGCGGGCATGCCCGAACAACTTGAATAGGAGTTTTCATGAGCGAGCGCTTCCGCTTCCGTTTCCGGGTCCGCTACAACGAATGCGACGCCCAACTGGTGGTGTTCAATGCCCGCTACGCGGACTACGTGGACCTGGCGATGACCGAGTTCATGCGCTCCCTGGGGCGGGACTACAAGGCGTTGCTGGCCCGGGGGCTGGATAACCAGGTGGTGAAAATGACCCTGGAATGGCAGGCGCCGGCGCGCTTCGACGACGTCATCGACGTGCACGTGCGCACGCTCAAGGTAGGCAACAGCTCGTTCACGCTGGAACACGAACTGGTGAAGGCGGAAGACGGCACCACACTGTGCCGGGCGGAAGTGGTCTATGTGCTGATGACCACCGAACCGTTCGAGAAAACCACGGTGCCCGATGATCTGCGGGCGGCCCTGCTGGAGGGCGCGCCCGGCAAGATCATCGACCAGAGTGGCGGGGCTCCGGCAGCGACTTAGTCGCTGACCTTGAGAACCACCTTGCCCTTGGCGCGGCGCGAGCTCAGCGCCGCCAGGGCGTCTTCGTACTGCTCGAAGGGGAACACCTCGCTGACGCGCGGGTTGATCTTGCCGTCGGCGAACAGCTGCATCAGTTCCTTCACGTTCTGGATGTGCGCTTTCGGCTCCTTGGCGGTGAAGGCGCCCCAGAACACGCCCACCACGCTGCAGCCCTTGAGCAGGGTCAGGTTGGCGGGGATCTTGGGAATCTCACCGGCGGCGAAGCCGACGATCAGGAAGCGGCCGTTCCAGGCCATGTTGCGCAACGCCGGCTCGGTGAAGCGGTCGCCCACCGGGTCGTAGATCACGTCGATGCCCTGCGGGTAGCGGCTCTTGAGCGCTTCCTTGAGGTCTTCGTCGGTGTAGTTGATCAGGTCGTCGGCGCCGGCTTCCTTGGCCACCTGCAGCTTGTCGTCGCTGCTGGCGGCGGCGATCACCTTGGCGCCCATGGCCTTGCCCAGCTCCACCGCGGCCAGGCCCACGCCGCCGCTGGCGCCCAGCACCAGCAGGGTCTCGCCGGGCTGAATGTTGGCGCGCTGCTTGAGGGCGTGATAGCTGGTGCCGTAGACCATGCTGAAGGCGGCGGCGGTTTCGTCCTTCATGCCGTCGGGCACCGGGATCACGCGGCTTTCGCCGATCACCATTTCCTCGGCGAAGGAGCCGTAGCCGGTCAGGCCCATCACCCGCATGCCGGGCTTCAGGTTTTTCACGTCCGGGCCCACCTCGATGATCTCGCCGGCCATTTCGCCGCCCGGTGAGAACGGCAGCTCCGGTTTGATCTGGTACTTGCCTTCAATAATCAGGGTGTCGGGAAAGTTCAGGCCGGCCGCCTTCACTTTCACTTTGACCCCGTCACCGCTCACCTGGGGTGACGGTACGTCCTCGATCACCAGCTTGTCCGCCGGCCCCAGTTCCTTGCAGAGAATGGCGCGCATGCTTATCTCCCGAATAGTGCCTGTTATAAAAATAGCTCTGTGAAACGGACACGCTAACGCCGGCCCGTCAATTAAACAAATGCATAAGAATCATCGAACGGCATAAGCGGTGTGCATCATGGCCGACGAGTGTCAGCACTCACTTACTTCGAAGTGCCCGGATCCCGGCAGCTCCTCCACCAGTTGAGCGCCGCAGAGTTTCGAGGGCGTATAGCAGCCGGGGGCGGGTGCCTGTTCCTCGATAAAGCGCCGCACCGCCAGGGCGCCGTCCACGGTCAGCGCGTAGCCGTTGGCGGTGCGCAGCCGGATCACCCGCTGTTCGCCGGCGCCGTTACGTGCCTCGCCCCAAACGTGGGTGGTCAGGCGGGCGCGGGTTTGCTCGTCCGGCCCTTTCACGCGACGGTCCACCAGGGACTTTAAATAGCCTTGAATCACCGGCAGCGACATCAGCGGTCGGGTCACGTTGCCGGCCTTGGCGGCCCAGATCAGCCAGCGCGGCGCCGGCACGAACACCTGAATGTTTTCAATCCCGGTGCTCTGCCAGGCGGTGGTCACGTCGCCCCAGGGGATGGTCATGGCCCATTGCGGGCCGGCGCCGAAATCAATGCGCCGTACCTTCCAGCCCAGCGGCACCTCGGCGAGTTGCCCCTTGATACGGGCGCGGCCGCCGTCGGCGAGGCCTTCCACAAGGGTTTTGGCGGTGCCGGGGGACAGGCCCGAGCGAGTGGAGAAGCCCAGCGACAGCTCGCGGGCATCGGGCAGGGCTTCCTTGAGGCGGGCGGCCACGCAATCGGTGGGAATCACATCGAAACCGACCCCCGGGCAGGCGATGATGCCGGCCTGCTCGACGCGCGCCGCCTGGGCGAACACATGCTCGAACACCGCCACTTCGCCGGTGATGTCCAGATAGTGGGTGCGCGCCTTGAGACAACCTTCCAGCATCGCCCGGCTGGTGCGCGAAAACGGGCCGGCGCAGTGCAGCACCAGATCCACGTCGGCCAGCTCGTCCGCCAGGGTGTCCGGGTCGTCCAGGGAAAACACCCGGTACTCCAGCCCCTCCTGCTCGGCGAGCGGCGCCACCTTGGCCTCCCGGCGGCCGGCCAGGATCGGCTTCAGTCCCTGGCCACGGGCATTGCGGGCGATCAGCTCGCCGGTGTAGCCATTGGCACCGTAGATCATCCAACGCATAGCCATCGCTCCACGGGTTATTAATGGTGAAAGAGTACTCTCCCGCCACGAGACATAACACCGTCCCAACCTTTCTACGAAGCGGTCTTTGTAGGAGCGGGCCTAGCCCGCGAAAGGCCGGCGAAGCCGGCCGGTAGGATCCCAGAGACTTTTCTAACGCGTACCAACAGCGTCTCTGGAATCCTGCCGGGAGCTTCGCTCCCTTTCGCGGGCAAGGCCCGCTCCCACCATCCTTTGTTTCTCGGGGCTTAGCGGTGGTTGGTGAACTCCACCACCTGTTGGAAGGTGGGGCGGTTCTGCCAGTGGATCGCCGGCACCGAGGAGAGCCCGATGGCGCGGTGCTGGATGGCGTCCAGGCTTTCGTCCACGTCCCAGTTGTCCCTGTTCGCCAGGCCGCCGAGATCGTCCAGGGCCAGCGTCAGGCTTTCCGCCAGGGCGGCGCGGCAGACCTCGGCGCGGTCGCTGTCCGCGCAGCGCAACCGCTGGTAGGGCCGTGCGCTGTTGCCCAGGGCCTGTTCCAGCACCCGCTCCAGGTAGCCGTAGTAGCCGTTCTGGTAGGCCGAGCCGCCGGCGCCGGGCGCATTGTCGCGGCCCACCAGCGACACATTGCCGGCCGTCGTGTCTTCCAGAGCGGTGACCTGCGGCAGCAGCGTCTCGATCATGCGGGTGTACCAGGCGTCCATCAGCGCCACTTCCGCCTGGGCGTCGTATTCGCCGTCGCCGTCCCGGTCGCGCCGGTAGGCGCCGCCGTCCACCCAGGCCTGCATCATCTCCACCACCGAGGCCTCGTCGCCGGTGACCGGCGTGCTTTGCAGCAGCGCCAGGGCCTTGGGCAGCACCTCCTGGCCGCGCAGATCGACCACCGCCGCGTCGCCCATGGCCTCCACCATGTTGGCGCGGGTCACGTTGCCCTGTTGCACCAGATCCCGCAGGCGCACGTCGAGCATGTCGTTGCGGTGGGCGGAGCTGTAGGTGGCGTTGGCGTCGGCGGCCCACCAGTCGCGGGCCGGGCGGTTGTTCCAGCTGGCCAGGTAGCCGCGCTCCGGGTTGGCGTCGTTGGGGTGCGCCTCCAGGTCGATGAAGCCCTGCCAGTCGAACTGGCCGTTGCCCCAGCTGGGCAGCTCCGGGTGTACCCCGGCGGCACGGCGCGGATAGAGGCCGGAATGGAAAAAGGCGATGTCGCGGTCGTCGATGTAGAACCAGTTGAAACTGCCGGTGGTGTTGTTGAACACCTCCTGGAAGCTGCGCACGTCGTGGACGTCGTTGCGGGTCGCCTGCAGGAACGGCAGCGCGGTATCCAGTTCGGCGAAATAGGTGCTGCGCTGGCGGGTCAGCGCCACCGGCTGGCCGCCCACGGCGGCGAAGCCGATCACCGGGCCGTACTCGGCGGTGCGGATCACGCGGCGCTGCACCGCCACGTTCTGGCCGATGGTGGCCGGGTCGTCGGTGGGCACCGCCAGGTTCCAGCGCGCCGCCCAGGTCTCGTCGATCACATCGAAGGGCCGGCACTGGCCGCCCACCTGGTAGCCGCCTTCGCCGTGGGCCGGCGCCTCGGTGGGCTGGCACAGGCGCACCACGCGCACGTCGGTGAGGTCCGAGCTGCCGGAGGTGGCGCTCCAGGCGAAATCCGGGCCGCGCCCGATCACCACATAGGGCAGGCCGGTGAAGGTCATGCCGCGGCTGTTGATGTCGCCGCCGTGCACCGACATTTCCAGCAGCAACTGGGGCACGAAGTAACTGGTTTGCGGGCCGAATACCGCCAGCGGCCGGCCGCTGGCGCTGTGTTCGCCGTTGAGCAGCAGGGCGTTGGAGATGGCGTTGGGGAAGCCGTCGCGCAGGCCCGCCACGCCTTTGGCCAGCTGGCCCACCCGCTCGCGCACCGCGAGCCGCTGGGCATCGCTCAGCTCGCCGGGCAGGGCGGTGGGCTCGGGGGTGTCGCGCCACAGTTTGTCGAACTCGATGGTGACCCGCGCCAAGCGGGCCGCCAGGGTCGGTTCGCCGTCCGGCAGGTCGGACGACGCCAGTGACAGCAGGCCGCCGAGCAATTCACCGACCGCGTCCAGCAAGCCGCCCACGGCGCCGGTGCCCGGCAGGGCCGGCACATTACCCACTGCCGTGGGGCAGGTGGGCTGGCCCGGGCGGCCGCAGGGCTCGGTGGTCAGCGGCTGGTAGCTCTGGAAGGAGCCGGCGTCGAACAGCACCGCGCCCGGGAAGCGGCCGGCCAGTTCGCCGGACAGGGGGCACAGGCTCTCGTCGATCTCCGGCGGTGACTGGGTGGCGAAGCGCCGCTCGGTGGTCACCGAGGATTCACCGTCGGTGGCGTGGCGCAGGTCGCGCCACAGTTCACAGGCGGCCTGGTCGGAGCCGGTCTGCTCGCGCAGCGCCTGAAGCAGCAGCACGTTGTCGTGCTCGCCGCCGCCGCCGCCGGCGAAGATGCCCTGGATCAGGGTGGCGATGGCCACCACGTCCTCGATCACGAAGGGCTCCAGTTGCACGCCCAGGCCCACGTATTCGATGGGTGCCTTGAGCAGGCCGCTTTGCACGTCTTCCACGTACTTGTTGAGGCCGGCCACATAGTGGACGGCGTCCTGGTAGATCTGCGCGCCGTCGTCGCCGAAGCGGGCGATGGCGTTGGCGATCTGTTCGGTGCGGTCTTCCTCCCGGTAGGGCGCGTCCACGGCGATGTCCCGGTCGAAGGAGAAGTCCGCCGGGCCGAGGAACTTCGACAGTTCGCCGCGTCCGGCGCGGCGCAGCACGTCGAGCAGGAACAGGCGGTCGGCGGCGGTCACGTAGCCGGTGCCGAACAGGGCGTCGGGGCGGCTGTCGCCGAAGATATGCGGCACGCCGAAGCGGTCGCGCTTGATCGCCACGCTGCGGTTGCCCGCCTTCACCGTGATCTCGCTTTCCCAGTCGCCGGCGTCCGGCGCCAGCAGCGGCGCGTCCTTGAAGTAGTCGCCGAGCTCGCCGTCGGTGAGGTTTTCGGGGCTGCGCACCAGCGCGTCGTACAGGTCCAGCTGGTCGTCGAAGTGCGGCTCTTTACTGAGCGCCGGCACCAGGCCGGTTTCCGCCACCAGGTCATCGAGCAGCGTGCTGATCAGGTCGGAGAGGCCGGGAATGTCGGCGGTCAGGTTGCTCAGGCCGCCGTTGTCGTCCTGGCCGGGCGGCAGCACATTGAGCACCCGGCCGTAGTCGGCGAACGGCGCGCTGACCTGGGAAGGGCGCTGCTCGGGCAGAGTCGGCTGGGCGGGCTCTTCGGGTTCCGGCTCCGGCGGTGGCGCCGGGTTATTGGGGCTGGGGGCGCCGCCGCCGTTGCTGCCGCCGCCGCCTCCGCAGGCACTGAGAAAAAGGGCCAGCAACACGCTGAGCATCAGTCGATGAATCATACCGCCTCCCGGTTATTGTTTTATGGGGTGTAGGGGTTCATCGCCAGATTGGCACGATGGTTCAAGTCGCGGGAGGCGAAGCTACAAAAAGCCAGCGAAATGCTACCCGCCGGTTAAAAAGCAACGGCTTTCATATTGACAGTGTTCAATGGCGGGTTTGATGATGAAATAACCAGAGGCCGGCCAGGAGGATAACAACATGAATACGGCGGCGATGAATACGGAATGGCGGGACACCCGCCGTTATTGGTGGTTACTGAGCACCCTCACCATGCTGTTGCCGGTGGGCGCGGTGCAGATGGTCCAGCTCACCGGCTGGCCGGTGATGTGGTGGTTCGGGTTTCTGTTCGTGTTCGGGGTGATTCCCCTGTTCGACGTGATCCTCGGCGAGGAAACCGCCAACCCGCCGGAAGACCGGGTCAGCGAGCTGGAGAACGACCGCTATTACCGCTACGCGGTCTATATCTCGGTGCCGATGCTGTACGGCGCTTTCGTCTACGCCGCCTGGGTGGCCGGCACCTGGGCCCTGCCCTGGTACAGCTACCTGGGGCTGGCGATCTCCACCGGCTGCGCCACCGGCATCGCCATCAATACCGGCCACGAGCTGGGCCACAAGAACGACCGCCTGGAGAAGTGGCTGGCCAAACTGGCGCTGGCGCCGGTGTTCTACGGGCACTTCTTCGTCGAGCACAACCGCGGCCACCATGTGCGGGTGTCCACGCCGGAGGACCCGGCCTCGTCCCGCTTCGGGGAAACCTTCTGGGAGTTTCTGCCGCGCACCGTGCTGGGCAGCCTGAAATCCGCCTGGCACCTGGAAAAGCAGCGCCTGGAGCGCCAGGGCAAATCGGTGTGGCACTGGCGCAACGACAACCTGCAGGCCTGGGGCCTGTCGGTGCTGTTATGGGGCGCGCTGATCGTCTGGCTGGGCTGGGCGGTGCTGCCGTTCCTGATTATCCAGAGCCTGTTCGGTTTCCAGTTGCTGGAGGTGGTGAACTACCTGGAGCACTACGGCCTGCTGCGGCAGAAGAAGGAAAACGGACGCTACGAACGGTGCCGGCCGGAGCACTCCTGGAACTCCAACCGCCGGGTCACCAACATCTTTCTGTATCAGCTGCAGCGCCACTCCGACCACCACGCCTACCCGACGCGCAGCTACCAGGCCCTGCGGCACTTCGACGAATCACCGCAGCTGCCCGGCGGCTACGCCTCGATGATCCTGCTGGCGTGGATACCGCCGCTGTGGTTCCGGGTGATGGACCACCGCGTGGTGGCGCACTACGACGGCGACATGAGCCGGGCCAACATCAAGCCCTCGATCCGCGACCGGGTGATCGCTCAATATTCCTGACCGCGGGCCCGGTGGGAGCGGGCCCCGCCCGCGAAAGGCAAGCAAAGCTTGCTGGCGGGATTCCAGAGAGGGAGGGTGTTCGTTCTAGTGGTGCTTTTCCAAATGCGCCAGCACGTTCTCGAGCCGGTCCACCAGCACCTTGTTGATGCTCTTCTCCAGCACCCGGCCCAGCTCGTCGTTGACCACCGCCTCGGCGAGCGGGCGGATGCGGGTGATGAATTCCGCCAGGCGCGCCACGTCCTCGCCTTCGGGCAGGCTGTTGGGGCCGTACTTCTCGTCCACCAGGTGCTCGACGATCATGTCGATAAAGCGCTCGGCGAGCTTGTCCACTTCCTGGCGCACCAGCCGCACATGGGTGAGCACCGCGTCCAGGGGCACGCCGTTTTCCACCAGCTCCTTGCCGGCGTTGTAGATGCGCGGGTAGGGCACGCGCAGGCGCATGCCTTCGGGGATCATATAGCCCAGCGACACCGCCTTGGTCATCACCTCCGGGGTGATGTCCTCGCCGAAATCGTCGATCAGATCCTGATAATCCTTGTAGGAGGGCACCTCCGGGTTCTGCCAGGAGGTCACCGCCACTTCCAGCCCGAGAATGTCGTTCAGGTCGCGGCCCTGTTCCCAGGCGCTGAGCAGATCGCGGATGTTATTGAGCGTGTAGCCACGCTCCAGCAGCGCGCCGATGATCTTCAAGCGGGCCAGATGCACATCGGTGTAAATGCCGGTGCGGCCGCGCTTTTCCGGCGGCGGCAGCAGGCCCCGGTCCTGGTAGGCGCGCACGTTGCGCACCGTGGAGCCGGCTTCGCGGGCCAGCTGGTCGATGGTGAACTCCTGGCGCTTTTCCAGCTCCGGAAGTTCGCCTTTACCGTCGGGCGCGCTTTGCTTGAGGCGGCGTAGAATCGCCGCCGGGGATTTCCGTGAAGAACTCATGAGCGCGATGATAGACCGGTTGCCGGCCCGGTGCCATGCATCCGGGACGCCATCGTCATGGCGCCACGTCCAGGCGGGCCAGGCGGCGCGCCAGGCCCGGCGCCCAGCGGCCGATCAGCCGCATGCCGCTGGCCTCCACGCTCACCGGCACTTCGGCGCGGTTGCCCTGCACCGCGTCGACGATGGCGCGGGCCACCCGGTCGGCGGTGAAGCCGCGTTTGTGGTAAAGCCGCTGGGCCGCATCGCGGCGGCGGCTCTGTTCGTCGTCGTCGACACCGACGAAGCGGGCCCGGCCGGTGATCGGTGTATCTATGATGCCGGGGCAGATCGCTGACACACCGATGCCCTGGTCCGCCAGTTCCGCGCGCAGGCACTCGGTGAGCATCAGCACCGCGGATTTGCTGGTGGCGTAGGCCGGCAGCGCCCGGGAGGGCAGATAGGCGGACGCCGAAGAGACGTTGACGATGTGGCCGCTCTTGGCCTGGTCCACCATCTGCCGGGCGAACAGCCGGCAGCCGTGGATCACGCCCCACAGGTTCACGTCCAGCACCTGCTTCCAGTCCTGCACGGTGGTGTCCAGCAGCGGGCCGGCCAGGCCGATGCCGGCGTTGTTGACCACCACGTCCGGGGCGCCCAGCTCCTTATCCACGTAGCGCGCCAGCGCCTCCATGGAGCGGCTGTTGCCGACATCGGTCTTGCGGCTCAGGGCCTGGCCGCCGGCGTCCTGGATTTTGCGCGCGGTGCGCGCGGCGGAGTCCGGGTCGATGTCGGTGCACAGCACGGTGGCGCCCCGGGCGCCGAACGCCAGCGCCGTTTGCTCGCCGATGCCGGAACCGGCGCCGGTGATCACCACCAGCTTGCCGCTGTCCGGCCCGTCGGCGGCGGTCACCCGGGCCCGCTGCAGGGCGGCGTCCGCCGGCGCCCCTTCAATATGCTCGATAAAGGCTTTCAAATAGCGGGCGGTCAGCGGTGCGTGGCCCAGCAACGGGCCCCAGTGGCCGGTGTTCAGTTCCCGGCGCCACAACTGGCCGGTCCAGGGCGGCACGCTGTCCAGCAGCGCCGGGCCCACATAGCGGTCGCGGCGCGCCACCAGCAGCTGCACCGGCACCGTGGTGCGCCGCTCCCGGGGGTGCAGCAGGCGCGGCAGCATGTTGGCGCGGTAGAGCGCCACGCCCTGGGCGCCGTCACGGGTCTGGGTGGCGCTGACCGGCGCGCTCAGGCCTTCGGTGCGCCGCAACAGGTCGGGCCAGGCGTCACCGAGACCCAGTTTCCAGGCCATTGGCGCCAGGGCGGGAATATGGAAGGCACCGATATACCAGCTTTTCGCCAGCTGCCGCAGGCTTGCCGCCAGATCACCGGCGCCGGTGGCGCGCAGGTTGTGGCCGATATGATCCAGGCAGGGCCCGGACAGGCTGGTGTAGGAGGCGATGCGCTTTTCCGCCCCCGGCTCGGTGACCGCTTCCCAGGCCTGGATCGAGCCCCAGTCGTGGCCCACCAGGTGCACCGGCCGGCCCGGGCTCAGGGCATCGATCACCGCGAACAGATCGTCGCGCAGTTCTTCCAGGCGGTAGGCCTGGCGGCCGCGCGGCGAGGACGAGGCGCCGGCGCCGCGTACGTCATAGGTGATCAGGTGGTAGTCGTCGCCGAGGGCTTCCGCCACCGCGTCCCAGACGTCGCCGTTATCCGGGTAGCCGTGGACGAACAGCACCGCCGGGCCGTCCGGGTTGCCCCGCCGCCGGGTCGCCAGGTTGATGCCGTCCCGAATCACGGTACGGTGATGCCACTGTTCCATGCGTCTGTCTCTCGTCGAATCCGCTTTGGGAAGAACGTTTACACCGTTTGATGTAACAGTCAAACCACGCCGTTGGCCGCCTGACCGGTTTGCCGCGTAGTTTGGGTCAATCTCGTTGATTTCTTGTTATAACCCCGCCGGCGCCGTCGAATCGAGCGCCGTCTTGTCGTAGTCTTCACGCATTAATGCCGTGCGACCCTTTAGCGTACGGTGGCCCTGCGCACTGATTGAAAAGGAGGAGAGCGTGCCTTTACACCGTCTCACGTCCACGGCCCTTGCCGGCCTGTTGTCCCTGGTGATGCTGCTGGTGGCGGCACCGTCTTTCGCCCAGGAGGCGGGCGCGGAGAGCGATCCCGCCTACGGTACCCTGGCGGATCTGATCGAGGACGAATCCTCGCGCAACGCTCTGATCGAGGAGCTGCGGGCCCTGCAGGCCGCCCGCGCCAACGTCGAGGAGGACGGCGCGGTCCCCGCGGAACGGATTGCCGCGGAGTCGCCCAGCGACCAACAGCCCGAAGAGGTGTCGTTCGCCCGCCGCATGGCCGCCACCACCGGGAATCTGGCCGCCAATATGGGTGACCAGTTCGCCGCTCTCGGGGCCGCCCTGGGTGGTCTGGTGGGCGCCGGTCAGGCGCAGGCCGACGAGGCGGTGGCCGCTGAGGTGAACCTGCAGGAAGTGGGCGCCGCGGCGGTCAATCTGGCGATTCTGGTGATCGCCACCTTCGTGGTGTTCCTGGTGCTGCGCGCCATCGCCTCGCCGGCTTTCCGGTCGTTCAGTGCCTGGGCCCAGCGCGGCTCGGAAAAGTTCGCCATGCTGCGCACCATCGTCGCCGTGGCGGTGGCCGCCCTGGTGGACGTGATCGTGGTGGCGCTGGCCTATGTGGCCGGCGGCTTTGTGTCCTCCCTGCTGGTCAACGAAGTGAACGCCGACGCCACCCGCCTGGCGCTGTTCCTGAACGCCTTCCTGGTGGTGGAGCTGGTCAAGGCCGCCCTGCGGATGATGTTCTCCTCCGGCTATGAAGGCCTGCGGCTGATCCCGGTGGGCGCCGGCCAGGCCCGCTACGCCAACCGTTTCCTGGCCAATCTGACCGGCTTTATCGGCTACGGCATGCTAGTGCTGGTGCCGATTCTGAATTTCCATATGTCTCCGGTGCTGGGCACTGCCGTGGGCACCCTGGTGATGCTGCTGGCGCTGCTCTATGCGGTGGCGGTGATCCTCAAGAAACGCACCGTGATCCGTGACCGGCTGCTCGATAAAGCCGAGGCGACCACCGGCCCCGGCCGGCTCGCCCTGGGCGTCAGCGCCCGCCTCTGGCACCTGGCCGCGCTGGCCTATGCGCTGATGGTGTTCGCGGTCACCGTGATCAACCCGGAAACGGCGCTGCCCTACGTCGCCCTGGCGACCCTGGAAACGCTGATCTACGTCGGCGTCGGCCTGCTGGTGTCGGTGGTGCTGACGCAGATGATCGGCAAGGAAATCCAGCTTTCCGACCGCGTTAACGAAAAGCTGCCGCGCCTGCAGGCGCGGGTGAACACCTATGTGCCCACCGGCCTCAAGGTGATCCGTGCGCTGATCCTGGCGCTGGTGGTGATTCTCTCCCTGGACGCCTGGGAGGTGTACGACCTGGCCGCCTGGTACGCCACCGCCGCCGGCGCCCAGACCGTCGGCGTGGTGATCCATATTCTGGTGATCCTGGCCGTCGCAGCGGCGGTCTGGATCGGCATCGCCAGCCTGCTGGAGCACAAGCTGACCCCGGCCGAGGACGCCGACCCGGCCACCGTGGCCCGCGCCAACACCCTGATGGGCCTGTTCCACACCACCCTGGCCATCGCCATCATCATCATGACGCTGATGATCGTGCTGGCGGAAATCGGCATCAATATCGGCCCGCTGATCGCCGGCGCCGGTGTGCTCGGCCTGGCCATCGGTTTCGGTGCCCAGAAGCTGGTCCAGGACGTGATCACCGGGGTCTTCATCCAGCTGGAAAACGCCATGAACACCGGCGACTTCGTCACCGCCGGCAGCAACTCCGGCACCGTGGAGCGCGTCGGCATCCGTTCGGTGGCGCTGCGTGATCTGTACGGCACCTACCACATCGTGCCGTTCTCCTCGGTGGACGCGGTGTCCAACTTCACCCGCGAATACGGCAACCATGTGGGCGAATACGGCATCGCTTACCGCGAGAGCATCGACGATGCCATCGTCCAGCTGGAAGCCGCCTTCGAGGAGCTCAAGGAAGGGCCGCACAAGGACAACATCCTGGCGCCGATGACGGTGGCCGGCGTCACCGCCCTGGCCGACAGCTCGGTGAACATCCGCGTGGTGATCAAGACCACCCCGGGCAACCAGTGGGCGGTGGGCCGCGCCTACAACCGTCTGGTGAAGATCTACTTCGACAAGGCCGGCATCGAGATTCCGTTCCCGCACACCACGCTGTACTTCGGCGAGGACCGGGACGGCAACGCGCCGCCGGCCAACGTCCGCATGCTCGGCGACGAGCGTGTGGTGGACACCCAAAAGGACGGCATGTCCTCCGACCGCTCCGAGTAACCCGCTCTTGTGCGAGCGGGCCCTGCCCGCGAAAGGGTGGCGTTAGCCACCCGGCGGGATACCAGAGACCTTTTTCTCCAGAGAGCCCACCCGATCCCGGCGCTCCTTGGAAAATTCAAAGGCCTGGCGCTTTCTCTGAGAGGGTGGATCTGACCCGTGGCGGTGACGCTGCCAAGTGAGCGGGGCAATGGTGGTGCCTGGAGGGAGCTGTTTGGCCAGGGAGGGCCAAACTAACAGCGGCCAGGGATGGCTTGAGCGGTCCCGGAAGGCACCACCATTGCACCGCGTCCCGGATTCGGAGCACCGAACATCCAAAGAGCCCACCCCTGGAGAACGGCGCAAAAAAAAGCCGGCGGGGAGCCGGCTTGAGGAATGATCGCGTCGCGATCCGGGAAGTCAGAGGGGGGTGAGGCGGTCAGGCCGCCTCTTCCAGAGCGTGGGCCACCAGCTCGTCGAACTGCTCCAGGAACTCACGGTTGTCGTGGTCCCAGGGATGGAAGCCGGGCTTGAACCAATCCAGCCAGGCCCTGGCGGTGTAGCGGAAGATGCCTTTCTTGCCCAGGGTGTGCCGGGCGACCGCGCGCCAGCCCTTGCCGTCGAACAGGCCGCCGCTGACGCGCACGTTATGCAGGTAGAACGGCAGGAACAGGGCGAAGAACACACTGGTGGAGAACACCAGCGCGAAGCTGCGCATGGCGTAGGCGCCGACCTGGTCGTCACCGCCCACCGCCAGCCGGTAGACATCGAACGCCACGGCTTTATGCTCGGTCTCTTCCAGGGCGTGCCAGTTCCACAGGGCGCGGTAGCCCTCGTCGGAGCCTTCCATGATCTCCGGCAGGCTGAGCAGGCCGTCGGCGAGGATCGCGGTGAGGTGCTCCAGGGCCACGGTGCCGGCCAGCTGGAAGGACGCCGGGGTGTATTTCTGCACCGCCTTGAGCAGATTGTCGACCAGCTGCTCCTGGGCTTCGATGGGCACGCCGGCCTCATTGACGAAGCCGTTGTACTCTTCGTGCTCGCGGCCGTGCATGGCTTCCTGGCCAATAAAGGCGGTCACCGCCTTCTTCAGTTCCGGGTCCTGGACGACATCGCGATAGTGGCGCACGCTGTCGATAAAGAAGCGTTCGCCAACCGGGAAAAACAGGCTCAGGGTATTGAGAAACTGGCTCACGTTGCGCCCGTCCTGGTGCCAGGTCAGCGCTTTGCTGGGGTTCAGCTTGAAGCGCAGGTTCCGGCGGGTGGGCAGTATGTTGATCGCCATGGTTAAGTACCTCTGATGATTGTTACATTGAACGATGATACATTCGCCCGCGCAGTGGGCAAGTGGCCCTTGGTTAAGGAAGGCATGTCGTGACGGCAAATAAACAAGAAAAGGCAAATCGTTTACTTGAGGCGCTGATCGCCCATCTCAGCGAGTCCCTCGACCCGGACCGCGTGGACGACTGGCTGGAACAGGAGCTTGACGCCCTGCTGGCTCAGGCCGACACGGTGCGCCTGAATGAAGCGGTGACCGCCGAGCAGATCGGCGTCACGGTGCGCAAATACGCGGTGCAGATGGAGCTGGGCGGCGGCATTCCGGAGCTGGTGGGCGAGATGGTGGACCGTCTCTATAACCACGGTATCCAGGGAGAGCGCCGGGTCGGCGAGCTGGTGGACGAGAGCACCGTGGCGGCGCTGGTCGACAAGGTGCTGGAGATCCCGCTGTCCCGGCGGGGCGTGGGCTGGCTGAGCAGCAACCCGGTGTTGCTGGCGCTGCTGGCCGGCGGCGCCCATCTGGGCCTCAAGACCTGGCTGCACCAGGGCATCCCGGAAAGCCTGCGGGGCCTGGTGGGGCGGCGGTTGCCGCCGCGCTGGCGGGCCAGCCTGGAAATGCGTCTGCAGGAGTGGCTGCTGGAGCGCACCGAGGCGCTGCTGTCCGACCCCTGGCTGTACAGCGACGATAACCTGGGCGAGCTGCGCGAACTGGTGCTGGTGGCCTGGCAGGACTTCGCCGAGCGCCCGGTGACCGAGTTGCGCGAGCTGCTCAGCAGCGAGGACATCCAGGAACTGTTCGTGATCGGCTATGACTTCTGGCGGGAGTTCCGGCACAGCGATTACTTCGCCACCATGCTGGACACCGGCATCAATGCCTTCTTCGAAAAGTACGGCGACACCACCCTGCGCGACCTGATCGACGAAGTGGGCATCGCCCGCGACGACCTGCTCGATGACGCCCGCCGTTTCGCGCCGCCGGTGCTGCGGCTGCTGCGCGAGCGTGGCCTGCTGGACGCCTGGCTGCGCCGTCATCTGGCGCCGTTTTTCGAGAAGCCGGAGACCCTGGCGATTCTCGACCAATAGCCGGCAAGCGGAGGGTCAGGCGGGGCCGTCCCCGGCCTGGCCCTGTTGCTGCAGCGCCAGGATGTCGTGCAGTTGATCCTCCGGCACCGGCCGGCTGATCAGGTAACCCTGAATGCTGTCGCAGCCCATTTCGCGCAGGATGTTCAGGTGCTGATCGGTTTCCACCCCTTCCGCCACCACGCTCATGGTCAGGCTGTGCGCCATCTCGATGATGGCCCGGGTGATGGCCGCGTCGTCCGGGTTGTCCGCCAGGTCGGTGATGAAGGTGCGGTCGATCTTGAGCGTATCCACCGGGAACCGCTTCAGGTAGTTAAGCGATGAATAGCCGGTGCCGAAGTCGTCCAGGGACAGGCCCACGCCGCGGGCGCGCAGCCGCTCCAGCAGGGCGATGTTCTGGTCCATGTCTTCCATGATCAGGCTCTCTGTGAGCTCCAGTTCCAGCAGTTCCGCCGGCAGGCCGGTGAGCGCCAGGATGCGGTCCACCACGTCCGCCAGGTTGCCTTTGCGGAACTGATGGGCGGACAGGTTCACCGACACGCGGATATCGCCCAGCCCCCGATCCAGCCACTGCCGCGCCTGACGGCAGGCGCGCTCCAGCACCAGCTCGCCGATCGCGGAAATCAGGCCGGATTCTTCCGCCAGGGGAATGAACTCGGACGGCGCCAGCAGGCCCATGGTCGGGTGCTGCCAGCGCACCAGCGCTTCCACCGATGAGATGCGGCTGTCCGCCAGGTCCATCTTGGGCTGGTAGTGGACCACGAATTCGTTCTTGAAGATCGCCTTGCGCAGGCTGGTCTCCAGCGCCAGCTGTTCCACCGACGCCATCTGCATGCCGGTACGGTAGAACTGGAAATTATTGCCGCCGCTGCGTTTCGCCTGGTGCACCGCCATTTCCGCCTGGTTGATCATCGACTGGGCTTCCTGGCCCGGGTTGGGGAACACGCTGATGCCGATGCTGGCGCCCAGCAGCAGTTCATGGCCGTCGATCAGGAACGGCTTTTTCATCATGTTGATCAGTTTCTGGCAGAGCACGCCGATCTGCGCCTCGGCGCCGCAGTTTTCCAGCACCAGGGTGAATTCGTCGCCGCCCACACGGGCCAGGTTTTCGTCGTTGACGCCGCACCGGCAGATGCGCTCCGCGGCCAGCTTGAGCAGGCGGTCGCCGATCTCATGGCCGAGGCTTTCGTTGATCGGTTTGAAGCGGTCCAGGTCGATCATCAGCAGCGCCGCTTTTTCCCGGTTCAGGCGCGCCAGGGTCAGCGCCCGCTGCAGGCGTTCGCGGAACAGCGCCCGGTTGGGCAGGCCGGTGAGGCGGTCGTAGTTGGAGAGAAACTGCACCCGTTCCTCGGCTTCCTTGCGCGACGTCAGATCGGACAGCATCCCCACATAGCGGATTACTCGTTGTTTCTCGTCCAGCACGCTGCTGATCTGCAGCCATTCCGGGAAGGGCTCGCCGTTGCGCCGCCGTTCGTTGATCTCGCCTTCCCAGAACCCGGTGCGGCGCAGCGCCAGGGTGATCGCCCGATAGGTGCTGCGGTTACGGTCGATGTGGTCGGTGTCGGCGATGGTGCGGCCTAGCACGTCCTGCTCCGGGTAGCCGGTGATCTGTTCGAAGCGGGCGTTCACCGCCAGGAACTGGAAGTTGCGGTTCAGAATGAAGATGCCTTCCGGGGCGTTCTCGAACACCGTCGCCGCCAGCCGCTGCTGTTCCTGGGCTTCGCGGGTGGCGGTGATGTCCCGGCGGGTGCCGATCATGCGCAGGGCGCGGCCCTTGTCGTTCCAGTCCACCACCCGGCCTTCGTCCTCGATCCAGCACCAGGGGCCCTCGGCGTGGCGCAGCCGGTAGATGGCGTGGTAACGGTCGGTCTCGCCCTTGAAGTGGGCGATCATGGCGCGGCGGATGGCGGGGAAATCGTCCGGGTGGACCAGTTGCTGCAGGTCGCCGAAGAAGTTACGGAAATACTCGCTTTCGTAGCCCAGCAGCCGGTCGAAGTTGGTGTGGTAATTGGTGCCGGTGACCAGATTCCAGTCCCACAGCCCGATGTTGCTGGCGTCCAGCGCCAGTTGCAGGCGCTCGCCGGTGGCGCTTAATTCCCGGTTGGCCTGCTCCAGGGCGCGGGTGCGGTCGCTGACCATGGACTCCAGCCGGTCGTTGGCTTCCTGCAGGCGCCGGCGCGCCTCCTTGCGTTCCATGATTTCGTCGGCCAGTTTTTCATTGAGCGCTTCGGCGTTGGCCCGCGCCCGGTCCAGATAGTCGATCAACGCGGTGTTGCTGATCTGCAGATCCAGGGCCTGGTGCGTGGTCATATTGATACGGCGGGCGGCGACGAACAGAAAGGCGCCGGTGGCCACCAGCATGGCCGCCAGGGCGGGCTCGTTGTCGTTGGCCAGCAGCAGCTGCACGCACGACGGCGCCAGCAGGCAAATCTGATACATGAGCACGGTGGGCAAATGGCTGCTGTACGCCGACAGCGCCAGGATGCTCAGGCCGGTGCCCAGGCTGCTCATGGTCAGCTGCGCGTAGAGCATCGACTCGGAGAGCAGGGTGTCTGTGGGGTTGAACAGAAAGCCGCCGATGCCCATCGCCACCGCGGTGGCCAGCACGCTCACCGACACCTTGCGCAGATCGGCGCGGTCGCCGTTGCGCAGCGGCCGGCTCAACAGCAGCCAGCTCACCCGGGCAAGAATCAGCGTGGTGACCGCCAGTGCCCACACCAGCAAGGTGGCGCGCGGCACCGGCGAGTCCCAGTAAGCCCAGGTCGCCGCGATCACCGCCAGGCCTTCCAGCACGTTCATGCCTTTGATCCCGGAAAGGAGATGCTGGCATTGAGCGCGGGTCACGGCCTGCTGCTGCTTGCTTGGTTGTGACTCGAATGCTGTCGACACGGATAAAGATTCCAGGCTCGGAGCCTTGGGCGCCGGTGAGTAAGTCGCTCCCGCGTATGGCTCGGGAACCCGTAGGCATAAGTGACGCCCGGCTTTTTCTTTGGCAGTTTACCCAGCCCCACCGCGAAGGGAAACCGGATCACCGGGGCTGCGTCACAACCTGCCGCGCCAAAGCGGCGGTTCTGGTAAACTCCGCCGCCATGGATGATGTGACTTCCCTTATTGAAGGCCTTAACCCGGCTCAGCGCGACGCGGTGACCGCCGAAGACCGGCACCTGCTGGTGCTGGCCGGTGCCGGCTCGGGCAAGACCCGGGTGCTGGTGCACCGTATCGCCTGGCAGATCGCCACCGAACAGGCGTCGCCGTTCGGTATTCTCGCCGTGACATTCACCAACAAGGCGGCGGCGGAAATGCGCGGCCGCATCGAGCAGCTGCTCGACATGCCCGCCGGCGGCATGTGGGTGGGCACCTTCCACGGCATCGCCCACCGCCTGCTGCGCCAGCACTGGCAGGAAGCGGGCCTGCCGCAGAACTTCGAGATCATCGACGCCGACGATCAGCAGCGCCTGATCAAGCGGGTGATCCGCGAGTTGGGGCTGGACGAACAGCGCTGGCCGGCGCGCCAGGCCACCTGGTTCATCAACGGCCAGAAGGACGAGGGCCTGCGCGCCGCGCATATGGACGTGGCCGGCGGCGACCTGTTTCTGCAGACCATGCAGAAAATCTATCTGGCCTACGAGGAAGCCTGCGCACGGGGCGGCCTGGTGGACTTCAACGAGATGCTGCTGCGCGTGCTGGAGCTGTTCCGCGACAACGACGAGCTGCGCGGGCACTATCAGCGCCGCTTCCGGCACATTCTGGTGGACGAGTTCCAGGACACCAACGCCATTCAGTACGCCTGGCTGCGGCTGCTCACCAACGACGACAACGCCGCCACCATCGTCGGCGACGACGACCAGTCCATCTACGGCTGGCGCGGCGCCAAGATCGAGAACATCCACAAGTTCAGCCGTGACTTCCCCGACACCCGTACCGTGCGCCTGGAGCAGAACTACCGCTCCACCGGCACCATTCTGAACGCCGCCAATGCGGTGATCAGCGTCAACAGTGACCGGCTCGGCAAGGAGCTGTGGACCGACGGCGGCGACGGCGAGCCGATCCGCCTGTACGCCGGGTTCAACGAGGTGGACGAAGCGCGCTTTATCGCCGGCAAGGTGGAAAGCCTGGGCCAGCAGGGCATGGCGCGCCGGGAAATGGCGGTGCTGTACCGCTCCAACGCCCAGTCCCGGGTGCTGGAGGAGGCCTTTCTGCAGGCCGGTATTCCGTACCGCATCTACGGCGGCCAGCGCTTCTTCGAGCGCGCCGAGATCAAGAACGCCCTGGCCTACCTGCGCCTGCTCAACAACCGCCGGGCGGACGCCGCCTTCGAGCGGGTGGTCAACACCCCCACCCGGGGGATCGGCGCCAAGACCCTGGAGATCCTCCGTGATCTGGCCCGCCAGCGCGGCGTGCCGCTGTGGGACGCGGCGGCGGCGCTGATCAACGAGCGGCTGCTCACTGCCCGCGCCGGCAATGCCTTGCTCGCCTTCCTCAAGCTGGTGGACAAGCTGGCCGAGGAAACCGAAGGGTTAGGGCTGGCGGAAACCACCGAACACGTGATCGCCGCCAGCGGCTTGCTGGATTACCACGGCCAGGACAAGGGCGAAAAAGCCCAGCAGCGCCTGGACAACCTGCGCGAGCTGGTTTCCGCCACCCGCCAGTTCGGTGACGAAGAGGGCGAGGAGGATCCGCTCAGCGCCTTCCTGGACCACGCCGCGCTGGAATCCGGCGAAGGCCAGGCCGACGCCCACGAAGACGCGGTGCAGATGATGACCCTGCACTCCGCCAAGGGGCTGGAATTCCCGGTGGTGTTCATCACCGGCCTGGAAGAAGGGCTGTTCCCGCATCAGATGTCCTCGGACGATCCGGTGCGTCTCGCCGAGGAGCGCCGGCTCTGTTACGTGGGGCTGACCCGGGCAATGCGCGAGCTCTACCTGACCCACGCGGAAAGCCGGCGCCTGTACGGCAACGAAACGCTCAACCCGCCCAGCCGCTTTCTGCGGGAGATTCCCGCCGAGCTGGTCGAGGAGGTGCGCGCCCGGGCCGGCTTCAGCCGTCCGCTGGGCGGCGGTGGCGGGGGGCCGCGCCAGCAGGACGCCAATGGTATTGTGTTGGGGGCGCGCGTCCTGCATCCCAAATTCGGTGAGGGCACGGTGCTGCATTTCGAGGGCCAGGGGCCCAATGCGCGGCTGCAAATCAACTTCGACGGCGTCGGCACCAAATGGCTGGTCAGCCAGTACGCCCGACTCGATGTGATCTAGGGCCGCCCGGCGGCCCACTAACAATAAAACCAACGGGAGAGTTCCATGGATCGTCGTAAATTCGTCTCCGCGCTGGGCCTCGGCCTGGGCGCCGCGGCGCTGGCCGGTTGCGGCCAGAACGAAAGCGAGAACAAGCCGGCCGCCGGCGGCGACAACGCCCCGGCCAAAGCCGCCGATAACGAAGTCCGCGAGTGGAAGCTGGTCACCGCCTGGCCGAAGAATTATCCGGGCCTGGGCACCGGCGCCAACCGCTTCGCGGAACGGGTCACCGCCATGTCCGGCGGCCGTCTGACCATCAAGGTGCACGGCGCCGGCGAGCTGGTGCCGGCCATGGGCGTATTCGACGCGGTGCGCGACGGCAGCGCCGAGATGGGCCACTCCGCCTCCTACTACTGGAAAGGCAAGCATCCGGCCACGCCGTTCTTCACCGCGGTGCCGTTCGGCCTCACCGCCCAGGAGCTCAACAGCTGGGTCAACTTCGGCGGCGGCCAGGAGCTGTGGGACGAGTTGTACGGCGAGTTCGGCCTCAAGCCGCTGCCGTGCGGTAACAGCGGCACCCAGATGGCCGGCTGGTTCCGTAAGGAGATCAACAGCCTGGAAGACATCAAAGGGCTCAAGATCCGCGCCCCCGGCCTGGCCGGCGAAGTGATGCAGCGCATCGGCGCCACCCCGGTGCAGATGCCCGGCGGTGAGGTGTTCACCTCCATGCAGACCGGCGCCCTGGACGCCGCCGACTGGGTCGGCCCCTATAACGACCTGACCTTCGGCCTGCACAAAGTGGCCAAGTACTACTACTACCCCGGTTGGCAGGAACCCGGCGCCATGCTGGAGATGATGATCAACAAGGAGAAGTGGGACGCGCTGCCGGAAGATTTGCAGGCCATCGTCAAGAACGCCGCCGAAGCCGAAAACCAGCACATCTACGACGAGTTCACCGCGCGCAACGCGGAAGCGCTCAAGCAGTTGGTGAACGAGCACGGCGTCGAGCTGCGCCGGCTGCCGGACGAGGTGCTTGAGGCGCTGGAAAAAACCAGCCAGGAGGCGGTGGAGGATCTGGTCGCCGGCAACGACCAGGCGCGGCGGATTTATGAGTCCTATCGCGACTTCCGGGATTCGGTGATGCCGTACATCGCGGTGGCCGAGCAGTCCGCGCTTAACGTCCGTTCCACGGTGTTGGGCCAGAAGGCGCCGTAAGGCGCCCTTCGGCGTTTCAGTCCCGGGGCACCGAGCGGGTGCGGCCGTTCTCGTCGATGGCGACGAACGTGAAGTGCCCCTCGGTGACCTTCGCCAGACCGCCCTCATCCTCGACGATCCACACTTCCACCAGAATCTGCATGGAGCTGCGGCCGATGTCCTGCATCCGCGTGTAGCAGCTCACCACCGCGCCCACCGGCACCGGCCGCAGAAACGCCATGGAGTCGATCGCCACCGTGGCGACCCGGCCCTTGGCGCGCGCCCGCGCGGTCACCGCGCCGGCCAGGTCCATCTGCGATACCAGCCAGCCGCCGAAAATATCCCCGTTCCAGTTGGCGTTCTCGGGCATGGCGATGGTTTGCAGGGCCAGCGTGCCCTGCGGTTGGGGAATGTCGTCGTTGGTCATGTCTTGTTATCCATATAAAAGCCCCGGCAACCAGGTGGCCAGTTCCGGGAACAGCGCCAGGATGCCGAGCATCGTCAATTGAATCAGGATGAAGGGTATCACGCCTTTATAGATCTGCGAGGTGCGCACTTCCGGCGGCGCCACGCCGCGCAGATAGAACAGCGCGAAGCCGAACGGCGGCGTCAGGAACGAGGTCTGCAGGTTGAGCGCGATCATCACCCCCAGCCACACCGGGTCCACGCCCATGGACAGCAGCACCGGCCCCACGATCGGCACCACCACGAAGGTGATTTCCATAAAGTCGAGGATAAAGCCGAGCAGAAACACGATCAGCATCACCACCAGGGTGGCGCCCAGCACGCCGCCGGGCAGGGCGTCGAACAGGTGCTCCACGGTCTCGTCGCCGCCGAACGCGCGGAACACCAGCGAAAACAGGCTGGCGCCGATCAGAATCATGAACACCATGGCGGTGACGCGGGTGGTGCTGCGCACCGTTTCGCGCAGGATGTGCCGGTCCAGATGGCGGCCGAACGCGGCCAGCAGCAGGGCGCCGAAGGCGCCCACGCCGGCCGCTTCCGTGGGCGTGGCCAGGCCGGTGAGAATGGAGCCCAGCACCGCGGTGATCAGCAGCAGCGGCGCCACCAGCCCGCCCAGCAGGGACACCGCCTCCGCGCCGCCTTCGATGTTGGCGTCTTCCCGTTTCATGGCCGGCGCCTGCTCCGGCCGCAGGGTGCTGATCACCACCACGTAGAGCAGGTACATGCCGACCAGAATCAGGCCCGGTACCAGCGCGCCCACGAACAGATCCCCCACCGACACCGTGTCCAGCGACCACAGGCCCTGGCGTAACTGGGCTTCCTGGTAGGCGGTGGACAGCACGTCGCCGAGCAACACCAGGGCAATGGAGGGCGGAATGATCTGCCCCAGGGTGCCGGTGGCGCAGATCAGGCCGGTGGCCAGGCCCGGGTTATAGCCGTGGCGCAACATGGTGGGCAGCGACAGCAGCCCCATGGTCACCACGGTGGCGCCGACGATGCCGGTGCTGGCGGCCAGCAGCGCACCCACCAGCACGATGGCCAGGCCCAGGCCGCCGGGGAACACCGCCAGCAGGCGCCCCATGCTGGCCAGCAGGCGCTCGGCGACCCGGGATTTCTCCAGCATCACGCCCATGAATACGAACAGCGGCACCGCCATCAGGCTGGTGTTCTCGATGATGCCGAACAGTCGCCCGGGCAGGAACGTCAGGTCGGTCATGCTCAGGCTGCCGCCGAGCAGGCCGCCGGCGGCGAATATCAGCGCCACGCCGCCCAGGCAGAACGCCACCGGGTAGCCGCTCAGCAGGGTCACGCCCACGGCCACGAACATCAGCAGGGGGATCAGCTCCATGCGTCCCCCTCGTCCTCAAGATCCTCTTGCGGCGGGGTGGCGCCGGCCAGCGTCAGGCCGTGGCGGATCAGCTCCGCCACCGCCTGCAGGGTCAGCAGCGCCGGTAGCGCCAGCAGCAGGCTCTTGAGCAGGAACACCAGCGGCAGGCCGCCGTTGTCGGACTTTTCCAGGCCGGCCCAGCTGCGCAGCACGTACTGAAAGCTCAGCCCGAAAATCGCCGCGCACACCGGCAGCAGCAGGAACAGCGTCCCCAGCACATTGACCAGCGCCCGCTTGCGGGGGCTGAAATGCTGGTAAAACACGTCCACCCGCACATGCTCGTCCAGGGCCAGGGCGTAGGCGGCGCCCAGCATGAACAGAGAGCCGTGCAAATAAATGAGGCTCTCCTGAAGGGCGATACTGCCGATGCCGAACCCGTAGCGCAGCACCACCACCAGCACCATCAGCAGCACCATGGCCAGGGAAAACCAGGCGCACAGATGCCCCACGCCGCAGGTGAAGGCGGTCAGGCGCTGTTGCCAGCGTTTCAGGAGCTGCAGGCGTTGTCGGGTCAAAATAGCCTCGCCGGGGGTGTCCGATGCGGCGCGATTATACGGGTGATGGGCGCCGGGGTCAGCAAAACCGGGCCCCCGGGCGTCCCGGGCGCCGTGGTGCGGGTGCGCAAAGAGTCCGGTTTATGTAATGTTGCTGTCACATATCGCCTCTAGCATGCGTCATGCCTGAAGAGAAGAAGCCGGGTTGAGACCAACGCCGGCGCCATGCAACCAGGAGGCTAACAGTGAAATTTCAAATGAAAGCGACTCTCGTCGGCGCCGCCGCCGCCGTGGCCCTCGCCAGCGCCCCGGCCACCGCGATCGCCCGTGACACCATTTCCATCGTGGGTTCCTCCACGGTATACCCGTTCGCCACCACCGTGGCCGAGCGCTTCGGTCGTAGCGGCAACCCGACGCCGAAGATCGAATCCACCGGTTCCGGCGGCGGCCTGAAGCTGTTCTGCCAGGGCATCGGCACCGAGAACCCGGACATCACCAACGCGTCCCGCCGGATGAAGGCGTCCGAGTTCGAGATGTGCCAGAAGAACGGCGTTAAAGTGATCACCGAAGTCGTGGTCGGCTATGACGGCATCGTTATCGCCAACTCCGTGGAAGGCGAGAAGGTCGACCTGTCCAAGCGCGACATCTTCCTGGCGCTGGGCAAGGAAGTGCCGGATCCGAAGGGCGGCGAGAAGCTGGTGCCCAACCCGTACAAGACCTGGAACGAAGTGAACTCGGACCTGCCGAACACCAAAATCGAAGTGCTGGGCCCGCCGCCCACCTCCGGTACCCGTGACGCGTTCAACGAGCTGGCCATCGAAGGCGGTTGCAAAACCTTCGACTGGATCGCCGCCATCAAGAAAGAAGACAAGTCCAAGTACAAGTCCATCTGCCGCAGCATCCGTGAAGACGGCGCCTACGTGGAAGCCGGCGAGAACGATAACCTGATCGTGCAGAAGCTGGGTTCCAACCCGCAGGCGCTGGGCGTATTCGGCTACTCCTTCCTGGATCAGAACCGTGGCAAGGTACAGGCCGCCACCATCGAAGGCGTTGAGCCGCAGATGGAAACCATCGCCAGCGGCGATTACCCGGTATCCCGCTCCCTGTTCTTCTACGTGAAGAAAGCGCACGTGGGCGTGGTACCCGGCATCGAAGGCTACATCAAGGAATTCACCAGCGAACGCGCCTGGGGCCCGGACGGCTACCTGGTCGACAAAGGTATGATTCCGCTGCCGGACGACATGCGCGCCAAGATGGCCAAGCAGGCACAAAGCCTGAAGAGCATGACCGGTAAGGAACTGTAAGACAGGACGTGGGCTTACGCAGGGACGCGTAACGAACCAAGCCCGGTGACGCTGAGTCACCGGGCTTTCTTCGCCCCGGCGGGGCGCGGATAAACCCGGTTTTTTCTCTCAAACCTCAGGTTTGCGCGAGAAAATCATCCACTCGGAGTTGTTGGCATGCAAACAGGCAACCTGTTGTTGCTGCTGGTCGCCATGGTGGCGGCGGCCTACTACATAGGCTGGCAAAAATCCCTGGCCCAGGCGCGGCCTTTGGGGGGAATACGCCACCTTGAGTCGCTGCCCTTCTACTACGCGATGCGGGCGGCACTGTGGTGCGCGATCCCGGCGCTGGTGGTACTGGGCACCTGGCTGATCTTCGACGACGCCATTATCCAAAGCACGGTGATGCTGAGTCTGCCGGAGGACGTCCGTCCGGCCACCGAAGGCGGTCGGGGCCTGCTGCTCAGCCAGATTCAGAACGTCGCCAGCGGCGCCCTGGCGGCGGATTCGGTGCGCCCCGAGATCGCCGGCGCCGCCGAGTTGCTGCGCGGGCTGCGCGGCACCAACACCATGGCGCTGACGGTGGTCTTTATCGTCGTCGCCATGCTCGGCGGCGCCTGGGGCTGGCTGAAGATCGCGCCGCAACTGCGCGCCCGCCAGCAGGTGGAAAAGATCCTGCGGGTGCTGTTCATGCTGTGCGCGCTGGTGGCGATCATGACCACCGTCGGCATTGTCATGTCGGTGCTGTTCGAGTCGATCCGTTTCTTCGGTCAGGTGTCGCCGGTGGACTTCCTGTTCGGCACCCAGTGGAGCCCGCAGACCGCTCTGCGCGCCGACCAGGTGGCCTCCGAAGGCGCCTTCGGCGCCATCCCGCTGTTCATGGGCACGCTGCTGATCTCGGCCATCGCGCTGCTGGTGGCGGTGCCGGTGGGCCTGATGTCGGCCATCTACCTGGCCGAATACGCCCACGCCAAGGTGCGCGCCGTGGCCAAGCCGTTGCTGGAGATCCTCGCCGGTGTGCCGACCGTGGTCTACGGCTTCTTCGCCGCCCTGACCGTGGCGCCGTTCATCCGTGACGTGGGTGAAAGCATCGGGCTGGACGTGGCCTCCGAATCCGCGCTGGCCGCCGGTCTGGTGATGGGCGTGATGATTATTCCCTTCGTCTCCTCGATTTCCGATGACGTGATTACCGCCGTGCCCCAGGTGATGCGTGACGGCTCCCTGGGTTTGGGTGCCACCAAGTCCGAGACCATTCGCAAGGTGGTCTTCCCGGCCGCGCTGCCGGGCATCATGGGCGGCATTCTGCTGGCCGCGTCCCGCGCCATCGGCGAAACCATGATCGTGGTGATGGCGGCGGGCCTTGCCGCCAACCTGACGGTGAACCCGCTGGAAGCGGTCACCACCGTTACCGTGCAGATCGTCACCCTGCTTACCGGTGACCAGGAGTTTGACAGCGCCAAGACGCTGGCCGCCTTCGCGCTCGGTCTGATGCTGTTCATTACCACCCTGGTGCTCAATGTGGTCGCGCTGCACATCGTCAAGAAATACCGGGAGCAGTACGAATGAACCGACTGACAATCCACCGGGAGGCGGCGTAATGAGCGAGACCACGGCGAAAGTACGTAAAAGCCTGGCGCGGCGTTATCGGCAGGAGAAGCGTTTCCAGGCTTACGGCATTCTGTCCATCGGTGTCGGCCTGCTGGCGCTGCTGATTCTGTTCACCGACATTATCGGCAAGGGCCACAGCGCTTTCTTCGAGCACTACATCCAGCTGGAAATCAGCCTCGACCGGGACGTGCTCGGCGTGGATGACGCCAGCGACGACGAGCAGCTCAATTACGCCAATTTCGGTGGCGTCATCAAGGAAGCGCTGCGCGAGCGCTTTCCCGGTGTCGACGACCGTCAGCAGCAACGCCAGCTCTATGCCCTGGTGAGCAGCGGCGCCAGCTACAACCTGCGCGACGAGCTGAAAGCCGACCCCAGCCTGCTGGGTGGCACCCGCAACCTCTGGTTGCTGGCCGACGACGACGTCGACCTGTATCTGAAAACGTCCGAGAAAAAGCGGCCCGAGGCCCGTCTCGGCGATCAGCAGAAGCAGTGGATCGAAGATCTGGAAGCGGCCGGTGATACGGAAAAGCGTTTCAACGCCTCGTTCTTCTCCCACGGTGATTCCCGCGAGCCGGAGCTGGCCGGTATCGGCAGCGCCATTGTCGGCTCCTTCTTCACCATGCTCGTCACGCTCTGCCTGTCCTTCCCGATCGGCGTGGCGGCGGCGATCTATCTGGAAGAGTTCGCGCCGCGCAATAAATTCACCGATTTCATCGAGGTGAACATCAACAACCTGGCGGCGGTGCCGTCGATTATCTTCGGTCTGCTGGGTCTGGCGATCTTTATCAATCTGTTCGGGTTGCCCCGTTCGGTGCCGCTGCTGGGCGGTCTGGTGCTGACGCTGATGACGCTGCCGACCATCATTATCACCAGCCGCGCCGCGATCAAGACCGTGCCGCCCTCAGTGCGCGAAGGGGCCCTGGCCCTGGGCGCGTCGAAGATGCAGGTGGTGCTGCACCATGTGCTGCCGCTGGCGCTGCCGGGCATGCTGACCGGCTCGATCATCGGCATGGCCCAGGCACTGGGTGAAACCGCGCCGCTGCTGTTGATCGGCATGGTCGCCTTTATCGTCGACATTCCCGGTGGCCCCACTGACCCGGCCACGGTATTGCCGGTGCAGATTTATCTGTGGGCGGACAGCCCCGAGCAGTCCTTCGTGGCCATGACATCGGCGGCGATCATGGTCCTGCTCGCCTTCCTGATCACCATGAACACGCTGGCGGTGGTACTGCGCAAGCGCCTTGAGCGCCGTTGGTAAGGAGAGGAACATGGATACCGCACGAGAACTGGACAACCGCAACCGCGCCGATGATGATGCGGCGAAGCCCTTGATCGACGTGGAAGAAAGGTCAATGCAGGATACTCCCTACCCGGAAAAAACCGTGGGTAAGCCGTTCGTGGACGCGCCCAAGATGAAGCTGCGCCACGTGAACGTGTTTTACGCCGACAATCAGGCGATCCATGACGTCAGCCTGGATATCGGCAAGAACGAAGTGATTTCCCTGATCGGTCCTTCCGGTTGCGGTAAATCCACCTTCCTGCGGTCGCTTAACCGCATGAACGACACCATTGATATCTGCCGGGTGAAAGGCGAGCTGCACCTGGACGATCAGGACCTCTACGACCCCAAGCTGGACGTGGTGGAACTGCGCGCCCGGGTCGGCATGGTGTTCCAGAAGCCCAACCCGTTCCCCAAGTCGATCTACGACAACGTGGCCTACGGCCCGCGGCTGCACGGTCTGGCGGACAAAAAATACGATCTTGATGAAATCGTCGAGAACAGCCTGCGCAGCGCCGGCCTCTGGAACGAGGTGAAGGACCGTCTGCACTCTTCCGGCACCGGCCTCTCCGGTGGCCAGCAGCAGCGTCTGTGTATCGCCCGCACCATCGCGGTGAGCCCGGAAGTGGTGCTGATGGACGAGCCCTGTTCGGCGCTGGACCCGATCGCCACCGCCAAGATCGAAGAGCTGATCGACGAGCTCTCCGAGTCCTACACCATCGCCATCGTCACCCACTCCATGCAGCAGGCCGCGCGCGTGTCCCACCGCACCGCCTACTTCCACCTGGGGCGGCTGATCGAGGTCAACGACACCGAAACCGTATTCACCAAGCCGGAGCACGAGCTCACGGAAGCCTACATCACCGGCCGCTTCGGCTAAGGCCAACGGGTCCAAGGAGAGACAATATGGATCGCATGCATTTTGGTCAGCACAGCTCCTCGCAATTCAACGAGGCGCTGGAATCCATCCGCAACCATCTGATGGAGATGGGCGGCCTGGTGGAAAAACAGGTAGTGGACGCGCTGGAAGCGCTGCTGCACGCCGACTCCGCCCTGGCGGAAAAAGTGCTTACCACGGAAGACCGGGTCGACGACCTGGAAATCCAGATCGACGAAGAGTGCGCCCGCGTACTGGCGCTGCGCCAGCCGGCGGCCTCGGACCTGCGGCTGATCATCGCCGTGTCCAAGGCGGTGTCGGACCTGGAGCGCATCGGCGACGAGTCCGCCAAGATCGCCGCCATGGCGCTGCAACTGGCCGAGGACGGTGAATCACCGCGCGGCTACGTGGAAGTCCGGCACATCGGCAACCACGTGCGCAACATGCTGCGCGACGCCCTCGACGCCTTCGCCCGCTTCGACGCCGACAAGGCCGTGGAAGTGGCCGCCGAGGACAGCGAAGTGGACCTGGAGTACCGCTCCGCCATGCGCGCCCTGGTGACCTTCATGATGGAAGACCCGCGCGCCATCTCCCGGGTGCTCAACATCATCTGGTCCCTGCGCGCCCTGGAGCGCATCGGCGACCACGCCCGCAACATCGGCGAGCAGGTGATCTTCCTGGTCAAAGGCACCGACGTGCGCCACATCTCCATCGACGAAATGGAAAAAGAAGTCCGCAAAAAGGACTAACCCCTGTCCGGGCCCGCGATGAATGCGGGCCTTGTGGAAGCGTCCTGTAGGAGCGGCCTGTGGGAGCGGGCCCCGCCCGCGAAAGGGCGGCTACGCCGCCCGGCAGGATCCCAGAGACCTTGATAAAGACGTTTGTTTCCTCCAATATATCCGTAATTCCGAATATACGAATATAGGCAAGCCACCCATGGCCACCACCCTCTCCGCCACCAAACTCTGCAAATGCCTCGGCGACGACCTGCGCCTGAGCCTGGTCTGCCTGATGGACGTGCAGCGCGAGATCTGCGTCTGCGATCTGGTGGACGCGCTGGACGCCCCCCAGTCCACCATTTCCCGGCATCTGGCTCAGCTTCGCCAGTGCGAACTGGTGGTGGCGCGCCGGCAGGGCACCTGGATGCATTACCGCCTTAACCCCGAGTTACCGGAGTGGGCACTCACTGTCATCGAAACCCTGGCCGAGCCGGCCCGGACACAACTGGGCCTGCGCACACCGGCGCCGGTCTGCTGTTAATGGAGACTCCCATGGAACTGCCCCTGAACGTGCTGTTTCTGTGTACCGGCAACTCCTGCCGGTCGATTCTCGGCGAAGCGCTCGCCAACCACCTCGGCGAAGGCCGCATCCGCGCCCGCAGCGCCGGCAGCCAGCCCACCGGGCAGGTGCACCCGCGTGCCCTGGCGGTGCTGGAACGCCACGGCGTGCCGGTGGACCAGCCCGCCTCCAAGTCCATGGACGATCTGGAAGGCCAGCGCTTCGACGTGATCATTACGGTGTGCGACGCCGCCGCCGGCGAGGCCTGCCCGGTGTGGCTGTCCGAGGCCGCCAAGGTGCACTGGGGCATCCCCGATCCGGCCGGCGCCGAGGGCAGCGACGACGAAATCGACGCCGTCTTTGAGCGCACCTACCAGCGTCTGCGCCAGCGCCTGGAAAAGCTGGCGGCACTGGACCTCGCCGCCACCACGCCGCTCGGCCTGGTCGCCTCCATGCAGAAGATCCACCGCGAGCTGGGTCAGGAATAAAGGATCGCAATCGATGCCGTTTTTTGAGCGTTTTCTCAGCGTCTGGGTGGGGCTGGCGATCGTCGCCGGCGTCGCCCTCGGACTGGCGGTGCCGGGCCTGTTCCAGGCGGTGGCCGCCTTCGAGGTAGCCCATGTGAACCTGGCGGTGGCGGTGTTCATCTGGGTGATGATCTACCCGATGATGATCCAGATCGACTTCGCCGCCATGAAGCGCGTCGGCGACAAGCCCAAGGGCCTGCTGCTCACCCTGGTGGTGAACTGGCTGATCAAGCCGTTCACCATGGCGGCGCTGGGCTGGCTGTTCTTCAAGGTGCTGTTCGCCGACATGGTGGACCCGCAGACCGGCAGCGAGTACATCGCCGGCATGATCCTGCTGGGCGTGGCGCCGTGCACCGCCATGGTGTTCGTGTGGAGCCATCTCACCAAGGGCGACGCCAACTACACCCTGGTGCAGGTGTCGGTGAACGACGTCATCATGGTATTCGCCTTCGCCCCCATCGCCGCGCTGTTGCTGGGCGTCAGCGACATCACCGTGCCCTGGGACACCCTGGTGCTGTCCACCGTACTGTACGTACTGCTGCCGCTGGTGGCCGGGGCGCTCACCCGGCGCTGGCTGAGCGGTCGCGGCGGCGAAAAAGCGGTGGACGATTTCGTCCACACCCTCAAGCCGGTGAGCATCCTCGGTCTGTTGGCCACGGTGGTGCTGCTGTTCGGCTTCCAGGCGGAAACCATCCTCGCCAAGCCCCAGGCCATTGTGCTGATCGCCATTCCGCTGCTGATTCAGACCTACGGCATCTTCCTGGTCGCCTTCGTCGCCGCCCGCTGGCTGCGCCTGCCCCACAACGTGGCCGGTCCGGCCTGCCTGATCGGCACCTCCAACTTCTTCGAGCTGGCGGTGGCGGTGTCGATCAGCCTGTTCGGGCTGTCCTCCGGCGCCGCCCTCGCCACGGTGGTGGGCGTGCTGGTGGAGGTGCCGGTGATGTTGTCGCTGGTGGCCATCGTTAACCGTACCAAGCACTGGTTTGAGGACGGCGGTGAGCAGTGAACAGTTAAGAGTGAACAGTTAATAGTTAATAGCTAAAACCAACAGCGCTGAAGTTATCGCCATGACAGACCTTTTTAATCTCGACGACAACTGCTTCCAGGTTCCCGGCGTTGACCGCGTGTTCCAGGATCAGCCGTCCACTCACAAACCCCGGATTCTGTTGCTTTACGGGTCCCTGCGGGCGCGCTCGTTCAGCCGTCTGGCGGTGGAGGAGGCGGCACGCCTGTTGGAGGCCATGGGCGCCGAAACGCGGATTTTCGACCCGCGCGGGCTGCCGCTGCCGGACGCCGAGCCGGCGGAGCACCCCAAGGTCCAGGAACTGCGCGAGCTGGCGCAGTGGTCCGAAGGCATGGTGTGGTGCTCGCCGGAGCGCCACGGCGCCATGACCGGCATCATGAAGGCGCAGATCGACTGGATTCCGCTGGCGCTGGGCGGCGTGCGCCCGACCCAGGGCAAAACCCTGGCGGTGATGCAGGTGAGCGGCGGCTCGCAGTCGTTCAACACCGTCAATCACCTGCGCGTGCTGGGCCGCTGGATGCGCATGGTGACCATCCCCAATCAGTCGTCGGTGCCCAAGGCGTTCCTGGAATTCGACGACAACGACCGCATGAAGCCGTCCCCCTACTATGATCGTATAGTCGACGTCATGGAGGAGCTGGTGAAATTCACCCTGCTGGTCCGTGATCGCAGCGACTACCTCACCGATCGATACTCCGAACGCAAGGAGAGCGCGGAAGAGGTGTCCCGCCGGGTCAATCAGCGCACCATGTAAGCCCGTACCTGGCCAAAAGGGGAAGCCATGCCCGCCGAAACCCTGTCCCGCTTCCCCCTGGCGGTGATTGTCGCCGCCCAGTTTCTGGGCACCTCGCTGTGGTTCAGCGTTAACGGCGTGGGGCTGTCCCTGGGCCAGGAACTGGGGCTCACCGAGACCGACCTGGGGCGCCTCACCATCGCCACCCAGGCGGGCTTTATCCTCGGCACCCTGGCGCTGGCGGCCACCGGCCTGGCCGACCGCTTCCGCGCCAGCCGGGTGTTCGCGGTGGCGGCGGTCCTGGGCGCGCTGGTTAACGGCGCCTTCGTGCTGGTGGCCTGGCAGCCGTCGGCGGCGCTGGTGATGCGCTTCGCCACCGGGCTCTGTCTGGCCGGTGTTTACCCCCTGGGCATGAAGCTGGTGATCAGCTGGACACCGCGTCACACCGGCGCCGCCCTGGCCTGGCTGGTGGGCATGCTGACCCTGGGCACGGCCGTGCCGCATCTGTTGCGCGGCGCCACCCTGGGCCTGTCCTGGCAGTGGCCGCTGCTCACCGCCTCGCTGCTGGCGCTGGTGGCGGCGTGGCTGATCCGCGCCCTGGGCGACGGCCCCCATCTGCCGCCGCCCGGCCGGAAGAAGCCGCTGCGGGAAGGCTTCGCCGCCTTCGCCAGTGGCGATTTCCGCGCCGCCGCCCTGGGCTACTTCGGCCACTGCTGGGAGCTCTATGCGTTCTGGACGCTGACACCGCTGCTGGTGGCCCGGGAGCTGCAGCGCCTGGGCGCCGATCAGGCGCTGGTGCCGTGGCTGGCGTTCCTGGTGATCGCTTTGGGGCTGGTGGGCTGTGTTTATGGCGGTCGTGTCAGCCGCGGGCGCGGCAGCCTGTGGGTGGCGAGGGCGGCGCTGGCCGTATCCGGCCTGCTGTGCCTGGTCTATCCGCTGCTGGGAAGTCTGTCCCCTTTTCTACTGCTGGCGCTGTTGCTGCTGTGGGGCTTCACGGTGATCGCCGATTCGCCGCAGCTTTCCGCCCTGGCCGCCGCCACCGCGCCCCGGGACCGGGTCGGCTCGACCCTGGCGGTGATGAACGCCATCGGCTTCGCGCTCACCATTCCGGCGATCTTCCTGGTCTCTGAGTTCTGGTCGGCGCTGGATCTGCGCGTCGCCTGGCTGCTGTTGCCGGGGCCGGTGGTGGGGCTGTTCTACCTGTGCCGGGCGCGGCTATAGCTGGGATTCCAGCGCCACCGCCACACTTTCCCCGTCGTCCCCCAGCCACAGCTGCCCGTCCTGGATCATGGCGTTCAGGCGCATCTGGCGGTGGGCCAGGGACGCCAGCGCCGCTTCGGTTTCCGGCATCACGCGCAGCACGGTGAGGTTGTCGAAACGGTCCAGCTTGCGGCCCAGGGCCTCGCGCCAGGCCAGCGGCGCCTGGCGGCCGTAGGTGTAGACCACCACGGCATCGGCCAGGCCGCAGGCCTTGCGCAGCCGCTTCTCATCCGGCATGCCCAGCTCGATCCACTCTTCCAGGGTGCCGTTGGGGTGGTGCCGCCACAGATCCGGCTCGTCGGTGGACGACAGGCCCCGGGTGAAGCTCAGGTCCTCGTGGGCGTGGCGGGCGAAGGCCATCAGCCGCAGCATCATGCGCGCCTCGGTTTCCGAGGGGTGCAGCGCCACCGTCAGGTTATGGGTGGCGTAGTAATCCCGGTCCATATCCGAAACGGTGAGCTCGGCTTTGTAGATGGTGGCGGTAAGGGCCATGGCATAGCTCGCTGTGATTCGCGGTCAGATCAACGCCCAGACGCCGAAGGCGATGAACAGCGCCGCGCTGATCCGGTGGGCCCAGGTCTCGAAACGCTCGCCGGCGAGGCGGTGGGCCACCCAGATCACCGGCAGGTTGGCGGCGATCATACCCGCTGTGGTGCCGAGAAGCACCGGCCAGAACTCCTGAAAGCGCACCGCCAGGGCCACGGTGGCCACCTGGGTCTTGTCGCCGATCTCGGCGATGAAGAACAGGATCAGGCTGGTGAGGAAGGGGCCGAAGCGGACACTCTCGTCCACGCCCTCGTCCTTGTCCGGGATCAGCATCCACAGGCCCAGGGCGATAAAACTGCCGCCCAGAATCCAGGTCAGCCAGTCCGCCGGAATGGCATCGGCCAGCCAGTCGCCGAACCAGACACTGAGGCCGTGGTTGATCAGCGTGGCGACCACCACGCCGGCGAGGATCGGCCAGGGCTTGCGGAACCGGCACACCAGCGCCAGCGACAGTAACTGGGTTTTATCGCCGATTTCGCCCAGGGCGACCAGCAGCGTGGAAGAGACAAAAGCGTCCAACGGAAAACCTTACAGGGGCGGGACCGAACGATTACCAGAGACACTGCCCACCGATCCCGCCCCCGCGGAATGCAGACAATGTCTCAGGTCTCGTCGATCCATCCGCCGATGCGGCGGAGGACACGGCCACCATGCGCATTGAGGCGCAAATATGTTGACGACCGTCCAGGGTGGGAACCCGGGTGACTACTCCCCCAAGACGGCGGAAACCTTAGCCGCGGCAGGGATTTAAATCAAGCGCCGAACAGCCAGCCGCTGATCAGCCGCCCCGGTGCCAGGGCACCCAGCCCGGCGCCCACCAGCCCCAGATAGGCGCCCACCAGGAAATTACGGTGCGTATCCAGGCGCCGGCGGCGCACCGCCAGCATCGAGATCACCAGGCACACCAGGGTCCACACGGACAGCAGATGTATCACGCTGAACGGCCCCAGCAGCGCCAGGCCGCCGCTCAGCCAGAACGACGACACCGCCGTGACCACCATGGCCAGCACCCACGACCAGCCGAGCCAGCGGTGCCGCCGCGACCCCTTCGCGGACAGCAACTGCACGACACCGAAGACCAGCGCCCAGAGCGCCGCGACGAGATGAATCCAGACCGCCACCATCACTTTTCTCCCCCGGCGGGCTGGGCCCGTACCGGCTTAATGTGTATGCTGTGAACATAAGATAGAAAAGGATGTGTACAGTGTCAACATCAAACAAGGACCCCTCTCCGGACCGCTACCACCACGGTGATCTGCGCCGGGCCCTGGTGGACGAGGCCCTGGTGCTGCTGGCGGAAAGCGGCGACGGCGGCTTCAGCCTGCGCGAGCTGGCCCGCCGGGTGGGCGTCACCGCCAACGCCAGCTACCGCCATTTCGCCAACAAGGACGCGCTGCTGCAGGCGCTGGCGTCGGAGGGGTTCCGGCGCCTCAGCGCCGCCCAGCGCGAGGCCGAAGCGCGGGCGGAGGGCGACGAAAAACTGCTGGCCGGGGGGCGCAGCTATATTCGCTTCGCCCACGCCAACCCGGCGCTGTTCCGCTTGATGTTCAGCGTGATTCCGCCGCACCGCCGCGAAGACGAGCTGCGCGAGGCCTCGCGGGCGGCGTTCGAGACCCTGCGCCAGGCGGTGTCGCGTGGCTGGCCCGGCGGCGAGCCGGACCCGGACAGCGTGACCCGGGCGGCGCTGCGCGCCTGGGCGCTGGTGCACGGGTTGGGGCAGTTGCTGCTGGACGGTCAGCTGGACTGGCTGGAGGAGGACCCGCTGGGGCTGGCGGAGGCGGTGCTGGCGGACACCGTCTAGCGCTATACTGCCGGCCCGCGCCAGGCCCACGTCAGGAGAGCCCATGAGCGACGACCGCTTTCTCGATATCGAAACCAAACTGGCCTACCAGGAAGACCTGGTGGCCAGCCTCAATCAGATCGTCAGTGACCAGCAGCGCAAGCTCGACGAGCTGGAAGCCGCCTACCGCAAACTGGTGGACCGGGTGGTGGAGCAGAGCGAGGAGCTCGCCGCCCTGCGCATCGAGGACGCCCCGCCGCCGCACTATTAAAACGCCGGCGGACGGTCAGCCGCTGGCCAGGGCGGTGGGCTTGCTGACCAGCCGGCTGGCGGGGAAATGGCAGGTGAAGTTGCTGCCGCTGCCGAGCTCGCTTTTGATCTCCAGCTTGCCGTTATGGCGGATCATCACGTGCTTGACGATGGCCAGCCCCAGGCCGGTGCCGCCGGTCTGGGTGACGCGGCTGTTGTCCGGGCGGTAAAAGCGCTCGGTGAGGCGGGGGATGTGCGCCGGGTCGATGCCGATGCCGTTGTCGCGCACCGAAAGGTGGGCGCCGTCGGCGTCCTGCCACCAGTGAATGCGGATCACGCCGTGGGCGGGGGTGTACTTCACCGCGTTGACGATCAGGTTGCCGAAGGCGCTTTCCAGCTCCGCCGGGTTGGCGATCAGACGGGCGTTTTCCGGCACGTCCAGCTCGATGGTCTGCTGCTTCTCCGGCGCCAGCGCCAGGGCGCTTTCGCGCATGCGCTGCAGCATGCCGTGCACCGCCACCGCCTGTTGCAGGTTGTCCGCCTCGGTGTTCTCCAGCCGTGACAGCAGCAACAGGTCCTGCACCAGCGCCTCCATGCGCTGGCTCTGGGCGTCCATTTGCGTCAGCGCCCGGCGCAGCCGGGTCTGCTCCTCGGGCACCGTGTCGAGCAGCGTTTCCAGGTAGCCCTTGAGCACCGTGAGCGGCGTTTTCAGCTCATGGCTGACGTTGGCCACGAAATCCTTGCGCATCTGTTCCAGGTGGTGAATGCGGGTCACGTCCCGGGCCAGAATCAGCTGGTCGCCGACGCCGAACTCGGTGATGCGCAATTGCAGGATGCGGTTGTCGTCCACCGGCGAGGGGATCTCCAGCGGTTCGCGGAAATCGCCCTGGGTCAGGTAGTCGGTGAAACGCGGATGGCGGATCAGGTTGGTGAGCGGCTGGCCCAGGTCCTTGTCGGCGCGGAAGCCCAGATGCCGGCCGGCGGCGTGGTTCCAGTATTCCAGGTAGCCGTGCTGGTCGATCAGCACCACCACGTCCTCCAGGGCGTTCACCGACTGCTGGGCGCGCACGATGATGCTCTGCAGGTTGTCCTGGGCGCGCCGTTCTTTCTGGAAAAGGTGCTCCAGGCGGGTGTAGAACTCACCCCAGAGGCCGACGCTGTCCGGCGGTTCGGTGTGCTCCTCGCGCACCAGCCAGGCGTACAGGGCGAACAGCTGCCGGGTGCTCCAGATGATATACAGCGACAGGCCCGCCACCAGCGGCCAGATGCTGCGCAGGGCCAGACAAACCGCCACGGACACCGCCACCAGGATGACGATGCGGTTCACTTCCTTGCCGAGACTGGCTTTCATGCCCGCCGGATCTTTCATTCACCGCCCTTCCGGCTCCGTTGGTCCGCGTCGCGGACCCGATCATTATGACGCCTGACTGGACTTCACCGAGAACCGGTAACCGGTCCCGCGCACCGTCTGGATGAAACCATCGAACCCGTGCGGCGACAACGCCTTGCGCAGGCGCCGGATGTGCACGTCGATGGTACGGTCTTCCACGTAGACGTTGGCGCCCCACACCTGGTCCAGCAACTGGGTGCGCGAGTAGGCCCGCTCCTGGTGGCTCATAAAGAACTCCAGCAGGCGGTATTCCGTGGGGCCCATGTCCACCGGGTCGCCGTTGGCGCTGATCCGGTGGCTCACCGGGTCCAGGCACAGGCCTTCCACGTCGATGGCTTTCTCCGCCGCCACCACCGAGGTGCGGCGCAGCACCGCCTTGATGCGCGAGATCAGCTCGCGGGTGGAAAACGGCTTGGTGATGTAGTCGTCGGCGCCCACGTCCAGGCCCTGGATCTTGTTGTCCTCTTCGCTCTTCGCCGTAAGCATGATGATCGGCACTTCGGCGGTGGCGTCCTCGCGCTTGAGGCGCCGGGCCAGCTCAATACCGCTCACCGACGGCAACATCCAGTCCAGCAGCACCAGGTCCGGTCGCTCGTCGACAATGTACTCGTGGGCGCGCTGGGCGTTGTCCGCCTCCAGCACGTCGAAATCCGCCAGCTCCAGCGCCACCGCCACCATTTCGCGGATCGCGGGTTCGTCGTCAACAATCAGAATTCGATTACGGGACATGGCTTATTCTCAGGGGTTGCCCATTTAAGTGCCCCTATTACATTGCCTTTTTATGACATGATGATGACAACTTTGCACGCTTCTCGCGGCGGCGGCGACCCCGCCGCCCGCGATCACGGGCCGGGCGCGGCCAGCAGGTATTGAAAATAAAGTCCCGCGAACACGCTGGCCCCGGCCCAGTGGTTGCTTAGAAAAGCGTGGAAGCAGGGCCAGGGCTCGCGGTAGCGGATGCGCCACTGCTGATGGGCGAAGCCCGCCGCCATGCCGGCCAGGCCCAGATACCAGGGCCAGGTGAAGCCCAGCCGCTGGCCGAGCACCCACAGCGCCACCAGGGTCAGCACCTGCAGCGCGCCGACCATCACCTTGTCCAGATCACCGAACAGGATGGCGGTGCTTTTAATGCCCACCTTGAGGTCGTCTTCCCGGTCGCACATGGCGTATTCGGTGTCGTAGGCCACGGTCCACAGCAGGTTGGTGGTGAACAGCAGCCAGGCGATTTCCGGCACGCTCTCGGTCTCGGCGGCGAACGCCATGGGAATCGCCCAGCTGAAGGCGGCGCCCAGGAACAGCTGCGGCAGATAGGTAAAGCGCTTGGTGAAGGGGTACAGCACCGCCAGCCCCAGGCCGCCGAACGACAGCACCAGGGTGAAACGGTTGAGGCACAGCACCAGGCCCAGCGCGATCAGCCCCAGGGCGGCGAACAGCATCAGCGCCTGGCGGGCGGACAGGGCGCCGGTGGCCAGCGGCCGGCCCCGGGTGCGCGTGACATGACCGTCGAAGTCGCGGTCGGCGAAATCGTTGATCACGCAGCCGGCGGCGCGCATCACGAACACCCCCAGCACGAAAATGACGATGTGTTTGAGGCTGGGTGTGCCGCCGCCGGCGATCCACAGCGCCCACAGGGTGGGCCACATCAGCAGCATGCTGCCGATCGGCCGGTCCAGGCGCATTAGCTGGATCCAGGGCCAGAGAGCGGGGTAGCGGTGTTCCACGAAAGCCAGCATAGGCGTCCTCAGCGATCCATGTCCTCGACCCGCCGCCACAGCGCGGGCAGGAAGTGCTCGGCCACCAGCAAGGGCCGGCCGCGCTTGATGAACCGGGATTGTCGCCCCCAGCAGGGCGTCTGGCCAGAGGGGGCGGCGCCGTGGCGCACCCAGACCCGGTCACGGCGCGCCATGGGCCGCCGGTACAGCTCGCTGCCCAGCGAGCGGCTGCCCATGTGCGCCAGGCCGCGGTTGGGTCCTCGCAAGCTGGCCAGCGGCAGCACGCTGCGCGCCTCCACCATCGGCTCCTCGTCCACCAGCAGGGTGACTTCCCGCACCAGGGCGCGGCCACGGCCGATGCGGCCCAGCAGCTGCTGCTCGGCGAGGGTGGGGCGAATAATGCGGTCTTCACGGGGTACCACCCGGAAGGCGCCGTACAGGCGCAGGCGGGCGGTCAGGGAGCCGGGGTCGGCCAGCCAGTCGCGCACCAGCGGCGGCAGGCTGAGCTGTTCCTGGGGACGCCAGCGGGCGTCGGCGCGCATTGCGGTATCGGGCATGGGGACTCGCTTTGCTCGCGCCCGGGGCGCGGGATCTCGAGCGCGCGACTATGGCCCATGAAGCGCGGATCGGCAAGACGTCGGCCGTCGGGCAACGCTACCATTATCCGCTGTCATTGATTTTTCACGCGCCCGTGGATACGTTAGCGGCCCCTGGAAGGGCCCGCGTACCGGGCCCGGCTTCCCCCGACCAGACGAGGTTCAGCATGAAAAAATGGGAATGCGTGGTTTGCGGCTTTATTTACGACGAGGAAGAAGGCCTGCCTGAAGAGGGCATCGAACCCGGCACCAAGTGGGACGACATTCCCGATGACTGGGTGTGCCCGGACTGCGGCGTCGGCAAAGAAGACTTCGAGATGGTGGAAATCTGAAACAGGACACTCCCATGAATCCAATCGTGATCATCGGCTCCGGCCTGGCCGGCTTCAACACGGTCAAGGAATTCCGCAAGCTGGATAAAGAGACGCCGGTGGTGGTGCTCACCGCCGACGACGGGCGTAATTACTCCAAGCCCATGCTCTCCACCGGCTTCACCAAGGAAAAAACCGCCGATGAGCTGGCCATGGCGACCCCCGAGCAGGTCGCCGAGCAGTTCAACGTGACGGTGCGCACCGGCGTCCACGTGGCCGGCATCGACACCGACAAACAGCGCGTGCTGCTGCCCGATGATCACCTGGATTACAGCAGCCTGGTGCTGGCCCTGGGCGCCGACACCTGGACGCCGCCGCTGGAAGGCGACGCCGTCGGCGAGGTGTTCTCGGTCAACGATCTGATGGATTACGGCCGTTTCCGCCAGGCCCTGGAGGGCAAGCGTGAGGTCACCATTCTCGGCGGCGGCCTGATCGGCTGCGAATTCGCCAACGACCTCTCCAACGGCGGCTTCCAGGTCAACCTGGTGGAGCCCATGGGCCGCTGCCTGCCCATGCTGCTGCCGGAGCCGGCTTCCGCCGCCGTCGGCCGCGGCCTGGAAGACCTGGGTGTGCGTTTCCACTTCGGCCCCCTGGCCAAGGCCGTGCACCACGGCAAGGACAACCCGGACAAGCTGGTCACCGAGCTCTCCGACGGCACCCACCTGGAATCCGACGTGGTGCTCGCCGCCATCGGCCTGCGCCCGCGCATCGGCATCGCCAAGGACGCCGGTTTGAAGACCAACCGGGGCATCGTCACCGACCAGAGCCTGCGCACCAGCGCCGACAACGTCTACGCCCTGGGCGACTGCGCCGAAGTGCAGGGCCATGTGCTGCCCTATGTGCTGCCGCTGATGGCGTCCGCCCGGGCGCTGGCCAAGACCCTGGCCGGCGAGCCGACCCCGGTGAGCTACGGCGTGATGCCGGTGACCATCAAGACGCCGGCCTGCCCGGTGGTGGTGTGCCCGGTGCCCGAAGAGCTGGAAGGCGACTGGGACACCGAGGAAGAGGGCAACACCGTCAAGGCCCTGTTCCGCGACCGCGACGGCAACCTGCGCGGCTACGCCCTCACCGGTGACGCGGTGAAGGAAAAAATGAAGCTCAATAAAGAGCTTCCGGCGCTGATGCCATGAAGTTCCGTCTGATCCTGATGGTCCTGGGCTGGCGACTCGCCTGGCTGGCCGGCCGCGACGAGGGCTTCCGCAAGCAGCTCGCGCACCGCGACGTGGTGATGCAGTGGCGCACCTTCAACGGCGGCGTGGCGCGCTGGTATCACTTCCAGCCGGACCGGGTGACCAGCCGCCGGGGCCTGCACCCGACGCCGTCCGTGACCCTCAATTTCAAGGACGCGGACTACGCGTTCCGCACCCTCAAGGCCTCCGGCAAGAACCAGATGGCGTTCATGGAAGGCATGCAGGCCGGCGACATCAAGGTGGAAGGCGACCCCGGCCACCTGATGTGGTTCATGACCCTGATGAAGTTCATTCTGCCCAAGCGCTGATCCGGTACCACACCCACCCCATCAGCACGCCGCGGCTGGCCATGAACAGATTCATGGCCAGCCACAGGCCGTGATTGCCCCAGCCGCTGGTCAGCCACCAGACCGGAAAGAACAGCGCCGTGGCCACCATCATGGTGTTGCGCATCTGCCGGGCCAGGGTGGCGCCCACGAACACGCCGTCCAGCCAGAAGCCGGCGCTGGCGGTGAGCGGCAGCAACAGCATCCAGGGCAGGTAGGTGGTGGCGGTGTCGCGCACCCCCGGCAGGTCGGTGAGCAGGCGGATCAGCGGGCCGCCGCCGGCGACGAAGGCCAGCAGCGCCGCCGCGGCGATGATCAGCGTCCACTTGCCGGTGCCGGCCACCGCCGCGTCCAGGGCGCGCCGGTCACGGCGGCCGGTGGCGTCGCCCACCAGGGCCTCGGCGGCGTTGGCGAAACCGTCCAGGGTATTGCTGAGCAGCAGCAGGAAGGTGATCAGCACCGCGTTGGCGGCCAGCACCGTGTCGCCGAGCCGCGCGCCCTGGGCGGTGAAGAAGAAAAACACCGTCAGCAGCGCCAGGCTGCGGATAAAAATATCCCGGTTCACCGCCAGCAGTTGCAGCATCGGCGCCACCTGTTTGAGCGCGCCCACCGGCAGCGCCCGCCAGGCGGCGCCGAAAATCTCCCGGCGCAGCCAGAACAGCCCGCCGGCCAGGCCCAGGTATTCGGACACCGCGCTGGCCACCGCCACGCCGCGCACATCGAAATGCCACACCTGCACCAGCAGCACATCCAGCAGCACATTGCTGGAGTGCATCAGAACGGTCATTTTCAGCGGCACGCCGGTGCGGTGCAGGCCGATGGCGAAGCCGATCAGCGCGAAATTCCCCAGCGCCGCCGGCGCGCCGAGAATACGGATGCCGATGTATTCCCGCGCCAGCCCCTGCACCTCGTCGCTGCCGCCCAGCAACCACAGCGCCGCGTCGCTGAGCAGCGGCCGCAGCAGGATCAGCGCGCTGCCCACCAGCGTCGACAACAGCAGCGCCCGCAGCAGCACCACCAGGGTGGCCTCACCGGCGCCGCGCGCCTGGGAGGTGAACCCGGTGGTGCCCATGCGCAGGAAGTTGAACGAGAAATACAGGAACATGAAGACGTTGCTGCCCAGCGCCACCGCCGCCAGATACACCGGCGAATCCAGATGGCCGACCACGGCGGTGTCCACCAGACCGAGCAGCGGCGCGGTGATATTGGAAAGCAGCAACGGCCACGCCAGCATCCAGATGCGGCGGTCCAGAGCAGGGTCCCTGGCGATCATGGCTAGGCGTCGGGTCGGCGCAGCAGGGTGAAGCCGAACAGCACGGCGGCGGCCACCACGATCGACGGGCCCACCGGAGTGTCCGCGTACCAGCTCATCGCCAGCCCCAGGGACACGGCGGCCAGCCCCAGCAGGCTGGCCAGGGCGGCCATCTGTTCCGGGGTGCGCGACAGGCGGCGGGCGCCGGCGGCGGGAATCACCAGCAGCGAGGTGATCAGCAGCACGCCGACGGTGCGGATGGCGCCGGCGATCAGCAGCGCCAGCAGCAGCATCAGGATCAGCCGGGTGCGGGTCACCGGCACGCCCTCCACCTGGGCCAGGTCTTCGTTCACGGTGATGCTGAGCAGCGCCCGCCAGTGCCAGGCCAGCAGCACCAGAATCAGCACCGCGCCGGCCCACAGCGCCAGCACGTCGCCCCAGTTCACCGCCAGCAGATCGCCGAACAGGTAGGCGAACAGATCCACCTGCACGCTTTTCTGCAGGCTGATGGCGATCACGCCCAGCGCCAGGGTGGTGTGGGCGACGATGCCCAGCAGGGTGTCGCCGGTGATCTGGCGCTGCTGCTGCAGCCCCGCCAGGGCGCCGGCGATGGCCAGGCAGGCCACCACCACGGCGACGTACAGGTTCACGTCCAGAGCCAGGGCCAGGGCCGCGCCCAGCAGGGCGCCGTGGGCCAGGGTGTCGCCGAAGAACGCCATCCGCCGCCAGACCACGAAGGACCCCATGGGGCCGGCCACCAGGGCCACCGCCAGGCCCGCCAGCAGCGCCGGCGCGAGCAGTTCAATCATGGTGGTGGCCCCCCGTGTGCCCGTGGTGGTCGTGGTGCGGGTCGCCGCTCAGGTCATGGTCGTGGTCATGATCGTGGGTGTATACGGCCAGATTGGGCATGCCGCCGCTGGGGCCGAACAGGCGGTGGTAGGCCGGGTCGCGGCTGACCGCCTCCGGGGTACCGGAGCAACACACATGGTGGTGCAGGCAGACCACCTGGTCGGTGCGCGCCATCACCAGGTGCAGATCATGGGAGATCAACAGGATGCCGCAGCCGGTCTCGTCGCGGACCTGGCCGAGCAGGCCGTAGAGGGCGTCCTGGCCGGCCACGTCCACGCCTTGGGCGGGCTCGTCGAGCACCAGCAGGTCGGGCTTGCGCAGCAGCGCCCGGGCCAGCAGCACCCGCTGCATTTCGCCGCCGGACAGCCCGCGCACCGCGCGCCGGCGCAGATGGGCCACGCCGGTGCGTTGCAGGGCGTCGCGGCGGGCGCGGGTGCGGCCCGGCGCCGCCAGCCAGAGAAAGCGGTCGACGGTCAGCGGCAGGCTTTCATCCACCTGCAGGTGCTGGGGCATGTAGCCCACGCGCAGGCCCGGGCGGCGCTCCACGCGGCCGCGATCGGGCCGCGCCAGGCCCAGCACCAGCCGCGCCAGGGTGCTCTTGCCGGCGCCGTTGGGGCCGATCAGCGTGGTGATGCGGCCCGGCTCCAGGGTCAGGGAGACGTCGTCGAGCACGCTGTGCGCCCCATACGCCAGGCCGGCGCCGTGCACCGCCACCAAGGTTCCCGTGTCAGCCCGCTGCTGCGACATGTAACAGCCCCCGTTGAACAAAGCGGTGATGATATACTATTTCCCCGGTCAATCGCTTGGGCCCGGCGGCGCCGTTCCGGCTTGACGGCTCGGGCACACTGATTGCACTGACGCTCCCGATGAGCACTTTCACGGTTCCGGACATACCCATGCGATACCTGCTCGTTCCTCTTTTGTTGGCGCTGTGCGCGCCGTTACCGGCGCGTACCCTGGTGGCCAGCGTCGAGCCCCTGGCCATGGTGCTACGCGACCTGTACGGCGACAGCGCCGAGGTGGTCACCCTGCTGGAGGCCAACCAGAACCCGCACAACCCGATGTTGTCGCCGCGCCAGATGCTCACCCTCCGCCGCGCCGACCTGCTGGTGTGGCTGGGCGAGGCGGCGGAGCCGGCGGTGGCCAGCCTGGCGGCGAAACGTGACGGCGACAGCCTGGCGTTGCTGTCGCTGCCCGGCGTCACCCGCCGCGAGGGCGGCCACCGTCATGACGGCGAGCACGACCACGGCCACCACCACGAAGCCGGCGAGCTGGACCCGCATCTGTGGCTGGACCCGCGCAATATGGCGCTGCTCGCCAAGGCCCTGGGCGACCGGGATCAATTGCCCGAGGGGCAGCCGGCGGCGTTCCTGGCCGACCTGGAACGGACCGAAACGGCGCTGCGCGAGCGTCTGGCGCCGGTGGCCGATACCCCCTGGCTGACCTTCCACCACCCCTGGGGCTACTTCCAGCAGCGTCTGGAGCTGCGCGCGCCGGTGATCGTCAGCGAGCAGCTCGGCGCCGGCCCCAGCAGCCGTCGCTTCGTGGCGCTGGCGCAGCAGCTGGAAAGCGAACAGGTGCGCTGCGCGATCCTCGAGCCGGAGGCCCAGGCCGACCTGGTGGCGCGCCTGTGCCCGGACTGCCGGCGGGTGGCCCTGGACCCGCTCGGCCGCGACGTCCCCGCCCGTGGCCAGGGCAATGATTACAGCCACTGGCTGAGTGAACGGGTGGCGGCGACGTTCGCGACCTGTCTGGCGCGATGACGCGGGACTGGCCCGGGCGCCGCTTTTTGGCCCGACCGGGTCCATTGAGCCGGCGCGTGAAACCGGTATGCTGATGCGTTTGTCGGGTCAAGGAGAAGGCATGGGGCAGTCGCAGGGTGCGCAAGACGAATCGGCCATGGAGGTCCTGCCGGACCTGGGCCGTCTCGCGCTCACATGCTGGGATTACGCCTGGCCGCTGCGGCGCGAATACGGCCCCGGCGGCGGCGCCGTGGAGCGCGCCCTGGACGAAGCGGTGGAACGCGGCTTCAACGCCGTTCGCCTGGACCCCTATCCGCATTTGCTGGCCACGCCGGCCAACAGCGTCCACCTGGACCGCTGCGAAATCTTCGCCGAGCCGGACGCCCGCCGGGGCATCGGCGCCGGCGCCGAGACCGTGCAGATTCGCAAAGCGTTCCGGCGCCTGCTCAACGGCGCCGCTGACCGCGGCCTGAAGCTGTGGCTGAGCGGCTTTTTTATCGCCGACAGCCGCGCCCGCCGCTCGTTCGTGCGCCGCCCCGCCGACTTCATCGACGTCTGGGTGCAGACCCTGGAACTGGTGCGCGAATGGGGCCACCTGGACACCGTGGTGGCGGTGGATTTCTGCCACCATTTTCCGTTTCCGCCCTGGAGCCACGGCGTTATCCGCCGGGTGTTCGGCCAGCCGCCCCAGCGGTCCCTGCCGGAGCGTTGGCGCAACGAGCAGGAGCAGGCGGTGGAGCAGTACCTGCTGGAAGTGCCGCGCGCCCTGCGTGCCCTGTTCCCCACCATCCATTTCGGGGTCAGCGCCGCCGCCGGCGAGACCGACCATCTGCGCCAACTGGACACCAGCGAGCTGGATTTCCTGGAACTGGGCCTGTGGCTGGACGACGACCCGCGCTACCGGCTGGCCACCGGCGCCGATCTGCCGGTGCCCGGGCTGCTCGACCGGCGCCTGGGCGCGCCGCTGCGGCGGGCGCTGATGGAAGCCACCGGCGAGCACTGGCGCGGCCGCCTTCAGCAGCAGCTACAGCGGCGGCTGGCGTTCACCCGCCTGCGGCGCCTGCAGCCGGTGCTCGGTGAAGGGTATCTCAATCCGCAGGCGACCCCGGAGCAGCTGCCCCGGGGCTGGGCCGGCTTCACCGAGGCGCTGGTGGGCCAGGCGGTGGCGGACGGCGTGGCGGTGATGACGCCCACCAGCCTGGCCCGGCCGCACAGCCCCTGGCTGTGGCGGGAAGCCGACTGGCTGGCGCACCTCAACCATCTGATTCTGACCGGCCCGGGCCGTTAGTCGTCGCCATCGCCCAGGGCGTTAAAGCGATAGCCGAAAATCCGCGCGAACTCGGCCGGGTCCTTGCTGCCCTGGCCCTCCGACTCCCCGGACACCGGCCCGGCCAGCCGCGACAGCCAGAAGCGTAGCGCCGCCACCGCCAACGCCAGCGCCAGCACGGATTCGTCCCACTCGCCGCCGCCGTCCCGGTAGCCGGCCAGTAAGGCGCCCTGCCGACGCGGTACCGGGCGCCCGTCCGAGGCCACCGCCCAGTCGTTCAGCGCCACCGCCAGATCGTACTCGCGCCGTTCCAGGCAGGCGTTGTAGAAATCCAGCACCCCGGTGAGCCGGCCCTCGGCGTTGAACAGCGCGTTGTCGCGGAACAGATCGCCGTGGATCAGGGTGCGGGTGGCGGGCACTTTCCGCCAGCGGCGCAGCACGGTATCGGCGCGGTGCTGGTCGTCTTCATTCAGGCGGCACAGGTGCTCGCCCAGGCTTTTCAGGCGCCGGCGCTCGTCGGGCAGCGCCTTTCCCGCTTCCGTCGGCTGGCGGTGCAGGGCGGCGAGCAGGGCGCCCACCTGCCGGCAGTGCTCGCTGCCCACCTCGAAGCAGTGCTCGCCGGGCAGGCGCGGCACCAGCACCGCCGGCTTGCCGGCCACGTGGCGCAGCCGCTGGCCGTGGCGGTCCACCAGCGCCGCCGGCACCGGCAGGCCCGCCGCCGCCAGGGTCGCCAGCAACGCCAGATAGGGCGCCAGGGCCTCGCCGTCGAACTGCTCGAACACGGTCAGGACCACCGCCCGCGGGCCGCCGTCCTCGGCCCGGGCGTCGATCAGGAAGGTGCTGTTCTCAATGCCGTGGCGCGCCGCCTGCGCGTGCTCCAGCCGCAGCGCGTAGTCGGCCAGCAGGGCGGCCAGATCCCGATCATCGACACGGGTATAGACGGACATCAACATTTCCTAGTGTTCAACGCGAAAAAAGGCCGGGGATGACCGGGCCGTTTGCTTGGGGCGATGGTATAACCCCTGTCCATTGGTGGAAATACACGCCGGGTTTAATTAAGGAGAAACCATGTCCCTGCAACACAAGATCGAGCGCACCACGGTGCGGACCCTGATGAAAATGCCCGGCGCCCTGGCCGGCCGGCTGGCCGGCATGGTGGAAAGCGTCAGCCGCGAGGGGCTGGACCCCAAGCTGCGCCTGCTGCTGGCCCTGGGTGACGGTCGCAAGGGCTTCCACGAGCTGCCGCTGGCCCAGGGCCGCGCCCTCTACGGGCACATGATCGACATGCTCGACGTGGACCGGCAAGAGGTGGCGCTGACCCGGGATATCCGCGTACCGGTGGAAGGCGGCGATATGCTGGTGCGTCTGTATCGCCCCAAGAGCGCGCCCACCGAGGACAGCCCGGCGATCATGTTCTTCCATGGCGGCGGCTTCACCATCGGCAGCGCCGTGGAATACGACCGCCTGTGCCGCCACATCGCCAACGTCACCGGCGCGGTGGTGCTGAATGTGGACTACCGGCTGGCGCCGGAACACCCCGCGCCCACCGCCGCCGACGACTGCATCGCCGCCTGGCGCTGGCTCGGTGAGCAGGCCGGCGACCTGGGCATCGACACCCGGCGTCTGGCGACCATGGGCGACAGCGCCGGCGGCAATATGTCCATCGTGGTGGCCCAGCAAGCGGCGCTCCAGGGGCTGTCCGTGCCCAAGCTGGTGGTGGCGGTGTACCCGAAAACCGACGGCGCCTCGGATATGCCCTCGATCACCCAGCTCGGCGGCGGCCAGGGCGGGCTGGACGGCGACATGATCCACTGGTTCCACAACCATTACATCCAGGACGACACCCTGGTGGGCGATTACCGCATCTCGCCGCTGCGCAACCCGGACATCGCCGGCCACCCGGACACCATCGTGGTCACCGCCACCGACCCGCTGCGCGACGAAGGCCTCGCCTACAGCGAGAAGCTCAAGGACGCCGGCGTCAACGTGGTCAACCTGGACTACCCGGAGCTGGTGCACGGCTTCATCACCATGGGCGGCGCCATCCCCAGCGCCCGCAAAGCGGTGAACGCCATCACCCGGCAGATCAAAGAGCGCCTCTGACCGCGGATCCTGTGGGAGCGGGCCCGCTCCCACAAGGCGCTCCTGCAAGGTCTTGCGTTACACTATGCGCTCCATGTCTTATCCAACCCCAAGGACTGCCATGACCGAGCGTAAACCGATCATCCTTGTCGACGGCTCCTCCTACCTGTACCGGGCCTTCCACGCGCTGCCGCCGCTGACCACCTCCACCGGCCAGCCCACCGGCGCGGTGCGCGGCGTCGCCTCGATGCTGCGCAAGATGATCAACGACTACGACCCCGAGTACATGGCGGTGGTGTTCGACGCCAAGGGCAAAACCTTCCGCGACGAGCTGTTCGAGCAGTACAAGGCCAACCGGCCGCCGATGCCCGACGAGCTGCGCGAGCAGGTGCAGCCGCTGCACGATCTGATCCGCGCCATGGGCCTGCCGCTGATCATCGAGGGCGGCGTCGAAGCCGACGACGTGATCGGCACCTTCGCGCGCATTTTCAGCGCCGAACAAAAGCCGGTGCTGATCTCCACCGGCGACAAGGACATGGCACAGCTGGTCAACGACCACGTCACCCTGATCAACACCATGAACAACGCCGTCTACGACATCGACGGCGTGCGCGAAAAGTTCGGTGTCGGCCCGGAGCTGATTATCGATTTCCTAGCGTTGATGGGCGACAAGGTGGACAACATTCCCGGTGTCCCCGGCGTCGGCGAAAAGACCGCGCTGGCGCTGCTCACCGGTCTGGGTTCGCTGGAAAAGATTTACGACAACCTGGACAAGGTCGCCGAGCTGAATTTCCGCGGCGCCAAGTCCATGGGCAAGAAACTGGAAGAACACCGCGAGCAGGCGTTTCTCTCCTACGAGCTGGCCACCATCAAGGTGGACTGCGAACTCAAGGAAGCCCTGGACGACCTCAAACTGCTGACGCCCGACGCGGAAAAGCTGGCCGGTTACTACCGCGATCTGGAATTCAAAGGCTGGCTCAATGAATTGCTGGAAGGCGACGACCCGGCGGTAGAGGGCGCTCCGGACATCGAGAGCGAACAAAGCATCGACCGGGACGGCTACCAGACCGTGCTTACCGAGGAAGAACTGGACGCCTGGCTCGACAAACTTAAGAAAGCCGAGCTGTTCGCCTTCGACACCGAAACCACCAGTCTCAATTACATGGAAGCGGACCTGGTCGGCGTCAGCTTCGCCACCGCCGCCGGCGACGCCGCCTACGTGCCCTTCGGCCACGACTATCCGGGCGCGCCGGATCAGCTCGACCGCGCTCTGGTACTGGACAAGCTCAAGCCCGTTCTCGAAGACGAACAAAGCAAAAAAGTCGGCCAGAACCTCAAGTACGACATGAGCGTACTGGCCCGCGCCGGCATCACCCTGCGCGGCGTGGAATACGACACCATGCTGGAATCCTACGTGCTCGACTCCGTGGCCACCCGCCACGATATGGACTCCCTGGCGCTGAAATATCTGGGCCACAAAAACATCAGCTTCCAGGAGATCGCCGGCAAGGGCGTCAAGCAGCTCACCTTTAACCAGGTCGGGCTCGCGGAAGCCGGCCCCTACGCCTCCGAAGACGCGGACATCACCCTGCGCCTGCACCAGACCCTGTGGCCGCGCCTGGAAAAAGAAGCGGGCCTGAAAAGCGTGTTCCACGACATTGAAATGCCGCTGGTGCCGGTGCTCAGCCGCATCGAGCGCAACGGCACCTACGTGGACGCGGACATGCTCAAAAAGCAGAGCACTTTTCTCGCCAAGCGCATGATGGAGCTGGAAGAAAAAGCGTTCGAGGAAGCCGGCCAGAAATTCAATCTCGGCTCGCCCAAACAGCTCGGCGAAATTCTTTATGAAAAACTGGAAATCCCGGTCATCAAGAAGACGCCCAAGGGCGCACCGTCCACCGCTGAAGCCGTGCTTCAGGATCTGGCGTTGCAAGGCTACCCGCTGCCCCAGGTGATCATGGACTACCGGGGCGTCTCCAAGCTAAAGAACACCTACACCGATAAGCTGCCGGAACTGATCAACCCCAACACCGGCCGCGTGCACACCTCCTACCACCAGGCGGTGGCCGCCACCGGCCGGCTGTCTTCCAGTGATCCCAACCTGCAGAACATTCCGGTGCGCAGCGAAGAAGGCCGCAAGATCCGCCTGGCGTTCTCGGCACCCCAAGGCAAAAAGATCGTCGCCTGCGACTACTCACAAATCGAACTGCGCATCATGGCGCACCTGTCCGGCGACAAAGGTCTCACCCACGCCTTTGAACACAACCTGGACATTCACCGCGCCACCGCCGCCGAAGTCTGGGGTAAAACCCTCGACGACGTCAGCGACAACGAACGCCGCAACGCCAAGGCCATCAACTTCGGCCTGATCTACGGCATGAGCGCCTTCGGCCTCGCCAAACAACTCGGCATCCCGCGCGGCGAAGCCCAGGAATACATCGACCGCTACTTCGAAAAGTACCCCGGCGTAAAACGCTACATGGAAAACACCCGCGCCGACGCCGCCGAAAAAGGCTACGTGGAAACCCTGTTCGGCCGCCGCCTCTACCTGCCGGAAATCAACAGCCGCAACGGCCAGCGCCGCCAGGCCGCCGAGCGCACCGCCATCAACGCGCCGATGCAAGGCACCGCCGCCGACATCATCAAGCACGCCATGATCAAGGTTCACCACTGGCTCGAAGACAGCAAACTGGACGCCCTGATGATCATGCAGGTGCACGATGAGCTGGTGTTCGAAGTGAAAGAAAGCCAGGTCGACGACCTGGTCAAAGAAGTCACCCAGCGCATGGAAGCCGCCGCCAAACTGGATGTGCCGCTGATCGTCGATGCCGGGATCGGGAACAACTGGGAAGAAGCGCACTAAAAGCAGAAAAGGGGAGAAGCAGGATGCTTGACACTTTGGGTGAGACCAAGGCGCCTTCGGCGCGGCAACTTACGGTGCTTTGGTTTGTGCCGCTTTCCGCACCACTGATGATCGGGGTGGCGCTGTCACTCTTGGCGATGTTCGCACACTACCCGCCACCGGCTGAGTTGCTGAGCAGGGAAACGCTATGGGGTGTCAGCCTTGCCGCCATGGCGTTGGTGTTGTTGGTCGGCCGGCGGTTGCGCAATCTTGTCATGGCCCCGGAGAGGATCGCGCATCGACCGTTGCCTGGTAGCGCCGAATCTTCGCGGGATATTAAGACGCAGGCGGCGTCCAAGGTGCAGCACAGCATGTTCATACTTCTGGGCCTGTTGAACTTCGTATCCGTGTTGGTGGTGGCCGCTTGTTTCATGCACGCGGACGCGGAACTGGCGCTGCTTAACGGCGTTTATACCCTGGTTCTGGCGGTCGTTACCAAGCCGGACTTTGCGTTGGCAATGCGCGAGACCGAAGCGGTACTGCGACGCCAGGGCTAAACCCTCGGGAGACCGTTCGATGGAAAAACAGTTCTGGGAAGAAAAATGGGAAGCGCAGGAGCTGGGCTTCCATCTGTCGTTCGTGCACCCGATCCTGAAGCGTAATCTCGCTGCTTTCGATCTGCCTGCCGGGGCGACAGTCTTTCTGCCGCTGTGCGGCAAGACGCTGGATATCGGCTGGCTGCTGGAGCAGGGGTTGCGTGTGGTCGGGGTCGAGCTCAGCGAGTTGGCGGTGAGCCAACTGTTCGAGTCGCTGGGCGTTAACCCGGACGTGTCGCCCTGGGGTGACGGCCGGGTGTGGCGCCACGGCGCGCTGACGGTGTTCCAGGGCGACGTTTTCGCGCTCACGGCGGGCGACCTGGGCGATGTGGCGATGGTCTACGACCGGGCGGCGCTGGTGGCTTTGCCGGCGGCCATGCGCGAGCGCTACGCGGCGCACCTGGCCTCTGTCACGGCGCGTGCCCCGCAGTTGTTGATCACCTTCGAGTACGACCAGGACCGCATGGACGGCCCGCCGTTCGCTGTACCCGCCGAAGAAGTGAAGCGCTTGTATGGCAGTAGCCATGCGCTGGACTGCCTGTCCCGCAAGGACGTGATTGACAACCAGCCGGCGTTCCGCGAACGCGGTCTCGATCGTTTCGAGGAAATCGTCTGGCGGTTGGCCCCTCTCTGACCCACCGTTCTGACACCCTTTTACATCCCCCGCCTTGTGCTCGCCTCTGTAGCCACTAAGTTGGAAGCATTCGACTTCCGATGATTTCAGTGAGGAGACGGACCATGTTGAACGTGAGCGGGGAGACCGTGTGCCGCCTGGTGGAATTGGCCCAGGCCTTCCAGGCGCGGGACACGGTGGCCATGCCGGAGGACGCCGGCAACCCCATCGACGATGCGGCTGGCGCGGAGGCGCTGACGGAGCCGGCGGGCGGCGAAGAGGACGGCTCGGTGGCGGAGTTCCGCACCATCATCGAGGACCTGGAGCCGGATCAGCAGACCGAGGTGGTGGCGCTGATGTGGCTGGGCCGTGGCGACTTCCAGGAAGACGAGTGGGAGGAGGCCCTGCGTCTGGCCCGCGACGAGTGGACCCCGGACACCGCCGACTTCCTGCTCGGCCACCCGCTGCTGTCCGAATACCTGGTAGAGGGCCTAGCCGTGTTCGGCGTCCAATGCGACCTCTAAGGGAGCCAGTCCCGTTTTGCTTTACCGATCTGTCGTTTAATGACGGCTTGGGCATTGTCGAGTTCACTGGTTAGCTGATGGTCCTCTATGAAGTTGCGGTGCCAAGCCTCTAGATTAGTGCTGAGTGACGAGGCTTGAGCTCGGATTAACCGGTGAATGTACTTCGGCGCCATCCCCAGTTGATTGGCGAAAACGCCCCAGTGTTTGCGATGGAGATTGCCGGGATCATTGTGACTACCCACCGGTAGAGCCAGTTGGTGGCTGATGTTGTCGATGGCTAGAGTACAGACCAGATCATAGAAGGGCGCCAGCGACCAGCCTTTCCGCCCGTGAGAGATCAGCGATAGGTTCTTCAGGTGGCCGTCGGCGTTCCCCGCTAGCGCATTGAAGATTTGCCAACGAGCGAAGGCTTGTAAATCCAGAGCAGGCCTTAGGCAATGCTTTTGGATGGCCGCTGCCACCTTGGCCACTGCGTTGTCCCCGGCCTCGTATTTGGCGTTATGGGAGAGTCCCTGCGCCTGGCAGAAGTCTTCTTGGTGCAAGCGATCTACAACACCGTCGTGGGTTTGGCGATCATAGCGCTCGGCTAGCGACGCGATGTGTGGGCCGATACGCACAAGGCGCACTGGAGCGACCGGCAATCCCAACTTTTCGGCGATATATGTGGTGTAGATTTCCAGCAACGGCACTTGCTTCAGGTCGCGCACCGGAAGTTTCAATATATGTGTGGAAGCGGCGCCGTCCTCGGGTAGTTGCAGGTGCCAGGTGCCGTCGCAATTGGCTGTGGCTCGTACCGGTATTTTGTCCTGAGCGCCGGCGAGAGAAAGACGTGGTGCGGTGTCGCCGTCAAGCCAGTTGGCGCGGCCCCTCTCAATCGCTGTTATCAAGTCGGCTTGCGTGAGCACTCGAAGCGCATTCCCATCAGTATTTGGAGAATCACCTTCTGGCAGCAACTGCAATGCGCCGGCGCAGTCGCCGCCGAGCTTTTCCAGCAGCGTGAAATCGTCGTCGGCGATACCCAGCTGCCGCACCAGCCGGTCCCGGGCGTTTCCTTCCGGCAACAGATTGGCGAAGAAATGATGCCCGCGCAGATCCGGCGGCAGGAAGTCGCCGGTCTCGTCCACGGGCAGGCTGCAGGAGATCGCCCAGCCGTCGTCCAGCCAGTCGCCGTCGTAGATAAACGCCATGCGACCGCCGCCGCTGTCCAACAACCGGCCGACCTTGCGGTCTTGATACCAGACGTTCAGGGCCCGGCTCATGAGGCACCCCCTCGTGGCACGGCGAACAGATCCAGCCCCACCAGGCGCGCGATCTTCAGCGCCAGTCCCAGACGCACCGTGTCCTTGCCGCGCTCGAGCTCCGACAAAAAGCGCGGGCCGACGCCGGCGATTTCCGCCAAGTCCACCTGGGTCAGACCCTGGGCCTTACGGGCGGCGCGAATACGCCGGCCCAGCTCTTCCGGGCTGTCCACGTTGTACTGTTTCGGCAGGGCGCTCATTAGGAGGCTCCAAATATTCCTGATCGGTAATATTAGGGTGATAGGGCGCCGGAAGTCCAATAATAATACCGATCGGTAATAATTTGGTAATTAGGCCGGAAACGGGCGGCTTTCTTCCCGATCGGTATCGCCGCCCATCGCCAATGCCTACCAGCGGATTGCCACCAATAAATTCAATCTGTAGCCACCATAGGGAACCTTCACTGCCGTCATAAAAATGTCACGGCTATAGTCCTTCGCGTTTGCGAATCATTCACAACGCGAGGAGAGACCGTGAATATAACAAAAGCCGCCTTAGTGGCCGCCTTTACGCTTGCAACGTCCACGGCCGTGTCGGCCAGCCCCCTGGGTCAGCCCGGGGGCTACCACCACGGCTATCAGAAAAGCCCCGCCCGTTCACCGATGGCCAGCCCGTACTGGTGGCCGGAAACCCTGGATCTGCGCCCGCTGCGTCAGCACGCGGAAAAATCCAGCCCGGTGGCGGACGATTTTGATTACGCCGAGGCCTTCGCCGAGCTCGATCTGGACGCGCTGAAAGCGGACCTGCGCGCGCTGATGACCGATTCCCAGGACTGGTGGCCCGCGGATTACGGCCACTACGGCCCGTTCTTTATCCGCATGGCCTGGCACAGCGCCGGCACCTACCGCGTGCACGATGGCCGCGGCGGCGCCCGCGGTGCCCAGCAGCGTTTCGAGCCGCTCAACAGCTGGCCGGACAACGTCAGCCTGGATAAGGCCCGCCGTCTGTTGTGGCCGCTTAAGCAGAAGTACGGCAACCGTATTTCCTGGGCCGACCTGATGGTGCTGGCCGGCACCGTGGCCATGGAAGACATGGGCTTCAAGACCTACGGCTTCGCCGGGGGCCGCGAGGACGATTGGGAAGCGGACATCACCTACTGGGGTTCGGAGACCGAGTGGCTGGGCGATGAGCGCCACGACGAGGACGGCAAGCTGGAGAAGCCGCTGGCCGCCGTGCAGATGGGCCTGATCTATGTGAACCCGGAGGGCCCCAACGGCAAGCCGGATCCAATGCTGTCGGCGCAGTCGATCCGTCAGAGTTTTGCCCGCATGGCCATGGGCGATGAAGAGGTGGTGGCGCTGATCGCCGGCGGTCATACCTTCGGCAAAGCCCACGGCGCGCACAAGGCGGAGGAGTGCCTGGAAGCGGAGCCCGCCGCCGCGCCCATCGAGCAACAGGGCCTGGGCTGGAAGAACAACTGCGGCTCCGGCAAGGGCGCCGACACCTACACCAGCGGCCTGGAAGGCGCCTGGTCGGTGAACCCCACCGCCTGGACGCACCAGTACCTGGACAACCTGTTTGGCTATGAGTGGGTGCAGACCAAGAGCCCGGCCGGCCACATTCAGTGGATCCCCGCCGACGGTCAGGCCGCCAACCTGGTGCCGGACGCGCACATCGAAGGCAAGCGCCACGCCCCGATCATGTTCACCACCGACCTGGCGCTGAAGGTCGATCCGCAATACCGCAAGATCGCCAAGCGCTTCCATGAAAACCCGGAAGAGTTCGAGGACGCCTTCGCGCGCGCCTGGTTCAAGCTGACCCACCGGGACATGGGCCCGCGCGCCGGCTACCTGGGCCCGGACGTGCCCGACGAAGCCTTGATCTGGCAGGACCCGATTCCGGAAGTGGATTACAAGCTGATCTCCAAGGGCGACGCGGAAGACCTTAAAGAGGAAATCCTCGCGTCCGGGCTCACCGTGCCGCAGCTGGTGCGCACCGCCTGGGCCTCCGCCTCCACCTTCCGGGGTTCCGACCTGCGCGGCGGCGCCAACGGCGGCCGGGTCGCGCTGGCGCCGCAAAAGGACTGGCCGGTGAACGACCCTGAAGAGCTGGATCAGGTGCTGGCGACGCTGGAACAGATCCGCGCCGACTTCAACGAAGGGGGGCTGTTCCGCCGCAGCAAAATCTCCCTGGCGGACATGATCGTGCTGGGCGGGGCCGCGGCCATCGAGAAAGCCGCCGCCGACGCCGGCCACGACATCGAGGTGCCGTTCACCCCGGGGCGTGCCGACGCCACTCAAGCCATGACCGATGTGGAGGCGTTCGCGGTGATGGAGCCCCAGGCGGACGGCTTCCGGAACTACTTCAGTGAAGAGAGCCGGCTTTCCCCCACCGACAGCCTGGTGGACAAGGCCGACCTGCTGACGCTGAGCGTGCCGGAAATGACCGTGCTGGTGGGCGGCATGCGCAGCCTGGACGCCAACGTGGACGGCGCCGACCACGGCGTATTCACCGATCGCCCGGGCACCCTGAGCAACGACTTCTTCGTTAATCTGCTGGACATGTCCACCCGGTGGGCGCCGTCGGAAAACAACGAAGGTCTGTATGAAGGGCACGATCGCCAGAGCGGCGAGCTGAAGTGGACCGCCACGCCGGTGGATCTGATCTTTGGTTCCAACGCCGAGCTGCGCGCGGTGGCGGAGTACTACGCTCTCAGCGACAACGACGATAAGTTCGTGAGCGACTTCGTGGCCGCCTGGACCAAGGTGATGAACCTGGACCGCGCCGCGCTCTGACACCCTGCTTCAGAACTTTTTCAGGCAACCCTCCCGCCGGCCCGTGCAAGGCCGGCGGACTTCCCTTAGCGGCGACACCCTGTCGCCGCTTTTTTTGCGCTAGCGGGCCAGTTTCTTCACCGGCGTAAAGCTGGTGTCCGCTTTCAGCCGCTGGACCCGTTTCGGGAACTGCTCCCGGCGCGCCCGTTCGCCCAGCCGTATCAGGCTCCGGTTCACCGACGGCACGCTTTTGCGCACCAGCTCCGCGCCCAAACGTAACGGTATCTGCGCCGGCCACACGTACTTGGTGGCGGTGCGCGGCAGCCCCAGCTTGTCGCCGGCGTCGTCGCCCAGGACGTAGCGGGTATAGCCGGCGCGCAGGGTGTATTCCAGCTTGCCGAGACGCTTCGCCAGCCAGCCGTCGCCGCTGTCCTGCAGCGAGGCCCGGGCCAGCGCCTCGCCCAGGCGGCGGCTGTCCTCGTCGCTCTCGCCGATGGTGGCGATCACCTGGTAGAGCGCGCGCATGGCATCCGCCTCGCAGGCCGGCAGCAGGCGTTCGTCCACGCCCATCAGGTAGCCCACATAGCGCCACAGGTGCACCACCGCTTCCCGTTCGCGCTTGCTGAACAGAAAGCCCAGCGAGCGCAGGCCGGAGAGAAAGATCACCGAAAATTCCAGGATCGTGGCCATGGAATCCCACTGGTTCAGCGGGTGCCCCCAGGCCGGGTCCCACTTGTCCGACTTGAGCAGCATGGCGCGTACCTGGGCGTGCATCAGGCGCACGCGCACGGCGCTTTTGAAGCCGTCGCGGTCACGCTCCAGGCCGCCGGGGGTGGTCACGTCGATCCAGAATTTGCCGGTCTCCACCAGCCGCCGGTTGGCCATGCGGTCCAGCTCGCCGGTGAACGCCAGCGGCTTGGCCGCCGCCGCCGCCAGATAGCCGCCCATCAGGGACAGATTGCGCAGCACCAACTCGCCGGCCAGGCCCACCCGGTGGGAGACCTCGCAGGCCAGCCGGAGCTGCGCCCGGTCCAGCCAGATGGGTTCGTGGTCGACCTGGTGAAACAGGGCGGTCAGTTCTTCCGGCGGGTCGTCGAGGGTGTGCAGGCCCTGTTCCAGGGCCTGGTCCAGCAGTTTGCGGCCCTGGCCCGCGGGCAGGCGGTGGTACATGGCGACCACCGCGTCGGCGAGCGGGTCCCCGGCCAGCATTGCCTGGCGGATCGACGCCATCTGCCCCGGCGTCGGGTGCGGGTCGGAGCCGAGCAGCCATTTGAACAGGCGCCGGCCGCGCCGCATGCCGGGGCGGTCCGGGTCGCCGACCCGGTTAAGGCGGGCCGGATCGGTGAGGGGCTCGCGGATCATGGCGGTCATGGGGCGCTCCTTGCAGCGTGCGGCTGGCAATGTAGAACCGGTGAGTTCTATGCAGCATATCAAGCCGCCGTGCCGATGACATGACCGGAATGATCAGCGCGGCCGGTGTTTTCGGGCACCGGCCCGGAGCGGCTTACCAGGGCAGCTCGCTGCCGTCGGAGTGCCAGAAGGTGCCTGTGTTGTCCAGGTTGAGTTCGTCCATGCGCTGCACCAGGCGGTGGGCGGCCTTCTCGGCGGTGATGTGCCCGGTGTGGCCGGTCATGTCGGTCTGCACATAGCCCGGGTGCAGAATGGCCACGGCGATGCCCTTGTCCTTCAGGTCCACGGCGAGGGATTTGCCGGCGGCGTTGAGGCCGGCCTTGCTGATGCGGTAGCCGTACTTCTTGCCGGAATCGTTATCGGCGATGGAGCCCATGCGCGAGGTCATCAGGCCCACCTTGGCGCCGTCACCGAGGTTGTCCAGCAGGGCATGGGTGACGCGCAACGGGCCCAGGGTGTTCACTTCGAACTGCTTCTGGATCTGCTCGAAGTTCATGTCCTCCAGGGTTTCGCTCTCCATCATGCCGGCGTTGTTGTAGAGCACGTCCACGGGGGTGTCGCCCAGTTCCTGTTTGAGCGTTTGCACGTCCTCGGCGCGGCTCACGTCGATGCCCTCGATAACGCGCACGCCCAGATCGTGCAGGTCTTCGCCGCCCTTCTTCACGGCGGACGAGCGGCACACCGCGATAACGTGATTGCCGCGCGCTTTCCACAGGCGCGCCATGTCATAGCCGATGCCACGGTTGGCACCGGTGATTACGATGGTCTGGCTCATTGGTTCCGTCCTTGCGGTTGCGTTGCGATGCCCCACAACCTGGGGCCTGCCGGCGCGCGGGGCAACCCGGGGGCGGTGTCCAAAACAGACTTTTACGTTCACTGCGTGGCAGTATTCGGCGCCGGGCGCGGGAACCTGTTACATTCCAAGTCCTTCACAATTTCCAGGTTAAAAGGATCGACCCATGACTATTTCCGTAGGCGACAAGATTCCCGACGTCACCATCAAGACCAACGGCGCCAAGGGCCCCGAGGACCTCTCCACCGGCGAGTTTTTCAAAGGCCGTAAAGTGGTGTTGTTCGCGGTGCCCGGTGCGTTCACTCCGGGGTGTTCCAACACCCACATGCCCGGTTTCGTGGTGGAAGCGGACGAGCTGCTCTCCAAGGTGGACGTGATCGCCTGCCTGGCCACCAACGACGCCTTCGTGATGGACGCCTGGCAGAAGGATCAGAACGCCGAGCGCATCACCATGCTGGCGGACGGCAACGCGGAATTCGTCAAAGCCCTGGGGCTGGAACTGGACGCCACCGGCGGCGGCATGGGCATCCGCAGCAAACGCTTCGCGCTGGTCGCCAATGACGGCGTGGTGGAATACCTGGGTGTGGATGAAAAGGGCGTGGAAGACAGCAGCGCCCAGACCGTGCTCAAGCACATCTGAACGCGCCGTGGCCGGGGCCGCGCGCCCCGGCCGTGATTCAGCGTTTCAGATATTTGGCCGCCATCGCCTTGACCGACTGGCGGATCTGCGGGCCGGCCTCCGGGTCGCCTTTCAGGATCGAGCTCAGGTAGCCCTTTACCTGATCCATCTCCAGATGGGTGGGCAGCGGTGGCACGTTGGGATCCACCACCGCGTTGATCACCACCGGACGGTCCGCGTTGAGGGCGTCCTCCAGCACCGCCACCACCTGGTCCGGGTCGTCCAGCCGCAGGCCGCGCAACCCCAGCATCTCCGCGTAGCGGTCGTAGTCGAAATCCGGCAGCGCCTGGGACGATTCGTACTTGGGATCGCCTTCCATCACCCGCTGCTCCCAGGTCACCTGGTTCAGGTCGCGGTTGTTCAGCACCAGAATCACCAGTCTCGGGTCCGGCCATTCCCGCCAATAGTGGGCGGCGGTGATCAGCCCGTTATTGCCGATCATCTGCATGGCGCCGTCGCCGACCATGGCCACCACCGGTTTGTCCGGCTCGGCGAACTTCGCCGCCAGGGCATAGGGCACGCCGTTGCCCATGGAGGCGAGCCCGCCGGAGGTGGTGCCTTGCACCTTGCCGTTGACCTTCAGAAAGCGCGCGTACCAGTCGGTGGCGGTGCCCACGTCGGCGGCCAGCCGGGTGTCGTCGGGCAGCCGTGACGACAGCTCCCAGAAAATGCGCTGCGGATTAAGCGGCTCGGCGCTGGTGTAGGCGCGCGCTTCGACGGTGTCCCACCAGTCGGCGATCCGTTCTTCCAGATCCGCGCGCCAGCGTGTGTCCTGTTTCGGCGTGATGCGCTCCAGCAGCGCTTCCAGGGTGGCGGCGGCGTCGCCGTGCAGGTTCACCTCGGTGGGGTAGCGCAGCCCCAGGTTGGCCGCGTCGATGTCGATCTGCACCGCGCGCGCCTGATCCTCCTCGGGCAGAAACTCCGCGTAGGGGAAGCTGGTGCCCACCAGCAACAGGGTGTCGCAATGGCGCATCATGCGGTCACTGGGTTCGGTACCCAGCAGCCCCAGGGTGCCGGTGACGCCCGGCTGGTAATCGGAAATCATGGTCTTGGCGAGCACCGCCTTGGCGATGCCGGCGCCCAGCGCGTCGGACAGCTTCAGCAGCGGCTCGACGGCGTCCTTGACCCCGGCGCCGGCCAGGATCGCCACTTTTTCGCCGGCGTTGAGCACCTCGGCGGCGGCGTCCAGGTCGGTGGCGGCGGCGTGCCGCACCGACGGCCGGTAGCCGACCCCGGACCAGGTGGCGCCGTGGCCGCCGGGTGGCTCCGCCATGGGCTCGTCCTGCAGATCATTGGGCACCACCACCACGCTGACGGTGCGCTCCGCCTCGGCGATGCGCACCGCCCGGTCGATCACGTGGCGCGCCTGGGCCGGTGCCATCAGCGTCTGCACGTAGCCGGCGGCGTCCTTGAACAGACTGCCCAGGTCCACCTCCTGCTGGAAGTCCGAACCCAGGCTGATGCGCGCCTGCTGGCCGACCACCGCGACCACCGGCATATGGTCCTTGGCGGCGTCGTAAAGGCCGTTGAGGGCGTGAATCGCCCCCGGGCCGGAGGTGGTCACCACGGCGCCCGGGCGGCCGGAGTATTTGGCGTGCCCGCAGGCCATGAACGCAGCCAGTTCCTCGTGGCGGGGTTGCACCAGGGTCACGCCGTCGTTGCGGCGCAGCGCGCTCATCACGCCGTTGATGCCGTCACCGGAATAACCGAACACGCGGTCGATGCCCCATTGCTGCAAGCGATCGACAATGAAGTCGCCTACCGTTGCCTTGCTCATACTGCCTCCTTGGCTATCGCAAAAACTCGCGCAGCCTGCGCAAGCCGGTTTCGATGGTGTGCATGTCGGCGGCGAACGACACCCGCAGCCGTCCGGGGGCGCCGAAGCCGCTGCCCGGCACCACCGCCACGCCGGCCCTGTGCAGCAGCGCCTCGGCCAGCTGGCGGTCGTTGTCGATGCCGTCCAGGCGCGCGATCGCCTCGCGCACATCCGGGAAGGCGTAGAAGGTGCCGTCCGAGCGCGGGCACTGCACGCCGGGTATCTCGTTCAGCGCCGGCACGATGTGGTCGTGGCGGCGCCGGTAGGCCTCCACCATGCGCCGCACCGGCGTCTGGTCGCCGAGCAGCGCTTCCGTGGCGGCGTACTGGCTGATGCTGGCGGCGCCGGCGGTGCTCTGACCCTGCACCTTTTTCATCGCCGCGATGGCCTCGGCGGGGCCGGCCACGAAGCCCACCCGCCAGCCGGTCATGGCGTAGGCCTTGGACACGCCGTTGACGATGAAGCAGCGGTCCGCCAGATCCGGCGCCACGTTGAGCAGGTTGCGAAACGGTTCGCCGGTCCAGTTCAGGTGCTCGTAGATGTCGTCGCTGACCACGAACACCCGCGGGTAGCGGCGCAGCACCGCGGCCAGAGCGTCCAGGGTGTCGTGATCATAGATGCGTCCGGTAGGGTTGTTGGGGCTGTTCAGAAACACCAACCGGGTGGCGTCGGTGAGCGCCGCGTCCAGGCGCTCGGCGCGCGGCCGGTAACCGTCCTCGGCGTCGAGATCCAGATAGACGGTCTGCGCCTCGGCCAGCGTCACCTGGGCGGGGTAGGTGACCCAGTAGGGGCGCGGCACCACCGCCTCGTCGCCGGGGCGCAGCAGCGTCTGGCAGAGATCGTAAAGCGCCTGCTTGGCGCCGCAGGTCACCAGGATCTGATCGTCTTGAAAATGCAGGTCGTTATCACGGCGGAATTTTTCGCGCACCGCGTGCTTGAGGCCATCGTAGCCATCCACCGCGGTGTAGTGGGTGAACCCCTGGTCGATGGCCTGGTGGGCGGCGCGTTTGACGCCGTCCGGGGTCGCGAAATCCGGTTCGCCGGCGCCCAGGCGGGCCACCGCGTCGCCGCCGCGGTGATCGGCCTGGATGGCCGCCGCTTCGGCGTTGATCTTCAGCGTCAGCGACGGCTGTATGCGTTCGACTCGGTCAGCGTAGGACATCCTTGCCTCCTGACGGAAATGCCCTTCAAGGGGTACGCCGATCAAGGAAGCGTGAAAAGGGAGGGAAGGGAAAAAGGTGTAAAAGGCCCCGAGGCTGGGAACTAGAAACGGTGCGGCGGCAGCACCACGCTGTGCACGCGCTCCCCGCGCAGCCGGGTTTCGCCTTGGTAGCGTTCGCCGCCGGTGACCGTGAACTCAAAGGCGTAGATGCGCCACAGGCCCCAGCGGCCGCGCTCGTCACGGGCCAGGCGGAAGCGCTTGAGGCCCACGGTCTGGTCGAGCAGCAGAACCTCTTCGCGCTCGCAATGCCGCCGTGTGGCGCGCAGCGCCGTTTCGCGAATGCGCTGGGAGCGCCAGAACAGCGCCGCGCCGATGGCCAGCGCCGCGAGCAGAAGAAGATCGGTGAGATTCAGGTTCACAACGGTTTCCGTTTCCCGGTAGTAAGGTGCACCATGATAAGCGTCGGACGTGGACGTTAAAACGCCGGCCAGGAGATACCATGAACGCATTGTTTGAAAAGCTTCGCCGGTTGTTCGGCGGGGCGCCTGAACCCGCCCGGGAAGACGCCGAGGTGCGCATGCACTATCCGGAACCGGGCCCCCACGCCCATATGGGCGAGCACGGCGCCGCCCACCCGGACGACGACCCGGAGGATCTGCACCGCGGCCGCCGCCGGCTGAAGGAAAGCCACACCAGCCACTGGGACCTGGACTACATGTCCCGCGAGGAGATGGAGAAGCTTGCCGAAGCCAGCCGTCAGGCCCGGGATAAAGAACACCGGGATTAACTTTTCAGCCGGTATCCGGTTTTGAAAATCCACCAGATGGTGGCCAGGCACAACAGCATGAACATCACCGTCATGCCCAGGCTCACCGCCACGTTCACATCGGCCACGCCGTAGAAGCTCCAGCGGAAGCCGCTGATCAGGTACACCACCGGGTTGAACAGCGTCACCGTTTGCCAGAACGGCGGCAGCATGTTCACCGAGTAGAAGGTGCCGCCCAGGAACGTCAGCGGCGTGACGATCATCATCGGGATGATCTGCAGCTTCTCGAAACCGTCCGCCCAGATGCCGATGATGAAGCCGAACAGGCTGAACGTCACCGCCGTGAGCACCAGGAAGAACAACATGGCGAACGGATGCTCGATGCCGAAATCCACGAACAACCGTGAGGTGGCGAGAATCAGCAGGCCGAGAATGATCGACTTGCTGGCGGCGGCGCCCACATAGCCCAGCACCACTTCCACATAGGACACCGGCGCCGACAGCACCTCGTAAATGGTGCCGCTGAACTTGGGCATGTAAATACCGAACGAGGCGTTGGAGATGCTCTCGTTGAGCAGCATCAGCATGATCAGCCCGGGGATGATGAAGGCGCCGTAGCTGATGCCGTCGATCTCCACCATGCGAGAGCCGATCGCCGAACCGAACACCACGAAATACAGCGAAGTGGAAATCACCGGCGAGGCGATGCTCTGCATCAGGGTGCGCCAGGTGCGGGCCATTTCGAAAAGATAGATCGCGCGAATCGCATGCAGGTTCATTGGCTGTCTCCGGCCGCGGGTTGCGGGGTGTCCGTGCCGCCCGGTGTGCCGTTGTGGACCAGGTCGACGAAGATTTCTTCCAGCGAGCTTTCCCGCGTGCGCAGATCGCGGAACTCAATGCCCAGCTCGCCCAGGCGGCGCAGCAGGCCGGCGATGTCGCCGTGCTCGTGGCGGGCGTCGAAGCTGTACACCAGCTCGTGGCCGTCGGCGGACAACGTCAAGGACATCGGCGCCAGGCTTTCCGGCACCGCCGACAGCGGCTCGGAAAGCTGCAGGCGCAGTTCCTTGCGGCCCAGCTTCTCCATCAGGGTGTGCTTGTTTTCCACCAGCACAATCTCCCCCCGGTTGATCACGCCGACCCGGTCGGCCATCTCCTCCGCTTCCTCGATGTAGTGGGTGGTGAGAATAATGGTGACACCGTTTTCGCGCAGGCCGCGCACCATTTCCCACATATCCCGGCGCAGCTCCACGTCGACACCGGCGGTGGGCTCGTCGAGAAACAGAATGCGCGGTTCATGGGCCAGGGCCTTGGCGATCATCACGCGCCGTTTCATGCCGCCGGACAGGGCGATGATCTTTTCCTTGCGCTTGTCCCACAGGGACAGGTCACGCAGCACTTTCTCCACGTAGGCCGGGTTCTTGGGCTTGCCGAACAGCCCGCGGCTGAACGTGACCGTGGCCCAGACCGTCTCGAAGGCGTCGGTGGACAGCTCCTGGGGCACCAGGCCGATGGTGGACCGGGCGGCGCGGAAATCCCGCACGATGTCATGACCGTCGGCCAGCACGGTGCCGGCGGTGGGATTGACGATGCCGCAGATGACGCTGATCAGGGTCGTCTTGCCGGCGCCGTTGGGGCCCAGCAAGGCAAAAATCTCGCCCCGGCGTATTTCCAGATTCACGTCCTTGAGAGCCTGGAAGCCGGAGTCATAGGTCTTGTTGAGTTGTTGCACGGAAATGATAGGACTCACGACCACTCCTTGAATGTTTTCGTTACGTTCCCGCTGAGTCGTCCGGGAGCCGCGAAAAACGACACCGTAGTATGCCTGAGACCACGGCGATCGTGGACGGCACTTTGAGACCTGAAGTAAGGTTGAGATCAATAGCCATTGGGAAAGGTTGTCACGATGAGCAAGATAGCGGCCGCCGATATCGGCAAGGCGCTGACGCCGGGGGAGGTGGCCCGGCGTAGTGGCGTGGCGGTGTCGGCATTACACTTCTACGAGAAAAAGGGGCTGATCCACAGTCATCGGAGCAGCGGCAACCAGCGCCGCTATAGCCGTGACGTGCTGCGCCGCGTGGCGGTGATCAAGGTGGCGCAGCGGATCGGTATTCCACTGGCGGAGATCGGCCGGGCGCTGGCGGAGCTGCCGGACGGCCGCACCCCCAACGCCCACGACTGGAAGCGGCTGTCGGCGCATTGGCGCCATGATCTGAACGAGCGCATTCAAAGCCTGACGCAGCTCCGTGACCAGCTCGACGGCTGCATCGGCTGCGGGTGTTTGTCGATCAACGCTTGCCGGCTTCGCAACCCGCTGGATGAGTTGTCCGAGGACGGCCCCGGCCCGCGTCTGCTTGAGCCCGACTGATTCCACCGGCTGTAAATTCCGGTAAACAAAAACGCCGTTGGCGGCGGCTTCGGGTATCTTGGACGTCACTCACGACCGAGGATTCAAACCTCACAGCCAGCGCCCAGGGGAGGGCCAGCCATGACGTTGTTCGAAGCACTCAGAGAAGACCATGACACCCAGCGGACCCTGCTGGGCCTTTTGATCAAAACCCACGGCGACAGTGACGGCCGCGAGGAATTGTTCGAAAAAGTGAAGAAGGCGCTGACCAGCCACGCCGCCGCCGAGGAACGGGCGCTCTACATTCCGATGATGGAATTGGACATGACCCAGGAAAAAGCCCGCCACAGTGTCGCCGAGCATCACGAGATCGATGAACTGGTGGAAGAACTGGAAGATACGGATTTCAGTTCGCCGGGCTGGCTGGCCGCCGCCAGGAAGCTGCACGATCTGGTCACCCACCACCTGGACGAAGAAGAACAGGAGGTGTTCCAGCTCGCCGGGCGTGCCCTTAGCGACGACGCCAAGGCGCGTCTGGCGGACACCTACCGGGACGAAATGGCCGCCGCTCAATAAACCGGCCGGGCCTCAGTCCCGCTCCCAGGCCCGCAGCGCCGTTTCCAGCGTGCCGATGTCCGCCGCATGGTGCGCCATGTCCGCCCAGGGGTCGTCTTTCTGGCCGAGGCGCCGGAACAGGTTGTCGACGCGGTAGCGGCGCGGCCCGATATCCGCGTCGTTCACCTCGTTCCAGTCCAGCGGCGTGGCCACCGGCGCGCCCGGTTTGGCGCGCACCGCGTAGGGCGCCACCGCGGTCTGGCCGAAGGCGTTGCGCATGATGTCCAGGTAGAGCCGGCCGTGGCGTTTGTTCTTGCGCTGCTCGGCGGTGAGCGCGTCCGGGTGGCGGGCCACCAGGTGATCCGCCAGGCGCCGGCAGGCGCGCCGCACCCGGTCGAAGTCGGCGCCCGGTTTCAACGGCGCCACCACGTGCAGCCCCCGCGAGCCGGTGGTTTTCACGAACGGCGTCAGGCCGGCGTCGCGCAGTGCGTCGCCCACCTGCCAGGCGGCCCGGCGCACCGGCTCGAAATCGTCGCCGGGCGGATCCAGGTCGAACACCAGTTGGTCGGGCCGGTGCGGCCGGTCCACCCGGCTGAGCCAGGCGTGCAGGGTCAGCGTCGCCTGGCTGGCCAGATAGACCAGATCGGCGGCGCGCTCGCAGAGAATATGCGTCACCGTGCCGGTGCCGCCGGGGTGATCGATGGACGCGGCGGGCAGCCAGTCCGGGAAATAATCGCTGCGGTTCTGCTGGTAGAAGCCGTGCGCGCCGATGCCGTCCGGAAAGCGGTGCAGCGTCAGCGGGCGGTCGCGCAGGTGCGGCAGCATCATCGGCGCCACCCGCTGGTAGTAGTCCGCCAGATCCGATTTGCTCAGGCCGTGTTCCGGGAACAGCACCTTGTCCGGATGGGACAGGGTGATGGTCTCGCCGTCCACGGTCAGGGTGCGGTCACTCATGGTCGTGCTCCGCCTTGCCGTCGCGGGCGATGCGCGCCAGGGTGCGGCCGCTTTTCACCGAACGGTTCTGCGTGGAGGTGGGGTTGCGGCGCGCGTCGGCGAGCAGATTGCGGTAGCCGCCCCGGTCCCAGACCATCACGGTGCCGGCGCCGTAGTGGCCTTCGGGGATCACGCCTTCGAAGTCCGCGTAGTCCAGCGGATGGTCTTCCACCTGCACCGCCAGCCGCTTTTCGCGCGGGTCGGTGGACGGGCCCTTGGGCACCGCCCAGGACTTCAAGGCGCCGTCGAACGCCAGCCGGAAATCATAATGCAGCCGGCTGGCGTCGTGCTTCTGGATCACGAACCGGGGCGCGTCGCCGGTGCCGCCGGCGGGCTCGCGGCTGACGCCCAGGTTGCGCTTGCGGCGGTACTCATTGAGCGGGTCCTTGCTCATGGCGGTCTCCGTGCTGGTTGCTCGCCTGCCCGCCAGCATAGCCCCCCGGCGCGGACGAAATCAGCGGCCAAGCGTAAAAAATCTTCAAGTCCCCGGCCTGTAACAGGCGCTGTGATAAAGTTGCCGCATGAGTATTCTGCAGCTGCCCCACGATAAGCCGGCGGCCGTGTTGATCGACTGGCACGCGACCCTGGTGGACACCCACGACGCCATGTACCACGCGGTCGACGATGTTTTGCCCAGGCTTAAGGAGCTGGGTCTTTGGGACCGGCTGCTCAAACCGGAAGAATCGAAGACCATCGAGGACGCCAAGCTGGTCAAGTACGTGCGCGAGAACAACAAGCTGCACCCCAAGATCACCGCCCAGCGGAAAATCTCGCGCACCGATATCTTCGAAGTGCTGTTCGGCGCCGACGGCGACGCCAAGCGCCGCATCCATCAGGCCTTCGACGATTGCTATAAAAAATACGTGGACGAAGTTCACCCGCTGGAGAGTGACATCCGCGTTCAACTGGAGCGGTTGCGCCAGTCCGGCGTGCCGGTGGCGTTGATCTCCAACCGCAAGCGGGGGTTCCTCGAGCACGAGCTGCGCATTGTCGACGGCACCGGCTGGGAGGATCTGTTCGACACCATTGTCTGCGGCGACGACGTGGAACACCGTAAGCCGGCGCCGGACATGCTGCTCAAGGCGCTGGACAACCTCGGCCTGACGCCGGCGGAGAACTGCTGGTACGTGGGCGACAGCACCACCGACGTGATCGCCGCCAAGGAAGCCGGCATCACCGCGATCTTCTATAACGGCGCCGGCTGGCCGGACTCCTGGCTGGACAAGATTTTCCCCAACACCGTCAGCCACCCGCACCGCCCGGACGCGGTGGTCACCAGCATCGCCGACCTGGTGCACCTGGCGCGGGTGATGCTCGCCCAGGGCAAGCGGGTGGACCGGGCCAGGGGCTAGGCCCTCATCGTCTTGCGATTGGCCCGCTGTGAATGTGGCACCATGGTACTATATTTCGCCATCGACCGCCTTCACAGCAGGACACACCGATGAATCAATACGCCGGACCCGCCCCCGAAGCGCGCCTTCATGTCTTCCGTGATGACGCCCTCGGTGACCACGACGCCACCGCCCTGGCCGACCTGTTGCGCCGTGGCGAGCGCAGTGCGGCGCAGCTCACCGACGCCGCCATCGAGCGCATCCAGGCGGTGAACCCGGCGCTCAACGGCCTGGCGCTGGACACCTTTGAAACGGCCCGCCGAAGCGCGGACCAGCGCCTGCGGGACGGCGGGGAGTTCGCCGGCGTGCCCAGCCTGATCAAGGACAACATCGACGTGGCGGGCCTGCCCACCGGCCACGGTGCCCGCGCCGTGCGACCGCGCAACGCCGCCAAGGACAGCCACTTCGCCCGTCAGTATCTGGACCAGGGCTTCGTGCTGCTGGGCAAAACCCGGCTGCCGGATTTCGGCTTCAGCGCCACCACCGAGTACGCCGGCGCGCCGGCCACCCGCAACCCCTGGGCGCCGGGCTATTCCAGCGGCGCCTCCTCCGGCGGCAGTGCCGCCCTGGTGGCGGCCGGCGCGGTGCCCATCGCCCACGGCAACGACGGCGGCGGCTCGATCCGCATTCCCGCCGCCTGCTGCGGCCTGGTGGGCCTTAAACCCACCCGCGGCCGGCTGGTGAAATCGGAAGCGTCCCGGTCGTTGCCGATCGACATCATCGCCGAGGGCGTGCTCACCCGCAGCGTGCGCGACACCGCCAATTTCTTCGCCGCCGCCGAGCAGTATTACCGCAACCCCAAGCTGCCGCCGATCGGCCGGGTGGAAGGGCCGGGCCGGCGGCGCCTGCGCGTGGGCCTGGTGGTGGACTCGATCACCGGCAGCCCCACCTGTCCGCAGACCCGGGCCGTGGTGGAGGACGCCGGCCATTTGCTGGCCGGGCTCGGCCACCGGGTGGAAGAGGCGCCGGTGCCGCTGGAGCGCCGCTTTATCGACGACTTCGTGCTCTACTACGGCTTTATGGCGTTCATGGTGAGCACCTTCGGCCGCGCCCTGTTCGGCCCCGGCTTCGACCCCCGGCAGCTGGACGGCCTGACCCGGGGCCTGAGCCGCTATTACCGGCGCAAGCTGTGGAAGACACCGGCGGTGCTCTACCAGCTCAAGCGCACCTGGCAGGCCTACGCCCGCTCGTTCCAGCATTACGACGTGGTGCTGTCGCCGGTGCTCGCCCACACCACGCCGCCGCTCGGCTACCTGAGCCCCAATGTGGACTTCGAGGTGCTGATCGACCGGCTGATCAAGTACGTCAGCTTCACCCCCGCCAACAATGCTTCCGGTAGCCCGGCCCTGTCGTTGCCGCTGGGCGAAAGCCGCGAGGGCCTGCCCATCGGCGTGCAGTTCTCGGCGCTGCAGGGCGACGAAAAAACGCTGCTGGAGCTGGCCTTCGAGCTGGAGCAGGCGCGCCCCTGGCGACGTATTCAGAACTGACGGAACGGCCACCTTGAAACCGGATTTATAGACCTTATAGTCACGCTGCCGGGCTCCCTCCTGGCGGCGGCCCGGCCTGATAACGCCAATCTGGACCTGATCCCAAATCTCAGGAGGTGATTTGATGTCAGTGCAGACGCCCACCCGACCCATTACCGGACCGGCTCCGGCGATTCAGGACCCTTACCCCACCCGTCTGGCGAAAAAGCCGGACATGCCCTGGCTGAACCGCCGCGAAAAAGTGGTTAAGGGCCAGGCCGCCGACGGCCCCCTGTCCCAGCAACAACTGGACGAGTTCGAGCAGCGCGGCTTTCTGTTCGAGCCGGACTTCCTGGATCAGCGGGAAGTGCAGGAGCTCACCGGCCATTTGCACGAACTGCTCGCCCGGGATGAATTCCGGGGCCGGGATTTCAGTGTCACCGAGCCCGGCAGTGAGAAAATCCGCTCCCTGTTCGCGGTGCACTTTCTGTCCGAACGTTTCCGCCAACTGGCCCGTGACCCGCGCCTGACCGGCCGCGCCCGGCAGATACTGGGCGGCGATGTCTATGTGCACCAGTCACGGATCAACTACAAGCCGGGCTTCCACGGCAAGGGATTCAACTGGCATTCGGACTTCGAGACCTGGCACGCCGAGGACGGCATGCCGTCCATGCACGCGGTGAGCGCCTCCATCGTTCTGACCGACAACCACCACTTCAACGGGCCCCTGATGCTGATTCCCGGCTCGCACAAGGTGTTCGTGCCGTGCCTGGGCGCCACCCCGGACGACCACCACAAGCAGTCCCTGAAGACCCAGGAATTCGGCGTGCCCGGCAACGACGTGCTGCAGGCGCTGATCGAGCGGGGCGGTATCGAGGCGCCCACCGGCAAGGCCGGCGGCCTGATTCTGTTCGACTGCAACACCCTGCACGGCTCCAACGCCAATATGTCGCCGGACCCGCGCAGCAATGTGTTCTTCGTCTACAACCGCCGTGACAACGTTTGCGACCGGCCCTACGCGGCCCGGCGGCGCCGTCCCTCGTTCCTGGCCCACGGGCCCGGGGAGACGTGGACGCCGTAACCCGGCCCGGTGTCAGGGTTCGCGGTGTTTGAAGAACGTCTGGATGCTGGAAAAGTCCTTGCCGCCCAGGCCCTGGTTGCCGAGGGCGGCGTACAGGCTTTTCGCCAGTGAGCCCATGGGCGTGCTGGACTGGCTGGCCAGCGCCGCTTCCAGCGCCAGGCCCAGATCCTTGTTCATCAGTTTCACCGCGAAACCGCCGTTGTAGTCGTTGCTGGACGGCACGCCCTCCATCACGCCGGGCCAGGGGTTGTACACCTCCAGGGACCAGTTGCGTCCGGAGCTGGCTTTCATGATGTCGGAGAGCACCGCCGGGTCCAGGCCGTGGTCGGCGCCCAGTTGCAGCGCTTCGGCGGTGCCGATCATGTGCACGGCGAGCAGCATGTTGTTGCAGATTTTCGCCACCTGGCCGGCGCCGTTGTCGCCGGCGCGGAACACGTTCTTGCCCATGCAGTCGAGCACCGGGCGGGCGCGTTCCACCGCCGCTTCCGGGCCGCCGCAGATAAACGTCAGCGTGCCCGCTTTGGCGCCGCCGACACCGCCGGACACCGGCGCGTCGATCATGGTGCGGCCGCTGTCGGCGGCGGCGCTGGCCACCCGGCGGGCGGTGTCGGCGTCGATGGTGGAGCAGTCGATGATCAGGGTGTCCGGGTGGATGGCGTCCAGCACGCCGTCGTCACCCAGATACAGGCCGGTGACCGCGCCGGCGGAGGGCAGCATGCTGATCACCACCTCGGCGCCGGCCACCGCCGCCGCCGGGTCGGCGGCCACGGCGACGCCGTCCGCTTCCACGGTCTTGAGCAGTTCGGGCACCAGGTCGAAGGCGGTCACCGTGTGGCCGGCCTTGACCAGATTGGCGGCCATCGGCCCGCCCATGTTGCCGACGCCGAAGAATCCGATGTTCATATTGTTCTCCTTTTTGAATCGGGCCTTATAAAAAGCTCAGGTCTTTCAGTACCCGGCGAGCGATGATCACCCGCATGATTTCGTTGGTGCCTTCCAGAATCTGATGCACCCGGCTGTCGCGCACATAGCGCTCCAGCGGGTATTCCTTGATGTAGCCGTAGCCGCCGTGCAGCTGCAGGGCCTGGTTGCAGACGTCGAAGCACAGGTCGGTGGCGAGCCGCTTGGCCATGGCGCAGAAGGTGCCCTTGTCGGCGTCGCCGTTGTCCAGCTTCCAGGCTGCCAGCCGCACCATCTGCTGGGCCGCCACCAGGTGGGTGGCCATGTCCGCCAGGGTGAACTGCACGCTCTGGAACTCGCTCACCGGCTGATCGAACTGGCGGCGCTCCTGCACGTAGCTCTGCGCCTGGGCCAGCGCCGCCGAGGCCGCGCCCAGCGAGCAGCTGGCGATATTGATACGGCCGCCGTCCAGGCCCGCCATGGCGATCTTGAAGCCCTGGCCCTCGTCGCCGATGCGGTTTTCCACCGGGACGCGCGCGTCCTCGAGAATCACCGCCCGGGTGGGCTGGCTTTTCCAGCCCATCTTGTCCTCGTTGCGGCCGTAGCTGACGCCGGGCGTGTCCGACGGGATCGCGAAGCAGGAAATGCCGCCGGCGCCGGGCCCGCCGGTGCGCGCCATCAGCACCAGCAGGTCGGTGTCGCCGGCGCCGGAGATGAACGCCTTGGCGCCGTTCAGCACATACTCGTCGCCGTCGCGGCGGGCGCTGGTCTTCAGCGACGCCGCGTCGGAGCCGGCGCCGGGTTCGGTGAGGCAGTAAGAGGCCAGCGCCTCGCCGCTCATAAGCGGCCCGTTCCAGCGCTGGCGCACCGCCTCGGAGCCGAACCGGGACAGCATCCAGGTGGCCATGTTGTGGATGGTGATGAAGGCGGTGGTGGAGGTGCAGCCCGCCGCCATCTGCTCGAAGATCAGCGCCGCGTCGAGCCGGCTCAGGCCCATGCCGCCCTGGTCCTCGTCGCAGTACAGCGCGCAGAAGCCCAGCTCGCCGGCGCGGCGGATGGTGTCCTTGGGGAAGGTGCCGTGCTGGTCCCACTCGGCGGCGAACGGCGCCAGTTCCTTATCGGCGAACTGGCGCGCGGTGTCGCGGAACGCCAGCTGCTCGTCGGTGAAGTTGAAGTCCATGGCTATTTCAGGTTGATGGTCATGTTGGGGCCGCCGTGGGCGCCGTCCGGGATGTCGTCATCGAACCAGCGGCTGGTGACGGTCTTGGTCTCGGTGTAGAAGCGCACCGCCTGTTTGCCGTAGGCGTGCTGGTCCCCGTAGAAGGAGCCCTTCCAACCGGTGAAGCTGAAGAACGGCAGCGGCACCGGGATCGGCACATTGATGCCCACCTGGCCCACTTCCACCTCGTGCTGATACTTGCGCGCGGCGGCGCCGCTGGCGGTGAAGATCGAGGTGCCGTTGCCGTAGGGGCTGTTGTTCACCAGCTCCAGGGCCTCTTCCAGGGTATCCACGGTCATGCAGCACAGCACCGGGCCGAAGATCTCTTCTTTGTAGAGCGCCATGTCCGGGGTCACGTCGCTGAACAGGGTGGGGCCCACCCAGTTGCCGTCCGGCAGCCCGTCCACGGTGCAATCGGAACCGTCCAGCAAACAGCTGGCGCCCTCTTCCTTGCCCTGCTTGATCAGCGTCAGCACCCGGTCGCGGGCCTTGGGGCTGATTTGCGGGCCATAGGCGGCGTTCTCGTCGTCCCAGGCGCCGGGGCGGATCTTCGCCAGCTCGTCCTTGAGTTCGTCGATCCAGTGTTTGGACTCGCCCACGAACACCGCCACGCTGATCGCCATGCAGCGCTGGCCGGCGGCGCCGCAGGAAGCGCCCACCAGGTTGCTGATCACCTGATCCTTGCGCGCGTCCGGCATCACCACCATGTGGTTCTTGGCGCCGGCGAAACACTGGGCGCGCTTGAGGTGGTCGGTGGCGGTGCGGTAGACGTGCTGGCCCACCGGCACCGAGCCGACGAAGGACACCGCCTTGATCTCCGGGTGGGTGAGCAGGGTGTCCACCTGTTCCTTGCCGCCGTGGACCACCTGCAGCAGGTTCTTGGGCGCGCCGGCGCGCAGGAACAGCTCGGCGAGAATATTGGGGGTCATCGGGTCCTGCTCGGAGGGCTTGAGCACGAAGCTGTTGCCGCAGGCGATGGCCATCGGGAACATCCACAGCGGAATCATCGCCGGGAAGTTGAACGGGGTGATGCCCGCGCACACGCCCAGCGGCTGGGTCCAGGCGTGGCCGTCGATACCGCGCGCCACGTTTTCCACCGTCTCGCCCATCATCAGCGAGCCGATGTTGGCGGCGTGCTCCACCACCTCGATGCCGCGCCACACATCACCCTTGGCGTCCGCGAACACCTTGCCGGTTTCCTTGGCCAGCACCTCGGCGATTTCATCGTGGTGCTCCTTGAGCAGGTGCTGGTAGCGCAGCATCACCCGGGCGCGCTCGGACACCGGGGTTTCCCGCCATTCCAGGAACGCCTTGCGGGCGGACTGGATGGCGCTCTCCATTTCCTCGGCGGTGGCCGCCGGTACTTCGCAGAGCACCTCCTGGGTGGCCGGGTTGGTGACTGGAATCCAGGTGTCGGTCCGGCTTTGCTGGAATTCGCCGTTGATCAGTTGCGGCAGTCGCGTGCTCATGGAGCCTCCGAAAGTGGGGGTGTTGTTCTATTATTGCTATGGTTTACCACAGTATCGTCCCGATGCGGATGGTTTCTATTGACCAGTAATGGACTATATTGCGGTATGGATTCCAGTGACGTCCCGGTTATCGAGACCTCCCAGTGGCCGCTGCCCCGGGACGGCCGCCGCATTGTGGTGCCCCAGGCGCTGATCCAGACCCTGGGCGCGCACCCGCTGTGCGGCGACTGCCTGCCCCACGGCGTGGGCTACTACCCGCGCGCCGCCGGCCATCAGATGGGGCGCGCCTCGCCCCGCGATCATCTGCTGATCTATTGCGTGGCCGGACGCGGTGAAGTGGATCTGGACGGCGACGCCCACCCGGTGGGGCCCGGCGACGTGCTGCTGTTCCGGGAAGGGCAGCCGCACCGCTACCGGGCCCGCCCGGACGATCCCTGGACCATATACTGGGTGCACCTGGGCGGCGCCGCCGTGGATGCGTTTTTCGACGCCATCGAGCCGGACCCGCGCGCCGGACTGGTGCCGGTGGGCCTGCACTCGCGGCTCAGCGAAGAGTTCGAAGTGCTGCTGGCCACCGCGGTGAGCTTTCAGATTCACCATCAGGTGCACGCCGCCAATGTGCTGCGCGGCCTGCTCACCTTCCTGGCGCTGGTACGCCGCCGCCAGCAGGCGCGGCAGGCGGCGCTGGACGTGGACCGGGTGCAGAGCTACCTGCAAAGCCGCCTGCACGAACGGCTGGCCCTGGACGACCTGGTCGCCGCCACCAGCACCCTGTCGCGCTATCACTTCATTCGTGAATACAAACGCCTCACCGGGCAGACGCCGATGCAGGCGTTTCAGCACCTCAAGATCAGCCGCGCCTGCTACCTGCTGGACGTCAGCGACCTGGGCGTCAGCGACATCGCCCGCCACCTGGGCCACGACGACCCCTACTACTTCTCGCGCCTGTTCAAAAAAGTGATGGGCGTGGCCCCGCGCCACTACCGCCGCGAACGCTCCTCCCACTAACCCACGACGCAGGCACTGTGGGAGCGCCCTTATGCGAGCCGGGCGTCTGGAAGTGCGACATGTGCGAGCGGGCCCGGCCCGCGAAAGGGAGCGAAGCTCCCGGCAGGATGCCAGAGACGTACTAGGACACCCCCACCCGCCAAAGCAAAAACGCCTCACCGGCCTGCACCACAGCACTTTCCAGAGCATCTCGGCGCTTCACATCCCCGGGCTCGCGCGGTGGATCCAGTAACGCTTTCTGCAAGCGCTGGCGCTCGCCGCGCGGCAGCTGTTCCAGCCAGTGACGGTCCGCGCCGTCGAGGGTGAGCGGGTCACGCCCGGCGTGGTTGCGGTGGCTGACCTGATGCCAGTGCTCCAGGGCCCGGCCCAGCACCACATAGCCGAATTGTGGATCGCGCACCGGCCCGAAGGCGGCCTCGGCGCCGCCGGTGAAGCGCTCCAGCACTTTCAGTGCGCCCAGTTTGTCGGCGTACTTGCCGCCGTAGAACACGCTGCCGGCGGCGCCCAGCACCCCGCCGATCAGAGCGCCGGCCCCCAGCGAGTGGCCGGCGGCGAGCGCGTCAATGCCGGCCCCGCCCAGGGCGCCGGCGCCGAAGCCGGCGGTGGCCAGGTAGGTGCGGCTCACGCCCCAGGTCCGGCGCGCCTGTTCGCTGAACAGGTCGCTGCCCGGCTGCCACGCCAGGGCCTGCTCGCGGCGGCGCAGGTGGCGATGCTGGTAAAGGGCTTCCACGTCGCGGCGCAGGCGCTGCTCCCGTTGGCGCTGCCAGTCCCGCCAGCGTTGCCCGAGTTCGTGTTCGAGCGCGTCGCGGTTGCCGTCGTCGCGCAGCCGGCCGGTTTCCCGGTGGGTGAGCATGTCCGCCAGGGCGGCGGCGATCAGTTGCAGGGCCTGGCGCTGGCGGTGCCGGCGCTGGTCGCGCAGATGGTGGGTGGCCTCCTCAAGCGGCGCTTCCCACTCCGGGGCCAGCTGGCCGAAACCGCGTAGCAGGCTCAGATGCGCCTCGAAGGGAGCGTGCACCGCGTCGAAATCGCGCACGATCTGGAAGTACTGACCCAGGGCGGCGCGCCAGTCGGCCAGGTGGTCGCCCGCGCCGATGCGGTTGATCAGCGCCAGGCTGGGGCGGCCGGTCCAGCGCAGGATTTCCATTTCCGCTTCCTGCTCGCGGCTGTAAGGCACCGCGCCGTCCACCACATAGAGAATGCCGGCGCCCTCCAGTATCGGCGTCAGCAGCTGGCATTCGTCATGGAAACGGGGGTCGTCGCGGTGCTGGGTGACAAAGGCGCGCACCGTGTCCGGCCGGTCCGACGCGGACAGGCTGTGGGCCTGCAGCCAGGCCAGCACCCGGCGCGGGCGCTGGAAGCCGGGGGTGTCGATCAGTTCGTACAGCAGCCGGTCGTCCACGCGCAGCGGGTAGTGGCCGTTCTCCCGGGTGGTGCCCGGCTCCAGGGCGATGGCGATGCCGTCGTTCTGGGCCAGGGTGGCGACAATGCTCGACTTGCCCTTGTTGGGGTGGCCGACCACGGCGAAACGGGGCAGGGGGCGCTCGCTCATGGGCGACACAGCCTGACCGGCCGGTGCCGGTCCACGAAGCGTTGCCACTGGGCCAGCAGCGCGCCGTCCACCAGAGCGGTTTGATCGTCGGCGGCGAGTGGCAGCAGCACGATGTCGGTGTTCGCCGGCAGGCTGTGGCGGGCGTCGTCGAGGAAGTCCGCCAGTTCGCCGGTGGGCGGTTCCCAGCCGCGCGTCAGCAGCACCACCGGCAGGCCCAGGTCGGCGCGGGTGAGGGTATCGCGGTCCTGCTCCAGGCTGGCGCTGCCGCCGGCTTCGAGCACCTGCATGGGGGCGTCCTGGAGCAGGTTTCGGGCGAGGTCGGCGCTGCCGGCGCCGGCCCAGCGGATCACCACGCCGCTTTCCGGCGGCGGCGCCAGCGTGTCGGCGGGCGGTACCGCGGGGCCGGCGCCGGCGGCGACCGGTGCCGGGCCGCTGTCCACCCAGGGCGTGGCGAAGCGCTGGCGCAGCGCCGCCCAGCCCGGGTGGCGTCGCAGCAGCACGCCGGCGCGGTGGTTGAGGTGCAGACGCGCCAGCCCCAGCAGCGCCAACCTTGGCAGCAGCACATAGCAAAGCCACAGCATGGCCAGGAAGGGCCACCAGGCGCCCAGCCGTTCCGGGTCGGCGGGGGCCTCACCGCCGAGCCGGAAGTAGCGGGACTGCTCCACCAGTTCCAGGCCCGGCACGGCGGCGGGCAGCCAGCCGCGCCAGGGCCAGGCGAGCTGTTCCACCAGGGCGTGATAGGCGGGCGCCGAGGTCTGCAGGGTGGTGCTCCAGCCGAACGCCAGATCGCGCACCAGCACCTGGACCAGCAGGGTGAGCAGGGCGGTGGCGGCGAACGCCAGGCCGGCACCGTGGGCGGCGCGGGCGGCCAGCTGCGGGTACAGCTGGCGGAGTACCGGCGGCGCGCCGTCGCCCCGGCCCAGCAGCCGGCCCCAGGGGCGCCGGCCGCTTAACGCCTGGGCGGTGGTGGCCAGGGCGAGCAGCAGTTGCAGCAGGGCCAGCGCCAGAATCAGGGTGACATTGATGCGGCCCTGGCCGTCCACGTACAGCACGCCGAGCATGGTCAGCACGCCCAGCACCGCGCCGGCCAGGGTCAGCGCGGCCCGGCCGCGGCGCCAGGGGCGCAGCGCCGCGCCGGCGCCGGGGGCGTCCACCGCGCTCAGCCAGGCGGCGGCGTCCGGCGGCGGCGCGCCGTCCTGTTCACGGGCCAGCGCCAGACGGCGGTCGCGGCGATGCAGAAAGTCCGGCGTGTGCTGCTGGTCGCGGCGATATTGCGCGTCGAAGTCCAGTAACCGGCGTACGGGCGAAAGCGGCAAAGCGGTGTCCTTGGACGTTATTTAACCGGCACGGTATAGGCGACGCCTTCTTTGGCGCAGCCGCTGCAGGCGTTGCTGTATTCGCCCAGGGTTTCGCCGTTCTTGTCCAGGCCGATCACCGGGCGGTATTCCATGGTGCACATTTGCGGCCGCGGTTCCGGGCAGGGGCGGGCGTTGTCGGGGAGGTTCGCCGGGGTATGGGCGCAGCCCGCGGCTGCCAGGATCAGCGTAAGGCCGGCGAGAGGGAAGCGAATCATGGGTGTCTCCGGGGTCGGTTGCGTGTTTTATCCTGGGTCCATGTTAAAGGTGGACCCGGGGCGGGCAAGCAAGTTCTTTAGTCGCCGGGCCGACCGTGGCAATATTTTTGACCTGATTTCCAACGGGGACACCATGAATCACGTTGATTGGCGCGCGGAAGCGGCCGCCATCTGGCGGCCCAGACAGCAACGGCTGAGACCGGTGCGGCACCTGGACCCGGTGGCGCTGGACGATCTGCTCGGCGTGGACACGCAGAAACGGAAGCTGGTGCAGAACACCGAACGCTTCCTGGCCGGCAAGCCCGCCAACCATGCGCTGCTGTGGGGCAGCCGGGGCACCGGCAAGTCGTCGCTGGTGAAAGCGCTGCTGAACGAATACGCGCCGCGCGGGCTGCGCATGATCGAGGTGGAAAAGCACGACCTGGTGGACCTGCCGGAGATCGTCGATGATCTGCGCGAGCGCGCCCAGCGTTTCGTGGTGTACTGCGACGACATTGCCTTCGAGGATGGTGAAACCCAGTACAAGCACCTGAAAAGCGTGCTCGAAGGCTCGCTGGAGCTGCCGCCGGAGAACGTCCGCCTGTACGCCACCAGTAACCGCCGCCACCTGGTGTCTGAGTACCAGGCCGACAACGAGCAGAGCCGGGTGGTGGGCCGTGAGATCCACCACGGCGACGTGGTGGAAGAGAAGATTTCCCTGTCCGACCGGTTCGGCCTGTCGCTGAGCTTTTACCCGATCAATGAAGCGCAGTATTTCCAGATCGTCGATCACCTGTTCGGCGAGGTCGCCGACCGCGACCGGCTGCACATTCTCGCCCGCCGCTTTTCCATGGAGCGCGGCGGGCGCTCCGGGCGCACCGCCCGGCAGTTCTATAATCAATTCGTGGGCGAGCTCTGATACCCGGGTGGCGGGCCGGTCTTGTGTTCGCCCCGGATCGGTGTGGCATACTACGGACCCTTTTCAGTGATTCGGTTTTGCATGGACTGCCAATTGCGGCACCACAGAATGATCAGTATGCCCGCCCACTGCCCGCGGCGGGGCCGCCGCCCCTATTTCCCGGATCCGCCCGTTGTCACGCTGAGTTGATGATTTACTGATAAGCTCGACGTGGCGTTGCCGCAACTGACAACGGATTGCCTATGAATCTTTCCATTCTGGTGCTGCTGCCCTTTCTGGGGGCCGCACTGCCGCCGCTGGCCGAACGTTTCAGGGCCTCGCGCACGCTGCTGGCGCTAAGCGCCGCGGCGTTGCCGGCCCTGGCTCTGGCTTTGATGGTGGCGCCCGCGCGACGGGTGATCGCCGGCGAAACGGTGCTCTCTTCACTGCAGTGGCTGCCCAGCCTGGGCCTGGACCTGGCGTTCCGCCTGGACGGCCTGGCGCTGATGTTCGCCATGCTGGTGCTGGGCATCGGCCTGCTGATTATTCTGTACGCGCGCTACTATCTGTCCGCCGATGAAAAAGCCGGGCGTTTTTACGCCTACCTGCTGCTCTTCATGGGCGCCATGCTGGGGGTGGTGACCAGTGACAACCTGCTGCTGCTGGTGGTGTTCTGGGAGCTCACCAGCCTCAGCTCGTTCTTGCTGATCGGTTTCTGGTCGCACAACAGCGGCGCCAGGAAGGGGGCGCGCATGGCGCTCACGGTCACCGGCCTGGGCGGCCTGGCGCTGCTCGCCGGGGTGCTGCTGATCGGCCAGGTGGTGGGCAGCTATTCCCTGGGCGAGGCGCTGGCCAGCGGCGATGCCATCCGCGCCAGCGGGCTCTACCCGCTGATTCTTTGCCTGGTGCTGCTGGGTATTTTCACCAAGAGTGCCCAATTCCCGTTCCACTTCTGGCTGCCCCATGCCATGGCGGCGCCGACGCCGGTAAGTGCTTACTTGCACTCCGCCACCATGGTCAAGGCGGGGGTGTTTTTGCTGGCCCGCTTCTACCCGATGCTGGCGGGCACCAACCTGTGGTTCGACCTGGTTACGCTGGCCGGCATGGCGACGCTGCTGTGGGGGGCGCTGGCGGCGCTGTTCCAGCACGACCTGAAAGGGCTGCTGGCCTATTCCACCATCAGCCATCTGGGTCTGATCACCCTGCTGTTCGGCCTGAACACCGAGCTGGCGGCGGTGGCGGCGGTGTTCCACATCATCAACCACGCCACCTTCAAGGCGTCGCTGTTCATGGCCGCCGGCATCATTGATCACGAAACCGGCACCCGGGACATGCGCCGTATCAACGGCTTGTGGCGCTACATGCCGTACACCGCGGTGCTCGCCATGGTGGCCTCGGCGGCGATGGCCGGGGTGCCGTTGCTCAACGGCTTCCTGTCCAAGGAGATGTTCTTCGCCGAGACCCTGCAGTCCGACCGGCTCGGCGCCCTGAGCTGGGTGCTGCCGCTGGGCGCCACCCTGGGCGGCGTGTTGTCGGTGGCCTATTCGGCGCGCTTTATCCACGACGTCTTCTTCAACGGCGAGCCGGTGAACCTGCCCAAGTTTCCGCCCCATGAGCCGCCCCGTTACATGAAAGTGCCGGTGGAGATACTGGTGGCGCTGTGCGTGGCGGTGGGCGTGTTCCCGGCGCTCACCGTGGCCGGGCTGCTGGCGGTGGCCGGCACCGCCACGCTTGGCGGCACCCTGCCGGAATACCATCTTTCCATCTGGCACGGCTTTAACCTGCCGTTGCTGATGAGCGTCATCGCCCTGGTCGGCGGCGTGCTGGTCTACAGCCAGCGGCAGCGTCTGTTCCGGTGGCACGCGCGCCTGCCCGAGATCAACGCCAACCTGATTTTCGAGCGCGCCATGCAGGCGGTGGCGGGGTTCGCCGGGGCGTTGAGCGGGCGCTTGCGCAACGGCTCCCTGCAGACCTATGTGGCCTGGTTGCTGGCGGTGGTCTCGCTGGTGCTGCTGACGCAGCTGGGACCGCGTTTGCTGAGCGGCGACCGGGCGCTGCTGCCCCTGGACGGGGTGGCGCTGCTGGCCGGCGCCATGTTGATCGTGGCCGCGGTGATCACCGCCATTCTGCACCGCCACCGGATGACGGCGATCATGTCGATCAGCGTGGTGGGGCTGGTGGTGTCGCTGGTGTTCGTGCGCTTCTCGGCGCCGGATCTGGCGCTCACCCAGCTTTCCGTGGAAGTGGTCACGGTGATGCTGCTGATCCTGGCGATGTACTTTCTGCCGGTGCGCACCAGCGCCGAATCCGGCGTGTTCAGAGTGTTCCGCGATCTGTTCCTGTCGGTGGTGGTCGGCGGTGGCGTCGGCGTCATGGCGTTCGCCATGATGACCAGCGACTTCAACAGCATCAGCGGCTTCTTCCTGGAGAACGCCAAGCCGGGCGGCGGTGGCACCAATGTGGTCAACGTGATCCTGGTGGACTTCCGGGGCTTCGATACCTTCGGTGAGATCACCGTGCTGGGCATCGCCGCCATGGGCATCTACGCGCTGCTCAAGGATCTCAAGCTGACCTCGCCCCGGGCGGATTCCACCGGCCGGCCCTGGGCGCGGGACGCGCACCCGCTGGTGCTGGTGACCATCTCGCGGCCGTTGCTGCCGCTGGCCCTGCTGGTGTCGGTGTACATCTTCCTGCGCGGCCATAACCTGCCCGGCGGCGGCTTTATCGCCGGCCTGGTGACGTCGGTGGCGCTGTTGCTGCAGTACGTGGCCTCCGGGGTGGGCTGGATGCACCACCGCATGCCCGGCGACTACCACCCGGTGGTGGCGCTGGGCCTGCTGCTGGCCGGGATCACCGGGGTGGCCTCCTGGTTGTTCGGCCATCCGTTCCTGACCAGCACCTTTGATTACATCCACTGGCCGCTGGTGGGCAAGTTCGAGGTGGCCAGCGCCATGCTGTTCGATACCGGTGTGTTCCTCACCGTGGTGGGCGCCACGCTGCTGATGCTGGCGAACCTCGGCAAGCTGTCGCTGTTGGACGACAAGGGCGCCGGCACCGGCGCCGGGAATGACCCTGACCAAACCGGCCAGAGAGGAGGCGCCTGATGGAAGTGATGCTTGCGTTGATCATCGCGACGCTGATCGGTTGCGGCGTCTATCTGACCCTGCGCGCGCGCACCTTCCCGGTGATTCTGGGCATTACGCTGCTCAGCTACGGGGTCAACCTGTTCGTGTTCGTGTCCGGCCGCTTGAGCCTGAACCAGGTGCCGGTGGTGGGCATGTCCGAAAACGCCAGCGACCCCTTGCCCCAGGCGCTGGTGCTGACCGCCATTGTGATCGGTTTCGCCATGACCGCCTTTCTGGTGGTGCTGGCCCTGCGCGGCCAGGGTGAAATGAAGAGCGATCACGTGGACGGTGGCTCCGACGGGGAGGACGGCTGATGGAACATTTGATCATCGCGCCGATTCTGATCCCCGCGTTCGCGGGCATGCTGCTTTTGCTGGAGGTCCGCGAACGCCAGCGCCTGCGCCGCCTCACCGGTCTGCTGGCGACCCTGGCATTGATCCCCGTGGCGCTGGGCCTGTGGCAGCAGGCGGCCAGCGGCGATATCGGCGTGTATCAGCTGGGTGACTGGCGGGCGCCGTTCGGCATCGTGCTGGTGCTCGACTGGCTGAGTGCCCTGATGGTGCTGCTCACCGCGGTGCTGGCGCTGCCGGCGCTGATCTACGGCAGCCGTGGCGACGACCGGCGCGGCGCCAACTTCCACGCGTTGTTCCAGCTGCAGCTGATGGGCATCAACGGCGCCTTCCTGACCGGCGACCTGTTCAACCTGTTCGTGTTCTTCGAGGTGCTGTTGATCGCCTCCTACGGGCTGGCCCTGCACGGCCGTGGCCCGGCCCGGGTGAAGGGCGGCATTCACTATGTGGTGCTCAACCTGATCGGTTCGGCGCTGTTCCTGGTTGCGCTGGGGCTCGCTTACGGCACCACCGGTACGCTCAATATGGCCGACTTTGCGGTCAAAGTGAGTGAACTGGAGGGTAACAGTCTGGATCTGGCGCGCCTTTCCGGCCTGCTGATGTGGGTGGTGTTCGGCCTGAAGGCGGCGCTGTTCCCGCTCTACTTCTGGCTGCCGGCCACCTACGCCAACGCCACGGCGCCGGTGGCGGCGCTGTTCGCGATCATGACCAAGGTGGGTATCTACGCCATCGCCCGGGTGTACGGCCTGGCGTTCAGCGGCGGCGCGCTGGCCGGGCTGGGCCGGGACCCGCTGTGGATTCTGGCGCTGATCACCCTGGGCCTGGCCGCGGTGGGCGTGCTCGGCGCCCGCCGCCTCGGCGAACTGGTCGCCTATTTGCTGGTGATGTCGGTGGGCACGCTGGTGGCCGGGCTGGCCTGGTCGTCGCCGGCGGCGTTCGGCGCCATGCTTTACTACCTGATCCACTCGACCCTGGTGTGCGGCGGCCTGTTTCTGCTGGCGGACCTGGTGTCCCGGGGGCGTGGGGAACTGGCGGACCGGCTTGAAGCGGGGCCGTCCCCCGTCGGCCGCGGGGTGCTCGGCGCGCTGTTTTTCGCCGGCGCCATCGCCGTGGTCGGCCTGCCGCCGTTATCCGGCTTTATCGGCAAGGTCGCCCTGATGCAGGCGGTGCCGGCGCCGGTCTATTGGTTGCTGTTGCTGGGCGGCGGCCTGATCGCCCTGATCGGCCTGAGCCGGGCCGGGTCGACGCTGTTCTGGCGGGCCACCGGCGACGGCGAAGAACGCAGCCTGGACGGGCCGCGCCTGGCGGCCACGGTGGCGCTGCTGGCCACCACCCCGGCGCTGGCGATCTGGGGCGAGCCGGTGCTTGAAGCCTGCCTGGCGGTGGCCGGGCAGTGGGCGCAGCCCGGCCTGTATATCGACGCGGTGCTGGGCGCCGGGGAGAGTGCGTTATGAGTCGAGTATTGCCGTTTCCGCTGTTGAGCCTGTTTCTGTGGGCCACCTGGATGCTGCTTAACGGCTTCTCCTGGGGGCACGCCCTGCTCGGTCTGGTGCTCGCGGTGGTGCTGCCGCTGGGCACCCAGTCGTTCTGGCCCAATGTGCCGCGCCTGCGCAACTTCCCCAAGCTGGTGCGGTTCGTGCTGGTGGTGCATTGGGACATTCTCACCGCCAATATGGCGGTGGCGGTTCTGATCCTCGGGCCGCCCCGGCGTTTGCGGCCCGGGTTCGTGGAGCTGCCGCTGGACCTCACCGACGAGTTCGCCATCACGCTGCTCGCCAGCACCATCTCGCTGACGCCGGGCACGGTCAGTGCCGATGTCAGCGAGGACCGGCGCACCCTGCTGATCCATGCCCTCGACGTGGACGACCAAGACGCCATGATCCGGCAGATCAAGCAGCGCTATGAGCGGCCACTGAAGGAGATTTTCGAATGCTAGAGACCGCGCTGACGATTGCCTTCGGGCTGTTCGTGCTGGCCCTGCTGCTCAACCTGTACCGGTTGTTGCGCGGGCCCACGCTGCCGGACCGGGCCCTGGCCCTGGACACCATGTACATCAACACCATCGGGCTGATCGTGCTGTACGGCATTTCCTCGGACAGCAAGCTCTATTTCGAGGCCGCCATGCTGATCGCGTTGATCGGCTTCGTGAGCACCGTGGCGGTGGCCAAATACATGTTGCGTGGCGACATCATCGAGTAGGGACGACACTATGAACGAGATCGTTGAATTTCTGGTCAGTGCCTTCATTCTGGTCGGGGCGGTGTTTGCGCTGGTGGGGTCCATCGGCCTGGTGCGGCTTTCGGATTTTTATCTGCGTCTGCACGGCCCGACCAAAGCCAGCACCCTGGGCGTGGGCGGCACCATTCTCGGGTCGCTGCTGTTTTTCTCCTGGCAGGAGCGGGCGTTGCAGCTCCAGGAAGTGCTGATCGTTCTGTTCCTGTTTATCACCGCACCGGTATCGGCGCACATGCTGGCCAAGGCGGCCATGCACCGCAATCTGAAGCGCCGGGAAGATACCCGCGGCGGCCCCTGGAAGCAGTAGCCGCAAGCGGGTTTAATAGTGCTTGTTGTGCAGGAATTATGAAATTTGTAAAAGGTATTAGGACGTGGAAACTTTTTCCAAAGGCGGCCAGTCCTAATCAATAGCTATGGACCGGTACCCCCGATCCCCCAGTACCCTCACCGGTTCGTAGCTTCTGGACACCCCGGTCTCTCCCCCAGGAGGCTGGGGCGGCAAGCCTCCCTGGCAGCGCAGTCGTTCCCTTCCCCCACTTGCTGCCAGGGATTTTTTTTGCCCACTGTAAAGTGGGACTTCCCCTCTTCCTTCTTCTTGCCGTTCACTGAAGCAAGAGGCATGCCTGTTTTTGGAAATCGGTAAAAGACGTTTTATGTCAGTGGGTTACACTGAATCGGCACGCTTTGGCCGGCGCCGCCTCTGCGCCAGAGCGGTGTCGTAAAACGTCGCCGGAGTGACGGACCCGGTCAGTCCGCCGGGTCCGGCGGCACCGCCAGCCAGGTGCCGAGCTGGCGCCAGGCCTCGTCGCAGCCGCTGCCGTTGGTGGCGGAAAACAGCTGGGCGCTGAGCGGCGCCGGGTGATCGCGGACGTCCTTGAGCACCTGCAGCAGGGTGTTCTTGGCGGCGCCGTACTTGAGTTTGTCCGCCTTGGTGATCAGCAGGTGCAGCGGCATGCCGGCGCGCGCCGACCATTCCAGAATCAGACGGTCGAAATCCTTGAGCGGATGGCGGATGTCCATCAACAGCACCAGCCCGGTGAGGCTTTGCCGGCGCGCCAGATAATCGTCCAGGTCGCGCTGCCATTGCTGGCGGGTCACCTTGTCCACCTTGGCGTAGCCGTAGCCGGGCAGGTCCACCAGGCGCCGCTCCTCGTCCAGCTCGAAGAAGTTCAGCAGCTGGGTGCGGCCCGGGGTCTTGGAGGTGCGCGCCAGGGTGCGCTGGCCGGTGAGGCGGTTGATGGCGCTGGATTTGCCGGCGTTGGAGCGGCCGGCGAAGGCCACCTCGAAGCCCGCGTCCGGGGGGCACTGTTCCACGTTCTGGGCGCTTTTCAGGAAGCGGGCCTGGTGGAGAAGGCGCTGGGTCGGATCTTGGGCCATTATCGGTCTCTCAGTGAGCGCGGACAGCGAATACCCGCGCCTTTAATAAGGCATATGACGGGAGCGAACCTCTAGTATATAATGCGCGCCGTCGCGCGTTCGCCGTGCGGCCGACGTTCTACAGGTGTTTGTGTGCAAAGGCAAATTCGGCGCCGACGCCTGAGTAAGCCAGCATGTCGCCAGCTCATGGGGAGATTCACATGAAAGGTTTTGCCACGGGGCTCGCCCTCGCCATCGCTATGAGCCTGTCGGCCGGTGCCCAGGCCGAATCCGTCAAAGAGCTCTATGATCAGAGCTGCACCTACTGCCATGCCAGCGGTGCCGCCGGCGCCCCCAAAACCGGGGACCAGGCCGCCTGGAAGCCGCGCATGGACAAAGGCATGGACACGCTGGTCAAGCACGTCGAGGAGGGCTACAACGCCATGCCCCCGGGCGGCATGTGCGGCGACTGCTCCAAAGAAGATTATCGTGCTCTTATTGAATACATGACCAAGTAATCCCTGCTCTTGAAGGAAAGGCCATGAAGTGTTTCAAGCTGTTCGTGCTGTTGGCTGCCGTGGTGGCCACCCCCTTCGCCCTGGCCGAGGGCGACCCGGAAGCCGGTAAAGAGAAAGCCCAGGTATGCGCGGCCTGCCATGGCCCGGACGGCAATTCCCCCTCCGGCCAGTACCCGAGTCTGGCGGGGCAGGGCGAGCGCTACCTGATCAAGCAGCTTAAGGCCTACAAATCCGGTGAGCGCGAGAACGCCATCATGCAGGGCCAGGCCGCCAATCTGAGCGAGCAGGACATGCAGGACCTGGCCGCCTTCTTCACCGAGCAGTCCGTGAAAACCGGCCAGGTGAAGCCGGACCTGGTGGAAATGGGCGAGCGTATCTATCGCGGTGGCGACGTGGAGCAGGGCATCCCCGCCTGCGCCGGTTGTCACGGCCCCGCCGGTCAGGGCGTCGACGCCGCCGGTTTCCCGGCACTGGCCGGCCAGCAGCCCGCCTACACGGAAAGCCAGCTGAAAGCGTTCCGCGCCGTCGGCCGCGAGGACATCGGCGACATGGCCAAGCGTGACAACGATCCCCAGGCGATGATGCGCACCCTGGCGGCGAAGATGAGCGACGCCCAGATCCAGGCGGTCTCCAGCTTCGTGGCGGGTCTCTCCGCGCCGGAGCGCGACAGCGACGAATAACCCGCTGTTGATCGGCGTTCAGCGAAAAGGCAGCCTTCGGCTGCCTTTTTTGTGGCCGCCGTTCATGGGCAAGACGGCGCCAATGCGGTAATAATGCAACTTTCCGTGACCGTGGGGAGCGTTTTCGCGTTATCACGGTCCTATCTGCCACGATCAAAGTGGAACAGCCAACAACAAGGAGAACCTCATGTTGCGAACGGTTATGGCGGTGCTGCTCGGCCTGACTCTTACGGCGGCGGCCTGGGCACAGGAATCCGGCGGCGAGCACGCCCGCTACGCGGAAGGGACCCACTACAAGGTTCTGGACAATCCCGGCAATGTGGACGAGCCCGGTCAGGTGGAAGTGCGCGAGTTCTTCTCCTACATCTGCCCGCACTGCTTCAGTCTGGAGCCGGTGATCGAGGACTGGCTGGAAGACAAGCCGGAGCACGTTAACTACGTCCGCTCGCCGGTGACCTTCCTGCAGAACGCGGAGCCCCTGGCCCGCGCCTACTATGTGGCGGACATCCTCGACAAGGTGGATGAGATCCACAAACCCCTGTTCGACGCCATTCACAAGCACCGGGAGCCGCTGTTCACCCCCACCGCGCTGGCCGACTTCTTCGCCAAATACGGCGTGGAAGAGGATGAGTTCAACCAGCTCTACAGCTCTTTCGGGGTGTCCACCAAGCTGCGTCAGACCGACGCGCTGGCCCGCGACTACCAGATCCGCGGCGTACCGTCCTTCGTGGTCAACGGGAAGTATCTGATTCTTCGCGACGGCCTGCGTAACAATCAGGAAATGTTCGACGTGATCGACTTCCTGGTGAAGAAGGAACGCCGCTAGCCCTTTCGGGAGTTCAAGCTGAATGCTGTTGGAGCGCGCGCGAACCGCGTACCAGTCCTGGAAAACCCGGCCCGCCGGGTTTTCCTTCGCACGCGAAGGCCACCGCCGCACCCGCCGGGTGCGCGAGGTCACCCTGCCGGATGACACCCTCAGGCTGCTGAGCTTCAACATTCAGGCGGGCATCGGCACCAGCCGGTTCCGGGAGTATTTCACCGGCAGCTGGAAGCATCTGGTGGCGCACCCGCGCAGTGTCGAGACCATCGAGCAGATCGCCGATGTGGTTCGCCATTTCGATGTGGTCGGCCTGCAGGAGGTGGATGGCGGCAGTTTGCGTTCACGCAATGTGAATCAGTTGGTTCACCTGGCGTCCCTGGCCGATTTCCCCTTCTGGCATCAGCAACTCAACCGCAACCTGGGCCGGCTGGGCCAGTTCAGCAACGGCTTTCTGAGCCGCCTGACGCCCTATTCCGTGGAGGACCACATCCTCCCCGGCCTGCCCGGGCGCGGCGTGATCCTGGTCAAGTTCGGCCACCCGGTGGAGCCGCTGGTGCTGGCGGTGGTGCACCTGGCGCTGGGCGAGAAAATGCGCAACACCCAGTTGGCCTACATCACCCGCCTGCTGTCGCCGTTCCGTTACGCCGTGGTGGTGGGTGATTTCAATTGCCGGCTGGAGCACCTGGGCAGTTCGCCGCTGGCGGAGCTGGGCCTGCGCGCCGTGGAGGGCGACCTGAACACCTTCCCGAGCTGGGCCCCGGACCGGCACATCGACCATATCCTGGCGTCCCCCGAGCTGGAGGTCAGCCACAGCCGGGTGCTCACCGACTGCCTGCTTTCCGACCATCTGCCCCTGGCCACGGAAATCCGCATCCCCGACGCGGTGCGGGCCGCCACCCTGGAACACCGGCTGCCGCTGATCGACTGAGCGGCGGTTTACGCGTCTTCACGAAATACTCACAAAATCGCTAAGCCCGGAGGGATCGGTTTAAGAGCGCCGACATCTTTGCCGGCCATGCTCTCTGTTTGATTCGCGGAGGGCGGTTTAATGGGTAGGACTACCGATGAGGAAGAGCCGGGTTTGGTCAGTAATGGCCGGCGGCTGTTTTTGCTGGGCATGGCCGGCACCGCCGTGGTGCTGTCCGGGTGCGGTGGCGGTGGGGGAAGCGACACGGTGACGCCGGCACCCAATGAGCCGGCACCGCCCGACCCGGATCCGGGCACGCCGCCGGAACCACCGACGCAGCCCCCGGCACCGCAGCCGGACAGCCATCCGCCGCGTGGCCTGCATGTGAGTCTGGAGGACAGCACCCGGCGGACACGCACCGTGACCTGGTTCAGCGACGGCAACGAGGCGCCGGCCCAGCGCCTGGAATACGACCAGCCGGAAGCGGACTGGGACCCGCAAAGCGTGCAGAGCCGCCCTTTCCTGAAATGGGTTTACGCGCGCTCGGAGCCCACCTTCGGTGTGGAGGCGCTGACGCACCGCGCGATGGCGCCGGCGCTGGACCCGCGCAGACCGTTCCGCTACCGCGTCGGGTCACCCGAGGGGGGCTGGTCGCGGGTCTACTGGCTGGCGCCGATTGACACGCAGCGCTGGTCGTTCACGCACTTCGGCGACCACGGTATCAGTGAGCGGGCCAAACGCGTGGTCGATGAGAGCCTTCAACATCCCAGCGATCTTCTCTTGTTGGCCGGTGATCTGTCGTACGCGAATGGCGAGCAGCCGATTTGGGATCAGTGGTTCGATCTCGCCGAGCCCCTACTGGCGAGTACCGTTACCATGGCGGCGGCCGGCAACCATGAGGCCAAGGATGGCGACGGCCTGAACGCCGGCAAGGCCTTTAAAAGCCGTCTCACTCACCCCGACCCGCTGTTGAATAACCTCAATGACAACCCGGGAAGTACCTACTACCCGTTTGACGTTAACCGGGTGCATTTCTTCGTCAGTAGCGCCGGCGCTTTGATCGACGACTTTTCCCTTGCCGAGGAATTGATCAATTTGGAGATCGATCTCTCAAAAGCGGCGCTACGCCGGTTGCGGGGCGAGATCGACTTTATCGTGCTGGTGCAGCATTACCCGATCTGGACCGACCAGCTGGGGCGCAGCCCCGCCAATTTCGCCCTGGTTACGCTGCAGGAGAATATTCTTCTACGCTATGGCGTGGATCTGCTGCTTGTCGGGCACGACCATGTCTATCAGCGTTCCCACCGTATGGCCTACGGGTTCCGCTCTCCTTTCGGCTACGTACAGGTGATGGCGGGCACTGGCGGCGAGTCCGTGCGTTTGTTCGACGAGGCGCCGCAGGATTGGTCGGCGTCTCAATTCGTGGGTATCGGGTTGGTGCACTATCAGGTCGAGCCGGGCCGCATTACAGGCGAATTCTGGGGCGCCGCGCCGGAGGGGCTGGAGGATGAAAACCGCCAGACCGTGACCGGACCTTTTCAGCCGCGTGACCGCTTCGTGGTCGAAAAGCGCGGTCTGTTGGCCTGCCGTGACTGCGCCCTGCCGGCCCGGTCGCCCGCTGAACTGCTCGCTGATTATCCCGATGTCGTGGCCCATACGCGACGCCGTAACCGCCTTGCCCATGAGCATCGCGGCTAAGCGACAGTCTCTTAAGGATGCCGGGTCGGAGGTCGCTACAGCTTGATCGGGGGCGCCTCCCTGGGGCGCAGGGCCGGTGACAGCAGAATGCGTGCCGCCAGTTCGTTCTGCCGGCGGGTGCCGGTTTTCCGGAACACCGACTTCAATTGCCCGCGTACCGTCTCCACCGATAAGGACAGACGGTCCGCCAGGCTTTTAAGGTCGCTGCCTTCAGCGATCGCGGCGGCGACGCGAGCCTCCGCCGAGGTCAGATCAAACAATTCGGCAACCTGTTGTTCGTCCACCGCGCCCTCGTATTCCGGCGCGTGGAAGTAAACCAAGGCGCGGCCTTCTGGGGCCAGCAGAGCGCCGCTATTGGCCGGAGCGATGGGCCCCACCATGCACACCAGCCTGCCGCCATCCCGTCGGGGCAGAGACACGGTGCCCCCGGAGTGTCGCCAGTCCCGGCCGGCGCCGGCAATGACGCGGTCCACCAGAGTCAGAAAGCGCTCCCTCGGGCCTTGCCGCTTGGGTGCCAGACGTCCGTGCCGGCAGGCCAGACTTTCCTCGCCGGCGATCAGCGCCTGCGCGCGGTCGCAGAGAAATTCCACGCGGCCGCCTTGAGCGAGCACCGCGAATGGCCGGTGCGCGGCCGTTCGTCCGCCGCGCTGGCCCCATTCCAACTGATGCAAGTGGCGGGTCAGGTCGATGGCCCGGCGCACATGGGGCACCAGCTCATTGAACCAGGCGGTATCCTGTGCCTCGTAGGGGCCCTGCCCGCCGGTGCGCTGCACCAGCAGCTGGATGGTGTAGTCATCGGCCTGGTACACGGTGCCGCAGACACCGTGGTGGATATCCAGGCCGCGGGCCCAGTCGTTATAGAACTCGGTCTTGTAGAAACGGCGCTGCCGGCAGGAAAAATCCAGGTAGGTGGAGTACAGGCGCCCGGCGGGCTTTTCCTTCAATTCCGGGCGCCAGGGGCAGGTGTTGACGAAATAATCCACGTAGTCCTGGTGGGCGCGGTCGTCGATATTGATCTTGGTGCTGGAACGCACCGTTTCCGCCGCCTTGTCGAGTACCAGCAGACGGGCCGAACGGGATTGGCTGACGGTGACCAGCTGGTGGAGAAAACTCCGCCACAGCGACTGATCCGTGGGTGTGGCGTAAAGCGTATCCAGAAGCGCCTGATGGCCTGCCCCGGTATAAGGAAGTCTGCTAGAACCTTCCATAAAACCCCCAATGTATCCTTGTCCCCCACGGTCAACTATGTCACAAAACAAGGCGCGCCGGTGACACCGGCGCGTCAACGTAACGATTGGACAACCGACCGCAAAATGCCGACACCGCCAATTACGCTGCCGCCAAGGGTGGAGACGCCGTCTTGAGAGTGTTCGTCTACGGCACGCTGCTGGCCGGGGAGAGCAACCACGCCTGGCTGAAGGGCGCGTCATGTCTCGGCCGGTGGACCACGCCGCCACGCTTCACGCTGATCGATCTGGGCCCTTACCCGGTGCTGTCGGCGGGTGGCCGCACCGCCGTGACCGGCGAGGTCTATCGGATCAGCCGCCTGATTCTGCAGCGCCTGGACGTGCTTGAGGGCTATCCGGCTGACTACCAGCGGCGCCTGATCGACACGCCCTGGGGGCGCGCCTGGGTGTACCTGCGCGCCAGCGCCCCGGCCGGGCGGCCACTGCACCATGGCGACTGGCGGCGCCGTCCGCTGGCGCATCGAGCCTTTTATCCGCTTAGGGGGAAACAAATTGGAACGGGAAGTCATACTGAGTGACGGGCGCCGGCTGGCGGCCACCGAGAAGAACGGCGCCGGCGACACCCTGGTGGTGCTGGTGCACGGCTGGTGCTGCCGGCGCGGCGATTGGCACGCCTACCTGGACAGCGCGCCGGAGACGGTGAGTTTTCTGGCGCCGGATCTTCCCGGCCATGGCGATTCCGCATCGACCCCGGGTACCTGGACGGTGGCCGGCATGGCGCGGGACCTGGCCGCTATGGTGAACGCCCGACGGCCCGCCAGGGTGGTGCTGGTGGGCCATTCCATGGGCGGCGCCGTGGCGCTGGAGGCCGCGGCGCTGCTGGAATCCGTGGCCGCGGTGGTGTTCGTCGACACCTTCATCATTCCCTACGGTGATCTGTCGGAGGACGACGCCGCCGGCATCGAGGGCGGCTTCCACGAGGATTTCCCGGCGGCGGTGGGCAGGCTGGTGGAGGCCAACACCTCCGACGCCATGCCGGAGCACCTGAAACAGACGCTCGGCGCGCAGATGGCGTCCGCGGCCCCGGACAAGATGCTGCCGCTGTGGGGTGACCTGTTGCGCTGGAACCCGGAGCCCGCCTTCGCGGCCGTGAAGGCGCCGCTGTTCGCCATCAACGGTGAAATGATCCCGGATGTCGCCCGCCAGCGCTGCGCCGGCCGGGTCAGTGACACGGTACTGGCGTACCCCGGCCATTTCCCCCAGTGGGAACAGCCGGAGGCGTTCAGCCAGGCCCTCAACAAGCAGCTCGAAGCGCTGCGGCTCTAGCGGGCCTCAGTGGCGCATTAGTAGCGCGTTTCCGCCATGCCGGAGAACTGCTTGGCCAGATAGGTGGCGTAGTTGTCGGTCATGCCGGCGAGAAAGTCCAGCGCCCGCATGATGCACTGGTAGAGCCGTTCCTGTTCGTCCATGTCCGCCAGGCCGTCCGGGAAGCTGTGGCGGCCGATCAGATCGATGATGCGCTCGTGGCGGTAGTTGCGCGTGGCGCCGCGGGCGTGGGACAGCGACGCCTCGATCAGGCCGTCCAGCAGGGCGCCCATCACCTCGAAGGCGCCGATCTCCAGCTCGATCTTGCGCGGGTGCTCGAACACCTTGCCGCGCGCCAGCTGCTTGGCGTTTTCCACGACGTCGTAGACCGCCGGTTCGCAATGGTGCAGCAGGTCGCCTTCCATGTTGCCGGCCAGCAGAGCCTCGTGGTTGGCGACGAAGGCCTCGACCCCCGCTTCGATAAACCGCTCAATGATCTTGCCGCGCAGCAGCGCCGCCTTGCGGCCGTCGCGCAGCTCGGAATGGACCAGGCGGCGCACTTCGTTGTTGTCCGGCAGGGCGGGCTGCAGCAGGGCGTAGACCTCGTCCCAGTGCAGCAGATCCATCTCCAGCCCGTCTTCCAGATCAATGATCGCGTAGCAGAAGTCGTCCGCCGCCTCCATCAGGTAGGCGAGCGGGTGGCGGCAATGGCGGCCGGGCGCCAGTTCCCGGAGCCCGGTGGCCGCGCACACTTCCTGGAAGGCGTCCGCCTCGGACAGAAAGGCGCTGTATTTGCCCGGCTTAAGGCCACCCTCAGCGGCGCGGGACGACAGCCACGGGTACTTCAGGAACGTTGCCAGGGTGGCGTAAGTCAAGCGCATGCCATCGTCGTACTGATGGTATTCGCTCTTGGTGAGGATGCGGAAACCCTGGGCATTGCCCTCGAAGTAGATCAGGTCGGATTGCTGTTCCGGCGTGAGCAGGTCCAGATAGCGCTGGCCGCGCTCCTGGAACCAGGCGCGGATCGCACGCTCGCCGGTGTGGCCGAACGGCGGGTTGCCGATGTCGTGGGCCAGGCAGGCCGACTGCACGATATCGCCCAGGTCGGTGGCGCCGGCCCCTTCCGGCAGGTGACCGAGGGCCTGCAGGCGCTCGCCGGCGCGGATGCCCAGGGTGCGGCCCACGCAGGACACCTCCAGGGAGTGGGTGAGCCGGTTGTGCACATGGTCGTTGGTGGCCAGTGGGTGCACCTGGGTTTTGCGCGCCAGGCGCCGGAAGGCGCCGGAGAAGATGATCTTGTCATGGTCGCGCAGAAAGGCGGTGCGGCCGGTTTCATCCTTGGCGTCGCGGTGTCCCAAGCGGCCCTTGTTGAGCAGTTGTTCCCAGTTCATGGTTTGCGTATCCGTCCCGGGGCCGGTCGTTGAAATGGTGAATGCCGCCCCCACGCTGTGGGGAACGGCGAATGAAGTTCATCACATCTTGATGCCGCGTCTGTCAGCGTCAAGCGGAATATCGACAAGGAGCCACTATGAATTTGGACAAGCCACTTCTGATGCTGGTCACCAGCGCATCACAGATGGGTCAGGGTCAACAGACCGGTCTGTGGCTGGAGGAATTCGCGATTCCCTACCAGATTTTCCGCGACAACAAGGTGCCGGTCCGGGTGGCCAGCCCCACCGGCGGCAAGGTGCCCATCGATCCCCGCTCGGTGCCCGACGATGAGCAAAAAGAGCAGTGGAAGGACGCCATCGCCGAGCTGGAGGACACCCGCCCCCTGGAGGAAATCTGGGAAGACGGCTTCGTCGGGGTATTTGTGCCCGGCGGTCACGGCGCCATGTTCGACATGCCCGACAACCCGCTGGTGGCCGGCGTGCTGGAGCGTACCTGGGCCCAGGGCGGTGTAATCAGCGCGGTCTGCCACGGCCCGGCGGCGCTGGTCGGGGTGCGCGACGAAAACGGCGTGCCGCTGGTCAAGGACCGCCGTGTGAGCTGCTTCACCAACGAAGAGGAGCGCGAAGTGGGCCTCGACGAGGTGATGCCGTTCCTGCTGGAAAGCCGTCTCCAGGAGCTGGGCGCGGAGATCCACAACAAGGGCAAGTTCGAGCCCCAGGTGGTCACCGACGGGCGCCTGGTCACCGGCCAGAACCCGCCGTCCAGCGAAGTGACCGCGAAAGCGGTGGTGGACGCGCTATACTCGGACTAGGCGCACCGCCGGGCCGGCGGGCCTGAGCGCCCGCCGGCGTTACCGCCCTTTGATAAGGAGAAGGTCCATGAGTCTTTTCGACTACAAGGCACGCACGCTCAACGGCGAGGAAAAGCCCCTCTCCGACTACAAGGGCAAGGTTCTGCTGGTGGTGAACACCGCCAGCAAGTGCGGCTTCACGCCGCAATACGAAGGGCTGCAGAAGCTGTACGCCAACTTCGCCGACCGGGGGCTGGAAGTACTGGGTTTCCCCTGCAACCAGTTCGGCCGCCAGGAGCCCGGCGAGGCCGAGGAAATCGGCGCCTTCTGCGAGAAGAATTACGGCGTCTCGTTCCCGATGTTCGAAAAAGTGGACGTCAACGGCGACAACGCCCATCCGGTGTTCAAGTTTCTGAAATCGGAATCGCCGGGCCTGCTGGGCACCGAGGCGATCAAATGGAACTTCACCAAGTTTCTGGTCGATCGCGACGGCAACGTGGTCAAGCGCTACGCGCCGAAAGACAAGCCGGAAAAGCTCGCCGACGACATCGAAGCGCTGCTCTGAGGCCCGTCAGGCGGGCAGCACCGCGTAGTAGATAGCGTAGAAATGGCAGACACTGCCGCCCACCACGAACAGATGCCAGATGGCGTGGTTGTACGGCAGCCGGTCGGCCAGATAAAACACCACGCCGGCGGTATAGGTGATGCCGCCGGCGAGCAGCAGCCAGAAGCCCAACGGGCTGACCGTGTCCATCAGCTCCCCGGACGCGAACATCACCAGCCAGCCCATGGCCAGGTAAATTCCCACCCGGGCCAGTTTGTAGCGGTTACCGAAACGCAGCTTCAGAACGATACCGGTGAACGCCAGCCCCCAGATCACGCCGAACAGGGTCCAGCCCACGGTGCCGCGCATATTGACCAGCAGAAACGGCGTATAGGTGCCCGCGATCAACGCGAAAATCGCGCAGTGATCCAGCATCTTGTAGAGCGCCCGCCGATGCGGGCGCCGGCTGCCGTGGTAGAGCATGCTGGCGCCGTACAGCAGCGCCAGGCTGGCGCCGAACACGCTGAAGGAAACGATTTTCCAGGGGTCGCCCTGGACGCTGGCCGACTCCACCAGTACCGCGGTGCCGGCGATGCTCAGCAGCAGGCCGATGGCATGGGTGAGGCTGTTGATCACCTCTTCGATCAGAGGGTAGTCCGGCTGACCCGGCTCGGAAGACGCGGAGGGTGTAGAAGGTGTCGTCATACACGTTCCTTGAGGTTAACCCGCCGTTCACTGAAAACGCGCATCATGAGCGCTGGCTTTGCGGCTTGCAAAGCGCGGATAAAGGTTCGATTGCACCAAGCTATGACGAGTATATCGAAAATGAGTTCGCGGTTCCGACCCCGAGGGCTTAGCGTAAAGGTATTGGAGTCAATCCGGACATTCCCGCAAAGGAGAGCACCATGATTGAACACAGCAAAGAAGTCTCCCAGGAGCTGAGTAAACTGCTCGCGGAGAGTTATACCCTGTATTTGAAAACCCACAATTACCACTGGAACGTCACCGGCCCCATGTTCCACAGCCTGCATCTGCTGTTCGAACAGCAGTACACCGAGCTGGCGACGGCGGTGGACACCATCGCGGAGCGCATTCGCGCCCTGGGCGATAAAGCGCCGGGCAGCTACGCGGCCTTCGCCCGTCTGTCGTCCGTGAAGGACGCCGAGGGCGAGCCGGACGCCACGGAAATGCTGAAGACGCTGACCGCGGACCATCGCATCGTGGCGGAGCGCGCCAACAAGGTGCTCAAGCTGGCCGCCGGCCATGAGGACGAAGGCACCGCGGCAATCGCCAGCGAGCGTATCGAGATCCACGAGAAGGCCGCCTGGATGCTGTCCGCCCACCTGGGCGATTGATAGCGAAGGGCTATTCGCTATATAGGCACCATTCGTTTTATTGATGAGGGCGCGGTGGCTACCATGCCTTCATCAATCAGCCACATTCCGATGCACCGAACAGGAGGAAGCATTTAATGTTGGAGAATCGTGAAGGCGAAAAGGTACCTGAAGTCACGTTCCGTACCCGCGAAGGCAACGAGTGGAAAGACGTTACCACTGATGATCTGTTCGCCGGCAAAAACGTAGTGGTGTTCGCCCTCCCCGGCGCGTTCACGCCGACCTGTTCGTCCACGCATCTGCCGCGTTACAACGAATTGGCGCCGGTGTTTAAAGCCAACGGCATTGACGAAATCATCTGTCTGTCGGTGAACGACGGCTTCGTGATGAACGCCTGGGCCGGTGATCAGGACGCCAACAACATCCGTTTCATTCCGGATGGCAACGGCGAGTTCAGCGAAAAGATGGGCATGCTGGTCGGCAAGCAGGACCTGGGTTTCGGTCCGCGCAGCTGGCGCTATTCCATGCTGGTGAAGGACGGCGTGATCGAGAAGATGTTCATTGAGCCGGAGAAGCCCGGCGACCCGTTCGAAGTGTCCGACGCCGACACTATGCTGACCCACATCAACGGTGAAGCGTCCCTGCCCCAGCGGGTGACCATCTTCACCAAGCCGGGCTGCCCGCACTGTGCCCGCGCCAAGCGCGAACTGCGCGACGCCGGCTTCAAGTTCGAGGAAATCGAACTGGGCAACCGTGGCCTGAGCTACAGCACCCTGGCCGCCGTCACCGGCGCCGGCACCACGCCGCAGGTGTACATCGAAGGCCAGCGTATCGGTGGCGCCGACGAGCTGACCGACTGGCTCAAAGCCACCGCCTGAAACCCATTACGCGCTCACCGTAATGCTCAACCCCGGGCAAAAGGATGTGCCCACGGGCGCGGGTTCGCCCCGCGCCATGATCTTCCCCAACTGGCCGGCTCCCCGCCGGCCTTTTTTATGCGTGGCCGCCGCGGTCTCCGGGCGGGCCACCCGCGGATTAAAAAATGGCACAACCGGCCCTGGAGTGTTTCGGGTGCGCTGGCCCATATTGACGGTCATTACTCAAGGTTCCAGTGAGGCGTCGTCGAGGCGCCGCTCACCGCGACAGGGAAGATGATTGCTATGAACGCCAAAGCCCCGATTTCCCCGAACGAGCCGCGTCGCACCAACGGCAGCGACATTCAGCCCCGGCGCATGGATTTCCAGTTCGACCCGGACATGCCGCGCTACTGGTTCGCCGGCGACCAGTTCAAGACCATCCTGCTGACCGCGTTGTCCTGTACCTTCCCGGAAGGCGAGCGCTTCTTCGTGCGCTCGGTGCGCCACTACCAGAAACGGATCACCGACCCGGATCTGCGCGAGCGGGTGAAAGGGTTCATCGGCCAGGAGGCGCACCACGGTAACGAACACGAACAGTTCAACGCCTTCATGGAGAGCAAGGGCGTGCCCACTCAAAAGGTGCACGATTATGTTCATGAAGGCATGAAGTGGATCGCCAAGAAGTTTTCTCCGGAGCGGCAGCTCGCCAAGACCTGTGCCCTGGAGCACTTCACCGCCATGCTCGCCGAGCTGATGCTTGAAGAGCCCGAGTTCCTGGAAGGCATGGACGAGCGCATGCTGCCGCTGTGGCTGTGGCACGCCATCGAGGAAAGCGAGCACAAGGCGGTGGCGTTCGACGTCTATGCCGATCAGGTGGGCAGCTACTGGGTGCGCACGTCGGAGATGGCGCTGACCACGGTGGAATTCATCGGCTTCACCATCTTCCACTACATCCAGCTGCGCCAGGGCATGGACGACAAGCGTGATTTGCGCTCGGTGGGCAACGGCCTGAACTGGCTGCTCGGCCGCCCGGGCTGGCTGCGCCGGCTGGGCCGTTCCTACGCCGCTTACTACAAGCCGTCGTTCCACCCGGAAAAGAAAGACAGCCGCGCGGTGCGCGAGCGCGCCCTGGCACGGCTGGCCGAGATGCTGGACCGGCCGGAGCTGGCGCCCCGCTAACGCTCCGTTCAGTCGCGCAGTATCCGCGGCCGGGGAATCTCCTGGTCGCGGAACAGCGCGGTGACCCGCAACACCACGTCACTCTGGAACGCTTTTTCGTAGCGCACGTCCAGCACATAGGCCTTGGAGCGGAACCGCACCGCCAGGGCGTTGCCGATCTCCACCTCTTCAATGGCGAAGGCCACCGGCTTCTTCAGATAGGCGTAGCGGCTGGTGACGATCACTTCCTCGATAATGCCGCGCACCTGTTCCAGGTCCGCCTGCACCGACACATGGAAGTCGGTGACCACCATCATGTCCAGTTCACCGGCGTTGCCGGAGGCCACCACGTCGGTGATGAAACGGGCGTTGGGAATCGTCACCAGGTTGTCGTCCAGCGTCTGCACGCGCACCGCGCGCAGGCCGATGGCGACGATCTCGCCGTAGGTGTCGCCGAAGCTGATCCGGTCACCGACCTGGAACGGCCGGTCGAACAGCAACAGCAGGCCGGCCACCAGCGACGCCGCCACGTCCTTGAGCGCGAAGCCCAGCGCCACCGCGATCGAGCCCGCTGCCGCCAGGATGAATTCCCGCGGCGGGTTGAGCACCCCGACGATCAGCGCGCCGGTGCCCAGGGTGTAGATCAGAAAGCCGATCAGCGTGGTGATCTGCAGGATCAGAAAGCGGCGTGCCGGCACCTTGTCCATCAGCGAGCCGCTGACTTTCTGAATGCCCCAGTTCAGCGCCCACAGGCAGAAACCGCCGGCCACCAGCAAAAGAATGGCGTAGGCGTTGAACAGGTCCACCACCACCGCCAGGTCCGTGACAATATCGCCGCTTTCATTCATGGAGCAGATTCTTCCTGGTCAGATGGTTGATCACGGTGTGGTACCAGAGCGGCACCAGCCGGTACCGGCCGTCGTCGCTCTGGCGGATAAAGCCGGCGTCGAAGCCCGCCTTCAGGGCGTAACGCACCACGTTTTCCGGCAGGTCGGTGGCGGCCACGATTTCCCCGCTGGACAGGTTTTCGTGGGTGGCGATGGCGGCGTACACGAACAGCAGATTCTCGCCGGCCTTTTCCACCGCGGTGCCCTGCGGTTTGGCGGGCAGCCCCACCAGCACCTGGCGACGGGTCACCTTCACCGAGCTCAGCCACAGCCTCAATGCCGCCATCGGGTTACCCCGGCAGGCGTCCCACAGCAGGCTGAAGTAGCGCTGCTCGGCGTTGCGCACATTGCCCGCCTCCGGCCCCCGGGAGGACAGCAGCACCTCGTCGTAACGCAGGGTCTGGCCGGAAAGATGGTGCCGCGACAGAATCAGGGAGCGAATCTCGCTCTGCCCCCAGCGCTTCACGCGCACCACATTGCGGAACTGATATTCCCGGCCGAACACATTGCACAGGTACGCCCAGCTCTGGTTGTTGAGCAGCACCAGCCAGAACAGGTTGTCCAGGCGCGCGTTGGTCAAACGCAGCAGCGCGCGCCAGCCCTCCAGACCGCCGATCCGGGCGAGGAAGAAATTCTGCGCTTCGTCCAGTACCAGCAGGGTGGGGCGGCGCTGCTCATCGTTCTTCACCAGGCTGGCGGGGCCCTCCTCGAGAGACTCGTCCAGGGCCTCGGCGACCAGGGCGATGACGTCCTCCGGGGCCAGGGTCTTGGGCGGCACCGTCACGGACACCACCCGCAGGCCCTCGTCGTTTTTCTCCAGGGCGCGGGTCAGGCGGCGCGCCGCCATGCTTTTGCCGCTGCCTTTCTCGCCGGCCACCAGCAGGGTGTTCTCGTCGGTTTTGTCCTCGCGCCAGCGTTGAATCGCCTTTTCCATGGCGTCGGTGAGCCCGGTATCGATAAAGGGCGCCGGCTCGTCGTCGGGCAGGCCGGCGTCGAACCACTGCTGGTACTCGCGGGCGGGCCGGGTGTCGTCTTCGGCCTTGTCGTCCTCGTCGCCGCTTTGCGCGCGCATCCGGAACCAGCGCGCCTTGAGGCGCAGGTACCAGTCGGCGCCGGCCAGCAGCTGGTCCAGGTAACGGAACACGAAGTACACCAGAGCCACCGGAAGCAGCAAGGGCGCGGTCCAGGAGAACAGGCGCTGACTGAGCAGGCGCGCCGCCAGGGGGTCGAGCCGCGACGGCAGAATGCTCTGCAAGCACACCAGGTAGTCCTCGCCGCGCTGCGTGAGCAGGCGGCCGATGGCGGCGTACAGCGCCAGTCCCAGCAGCAGCCCGCTGAAATCATGCAGCAGGCCGCCGCCGAGCAGTTGGTCCACCGCCAGGAACAGCGCCCAGGGCAGCATCAGCCAGACCGCCACGCGGCGCGCCCGTTCGCCGGCCTGGTTGGCCTGTTCGCCGTTCAGGTAGGTGCCGGCGCCCTGGGCCACGCGCAGCACCAGCCATTCGCCGATCAGCCAGGTGAGCCCGAACACCACGTACAGCCGGGCCAGCGGCAGCAGCCACAGCAGCAAGCGGGTGGAGGGCGCCTGCAGCGCCGGTTCCACAAGGTCGAGCGCGAACCAGGGAATCAGCCACGGCAGCAGCGGCGCCAGCCCCGCCACCAGTCGGCTGAGGTTCCACAGCCAGCGGCGCCCGCCGCTGGCTTCCATGACACGCGCGTGCAGCGACAGCAGGGCGCTTTTGCCGCGCCGGCTGAAATGGATCAGCACCGCGAACAGGGCGATACCCAACAACAGCGCCAGGGCGTTGCTGAGCAGCGGCAGATAGCGGCGCATCTCGCCGTTCAGGCGCCCCTCCTGGAAGGTGAGCTGGAACGCCTGATAGAGACGGTCCACGGCCAGCCCGGTTTCCAGATCAATCACCGTCAGCGCGGCGTCGAGCCCGCCGCCCCCGGTCAGCAGCGACAGGCCGCCGGCCTGATCCCATAAAGCGGCGCGCAGCGCCAGCACCTGGCGTTGCGCCTCGGCGCTTTGCCGGCGCCAGAGCATTTCCTGGGCCGGTTCCGCCGCGCTCAGCCAGGGCGGGGTGCCCGGGCGCCGGGCCAGCCGGTCCAGCGCGGTGAAGGCGGCGGCCGGGTCCCGGCGCAGCAGCGGGGTCAGGGCGATCAGGCCGGCCAGGCGCTCGCGCAGATAATCGTCGGAGCCGCCCTCCGCCGGGGCGCCGGCCAGGTTCTGATACAGCTCGTGCCAAGTGGTCAGGGCGCGCCGCTGTTCGTCGGCCAGCTCAAACCATTGCAGCCGTTTCGCCCGGCGTTGTTCGGTGAGCCGCAGGGTTCGTTCGCGCACCCCTTTGTAGTCCGGGGCCAGGGCGTCGCAGCCGGGCACCACGGCGGCGGGCGCCCGCGACGGCGGCGGCGCGCTGCCGGTGGGGGCGGCGCCGAGCGCGTCGGTGAGCGCCGCCGGCGCCACCAGTTCCCCGGCCAGGGCCGCGTCCAGGTGCTCAAGATGCGTCTCCAGCCGCTGGTTGCCTTCGCGCCACTGGTTGAGCGCGGCCTGTTCGCGCTGGCACTGGGCGTCGCTGGCGGCAAGGGCCGGACCGGTAAGCCATAACGCCACAAGGACGAAATAAAACCGGTGCCGCCGCGAAAACCCCATGGTCTGTTCCTTTTTAATGGTTTCGCGCCATTGTAGGGACGCTGTGAGCGGGCGTCATCCGCGCCGCGGCGGTGTATAGTCGGGGTACGGACGTGATGATCGCGGCGGTGACAAGGAGATTGGCAAATGGCTTCGTTAGTGGTCAGGGATCTGATGGTGCGGCACCCGCCCTCTCTGGTGGCGGGCACCGAAATGACGTCGGTGGTGGCGACACTGTTGAACGGGCGCTATACCGGCTTGCCGGTGATCGACGGCGATCACCGGGTGATCGGTTTCGTCTCCGAGCAGGACTGCCTGCGCCATTTGCTGGTGTCCAGCTATCACCAGGAAGGGTCACTGCGGGTGGAAGAGCTGATGCACGATCAGCCGCTCACCGTGCGCGAGGACGATTCGGTGGTCGACGTGGCCGGGCTGATGGTCAAGCAGAAGCCGAAAATCTACCCGGTGCTGGACAGCGGCGACCGGCTGGTGGGCTTGCTGACCCGCCGGGCGGTGCTGCAGGCGCTGAACGACAGCCGCCGCGGCGATTGACCGCCAGCCGCCGGCCGCCAGCCGCTACATACAAGTTTGCCGACGTCCGCGTCGCTAGTGTTTGAGGTAGTGTGAACAGGCCCTAAAACAACAAGAGGAGTGTTGTCATGCGTGATCTGTCGACTTTTCTACATGATTACGGCGACAGCCATCGCCACCCGGTGAACCAGTGGGTGCATATTTTTTGTGTGCCGGCGATTTTCGTCTCCACGCTGGGGCTGTTCTGGCTGATTCCGGTCGGCCAGTGGCTGGGCCTGGAAGGCGCGGCGGCCTACTGGGTCAACGGCGGCACCCTGCTGGCGGTGCTTTGCATGCCGTTCTACCTGCGGCTTTCCATGGGGGTGTCCCTGCTGATGCTGGGCTGGCTGGCGGTGTCCATCGCGGTGGTCACGCTGGTCGACCGCAGTGCCCTGTCGCTGGGCTGGAGCGCGCTGGTGCTGTGGCTGGTGGCCTGGGCGGTGCAGGTCTGGGGCCACAAGGTGGAAGGCAAGAAGCCGTCGTTCACCGACGACCTGGTGTTCCTGCTGGTGGGCCCGGTGTTCGTCAGCCTGGAGCTGGCCTACAAGCTGGGGCTCAGCCGCACCCCGGGCCACGGCCGCCCGTCCTGAACCGGGCGCCGAATGGCGGACGCTGAAACGCGCCCCCGCTCGCCCCTTTTCCTCTGGGAAGGAGGCTGGTGCATGCTGGCGCCGCATCTGCATAACCGGCCGCACAGCCATGTGGCGGCGTCGCTGCTGGTGAGCCTGGGCCGTGAGCCGATTCGCGTGCAGCTGGCCGGCCACTGGATCACCGCCGAGGCGGTCTGGGCGGCGCCGGATGTGGACCAGGCGCTGGACAGCGACGGTCCGGTGGCGGTGCTGCACCTGGACCCGGACCACCGTGCCTGGCGGGCGCTGCGGTTGCAGGGCCCGGGCGGTGAGTTTCCGCTGGCCGAACATCCCCGTTTCCGCGCCTGCCTGAACGAGCTGGCGGCGTCGCCGTCCGCCGCCGCGGCGTTGGCGGCGCGCGCCACCCTGGAAGCCGGTGAACCCCGTCCGCTGGATCCGCGCGTGGTGCTCGCCTGCCGCGCCCTGCGCCGGGGTGACGACGCCGCCGGCCTGGGCGGCGCCGCCCTGGCCGAGGCGGTGGGGTTGTCCGAATCCCGTTTCCGGCACCTTTTCCGCGAGGAACTCGGCGTCAATCTCAAGCGCTTCCAGCTGCATCTCAAATGCCAGCGGGCGCTCACTCTGTGGCGTGACGGCATGAGCCTCACGGATCTGGCGCTGGCCGCCGGCTTCTACGATCAGCCCCATCTCAATCGCACCCTCCGTGCCATGTTCGACACCCTGCCTTCCCGCTATGCTAGAGCCTTCCCCATCCAGGTGGAGCATCTCGACGAGCCCCGCCTTCACGATCAATAAAAACCGGGAGTTATCATGGAGTACCAGCACATCCGCACCGAGCTGGCGGACAATATTCTCACCGTCACCCTGAACCGCCCTGACCGCATGAACGCCTTCACCCTGCGCATGAAAGACGAACTGGTGCATGTGTTCGGCGAGGCGGACCGCGACAACCAGGTGCGCGCGGTGGTGGTCACCGGCGCCGGACGGGCGTTCTGTGCCGGCATGGAGATGCAGCCCGAGGACGGCGGCCATGTGTTCGGTTACGACGATGCCGAGGGCGAGGAGCCGCCGGTGGAGACCATCCGTGATTCCGGCGGCGAGGTGTCGCTGGCGATCTTCAATTGCCGCAAGCCGGTGATCGGCGCGCTCAACGGCGCCGCCGTGGGCGTCGGCATCACCATGACCCTGCCGATGGATTTCCGCCTGGCCGCCGAGGGCGCCAAGATCGGTTTCGTCTTCACCCAGCGCGGCCTGACGCCGGAGGCGTGCTCCACCTGGTTCCTGCCCCGCGCGGTGGGCATGCAGAAAGCGCTGGAGTGGGTCTACAGCGGCGACATCTTCCTCGCCGAGGAAGGCCTGGAAGCGGGCCTGTTCCGCAGCCTGCACGGCAAGGAAGAGGTGCTCGACGCCGCCCTGACGCTGGCCCGCAAGCTGATCGCCAAAAGCTCACCGGTATCGGTGGCGCTGGCCAAGCAGATGCTGTGGCGTAACCCCACCTTCGACCATCCGATGCAGGCCCACGCGGTGGAGTCGAGAATGATCTACCGCGCCAATGAGTTCTGGGACGGCAAGGACGGCTTCACCGCCTTTTTGGAAAAACGGGACCCGGTGTTCGATACCGATCTCAACCATGTGCCCGCGGAGTTTAATTTCTGGCCCGAACCGCCGTTGAAATAACCCGCTAAAAAATCGAAGACCCAGCGAGGACACCATGAAAAAAGAAACCATAGCGATTCACGGCGGGTTCGCCGGCGATCCGGAAACCCACGCCGTGGCGGTGCCGATCTATCAGACCACCAGCTACTACTTCGACGACACCCAGCACGGCGCGGACCTGTTCGACCTGAAAGTGCCGGGCAACATCTACACCCGCATCATGAACCCCACCAACGCGGTGCTCGAAGAGCGCGTCGCCCAGCTGGAAGGCGGCATCGGCGCCCTGGCGATGGCCTCGGGCATGGCCGCCACCACCGCGGCTATCCAGACCCTGGCCCGCGCCGGCGATAACATCGTCTCGGTGAGCCAGCTCTACGGCGGCACCTACAACCTGTTCGCCCACACCCTGCCGACCATGGGCATCGACGTGCGCATGGCGGACGGCCGCGATACGGCGGCCATGGCCGCGGCCATCGACGAGCGCACCAAGGCGGTGTTCTGCGAGTCGGTGGGCAACCCGGCCGGCAACATCGTCGATCTGGCGGCGCTGGCCAAGGTGGCCCACGACGCCGGCGTGCCGCTGATCGTCGACAACACCGTGGCTACGCCGGCGCTGTGCCGGCCGTTCGAGCACGGCGCGGACATCGTGGTGCATTCGCTGACCAAGTACATGGGCGGCCACGGCACCACCGTGGGCGGCGCCATCGTTGACTCCGGGCGCTTCCCCTGGAAGGACAATCCGCGCTTCCCGCAATTCAACGAGCCGGACCCCAGCTATCACGGCGTCATCTATGCCGAAGCCATGGCCGAGGCGGCGTTTATCGGCCGTGCCCGCGTGGTGCCGTTGCGCAACATGGGTGCCGCTCTGTCACCGATGAACGCCTTTTTGATTCTTCAGGGCATCGAAACCCTGGGCCTGCGCATGGAACGGCATTGTGAGAACGGTCTGGCGGTGGCCCGCTACCTGCGGGACCACAACAAGGTGGCGTGGGTGAACTTCGCCGGGCTCGACAGCGATCAGGACTATCAACTGGCGCAGCGTTATATGGACGGCGGCGTGCCCGCGTCGATTCTCAGCTTCGGTATTGAAGGCGGTCGCGACGCGGGGGCCCGGTTCATTGATGCGCTGCTGCTGATCAAGCGTCTGGTGAATATCGGCGATGCCAAGTCGCTGGCCTGCCATCCGGCCACCACCACCCATCGACAGTTGGACGAGGCGGAGCTGAAGACCGCCGGTGTCAGCGCCGACCTGGTGCGCCTGTCCGTGGGCATCGAGCACATCGACGACATCCTCGCCGACATTGAGCAGGCGCTCGCCGCCGTCTAGTCGGGGCGCGCCTCCCGGAAGCGGGCCGGCGTGCTGCCGGTCCAGCGCTTGAACGCCTTGGCGAAGGCGCTTTCGTCGGAAAAGCCCAGGTCCTCGGCGATCTGCCCGGTGCGGGCGCCGTCGGCCAGGGCCCGCTCCGCCAGTTCCTGCAACAGGGTGTCGCGAAGCAGCTTGAAGCTGGTGCCTTCGTCGGCCAGCTTGCGGATCAGGTGTCGCCCGCTCATGCCCAGTTCCCCGGCGATGCGCTCCTTGCCCCAGCGTGGATGATCACGGATCAGGGTGCTGACCCGCGCCCCCAGGGACTGGCTGTCCAGGCGCGCCAGCAGCTCGTCGGCCAGCCCGCGCAGGTGACGGCACAGGGCCGGATTGGCGTGGATCAACGGCAGCGCCAGTTGATCGCTGTCGAACACCAGGGCGTTGTCGGGGCGGTTGAAATGCACCGGCAGCCCCAGTTTGTCGCGGTAGCGGTCCGGTTGAGCCTGGGCGTCGTGGCGGAACGTCAGACGGTCGGGGCGGAAAGCATCGCCGGTGCTCCAGCGGGTCAGATGGATCAGGCTCGCCATCACCGCTTCCACCCGCGTGGTGCGCCGTGTCCGGTAGACCGGCTCATAGCGCACCTCGCAAAAGCGCGGGCCGCGCACCACCTGGAAGGCGCCGCCCTCGCCGACGATCGGGTGGTAATCGATCAGCGATTCCACCGCCTCGTCCAGCGTCTCGCAACTCATCAGAATCATGCCGGCGGTATCCAGGTGCCCGACCTGCAGCGCCAGGCCCAGATCCACGCCCACCAGCGGGTCGCCCGCCCCTTCGCAGAACGCCTCCCAGAGCCGGTCCTGGCTGGCCAGGTCGACCCGCTCGCGGCTGTCCAGGCGCGTCACCAGGTCGCCGGGCAGCGCCAGCCCCAGGCGTTGAGCGGCCTGCATGATGGCTTGCGAAAAGTGCACCGTGACAGTAGGGCTGTGGGTCATTGAAAGGTCCTGAATTAACCGTATTCGGGTCGCGAATCAGCCGTGGCCGGCCGACGCCGAGGGGCTAGGCTTGTAAACAAGTCTGAAACAATAACAAAAAATCGTCTGGAACGATTTTTGACGCCTCGTCAGAGGCGGCCCGCAGGGGGGCCGCCATGGACGGTGGCCACAATATAAGGCGTTACCCATGTACGCAGTCATCGGCGCCGGCCCCATGGGCCTGGCCACGGCAAGAAACCTCAGTAAACAGGGTCTGCCCTTCGTCGGCTATGAGCTGAACGGTGACGTGGGCGGTTTGTGGGATATCGATAACCCCCACAGCACCATGTACGAAACCGCCCATCTGATTTCGTCCAAGCGCATGACCGAGTTCCGTGAATTCCCCATGGACGAGCGCGTGGCCACCTACCCGCACCACGCGGAACTGAAGCGCTACTTCCAGGACTATGCCCGGCACTTCGGCCTCTACGAGCATTACCAGTTCAACACCCGGGTACTGTCGGTCACCCCGGAGGGCGAGGGATGGCGGGTTACCGTGGAACAGGACGGCGAGCGGAGCAGCCGCTGGTTCGACGGCGTGCTGATCGCCAGCGGCACCCTGCATACCCCGAACCTGCCGGCGCTGCCCGGCCACTTCGACGGCGAGATACGGCACGCCCGGGAGTACCGCGACCCGTCCCTGTTCCGCGACAAGCGGGTGCTGATCGTCGGCTGCGGCAACTCCGCCTGCGACATGGCGGTGGACGCGGTGCACCAGGCGAACAGCGTGGATCTGTCGGTGCGCCGGGGTTACTACTTCCTGCCCAAGTTCATCGGCGGCCGGCCGTCGGATTCCATCGGCGGCAAGATCAAGCTGCCGCGCCGCCTGAAGCAGTGGCTGGACGCCCGGTTGATCCGCATGATCATCGGCCGGCCCAGCGACTACGGCCTGCCGGACCCGGACTACCGGCTGTACGAAGCGCACCCGGTGATCAACTCCCTGGTGCTGCATCACCTTGGCCACGGCGACATCACCCCGCGCACCGACATCGCCGACATGCAGGGCCGCACCGTCACCTTCACCGACGGTAGCCGCGCCGACTACGACCTGATTCTGCTGGCCACCGGCTACAAGCTGGATTACCCCTTTATCGACAGCGACCTGCTCAACTGGCAGGGCGACGCGCCGCGCCTGTATCTGAACGTGTTCCACCCGCACTACGACAACCTGTTCATGATGGGCATGATCGAGGCCGCCGGTCTGGGCTGGGAGGGCCGCAACGAACAGGCCGAGCTGGTGGCGCTGTATCTCAAGCGCCGCGCCGAGGGCCACGCCGCCGCCGCGCGGCTGGAGAGCACCAAGCGCGAGCGCGCCGGGGAGTCCCTGGACGGCGGCTATCGCTATCTGAAGCTGTCGCGCATGGCCTATTACGTGCACAAGGACAGCTACCGGGCCGAAGTGGCCCACCAGCGCCGGGCGCTGCAAGAACAATAACCAGGAGGCGACACCATGTCCCCCGATAACCCGATTGATTTCAGTACCGGCAGTCTGGTCATTCTCAATGTGATCCTCGCCCTGATGATGTTCGGGGTCTCCCTGAGCCTGCGTGGCGAGGATTTCCGGCGGGTACTGCGCATGCCGGAAGCGCCGGCGGCGGGGCTGCTGGCGCAGTTCGTATTGCTGCCGGCGCTGACCTGCGTGATTACCTGGTTTCTCGACGTGGAGCCGGAGCTGGCGCTGGGCATGATTCTGGTGGCGTCCTGCCCGGGCGGCACCTTTTCCAACATCATGACCTGGCTGGCGCGGGCCAATGTGGCGGTGTCCGTCAGCATGACGGCGGTGTCGAGCCTGGCCGCCACCGTGCTCACGCCGCTCAATTTCGCGCTCTACGGCTGGCTGAACCCCAACACCCGGGCGATGGTCACCGAGATCGCGCTCGACCCCTGGAACATTCTGCTGCTGGTGGCGCTGGTGCTGGCGTTGCCCCTGGTGCTGGGCATGCTGGCCGGCCGCCACTTTCCACGCTTCGCCGAGCGTGCCCAGAAGCCCATGCGCGTGATCACGCTGCTGGTGCTGTTCGCGTTCGTGGGCCTGGCGTTCGGTAAGAACATGGATGTGTTCCTGGAAAACGCGGACCGTATTGTCGCGCTGGTGATCGGCCAGAACGCCCTGGCACTAGGCGTCGGCGCCCTGGCCGGGCTGCTGGTGGGCCTCAACCGTGCCGACCGGCGCGCGGTCACCATGGAGGTGGGCATCCAGAACTCCGGTCTCGGGCTGGCGATTCTGTTCACCTTCTTCCCGCAGGCCGCGGGCATGATTCTGATCGCCGGCTTCTGGGGCGTCTGGCATCTGGTCAGCGGCCTGGCGCTGGCGCTGATCTGGTCGCGTTCCGCCGGCCCCATGGCCAAGGAGGGCCTATGAGCCGGGTACTGATCACCGGCGCCGGCGGTTATATCGGGCGCCTGCTCGGCGAGCGGCTGGCCGAGGGCCACACCGTGCTGGGGCTGGATGTGCGGGTGCCGCCGGGGCTGCCGTTTGACTGCCGGGAAGGGGATATCCGCGACCCCGCACTGGGCGAGCTGCTGCGCGAGCAGCGCATCGATACCGTGGTCCACCTGGCCGCCGTGCTGGAGGACTCCGGCGACCGGGCCCGGGATTACGACATCGATGTGAACGGCACCCGCAATGTGCTCGACGCCTGTCTGAGCGCCGGGGTCGGCCAGCTTATCGTCACCAGCTCCGGCGCCGCTTACGGCTACCACCCGGACAACCCGGCCTGGCTGGACGAGCAGGACCCGCTGCGCGGCAATCCGGAATTCGCCTATTCCGACCACAAGCGTCTGGTGGAGGAGATGCTGGCGGACTACCGGCAACGCCATCCGGCGTTGCGGCAGTTGATCCTGCGCCCCGGCACCGTGCTCGGCGAGGGCACCCGCAACCAGATCACCGCGCTGTTCGAGCGCAAGCGGATCCTGGCCATCGCCGGCGCCGACTCACCGTTCGTGTTCATCTGGGACCGGGACGTGGTGGGCGCCATCGTGCGCGGCGTGGAGACCGGCGCCGAGGGCGTCTACAACCTGGCCGGCGACGGCGCCCTGGGCGTGCGCCAGGTGGCGGCGATGCTCGACAAGCCGGTGCTGGTGCTGCCGGCCGGCCTGTTGCGCGCTGCCCTGGGGCTGGGACACCGGCTGGGGCTGACGCCGCACACGCCGGACAAGCTGAATTTTCTGCGCTACCGGCCGGTGCTCAGCAACCGGCGCTTGAAAGAGGAGTTCGGTTACCGGCCGGAAAAGACCTCCGAGCAGGTGTTCCGCCTGTTCGTCGACGCGGCGCGGGCCAGGGGGCAACTATGACCGCCCCGACCACCACGCTGATTACCGGCGCCGCGTCCGGCCTGGGCTGGTCCCTGGCCAGGGCGGCGTTCGCGCGCGGCCACAGTGTGATTCTGGTGGACCGGGACGCGGACGCCCTGGCGGAGAAGCACGCCGAGCTGGCCGCCGAGGATGCGAACCGGGTGCGCCACTTCACCGTGGAGCTCACCGACGGGCCGGCCCGGGACCGCCTGATCGACGCGGTCGCCGCCGGCGGCCGGCTGGACGTGCTGATCAACAACGCCGGCATCACCCACCGCTCGCCGGCGGCGCGCACCGACATGAAGGTGTTCCGCCAGGTCATGGCGGTGGACTGGGAGGCGCCGGTGGCGCTCACCCTGGGCTGTCTGCCGTTGCTGCGCGCCAGCGGCGGCTGCGTGGTCAATATCGGTTCCATGGCCGGCTGGATGCCGGTGCTGGGCCGCGCCGGCTATTGCAGCGCCAAGGCGGCGCTGACCCAGTTCTTCGAAGTGCTGCGCGGCGAGGTGGCGGACCAGGGCATCCGCGTGCTGATGGTGTATCCCAGCTTTCTGGCCACGCCGATCGAAACCAACGCGCTCGGCTTCGACGGCAAGCCCGCCGCCCATGCCCGCTCGTCGGTGGGCAAGGTGCGCAGCGCCGACTGGATGGCCGAGCGCATCCTGGAAGCACTGGCGCGCGGCGAAAAGCGGCTGTTCCCCGACCGCTTCACGGTGTTCGCCAGCCTGTTGTGGCGGCTGGCGCCGAATACCTATCATCGTTTGATGCGCCGCCGCTTCGCCGTGGAACTGGAATCCTGAATGCTGGAACTGTTGCTGTCCCCGTGGGTGCTGTTGGGCCTGTTTGTGCTGCTGGCCTACACCACCGAGGCGATGACCGGCTTCGGCTCCATCGTCATCGCCCTGTCCCTGGGCGCGCTGGTGTTGCCGCTGGATACGCTGATGCCGGTGCTGGTGCCGCTCAACCTGCTGCTCAGCGGCTACCTGTCGATCCGCTACCGGCGGCTGGTGCACTGGCGCCTGCTGGTGCGCGGCATTCTGCCGTTAATGGCGGCGGGCACCCTGGCCGGCTACCTGGCGCGGCCCTGGCTGGGGCAGGCGCTGCTGCAAACCCTGTTCGGCGTGCTGATCGCGGTGTTCAGTGTCCGCGAGCTCTGGCGCCTGCGCCACGGGCCCGCGCCGGCCCGGCCCCACGGCGCCGGCTGGGGCCGGGTGTGGATGCTGCTGGCCGGGGTCACCCATGGTTTGTATGCGTCCGGCGGGCCCTTGCTGGTGTACGCGCTGAGCGGCGTGACCCTGGACAAAAGCCGTTTCCGGGCCACCCTGATCATGGTCTGGTTCACGCTCAACGGTCTGCTGACCCTGGGGTATGCCGCCCAGGGGGCGCTGCAGCCGGTGTGGCCACAGCTTGCGGCGCTGGCGCCGGTGGTGCTGGCGGGCATCGTGCTGGGTGAGATTCTGCATCACCGCGTCGACGAGCATCGCTTCCGTCAGGTGCTGTTCAGTGTGTTGTTGCTGGCCGGGCTGGCCTTGGTGTTCTAGGATTTAAGGCAGCAACAAGGAGGGCGCCATGTCCGCAGTGGAAATTCGACCGGTGAGCGGCATTGCCGTGGAGCCGTGGCTGGACGAGCTCGCGGATCTGCGTATCCGCATTTTTCGCGATTACCCTTACCTCTATGACGGCTCGGTGGAGTACGAACGAGACTACCTGGACCGCTACGCCCGCTCCAAGCAGAGCGTGGTGGTGTTGGCCATGGAGTACAACCGTCTGATCGGCGCCGCCACCGGCCTGCCGTTGACCGACGCCGACCCGGAATTCGTGGCGCCGTTCGAACGCCACGGCCCGCCCCCCGAGCAGGTGTTTTACTTCGGCGAGTCGGTGTTGCTGCCCGAGTACCGGGGCGAGGGCGTGGGCCACCGCTTTTTCGATCTGCGCGAGCTGTACGCCCAGGACTTCGGCTACCCGCTGACCGCCTTCTGCGCGGTGGTGCGCGACCCGGCCCACCCGCGGCGCCCGGCCGATTACCGCTCGCTTGAGCCGTTCTGGCGGGGGCGCGGCTACCGGCCCGAGCCGGCCCTCACCGCCCGTTTCCCCTGGAAGGATCTGGGTGACAGCGAGGAGACCGAAAAGACCATGCAATTCTGGATGCGTGACGCCGACCAGGCGGAAGCTGAAATGTAAAATGTGAACATCTAGTACGTTCGCCTCATGAAGGAAGCGTCAACGCCGGTCTATAGTCGAACCCACTGGAGGGGGTAACTATGGATTGGTCCTACCTGAAGGGTCGCCTGCTGCGCGGCCTGCTTATTATCGTGCCGCTGGCGCTGCTGGCGGCGTTGATCGCCATGGCGGTGGCCGGGTAAGCCCTCCGCCCGTGCCGGTATGACGTCGAGGCCGGCGTTACCGCCGGCGTAAGAGCGCCACCGGATTGTTCGCCATCACCAGTTCCCAGCCCTGCTCCCGCGCCAGCCATTGGAAGGTGGCCGGCTGCCAGAAACACACATGGGTGGGGTCGCGCCGGTAATGCCAGCGCGGAAAATGCCCGTCGTCGGTCAGGAAGCGGGTCATCACCCCCAGCCAGCCCCCCGGTTTCACCAGCGCCGCGAATCGTCGCCACTCCCGCTCCGGCCAGTGCAGGTGCTCCAGTACCTCGGTGCAGGTGACGAAATCGTACTGCTGATCGAGCACCGCCGGGTCCGGGGCGTAAATCGGATCGTAGATCCGCATCGGGTGGCCGCGTTCCTCCAACATGCGAGCCAGGGCCGGGCCCGGGCCGCAGCCGAAATCCAGCCCCCGGTCGCCGGCGCCCAGGCGCTCGCACAGCGGCGCCCCCAGCTGATCCAGGAAACGCCGGTACCCGGGGTCGTCCGGTTCATTGCGGTGCAGGTCGTACTGGGCTTTTTCGTCGGCGCGGTCGAGTAACTGGTTAACGCCGAGAAACGTCAGGTGGCAGCGCGGGCAACGCAGATAGCGGCGCCCTTCCACGGAGGCGAAGAGCTCGGCGTTGGGTTGCCCGCACAGGCGGCAGTCGCTCATGGGGCGGTCAGCCACTCCCGCAGGCTGTCGTAGGTGCGCGGGTCTTCCAGCATCGCCATATGGCCCATGCGATGGAACAGCCGCCGGGTGAGGTTGTCGGCGTCGGGGTAGAGCCGTTCGGCCAGGGCGCTGTCCACCCGCACCAGCCAGTCGCCCAGCGGGTTGTCGGCGCCCTCGTCACTGAGCGAGCCGGCCAGGAACAGTTGTTTCACGTGCGGGTCCAGCGGCACTTTGCCGCTGGGCCGGGCTTCATCCAGTGGCCGGTCCCGCCATTGCTTTTCCAGCACGTAGCCGAAGCGCAGGTCGCGGATGCCGTCGGAGCGCAGATTGCCCAACCGCATCAGGGGCCGGGAGTAGGGGGTGACGCCCAGCAGCCGGTTGGCCTGGTTGCCGACCCGTTCAAGCACTGCCCCCTGGTGGGGCGCCCCGAGGCACGCCAGATGGCTGATGCGGTCGACCCAGGCGTCGCCCCGTTCGCGGCCCTGATGCAAGGCGCTGCGCGACACCAGGCCGCCCATGCTGTGGCCGATCAGAATGACGCGGGAGGGCAGCGCGATGCCGGCCAGCAGGTCGGCCAGTGCACGGCCGTTCTCGGAAATATGCAGGCCGGTGTTGTAGCGCAGCGTGCGGGTCTGGGCGTCCAGTTTCGGGCCGGCCCAGTCGCTGAAGGCGCGGGCGGCCGGGTTGTTCCAGCAGCCTTCGTTCAGGCACAGCCCGTGCACGAACAGAATCAGGGTGTCCCGTTCCAGGGACGGCGCCTGGGGCAGCATGGTCATCGGCAGCGCGTAGTCGCTGTCCTGGGTGTGCAGCAATTGCCCGAACACGCCGTTGACCACGCTGCGCAGGTCCAGGTTGTCGCGCAGCTCCTGGTCCGGATCGACGGCCAGATTGGCGAACCCGGCGAGATTGCCGGCCTGGCGAAACCCGTAACGGATCAGGTCGTAGACGATGGGCGCGGCGGTATAGCCTTCGCCCCGGATCTTGAACGGGTTGGCGATGGTGCCGTGCATATCCTGCACCACCTGTGTGACTTCTCCGCCCATTGTTGTTAGTAGCTGGGCGAGCCCGCCCAGTTGTTGGCTCAGTCTTTTCATCCCCGGCTCCTCATGCGCTTATCGATCATAGCAGGGTTGGTGCGGCGTCCCAACGCCGCCCGGAGCCGCGCAGCGCCGGTTTGTCGGAACGTAAAATAGAGGAAAATCAAAGGGGTGGCCCCTGTTCACTGGCGAAGCGGAACGATAGATTGCTCCTCAACGATCACGATACGTCGAGGAGTGACTATGCGTACGTTCAGTAAAGGACTGTTAGTAGTAGTATTTGGTGGCCTGCTGGGTCTGGCCGGTTGCGACCAGCAAGGTCCGATGGAGAAAGCCGGCGAGAGCGCCGATGAAGCCGTCGAGGATGTCACCGAAGATCAGGGCCCCATGGAAGAGGCCGGTGAAGAGATGGGTGACGCCTGGGACGAAACCAAGGAAGCCGGTGGCGAAATGGGCGAAGCCATGGACGGTGACGACAGCTAATACAGCTTCGTTAGCGACAAAAAAACCGCCGGCCACTCCGGCGGTTTTTTTATGCCCGGACGCCGGCGAAGCCCGGGCTGAAAAGATACATTCGGCTACATCCGTTCACCCAAACGGGACGCATTGTGTCTTTGGTGCTTCACCCCGGCTGGCTAGAGTGAATGCGTATTGGGTGGCCTTTTGCCGCCCGTGATCAGGGGCGAACATTGCGGGCCGCCCGGCCCGCTAACCAGGAGTGATCCGATGGCTTCCGAGGGACAAAAGGCGGTGTCCGAATCGCCGCTGCGGCTCGCCATCGAGGCGCTTCACGGCCGCGCCCGGGCCCTTTCCGAGTACTACTCCGTCTATCGTTCCGGGGCCGGCCCCCGTGCCCGTGGCCGCCGCCATCAGCGGGTCCGCGAACTGCGCCACGATATCGTCCGGTTGCAGGCCTGGGCCTGGTACCTGTCAGTGGCGGATCGCCGGCCCTGGTGGTGGCGCGCGCTCCATCGGCTCAGTGGTGTATTCGGCCGTGACCGGCGGGAGCAGGCCGGCCGGCGGCGCCACCGTCGCGCCGGCATTCAGCGCCTGAGCAGCTTCAGCGTGGTGGACCGGGCCTATGTGGCGCAGATGGAGGACTTCCAGGGCCGCCTGCTGACCCTGCAGCTGGCCCAGCAGAGCCGACCGGACCCGCGCCGCGCGGCCTGCCAGCAGCGGCTGGAAGATGCCGTGCGCAGGCTCGCCGAACACCGCCGCTGCCTGGCCGAAAACGCCGGCCGGGTGGCGGTGATCTGCTGGGCGCTGGCCCGGGTGCTGCGGGTGCGTGGCTGGCTGGGTCTGGATCGCGGCGAGCCCTGCGTGGTGGATTCATGAACGCGTCATCCCACGACCCTGATACCCGCCTGCCGGTGGTGTTCACCCTGGCCGATCTGAAGCAGCAGCTACCCGGCGACGAGCAGGCCGCCATGGCGCTGGCCCTGCGCTGGCTGGAAAGCGGCCAGGTGCGTCAGGTGGCGCCCCCGCGCCCGGTGTTCATCCGGCTGGGCAGCGGTGAGACACCTGCCGAGGCGGACCTGTGTCTGGCGCTGCGGCGCGCCTTCCCCTCCCTGGTGGTGGTGGGCGGCTCCGCGCTCTGGCGCCAGGGCATCAGCCACGAGCGGGACGCGGTGCTGGACTGCGCGGTCAGTGAGCCGGTGGAGCGCTGCCCGCTGCCCGGGGTGCGCCTGCATCAGCGGCCCGCCGGCTGGCTGGATGTGGTGTCCCGGACCGGTGGGCTGCATGGGCACCTCCACGAGGTACCGCTATTGAGCGCGGAAATGGCGGTGGCCGACGCCGCCCGCTTCACCGATGTCTGGGTGCCGGACCGGGACCACCTGGACTGGCGCACGCTCAGCGCGGAGCGCATCACCGCCGCCCAGGATGCCATGAACTCTTTGTGACACCCCTGCGATAAGACGATGGCGCATTGACCCCTTGCCGCCTCAAGAGTATAAATGCGAATCGTTATCAGGATCACTTTGAGTTATCTATGCTGTTCCTTCTCGCCGCCGTGCTGCTGGCCGGCACCGCCTTACTGTATCTCTCCGACCGCCAACAGCGGGCCCTGGCCCAACCGTTGCCGGCCGCCGCCCGCCTTGCCGGCGTGATTCTGGTGGTGGGGAGTTTCGCCGGTTGGGGCTGGCGTTTGGGGCCGGGCGTGGGGTTGTTCACCGCCTGCTGGGTGTTCGCCCTGGGCGCCATCTCGCTGCCCATGCTGGTGGGCCATCTGGTCGACAGCTACCGGCGCCCCGGCGCCTCCGGAGAGAGGGCATGAGGGCGCTTCTGGGGGGTGTGCTGGGCTTGCCGCTGGCGGCCATGTTGTGCGGCCTGCTGGCGGCGGCGATGCCGGTGGACTGGCACGACTGGCTGGTACTGATGATGTTGCTGTGCCTGGTGTTCTGGGCCGCTTTGATCGTGCTCGCCGGGGTGGCATCCAGCCATTGGCGTGCCGGCATGGCGTTACTGGTCGCTAACGGCCTGACCTGGCTGTTGCTGCAAACCACCACGCTTTACGGGGGTGCCTGATGCGCGTCGATACCATGAAACGGCAGATCGACCTGCATGCCTGGGTGGGCATTGTTTCCGGGCTGGCGCTGTTCGTGGCGTTCTTCGCCGGCGCCATCAATATGTTCCATCACGAACTGCATCACTGGCAGGAGCCGTGGCAAACCGCCGAGCCCAACGACGCCAACATGCAGGCGCTGCTGGACACCGTTATCGCCAGGAACCCGGAGGCCGGCAACTGGCTGTTCCTGATCCCCGGCGACGAGCCCGCCGCCATCTGGCAGGAAATGGTCGACGGCGAGGCGGTCTGGCATACCGAGCACGCCAGTGATTTCAATGAGGCCGGCGAAGCCGTGGAGCGGCCCCATTCGGAGCTGGCCGGCTTCATCAACGAGCTGCACTTCCGACTCGGTATTCCGGTGGTGGGGCTGTATTTGATGGGCGTGATCTCGGTGCTCTACGGCGCCGCGCTGATCGGCGGTCTGGTGATTCACTGGCCGAAAATGAAGAAGGAGTTCTTCGCGCTCAAGCACCAGGGCAATCTGCGCCGCTATTGGAAGAACCTGCACAACCTGGTGGGCGTCATCAGCTTCCCGTTCCATCTGATCTTCGCGGTCACCGGCGCGGCCATGGGCTGTTTCGCGCTGATCACTTTGACCATGGGGGCGCTGGTGTTCGGGCCGCAATTCCAGGGCGCCGCGACCGAGGCCATGGAGGCCTGGCCGACTCCGCAAGCGAGCGGTAACGCCGCCGCCATGGCGCCGGTGGACCAGTATCTGGCCACCGCCCGCGAGCAGCTTCCGGACATGGAAGTGGGCTGGATCGAGTTGCAGCAGTACGGCGATGAAAACGGCGTGGTCGACGTGGGCGGCTCGGTGCCGGGCAATGTGGCCCACCACGCCCATGTGGTGATGCGCGCCGACAACGCCGAGCTGCTGACGGTGTCCGCGCCCGGCGCGCGGCCGTTCAATCATTTCCTGCTGTCGCCGGTCTATTCGCTGCACTTCGGGGATTATGGCGGCCTGTTCGTGCGTCTGCTGTATTTCGTGCTGGGGCTGCTGGGCTGCCTGCTGTTCGTCTCCGGCAACATCATGTGGAGCGAGCGGCGCACCGATCGCCAGGGCCCGAGCCGGGCGGCCGCCATCATGTTGCGCCTCACCCTGGGGGTGACCTTCGGCGTGATGGCCGGTATCGCCGCTTCCTTCATGGCCAATAAGCTGGCGATGTATTCGCCCTGGCCCGGCACCACCGTGGTGGCGGAAAAAGCCGCCTGCGTCGCCACCTTGCTGGTGGCGGTGCTGAGCGCGTTCCGTTTCCCGCCACTGACCACGGCGCGGGTCTGGCTGCCCTTGTGTGCCGTGCTCTATGTGCTGGTGCCGGTGCTGCAGGGCGCCATCGAAGGGTTCGCTTCCTGGCTGGATCCGGACCGCCTGCTGGTTAACGGCTCGCTGCTGGCGATCGCCGCCAGCCTGTTCCTGGTCGACCGCCTGCGGGTGCGCCGTCTGCGACAGGCCGGGCCGCATCCGCTCTGGGTGAGCGGCGTCCGCCGGGACGCGGCCGGGCCCGCCGAGGCCGGCGTCGCCTGAACGTCGGGCCGGGTCCCGGCCGCCGCCGCGCGTCTTTTTGTACGCCGCTTTGCCGCCCGTTAGCCACCCGATAGGCGACGTTCGCTGCTGAAGCGGCGCTTTGTGTCTGTCTGTAGCCTTTCCCGCCCGCGCCGTCATGGCCCGGTCATCCCGTGAAGGAATACTCGCGCCTTGTTCTGGTACGGGGGTTCCTTATGAGCGGTTGGCAGGATTCAGGGCGGGCACGCCGGTTTTGCATGGTGCCGGTGTTCTTGATCACCGCGTTGCTGGCGGCCTGTGGTGGGGGTGGGGGTAGCTCGGACAGTGACCCGGCGTCGCCCGAGCCCTCCAACCGGGCGCCCCAGGCGAGACTGGAAGGTCCGGCCCGGCTGATCGCCGGCACCGAGGGCACCTTCCGGCTCACCGCCGAGGACGACGACGGCCGGATCGAGTCGGTGACCTGGACCGTGGACGGGGCCCTGACCGTGGTCGAGGAGCAGCCACGCCGCCTGACGGTGCGGGTGCCGACGGCGGCGGTGGACGGCGAAGCCCGGGTTCGGGTGCGGGTCACCGACGACGGCGGCGCCTCCGCGGAGGCGGTGAGCACGGTGACCATCGAGGCCGCCGGCGGCGATGCGCCCCGCGTGGATGCCGGCCGGGACCAGCGCGTCGATGAGGGTGAGGCCCTGCAGCTCAACGGTGGCGCCACGGTGTCCCCGGGGCGCTCCCTGCGGCGCCTGGGCTGGCGGCAGACCGACGGGCCCGAAGCGGTCATCGACGGCGCCAGGGACCAGAACCTGTTGACTATCGTCGCGCCGCAGGTGGACGCCGACACCGCGCTGACCTTCGAACTGGAAGCCGAGGATTCCAGTGGCGCCGTGGGCCGCGATACGGTCACCGTCACCGTGGTGGATACCTTCAACAACCCCCTGCCGACGGTGGATGCCGGCGACGACCGCACCGTCACCGCCGGCGAGCGGGTGGTGCTGGACGGCACCGCCAGTGACGACGGCGCCGTGGTCAGCGTGCTGTGGCGGGTAACGCCGGGCGGCCCCGCCCTGACCCTGGAGGGCGACGACCGGCTGCAGGTGGCGTTCACCGCGCCGCCGGTGGCCGAGGCCACGGACGTCGAGCTGTCGCTGACCGCCGTGGACGATCAGGGCGGGCGCGCCAGCGACCGCGTCACCGTCACTATTCTTCCGGCACCGGCCAACGCGGCCCCGCGTATCGATGACGCCTACGCCGACCCGGGCGTCGCCAGCGGCGGCGAAACCGCACGGCTGCTGGCGGTCGCCTCGGACCCGGACAACCACCCATTGCAATACCGCTGGACGCAACGGGATGACGGCGCGCCGGCGCTGGCGATCGACAACGCCGACACCCGCGACGCCCGGGTCACCCTGCCGCTGCTGGATGAGGCCACCGTGTTCGGCTTCGAGGTGACGGTGTCCGACGGCGACCGCGAGACCAGCCGCACGGTGACCCTGCAGGCGACGCCCCGGGCGGAGGCCTCGCCGGGCGTGTTCCAGTGCCTGCTCAGCCCGCTGCAGGCCGGCTGCCCGCTGGCGGTGCTGGGCGGGTTGCTGGACCCGGACGGGATCGGCGCCTGCCTGGGCGATCCACGCGATCCGGCCTGTCCGTTCTCGGCGCTGGCGAGCCTGGATGACGGCGTGGCGGGGTGCCTGCGCGATCCCGCCGGCGGCGGCTGCGAGGCGATTCTGGGCAAGCTCACCGACCCGCTCTACGTGCTGGAAACCCTGCCCCAGGCGGCGCCCGCCGACCAGTGCACGCCGGCCTTCGACGCGCGCACTTTTGAGCATTACATCGGCGCCATTCACGAACACACCGGTTATTCCGACGGCGCCATCAGCTCGCGGCCGGCGGAGGTGTTCGAGCGCACCCGGGCGCTGGGCCTGGATTTCACCGCCGTCACCGACCACTCGGACAACACCCGCCTGCCGCTTTCCGTTAACGGCGATTGTTTTTCCGAACGCTTCTTCGAATGTCTGATCGCCGATGACGACGCCCCCTTTGATTCGTTCCGCAAGTGGTCCGCCACCGAGGAACAGGCGCTCGCCGCCAGCGACGACGGCTTCACCGGCATCCGGGGTTTTGAGTGGACCTCGGACCGCGTCGGGCACATCAATCTGTTGTTTGGCGACAACGTGATCAACGCCAAAACCGGCCCCGGGTACGCGGTGTCCATGGGCCTGTTCTGGCAATGGTTCAGTTATCCCGCCGCGTTCGGTGGCGGCGGCGACAGCCTGCTGGTGTTCAACCACCCGGGGCGCGAGGACGCGCTGGAACAGATCGTCGAGCCGATCGGCGGCGATCCCGCCTACACCTTCAACGATTTCCGCTACGTGCCCGCCGCCGACCGCCGCGCGGTGGGCCTGGAGGTGTTCGGCAAAGGCTCGGAGTACGACTCCGGCGGCCCCGGCGGCAGCTGGCTGGCCTACGCGCTGGATAAAGGCTGGCATCTGGGCGCGGTGGGCTCGGAGGACCATCACGATGAGGAATGGGGCGATCCGGATCTGCCGAAGACGGTGTTGATCGCCCGGTCCCGCGACGCGGCGGACTTAAAAGAAGCCTTGTCCGCGCGCCGCTTCTACGCGGTGGCCCAGGGCTACAACGACCTGCGCATGACGGTGCGCGTGGACGACAAGCCCATGGGCAGCCGTCTGCGCCGCCCGGAAGGACAGCAACTGCCGTTGCGGGCGTCGCTGAGCCGCGCCGGCGCGGATTTCACCGGGCGCATGGAGCTGGTGACCAACGGCAACCGGGTGGTCGCCACCGGCACCGGCGCGAGCTGGACCGCGACGCTCACCGTCGGCGACCAGGAGCGGTATTATTTTCTCCGCATTCTGGATCCGGACACGGGCCGCCCGGTGGCGTTCTCCAGCCCGGTGTGGGTGTTGCCCGGGGCGTCCCCGTTGCCGCTCTGCGAAGCCGACGGTGGCGGCGCCGGATCAATCCTGTAGCAGGCGGTCGAGACGGTCGAGGAAGAAGGGAATTTCCTGTTCCAACTTGAACAGGCGAGGGGAGAACAACCAGGTCTGGGTGATGCCCATCAGATAGGTGTAGCACAGCAATCCCAGCTCGTCGGCGCCGTGGCGATCACTGATGAGCCGCTGTTGCTGGGCCTGCGTGACCAGGTTGGTGAGTACCGAGACCACGTCCCGGGTGAGTTTGCGCTCCCGTTTGAGGGTGCGCTCCATGGTCGAGGTGAGCTCGGTTTTATTGAGCAGTATTTCAAACGACTGACGGTGCCAGCGGTTATCCACCAACAGGCGCAGCCATTGTTCCGCGAATTCATGGATGGCGTTTAACGGCTGTGCCAGCTCACCGCGTGCCTGGTTGATCAGGTCGGCCAGCGGCTGCTGCGAAAACGAAAGCACTTCCTCGAACAATTCATCCTTGTTGTTGAAGTGCCAGTAAATCGGTCCCCGGCTGAAGCCCGCCTCGGTGGCGATCTTGGCCAGCGTGGTGTTGGTGTAGCCGTTGCTGCTGAAAAGCTGCAACGCCACTTCGACGATTTTGCGGCGGGTTTTTTCCGCGTCTTCTTTTGTTCGTCTCATCGGCAACGCGGCCGCCACGCGCAAGCGAAACGTGGCGGCCGACCTCCCTGTGCGGATTAATCTTACAGTTCGCCGTCGTCGGCCATCTGCATGTAGGTGGTGTCAAAGCGCAGCTTGATGTTGCCTTTGTCGCCCAGCACCTTGCCACCCGGGAAGGCGATGCCGATAAAGTCGGCGCTGGGGGCGCCTTCGCCCAGCAGACCGTGTTTGAAGGAAAACTGGCGCACATCGTCCATGGCCTGGAAGGCTTCGTCGCTGTTGGCGAAGGCCACGGCGGTATCCGGCTCCCAGAACATCTTCATGCCGGCCAGCTGGTCTTCGTAACCTTTCTGGTCGGTGCCGGAGGCCTGGCCGAGAAAGGCGCGGGCGTCCTCGCCTTTCTGGGTGTTGCTCTCCAGAATCGCCATCACTTCGTACCAGGCGCCGGTCAGTGCCTTACCCAGCTTGGGATTGTCCTTCAGGGTTTCGGTGTTGACCAGGGTCAGGTCCTTGATGTGGCCGGGGATCTGGCTGGAATCGAACACGATCTCGGCGCCGGGTGTGGCGGCCGCTTCGGTGAGCAGCGGGTTCCAGGTGACGATGTTGCGCACGTCATCGCTGCTGAAGGCCGCGACGATATCCGCGTCCGAAGTGTTCACGATGTTCACGTCCCGCTCGCTCAGGCCCTGTTCTTCCAGGGCCCGGGCCAGCAGGTAGTGGGACACCGACAATTCCACCAGATTGATGGTTTCGTCTTTCAGTGACGCCACGCCGCCGTCCGGGTCCTTCATCACCAGGCCGTCGTTGCCGTTGGAGTAGTCGCCGATCAGCAGCGCGGTGGAATCGACACCGCCGGCGGCGGGGATCGACAGCGCGTCCATGCTGGTCAGGGTCACCGCGTCGTACTGGCCGGCGGTGAACTGGTTGATGGATTCGATGTAATCGTTGATCTGGGTGATCTCCACATCGATGTCGTACTTGTCGGCCCACTTGTCCATGATTCCGGATTCATCGGCGTACTTCCAGGGCATCCAGCCGGCGTAGATGGTCCAGGCCAGCCTGAAGCTGTCGCGTTCCTCGGCCTGCGCCGTGGACGGCGCCAGGAAAGAGGCGGACATCACCCCGGCCAGCGCCAGCGCACCGGTCCAGTGAAGAGTGCGTTTGATTAACTTCATGGTGTTCTCCTGTACGGTCGGATCAGAACATTTTCAGGTAGCGTTTCACTTCCCAGTCGGAAACCAGGTTGTGGTACTGCTCCCACTCGGAGCGTTTGAAGTCGATAAAGCTGTCGAACATCAGGTCCCCGAACACGTCACGGGAAAGCGGGTCCGCCTCGAAGGCGTCCACCGCTTCGCCCAGGGTGCGCGGCAGCATTTCAATGCCCATCGCCTTGATCTCGGCGAGGCTGTGGTCGTTCATGTTTTCCCGGTGCGGTTCACCCGGTTCCAGTTTTTCGCGAATCCCTTCCAGGCCGGCGGCCAGCATCATCGCCGCGCCCAGATAGGGGTTGCCGCTGATGTCCGGGGCGCGGCATTCCACGCGGCCGCCCTGGGACGGAATACGTAGCATGTTGGTGCGGTTGTTGTTGCCGTAGCAGCAGTACACCGGCGCCCAGGTGGAACCGGACATGGCGCCGCGCTGCACCAGACGCTTGTAGCTGTTCACGGTGGGCGCGATCACCGCGCAGATGGCGCGCGCGTGTTTCAGCACCCCGGCGATAAAGTGGTAGGCCAGCGGTGACACACCGCACTGGTGCGGGTCGTCGCCGTCCGGCTCGAACAGGTTCTTGCCGCTGTCGATGTCCGCCAGGGACATGTTGAAGTGGGCGCCGCTGCCGGTGCGGTCGGCGAACGGCTTGGCCATGAAGCTGGCGAAGGCGCCGTGCTTGCGGGCGATCTCGTTGGCCATCATGCGGAAGTACACCAGACGGTCGGCCATGTTGAGGGCGTCGGTGAACATGAAGTCGGTTTCGAACTGGCCGTTGGCGTCCTCGTGGTCGAAGGAATACACGTCCCAGCCCTGTTCGTTCATGGCGTCCACGATCTCGTCGATGATCGGCAGGTTGTCCATCAGCACGCTGGGGTCGTAGCAGGGCTTGTCGAGCACATCGCGGTCGCTGATCGGCGCGAAGCCGCCGTCCTCGGTGTCCTTGAACAGAAAGAACTCGGTCTCGATGCCCAGGTTGAAGCTGAAGCCCAGCTCGGCGGCGGCCGCCAGCTGGCGTTTGAGAATATGCCGGGAGCAGGCCTGGAACGGCTCGCCGTTCAGGTGCAGGTCGCTGGCGAACCAGGCGAGCTGACGGTTCCAGGTGCACTGGGTGGCGCTTGCCGCGTCGGGCATGGCCGCCACTTCGTCGTCGTTGATGTCCTGGGGCACACCGTCCAGGGCGGCGCCGGTGTACAGTTCCGAACCCTTCATCATGCGGTCCAGGTGGTTGAGCGGCACGAACTTGCCCTTAATGGCGCCGTGGATATCCACGTAGCTGGCCATGGCGTACTTCACGCCTTTTTCCGCCAGATCCTGGCGCAGGGATTCAACGGGTTGGTACGCATTCATCGGTTTCTCTCCTGTCGGTTCCGTCGCTGGGCGCTCAGGGTGCGCCTTGGCACGATTCCTTCATTCAATATACATGCCAGCCTGTATATATAATTTCGGATCCGCGGCCTGGCGGGCTTGTTCGATCCGGCCAGCAAGGAGAGAAAGAGTGGTTGATAAACAAGGGTTTAACAGAGAGATTCGGCTAGGTGATCTGCCGCTTAAAGAGGGCGGCGTGTTGCGGGACGCCGTGCTGACCGGATACCAGATCGGTGTGTTGAACGCGCGCCGGGACAATCTGGTGATCGTGCCGTGCTACTACGGCGGCACTTATGAGGGCAGCCTGCCCCTTGTTGGTGCGGGCGGCCCGCTGGCCGGCGGCGACTACTGCGTGGTGCTGTTCGATATGTTCGGCAACGGCCGCGCCAGCTCGCCGAGCCGCAGCCACCCGTCACAGGCGGGGCACCGCTTCCCCGCCGTGACCCTGGACGACAATGTGGAGGCCCAGCGCCGGGCGCTGCATGCCTGGTTCGGAGACGTGGACATCGCCCTGGCCACCGGCTGGTCCATGGGCGGCATGCAGTCCTTTCTATGGGCAGCGCTGCACCCGCAGCGGGTGCGGCGTTTGCTGCCGGTGTGTGCCACCGCTCGTTGCTGGCCCCACAACCGGGTGTTTCTCGACGGCGTGCGCAGCGCCCTGAGGGCGGACCCGGTGTACAACGGCGGCGATTATCAGCGCGCGCCCGAGGCCGGGCTCAAGGCGTTTGCCCGGGTCTACGCCGGCTGGGCCTACAGCCAGGCGTTCTTCCGGCGCGGCCTGTACCGGAATCTGGGGTTCGCCGATATCGACGCGCTGCTGCGCTTCTGGGAGCAGGACCATCTGGCCCAGGACGCCAATGATTTGCTCGCGGTGATGCACGCCTGGGAAAGCGCCGATCCCGGCGACAACGCCCTGGAAGCGATCCGCGCGCGCACCCTGATCATGCCGTCGCGGACCGATCTGTACTTCACCGTCGAGGACGCCCGCCAAGAGGCGTCGCTGATCGCCGGCGCCCGGGTTGAGGTGCTCGACTCCGACTACGGGCACGCCGCCGGCGCCCCCGGCCGCGAGCCGGTGGCCATGGCGCAGTGGTGGCGCGCCATGGCGGGCCTGCTTGCTGCTCCCTGAGCTGCTAATATTCAGCCATTAAATGACGTGGAAGGCCGGAGCCATGACAGCGAGGACCGAGATACGAAACTCCAAGAGTAAAAGCCGGGCGCTTAAGGGGACCCGCCTTGAGCTGACGCTGGCGGCGGAGCAGGTGTTCGCGGTAAAGGGTTTGCAAGGCGCCACGTTGCGTGAGATTCGTGAGCAGGCCGGGCAGAGAAACGAGTCCGTCATCCACTATCATTTCGGTTCCCGCGAGGCGATCGTGGAGTCGGTGTTGCAACTGCGCTCCGCGCCAGTGGACGCACGCCGAACCGAAATGCTTGATCAGGCACTGGCGGCAAGCAACGGCATGCCGTTGAGCACTGAGCAGATATCCCGTTGTTGTCTCATGCCGCTGGCCGAGTTGCTTCTCGACGGCTCTTCCCCAGGTCATTACATGCGCTTTTTGATACAGCTACGCGTGGACCGTGCTGTCTGGCGCCAGTTTCGTGGTCTTTACGGGTTGGGGCTGGAGGCTTGTCTTGCCGCCCTGCGCGACTGTAAACCCTACATGCCCGTGCAGATTGTCGATCAACGCTTTATAAGCGTCATGGATATGCAGGTTAATGGCCTGGCCGCGCTGGAGCAGATTCAGCACGCTCAAGGTTCCGCGTTCCGCTACGACGACGCGCGTGTGCGTATTGAAGATTTGATCGCCACCGGGGCGGCGATGTTTGATGCCCCGTTGTCGCCGGCCGTTGTGGCGGCGCTGGATAAGAGCACGGAACAGGTTCGCAAGGACGAAGGCAGAGGTTGAATGGTTACCGCGCAGCAACTGCAGCAACAATGGGCCGACATGGACGCGTCGCGGGCCCGGCGCATACAGCGGGACACCGCGACGCAGGTCAGGCTGAGCGACGATTTGCCGCCGGTGCGCACGGTTGCCGGCGTCGATGTGGGGTTCGAGAACGCCGACACCGCCCGTGCCGCCATTGTGGTGCTGGATTACCGCACCCTGGAGCCGCTTGATTACGCCCTGGCGCGACTTCCGGTGGCCTTTCCGTATGTGCCCGGGCTGCTGTCGTTCCGCGAATGTCCGGTGATCCTGCGCGCGCTGGAACAGCTTCGGGTGGGGCCGGATGTGCTGCTTTGCGATGGCCACGGTATCGCCCACCCGCGCCGGCTGGGTATCGCCGCGCACCTGGGCGTGCTGACCGGGCTGCCCACGGTGGGAGTCGCCAAGAAGCGCCTCACCGGCCGCCACGGCGAGGTGCCGGAGGGGCGCGGCGAATGGACACCGCTGCTGGACCGCGCCGGCGACACCCTGGGTGCCGTCCTGCGCACCCGTGTCAGCACCCGGCCGCTGATCGTGTCCCCGGGCCACCGCACCGATCTGGCCACGGCGCTGGAACTGGTGATGGCCTGCACCACCCGTTATCGGCTTCCCGAAACCACCCGTTGGGCGGACGGCCTGGCCTCGAACCGGGGCCAACGATGGCTCGCCCGTCTGGATGCGCTGCGCTAATCTGGATCGACAACATCGATAACAACCAGGGAGAGCGTACATGGACCATCTCAGAACATACCGCTGGCTGTCGCTGACCGCGCTGCTGCTGGGCGCCGCCGCCTGCAGCACCACGCCACCGCCGCCGCCGGAAGCGGAATACGGTGAACCGGTCGTCGTCGAGGGGCCGTTGCCCTACCTGGGCGTGCACGGCCTGGGCATCGACCCCCGGGGCCGGCTGCTGGCCGGCAGCGTGGTGGGGCAGTCGTTGTCCCTGGTGGACCGGGAGAGCGGCGCGGTCAGCCCGTTCGTGGGGCCACCGACGGGCATGGCCGATGACGTGGCGTTCGGGCCCGACGGCGAAGTCGCCTGGACCGCCTATCTGGTCGGCGAGCTGCGTATCCGTAACGCGGCCGGTGAGATCCGCACCGTGGCCAGCGGCTTACCCGGCCTTAATTCCCTCGCCTACACCGATGACGGCCGCCTGTTCGCCACCCAGGTGTTCATGGGCGACGCGCTCTACGAAATCGACCGCAGCGGTGAACAGCCGCCGCGCAAGATCATCGAGGGCATGGGCGGGCTCAATGGCTTCGAGTTCGGCCCCGACGGCCACCTGTACGGCCCGCTCTGGTTCAAGGGCGAGGTGGTGCGCGTCAATGTGGAGAGCGGTGAGATGGACACCGTCGCCGACGGCTTCCGGATACCGGCGGCGGTGAACTTCGACGGCCAGGGGCGCCTGTACGTGGTCGACAGCGCCACCGGCGAACTGTTACGGGTGACTCCGGGCCGTTCTGAAAAGGTCCGTGTCGCGCAGCTCAGCCCGTCGCTGGACAACCTGGCCATCGATAAAAAAGCGGGCCTGATTTACGTATCCAATATGGCTGATAACAGCATCCAGGAAGTGGATCTGGCCGACGGCCGGGTCCGTGACCTGGTGCGCACCCGTCTGGCCGCGCCCTCCGGTCTGGCGATGGTCGGCGACCAGCTGCATATCGCCGACACCTTCGCCTACCGGGTGATGGACACCGGCAGCGGCGACATCCGCGAAGAGGGCCGCATGTGGGCGTCCCATCTGGAGTACCCGCTCAACGCCTGGGCGGACGAGCACGTGGTGGTGCTGACCAGTTGGGCCACCGGCACGGTGCAGGTGTTCGACCGCGCCAGCGGTGGAATGACCCACGGTTTCCACGACTTCCAGGCGCCCCACGACGCCGTGCAGCTGGCCGATGGCAGCCTGCTGGTGGCGGAGCTGGCCACCGGCCGTCTGCTGCGTGTCAGCGGTGAGCAGGGCGAGCAGCGGGAAGCGGTGGTGGTGGCGCTGGCCGGTCCGGCGGGCATGGCGTTCAACGCGGACCGCTCAACCCTGTTCGTGACCACGGCGGGCGGTTCGGTGTGGGCGGTGAACCCGGCGGACTGGTCCAAGCGGCGGGTCCGTGACGGCCTGGCGATGCCGGAAGGCATCAGTGTCAGCGCGGCCGGTAAGCTGCTGGTGATGGAAGTGGGCAAGCAGCGCCTGCTGGAGATTGATCCGGTGGACGGCGCCACCCGCACGCTGGCCGAGGACCTGCCGGTGGGGCTGCCGGCGCTGGAGGGGCTGCCGCCCACCGGGGTGTTCAACGACGTGGTGGAAGCGGCCAACGGGGATCTGTTCTTCACCGCCGACCGCGACGCCGGGCTGTACCGCCTGCCCCGGCGCTGACCTTCGTGCCTGCTACTGATTGGCGGGCAGCGTGATCCAATGACGGTCGTCCGGCGTCTGGCCGGACACCGTCTTCACCACCGCCAGGTAGTCGCCGACGAACTCCACGATTTCCACCCGCCCCACGCTTTGCCCGGGGCGGAACGCCACCACCTGGCCGGAGGGCGCGCGTACCGCCTTGCCCGGCTCCCGCACGTCCAGCCGCTGGCCCTGATTCAGACCGTTAACGCGGCTGGCACTGATATACAGGCCGCCGTCCTCGCCCTGGAAGACGCGGCTGGACCAGGGGGCCATGGCCACGCGCCGGTTGATCTCGTCCATGAGCGCGTCGGCACCGGCTTCACTGTTGGCGAAGCGGTCGATGCGGTAGTGGGCATTGAGGCTGGTGTCGTGCAGCTCGGCGCTGAGCCCGTTACCGTCCTGTGCCGGCGATATTTCCACCAGCATGCGAACCCCGGGATAAGCCGCCAGGCTGGCCAGGCACGCTTCCGCGGCGGTGTCCTGCTGGCAAGGCGCGGCGCTGTCCAGTGTCTCGGCAACCAGGCCGCCGGGCAGCGGGCGCAGCCCCTGTTCGGAGGCGTCGCTGTAAAGCGTGCTGATCAGGGCTTCGCCGTCGCTGATGGAGGGCGACAGCACCAGGCCGATATTGGCCAGCGGCGCTTCGCCATCGGTGGTGTCGGGGCGCTCCGATTTGCCGGCGCTGGCGTTCTCGGCCCAGCGCTCCCAGAACGGGGTTTGCCAGTTGGGTTTATCGTTATCGAACGCGGCCTCCGAGTCCACCAGGGCGGTGGTGTCTTCGGTGGTCATGCCCTGGGTGGCACAGCCGGCCAGGGTGCCGACGGCCAGCGGGCCGGCGATCAGCGCGGCGATCAGCGCGCGCCGGGGAATGATTTGAGTCATGGCGGTGGTTCCGGATACGTAACAATGAAGAAAGAGTGTGCGCAACCCTCGGTGGGCTTGTCCAGCGCCGTTTCAGGCTTTTAAAAACGACGAAACCGGGGCAGCTTGCACTGTCCCGGTTCCGAAGTGGTACACACTAAGTGGTACTAAGTGGACCTGTTGCTTAGAAGCTCACAGCCAGGTTAACGCTGGCGGCTTGTACGTCGTCCTGGGAGAAGTCAGCACTGGGCAGAGCGCCCAGCAGCGTGTTGCCGGACAGTGCGCCCGCTTCGTTCTCTTCCAGAATGCCGTAGGTTACCCAAGTGCGCAGAGTCTTGTTCACCTGGTAGCTCAGCTGCAGGTCGTAGAAGGTGCTGGAGTCGTCAACTTCGTCGCCGGAAGCCGGGGTGCCCGGGTTGTCGATGGAAAGCTGGCCCACGGCGCCGGTGATGGCGAGTTTCGGGGTTACGTTCCAGGTCAGTTTGCCGGCGAGCACGGACTCATCGTAACCTTCGACACCGTAACTCTGCGCCATGGTGTAAAGGCTGGTCGGGTTAGCGGTGCTCTCCGGGTTGTTTTGGATCAGGCTGGAGTACGTGTCGAAACCGGGGGAGATGTAGCCGCCATCCTGAGCGCCAACATATTGTACACCCCAATCCATTACCCCTACGGAGCCTTCCAAACGAATGTACTGGGAGAGGGCATCTTCGGTTACAAACTGGCCATTATTCGCCGGAGTAGTAACCTTGCCATTGGTGAAGTAGTTGGCGCCCACGGTTGCTTTCGCGACTTCGCCGATATTACCGGAGATATAGCCTGAAAACAGATCGGCACCACTAACTGCGTAAGGGCCAGAGGCGTTTGTCGCCTGAGTAATATCGCCCTCATAGTTTTTTAAGTATTTGATGTACAAAGCACTAATGTCCAGGCCCATGGGCTTGCTCACGAAACCGAAGATAAACTGGTCACCGTTGTCAGTGTTTTCAAACGTGTCCAGGTCGCGACGGCGGTCATAGATGGCCAGAACCTGGAAGGTCTTGCTGAACGGTTGGATCAACAGGACGCGGTCACGGCGGTCGTCACAGACCAGAAAGCAGTTGCTGTAGCTGGTGGCTTGACGGCCGACGCGAACTACGGTGTGACCGAAAGGTATTTGTACGTAGCCCAGATCTAGGCGCACGTTGTCGCCTTTGTTGTTGGCGTTAAAAGCGTTCGCTCCGGCGCCGGTATAGCCTCGCTGATCGCCTACCCAGCGATCCCCGGCCAACTCCACACTGGTGTGCAGGGAGATGCCGGTGTCTTCGTCCAGGAAATCGCTCTTTACGCGAATCAGGTGGGCGAAACCATTGTCGTTGTCGTTGCGCGGATCACCGGCAACATCGAAAGCGCCGGATTGGGCGTAAAAGCCAGTGGCGCGGTATTCAACGCCGAAATCGGTTTTCAGAGCCTGGGCCGCGGGTGACAGCGCGCTGGCCGCGCCAACAACGGAAGCCAAGCCGATGGCTTTGGTCAGTTTGGATTGGGTCCACTTAAGTGCCATTGTTTTTGTCCTGTTTTCTTCGAAGTTTATTGGTATTTGAGGGCGTAATCCGGTTATCCAGCGCCGGCCTCGAAACCCTCTTATATGCCCTTCCCAGGGCATCGTCTCCCGAGCGGACACCTTTACGAAGAAAGAGTCCACTAGACTTTCGGCGAATACCTGAAAAATCAGCCATTCACCCGGTTGTCACGAACTATCTTAGAACCCCTCTTGTCACAGACGCAATACTGTAAAACGCCAAAATACCCATTGGTATGTGGTTTATTTTCAGCGATGGGGGATAAATCCGGCCGGCAATGTGAACACTGGTAAATTAGTTAATGGGGCGCCCCGGCTTTTTAATGTAAACAAAAATACCGGTTGGTATGTACGGGCTGTTTAGGGCGCCTGAATCTTTAATAGTAGCGGCATCCGCGTTTTCGAAAAATGGAACAGGTCACAGCCCGCTGTTCCATTTTTCAGGAAAGGAACGGATGTTCACTAATATCGAAGGGGGTTGACCGGGGGCGGACGCCCTTTCTCTGGCAAGTCGAAAGTGTTGCAAGATATGTCCCTGCGCGCCGCCCCGGCCGGGTGCCGCCTTACTCGAAAGGCGGCTCGCCCTGCCAGTCGAAGAAATCGGGCAGGTCCTCGGACACCTTGTCGGGGAACACGGCGGCTCTTTTCTGCAGAAACGATTCCACGCCTTCGCGCACATCGGCGGAGCCGCCCCGTGACTTCATCGCCCGGCTGTCGAGTTTGTGCGCTTCCATGGGGTGCTCGGCGCCGGCCATGCGCCAGATCATCTGACGGATCATGGCCACCGATACCGGCGCGGTCTGGTCGGCGAACTCCTTCGCCAGTGCCAGCGCCGCCGGGTACAGTTCGTCCGGCGCGTGCACCGAGCGCACCAGCCCACGCTCCTTGGCTTCCGCCGCGCTGAACACGCGCCCGGAGAAGCACCACTCCAGCGCCGAGGAGATGCCCACCACCCGGCTCAGGAACCAGGACGAAGCCGCTTCATTGACGATGCCCCGGCGCGAAAACACGAAGCCGAACTTGGCATTTTCGGAGGCCATGCGCACGTCCATGGGCAACTGCATGGTCACGCCGACGCCCACGGCGGCGCCGTTGATCGCGCCGATCACGGGCTTGAGGCTGCGGTGGATGCGCAGGGCCACCTGGCCGCCGCCGTCGCGGTGGGCGTCGTCCGGGTTGGCACCTTCGCCGCCGCGCTTCTTATAGTCGAAGGTGTCGCCGCCGGAGGACAGGTCGGCGCCGGCGCAGAAGGCGCGGCCGTTGCCGGTGACGATCACCGCGCGCACCGCGTCGTCGGAATCGGTGTAATCAAAGGCGGCGAGCAGCTCGTCCTTCATTTCCCGGGTAAAGGCGTTCATGCGATCCGGGCGGTTCAGATAGATGGTGGCGATGCCGTCATCGACGGTGATCTCCAGAGTGTTAAAAGAAGGCGTTTCCATGGTCTCTCCCGATGTTATTGAGTGTCTGATTATTCATGGTGGCTGATGCAGGGACTTGCCGGGGGGGGGGGCGGTCAGTCGCCGGCCTCGCCCACGGTGATGATCTTCAGGGTGTTGGTGCCGCCGCCCACGCGCACGGCGTCGCCCTTGGTGAGAATCAAGCGATCGCCGTCTTCCACCAGCCCCAACCGCTGAAGCTGGTCGGCCGCTTCCCGATTGACCTGACCGGGGTCGCTGGCCATTTCGAAGTGCTGCGGCTCCACGCCCCGGTAGATCGCCACGCGGCGGCGGGTGCGCGGGTCCGGGGTAAAGGCGAAGATCGGCATGCCGGAGCGTACCCGCGACATCAGCCTCGGCGTAGTGCCGGTTTCGGTCATGGCGATGATCGCCTTTACCCCGCTCAGGTGGTTCGCCACGTGCATGGCGGCACGGGCGATGGCCTCGTCGTTGTGGCTCATGCCCTGTTCCGGCCGGTCCTCGCTGGGCCGGCTCTGATAGGTGCGCTCGGCGCCGAGGATAATGCGGTCCATGGCCTGCACCGTGGCCACCGGGTAGTCGCCGACCGCGGTTTCCGCCGACAGCATCACCGCGTCGGTGCCGTCGAGCACCGCGTTGGCCACGTCGGACACTTCCGCGCGGGTCGGCTGGGGGCTGTGGATCATGGACTCCATCATCTGCGTGGCGGTGATCACGAACCGGTCCAGGGCGCGGGCGCGACGGATGATGTGCTTCTGTACGCCCACCAGCTCGGCGTCGCCGATTTCCACCGCCAGGTCGCCGCGCGCCACCATCACGCCGTCGGCGGCGATAATGATGTCGTCCAGCACCGCCGGGTCGGCGACCGCTTCGGCCCGTTCGATCTTGGCGACCATGTCGCCGTGACCGCCGGCTTCGCGATACAGGGCGCGGGCCTGATGGATGTCGTCGGCGTGGCGGGGGAACGACAGCGCCAGGAAATCCACTTCCAGGGAGGCCGCCAGCTTGATGTCCTCGCGGTCCTTGTCGGTGAGGGCCTGGGCGTTGAGTCCGCCGCCCTGGCGATTGATGCCTTTATTGTTGGACAGCTCGCCACCCACCAGCACCCGGCACTCGACGCGGCTGCCGGCGACGTTCTCGACGCTCAAGGCGAGCAGGCCGTCGTTCAGCAGCAGGGTGTCGCCGGCCCGGCAGTCGTCGGCGAGCCCGGCGTAGTCGGTGCCCACCTGGCCGCTGTCGCCGGCCTCCTTGTCCAGGGCGGTGTCGATGGTGAAGGGCTGGCCGGGTTCCAGCATCACAGGACCGTCGCGGAAACGGGCGATGCGAATCTTGGGGCCCTGCAGATCGGCGAGGATCGCCACGTTGCGGGCCTGCGCGTCGGCCTGTTCGCGGACGCGGGCGGCGACGGCGCGGTGGTCGTCGGCGCTGCCGTGGGAGAAATTAAGGCGGAAGACGTTGACGCCGGCGTCGATCAACCGGGCAAGGAGATCGGCGTCTGAGGAGGCCGGGCCGAGGGTGGCGACGATTTTGGTGCGTCGGAACATGGGGCTGCCTTTTGCTGGGATCGGGTCAGGTGGGTTTCATTGTTGCAGATATTGAGGATCAGGTGAGGGGGCGGAGTGTTTGCGGATGTGTTTTGGGGCGTTGGTGCCGCGTATCGGAGAGGATTGATCGAAACGGCTTTTGGCCGTTTCGACCCCTGCGGGGCTTCGCGGCCTTTGGCCGCTCGTCGCCAACTCGCTTGTAAAGCGAGTTGGTCGAACCTGGAGAGGTCGATCCGACGGGCGTGCCAAATAAAAAGGCCCACCCCCTTCGCGGGGGTGGGCCTTTTTATTTGGCACGCCCGAGAGGATTCGAACCTCTGACCTTTGCCTCCGGAGGGCAACGCTCTATCCAGCTGAGCTACGGGCGCAAAAACTTTGACCGGCGGCCCCTTTAAACGGGGCGGGGTGCCGATTCAGGACGCGCATGATAGCCGTTTGGGTGGGCGGCGTCCATGCTCCGCGCGGCCTCGGGCGCATTGGGCCTGGCGGTGCCGGCTGCGTATAATGCCGCCGCCGCTTCGCTCCGGTCGGGCGGCAGATGGTCCTGTCTCTTACGGGTTTCCGGCAGGGCCGTCCGCTTTACGAGCCCGTTTGTCCGGGAGTTCAAGAAATGAATCCATACTGGTGGGTCCTGTTGGCGGCGGTGGTGGTGGAAATCGCCTGGGCGATGAGCCTGAAGTGGATACAGATGCAGCCGGGGGTGGCGTCGATCAGCACGTCGCTGGTGCTCACGGCACTCAATATGCTGGCGCTTTCGTTCGCCATGCGGGGCATCCCGGTGGGCACCGCTTACGCGGTCTGGACCGGGCTCGGGGCGGTCGGCATTACCTTGCTGGGCGTGGTCTTTTTCCAGGATCCGCTGGGCGCGGCGCGACTGGGGTTTCTGGCCCTGATCATCGTGGGCGTGGTGGGATTGAAGCTTTCCACGCAGGGCGGCTGACGGCGGCGGGCGACCGGCCATTTTACAATCTTTTCCCGCGATCCGATCATGGATTGGGTACGCTTCAGCGGTATTGGATGGAGTAGAAACGGTGCGCATTGCTTATTTAGAAGACGATCACGCCCAGGCCGAGCTGGTCACTCACTGGCTACGCGAGGCGGGGCACACTTGCATTCATCTCTCCAGCGGACGGGAGTTCATGAGTCTGCTGCGCAGAGACACCTTCGATTTACTGGTGCTTGACTGGGAAGTCCCCGACATGAGCGGTTACGCGGTGCTCGGGGAGGTGCGGGCCAGCGGCAATAAAACGCCGGTGCTGTTCGCCACCCAGCGTGATGATGAGTCGTCGATTGTCGGCGCACTCAGTCAGGGTGCCGATGACTATATGGTTAAGCCTGTGAAACAAGCGGAATTGCTGGCCCGTCTCAACGCGCTCGGGCGCCGGGCGGGCGTCGCTGACATGGATGATCAAGGAATGATGACCGTGGGACCCTGGACGATCGATCGTGGTCGCCGCCAGATTACCCTGGACGATGAGCCGGTCAAGCTCACCGACAAGGATTACGAGCTCGCTTGCTATCTGTTTCAGAACGTCGGCAAGCTGATGTCCCGTGCCCACCTGCTGGAGAAAGTCTGGGGCATCATGACCCCGATCGAATCCCGCACCGTGGACGTGCACATCAGCCGCATTCGTCGTAGTTTGCAGATCCGCCCCGAGCGGGGCTACCGCATCAAGACGGTCTACCAGCACGGTTACCGCCTGGAACCGATCGACGATTGACCCGCCGGCGACCGGTTCGCTGTCGTTCCCCACTACCGTCGACTCCCCCGCGCCTCGGGACAGCGGTGCCCTGCCCGTGGCGCCGCGCCTACGGCCCGAAAGGCGCTTTTCGGCAAAATCCCTGTTCCGGCCGTAAACGCCCGGTGGTACCGTTACGCTACGTCGGACCGGCCACGGTGGTCCTGGGCACCGTGGCGACCGAACTACTACTGACGTTATAGGATTTCATGGCGAAACTCGGCTCCGAGCAACGACGCTACCTGGTGGAACACCTGTCCGTGCTTCTGGTGGTCGCCGGGCTCTGCGTATTGCTCTCGATCAGCGGTGGCTTGTCGTTCTTCAACCGCTACGTCTACGACAGCCTCATGCAGTGGCTGCCCATGGAGCCGTCCGGCGACGTGCTGATCGTCGGCATCGATGAATACAGCCTTCGCGAGGTGGGCCGCTGGCCGTGGGACCGGCGCATCCATGCGCAGGTCATCAACCAGCTGGAAGAGCAGGGCGCCCGCGCGGTGCTGATGGATCTGATTCTGTCGGAGCCGGATCGCAGCCGGCCCGAGTCCGACCAGGCGCTGGCGGAGGCGATCCGCGCCGCCGGACACGTCTATTTGCCGGTGCACGTGGAGCAACTGCGCTCCGGCGGCCAGTTGATCGAGGTGCTGCCCCACGCCGAGTTCGCCCGCGCCGCCAAGGGGCTGGGCCATGTGGACCTGGAGCTGGACGGCGACGGTGTGGCCCGCTCGGTGTTCATGCGCTCGGGCATCGGCCAGCCCTGGTGGCCGCATATCACCCAGGCCTTGCTGGAAGGCGAGGGCCTGATCTCCACGGATCTCTACCCGGCGGGGGACGAAGGCGCTTTCGCCGGTCTCGCCAATGTGCGCAAGTACCCCCGCTACATTCCGTTCGCCGGCGGCGCCGGCACCTACCCCCAGGTGTCGGCGGTGGACCTGCTTGAAGGCCGGGTGCCCGACCAGCTGGTGAAGGACCAGTTCGTGTTCATCGGCGCCACCGCCGCCGGGCTCGGCGACATGCTGCCGACCCCCATGGCCGGTCAGGGTGAGCTGATGGCCGGCGTGGAGATCAACGCCAACATTTTCGATGCACTGCGCCGCCATCAGCTGATTGAGCGGCTGGACACCGTGCCGACGCTGCTTATCAGCCTGCTGCTGGCGCTGTTGGCGCCTTTCCTGCTGCCGCTCGTATTGCCGCGCTGGAGCATCCCGCTGGTGCTCGGGTCTCTGGCCTTGACCGTGGCGGTTTGCTACGGCCTGCTGGCGCTGTTCGACCTTTGGTTCCCGCCGGCGGCGGCGCTGGTTTCGGCGATCGTCGCCTATCCGCTGTGGACCTGGCGGCGTCTGGAATATTCCATGGCGTACATGCGCAATGCGCTGGCGCGGTTGGCCGAGTACAGCGATCTCAACCGCCGTCTGACCGAACCGGCGCCCATGTCGCGCATGTTGAGAATGCTCGACCAGGTGCTGCCGGTGCGCGCCTGGCGCCTGCAGACCCAGGGCGGTGCCCCGGTCTCCGGTGGTGAGTCGCTGGCGCCGGTGGACTGGCGCGGCCAGTTGGCGCGCCGCTACCCGTTTCGCCATGAGGGTAAGCGCTACGAGTTGTGGGTGGCCTGGCGCCAGGGACTCGACGCGGACACCTACGACTACTGGATCCGCGCCATGCTGGCCCGCACCGAGGCGCGCCGCCCCAGCGGTGGGCCGCGCTATGAGGTGATCGAGAAGCACATTGAGCGGTTGCGCTCCGAGGAGCAGCGTCAGCAGGCGTTGACCCGCTTCTTCCAGGTCGGTCTGGCGCAGATGAGCGAGGGCGTACTGATTTGCGATGCCTGCGGTGGGGTGGTGTTCATCAACCCCCAGGCGGCCTATCTGCTCAGTCTGGAAGGTGTCGGCCAGGATACTCTGGGGTTGGCGGACATCGGCCGCGAACTGGAGTTTCACGGCGACCGTGACTGGATGGAGCTGCTCCAGGAGGTGCTCGCCGACGGCCGGGTGCAGAAAGAGTGCCGCAACCGGCGCGGCATGGATCTCTACCTGGACATGATTCTGGTGCACGCCGGCGATCAGCCCGGGCGCATGCTGATCGTCAGCCTCAAGGACATTTCCGACGTCAAGCAGGCCATGCGCACCCGCACCGAAATGTTGGACTTTCTGTCCCACGACCTGCGCTCGCCGATGGTCTCGGTGCTGGCGCTGATCGGCAAGATGCGCCACGGCGAGGACGGCGAACGGCTGCGGGACTTCCTCGACAACGTGGAGCACTACGCCCAGCGCAACCTGAATATCGCCGAGCAGTTCCTGCAACTGGCGCGGGTCGAGGCGGAAGAATCCGTGGAGATGGTGGAGCAGGACATGCTCGACGTGGTCGAATCCGCCATCGACCAGGTGCAGATCCAGGCCCAGAGCCGGGGCATCACCCTGCGCTTCGACTACGATCAGGAGCAGGACGTCTGGGTGCGCGGCAACAACGAGCTGCTCGAGCGCCTGGTGGTCAACCTGCTCACCAACGCGGTGAAATACAGCCACGAAAACGGCAAGGTGCTGGTGCGCCTCTATGCCGAAGGCGGCCAGGTGTGCTGTGACGTGCGCGATGAGGGCGTGGGTATTCCGGAAGCGTTCCAGGACAAGCTGTTCGAACGCTTCAGCCGCGCCAGCACCAGCGGCGGCGCGCGCACCCGCGGCGCCGGCCTGGGCCTGCGTTTCGTCAAGGTGGTGACCGAGCGTCACGGCGGCACCATCCATGTGGAGAGCGTTCCGGACGAAGGCAGCTGCTTCCGTCTGGCGCTGCCGCGCATCGATGTGGGCGGCCTCTAGGCCGCGCTTTCCGGGCGCTTTTCACGGCGCCGTGAGTGCTCCGCGCTAAGCTGTTTCCACGATAGGCGTCGATGGCGCCTTTTTCCCGGTGTTTTCTGCGGGTATAATTAAGCCGCCCGCGGGGCAAGTCATAGCTATCAGAGGTGTCATAGTGAATAAAATGCTGACCGCCAGCCTGGTCCTTCTCGCCACCGTTTTCGCCGGCAACGCCGCGCTGGCGGCGGAGAAGTCTTCTTATCCCCTGGGTGAGCGCTCTATTCTCAGCGACCGCGCCACCGCCGAGCGACTGAAGCCGGTGGGCAGCGTCTGCGTGGAAGGCGAGGACTGCGGCAGCCAGATGGCCGATGCCGGCGATGCCGGCTCCGGTGAGCCGCGCGACGGCGCCACCGTCTACAGCAGCGGCTGCGCCGCCTGCCACGACTCCGGTGCCGCCGGCGCGCCCAAGACCGGCGACGCCGGTGCCTGGGCCTCGCGCATCGACAAAGGCATGGACACCCTGGTCAAGCACGCCTACGAAGGCTTCAACTCGATGCCGGCCAAAGGCATGTGCAGCGACTGTTCCGAAGAGGAAATCGCCGCCGCCGTTGAATACATCGTGGACAAGAGCCAGTAATGCGCCGGTTCGGGCCCGCCCTCCTCGGCGGGTTGCTGGTCTCGTTGACGCTCGCCGGCTGCGGCGACGCGGACGGTCCCGCCGCTGCGTCGGGCGCTGCCGCGTCCGAGGCCGCTGAGCCGCGGGCCGCCGCGCCCAGCGCCGATAAGCCGGCCGCGGAAGGGGGTGACACCGCCGCCCGTGAGCCCGCCGGAATCTACGGTCGGTACTGCGTCAACTGCCACGGCACCGGCATGGCCGGCGCCCCCATGGTGGGCCCGGAGCACCGTCTGATCTGGTCCGAAGAGATCGAGGAAGAAGGCTTCCCGACGCTGGTGAAGATCGCCATCGAAGGTCAGAACGGCATGCCGCCGCGCGGTACCTGCTTTGATTGCAGCGATGAAGAGATCGAAGCCACGGTGCTGTACATGCTCAAGGAAAGCGGCGCCAAATAGTCCCCGGCGCCCCGGTTCTAGTCCAGCAACGCCTTCAGGTTGGCGATGCTGGCCTGGGCCACCTGATCTTCCTGTTCCTCGTCTTTCTTGAACCCCTCGCCGATATACTGAAGGTCGTCCAGCGGCAGCTCTTCCAGGAAGCGGCTGGCCAGGGTGTCCACTTTCTCACCGTACTGTTTGCGGGTCAGCGCCTGGGTGATCGCCAGGCTTTCGCGGGCGCGGGTGATGCCCACGTACATCAGGCGGCGCTCCTCGACGATGTTGTCCTCCTCGATGCTGGTGCGGTGCGGCAGCAGTTCCTCCTCCACGCCCATCATGTAGACGTGGGGGAACTCCAGGCCCTTGGAGGCGTGCAGGGTCATCAGTTGCACCCGGTCCGAATCGTCTTCCTCGTCCTGCTGTTCCAGCATGTCCATCAGCACCAGTTTGCTGATCACCGCTTCCAGGTCGGAGGCGCCTTCCTCGTCGTCTTCCTGTTTTTCCAGCATGCGCTGGATATTGCGCACCAGTTGCCAGACGTTCTCCATGCGCTTCTCGCCGATGCGCGGGCTGGAGGCGTTCTGCATCACCCAGCTCTCGTAATCCATCTCGGTGATCAGTTCGTTGACCGCCTGCAGGCTGTTGTGGCCGAAACAGGCGCGGCGCTTTTCATCCAGCCAGGTCTTGAAGGCGCGCAGCTTGTCCGCCGCCTTGCCGGCCATCACCTCGCCCAGGGCGAAGTCGTCGCACACATGGTAGAGGCCCTGGTCCCGCTGGGCGGCCCAGCCGGCCAGTTTCTCCAGGGTGGCGGGGCCGATCTCCCGGCGCGGCGTGTTGATCACGCGCAGGAAGGCGTTGTCGTCGTCTGGGTTGACCAGCAGGCGCAGGTAGCACATCAGGTCCTTGATCTCGCCCCGCGAGAAAAAGCCGGTGCCGCCGGACACCTTGTAGGGAATCTGCAGTGCCTGCAGCTTCATCTCCAGAATCCGTGACTGGAAATTGCCCCGGTAGAGCACCGCGAAGTCCTTCCAGTGCAGGCCGCGCTGCAGGCGCCGGTGGAAGATGTCCCCGGCGATCCAGTCGGTCTCGGCGTCCTCGTCGCGCAGCGCCGCGATGCGGATCGCCTCGCCGTAGCCGTAATCGGACCACAGGCTCTTCTCGAACACGTGGGGGTTGTTGGCGATCACCGTGTTGGCGGCCTTCAGAATGCGACCGGTGGAGCGGTAGTTCTGCTCCAGCTTGACCACTTTCAGGTCCGGCCAGTCTTCCTGCAGCTTGGCCAGGTTTTCCGGCCGCGCACCGCGCCAGGCGTAGATCGACTGGTCGTCGTCGCCCACCACCGTGAAGCGCCCCTCCGGGTGGGTGAGCATGCGCACCAGTTCGTACTGGGCGCCGTTGGTGTCCTGGTACTCGTCCACCAGCAGGTACTGAATGCGGTGGCGCCATTTCTCCAGAATGCGCGGCTGCTCGCGGAACAGCTGCGCCGGCATCAGGATCAGATCGTCAAAATCCACCGCGTTGCAGGCGCGCAGCATGCGGTTGTAACCCTGATAGGCGATGGCGGCGCGCAGCGCGTCGTCGCTGTCGGCGTGGCTGACCGCTTCGTCGGGCAGAATCAGTTCATTCTTCCAATCGGAGATGCGCTTTTGCACCGCGTCCACCGCCGCCAGATCCTTCTCCGATTCGCCCTGACGCAGGATTTCCTTGAGAATCTCCTTGCTGTCGGTCTGGTCGAGGATGGAAAAACCGCGTCGCAGCCCGCTGGCGGCCAGTTCCTGCTTGAGAATGCGCAGGCCCAGATTGTGGAAGGTGGAGACGATCAGCCCCCGGGTGGAGCCGCGTTCGGTGAGGCTCTGCACCCGCTCCTTCATTTCCCGCGCCGCCTTGTTGGTGAAGGTGACCGCGGCGATGCGGCCGGAGGGCACGCCTTTCTCGGCGATCAACCAGGCGATTTTGCGGGTGATCACGCTGGTCTTGCCCGAACCCGCCCCCGCGAGCACCAGCAGGGGGCCGTCGGTGTAGAGCACCGCTTCCTGTTGGCGGGGGTTGAGAGACGACATCGATACTCCGGCGGGGCTGATGGACGAAGCGCGTATCATAGCAGCCGGAGCGCACCCTTTAGGAGCCGTGATTGATGAGACTGGACCGCTTTCTGGGGCAGCGGAAAAGGCTGGGACGGCGCGGCGTGCGGCTGTTGCTGGCCGCCGGCCGCGTCACCGTGGACGGGCGGGTGATCCAGGACGGCCGCCACGAGGTGGGGCCCTTCACGCCGGTGGCGTTGGACGGCGAACCCTTCACCGTGCGCCGCGCCGCCTACTGGATGCTGCACAAACCGGCCGGCTGCGTGAGCGCCACCCGCGACCGCCACCATCGCACGGTGCTGGACTGCCTGGACCCCGCCGACGCCACCGACCTGCATCTCGCCGGGCGGCTCGATTTCAACAGCACCGGGCTGATGCTGCTCACCAATGACGGGCGCTGGTCGCGGCGTCTCAGCGACCCGCGCCACAAACTGCCGAAGGTTTACCGGGTGCGCACCGAGGACCCGATCACGCCGGACTACGCCGCCGTGTTCGAGCGCGGGCTCTATTTCCCCTATGAAGACCGCACCACCCGCCCGGCCGGCCTGGAGATCCTGGCGCCGCGCGAGGCGCGGGTGACGCTGTACGAAGGGCTCTATCACCAGATCAAGCGCCTGTTCGGGCACTTCGACAACCGGGTGGTGGCCCTGCACCGGGAACGGATCGGCCCGATACGGCTGGACCCCTCGCTCGCACCGGGGCAGTATCGCGCCCTCGGCGCCGACGAAATTCGTCTGCCGGGCCCCGCCGAGCCCGATGTTCAGGAGCTCCGCCGACCATGACTTCCACCGTGGCCGTCTTCGCCGACGTGCAGAACCTGTATTACACCGCCCGCCAGGCCCACCAGCGCAACGTGGATTACAACGCGCTCTGGGCGCGCGCCACCGGTGGGCGCCAGGTGGTGGCCGCCCACGCTTACGCGGTGGAGCGCGGCGATGAGAAGCAGCGTCAGTTTCAGAACATCCTGCGCGCCATCGGTTTCAACGTGAAGCTCAAGCCCTTCCTGCAGCGCGCCGACGGCTCCGCCAAGGGCGACTGGGACGTGGGCATCACCATCGATATCATGGAGCAGGCGCCCAGCGTGGACCGGGTGGTGCTGGCGTCCGGGGACGGCGACTTCGCCATTCTCGCCGACCACATCCGCGCCCGGCACGGCTGCCAGGTGGAGGTCTACGGCGTGGCGCCACTCACCGCGGCGGCCCTGATGCGCGCCGCCGACGATTTCATTCCCATCGAAGGAGATTTGCTGCTTGGCTGATTCGCCCACCGGCCCGGCGCGGCTGGATTTCTTCGTCGCCCACGCCGCCGGCCTCAGCCGCAAGCAGGCCAAGGCGCTGATCCGCGGCGGCGCAGTGACGGTGACCGGTGAAGACGGGGCGCCGCGCACCGGCCTCAAGGCCAACAGCAGCGTGGCGCCGGGGGAGTGTGTGCGGCTCGACGGTGCCGTGCTGACGCTGCCCGGCGAGCGCTACCTGATGCTGCACAAACCGGCCGGCCGGGTGTGCGCCCTGGAGGACGCCCTGCCCACGGTGATCGATCTGATTCCCGCCGAGCAGCGCCGTGGTCTGCGCATCGTCGGCCGCCTGGACCGGGACACCACCGGTCTGTTGCTGCTCACCACCGATGGCCAGTGGGCCCACCGCCTGATGTCGCCGCGTCACCACTGCGCCAAGCGCTACCGGGTGACCACCGCCGAACCACTGGACGACACCCAGCTGACGCGGCTGCGCGACGGGGTGGTGCTGCACGACGACCCGGCGCCCACCCGGCCCGCCGAGGCGCGGGCGTTGAGCGACACGGAACTGCTGCTGACCATCAGCGAAGGCCGCTACCACCAGGTCAAACGGATGCTGGCGGCGGTGGGCAACCGGGTGGTCGCCCTGCACCGCGAAGCGGTGGGCCACATTGAACTGGACCCGGACCTGCCCGCCGGCGCCTGGCGCCCGCTCACCGACGCGGAAATCGGCTAGCGCAGCTCGCCCTGCAGCGCCATCACATCCACGGTCCGCGACCGGTCCAGCGGGTCCACCAGCGTGTGCGCGTCCTGATACACCCGCGGTGTTTGGTACAGCGCGACCAGCGCCCGGGCGTGGCTGGGGCAGACATAGCGGTCCGGCATTTCCCGTTGCAGCCAGGCGCGGACCTTGGGCGCCTGATCGGAGCCCATCTTCGGAAACAGGTGGTGCTCCACATGGTGGCTGAAGTGGAAATGCAGCGGGTCCAGCCAGCGCAGCTGACGCACGCTCATGGAATTGTCCACCGGGTGGTTGTTGTCCATCTGCGGGCGCAGCATGTGGTTGGTGAGAATGTAGCCCTGGCCCAGGGCGTTGGCCATCATCAGCGGGATCAACACCGTGAACAGCGCCAGCGGCCCGGACAGCACCGCCAGAACCAGCCAGGCGGCGCCGCACAGCAACGCCTGGCGAATCGCCTTGTTGCGCTCGAACCCTTTGAATTCCTCGCGGCGGCGGGTCTGCATCCACAGTACCAGCTGGGCGTGGAACATGAAGGAATAGAGCAGGAAAAAGTAGCTGTACCAAGTGCCCGAGCCCGGCGCCAGCTTGGTGAAGTTGGCCAGCTTGGGGTGCTTGTTGTAGCGGTGGGCGGTGCCGAACGAATCCGGATCCCGGTCACCCAGGTTGGTGTGCGCGTGGTGGGCCACGTTGTGCCAGCGGCGCCAGAACTCCGGCGGAATCATCATCGGGCCGAAGCCGATCCAGCCGAACAGGTTCTGCAGGCGCCGGCTCATGCCCAGGGCGCCGTGCAGCACCTCATGGGCGAGCAGCGCCTGGCAGCCCAGGGTGTGGCCCACCACCACGGCGATCAGCAGATTACCCCACCAGGGCAGGCCCAGCGTCAGGATCGCGGCGATGCCGCCGACGATCACCAGGCTCATGGGCAGAAACCAGATCGCGCGCCACGGCCGGGCCCGGAACGCCGACGGCCCCAGGTCCTGCTTCATTGCATCGCGAATGGCGCGGGCGTCGTCGGCGCCGAAAGTGCGCTGGTAGCCTCGGGTGTCGCTCATGGGGTCCTCCGGAAGGGAATGGCAACGGGTGGATGTCACAGCGCCGCTATTCTCACCGTGCCCCTGTCGACGGCGAAGGGCCGCGCCGGACAGTGACCTGTCATTTTCGGACAAAGCCGCGAACAGGTGTATTCTCTTCGCCATGAGCGTACAGATCGCGGATCTCCCCAGCCTCGCCGGCGACCGCACCCCGATTCCGGTCAACTATGTCCGCAATCTGGTGGAGCTGGTCCATGAGTTCGGTCTCGACACGGACCGGCTGCTGGCGCATGTGGGCCTGACCCAGGCGGAGGTGTACAGCGCCGAGCCGGCGCTGCGCTTCGAGCAGTTCCAGCGGGTCATGGCGGGCGCCCGGGACCTCAGCGGCGACCCGGCCATCGGCCTGGCGCTGGGCCGCCAGCTCACCGTCACCGCCCACGGGCTGCTCGGCTACGCGGCGATCAGCAGCGCCGACCTGGGCGAGGCGCTGGAACTGCTGGAGCGCTATTTCCGCACCCGCACCCGCCTGTGCCTGCCGCGTCTGAGCCTGGAGGGCCGCTGGGTCCGGTTTTGCCTGGCGGAACCCTACGATCTGGGTGATATCCGCGAGCCCTATCTGGAAGTGGTCACCGCCGCGCTGGTGGGCGGGCTGCGCTATTTGCTCGATGACCGCCTGCAGGACGCCACCCTGGAACTGCCCTACGCGCCGCCGCCCCATGCGGAGCGTTACGCCGAAGTGCTCGGCATGCCGGTGGTATTCGGCCGTGAAGTGGCCGCGCTGCGCTTCCCGGCACGGCTGATGAAGGTGGCGTTCCCGCTCTCCGACCCGGCCTCCCGGCGCATGGCCGCGCACAAATGCGAAGAAGAGCTGCAGCGCCTGGAGGCGGACCTGGACTGGGCCTCGCGGGTGCGTGCCCGGCTGATGCAGGCGGAGGGCATGCTGCCCAGCCTGGATCAGCTGGCGGCCAGCTTCCATCTCACCTCCCGCACCCTGCGGCGCTATCTGGCGGCGGTGGGGGTCAGCTACCGGCACCTGCTGGAAGAGGTGCGCATGGCCCGGGCGGTGCGCTACCTGCAGGCCAACCTGCCGGTGCAGAAAGTCGCCGACCTGCTCGGCTACGCCGACCCCAGCAATTTCACCCGCGCCTTCCGGCGCTGGACCGGCCACCCGCCCAGCTTCTACCAGAACGGCTGAACCGACACATCCGCTTACCCAACCGCCGCCGGTGCGCGCCGTGGGCGCTTGAGCGCGGCCCCGCCCGGCGTTAGGGTTTTGCTCTTCTTTCCTATTCCTCCACCTGATAAAGAGACCCCCATGAGCGAGAACCGATTCGACGTCAGCGGCAAACGTATTCTGATCACGGGGGCGTCCAGCGGCTTCGGCGCCCACTTCGCGCGGGTGCTGGCGGAACAGGGCGCCGACCTGGTGCTCGCCGCGCGGCGCGTGGAAAAGCTGGAAGAAACCGCCGGCGCGGTGCGCGCCCTGGGCCGGGACGCGGTGGTGGTGCCCATGGACGTGGCCGACCACGCCAGCGTGGAGGCCGCCTTCGATCGCATGCCGGCCCTGGATGTGGTGGTCAATAACGCCGGCATCAGCCGCGACGGAGCCACCGACACCCTGAGCGAAGAAGACTGGAGCGCGGTGGTGGACACCAACCTGAACGGCGTCTGGGCGGTGAGCAAGTTCGCCATCCAGCAGTGGCGCCGCGACGGCCGCCCCGGCAACATCATCAACATCGCCTCGATCCTCGGCCTGCGCGTGGGCGCCATGCTCGCGCCCTACACCGTGGCCAAGGCGGCGGTGGTTCAGTTCACCCAGTCCATTGCCCTGGATTACGCGCGCCACAATATCCGCTGCAACGCCATCTGCCCCGGCTATGTGGAAACCGACATCAACCGGGAATTCTTCCAGGGCCCCCACGGCGAGAAGCTGATCAAGCGCATCCCTTACCGCCGCCTGGGCCAGATCGACGAACTGGTGGGGCCGCTGTTGCTGCTCGCCTCCGACGCCTCCAGCTACATGAGCGGCGCGGCGATCCCGGTGGACGGCGCCCATCTGTGCAACACGCTTTAACGCCGGTCAGGGGTTGAGCAGGTTCTGGCGGTAGCTCAGTGCCTCGCGCAGATGCTCCCGGCCCACCTTCTCCCGGTGGGCCAGGTCGGCGATGGTGCGGGCCACGCGCAGACTGCGGTGGAGCGCCCGGGCGGACAGTTCCAGGCGCTCCATGACGCCGGTGAGCCACGGTTTGTGCGGGCCCAGCGACGCCATCAACCCATCCGCATCGAGGTCCCTGTTCAGGCAGCCCTGACGATGCATCTGACGTGCCCGGGCGACGAGCACCCTTGCCCGGACCACCCGGCTGGGCTCGCCGTCCGCGTCGCCCAGCAGGGTGTCCGGCGACACCGCCGGCACTTCCAGATGCAGGTCGATGCGGTCCATCAGTGGCCCGGACAGGCGCCGCTGATAGCGCTTCGCCTTCTCGCATTCATAGCCGCAGCCCTTTTCCGGGTCGCCCAGGTAACCGCAGGGGCAGGGGTTCATCGCCGCCACCAGCTGAAAGCGGGCGGGGAACGACACCTGCTGAGCGGCCCGGGCGATGTGGACCTCGCCGGTTTCCAGGGGCTCGCGCAGTACCTCCAGCACCCGTGGCTGGAATTCCGGTAACTCATCCAGAAACAGCACCCCCTGATGGGCCAGCGAGATTTCGCCGGGCCGCGGCCGTCCGCCACCGCCCACCAGCGCCGGGGCGGAGGCGGTATGGTGCGGCGCCCGGTAGGGCGGCTGCAGAAAGGCCGGCGCCGGCCGGGCATGGCGCAGGGAATGGATCGCCGCCACCTCCAGGGCCTGGTCCCGCTCCAGGGGCGGCAACAGGCCGGGCAGGCGCGACGCCAGCATGCTTTTGCCGGCGCCGGGCGGCCCGCCCATCAGCAGGGAGTGCCCGCCGGCGGCGGCGATCTCCAGCACCCGCTTGGCCGCCGGCTGGCCACGGATCTGCGACAGGCAGGGGCTCTGGCCGGCGTCGTCGCCGGGTGGCGGCGGGGCGGTGTGGCGCGGCAGGCGGATATCCCCCTTCAGGTGCGCGCACAGCTCGGTGAGGCTGTTCACCGCCAGGGTGTCGGCGCCGGCCAGGGCGGCTTCGTCGCCGTTGCCCGCCGGCACCACCAGGGTATGGCCGGCGCGGGCCGCCGCCAGGGCGCCGGGCAGGATTGCCGGTACCGGGCTCAGCGCCCCGGAAAGCGCCAGCTCGCCGATCCATTCCATGTCCTTCAGTTCCACCCGCCCCAGCTGGCCGCTGGCGAGCAGAATGCCCACCGCGATCGGCAGATCGAAACGGCCGCCGTCCTTGGGCAGGTCCGCCGGCGCCAGATTGACGGTGATGCGCTGCTGGGGAAGGCGGAAGCCGCCGTTGATCAGCGCCGAGCGCACCCGGTCCTTGCTCTCGCGGACCGCGGTGTCGGGCAGGCCGACCATGGTGAAGCCGGGCAGCCCCGGGCCCAGATGGATTTCAACGCGCACCGGTACGGCGCGGATCCCCAGGGTGGCGCGGCTGTGTAGCAGGGCAATAGACATGAACCGAGCATAAGCACCGGACGGGGCGGGGGATGTACGCCGCCGCCCTTGATCCGCGTGCGCCGATGGCGCTGCTTGAAGTAAGCGACCGGTTTTCCGAGGCAAAAGCTAAGTAAATATTCTTATTTTACCGCTCAGAATCCAAGGCAATAATGCAAATTCGTTTTGTGAACTGGTTTGCAAAAAAATAAGGCGCCTGACCAGGGCGCCTAACGCTTTATTTTTGTTGTGGGGAACAAAAAATGAAATCTTCTTACGCTTTTCGCCCGGTTCCGGGCTCGGGGCGCGTCATGCTATTGGCGTGTGGTCTGCTGGTTGCGGGGCCGTCGCCGGGCGCGCCGGCGGACCATGTGATCGATAGCGGCCAGGTGGTGAATTTGCCCGGCGACCGCCCCGACCCCTGGACAACCGGCGGCCACCTTTTCGTCGGCTTCAATAGTACCGGCATGCTCAACGTCGCCGACGGCGCTGAAGTCGACGCGGGCTTTACCGTGGTCGGCAACTTCGCCGATGCTGAGGGGGCCCTCTCCGTCAGCGGCCCAGAGACCCTGTTCACCAGCGCCGGCGGACAGGTGTACGGTGCTGACGGCATCGCCCATGTGCACTTCGCCGACGGCGCCACCGTGGTGTCCAACGCCACCGGTCTGGGCCAGAACGAGGGCAGCCTCGGCACCGTGCTGGTGGAAGGTCAGGACACCGACTGGAGCATCGCCGCCACGCTTACCGCCGGTCAGCGCGGCCAGGGCGACCTGACCATCCTCGACGCCAGCGTGCATTCCGACGCCTATGTGGTGCTCGGGCGCTATCAAACCGGCTCCGGTCGGATCAACCTCAACGGCGGCCATCTGAGCAGCACCAACTACACCGCGGTGGGGCAGGACGGTCAGGGCCTGATGACGTTGAGCAACGGCGCCAGCATGGAGACCGCCCAGGGCTTGCTGGGTTGGGAAGCCACCGCCAGCGGTGAGCTCCATATGACCGGCGCCGACACGCTCTGGTCCGGCAGCCACTATTTATATGTCGGCTACGCCGGTGAGGGGCTGGCCACCGTGGCCAACGGCGCCACCGTGCGCATCACGCCCGGCGACAGCGCGCCTTCGCTGGTGGCGATTGCCGGTCTGGCGGGATCGAAGGGCACGCTTTACCTCGGTGGTGAGACCGGCGCCGCCGATGCCGGCGTGCTGGACGTCGAGGAGGTGCGTTTCGGAGCCGGCGACGGCACGCTGGTCTTCAACCACACCACTCAGGACTATCAGTTCCTGCCGGTTTTCAACGGCGACGGGCGGATCGAGCATCGCGCCGGCGACACCGTTCTGAACGGTGCATCGGCGGGCTTCACCGGTACCACCGAGCTTACCGGCGGCACTCTGACGCTGGCCGCCGACCAGGCCCTGGGCGACGGCACTCTGGCGCTGGAGGGCGGCACCCTGGCGACCCGGGGGAACCTGACCCTGGCTAACGACATCGTCCAGAACACCGACACCACGCTGCTGGCGGGCGCCGGTACCGCCGCGTTTACCGGCGACCTGGATCTGAACGATTTCCTGCTCACCGTGGACGGCGCCGGCGATACGGTGTTCAGCGGCAATATCAGCGCCGGCAGCGGCGCCCTGGACATGATCGGCAGCGGCACTTTGTCGCTCACCGGCGACGCCGCCGGTTTTAACGGCCATCACCAGGTGAACGCCGGGGTGTTGTCGGTGGACGGCGCCCTGGCCGGCACCCTGGACGTATACGACGGCGCCCGCTTGCAGGGCAGCGGCAGCGTGGGCAGCACGGTGATTCACGACGGCGCGGCCCTGGCGCCGGGCAATTCGATCGGCGCCCTGACCGTCAATGGCGACCTGCAATTTCAGGACGGGGCCGAGTTTGAAGTGGAAGTCGACCCCACCGGCAGTGCCGCGGACCATGTGCGGGTTACCGGTGTCGCCACCCTGGACGGTTCCGTGGTGCATGTGGGCGAGGCCGGTGAATACCGGCCGATCAGCCGCTACCGCATTCTCACCGCCGACGGCGGTTTTAGCGGTCGTTTCGACGCCGCCGATTCCGACTACCTGTTCCTGGACGCCAGCCTGTTCTACGACGCCAATAACGTGGACCTGGAACTGCGCCGCAACGACGTGCGGTTCGCCGCCCTCGCCCGCACGCCCAATCAGCGTGCCGCGGCGACCGCTGTGGAAAGCCTGGGCGCCGGACAGGCGCTGCACGATGAAGTGGCGATGCAGACGGTGTCGCCGCGCGCTCTGGCGGCCGCCTACGACAGCCTGTCCGGTGAGCTGCATGCCAGTGCCCTGGGCGCGCTGGCGGAGGACAGCCGGCTGCTGCGCGACGCCGCCATGGCCCGTTTCCAGGACGAGGACCGCGCCGCCGCCGCCACCACACTGGCGCGCGGCGAAGGCGTCACCGCCTGGCTGAGCGGCTACGGTAATAAAGGCGGCACCGACGGGGATTCAGGCACGGCCCATCGGGACCGGGACACGCACGGTGCCTTGCTGGGCGTGGATCGGGTGTTCGCCGACGGCGGACGCGCCGGCATGCTGGTGGGCTACGGACGAACCAATCTGGCGCTCGCCGAACAGCGTGGCCGCGCCGATATCGACAGCGTTCATGCCGGTGTGTTCGGTGAGCATCGGGTGGGCGCCGGCGCCCTGCGTGGCGGCGCGTTCTACAGCCACCAGCGGATCGACGGCCGCCGCCGGGCCGTGGTGGGCGCGTTGGACGAGACCCTCACCAGCGACCGCAAGGCGGACACCTGGCAGGCCTTCATTGAAGGCGCCCGCCGCTTCGGCGTGGAACGGGGCGTGGAGCCCTTCGCGCGGTTGGCCCAGGTGCGGGTGACCCTGCGTGACGGCGATGAGCGTGGCGGCGACGCCGCTCTGCAAGGCGACCGGGACAGCCTGGACACCACGTTCACCACCCTGGGCGCGCGCGCCTTCGTCACCTTGCCCGGCAATCCGGCCACACGTTTGTACAGCTCATTGGGCTGGCGCCATGCGTTTGGCGACACCACGCCGGAAGCGGACCTGCGCTTCGCCGGCGGTGACGCCTTCACGGTCGAGGGCGCGCCGCTGGCCGAGGACACTCTGGTGATGGAGGCCGGTCTCACCTGGCTGCTGGCGCCGCGCGCCACCCTTAACCTGGGCTATCAGGGCGAGACCGGTGACGGCCGCGCCGATCACGGCGGCCAGATCCGTTTCGGCTGGTCGTTCTAGAACCTTCTCTACTGCTTCTTTTTACTGGTTCTCTCCGGCGGCGCTTTCCAGCGCCGCCACTTCTTTCTCCAGGGCCTCCAGCCGGGCGCGGGTGCGCTCCAGCACCTGTTGCTGAATCTCGAATTCCTCGCGGCTGATCAGATCCAGCCGGGTCAGCGTCTCGTTGAGAACGGCGCGCACGCTGTGCTCCACCTCCTGGCGCAATTGCCCCAGGTCGCCGGGCAGATGGCGGCTGATGTCGCTCATCAAACGATCGAGAAAGGCTTGGCTTTGCATGGCCACAGGCTCCACTATTTGCATCACGGGCGGGTCAGGGTGCGATGGTACCACCGCCCTCTATGTTATGGGGCGTCTTGAGAGCACCGTAACGGCGTGCACCATTTTGGGAAGTGCCCTGCAATGGTGCACTATATTGCCGCAACCGGCCCTGGAACACCCCGGGGTTGCAGTTCTAACCCTCTGAAAATGCGTGACTTTTAAAAATTGGCATGGGTCGTGCAGCTAACGGGCTAGAGCGTTCGCGCGAGTGGATGGATCGGGAACCAAAGAGGGGCCTGAAACCCAACGGACGTTAACGGACGCGTTATAAGCGTTTGAAGGAGATAGAAATGAAACTGGTTACAGCCATCATTAAGCCGTTCAAATTGGACGACGTGCGTGAAGCACTGTCCGAGATCGGCGTTCAGGGCATCACCGTTACCGAGGTGAAAGGCTTCGGACGTCAAAAGGGTCACACCGAGCTGTATCGCGGCGCGGAATACGTGGTCGATTTCCTGCCCAAGGTAAAAATCGAAGTGGCCATCGCGGAGACCAGCCTGGATCAGGTTATCGAGGCGATCACCAAAGCGGCCAATACCGGGAAAATCGGTGACGGCAAGATCTTTGTCACCACCCTGGAGCAGGCCATCCGCATCCGTACCGGCGAGACCGGCGAGGACGCGATCTAAAGTTTAGAAGCTTACGTTTAGAAAAATGTGTAACACGACCCATGCCAAGGTCCTGAACACGCTTCCAATTCTCGGAGGGTTGCAACGTGGAAAATCAAATCTTTGAACTTCAGTACGCCATCGACACCTTTTATTTTCTGGTGTGTGGCGCACTGGTAATGTGGATGGCGGCGGGCTTCGCGATGCTCGAAGCCGGCCTGGTGCGTGCTAAAAACACCACCGAAATTCTCACCAAGAACGTGGCGCTGTTCGCCATCGCCTGCCTGATGTACCTGGTCTGCGGTTATTCGATCATGTACGGCGGCGGCATCTTCCTGAACGGCATTGAAGCCTTTGATCTGGCCGGTGTGCTGGCGGACTCCGCGGAAGCGGGTTTTGACGGCGGCTCGGTCTACTCCGGCGCGTCCGACTTCTTCTTCCAGGTAGTGTTCGTCGCCACCGCCATGTCCATCGTTTCCGGTGCCGTGGCCGAGCGTATGAAGCTGTGGGCCTTCCTGGCGTTCGCGGTGGTCATGACCGGTTTCATCTACCCGATGGAAGGCGCCTGGACCTGGGGCGGCGTCGACGTGTTCGGCATGTACAACCTGGGTGATCTGGGCTTCTCCGACTTCGCCGGTTCCGGCATCGTGCACATGGCCGGTGCGGCCGCCGCCCTGGCCGGTGTGCTGCTGCTGGGCGCCCGTAAAGGCAAGTACGGCCCGAACGGCGAGATCCACGCCATCCCCGGTGCCAACCTGCCGCTGGCGACCCTGGGTACCTTCATCCTGTGGATGGGCTGGTTCGGCTTCAACGGCGGTTCCGTGCTGAAGCTCGGCGACGCCGCCAGCGCGCACTCCGTGGCCATGGTGTTCCTGAACACCAACACCGCCGCCGCCGGTGGTGCCGTTGCCGCGCTGATCGTGGGCCGCTTCCTGTTCGGCAAGGCCGACCTGACCATGCTGCTCAACGGCGCCCTGGCCGGCCTGGTGACCATCACCGCCGAGCCGTCCACCCCGACCGCTCTGACCGCCACCCTGTTCGGCGCGATCGGTGGCGTGCTGGTGGTGTTCAGCATCGTGACCCTGGACAAGCTGAAGATCGACGATCCGGTCGGTGCCATCTCCGTGCACGGTGTGGTCGGCTTCCTGGGCCTGATGCTGGTGCCGATCACCAACGACGGTTCCAGCTTCTCCGGCCAGCTGATCGGCGCCCTGACCATCTTCGTATGGGTGTTCGTGGCCAGCCTGATCGTGTGGGCCATCCTCAAGGCGATCTTCGGCATCCGCGTCTCCGAAGAGGACGAGTACGAAGGCATGGATATCGTGGACTGCGGTATGGAAGCGTACCCGGAGTTCGTGAAGAGCTGATCCGTCTTCTTCCAATCTGTCTTGCTCCAACCTACAGGGCGCCTTCGGGCGCCCTTTTTTGTATCGGTGAAACAAGTCTCTGGTATCCTGCCGGGAGCGGCGCTCCCTTTCGCGGGCCGGGCCCGCTCCTACAAGTCATCACCGAGTATTGTCTGTGTTTGCTGATCTGAATCTCCATGAACGTTTATTGCGCGCCCTGGAAGAGCTGTCGCTGAGTGAGCCCACGGCGGTGCAAACGGCGGCTATTCCCCCCGCTCTGGCGGGTCGGGACCTGCGCGTGGTGGCGCGGACCGGCACCGGCAAGACCGCCGCCTTCGTGCTGCCCATGCTGCAGCGATTGCTGGAAGAGAAGGACCGGGGCATCGGCACCCGGGCGCTGGTGCTGGCGCCCACCCGGGAGCTGGCCCGGCAGACGCTCAAGCAGGTGCAGGCGCTGTCGCGCTTCACCTTTATCAAGGCGGAAGCGGTCACCGGCGGCGAGGACTTCAAGGTGCAGGCGGCGCGCATCCGCAAGAACCCGGAGGTGCTGGTGGGCACGCCGGGCCGGCTGATCGAGCATCTGGAAGCGGACAATCTGGCGTTGTCCGAACTCAAGGTGCTGGTGCTGGACGAATCGGACCGCATGCTCGACATGGGCTTCAGCGACGACGTGCTGCGTCTGGCGGCGGCCTGCAACCCGGCCCGGCAGACGCTGTTGTTCTCCGCCACGCCGGGCGGCGCGGCCATGGACGCCATGGTGGCGCGGGTGCTGCGCGAGCCCGAGTCGCTGATGCTCGACAGCGTGCGCGAGCTCAACCAGCAGGTGCGCCAGCAGATCATCACCGCCGACGACCGCTCCCACAAGGAGCGCCTGGTGCAGTGGCTGCTCGCCCATGAGCCCCACCGCAAGGCAATCGTGTTCACCAACACCAAGGCCACCGCCGACCGCCTCGGCGGGGTGCTGCGCTCCACCGCCCACAAGGTGTTCGTGCTGCACGGCGACAAGGACACCAAGGACCGCAAGCTGGCGCTGGAACGGCTGAACAGCGGCGCGGTGACGGTGCTGGTGGCCACCGACGTGGCGGCCCGGGGGCTGGATGTGGACGGCCTGGAGCTGGTGATCAACTTCGATATGCCGCGCAGCGGCGACGACTATCTGCACCGCATCGGCCGCACCGGGCGCGGCGACGGCGAGGGCGCGGCGATCTCGCTGGTGGAAAGTTTCGAATGGAATCTGATGGCGAGCATCCAGCGCTATTTGCGCCAGGAGTTCGAGTTCCGGGTGGTGGAGGCGCTGCGCGGCCGCTACCTGGGCCCCAAGGAGCGCAAGCGCTCCGGCAAGGCGGTGGGCAGCAAGCATAAGAAGCTGAAGAAGAAGGCGCTGGCCCAGTCGGCCAAGGCGGCCGGCAAGAAGCCGGCGGCGAAGAAGAAGGCGGCGCGCAAGCGCCCGGCGCCATCGCCGGCGCCGGATACCCAGGGCGGTTTCGCCAAGCCCAAGCGGCGCAAGAATCCGGGGCCGCTGGACTAGTGTGAACAGGCCCTAGGTCATTTTCTTGACCAGGGACAGCGGCAGGACCTTCATGGCGAAGCCCAGCGGCGCCCAGGGCCAGGACGGCACGTAGGCCTTGGCGGGTTCTTTCTCGATGGCGCGGACCAGCGCCTTGCAGCCGGTCTCGGTGTCCACCATGAACGGCGCCTTTTCCACTTTCTCGTTGATCTCCGAACGGATGTAGCCCGGGTAGAGGGTGCTCACGGTGATCGGCTTGCCGATCATCTCCATGCGCAGCCCTTCCGCCAGGCTGGCCACGCCCGCCTTGGTGGCGGCGTAGGTGTTGATGTTCTTGCGCATGCCGCGCACCGCGCTCATCGAGGAGATCACCACCAGATGGCCGTTGTTCTGGGCCCGGAAGATCTCCATGGCCGCCTCGCACTGGGCCAGGGCGGCGACGAAGTTGGTCTCCGCGGTCTGCCGGTTGGCGTGGAAATAGCCGGTGCCCAGCGGCTGGCCCTTGCCCATGCCGGCGTTGACGATGATCCGGTCCAGGCTGCCCAGCTCGGTGCGGAACGCACGGAACACGTCGAACACCTGGTCGTAGTGGTTCACGTCCAGGGGTTTGACCAGCACGGTGATGCCCGGGTGGGCCTGTTCCAGTTCCGCTTTCAGGGCGTCCAGCTTGTCGGTGCGCCGCGCGCACAGGGCCAGGTTGCGGCCCCGGGCGGCGAACAACCGCGCCATGCCGGCGCCCAGGCCGGAGCTGGCGCCGGTGATGAGAATATTGGAACGGGTACTCATGGCATTATCCTTGTCGCGTGCGTGGACCCCGGATCACAGCGTGGCGAGGAAATCGGACAGCGCCCGGTTCACCGCTTCGGGGTTTTCTATCGGCGAATGGTGCCCGGAATCGGCCACCGTGACCAGCCGCGCCCCGGGGATGGCGTCGACGATGCGCTGCGCTTTTTCCGGCGGCGTTGCCCGGTCCAGTTCGCCGACGATCACTAAAGTAGGCGCACTGATCGCGCTGATATCGCCGCTGATGTCGTCACGGGTAAAGACGTTCTCCAACGCCAGCTCGATGCCGTGGCGGTCGTGGGCCAGGATCAGCGCCTTCTCGTGGGCCACCCCGTCCGGGTTGGCGTCGCGCCAGGGCTTGGCGTACAGGAATTTCTGCATGCGCGTGACCACCTCATCGCGCTCGGCCTCGCTGCCGTGGGCGAACCGGGACTGCTGCTGGCGGTGCACCGGCAGCAGGTCGGCGTCTTCCGGGTCCGCGGAGGTGTCCAGCAGCACCAGGGCGCGCACCCGCTCCGGGCACTTGAGCGCCAGCCGCATGAAGGTCATGCCGCCCTGGGACAAACCCACGAAAATCGCCTGGTCATAACCCAGCTGATCGAGCAGGGCGACGCTGTCGTCGGCCATGTCGTAGAAGCTCCAGCCTTTCTCCCGGTAGCCGGAACCGGTGTGGCCGGGCCAGTCCAGGCTGACGCAGCGGTAGCGGTCGCGGAGTGCCTCGATCTGCGCCTCGAACATGGATTTGTCCGCCAGGACGCCATGGCCGAACACCAGCAGCGGGCCTTCGCCTTCGTCCAGGTAGGCGTAGCGCTGGCCATTCAGTTCGATGGTGTGGTGGGTGAACGCCATGGTGGGCCTCGTGATCGCCGGTTATCGGTAGGTGAGCATGTCGCCGGCCAGATGCAGGTGCTCGTTGAGCGTGGCCAGGCGCAGACGGCCGGTGTTGACCAGCAGACGGGTGACGCTGGTGTTGATCAGGCCCCGGTTGAAGGTGATCAGCGCCTCCTGGTCCAGCTCAAGCAGGTGCTGAATGGCCACGCTGATGGCGCCGCCGGAGGTGAACACCAGGGCGCTGTCGCCGCTTTCCAGCCGGTTGGCCAGGCTGTACAGGGAGGCCAGCACCCGCTCGCGGAACGCCGGCCAGGTTTCCTGATAGTCGTCTTCGTTGCGCTGCCAGCGGCGCAGGGCCTCCTCGAAACGGGCCTGGAAGGCGCGGCGCGGGTTGTCCTGTTCGTTCATCCAGCGGGTGAGCACCGCCCGGTCCTGGGACTCGGGCCAGTGCACCCGCATCAGGGTCTGGTGGTCGTATTCGTTAAAGCCGGTGTCGGTGGCCCATTCCTGCGGCAACCCCAGTGCTTCCAGTGTCGCCTGGGCGGTTTCCCGGTGACGCTGCATGGCGCCGCACACCACCCGCGGCGCGCCCAGATTCTGCTCGCGCAGATGGCGGCCGAGGATGCGGCTCTGTTCCCAGCCGGCGTCGGACAGGGCGTCGTAGTTCTCGGCGCCGAAACTGGCCTGGCCGTGACGGATCAGGTAAATCACTGGCATCGAGGGTCTCTGCTTATTCCCGGAAGTTGACCCCATGCTAGGGGGCGGTTTTCAATTAATCTAATGAATCTGAAAAATACACCTGGATAAGCCTCATGCATGTCTCCCGCTTCGATCTGAACCTGTTCGTGGTCTTCGACGCTATCTATACCGAAGGCTCCCTGACCCGCGCGGCGCGCGTGCTCAACCTGACCCAGCCGGCGGTGAGCCACGCCCTGGGGCGGTTGCGCGACCGTCTCGAGGACCCGTTGTTCGTGCGCCAGGGGGCACGCATGGTGCCCACCAGCCGGGCACGCGCCATGATCACCCCGGTGCGCCACGCGCTGGGTGGGTTGCAGCGGTGTCTCAGCGACGAGGGCGGCTTCGACGTGGCGGACGCGGAGCGCACCTTCGTGGTCGGATTGCGCGACGGGCTGGAGGGCTGTCTGCTGCCGCCGCTCACCGCCGGCATTCTTGAAGAGGCCCCCGGCGTGCGGCTGCAGTCGATGACCGTGGCGCGCCGGCAACTGGCGACCGAACTGGCCAGCGGCCGGCTGGATCTGGCCGCCGACGTACTGCTGCCACTGCCGGACGCCATCGAACACCGCCCGGTGATGAGCGGGCCGCTGGTGGTGATCATGCGGCCGGGCCACCCGCTGGCCGGCAAGCTGGACCTGCCGGCCTACCTGGCGGCGCAGCACGTGCTGGTGTCCTCGCGGCGGGAAGGGCCGGGCATGGAAGATTTCGGTCTGTCCCGCCTTGGCTACCGGCGCAATATCCGCCTGCGTTGCCAGCACCACATGGCGGCGTTGTCCACGGTGATGGGCTCGGACCTGCTGCTCACCCTGCCGGGCCTGCTGGCGCGTCAGCTGGCGCCCGCCGGCAGCCACGTGGAGCCGCTCCCCGCGGACGTTCCCGGCCTGGAGCTGCACCTCTACTGGCACCGGGATCAAAGCGCGGACCCGGGCCACACCTGGCTGCGGCAAAGGGTGATGGCGATGCTGGCGGAACAGCAGAGCGAACCCGGCTAAGACACCTTTCTGACGCCACCTTCACGCTTACCCAATTCGCCTTATTGCATATCCACAGGGTGCAAGAGCAACCTCGTCACTTGTGACGTGAGTCACATTTTTTGGTTGTGATAATAAAAGTACCTTGGGGATAGAAAAATGGGATGGTTCAAGGATTTTTGGCTGGTTGACTGGCCGATGGTGATACGTCGTGTGGTTCTGATTCTGGTGCTGGGGGCGGTGGCCTGCGCGGTGGCGGTGGCCGTGGGCGGCTGATCGTGAGCATCATCGGTGCGTTTCGGCCGCGCCTTTACCCTGTTAAGCGAAGCCGGTGCATACTGGGTCGACCTCTGTAGCCTGTACAAGGAGACCCCATGACCGCCCCCGCGATTCTTGTGGTCGGCGCCGGTGACGCCACCGGCGGCGCCATTGCCCGACGTTTTGCCCGTGAAGGCTTCACCGCCTGTGTCACCCGCCGCACCGAGGACGCCCTGACGCCGCTGGTCGAGCGTATCCGGGAGGAGGGCGGGCAGGCCCGCGGCTTCGGCTGCGACGCCCGCGACGAAGATCAGATGCAAGCCCTGGTGGACACCATCGAGACCGAAGTGGGGCCGCTGGAGGTGGTGGTTTTCAATATCGGCGCCAATGTTCATTTTCCGATCCGCGAGACCACCGCCCGGGTCTACCGCAAGGTGTGGGAAATGGCCGCGTTCGCCGGTTTTCTCACCGGCCGGGAGGCGGCCCGGGTGATGGTGCCGCGCGGCCATGGCACCATCCTGTTCACCGGCGCCACCGCGTCACTGCGCGGCGGCCGTGGGTTTTCCGCGTTCGCCGGTGCCAAGTTCGCCCTGCGGGCGCTGGCACAGAGCATGGCGCGGGAGCTGGGGCCGGAGGGCATTCATGTGGCGCATCCGGTGATCGACGGCGCCATCGACACCGCCTTTATTCGCGACAATTTTCCTGAGCGCTATGCGCTTAAGGATCGCGATGGCATTCTCGACCCGGAGCACATCGCCGACGCCTATTGGACGCTGCACCGGCAGCCCCGCGATACCTGGACCCACGAGCTGGATCTGCGCCCGTGGATGGAAACCTTCTGATCATCATCGTTAGTCAATGGAGAACCGCCCATGAGCCGCGAGCTGGAATTTTTCTTCGATGTGGGCAGCCCCGCGTCCTATCTGGCGTGGACCCAGGCGCCGGGTCTGTGCCGGCGCACCGGTGCCACCCTGCGCTACCGGCCCATGTTGCTGGGCGGTGTCTTCAAGGCCACCGGTAACGCCTCGCCGGCGGCGGTGCCCGCCAAGGGGCGCTACAGCGGCCGGGACATGCAGCGTTTCGCGCGCCGTTACGGCGTCACCCTGACCATGAACCCGCATTTCCCGGTGAACACCCTGATGGCCATGCGGCTGGCCACCGCCGCCCTCGACAGCGAGCAGCGCGACACCGTCCTCGCCGCCCTGTTCGAGGGGCTCTGGCTGCGGGAGCGGGATCTCTCGGACATCGACGTGCTGGGCAAGACCCTGACCGAAGCCGGTCTGGACCCGGCGCACTGGGCCGCCGAGGCCCAGGATCAGGCGGTGAAGGACCGCCTCAAGGCGACCACCGAAGAGGCGGTGGAGCGCGGCGTCTTCGGCGCGCCCACCTTCTTCGTGGGGGAGGAAATGTTCTTCGGCCAGGACCGGCTCGACTTCGTCGAGGAAGCCCTGCAAGGGTGACCCGCCGCCTCGGCGGCGGCGATACAGGATGAAGGATTCAGGATGCAGGGGCCGGCACCGTGCTTGACCCTCACCCTGTCTCCGGCATCGCGACCGCCAGCCGGGGCCATCACTTACTGTGACAAGGCCTGTTCCATGAACGGCGGCAGCACCAGTGCCGCTTTGTGGATGTCGGCGCTGTAGTAACGGGTCTCGAAGCTCTTGCCGGTGGCGTCCGCCTGGCGGAAATCCGCCACGTCGTGATCCTTGCCCGCCAGGGTGCAGCTCCACCAGCCGCTGGGGTACACCGGCTGCGGGAACGGCAGCGTGCGGGTATGGCTGAAGCCGGCCTCGCGCATGTTGGCGTGCAGGTCGAGGATGATGGTGTCGCTGTGCAGCAGCGGTGATTCGGACTGCTGCACCAGCACGCCGCCGTCGGCCAGGGCGCGGTGGCAGTGGCGGAAGAACTCCGCCTTGAACAGACCTTCCGCCGGGCCCACCGGATCGGTGGAATCGACGATGATCACGTCGAAGCGGCCGGCTTCGCATTCCTGCATGAACTTCACGCCGTCCTCGAAGCGCAGCTCCGCCCGCTCGTCGCTGTTGGACTCGCACAGCTCGGGGAAATACTTTTCGGAAAAGCGCGTCACCTGCTCGTCGATATCGATCTGCACGGCGCTGGCCACTTCGCCGTGGCGCAACACTTCCCGCAGGGTGCCGCAGTCGCCGCCGCCGATGATCAGCACGTTGCGCGGTGCCGCGTGGCTGAACAGCGCCGGGTGGGCCATCATCTCGTGGTACAGGAAATTGTCCCGGGTGGTGAGCATGGTGGCGCCGTCAATGGTCATCAGATAGCCGAAGGTATCGGTGTCCCACATTTCGATGTGTTGATAGTCGGTCTGTACCGATTCCAGCTTTCGTTTCAGACGCAGGCCGAAGGCGGTGCCGGCGGAGTCGAAATGCTCGATGAACCAGTTGTCTTTTTCGGAGCTCATAAAGGGGTGTCCGCTAAACGCTTCACAGAAGGCCGCTATTGTAAGCGTTCGGCGTCAATGTAGAAGCGCCGGGGCGCGGTATCCGAGCAACTATTTTTGTCCGCCGGCGGCCCCGGCAGGCATAATGCGGCAAAGCACGCAGCCGCCAAGGAACCGTCCATGACCCAGCCCCAAAGCCCGTTTGACGCCATTTACAATGTGCAGCGTTGGGGTGACGGCTATTTCCGGATCGGCAAGGACGGCCACCTGCATGTTCGCCCCCAGGGCGATCAGGGCGGTGAAGCGACCCTGGAAGCGGTGTTGCAGGCGTGCCGCGCCGCCGGATTGCGCACGCCGGTGCTGGCCCGCTTCTCGGGCATTCTGCGCGACCGGGTGCGGCGCCTGGCCGGCGCCTTCCGGGGCGCCATCGGGGAGCAGGGCTACCAGGGCCGCTACACGCCGGTGTATCCGATCAAGGTCAACCAGCAGCGGCGCGTGGTGCATGAAATTCTGCGCGCCCGGGAAGAGGGCGAGCCGGTGGGGCTGGAGGCCGGCTCCAAGCCGGAGCTGCTGGCGGTGCTGGCGCTCTCCAACCCCGGCGACGTGGTGGTCTGCAACGGCTACAAGGACCGTGAATACCTGCGCCTGGCGCTGATGGGCGAGAAGCTCGGCTTCCAGGTGCAGATCGTGGTGGAAAAGCTCTCCGAGCTGCCCATGCTGCTGGAGGAAGCGCGGGCGCTTGAGGTGTCGCCGCGCATCGGTTTGCGGGTGCGTTTGATGAGCATCGGCAAGGGCAACTGGCAGAACACCGGCGGCGAAAAGTCCAAGTTCGGTCTCAGTGCGCCGCAGCTGATCGAGGCGGTGGAGCACTGCCGCCGGGCGGGCAGGCTGGACTGCGTGCGCATGCTGCATTTCCACCTGGGCTCGCAGATCGCCAACATCCAGGACATCAAGGCGGGCATGCGCGAAGCGGCCCGCTACTATGCGGAACTGCGCCAGCTGGGCGCCGCCCTGGATACCGTGGACGTGGGCGGCGGTCTGGGCGTGGACTACGAAGGCACCCACTCCCGCTCCTACTGCTCGATGAACTACAACCTGGCGGATTACGCCTGGCACATCGTGCATACCCTGAGCGAGCAGTGCCGACGCAGCGACGTGCCCGAGCCGCATCTGATCTCCGAATCCGGGCGTGCGCTCACCGCCCACCATGCGGTGCTGCTGGTCAACATCACCGACGAGGAACGTCAGGCCACGGCGCGGGTGACCGCCCCCGGCGATTCCGACTGCGTGGAGCTGCACGAGCTCTGGCGGTTGAATCAGGTGCTGAGCGGCGAGCACCCCAATCTGCTTGAGGTGCACCCGGAGCTGCTCGGCGCGTGGCAGGACCTGCACCTGCGTTACCTGAACGGTGAAGTGGATATCCGCGGCCGCGCCCGCGGCGAACAGCTCTACACCAACGGGCTGCTGGCGCTGCGCGCCCGTCTCGACCCACGCCGCCGTCAGCAGCGTGATCTGCTCGATCGCCTAAACGAAATCCTCGCCGACAAACTGTTCGTTAACTTTTCCGTGTTCCAGTCGGTGCCGGATGTGTGGGGCATTGATCAGGTGTTCCCGGTGCTGCCGTTGTCCGGTCTGGACCAGCCCGCCACCCGGCGCGGTGTGCTGCAGGACATCACCTGCGACTCCGACGGCCGTATCGACCAGTACGTGGACGGCGAGGGGGTGGAAGCCACCCTGCCGTTGCCGGAAACGCTGAACGGGCACCTGGGCATTTTCATGGTCGGCGCCTACCAGGAAATCCTCGGTGATATGCACAATCTGTTCGGCGATACCGATTCCGTGGACGTGAACCTCAACGAGCGCGGCGAGATTGAGCTGACCCACGCGATCCAGGGCGACACCGTCAGCTCGGTGTTGCGCTATGTGAATTTTGATCCGGAACGGCTGCTGGCGACCCTGGAAGACCGCTGCCAGCAATCCCAGCTTCACGACGATGAGCGCCAGCGTTTTCTCGGTGAAATCCGGGACGGTCTGGCGGGCTACACCTACTTGGAATAACCGCATGGACGATCAAAAACGGGCCCGTCAGCAGGCCACCCTGGCACGCCTGGACCGCTTCAGCCGGTTCACCGATTCCAGCATTCGTATTCCGTTCACCCGCTTTGAGCTGGGGGCCGAGGCGCTCATCGGTCTGGTGCCGGTGATCGGCGACGCCGCCGGCCTGGTGCTGTCCGGTTACGTGCTGCTGGAAGCCCAGCGCGCCGGCGTCAGTGGCGCCACCAAGCGGCGCATGCTGCGCAACATGCTGGTGGACTTCGTCGGCGGCCTGGTGCCGGTGGTCGGTGACGCCTTCGACGCGATTTTCAAAGCCAACACCCGCAACACTCGCCTGGTGCGTCAGGACCTGCTTAAACAACTGGGCACCGAAGCGCCGCGTCGGTTTCCCTGGGGCACCCTGGTCGGTCTTTCGATACTGTTCGGCGTGATCACCGCCGCCGGCGTCGCGCTGTTTGCGTAACCCGGCCGTGAAGTTCCGGTGAAACGCGCCGTTGACAGGTAAAAAGCTGTAACAGGATGCTGTTATTCTCAATTTGGAGGCTGATACTGACGAAGTGATTAGAGGGCCCTTACAAGAACGGCCTCTCAATCAGGGAACGCACGTACGATTTCGAGCGACGCTTGCCAAAGGAGCTCCGGATGACCACCTCATCGCCTTCCCAGGATTCGGAATCCCTGGACCAACAGGACCGCATTAACCCGGTTGTTTTTTACGGCTCAGGTCTGGCCATTCTCGTGTTCGCCCTGTGGGCGATGTTCTTCACCGAAGCGGCGGGCACCGTGATCTACGCGGCGCTGGCCTGGATCTCCAACAGCTTCGGGTGGTTCTACTTTCTCGCCGTGGTGTCCTACCTGGTGTTCGTGATCGCCATCGCCTGCTCGCGCTATGGCTCGATCAAACTGGGGCCGGACCATTCCGAACCGGAATTCAATATCGTCACCTGGGCGGCGATGCTGTTCTCCGCCGGCATCGGCATCGACCTGATTTTCTATTGCATCGTCGAGCCGGTGACCCAGTTCATGCAGCCGCCGGTGGGCGAGGGCGGCTCCGTTGAAGCCGCCCGCGAAGCCATGCAGCTGACCTTCCTGCATTGGGGCCTGTCCGGCTGGGGCATTTACACCCTGGTGGGCATGTCGCTGGCGTTCTTCAGCTACCGGCACGGCCTGCCGCTGACCATCCGCTCCGCGCTGTATCCGATCTTCGGCAAGCGTATCTACGGCGGCATCGGCAACACCGTGGATATCGCGGCGGTGCTGGGCACCGTGTTCGGCGTGGCCACCAGTCTCGGCATCGGTATTATTCAGCTCAACTTCGGCCTTAACTATATGTTCGGCGTGCCGGAAAGCACGCTGACCCAGGCGCTGTTGGCGGTGGGCATTGTCGTATTCGCCGCCATTTCCGCGGCCACGGGCGTGGAGAAAGGGATCCGTCGCCTGTCGGAATTCAACATGCTGCTGGCCATCGTGCTGGTGCTGTTCGTGTTGATCGCCGGTGACACCCGCTTCCTGCTGGACGCCTTCGTGATGAACGTGGGCGACTATATTTCCAACTTCATTCCCATGTCGTTCGACACCTACGCCTTTGACCCGCCGCAGGACTGGCTCAACGCCTGGACGGTGTTCTTCTGGGCCTGGTGGATCGCCTGGGGGCCGTTCGTGGGCCTGTTCCTGGCGCGTATTTCCCGTGGCCGCACGATCCGCGCCTTCGTTACCGGCACGCTGATTCTGCCGCTCACTTTCATGATGGCTTGGATGTCCATCATGGGTAACTCCGCCATTGATCTGGTGATGAACGGCGCCACCGAGTTCGGTAATGAAGCGGTCGGCAACCCGGGCTCGGCGATCTATCTGTTCCTGGAAAATCTGCCCTGGGTCACGGTGACCACGGTGGTGGTGACGATACTGGCGATCGTGTTCTTCGTGACGTCCGGCGACTCCGGCTCGCTGGTGCTGTCCAACCTCACCTGCTTTATCCGTGATCCGTCCAACGACGCGCCGGCCTGGATGCGCATTGCCTGGGCCACCGTGATCGGCCTGGTGACCGTGGCGTTGTTGTCGACCGACGGCCTCAACGCCTTGCAAAGCGCGGTGGTGATCATGGGGCTGCCGTTCGCGTTCGTGTTGTTCCTGATGATGATCGGGCTGTTCAAGGCGCTCAAAGTCGAAGGCATGAAAACCACCAGTAACCGTGACGCCCTGGCCGGCCACCTGTCCGCGCGCATCGCCTCCGCCCGCGACCACAGTAACTGGGCGCACCGCCTCAGCCGGGCGATCAGCTTCCCGGGCCTGAAGCAGGTTCAGAAATTCCTGGAAGGCACCGCCCGGCCTGCCTTCGAGGACGTCAAAGCGGCGCTGGCGGAGCAGGACCACAAGGTGGAGATCTCCGTCGGCGAAGGCGACCAGGAGCATCTCGGCCTGGTGGTCGACCTGGGCGGCGAGGAAGACTTCGCCTACACGCTCTGGCCGCGCCAGTGCGCCATGCCGTCCTTCACCATCCGCGCCCAGCAGCGCCGCTCGGTCTATTACCGTCTGGAAGTGCATTTGCGTGAAGGCGGCCTGGGCTATGACGTGATGGGCTATTCCCGCGAGCAGTTGATCGAGGACGTGGTGGACCATTTCGAGAGCCACCTGCAGTACCTGCATCTGCGCCGCGAGAAGAGCCCCGGCGGCGCGTCGGAAATACGCGGCGACTACGAGGAGGGTGAATCATGAGCGAGACGGCCTACGACGCCGAGTTCGATTATGTGATCGTCGGTGCCGGCTCCGCCGGCGCCGCGCTCGCCCACCGGCTCAGCGAAAGCGGTGACCATTCGGTGCGTGTGCTGGAATACGGCGGCAGCGACAACTCCATCTTTATCAAGATGCCCACCGCCTTCTCCATTCCCATGAACATGAAGCGCTACGACTGGGGCTTTCACTCCGAGAAAGAGCCCGGCCTCAAGGGCCGCAGCCTGCACCAGGCGCGCGGCAAGGTGCTGGGCGGCTCCTCGTCGATCAACGGTCTGGTGTACGTGCGCGGTTGCGCCGGCGACTTCGAGGAATGGGAAGAACTGGGCGCCGCCGGCTGGGGCTACCAGGACGTGCTGCCTTACTTCAAACGGGGCGAGGACTGCGTCTATGGCGGCGATGCCTATCGCGGCGACCAGGGTGGTCTCACCACCTGCAACGGCAACAACATGAAGAACCCGCTCTACCGCGCCTTTATCAAGGCCGGCGAGCAGGCCGGCTACGGCTACACCGAAGACTACAACGGCTACCGCCAGGAAGGCTTCGGGCGCATGGACATGACGGTGCGCGACGGCGTGCGCTGCTCCACCGCCATGGCCTACCTCAAGCCGGCCATGAACCGCCCCAACCTGGATATCCAGACCCACGCCCTTACCACCCGGGTGATCATGGACGGCAAGACCGCGGTGGGTGTGGAATACCGCCAGGGCGGCAAGACCCGCCGGGTGCGGGCGCGCAAGGAAGTGATCCTGTCCGCCAGTTCGTTCAACTCACCCAAGCTGCTGATGCTGTCCGGCATCGGTCCGGCGGACCACCTTAAGGAACACGGCATCGAGGTGGTGCACGATCTGCCCGGCGTGGGCCGCAACCTGCAGGATCATCTGGAAGTCTGGGTGCAGCAGGAGTGCACGCAGAAGATCACCCTGAACAGCTGGCTCGGACCCCTGGCGAAAGCCTGGATCGGTGCCAACTGGCTGTTCCTGAAACGGGGCCTGGGCACCTCCAACCAGTTTGAATCCAACGGCTACATCCGCAGCCGCGCCGGCATGAAGTACCCGGACATCCAGTTCCACTTCCTGGCCGGGGCCATCGCCTACGACGGCTCCAGCGCCTTCAAGGGCCACGGTTTCCAGGTGCACCTGGGCGCCAACAAACCCAAGAGCCGGGGCTGGGTGAAGCTGAAATCCGCCGACCCGGAAGCGCCGCCGGAAATCGTCTTCAATTACTTCGCCGAAGAAGAGGACAAGGAAGCCTTCCGCGCCGGGCTGCGCTGGACCCGCGAGATCTTCGCCCAGCCGGCGCTGGACGAATACCGGGGCAAGGAAGTGTCACCGGGCCCGGACGTGCAAACCGACGCGCAGATCGACCAGTGGCTGGCGGAAACCGCCGAGACCGCCTACCACCCGGCCGGCTCCTGCCGCATGGGCACCGACGCCATGGCGGTGGTGGACCCGGAGTGCCGCGTGCACGGGGTGCGCAACCTGCGCGTGGTGGACTCGTCCATCATGCCCACCGTCACCAACGGTAATCTTAACGCCCCGACGATCATGATCGGCGAAAAAGCCGCCGACCATATTCTCGGCCGCACGCCGTTGCGCAGCGACGCCCCCAGCTTCGCGCCCGACGACTGGCAGACCTCTCAGCGCGTCAGCGCGCCCGAGCGAACCGTCTAGAGCCGGCCGGCAGGATCCCAGAGACCTTGTTGGTGCCGCCGTTAGATAAGGCTCTGGGATCCTGCCGGGAGCTTCGCTCCCTTTCGCGGGCGGGGCCCGCTCCCACAGCCCTCAGTAGGGCGCCTCCACATCCCCTTGCGCCACATACACCGTCTTCAGCCGGGTGTAGTGCTCGAACGCCCGGCGGCTGTTTTCCTTGCCGACGCCGGACTGCTTGAAGCCGCCGAACGGCATCTCGATGGGGGTGATGTTGTAGTGGTTGATCCACACAATGCCCGCTTCCAGCGCGTCAGCCATGCGGTGGGCCCGGTCGATGTCCCGGGTGAACACGCCGCCGGCCAGGCCGAAGGGGGTGTTGTTGGCCCGCGCCAGAACTTCCTCCTCATCGCTGAAGCTGAGCAGCGCCATCACCGGCCCGAAGATCTCCTCGCGGACGAGGGTCATGTCGTCGTTCAGGTCGTCGAACACCGTGGGCGACACGAAGTTGCCGTTCTCGAAGCCGGCCACCCGGGCCCGCTCGCCGCCGATCAACACGCTGCCGCCTTCCTGCTTGCCCTTTTCAATGTAGTCGAGCACATGCTGCATATGCCCCTCGCTGATCAGCGGACCCACGTGGGTCTCCGGGTCGAGCGGATCGCCCAGTACCATCTTGCCGGTGCGCGCCAGCAGTTTTTCCACGAAGGCGTCCTTCACCGATTCGTGCACGAACACCCGGGTGCCGTTGGTGCACACCTGGCCCTGGGTATAGAAATTACCCAGCAGCGCGCCGGACACGGCATTATCCAGGTCGGCGTCCTCGAACACGATCAGCGGCGACTTGCCGCCCAGTTCCAGGGTCACCGCTTTCAGGGAATCGGAGGCGGCACGCATCACCGCCTTGCCGGTGCCCACCTCGCCGGTGAGCGAGACCTTGTCGATGCCCGGGTGCGCGGTCAGCGCCTGGCCGGTTTCCGCGAAACCCTGCACCACATTGAAGACCCCGTCCGGCAGGCCGGCTTCCTGGAACACCTCCGCCAGGCTCAGGGCCGACAGCGGCGTGAGCTCGGCGGGCTTGAAGATCATCGCATTGCCGGCGGCCAGCGCCGGCGCGGATTTCCAGGCGGCGATCTGCAGCGGGTAGTTCCAGGCGCCGATGCCGGCGCACACGCCCAGCGGTTCCGGGCGGGTGTAGAAAAAGCCGCCGTCCACCTGCTGGTACTCGCCCTGTAAGGAAGACGCCTGGCCGGCGAAATACTCAAGGCAGTCGGCGGCGGAATCCACGTCCGCTTCCGGCGTCTCCGAGATCGGTTTGCCGGCGTCCAGGGATTCCAGGCGCGCCAGTTCATCGCGCTGTTCACGCAGCAGGCCGGCGGCGCGCATCAGCACCCGGCCACGGGCGGTGCCGTCCATGGCGCGCCATTGGGCGAGACCGTCACGGGCGGCCCGGACCGCCCGGTCCACGTCCTTGGCGCCGGCCACCGCCACCCGGCAGATCACCTCGCCGGTGGCCGGATTCAGGTTATCGAAAAACTCGCCGTCGGTGCCTTGCTGGTAATGTCCGCCGATCCATAACAGGCGGTCTTTTTGGCGTTCCATAGGGGTACCTCGATGGCAGTGGGTCACCCGGCCGGTGCGGCCAGATGCTCGATAAAACGTCGGGTGCCGGACAGCAGCGGCTCGTCGAGCCCCTCGCTGCGGCGGCGCAGGGTGTTAAGGGCCTGCTGCGGGTGCGTGCTTTGCCGCCACTGACGGTGGCAGAACAGCCGCACCGCGAACGCGGTCAGGAACGAGGGGTCTTGCAGGTCGCTTTCGTTACACAGCGGCAGGGCCGGAAAGCGCGCCGCCAGCGCGGCGGCGAAAGCGCCGTCGCCCAGGCCCAGGACGCCGCCGTGCGGGCCGTGGACCGGCGTGGTGCCCAGTCCGCAACTGGGCGAGCGGGCCTTGAACACGAAGCCGTCGAGCGGGGTGTCGATATTGCGGGCCTGGGCGCCCAGGGCATCGGTATGGTCCTGGTCGGGCCGGGCTACGCCGCGCACCCGCTGTTCGCCGTCCAGGGTCACCACCTGGATCGGCGGGCGCGGCACCGGCAGGCCGATGGCCACCTCCGGACACACCTCCACGAAACGCACCAGGGGGCCGAGTTCGCGGTGCAACAGGGGTTCGTCGCGGTGGCCGCCGTCGTAGCGGACCGGGCGGCCGAGCAGGCAGGCACTGACGCCCAGCCGTGGCCGTCGGTGCGCTGGCGGGGCCGTTTCGAAGCCCATTTTTTGCAGTAAATCCGGTAGCATGGGGAACCCTCTCCCAACCTGTACCGATTGTCCCATGAAAGGTGTGATCCTCGACAGCCAGACCCTCAAGCCTTCGGAGCTGGACTTTTCCGATCTGGAAAAGCTGCTGCCGGAGTGGACATTCTATGAACAAAGCGGCCCGGACGATGTAAAAAACCGTTTGCGGGGCGTGACCGTGGCGATCACCAATAAAGTGGTGATCGACGCGGACACCCTGGCCGCGTCGCCGGATCTGAAGCTGATCTGCATCTCCGCCACCGGCACCAATAACGTGGACCTGGAGGCCGCCCGGCGGCAGGGCGTGGTGGTCTGCAACGTGAGCGGCTACGCCACCGCCACCGTGGCCCAGCACACCCTGGCGCTGATGCTCGGCCTGGCCACCGCCTGGCACCGCTACGACGCCGACGCCCGGGCCGGCCGCTGGTCCGAGTCCGACATGTTCTGCCGCATGGATTACCCGGTGGTGGAACTGGCCGGCAAGACCCTCGGCCTGATCGGCCACGGCGACCTGGGCCGGCGCGTGGCGGCGCTCGCCGAGGCGCTGGGCATGACCGTGCGGGTGGCGGCTTCGCTGCGCCCCGGGGCGGACAACAGCGGCCGGGTGCCGCTGGACACCCTGCTCGGCGAAGCCGATGTGATCAGCCTGCACTGCCCGCTCACCGACGCCACCGAGAAGATGGTCAACCGGGATTTCCTGGCCGCCATGAAACCCGGCGCCTTCCTGATCAACACCGCGCGCGGCGGCCTGGTGGATGAGCCGGCGCTGGCGGAAGCGCTGCGCGGCGGCCGTCTGGGCGGCGCCGCCCTGGACGTGCTCAGCCAGGAGCCGCCGCCGGCGGACCATCCGCTGCTGGCGCCGGACGTCCCCAACCTGATCATCACCCCGCACAGCGCCTGGGTGAGCCGCGAGAGCCGCCAGCGGCTGCTCGACGGGGTGGCCGCCAATATCCGGGCCTGGCGGACCGGCCGGCCCACCAATGTGGTCAATGGTCTGCTCAGCGCCTGAAACCGGAGATTAAGAATGTGGTTACAGCGGGTTCTTACCCTGGCGCCCCGTGGCCGGGGCTTTCATCTGGTCAGCGACGAGGTGCGCGACGCCCTGCCGGAGCTGGCGGAATACCGGGTCGGGCTGTTGCACCTGTTTCTGCAGCACACCTCCGCCTCCCTGGCGATTAACGAGAACGCCGACCCGGACGTGCGCGGCGATCTGGAGCGCCACTTCAACGTGATGGTGCCGGAGAACGCGCCGCATTACGCGCACACCCTGGAAGGGCCGGACGATATGCCGGCGCATATTAAAACGGTGTTGATCGGCGAGAGCCTGACGGTGCCGGTGCGTGACGGGGCGTTGGCACTGGGCACCTGGCAGGGCCTCTATCTGTGCGAGCATCGCGACCACGCCGGAAGCCGGCGCGTGGTCGCGACATTGCAGGGCGAGAAGCGCTGACGCCGCCCGCGCGGAGTGTTGCTACTGCGAAATCCACTGCAGGAACTGGCGGCGCTCCTCCTGGGTGGCCTGGTTCCACTGGGCTTTCAGCGTGTCCAGATAGCTGGCCTGGCTGCCGGCGCTGGCGCCGCCCTCGGAGCCGTTAGCCGTGCCGCTTTCCGCGGGCGCCGCCGGTGCCGGCGTTACCGCTTCGGCCGCCTTGGCTTTCGGCTGCACCGCGGTGGCCCCCTTGGTTTCCACTTCGGTGCCGGTGATCGGCGCCAGGAAGCCCCGGTTGAGCACCAGGCCGCTGGCCTGGCTGGGCGTCTTCTCGCCGCTGTTCATGTTTTCCACCCAGCCGGAAAAGTCGTCTTCAAGGGCGCGTGCCTGGGTGACGTTCTGCGGGCGCTCGAAATCCAGGCGATAGAACTCGCCGGCTTCGCCGTCCACCACGAACAGGGCCGGGTCGGACTTCATCACTTCGTGGTTGTCGGCGTCCAGATCCCACAGCCGCTTGTAGTAGGCCAGGATCTCATAGCGCCCTGGGGTCACCTTGAGGTCCTTGTGGTCGGTATTGAAGAAGGTGTTGACCCCGTCCACTTCGCTGCCGTTGATGGTGAAGACTTCCAGGTCGGAGGGCACGCGAATCGTCAGCACCTGGCTGTCCGGTTGTTTGGCGCCCTCGTAGAGTTGCACCACCGGGCTGCGGCTACAGGCGGTGAGCAGAAAGGCGGCGGCCGCGATCAGCGCGAACGAACGCAATAAAGCCATGATGTTCTCCCGGTTTGCGGACCCGCCAGTGTGGCGGACCCGTGTGATGTTTTTATGACGGTCAGGGGTAGGGCCAGGCCCTAGAAGCCCCAGGTGGTCAGGTTCGAAGGTGGTTCCCCGTTCGCCAGGCTGTTCAGCCCGCGTACGCAGCGCACGATCCACCAGATCACGATGATCACCAGCAACAGCCAGCCGATCAACGCCAGCGTGGTGATGCCCGCGATCAGGTTGTACAGCAGGCCGATCCAGAAGGTGCGGTACTGGAAGCGGAAGTGGGCCTGGTGCGGCTCCGGCGCGTCCGGCGCTTGCAGATGGGCGATCACCGCGCCCACCAGCGCCGTGACGCCGCCGGTGAGCAGGCCGATCAGCAGCAGCGCGTAGTTGATCCGGACCAGCTGGGAGCGGGTTTCCGCACTGCTCTCGCTCACGGCATTTCCTGGTCGGTCAGATCCGGTGCCGGGGCGTAGCAGGTGGCCATGCACTCATCCATGGTCTCGAACGGCACCTGGCCTTCGCAGCCGCCCCAGGCGAATTCCTGGCAGCTTTCGCTATCACTGTCGTAGTAATAGCCCGGTATGGCGGCGCGGCACTGGCCGCTGTCCGGCGCCTGGTGGCAGGCGTCCGGCAGGGGGTGGGCGTTGCGTCCGCTCTGGCAGCCGGCCAGCGTCAGGACAAGGGCGGACAGGATCAACAGGACACGCATCGGTGCTTCTCCTTGTGCGGTGGTAGCCCACACTATACCCGGACCGGCGGACGGTCTCAGCCCATCAGTTTGCCGCGGAACAGGAAAAACACCGCGCCCAGCAGGCACAGCCCCGCCTTCAGCGCGCCGAGATCTCCACCGGCAGGCCGTCCTTGGGCATGGCGAGAGGCACCAGCTGCACCGGCATTTCATAGCCGTCGCGCACGGACACCCGGTAGCGCCGCAGGAAGTGGAACAGGAAGGTCTTGGTCTGCAGTTCCGCGAAGTTCAGCCCCAGGCATTTGTGGTGGCCGCCGCCGAATGGAATCCACTGGAAGTGGTGTTTCTTGTGCTCGGCGCGCTCGTCGCTGAAGCGCTCCGGGTCGAAGCGTTCCGGGTTGCTCCAGTACTCGGGCATGTAGTGGGTGTACAGCGGCGACAGGTTGACCAGGGTGTTCTTGGGAATGCGGTAGCCCTGGAAGGTCACCTCCTCGGCGGTGCGGCGCGGGAAGGCGGTCAGCGCCGGTCTCAGGCGCAGGGTCTCGCGGAATACCCAGCCGGTCTTGGTCATCTTTTCCAGGTCGCCGTAGCCGAGCCGGTCCGGATGTTCCGCGGCGGCGGCCACCTGGTCCATCTCCTCCGCCAGGGTGTCCTGCCACTCCGGGTGTTTGCAGAGCAGGTAGATCAGCGAGCAGAGCGTGCTGGTGGTGGTGTCGTGGGCGGCGAACAGCAGGAAGATCATGTGGTTGGTGACGTCCTGGTCGCTCAGGCCGCCTTCTTCCTCGGCCGCCTTGCACAGCTCGCTGAAGAAGTCCGGGGTGTCCGCCTGGCGCTTTTCCGGGATCAGCCCGGCCACGAACTGCTCCAGATAACGCCGGCCGCGCAGGCCCCGGTACCAGAGGGTGCCCGGTATCGGCAGACGCAGCACCGCCAGCGAGGCGTCCGCCGCGTCAATGAAGGACTGGTTCACCTTGTCCGCTTCCGGACCCATGCGCAGGCCGAAGAAAATCTGCGCGCCCACGTCCAGCAGCAACGCCTTGATGCGGTCGAAGAAGGTGAAGGTTTCGCCGGTGGGCCAGGCCTTCAGGCCGTTCTCCACGCTCGGGCCCATGCGGTCGATGTAGCTGGCCAGGGCCGGTTTTTTGAACGCCTGCTGCATGATCCGGCGGTGGAATTTGTGGTCGGCGAAATCGCGCAGCATCAGGCCGTCGGTGAACAGCCGCTCGAGAATCGGATTCCAGGCCGCCCGGCTGGAGAACACATGCTCCTTGTCGCGCAGCACGAATTCGTTGGCGTCCGGGCCGAGCAGGGTGACGCCGCGCTGAAAAAGCACGCTGCCGCGATACACCAGGCCGTAGCGCTCGGCCTTGCTGTGCACCAGACCGTGGTAGTCACGCAGAAACGCCAGCGTGTGGCCGAGCAGCGGCAAGCCGTAATCCCCCGGGATATGGCTCAGGTCGCGCTGTGGCATTTTTGGTAGTTGCGCCGCTCTGTCCTGGGCGCTGTCCATGGAACCCATAATTATTTCCCGTTTAAAAACCGCATTACCGGCAATGTACTGCGGTCCCGGTAAGCGGCGCCAGACGCTGTTGGCAGGTGTCAATCGCCACTGTCCGGCCGGGTAGGGGGCCGGTGAACACGGGGTGGCCGGGGCCGGCGCCGCTTCTCTAGGATGGGGGCATGACAGACGACCTAATCACGGTGTTCGGCGGCAGCGGCTTTCTTGGTCAGGACGTCATCCGGGCGCTGCTTGCCTGGGGCCATACCGTCCGCTTGGTGGCCAGGCACCCGCAGCGGCCCCGTTTCGACCGGGACCAGGAAAAGCGGCTGCAACGCCGCGCCGCCGACATCCGGGACCCGGCGGCGGTGCGCGACGCCGTGGCCGGCAGCCGCGTGGTGATCAATGCGGTGTCCCTGTATACGCAACGCGGCGACCTGACCTTCGAGGCGATCCATGTGCGCGCCGCCGCCGGGCTGGCCGCCGCCGCCCGTGACGCCGGCGTTGTCCGGTTGCTGCAGGTGTCCGGTATCGGCGCCACCCTGAACTCGCCGTCGCCGTACATTCGCGCCCGGGCACGGGGCGAAGCGGCGGTGCTCGACGCCTTTCCCGACGCCGTGATAGTGCGGCCCGCCTCGCTGTTCGGCGCCGGGGACGCGCTGATCCGCTCCCTGGCGATGCTCAGCCGGGCCCCGGTGATTCCGTTGTTCGGTCGTGGCCTGACGCGGCTGCAGCCGGTCTGGGTGGAGGATGTGGCCGGGGCGCTGGCGCGGCTGGCGGACCACGCCGCGCCGGCGGCGCGGGTCTACGAGCTGGGCGGCGCCGAGACGCTCCGGTACCGGGCGCTGGTGGCCGCCGTGTGCCGTCACCTGGGGCGCCGCCGGGTGCGCGTGGCGGTGCCCTTCGTGCTCTGGCATTTGCTGGCGATGGGGTTGTCGCGGCTGCCGTCGCCACCCCTGACGCGGGACCAGCTCTGGCTGATGGCCAGGGACAACGTGGCCTCCCCGCAGGCGGACGGCTTCGCCGCCCTGGGCATGCGGCCACGGGGTGTCCGCGAGGCCTTGCCGGTCTGCCTGGGGCCGCCCCGCTAGACGTCGCGTTTAAAGGTGCGTCGGGTTGTGCAGGTCGCGCTGGTCCATGGGCGGTGGCGACCACTGATAAATCCAGGTTTCGGTGAGCGGCTCGCCGTTGTCCTTGCGCTTGAGATAGAGGCGCAGGTTGATCGGCGTGGTGTCGTCTTCCGGTGGCACCACGTCGAACATGGCCCGGTAGCCGTTGATGGCATGCAGCGGCCGCGCCGAGGTGATCTCCACGCGGCCGGACGAGTGCTCGATCACCGGCACCACCGCCACGTCACTGTCCAGGCCGTCGATGGGTCCGCCCAGGAAGTCCACCGCGAACCGCCAGCTGAAGTATTCCCGGGTCTGCCCGACCACGCCGCCGAGGCCGGTGCGAGTGGCCACGCAGCGCGCCAGTGACGGCCGCGGCGCGCGGCCGGTCCAGGACAGGCGGTAGGCGAACAGGGTTTCCTCGCCGGGCTGTACCGGCTTGTCCGGGTTCCAGAACGCGACGATGTTGTCGAAGGTTTCGTCCAGGGTGGGTATCTCCACCAGCTGGATGCTGCCCTTGCCCCAGTCGCCCCGGGGTTCCACCCACAGGCTGGGGCGGCGTTCGTAGAACACGCCGTCGTCCTGGTAGTGATCGAAATTACGGTCGCGCTGCAGCAGCCCGAAGCCGCGCGGATTGTGGTCGGCGAAGGCGTTGAAGCGCAGCTGGGGCGGGTTGACCAGCGGCCGCCAGATCCACTCGCCGCCGCCGGTGTGTATCGCCAGGCCGTCGGAGTCATGAATTTCCGGGCGCCAGTCCCAGGCCACCCGGCGGCTGTTTTCGCCCACCTGGTACATGCTGGTGAGCGGCGCCACGCCCAGCCGCTCGATCGGCTTGCGCGGGTAGAGGGCGGCGTCCACGTCCATGATCACGTCCCCGGACACCCGTTCGATGATAAAGCGGTAGGCGCCGGTGACGCTGGGCGAATCGAGGAAGGCGTAGACGATCACCTGGTCGGCGCCCGCCGGGCGTTCGAACCAGAAATGGGTGAATTCCGGAAACTCTTCCGGCTCCGACATGGCGGTGTTCACCGCCAGGCCCCGTGCCGACAGACCGAACTGCAGCGACGCGCTGGTGGCGCGGAAATAACTGGCGCCCAGAAAGGCGGCGATGTCCCGCTCCCAGTCGCTGCGGTGCAGCAGCCGGAAGCCGGCGAAACCCAGCCCCTCGGGCAGCGACGAGGTGTCCAGATCGGTGTGGCTGAAATCGAACAGGTCGGTGCGGTAGGGAATCGGCCGGGCCCGGCCGTCCACCACTTCGTGCATCTTCACCGGCGTATGGAAATTGAGGCCGAGATGGAAGAACTGCATGCGGAAGGCGGCGTCCCGGTCGTCCGCCCACAGCGCCTCTTTATCCAGATACTGAATGCCCTGGTACTGGTCCCAGGACAGGTCGTCGATGGCCGGCGGCAGGTCCAGGCGGTGGCTGTGGTAGCGCTGCCCGGCGAAATGCCGCGCCATGCCTTTCAGCCAGGCGTAGCTGAACGGTTCGCCGGGGCCTTCGCCGTGGGCGCCGGCCGGTTGGCCGAGCACCCGCGCCAGGGCCGGCGCCGCCGGCAGCAGAGCGCCGCCGAACAGCCCCAGGGCCTTCAATACTGAACGTCGATCCATGTCGTCCTCTCCGTGTTGGTTCGCCACCGGGGCCGGTGACCGCTCTGCGAATAGAACGCCGGAGCGCGGCTAAGTTCCAGCCCGGCGGGCCAGAAACCCGGAACAGAACACTACCAGAGCGGCGCACAGCAGCACCGTGCCGCCGATCTCGAAGATCAGCGGCCCGCCGCTGGGGTGGGCGTACAGCGTCGCCATGGCGTAGGCGGCACCGGCCTGGCCCACCGCGAACAGCGCGGTGGCGCGGCCCCAGGCGTGGGTGGCCCGATGCGCCGGCACCAGCTCGGCCACCCGGCCCATGGTGCCGGCCACCATGGCCGGAATCATGGCGCCGACCACGAACGAGGACAGCGTCACCACCGCCAGGCCGGGCAGCAGCATCGGCAGCATCACCGCCAGCCCCTTGCAGGAGAGCGCGCCGATCAGGGTCCAGTGCCAGCCCAGGCGCCGGGCGGCGGCGCCGGCCAGGAACGGGCCGCTGATCGCGCCGAAGGCGAACACCGCCCACTGGCCGGCGGCGGCCCAGGTGCCGAATTCCCGGTAGCGTTCCAGGTAATCGACCCAGAACACCGTATGCGGCACGAAGCCCACCGCGTCCATCAGGTAGGCGGCGTACAACATGATCAGAAGAATACCGGCGCCGTTACCGTTGGCGGGGGCCTCCGCCACGGTGGGCATGGCCGGCCAAGCCCGCCACACCAGCAGGGTGGGCACCACGCAGGCCGCCGCCAGGCCGACCCAGGCCAGCGCCAGTCCCTGGGTGATCAGCAGCGGCACCAGGGTGGCGGAGAACAGCACGCCCAGGCCGACGCCGGCGAAGATCCAGGTGGTGCCGCGCTTGCGCATGGATTCCGGCAACTGGGAGGCGATCAGCGACGGCGCGATCACCATCAGAAAGGCGCCGGTGACCCCGGCCACGAAACGCCACAGGCTGAACCACCACACCGGCGCCGCCCAGGCGCTGGCCAGGAAACCCAGGCCCACCAGCAGCACCGACGCCTTGATCACCCGGGTGGGGCCGAACCAGCGGCTGACGCGGCTCGCCAGCACCGCCCCCACCAGATAGCCGAGCAGGTTGGCGGCGCCCACATAGCCGGCGTCCGCCTCGTTCAGCCAGCCGGCCGCGATCACGCCCGGCAGCAGGGCGGCGTAGGCGAAACGCCCCAGGCCGATGCCCACCAGGGTGGCGGAGCCGGCCATCAGCACCAGACGGCCGGGCGACAGAGAGGGATTGGGCGGTGTCATGCAAGCTCCAGCGGATCGAATCAGCGACCCAGTTAACCAGAGCACTTTTATCACTGGAAATGATTTTTTAAGATGCTCTGTATCGAAAAATGTGAAGAGCTCTGGCCATGTTGATCCGCTCCCTGGAAATCTTTCGCGCCGTGGTCGATACCGGCAGCTTCAGCGCCGCCGCCGAGCGCCTGCACACCGTGCAGTCCAACGTTACCGCCCACATCAAAAAGCTGGAAACGGAACTCGATGCCCGTCTTTTGGAGCGGCGCACGCCGGTGGTGCCGACCCCCGCCGGCCGCCAGCTGCTGAGCTACGCGCGGCGTATCGTGGCGCTCCACGACGACGCCGTGGCGCGCTTCCACCCGCAGGCGGAACCCGCCGGCGAGTTGCGTCTGGGCAGTATGGAGACCACCGCCGCGGTGCACCTGCCGGGCCTGTTATCCACCTTCAGCCGGCGCTGGCCGCATCTGGCCGTGCACCTGCGCACCGGCACTTCCTCGGCGTTGATCGAGGCGGTACGCGCCGGGCAGCTGGACGCCGCTTTCGTGACCGGCGAAAAAGTCGGAGAAGACGTGCTGCTGCGGCCGGTGTTCGAGGAGCGGCTGGTGCTGGTCAGCAACCGCCCGCTGGACGCCATGCCCGACCGCGCCACGCTGGCGCAGACGGCGTTCCTGGCGTTCCGTCAGGGCTGCGGGTATCGGCACAGCATTGAGAAACTGTTCGCCGAGCAGCGGGTGCCGGCGCCGCGTATCCACGAATTCGGCAGTCTGGACGCCATCGTCGGCTGCGTCGCCGCGGGCATGGGGCTGGCGTTGCTGCCCGAGTCCACCGTGCGCCAGTACCGTCAACGCTTTGAGCTGCACACCCTGACGCTGCCCGCCTCGTTCGCTGACGTGACCACGCAATTGGCGACCTTGCCCCGGCCCAGTTGGAGCCGTGCTTTGGAGGTGTTCATGGAGGGGATGGGGGAACTTGAAAAGGAACGGGCGCCGGTACAGGCGGCGGTTTCCTAGCTCCGGACTTTCTACGGAGCGGGCTTGTGGGAGCTTGCCAGGCTCGCTCCCACAACAAGCCCCACCCGCGAGAGCGGGTGGGGCTTCGGTCGTGCTTAGTGCTCGTGGCCTTCGGGCCCGTGCACGTGGCCGTGCTCTTTCTCTTCGTCGGAAGCTTCGCGTACTTCGGTCACTTCCACGTCGAAGTTGAGGGTCTCACCGGCCAGCGGGTGGTTGCCGTCCACGGTGACCTGATCGCCTTCCACCTCGGTGATGGTGAAGATGCGCTGGCCCGCTTCGGTCTGCGCCTGGAACTGCATGCCCGGCTTCAGCTCGCCACCGGCGCCTTCAAAGGCGGACGTGGGGACTTGCTGGATCAGGCCTTCGTGGCGTTCGCCGTAGCCTTCTTCCGGGGTCACGGTAACTTCCAGCTTGTCGCCGGCCTGCTTGCCCACGAGCGCCTTTTCCAGGCCGGGGATGATGTTGCCGTGGCCGTGGAGGTAGTTCAGCGGTTCTTCACGCTGGCGGGAGGAGTCGATGGTCTGGCCCGCTTCATTGGTCAGGGTGTAGTGGAAAGCCACTACGGTGTTCTCTGCGATTTGCATGGGCGCCCTTTTGGGGTTGATGAATGTCCGACGCTGGGCGTCATGGATGCGGTAATGGTAACAGCCCCGCCGAGGGCTTGACCAACGCGGGGGCGGCGGAAGACGCCGTGGCTGGCTCGAAATGACCGGGCGGGCCCGCAATACAAAGATTTTGAAAGACTTTTACCGTTGCACGGCGGCGCCATTGCGGCATCATAGACGGCTCCTTGAATGGGCGGATTCCGATACAGGGAGCGCAACCGTGAAGACCCTTCCAGAACTTTTTGCCAACAATGACGAGTGGCGTCACCGGACCGAACAGAACCAACCTGGCTTCTTCAAACAGCTGGAGGGCCAGCAAAGCCCCCGTTTTCTATGGATCGGCTGTGCCGATTCCCGGGTGCCCGCCAACCAGATCGTCGGCCTGATGCCCGGCGAACTGTTCGTGCACCGCAACGTGGCCAACCTGGTCAATCACACCGACCTCAACCTGCTGTCCGTGCTGCAGTTCGCCGTGGATGTGCTCAAGGTGGAGCACATCATGGTGGTCGGCCATTACGGCTGCGGCGGCGTGCGTGCCGCCACCGAGGATCAACCCCACGGGCTGATCGACAACTGGCTGCGCCAGGTGCGCGAGCTTTACCTGCGCAACCGCAAGGCCCTGGCCGAACTGCCGGACGACGGTGCCCGCCTGGATCGCATGTGCGAGCTGAACGTGGCCCGCCAGGTGATCAACGTGGCCAACACCACCGTGGTCCAGGAAGCTTGGCGCCGCGAGCAGCCGCTGAGTATCCACGGCTGGATCTACTCCATCGCCAACGGCAAGCTCAGCGACCTGGACCTGGGTGTGAACAACAACCCGGAGCTGCGCACCCTGGAAGCGGACAGCTACAACGGTTGACCGGCGTTAATGCGCGTGCCCGCTGCCTCCGTGGTTGTGCCCGTGCCCTGACGGCGTTGTCGCGTGCTCGCCGTCACCGCCGGTCAGGTTAGCCCATTGCGATTCGGACATGTCCGGCAGGACATGCAATAGCGCCACGATGTCCCAGAGTGTCTCGTCGTCGTGGCTGGGGCCCCAGGCCGGCATGCCGCTCATTTTAATGCCGTGTTTGATCGTCCAGAATGCGCGGCGCGGGTCATGGATGCCGTGATCGGTCAGGTCCGGTGGTTGTGGATAGAGCCCGTCGCGCATGGCGCCGCTGCCTTGGCCCGGCGCCAGGTGGCAGCCGACGCACATGGCTTGGTATTGTTCCGCGCCCGCAGCCACGCGAGCGGGGTCGGAGAGGTCCCCGGGGACCGTTATGTCCTCCGCCCGGGCATCCACCGAGCGATGGCGGGCATAGCCGATCAACGCCTCGGTGGCCGACCAGTGCGGCTCATCGGCCGCGAAATTGTAGGCGCCGCTGACAACAAACACGCCCGCGCCCAACAGCAACAGGGCCACCAGCACCGACCACGCTTTTAATGTTTTCATAAACGCTCCTCGGATGTGCATTTGCGGTAATGTCTTGTGGTGAAAGGGTGCGCCGCCGAGCATCCGTTAATCGGGGCTCGACGGCGCCCGAGGGCTAGAACCAGAAGCGAACACCGGCCACCAGCGTGGTCTCGGAAACGTCGTCTCCAGCGCCACGGGTTTTGGCGGCGGTATCACCGAACTGCCGTTCCCAGTTCACGCCGATATAGGGCGCGAACTCGCGGCGGATCTCGTAGCGCAGTCGCAGACCGGCTTCGATGTCCGTGAGACCTTCGCCGATGCCGAGTTCTTCATCTTCCTTGCCGTAAAAGTTGGCTTCCACCGCCGGCACCAGGATCAGCTTCTGGGTAAACAGAATTTCGTATTCCGCCTCCAACCTCAGGTTGGTGAGTCCTTCCTCACCGACGAACAGGGTGGCCTCGCTTTCGAACAGATAGGGCGCCAGCCCTTGAACCCCGAAACTGGCCCAGTCCCGGTTCGGATCGTCCGGCTGCCAGTCCCGGCGGGCGCCGAGCTGCCAGTCCCAGAACGGTGCGAAGGCTCGGTTCCAGGCAACCCGGGTCTCGAAGCCTTCGGTTTCGCCGCCGTTGTCCATCAGGCGTTCGCCTTCGGTGCTGAGATAGAGCTTGTTCAGGTCGCCGCCGTACCAGGCGGCGGCTTCCCAGGCGGCCACGGTGCCTTCATCGGCGTCGCGGGCTTCGAACTCATCGACGATCACACGGCTGAACGCCGGCTCGTGCTTGTCCACCGCCTGAACCAAGGGTGACAGTGCTAGCAAAGCAGCGGCGGTTATCAGATGTGTCTGTTTCATGACCGTGCCTCCTTCGTCGTTGCGTTGTCGACCACGCGCACCTCGCGGAACATGCCGGCCTCCATGTGGTAAAGCAGATGACAGTGGTAGGCCCAGCGTCCGGTGGCATCGGCGCGCACCAGGTAGCTGAGTTTCTCGCCGGGTTTCACGGTGATGGTGTGCTTGCGCAGCAGTCGCCCGCCGCCCAGTTCCAGGTCGCTCCACAGGCCGTGCAGGTGAATCGGGTGGGTCATCATGGTGTCGTTGACCAGGGTGATGCGCGCCCGCTCGCCGTGGTAAAGCTCCAGGGGTACGGAGTCGGCGAACTTGATGCCGTTGAAGCTCCACATATAACGGCTCATGTTGCCGGTCAGGTGCAAGACGATCTCGCGGTCCGGCGTCAGGCTGTCCGGCGGGCCGCCGGCGGTCTCCATGTCCGCGTAGGTGAGGACCTTCCAGTCGCGTTCGCGCAGGCCGATGCCGGGATCGTCGAGCATTGCCGCCGGCGCCATGGCGCGCATGTCCACGCCCGGCCCGTATTCGGAATCCAGATGCTGGACGGCGCTGGTGCGCGGCGCCAGATCCGGGTTATCCGCCACGAACGCGAACGGCACCTTGTGGTCGCCGTCGTGCTGCATGCCTTTATGCTGCATCCCGGCATGTTTCATACCACCGTGACCCATGTCGTCGTGCTGCATGCCCTTCATGGCGCCATGGTCCATCTTGCCGTGATCCATCGCACCGTGGTTCATGCCTTCCATGTCGCCATGGTTCATGCCGGCCATGCCGCCCATACCCATTTCGGTGTGCCCCAACAGCGGCGGCGGGTCCATCTCCGGCACGGCCGCGCTCATGGCCGGGTCGGGGGTGAGGGTGCCGCGCGCGAAGCCGGAGCGGTCGATGCTTTGCGCGAACACGGTGAACGCTTGCTTTTTCTCGGGGGTGACGATCACATCGATGGTTTCCGCCACGCCCAGCCGGCATTCATGGAAGCGCACCGGTTTCACCGGCTGCCCGTCCATAGCCACCACGGTCATATCCAGGCCGGGGATGCGAATATCGAAGAACGTCATGGCGCTGGCGTTGACGAAGCGCAGCTTCACTCGTTCGCCGGGTTTGAACAGACCGGTCCAGTTGGCGTTCGGGCTGCGACCGTTAAGCAGGTAGGTATAGGTATAGCCGGTGACGTCGGCGAGGTCGCTCTGGCTCATGCGCATGGTGTTCCACATGTGCCGGTCCTTGAGCGTTTGCACCACGCCTTTTTCACGGAAGTCGCGCAGCGTGTCGAAGATCGTGCGCTCGTTGAAGTTGTAGTAGTGGCTGAGCTTTTTAAGGGTGGCGTAAATCTGCTCGGGTTTTTCGTCGCTCCAGTCGGACAGCACCATCACGTAGTCCCGATCCACCGGTTCCGGGTCCGCCTCGGCGGGATCAATGACGATAGCGCCGTAGACCCCGCTTTGCTCCTGGAAACGGGAATGGCTGTGATACCAGTAGGTGCCGTTTTGTTTGATCGGAAAGCGGTAAGTGAAGGTCTCGCCGGGCGCGATGCCGTCGAACGACAGCCCGGGCACGCCGTCCATCTGAAAGGGCAGCAGCAGCCCGTGCCAGTGGATGGAGCTGGTTTCCGGCAAGTAGTTGGTGACGTTAAGCGTTACGGTGTCGCCTTCCCGCCAGCGCAGGGTGGGCGCAGGCAGGCTGCCGTTGACCAGCGTGGCCGGGCGCGTGGTGCCGGTGAGATTCACATCGGCACCGCCGATCGCCAGGTTGAACGTGTTGCCGCTAAGCGTGGCGGCGCCGGTCTGGCCCTGGCTGGCGAGCAGTTTGGCGGGGCTCATGCCGAGCCCGCCGATGCCGAGAGCGCCGGTGCCCAGGGCCAGACCCTGGACGAAGCGACGACGCCCCATAAGAGGTGAAGTGGTCATGTCACGACTCCTGAATAGAAAGAGGTGCGCCCACGGGCGCATGGAACCTTTTAAATCGGGAGTAGTGCGGACGGTGGCCGCCAGGGGGAGGCGTGGAAGCCGGCGAGCCGCTCGCCGGCGCGGGCGATGTGACGCCTGGGGGTGACCAGGGGCGGTCGCGCCGGCGCCAGGCTGGCCGGCATGCCGTTGGCCTGGCAGGCCTGGGTGCAAGAGCAGGGCGCGCTATCGTGGGCGTTGCCCTGGCAATGGATCTGAACGCTGGCACTTCCGGCTTGCGCGCCCGCGCACGGCATTTCACTGGTGGTGCCGTGTGCCGGCCCCGCCATTACGTGGGCCGCCTGTACCGGCGACCACAGCAGCCCGCCCGCCAGCCAGAGCAGCAGAATCAGAAAACCAGGGCGGGACCGCAGTGATGAATTCATAGTAGAACTATAAAACCCCGGGGCAGCCCCGGGGTCAAGTTAAAGCGGTGGGAGGAGTTAGCGGCGCACGCCGCTGGCATTGAGGTGGCTGCCGCCGTCCACCAGGATCGCTTCGCCGGTGGTCAGGTCGCCGCCGATCACCAGCCCCAGCACCGCCTGGGCCACGGTTTCCGGGGAGGCGGCGTCGTTCAGGGCGGCGCCGGCCTTGGTCTTGGCCAGCAGGTTGGCGTAAGCCTCCTTGCCCAGCCCTTTCTCCAGCCATTCGCCCTGCACGAAGCCCGGGCAGATGGCGTTGACGCGGATCTCCGGGCCCAGCACCCGGGCCAGGGATTTGGTCATCGTCAGCAGGGCGCCCTTGGAGGCGGCGTAGGCGATCGAGCTGCCCACCCCGGCGAGGCCGGCGATGGAGGCCATGTTGATGACCTGGGCGGTGCCCGCCTGGCGCAGCGCTTTCTCGGCGGCGCGGGTCATCTGGTAGGGCCCCACGGTGTTCACCGCGTAGAGGTGCAGGAAATCGTCCTTGCTCAGGCCATCCAGGTCCTGGTGGGCGCAGAACTTGGTGGTGCCGGCGTTGTTGACCAGCACGTCCAGGCGGCCGAACTCCGCCAGGGTCGCTTCCACCAGGGTCTGGCACTGGGTGTCGTCGGACACGTCCGCCTGCTGAACCAGGGTGCGGACGCCGAACGCCTCGCAATCCTTGGCCACGGCGCGGGCGCCCTCTTCGTTACGGCTGTAATTGATCACCACGTGGCAGCCCTGCTCCGCGAACAGACGGGCGGTGGCGGCGCCGATGCCGGAAGACGAACCGGTGATCAGAGCCACGGCGTTTTTTAGTTTCATGTTGATAGTCCCGAGACAAACGAAAAAGAAAATCGACGTTAACACGCCGGCCGCTGAAAGCGCATCGGGTTGCTAGGGGGCGGGGCCGGCGGCCTGGCGGAACAGCCCGGCCAGGTCGTCGAGCTGCTCGTGCAGTTCGCCGTTCACTTCCTTGGTGAGCACATGCAAGAGAATCATCGCGTTGATTGGCGCGTCGGAGCCGTCCGGGTGACGGAAGCGGCCGACGAAACAGCGATTCAGTTCGCCCAGATTGCGGTAGGCCCGGTCCATGTCTTCCAGGTTCAGCGGCAGGTCGGGGTTGTCCCGTTTCGCCAGGTAGCGGCGCAGCAGGAAGAAACCGGCGGCGCGGGTCAGGGTTTCCGTTTCCGTGCTCACCGGCAGGTGGAACAGGGCCATGGGCCGCAGGAAGCGGGTGTGCGGGCAGTCGCTGAGCGCGCACACCAGCCCGAACAGTGAACTGAGCGCCCGTTGCGCGGTGGTGTCCAGCCGGTATTCCCGTTCCCGGGTGGTGACCCTTAAATGGATGGGATCGAAGGAGCGGCCCAGTTGGTGATCGGGGAGCAGCCACGCCAGGTTGCGGGCGATCGGACAATAGCGGTGTTCGTCGCGGCTCAGCGGGCAGTGGGAACACTGGCAGTGTTCCAGCAGGGCCCAGTCCGGGGGCACGAAATCCGGGTCCACGGCCAGGCCGTGGCTCTCCGGTTCCTGGTGCAACTTGATGTGGGTTACCTGCCCGTCGGTGTCGGTCAGCTGGTAGTGGATATCAGGCTGCATGGGCACGCTTCTTTTCCGCCAGCGGCAGGCGGATGTCGATGCGGGTACCCTCGCCGGGCGCGCTGGTGGCGGTGAGGGTGCCGCCGTGGCGTTGAATAATGTCCTGGGAGATGGACAGCCCTAGGCCGGTGCCCTGGCCGATCGGTTTGGTGGTGAAGAACGGCTCGAAGATCTGTTCCAGCTGGGCCGCGTCCATGCCCGGGCCGTTGTCGGTCACCGACAGGCAATACGACTGCTCGTCGCTGTGCGCTTCGATGCGGATCTCGCCATCCTGCTCCACCGCCTGGGCGGCGTTGACCAGAATGTTCATCAGCACTTGAGAGAGCTGACTCTCCGAACCGTTCACCGGCGGCAGATCCGGCGGCAGGTGGGTGGTCACCCGCACGCGCTCCAGTTCGTGGCGTGCCAGGTTCATGGACGTGGCCACGCAGCGGGACAGATCCACCGGCTGATAGCGTTCCTGCTCGTTATGGGAAAAGTGCTTCAGATCGCGGATGATTTTCTTGATCCGGTCGATGCCTTCGCTGGTTTCGCGCATCAGGTGGGGATGATCGTTAAGAATCATTTCCAGCGAATCCATATTCAGGCGCAATGACTGTTCCGCCTGCAGAAATTGTTCAAAGCGTTCCGGGCTGATACGGCGGCGCAGCCCGGCGATCACCTTCGACAGGGTGGTCAGGTACTGCTCGCTGCGGCGCAGGTTGGCGGAGACGAAGGCAATCGGGTTATTGATTTCGTGGGCGATGCCCGCGGAAATCGTGCCCAGGGAGGCCATTTTTTCCGAATGCAGCAGCATCGACTCCACCTGGTTGATCTTATCGTCCTTGTCGCGCACCGCCTGGATCAGTTCACTGTTCTGCGCCTTGATCTGGGTGATGTCGGTGCCGAAATAAATATAGCCGTCGTCCTCATCGGTGATGTACGACAACGGGAAAATAAACATATTCACCCAGTACAGCTCACCGTCCTCGCCCCGGCCGCACACCTCGCCGCTCCAGACGCCGCGGCGCGCCTGCTCGCAGCGCATGAAATGCGCGCTCAGCTCAGGGCGGTCCTTGGGGTGGTGCATGCTTTCGTGCTGGCCGATCAACTGCCGGAAGGAAAAACCGCTGAGTGACAGAAAGCGGTCGTTGGCGAAGGTAATGATGCCTTTTTCGTTGGTGGTCATTACACAGTATTCATCGATGATCCGCGCCAGCGGACCGAGCACCCGTTTGTTGAGTTTGTACTCGTCCGCGTTCACTTCGATCAACCGCAGTTTGCGGCCGAAGGCGCTCTGGCTCAGCGAGGCGAATTCCGACAACCTGGCTTCCACGTTCATGGAGGCCCGGTAGGTTTTGTACATGAAGAAAATGATGATCAGCAGGATCACCGTGGAGGACATCAGAAACAGCCCCTGGCTCCCCAGCCCGGCAAACGGCCCCTGTAACGATGTAAATAGATCCATGCGGGTTACTCCCCGTCGTAACCCATGCTTCTGAGGGCTTCGCGCTGGTCGCGAACGGTCTGCGCGAGAATTTTATTTTCCACCAGGATATCGCGGAATTTCAGACCCTCCTCGACACTTTCCAGCAACTGGTCGTCGTCCCAGGGTTTGGGCACGAAGCGGAAGGCGCCGGCCTGGTTGATGGCGGACATCAGGGTGTCGATATCGATCACGCCGGTGAGCAGGATACGGATGGTATCCGGCTGCATGGTCCGCAACTCCTGCAGCATCTCAATGCCGTCCATGTCCGGCATCCGGTAATCGGTGATCACCGCGTCGAACACGGTGGTGCGGGCGCGCCGTAACGCGGTGGCGGCGTCCGTGTAGGTTTCCACTTCCCAGTCCGGCCGCGTCGCCAGAACCCGGTTCAGCGCCTTGAGAATATAATCTTCGTCGTCGACAACCATGATGCGGTACATGGTGATCTCCCCTTGCCCCATGAATCTGCTCAAATTATCGGCGCCGCTGGTTAAAAAGTCATCACCGTTCACGGCGCGCTCATTGTTTCTACGAAGATACTACTACCGGATCAGAGTAAACAAACCATTTCATCGCCTTCCCGGGCCGTCTGGTCGCCCGGGCGGGCTCAGGCGCCGGCCGGGCTGATGATGGATTTGGTCACCGAGCCGGTGGCGATCAGCTTCTCGCTGCCGTCGGGTTTCACCGCCAGGGCGTCCGCGCGCATTGCCGCCAGGGTCCGGCCGAGCCGGTCCACGCGGGCGCGAATCATCACCCGGTCGCCCTTGAAGGCGGCGCGCAGCACGCTGGTGTGGGTTTCGATCGACACCGGATGCTTGTCCGCCTCCAGCAGGGTCAGACAGGCAAAAAAGCAGGCCACGTCGAAGAACGTGTAGAGCATGCCACCGTGCAGCGAGCCCTCCGGGTTGAGGGTGAAGTCGTTGAGTTCGATTTCCACTTCGCTCTCGCCGTCGGCGGCCTTATGCAGGCGCAGGCCGCAGGCCCGGTGCAGGGGGTGGGACAGCACGTCGTCACGGACTTCTTCGAAACGGCTGGGCATATCATTCTCCTTGGCCGGGTGTGTCAGGGGCGTTGAGTATAGGACAAAATGTCCGGTTGCCGAACGAGGTAGAGGCCGGTAGTATTTAGTTCATGATCCGTCTTCTGAATGCCCTCACACTCCTTGCGGTCCTGACCAACAGCCTGGTCTGGAGTGGCGATGTGGTGGCGCATACCCTGGACAAGGACGGACATTCCCACGCTGAGGCCACCAACGAGCCCTCCCAGCTTCACATCGTCACCTCCACGCCTCAATCGGACGACGGAGACGGTGATCGGCATCACTGCTGCCATCAGGCTTCCCACTTGAGCGGACTGAGTGCGGTCCCGGTGGCATTTACGGTGATTAGTAGCCCGGCATTGTCGATTGCTCCCAGCAGTCCTCCTATCAGCGGATTCTTTCGCTCCCCCTTCCGACCTCCCTCTGTCTGATTCACTGGACAAGTTTGACGGCGCTTCAGCGCCGATTTGATTCCCTGAATCACGCATACAGAGGTCTTTATGAACCGACCGTGGAAGTTGGTCGTGCCGGCGGCGTGCGTCGCCCTCGGCCTGGCGGGTCCTGTGCCCGCCGATCAGTTCAGCATGGGGCGGGTGGGCGATTATCTGGCCGAAAAGCCGGTTAACGAATCCGTCTCTCTTTCACTGCAGCAGGCGCTGGAAAAGGCGCTCCGGCGTAACAGTGCGCTGCAGTCGGCGCGCGCTGGCGTCGGACGTTTCGAGGGCCGTCTGACACACGCCAGTCGGTGGTTGCCCGCCAATCCGGAATTATCTCTGCAGGTCGCGGAGAGGGACCAGGGCGGACAATCCAGTACCGATAAGGGCATCCGATTGTCCCAGGAAATTTGGATTGGCGGGCAACGGGGGCTTGGTAAAGCGGCGGCGTCCGCACGGTTGACCGCCGCCGAGCAACGGCTTGCTTTTCTCGAAACCAGTGTGCGCGCGCGAGTGCGCCTTGCCTATCTGGAAGCCTTGCTGGCCCGGGAAAGCGTTGAAACCGCTGAGCGAGCCGAGACCCTGACTGGAAAACTTTACCAGTTTGCGTCACAGCGTTTTCAGGCCGGGGCCGCCACCCAGCTAATACTCAATACCGCCCGTATTGGTGCCGCCCGCGCCCGTGCGGCACTGGTTGATGCCCGCCGGGATCATAAACGGGCTCGATTGGCGCTGATGGAACTGCTGGTGATGGATCCGGAAAGCGCCCGTTTGCGTTTGACCAGTGAACTGAGCCTGGACCGCTTTAACCTGCCGAGTATGGGCCCGCTGTTGGGAGAGGCGCTCAAGCGCCGCCAGGACCTGGTCGCCGCGGCCAGGGAGGTTGTCGCCGCGCGCAAGACACTGTCCCTATCAAAACGCCAGCTGATTCCAAATCTCAAAGTGTTCGGTTTCATGCAGGAAGAAGAAGGTGCGGACGTTGCGGGTCTGGGCGTGTCCATGCCCATTCCGGTGTGGGATACCCGCTCCGGTGAAAACCAGGTGGCGCGCGCGGAGCTGGAGCAGGCGCGCATCGAAGAAGATGCGTTGCGCTTGCAGGTTCGCACCGAAGTGATTGGCGCGGTAACCGACTACAACGCCGCTCGACAACGGCTTGAGGTATTCGGCAAGGATGTCCTGGCCAGCGCCGAGGAAAACGTCCGGCTCACAGAAAAAGCGTTTCGCGCCGGTAGTGTTGGCGCGCCGACCCTGGCCATGGCTCAGGACGATCTTATCAACACGCGAAGGGAATATCTGGATGCGCTGCGTGAAGCGATTGGCGCCGCCGCGGCCCTGGAGAGGTCCACTGGCGGTGTGGTGGCGCTGCGTGAAGCCGGAACCGAACAACTGAAGAACACGGGAGATTCCGAATCATGAAAGTAGCCACGACGATCACGACAATGGTGTTAACTCTGGCGTTGGCGGGATGCGGTGATGCTTCTCCCGGACATGACGATGAGGCCGGCCACGCCAAAAAAGAGGCGGGCCACGAAAGGTCGGAATCGGGCACCGAACACGGCGATCATAATGAAGAAGCGGGCTCGAAAGTCTCTTTAACTTCGGAGCAAAGCGCCTTGTTGAACCTCAAGACCGACAAGGTGCCCGGTGGTCGAGCCGATCAAACTATCCAGGTGCCGGCCAGCGCGCATTTCAATGCGGACCGTATCGCTCACGTGGGCCCCCTGCTGCCAGGCAGAGTGGAGAAAGTGGTCGCCGACCTCGGCGCCCGTGTGAAACGCGATGACGTTCTGGCTGTTTTGTCGAGTCCGCAATTGGGCGAGGCCAAGGCGCGCTACTTGAGAAAGCAGGCCGAATTCGAAGCCGCGGCCGCGGATTTGCGCAGGCAGAGCCGTCTTGCCAAACAGAATATCGTCAGCCAGGCGGACCTGCTTGACACCCGTGCCCTCTATCGCGGTGCGCGCGCGGAAAGAAACGCCGCGAAGGCGGCGTTGCGTGCCATGGGGCTCACTGAAGACCAAATAGCGGCGCTGGATCAGAACGATGACCTGAGCCGGTATGTATTGACCAGCCCCCTGGCCGGTGTCGTGGAAGAGCGCGATCTGGCGCCGGGGCAGATACTTTCGACGGAGCAGACCCCGATTATGGTGGTCGACGCGAGCTCTCTTTGGGTGTTCGGTCAAGTGTACGAGAAAAACGCGGATTTGGTCGCCGTGGGCCAGCCGGCGCGTTTCGACACCGTGGACGCAGCGGTCGATGGAAAAATCGACTGGGTGGCCAGCCAGCTTGATGGCGAGACTCGCACTTTGAAGGTCCGTGCGCTGATCAATAACCCTGATCGCACAATGAAAGCCGGCCAGTACGGTGATCTGACCATAACCCGCCAGGTGGCTGATCCGGTGCCTTTGGTGCCTGTCGATGCGGTGCAGACCATCAACGGTCAGACGCATGTTTTCGTGCCCGGTGACAAAGACGATGAGTATCGTGCCCAGGAAGTGCAAACCGGCGAGGAAGCCAACGGTTTAATCGAGATCAAAAGCGGTTTGCAGATTGGCGCTTCCGTAGTGACGTCCGGCGCTTTTGACCTTAAGTCCGCGCTCACCGCCAGCGGTCGTAGCGCCGCGCACGGCCACTGATCGGGAGTTCAATATGATCGAAAGATTGATTGATGCCGCGCTGCGTAACCGCTTGCTGGTACTGGTATTCATGCTCGGTGTCGCCGGTTGGGGGGTGCTCTCCTGGCGGCAGTTGCCGGTGGATTCGTTCCCGGATGTGACGCCAAGCATGGTGCAGATTTTCACCGCCTCGCCCGGCTTGTCGCCGGAGGATGTGGAAACCCTGATCAGTTATCCGGTGGAAATATCCATGTACGGCCTGCCGGGTCTGAAGCGGGTGCAGAGCACCTCGATCTTCGGGCTCTCCAGGGTCAATGTGTATTTCTCCGAAGACACAGATGTCTACTTCGCACGCCGCCTCGTGATGGAACGACTGGCCAAGGCGCGCGCCGAGATTCCCGGCGACCTTGGCGAGCCCCAGTTGGGGCCCATCACCAGCGGCCTCGGTCGGGTGATGATGTACACCCTGGAAACCGAGCCGGACAGTGACATTTCGTTGACGGAGCTGCGTGAGCTGCAGGATTGGGTGGTCAAGCCCATGATGCGCACGGTGCCGGGGGTGACCGGCGTGTTGTCTCTCGGTGGCTATGAAAAGCAGTACCAGGTCCGGCTTGATACGCGCGCTCTACTGGCGCGGGACCTTACCGTCGCGGATGTACGCGGAGCTATTACCGCTAACAATAAGAATGTGGGCGCCTCCTTTATTAATCGCGCCGGGGAAGAGAACGTGATCCGCGGTTATGGATGGGTGCCCCCGGGTAACGCCGGCTTGGATGCTATCCGTGACATCGTCATCCGTGCCCACGAGAGCACTCCGGTAACAGTCGGTGACGTGGCGAGTGTGGAGTATGGGCCGGCCATTCGCCGCGGTGCGCAAATTGCCAGTGGTGCCGAATCGGTGGGCGGCTATGTTCTTAAGCTGCTTGGTTCCAATACCAGTCAAGTCCTAAAGGACGCCAATCAAAAGCTTGAACAAATCAACGGCGCACTGCCCGACGGTGTCAGGGTAAAAGCGTTCTACTCGCAAAAGGAGTTGATCGATAAGGCGGTGGGAACCGTGGAGTCGGCGTTACTGCAGGGCGCGGTGCTGGTGATATTGATTTTATATCTCCTGTTGGGGAATCTGCGCTCCACGCTGATCGTGGTCGCCAGCCTGCCTCTCTCCGCGCTGTTCGCGTTCATCGCGATGCGCTATGTGGGGCTATCCGCCAACCTCATGAGTCTGGGGGGGTTGGCTATCGGCCTGGGCATGATGGTGGACGGTTCGGTGGTGATCCTGGAAAACATCTTCCGGCATATGGAAAATCGCGCCGAGGAGAATGTTTCCATGGCCAGGCTGGCCAGTGAGGCGGCGCGTGAGGTGGCGCGCCCCATTGTGTTTGCCAGCAGTATTATCATCATCGTCTTCCTGCCGCTTTTCACGCTGCAAGGCGTGGAAGGGAAAATGTTCTCGCCGATGGCCTACACCATCGCCTTCGCATTGCTCGGCGCCATGATTGTAGCATTGGTGCTGGTGCCCGCGCTGATGACCTATGCCTTCAAGAAGGATGGCAACTACGGTGAGCCGCGACTGGTGGGCTGGTTAAAGGATCGTTATCAGCCCGTGCTGGACAAGGTTATGGCCTGGCCCAAGGTGGTCGCCGGCGCGGCGGTACTGGTTCTGGTGCTGGGTGTATCGGTGTTTCCGCTCCTGGGCAGTGAATTCGTGCCGACCCTTCGTGAAGGGACGCTCATGGTGCGCTCTACCCTGCCACCGGCTGCCAGCCTGGACAGTGCTATCGGTTATGCCAAACGCATACAAACGGTGTTCGAGGAATTCGAACCGGTAACCGGCACCTACTCCAGAGTCGGGCGCGCTGAGGTGGGCGGTGACCCCGAACCCGTAAATGTCATCGCCACCACCATCACACTCAAACCCCTTGGTCAGTGGTCCGGCGACTACGACTATGAAGGGTTGCAGTCGGCCATGTCCGATGCGGTGGCGGACCGGCTGCCGGGGCTGGCCAATAATTTCTCTCAGCCGATTCAGTTACGTACCGACGAACTGTTATCCGGTATCAAGGCACAGATCGCGATCAGTATATTCGGTGAAAACTTCGGAGAACTCGCCCGTATCGGTGAGCAGGTCAAACGTATCGCGCAAGCCACGCCTGGCGCTGTCGATGTGCGCATGCAGCAGCAAGGGGGCAAGCCGCAGATCCGAATCCGACCGGACAGGGAGGCGATGGCCCGCTACGGTTTGAGCGTCGACCAGCTGTTCGCCACTGTGGAAACCGGTATCGGCGGCGACGCGGCCGGTCAAGTGTTCGAAGGTATTAAGCGCTTTGATCTGTTCGTGCGGCTGCGCGAGGAGCAACGCGACACGGTGTCGGCGATTGAAGACCTTTTGATCCGAACGCCGGCCGGCGCGGTGATACCGCTGACCCGCGTCGCCGATGTGGAGCGCTTCATCGGCCCGAAAATGATCTCCCGCTCCAAGGCCAGCCGGCGCCTGTTCGTGCAACTGAACGTGCGCGGCCGGGACATGGGCGGGGTGGTCACGGAGATACGTCGTAAGGTCGCCGAACAGGTGGATATGCCGACCGGCTATTTCGTCGAATACGGCGGTCAGTTCGAGAATCAGCAACGGGCCATGAAGCGTCTCTATCTGGTCGTGCCCGTGACTCTGGCGCTGATCTTTCTGCTTCTGTACACCGCCTTTAACAGCTTGCGTTATGCCGCGCTGATTTATCTGAATGTGCCGATCGCCACCATGGGTGGGATTTTCGCATTGTGGCTATCGGGCATGTATCTCTCCGTATCCGCCGCCGTCGGCTTTATCGCCGTGTTCGGCGTCGCGGTACTCAACGGCGTGGTCCTTGTGAGCTACATAAACCAATTGCGTGACGAAGGCATGGACGTTTTCGAAGCCGCCCGAACCGGCGCCATGCGGCGCTTGAGACCGGTGCTGATGACCGCGCTTACCTCTATGCTGGGCCTGCTTCCGCTGCTGATCGCCGATGGCATTGGCGCCAACGTTCAGCGTCCACTCGCCGCCGTGGTCGTGGGGGGCTTGATAACCTCCACCTTGCTGACCCTGCTGGTCATTCCGGTGGTCTATCCCTGGTTTGCCGGCGCCCGCCGGGACGATGTTGAATTCTAAAATCTGAGAACGGCCGGCATCGTCGATGGCGGCCGATAAGGAGACCGTAATGAAAGAGATAAAAGCTTACGTACGAAACAACATGGTCAACAAGGTGATTGACGCCTTAGCGCAGCTGCCGGAGCCGCCTTCGGTGGCGGCCGTTCCGCTGGAGACCTATGGTCACGGCGTCATTGACGACGCCTACGGTCGATTACGAATGACAAAGCTGGAAGTCGACATCGCTGATGCCCGCGTGGAGGAGGTCGTGATCGTGATTGAGAGGGCCGCCAGGACAGGGGAGGGTCATCCGGGTGACGGCCGAATTCTTGTGGCTGGCGTTGAGGCCGCCTTGCGTATTGATACTGGCGAGCGCGATGAGGACGCTTTGAAATGAGTCAGTGGATTTCACTGTCCTTAAGATGTCACCGGGACAGTTCGAGATAAGCAATGAATTTCCGAATGGCCTTGGTAGCCGTCACAAGGTTGCGACAGTGGACCATGTCGAGAATGGTGAGCGCAATCTCGAGAGCAGGGACGCCCAATTCGGATCCAGACGACGGATGGAGAACGCGAATAAAGAGGTATCTACGCTTTCTAATTTGCGGCGGTGCGGCCACGGGAGTCCATTGGTTGATTATGGCGCTATTAATGACGGTCGACGTTCCGCCCGCCTGGGCTACCGGGGTCGGAGCGATTGCGGGCGCCATAGCTAACTATCCGTTGCAAAAAATTTTTACTTTTTCTGGTCGTGTGTCTCCAAGTCCGGTGCCGGTCTACATCCTGGCATGCATTCTGACATGGAGCCTTAACTTGTTCCTGTTCGTGACTCTTAACTCCGGGTTTGGTTTTTCTGCTGGCATTGCTCAGATTTTTGTTACCGCATTCGTGGCAATTGGAAGTTACGGTTTTTATAGAAAGTGGGTTTTCCATGATTAAAAATTCTAGCGGTTATTCGGTTGAGGCTGAAGTCCCGGTCATTAGTCTGGTTATACCGATATATAATGAGAGAGAGGTACTGCCAGTTTGTCTGCCTCGCCTTGATAAAGTAATGCGTGAGGTCGGCTTTTTTTTCGAAGCCATCTTCGTGGATGACGGTAGCAAGGATGATGGTTATGAGTACCTGGTTGAGCAGTCCCGTCGATATTCCTGGATCAGGCTGGTGCGCCTCAGTCGAAACTTTGGGAAAGAAGCCGCATTGACCGCCGGTCTCGACTATGCTGCCGGTGAGGCGGTGGTTATTCTGGACGCGGACTTACAGGACCCTCCTGAGTGTATTCCTAAAATGGTCGAAGCTTGGCGGGCTGGTGTCGATGTCGTCCTGATGCAACGCCGTACCCGGTGCGGAGAAAGCTGGGTTAAGCGCGCCAGTTCCTATCTGTTTTACCGCCTATTGAATCGATTGAGTGACTGCGAGATTCCTGCGGATGTGGGTGATTTTCGTTTGATGAGCCGGCGTTGTCTGCAAGCCGTGCTCGAGTTGCCCGAACGAAACCGTTACATGAAGGGGTTATTTTCTTGGGTTGGGATGCCTACAGAAGTGATTCAGTATGACCGCGGCGCCAGAGTGGCGGGCAAGACAAAATGGAATTACGCGGGTTTAATTGGGCTGGCCATGGAAGGCATCACCTCTTTTTCCATCGCGCCTCTTCGGTGGGCTGCGGTAATGGGTGTTTTTAGCGCTATTTTTGGCGGCGGCTTCGGGTTATGGATTATATTCAAGGCAATGGTGTTTGGTGCGCAGGTGGCCGGGTATCCATCATTGATTGCTTTAATTACCTGCTTGGGCGGTGTGCAACTTATTACTTTTGGAATACTGGGGGAGTACGTTGGGAAAACCTACCTGGAGGCTAAGCGCCGACCGATCTATTTGGTTCGTGAGGTGTTGAGCGCCGTCCGCGGAGGGGAAGCGGCTTCGGCGCGTGGAGGTTGTAATGCCAGGGACCATTGAAAATCGCCGTGACTGGAAGCTGGTGCCTCGCTCGCCAACGGAAAAGCTGGTGCTCGCACTAATGGTCGTTCTACTCAGTCGTTGGATCTCCATGGCCTTTTTACCCTTTACTGATACCACGGAAGCGCGCTATGCGAATATTGCCCGGGGCATGGCAATATCGGGGGACTGGATCACTCCCTGGTTTGAGCCGGGCCTGCCATTCTGGGGAAAGCCGCCGCTGTCATTCTGGATTCAGGCCGTGTCGTATAAGGTTCTCGGCTGGGACGAGTTCGCACTTCGTTTTCCGGCCTGGCTGGCTCAGTTGGGTATGGTGTGGCTGGTTTGGCGTTACGCGTCGAGCCTGGTAAGTCGTCAAAGTGCCCTTATAACCAGCCTGATATTTGCATCGTCCAGCCTGGCTTACGTACTCGCCGGTGCCGTAATGACGGATCCGTTCCTGGGCCTGGGAACTACCGCAGGCCTGACCGGCGCAGCTTTGGCCCTGCGTGGTGAAGGCTTGGTCTGGGGCTGGGTTTGCTTTTTGGGTCTGGCCGTGGGGCTGCTCGCTAAAGGTCCGCTGACCTTTGTTCTGGTCGGCGGCCCGTTATTTTTGTGGTTGCTGTGGACGCACCGCTGGAGCGACCTAAGGCGCTTGCCGGTCGTTGGCGGCACCATCGTGATGCTATTAATGACGGCGCCATGGTATCTGTTGGCTGAACTGAAGACGCCGGGATTTATCGACTATTTCCTTGTTGGAGAGCACATTAAGCGCTTTCTGGATCCAGGTTGGGTTGGGGATATTTATGGAAGCGCCCATGATGAAGTTCGTGGAACTATATGGCTGCTGACCTTGTATGCGACCCTGCCCTGGTCGCCACTGGCGTTGAGCGGGCTTTTTCTGCTGCTTCGAAATGACGATTGGGGGTTTGGTGCTATACGGCGTGGCCTTAGTGATGACGACAACAAGTTATTGTTGCTAGCCGCTTTCATGCCTAGTTTGTTCTTTACTTTTTCGGGAAATATTCTCGCTAGTTACGTACTTCCTGGGCTGCCATTCATGGCGCTGCTAATGGTGCGCGGTATGCAAAGCTCGGGCGTGACCTCCCGCTGGCTAGACCTATGTTTGTGGCCGTTTGCGCTGTTTGTGCCGACTTTGTCTTTGGTCGCTGGTGCCTGGATTTACCTGCATCCTGGAAGTATAAAGACGGAAAAGGGGTTGATTGCCTGCTATTATCGGCAGCCGGAGAATGGCGCAGCTCCGCTCATCTATTTGGATGATGCGCCTTTTTCGGCCCGCTATTACAGTCAGGAAAAAGTCCGAGAAAAGAGTTTGGATTTGATTCTCCGAGAAGTGAAGAATTCCCCCGGTAGATCGCTATATGTCGCCGTCCAACCGGACGACCTGGATCGTTTTAAGAGGCAGTTGTCCGCACCGTTCGTGAAAATATTCGAGAATCGCCGTTACGTATTGATGACTCAGAGTGACCGTGCCGTTGTAACGTGCCGGTAAACCCAGCGGAGCTAGAAGACGCCGCCAGCTCGTCGGCTTGAGCGGCTGAGCCATTCGCAAGGAGAAAACTATGCCGCATGATCATGGAGCCGCACACGTTGAGCCCGATACCGGCGATCGCCGTGTATCCATAGCCATTTGGGCCAATGGTATTCTGACCGTGGCTCAAATCGTCGGTGGTATACTTTCGGGAAGCCTCGCGCTGATCGCGGATGCCCTGCATAATTTTTCCGACATGGCCGCCCTGGTGATCGCCTTCGCGGCACGCAAGATCTCAAGACGGCCAGCTGACGAACGCATGACTTTCGGATACGGGCGCGTTGAAGTGGTGGCTGCCTTAATTAATTACACTACATTGATCTTGATTGGAATTTATCTAATTTACGAAGGCGGTATGCGTATTATCAGCCCGCCCGAAGTGCAGGCGTGGACGGTGGTTGTCCTTGGCTCTATCGCGCTGGTCGTGGACGCGCTGACAGCGGTTTTGACTTATTCAATGCAGAAAGGCAGTGTGAATATTCGCGCTTTGTTCCTGCATAATCTTTCGGATGCACTTGCCTCTGTTGCCGTAGTCGTCAGCGGCACACTTATTATTCTATATGACATGTGGTGGATAGACCCGGCGATCACGATCGGTATTGCGGTTTATATCCTTTACTTGTCTTTCGCCGAGATAGGCGGTCCGATTCGCACATTGATGCTTGGAAGTCCACCGGATATCGATAGCAAATCCGTTTTGAGCATGATGCGTGGTGTAGAGGGCGTCGACGACGTGCATCATGTGCATCTCTGGCAGATGGAGGAGAGTGAGCCAGCTCTCGACTGCCATGTGGTGTTGATGGCAGATGCCTGGTCACGAATGGAAGACATTAAGAGCCAGATTAAGCGGCGGTTGGAAGACCAGTTTGATATTAGCCATTCCAGTCTGGAGTTCGAGCATGAGCACAGACAGCATCAAAATGCCGATCTCTATGGCCACGGTCGATCCGAAGATCGCAATGCGGCACAGTTTTCGGGGCCCTAGAGGAGCACAGTGGTGTCATTGCCTGGCATGCCGTGGCAGGTTGTCTCGAAGCGACTTAGAGCACATGTATGCTATGCTTCGGGAACGGTTTGCGGTTGCTCGCAAGCCCGGTTTGGTTCATGACCTGGTTGATTTCGAAGGTTAAGAGGACTTGTACGCCATGCATGGAGATTTCAAGATGGACATCGCTCGCTGAATAGATTTTGGCCGTATCGCCGTAGTCGGTGACCGGAAATGGATTGAGCTGGGAGCGCCGCGGCTGACATAACGTAGCGGTAACATGCGCATAATGTTGGAGTATTCATGCAAAAAAAGGCGCTTTGTGCGTTCCTCGTCATTTTCTCGTTGATGTTTTTCACCAGTCTGGCCATGAATATGTACACTGACCGCGCTGTCTATTTGGCCCCTCTTATTGGGCTCGGCGGGATGCTCTGGTCGGTGCTGAGGTTGCGAGGTTGCACTCATGCCGCGGGCTTGAGAATAGGCCGTGACGATACGGAGTGAGCGGGGCCGACAGCGCTCGGCACCCTCAAGCCATTCTCGCCGAGCCGCGCCGAACGGTGCTAGCTCTTAAGCGCCAGAATCCGCCTGGCACCGTTCAGCACAATCACACCCGTGATCGTGCCGATAATTAGGTCCGGGTAATTAGATCCGGTCCACGCGACCAAGGCGCCGGCGGTAATGACTCCCATGTTAACGACCACGTCATTGGCGGAGAAGATCCAGCTCGCTTTCATATGCGCCCCGCCCTCTCGATGTTTGGATATGAGAAGAAGGCAGCTGATATTGGCAATCATTGCGACGAACGCGATAGCCATCATAACCAGCGATTCAGGTTCACTCCCAAATGCAAAGCGTCTCATCACTTCCGCAAGTACGCCTATGGCTAGAATCAGCTGGAGTACACCAGCAATGTGGGCGGCGCGCACTTGCATTTTCACCCCACGCCCAACCGCATAAAGGGCTATTGCGTATACTGCCGCATCGGCAAAATTGTCCAGCGATTCTCCGAGCAGTCCGGTGGATTGGGCGATCAAGCCGGCAGTCATCTCCACCACGAACAAGAGAGCATTGATGCTCAGCAGCCAACGCAGACTGCCGGATTCCTGCTCCGCGGAGAGGGTCGAAGATCCGGCGGCCTCGACGGTTTCGGGATCGGTAGCGATGGTCCCTTGGAGCGAGGCTCCTAGCCCTAAGGTGGTCAGCTTTTCAGTGATAGGGTCAGCCTCGCCATGATGTACGACCTCCAATCGGCGGTTCGACAGGTCAAAGGCCAGCGTGCGGACCTCTTCAAAACCGCTCAGAGCCAAGCGGATCATTCGTTCTTCTGACGGACAGTCCATCTTGGGTACTGTATAAGTGCTGATCCGTGTTCCTGATGTTGTGCGGCCGCCAGCACCATCGTTGCTCGACTGGGGTGTTGCACTACGGCCAGAGGGCCTGTCAACCGATTGGCTCATGACACGATTCCGATCAGAAAATATAATAAGGCTATTCAAAACCATATAGTCGCTATAAGGTCAATAGGGCGAAGGATATCTAGAGGAGAAGTCGAATGCTCATTAGTCAGTTGGCGCGCTCAGTAGGGGTCGACCCTCAGACAATACGATTCTATGAACGGCAAGGTCTGTTGCCGTCGCCTGATAGGCAGGAAAATGGTTATCGCATTTATACCGACCAACATGCTGAGCAGCTGACCTTCGTTCGTCACTGCAGAATTCTGGACCTTTCACTGTCTGAGATTTCCGAACTTCAGAAGTGCCAGAGCGACCCACATCAGTCTTGCGCTGTCGTTAACGTCTTGCTGGACGAGCATGTCTCCCGGTTGCGATCACGGATCATCGCTATGTTGGCGCTCGAGGAACAGCTCATTTCACTAAGAAAGAGTTGCAACGATGACCGCAAGGTTCGAAGTTGCGGAATTCTTTCTGGAATTAGCGATATTGACTTTCAATGAAGTAGATTCAATCGGCATCATCGATGATTCGGTTGATTAAACAGTGCTGGAGGTCAACAGCATTTGGTCTTGTGGGAAACATGGATCGACGTCGAAGTCCTTTGGTTGTATATGAAAGTGCCTAGCTTCGTGCGATGATCTTGGCCGCAATAGGTGAGGTGATCATTTGAATCACGGCAAAAAAAGCGGAGGGGATAGCTATTTCTGATGGCAGGCCCGATGCGGCCACGAAAGCCGCGGCGATGCTGAATTCCTTTTTGCTTACGGTGAAGAGATATGTAATCACCTCCTTACAATCATTGGTTAGTAGTCGTGAGGTCATCGCTACCAAATAACCGATAAGGTTCAGGCACAAGGCCGCCCCCGCAATGACAAAAGCGTACCAGCCGTAGTTGATAATGGTTGCAGCATTTGGCCCGACCACGGCGAGCAGTATCAATAGGTAGATAATTGAGCCGAGGCCCGCGTAATGGGAGTCGTACCGTGCGCAAAAGTCTGGGAGCCCCGTACGTGAGCTTACACCCAACACCGTAGGGACAAAGACGATCAATACTAGTTCCAGGATTATGGATTCGAGTGGGACTTCCAGTTGTATCCCCGTGAGCCATAGAAACAGGAAGGGAACGATGAACGGAGACAGTACTGTATTGATTGCGTTAAAGACCGCGGCCAGAGCAACATTGCCCCGCGCTATCAGTACCAAGAGGGGGGACGAGACATCCGTTGGCAGGGTGCCAAGTAAGGTTTGGCCGGCGGCCAGTGGGCCACCTCCAAAGAAGAAACGACCGGTTACCCAGCCGGCAATCGACATGGGCCCATAGACCAGGCCCAGGGCAAGGAATTGCCTTGACGGCTTACGTACCACCATCCGTACATCGTGCGCGTCGAAGGTCAGGCTGATGATAAACATCAGAAGCGCCAGTAGTGGCCCGATGCCGGGTTCCAGGAACTGACCGGTTTCCGGGATTGCTAGCCCTAGCCCAGCTACAACAATGACAAACCACACAAGTTTGGATTCGACAAAAGAAATTAGTTGATTCATCGTTTGGCTTCCTGCCTAAAGCAGCGCGCTGACGCCCAGCACACCGGCGAAACCCACCGTGTAGGCCACCAGCAGATAGCCGGAGTACTTCAGGTAGCTGCCGAAGGTGAGCGATTCCACCTTGCTCATCGCCACCACCCCGGCGGCCGAGCCGATCACCAGCAGCGAGCCGCCCACGCCCACCGCGTAGGTGAGGGTAAGCCATTGTGGCAACGTCATTTCGATGCCGGAATTCAACAGCGCGGCCGTCAGCGGCACGTTGTCGAACAGCGATGACACCAGCCCCATCACATAGTTGGCGGCCAGCGGCGGCATCACGTCGTACAGGTGCGGGAAGTAGGCCAGCACGCCCAGCTCTTTCAGCATGCCCACCAGCAGCAGCACGCCGAGGAAAAACAGCAGCGTGTCGAACTCGATCTTGCGGATGTACTCCAGGGTGGGTTCGTCACGGTTGAGAAACTGCACCACCATGAACATCAGCGACAGGCCGAACAAAAACATCAATACCGGCGGAATGCCGAACAGAATATTGCCGCCGATGGTGGACAGGATGGTAGCGAAGAACAGCCCGGCCACCACCTTGTCGCCGCCGTTGATGTGCACTTCTTTCTTTTCCAGCACCAGCTGCCCGTTCAGGCCCCGGGACAGCATCAGTGACAGGGACGCCACCGCCAGAAAAGCGGGCAGGCTGAGCAGCAGCAGATGGGGGATTTCCACCTTGTCGGCCAGGAAGATCATCAGCGTGGTGACGTCGCCGGTGATCAGCGCGGTGCCGCCGGCGTTCACCGAAAACACCACCAGCACCACGTAGCGCAGCAGCTTGTCCGTGGGCAGGTTCAGATTCAGCAGAATCGCGATGCACACCAGGGTGGCGGTGATGTTGTCGGCCATGGACGAGAAGCAGAACGCGAACAGGCCGGTGAGCAGCATCAACTGGCGCTCGCTCATGCGCTCGGGAATCAGCCGGTTGACGATGCCGTCGATGATGCCCTTGCTGGACAGATAGGCGACGAACGTCATCGCCGCCATTAAAAACAGCCACAGCGAGGCGATATCCAGCAGGTTGTCGTCCAGGGCGAGCATCAGCGCTTCGCTGGTCTCGCCGGCGGGCGGCGAAATGAAATACAGCACCCAGACCAGCGAGCCGAAAAACAGCGTGGTCTTGGCTTTGTCGATATGAACCACGTCTTCCACAACAATGGAGACGAACCCGAGAGCTACGAGACACAGCAGCACGGCGGACATGGCGGACTTCCAGGCAGGACAGGGGAAAAGACGGCGGCGATTCTAACGCCGATACGTCAAGAAAGCGACCTACCTGTTTCGCGGATGGCTCTTTACTGCTTGCCGGCCACCGCCTCCAGGGGATGGTCGTTTCGGCACAGGCGGTGATCGCCGAGCACCTCGATCACCCCGCAGTGGGCGACATCGCCGCCGGCGCACCCTTTGATCATACGGTCCAGTTCGTCACGCAGCGCGCACAGCGCGCCAATGCGGTCGTCCACCGCGTCCCGGTGGCGCCGCGCCAGTGCATCCACGGCGGCGCAATCGCGGTGCTCCTGGTCCGACAGGGCGAGCAGCTCGCGGATCGCTTCAATGCGGAAGCCCAGCTGCCGGGAGTGGCGAATAAAATGCAGCCGGTCACGATGGCGCTCGCCGTAGCGCCGCTGGTTGCCGGCACTGCGCGCCGGCTCCGGCATCAGGCCGATCTTTTCGTAGTAGCGGATGGTCTCCACCTTGCAGTCGGTGGCGCGGCTTAACTCGCCGATTGAAAGCATGCGGCTTCCCTCGTCTATCTGTAGTGACTACAGCTATTTAACCGAAATGGCGAGGTCAGCGAAACCGCCAATCCCGGGCATTGAAATAAGCATCATTTGGTGACATATTTGGTGCTAACCTGACACTTGGAGAGGAGCAGCAGGATGCGGACCACGATCAATATCGATGACGACTTGCTGGCCGAGGCCCAGCGGCTCACCGGCGTTAAGGAACGTACCCAGATTATCCGTGATGCCCTGGTGGCATTGATCGAACGGGAGAGCGCCTTGCGGCTGGCGCGCCTGGGCGGCTCCGAGCCGGATCTGGCGGTGCCCGGGCGCCGCCGGTCGTGATTCTGGTGGACACGTCGGTGTGGGTGGATCACCTGCGCGCCGGCGACCGGGAGCTGGCCCGCCTGTTGGAGCGTAACCAGGCGCGGATGCACCCCTTCGTGGTCGGCGAGCTGGCCTGCGGCAACCTGAGCCGCCGCCGGGAGGTGCTGGATTTGCTGCGTGGGTTGCCACCGGTGCCGGTCGCGGACCAGGACGAGGTGCTGTTCCTGATCGAGCGGCACGGTCTGATGGGGCGGGGTATCGGTTTCATCGACGCGCACCTGCTGGCCGCCACGCTGCTCAGTCACGCCACCCGTCTGTGGACCCGGGACAAGCGGCTCGCCGAGGTGGCGCGAGACCTGGGCGTGGACGGCGCACCGGGGCCGATGATTCATGATCGGGCTTGACCCTGTAGTGGCTACAGGTATTTCAATTGACATCCTGAGTTCACTGAAAGCAGGACTGGTCCATGAAACCTCGCCTTCGCCGGGCTTTCCGCCATGAAATGGATCTCGCGCGCCTCGCCTATCAGGAAGGCGACTGGCAAGCGGCGTTCCGTCATCTTGAGCGAGCGCACATTATCGGACAACGGTTTATCGGCCCGCACACCCTCGCGCATTGGTGGATGCTGCGAGTGGGGTGGAGACGCAGGGATGCCCGGGAGGTCCGGGGTCAGTTACCGCGACTGGTGGCGGCATTACTGCTGTCACGAATCTGGGTGCCCGCCGGTAACACCGGCAGCGCGGATGTCAGCCCGATCAAGCCGATGCCGATACCCGCTGATCTGGTGGCCCTATTGCGCCGACGGTGATTTTGACGCCATGCGCGCGTTGCCGTACTGTTTCCGCTCTGATTAAGGTGGTGTGCATGTTGAAACGTTGGGTCGCAGCAATGCTGGTTGTGTTCCTGGCCGTTAACGGGCTGGTGGTGGCGGGAGATTCCACCATCCATGCCAGCCATGACACTCCAGGCCTGTCGTTGCACGCCGACGGTGATATTAAAAACGTTTCAGCTGCTTTTCCGATGGACGCCGACGATGGCGGTTATCATGATTGTCACAACCCCGCTTGCTACGCGCCTTTAAGCGCCAGCGTGGCGGGTGCCCACTTCGCTCTTGGCAACACCTGGCCGCCGAATCCGCGTCCGGGCGCAGTGCTGTCTGGGCGCCAACCTCCCGTTCCCCCACCGAATACGGTGTCGTTCTAGCGTACTGAATGACCTCCGGCGTCCCGCGCCGTCGTTTCCCGTATTTGGAGCATAGTTTCATGCATCACCGTACTTTGTGCGGCGGCCTTGCCGTCGTGCTCGGCGGTCTAGTGCTGGTCTGGCCCTTGGCCACCGGCGCCGACACCATCGATTTGAAATCCGTGAATCTGACGACCGTCCTGTCCCGGGTGCTCGAGCGCAACCCTGGTCTGGATGAATACCCCTATCGTTTCCGCGCCGCTGATGCGGCCGTTGTTCAAGCGGGCATCCGCCCCAGTACCGAAGTCTCCCTGGAAGTGGAAAATATCGCCGGCTCCGGGCAATGGGCCGGCACCGACGGTGCGGAAGTCACGTTGGCTTTGAGCCAGACCGTCGAGTTGGGCGGTCAGCGCGACGCCCGGATGGAGAGTGCTCGCCGGGCCGGAGAAGTGAGTCGTCTGGACTACGATCTCGCGCGTCTTGACTTGCTTGGCGAAGCGAACCGGCGCTACTTGGCGCTTGTCGCCGCCGAGCGCCGCGTGACCCTGGCCGAGAAGGCCCTGGGCCTGGCCGGTGACGCCGAACAGGCCGCCCAGCGGCGCGTTGCCGCTGGCGCCGCTCCGTCATCCGAACGGCGTCGTTTGGTGCTGTCCCGGCAGGCGGCGGAACGAGACCTGGAACGGTCCCGCATGGATCGTCGTTCCGCCAGCCAACGGCTTGCTGCCCTGTGGGGAGAGACCGGTGAGCAAGGTTTGCGTGCCGCCGAAGAGTTGCTACCCCTGCCCGACCTGCCCGGTTTGGAGCAATGGCGCGGACGTCTGGATCAGGCACCGAGGTTGCGCGAATTCGCTTCTCTAGCCCGTCTCGCTGAGGCCCGGGCCCGGTTGGCGCAAGCCAATGGCAGCCGTGACGTACGCTTTTCCGTGGGCGCTCGGCACGATGAATCCAGTGGCGATCAAGCCGCGGTGTTGGGGTTCTCCATGCCGCTTAATCTGAGCAACCCCAATCGTGGTAACGAGGCCCGTCGGCTGGCGGAAGTGGACCTTCTCGAGGCGCGCAGAAGTGCCGCGCGCATCGAGCTGTTGTCGCTGGTGGAGGGCTTGTACCTGGACCTACAACAACGCCGCACCGAGGTCCGCTCGATTCTGGAGCAATCCCTGCCGGAAGCCCGGCGGCTCTACGAGGAAGTCGAGGCCGGGTATCGTCGCGGGCGCTACAGCGTCCTTGACCTGATTGACGCCGCTCATTCCCGTCTGGCCCTGGAGCGTCGCGTTACCGACCTGGCTGAGGGCTTTCATCAGCAACGCAATGAACTGGAGCGCCTGACCGGCACTTCCCTGGCCGCCGAAGCGCGTGCGCAAGGAGATTCCCAATGAACCGATTTATTCTGAGTGTGTTGTACGCTGGCCTGCTATCTGCTGTCACCACCGGTGCCTGGGCGGCAGGCGCGAGTGGTGGCGATCATGCTGAACGCCAGGAGCGTGAGGGGCCGCACGGGGGACGCCTGCTGGAGAAAAATGAATTCGGTCTGGAGCTGACGATATTTGAAGATGGCGTTCCACCTGAATATCGAGTCTACGCTTACCGGAACGGAAAACCCCTGGACCCGGATCAAGTAGATTTGACCATCAGGCTGGACCGTCTGGGCGGACAGCGAGACCGTATTACCTTTGTCCCGGAGCGTGACTACTTGCTGGGCCAACAGCCAGTGGCCGAACCGCATTCCTTTGATGTCACCGTGGAAGCCAGCCTGGATGGTGAGGCGCACCAGTGGCGTTTCGAAAACCATGAAGGCCGCACCCTTATCCCTGAACGTCTGGCGAAAGCCTCCGGTCTCGGTACCGAAATCGCCGGTGAGCGAACCCTGGAGCGCACGCGCCAGGTCACCGGCCGGGTCGAAGCAGATCCAGACAAACTATACCGGGTCACCGCCCGCTATCCGGGCACGGTTGAGCGGGTGCTGGTGTCGGTGGGCGACCGGGTAAAAAAAGGCCAGCCGCTGGCGCGGGTGGAAGCCCGGGAGAGCCTCACCCTGCAGACGGTGACCGCACCGGCGGATGGCGTGATTACAGAGCGCTTTCTGAACGCCGGAGCGGCCACCAGCGGCGAACCAATTGTTGAGATCGGCGATTTCTCCACCCTTTGGCTGGAGCTGCATCTGTTCCCTCGTGATCTGGACGCTGTGTCCCCAGGGCAGGCTGTGCGCCGAGCGGACGACGCTACTGTGTTGGGCGCAGTGGATTACCTGTACCCCCGAGCTGACGAGGACAGTCAGGTCACCCGGGCGCGGGTAGTGGTCAACGACCCACCCGCCGATCTGCGCCCTGGCATGTTGATTGGTGCCCAGGTGGTGATTGAAAAGAAGACGGTGCCGTTGGCGGTACGCCGGGAAGCGATTCAGAGTTTCCGCGACATGCCGGTAGTGTTTGCCCGCTTCGATGAAAAGTATGAAGTGCGGATGATCAAACAAGGCATGAGTGGCGCGGATTACGTGGAAGTCACCGGTGGTTTGGAGCCAGGCACCGAATACGTGACTGAAAACAGTTTCCTAATCAAGGCCGACGTCCTTAAAGACGGCGCCACTCACGGCCACTAAGTGCTTAAGCACTAAGGAGATCTCATGATCGATGCTTTCGTGGGCTTAGTGGTCCGCCGGCGCTGGTTGGTGATGGCGCTGACCGCGTTGCTGGTGTTGGTGGGCATACGTAGCGCCGTGCAATTACCCATCGACGCGGTACCCGACATCACTAATGTTCAGGTGCAAATTAATACCAGTGCGCCAGGCTACTCGCCACTGGAATCGGAACAACGTATCACCTATCCGGTGGAAACGGCGATGGCCGGGCTGCCTAATCTCGACTACACGCGCTCGGTATCCCGATACGGTTTGTCACAGGTCACGGTAGTGTTCGAGGAGGGCACCGACCTGTACTTCGCCCGCCAGCGGGTGGCGGAAAAACTGCAAAGCGTGCGCGGGCAACTGCCCGAAGGCATGGAACCGGAGCTCGGTCCCATTGCCACCGGACTGGGTGAAATTTTCATGTACACCGTGGAAGCCGACCCGGGCGCCCGCAACGAGGAGGGTGAGCCCTACGACGCGGAAGACCTGCGTACCCTGCAGGACTGGGTGGTGCGGCCTCAGTTAATGCTGGTGGACGGCGTTACAGAGGTGAACACCATTGGCGGCTTCCAGCGCCAATATGAAGTGGCGCCGGACCCGTCGAGGCTGATCGCCCACGAACTGAGTTTGAGAGATCTGTCAGCGGCCTTGCGCGACAACAATTTAAACCTCGGTGCTGGTTATTTGGAACGCAACGGCGAGCAGTGGCTGGTGCGTTCCCCGAGCCAGGTGGCGAGCCTGGATGAGATCGCTGAGATCGTCGTGGCGCGACGCGGTGATACCGTGATACGTGTGGCGGACGTGGCGGAAGTCCGCTTCGGTAAAGAGCAGCGCACCGGCGCGGCCACCCGCAACGGTGAGGAAGTAGTGCTCGGTACCACCTTCATGCTGATCGGCGAAAACAGCCGGGAAGTGGCCAAGTCGGTAGCGGAACGTCTTCAGGAGGTTAATCGTTCCTTACCCGACGGTGTGCGTGCCGAGCCGATGTACGATCGCACCTCTCTGGTCGAAAAAACCATCGCCACGGTGGAGAAAAACCTGTTCGAAGGCGCGTTGCTGGTGGTCGTGGTGCTGTTCGCCCTGCTGGGCAACTTCCGTGCCGCCCTGATCACCGCCGCGGTCATCCCATTGAGCATGTTGTTCGCGCTCACCGGCATGGCGGCCAACCGGGTCAGTGGCAATCTGATGAGCCTGGGCGCCATCGATTTTGGGTTGATCGTCGACGGTGCCGTGATCGTGGTGGAGAACTGTCTGACCGGTCTGGCGGCGGCTCAGAAGCACCATGGGCGTTTGCTCACTTTGAAAGAGCGTTTGGACACCGTCACCCGGGCCACCCGGGAAGTGTTCAAGCCCAGTGCCTTTGGGGTGTTCATCATCATGGTGGTATACCTGCCGATCTTCGCGCTCACCGGCGTAGAAGGGAAGATGTTCCACCCCATGGCATTCACCGTGGTAGCGGCGCTTACCGGGGCGCTGATTTTATCGGTGACCTTCGTGCCGGCCGCCGTCGCCCTGTTTGTACGAGGTCGGGTGGGCCATCAGGATAACCCGGTGATGCGGGTGGCGCGGCGACTTTACCAGCCGGCTCTGGATGTCGCTCTGCGTGCTGCGGTGCCGGTATTGCTGGTGGCGGGGGTGTTGGTTGTTGCCAGCGGAGTCCTGGCGACCCGACTGGGCACCGAGTTCATCCCGCAGTTGGATGAGGGCGATGTGGCGGTCCACGCGCTGCGCATCCCCGGCACCAGCCTGAGCCAGGCATTGGAGATGCAGGAACAGGTGGACCGCCGTTTCCTGGAATTCGACGAGGTGGACAAGGTGTTCGCCAAGCTAGGCACCGCCGAGGTGGCCACCGACCCGATGCCGCCCAATGTGGCGGACACCTTTGTGATTCTGAAGCCCCGTGACCAATGGCCGGACCCGGATCGGCCCAAAGCGGATTTGGTGGCCGCCATGGCCGAGGCGGCGGAAACGCTGCCGGGCAACAAGTACGAGTTCACTCAGCCGATTCAGATGCGTTTCAATGAGCTGATCGCCGGGGTGCGGGCCGATCTGGCCGTGCGCTTTTACGGCGATGATCTGGCTCAACTGGAAGCGCTGGGTGAACAGGCGGTATCGGTGATCAACCGGGTGCCTGGCGCCGCCGACGCGCGTCTTCAGCCGCTCTCGGGCTTACCCGTGCTCACGGTTAAACCGGACCGGGAAGCATTGGGTCGCTACGGCCTGAACGCCTCGACAGTACAGCGTACGGTGCGTGTCGCGGTGGGTGGTGAAACCCTGGGTACCGTATACCAGGGAGATAGCCGCTTCCCGCTGCGTCTGCGTCTGCCGGCGGAGAATGTGGCGGACCTGAACACTCTGAAGCGGCTCCCGGTTGCGACGCCTGGTGGCTACGATCCGGGTTATGTGCCACTGGAAGAGGTGGCGGAGGTAACATTGGCACCGGGCCCCAACCAGATTGATCGGGAGAACGGTAAGCGGAACGCTGTTGTTTCCGCCAACGTGCGTGGCCGGGACCTGGGCTCATTTGTAGCGGATGTGAGGACAGCGGTTCGCCAGGAGATTGATCTGCCCACCGGTTATTGGGTGGACTATGGCGGTACCTTTGAGCAGTTGCAGTCCGCCTCCCGGCGTTTGGCCATCGTGGTGCCGCTCTCACTATTGCTGATCTTCGCGTTGTTGTATGGGGCGTTCGGCAGCGTCCGCGATGCGCTGATCATTTTTACCGCCATCCCCTTGTCGTTGACCGGGGGCGTGCTGGCGCTGTGGGCGCGGGATATTTCCCTGTCGATCTCCGCCGGGGTCGGGTTCATCGCTCTGTCGGGCATCGCCGTGCTCAACGGCGTGGTGATGCTCTCGCATATCAAGGATTTGATGGCCCAAGGCATGCCGTTGCGCGACGCCGTACGTGAAGGCGCGCTGCGCCGTCTGCGACCAGTGCTGATGACCGCTTTGGTAGCGGGGCTTGGTTTCGTGCCGATGGCCTTCAACACCGGCATCGGCTCGGAAGTGCAGCGTCCTCTGGCCACCGTTGTGGTTGGAGGGATCGTCACCGCTACCCTGCTTACTCTGGTGGTATTGCCGGCGCTGTACAGCCGGTTTGGCCGCAAAACGGTTGAACAAGTTTAACCTGGACCTTAACCCGAAACAGGGCGCCACCGTTTGGGCGCCCCGTCAGTATGATATGGGATTGACGATGAACTACTGGCCGTGCCTGTGCGTCGCCGGTACCGGTCGAGGACCAGGCCGAAGTCCTCTTTCTGATCGGGCTTGACCCTGTAGTGGCTACAGGTATTGGAATGTGCGGAAACGGATCGAAGGAGCCGGCCAGTGCACACCCATCACCATCATGACCATGCTCACCCGCACGGCGCGCCAAAGGATTTCGGGCGCGCCTTCGTGATCGCCATCACCCTGAACCTGGGGTTCACGGCGGTGGAATTCGTGTACGGCTTCCTCGCCCAATCCTCGGCATTGATGGCCGACGCCGGGCATAACCTGTCCGATGTGCTGGGCCTGGTGCTGGCCTGGGGCGGGGCGATGCTGGCGCGCAAAGCGCCGGACAGCCGCTTTACCTTCGGGCTGCGCGGCAGCTCGATTCTGGCGGCGCTGGCCAACGCCATGTTCCTGCTGATCGCCTGCGGCGCCATCGGCTGGGACGCCATCCGGCGGCTCGCCGATCCGCCGGAAGTGGCGTCGGTGACCGTTATGGTGGTAGCGGGCATCGGTGTTCTGATCAACCTGGCGTCGGCCTGGTTATTCGCCAAGGGCAGCAAGGGCGATTTGAATATCCGCGGTGCTTTCCTGCATCTGGCCGCCGACGCGGCGGTGTCGGTGGGCGTGGTGCTGGCCGGTCTGGCGATACTCTATACCGGCTGGAACTGGCTCGACCCGGTGACCAGTCTGCTGATCACCGTGGTCATCGTGATCGGCACTTGGGGCCTGCTGCGCGAATCCCTGAAGCTGGTGCTGAACGCGGTGCCCGCGAACATCGATCTTCCCGAGGTGGACGCCTGGTTACGTGACCAGCCGGGCGTCACCGGCATTCATGACCTGCACATCTGGGGCATGAGCACCACGGAGAGCGCGTTGACGGTCCATCTGGTGATGCCGGACGGCTTCCCCGGCGACGCCTACCTGGACCGGGTGGCGGACGGGCTGCAACACCGTTTCAGCATTGCCCACAGCACCCTGCAGGTGGAGCGGGGCGATAACGCCCACTTCTGCGTGCTGCACGCGCCGAACGACGGCCAAACCGATTGACCACCGAACCGCACGGAGACTGGCATGGCATGTTGCGAACCGGAACTGGATAAGCAGGCGCCCGTCGCCTACCGAAACGCGCTGATCGCGGTGCTGGCGATCAACCTGGTGATGTTCGGCGTCGAGGCGGCGGTGGGCCTGTTTTCAGGATCCCGGGCACTGCGCGCCGACGCGCTGGATTTCCTGGGTGACGCCGCTACCTACGGCATCACCCTTTGGGCGCTGGGGCAATCCCTGACCTGGCGATTTCGCGCCGCCCGTATCAAGGGCTTCTCGCTGCTGCTGCTGGGGTTGCTGGTGCTGGCGGACAGCTTGGTAAGCCTGATAACCGGGGCCGCGCCCCCCGGGGTGATGATGTCCGGCATCGGCGCCTTGGCGCTGGTGGCCAACCTCACCAGCCTGATGCTGCTGGTACGCTACCGCCAGGGTGACGCCAATATCCGCTCCGCCTGGCTGTGCACGCGCAATGATGTGCTCGCCAATATATCGGTGATCGTCGCCGGCCTGCTGGTGCTGGCCAGCGGCAGCCACTGGCCGGACGTGCTGGTGGCGATGGCGATTGCCGGTTTGTTCTGCCATAGCGCGGTGTCGATCCTGCGCCAGGCCGACGCGGAGCAGCGTGCCGGGGACGCGTCGGGTGGTGACTGCCACGACCCGGCGCGTTAGTCTGCCCGGCATTTCCGCCCCAACGGCATCGTCATGAGTTTTCAGAACGAAGACCTGATCGCTGTCTGCCAGCGCACCATGCCTTTCGGTAAGTACCAGGGCAGGCCGCTGATCGACCTGCCCGAATCCTACCTGCTGTGGTTTGCGGATCGTGGCTTTCCCCGTGGCGAACTGGGCCGCCTGATGGCTCTGGCGATGATCCTCAGCGTGGAAAACCTCAAGCATCTGGTGACGCCGTTCCGCGACTAACGGCCGGCGTGCACTGTGCTTGCCGGTTTGGCGCATATTCTTTGCATCTTTTGCCGGTACCGTTGAGGTCGACGCATTTCTTCTTGGACAGGCTATTCGGGCAGGGTCATGACACGCTGGATCAAAGGTCATTTGCGAATCGTTGTGCTGGTGGTCCTGGCCGTTCTGGGTGCCGCCTGGTGGTGGCTGTCGGGTAACGGTGCCACGGCGGGGCAGTGGCAGACCGCCCGGGTCCAAACCGCCGACATCGAGGACCTGGTGACCGCCCTGGGCACCCTGGAACCCTACGACTACGTGGATGTGGGCGCCCAGGTGTCCGGCCAGTTGGAACAGCTCCACGTTGATCTCGGCGACAAAGTTGAAAAGGGCCAGCTGCTCGCCGAGATCGATGCCTCGGTGCAGGAATCGCGCGTGCAGGCGGGGCTGGCGGAGCTGGACGCCCTGCGCGCGCAGCTGGAACAGCAGCGCGCCGAACTGGAACTGGCGCGGTTGCAGTTCGACCGCCAGGAGCGGCTGCGCCAGGCCGACGCCACCAGTGACGACGCCTGGCAGACCGCCAGGGCCACCCTGGCCACCACGCGCGCCCAGATCAAGGTGCTGCAAGCGCAGATCGACCAGACCCAGTCCGGCCTGGAGGGCGATCAGGCGACTCTCGGCTACGCCAAAATCTACGCGCCGCGCGACGGCACCGTGGTGACCCTGGACGCCCGAGAAGGGCAAACCCTCAACGCCAACCAGACCGCGCCGATTCTGATGCGCATCGCCGACCTCGCCACCATGACCGTGTCCACGGAAGTGTCCGAGGCGGACGTGGACCGGCTTGAGATCGGCATGCCGGTGTACTTCTCCACCCTGGGCAACAGTGACGTGCGTTACGACAGCACTTTGCGCCAGGTGCTGCCAACCCCGGAAGTGGTCAACAACGTGGTGCTCTACACCGCCGAGTTCGATGTGGCCAACCCCGGTGACGCCTTGATGTCCGGCATGACCGCCCAGGTGTTCTTCGTGGTCGAATCCGCGGAGGACGCGCTCAGCGTGCCCGCCTCGGCGGTGAAGCGCGGCGCCGGCGGCCAGTACGTGGAAGTGCCCGCCGCCAAGGGCCGGCTGGAAAAACGTCCGGTGAAAACCGGCGTCACTGACCGGGTGCGCGTGCAGATCACCGACGGGCTCGCCGAAGGCGACACCGTGGTGATCGGCAAGGTGCAGGCGCAAACCGAGGACGAGCCGCGCCGCCGGGGCCTGTTCTGATGGCGGATCAGACGCCGCGGGCGCCGCTGATCGAGCTGCGCGACATTCGTAAACGCTTCCCCGGCGGTGATGAGGACGTGGAGGTGCTGCACGGCATTTCGCTGACCATCGAAGCCGGGGAATGCGTGGCGATCATGGGCAGCTCCGGTTCCGGCAAATCCACCCTGATGCATCTGCTCGGCTGCCTGGACCGGGCCAGCGAGGGCCAATACCGCTTCGCCGGCCAGGACGTGAACGCCATGGACCACCAGGAACTGGCCTGGCTGCGCCGGGAGATGTTCGGGTTCGTGTTCCAGAGCTATCACCTGATCGGCACCGCCAACGCCTGGGAAAACGTGGCGTTGCCGGCGATCTACGCGGGCATGCACCGCGACGAGCGCAAAGCCCGCGCCCAGGCCCTGCTCACCGATCTGGGCCTGGGCGAGCGCCTCGACCATCGCCCCAACCAGTTGTCCGGCGGACAGCAGCAGCGCGTATCCATTGCGCGGGCGTTGATGAACGGCGGCCGGGTGATCCTCGCCGACGAACCCACCGGCGCCCTTGACAGCCAGAGCGGCGAGGCGGTGATGGCCCACCTCACCGGGCTCGCCGACCGGGGCCACACGGTGATCCTGATCACCCACGATCCGGAAGTGGCGGCCCACGCGGACCGCATCATCGAGCTGCACGACGGCAACATCGTTGCCGACACCCGCCACCGGCCGGCCCGCGCCACCGCCGAGACCCCCACCGCCCTGGCGCCGCCGGCGGAGTCCGGCCTGCCGGAGCCCGGTGAGATCCCCGAGGCGGTGACCATGGCGCTGCGTTCGCTGCGCTCCAATTGGCTGCGCACCCTGCTGACGCTGCTCGGCATCGTGATCGGTGTGGGCGCGGTGGTGGTGATGCTGGCGATCGGCCAGGGCGCCAAAGAGGACGTGGTGGCGCGCATCGGCGAAATGGGCACCAACCTGCTGGTGATTCGCCCGGACCAGGGTCAGCAGCGCTCCGCCGACGGCGTGGTGGCGACGCTGGTGCCCGCCGACGCCGAGGCGCTGGAAAGTCTGCCCAATGTGAGAGTGGCGGTGCCGGAGATTTCCGGGTCCGTTACCGCCCGGGCATTGGGCCGTGATATCAGCACCTCGGTGCAGGCGGTGTCTTCCGCGTACCCGACCCTGCGGGACTGGGAGCGCTCCGCCGGTATTTTTTTCAACGCTGACGACGAGGCGCGCTACGCGCCGGTGGCGGTGATCGGTGAGACCGTACGCGAGAACCTGTTCCCGGACACCGACCCGTTGGGGCAGTTCGTGCTGCTCAACAGCATCCCGTTCCAGGTAATCGGCGTGATGAGCGAGCAAGGCGCCACCAACCGGGGCGACGACCAGGACGACGTGGTGTTCGTGCCGCTCTCCACCGGCACCCTGCGCCTGTTCGGCCAGAATTACCTGCGCTCGATCACCCTGGCTGTCGAGGACATGGACACCATTGATGCCACCGAGCAGGCGGCCGTGGATCTGCTGGTCGAGCGCCACGGCACCAAGGACGTGCGGGTGTTCAATATGGCGTCCTTGCTGGACATGATTTCCGACACCCAGAACACCCTCACCATGCTGCTCGGCTCAATCGCGGCGATCTCGCTGTTGGTGGGCGGCATCGGCGTGATGAACATCATGCTGGTGAGCGTCACCGAGCGCATCCACGAGATCGGCATCCGCATGGCCACCGGCGCCCGCCAGCGCAATATCCTCCAGCAGTTCCTCACCGAGGCGGTGGTGGTGTCCGCGCTGGGCGGCATCATCGGCGTGCTCGGCGGCGTCGCCGTGGGCCTGCTGTTGAAGGTGCTCGGCCTGCCGATTCTGTTTTCCGCCACGGTGGCCGCGGCGGCCTTCCTGTGCGCCGCGGTGATCGGCCTGGTGTTCGGGTTCGCGCCGGCGTTGAAGGCGGCACGGCTCAATCCGGTGGAGGCGCTCTCCAATGAGTAAAACAGCCAGCAAGTTGAAAGTTGCCGGTCACAAAGGGGCGGTCCTGGCGGTGGCCCTCGGCGCCCTGATGGTGTCCGGGTGCGCGGTGCGGTCCGGGCTGGAGACGCCGGAACCGGAGGCGCCGGCGCAGTGGGAGAATCAGATTGCCGACAGCCGCGCGGCGGTGAGCAACCCGGCCTGGTGGCAGGGCTTCGGCAGCGATGAACTGAATCAGCTGGTGGCCCGCTCGCTGAGCGACAATACCGATCTGCGCGCCGCCGCCGCCCGGGTGCTGCAGGCCGAGGGCCGGTTGCAGCAGGCCGGTTCGTCGCTGTTCCCGAGCCTGTCCCTGGACGGCGGCGCGTCCAGCTCCGGCACCTTCGGCGGCACCAGCAGCGACAGCTTCCAGCTGCGCGCCAACGCCAGCTACGAGCTGGACCTGTGGGGCCGGCTGCGCAACAACAAGGCGATCGCCGAAGCCAACCTGGAGGCCAGCCGCTTCGACCGCGACAGCGTGCGCCTGACGGTGCTGGCCAGCGTCGCCAACACCTGGCTGCAGTGGCGCTATCTGGAGGACCGCCTGGCCCTGGCCGAGGACAGCCTGGCGCTGGCCGAGCGGGTGCTGGAACTGGTCGAGGCCAAGGTGCGTTACGGCGCGGTGTCGCCCCAGGACCTGGCCCAGCAGCGCACCCTGGTGGCCAACCAGCGCGCCGCCCTGCCGGACCTGCGCCAGCAGGCGCGGGAAACCCGCTACGCGCTGGCGGTGCTGGTGGGCGACACGCCCCAGGGCTTTCTGCTGTCGGACGGCGGGCTGGATGAACTGACCGTGCCCGAGATCGAGCCGGGTCTGCCCGCCGAAGTGCTGGCGCAGCGCCCGGACGTGGGCCGGGCCCTGGCCAATCTGATGGCCGCCGACTACGGCGTGGCGGTGGCGCGCAGCGCCTACTGGCCGTCATTGAGCCTCACCGGCGGCGCCGGCTACGCCAGCAGCTCGTTGAGTGATCTGTTCGACGGCGACGCGGTCTACAGCCTGGCGGCCTCCCTCAGCCAGCTGTTGTTCGACGGCGGCCAGGTGCGCGGCGAGAACACCACCGCCCGCGCCGCCTGGCTGGAGCAGGTGGCCACCTACCGGGGCGTGCTGCTCACCGCGCTGTCCGAAGTGGACCAGAGCCTGGGCAGCATCAACGCCCTGGAACAACAGGACCAGTTCTTCCGCGAAGCGCTGGCCCAGGCGCGCCGCAGTTTTGAAATCGCCGAGGTGCGCTATCGCGAAGGCGACATCGAGCTGACCTCGGTACTGGATGCGCAGACCAGCCTGAACAGCGCGCGCCGGAACATGCTCGATCAGCGTTACAACGAACTGCTCGCAAGGGTGACCCTGTACCGGGTTCTGGGCCAGGGCCTGGCCGGCTTCCCCGAGGCGCCCTGAGGGGCGCCCGCCAACCGCCGCCGTTCCGCTATACTCCCGCCATGTCCGTACCGCTTGTCTATCATCCGTCCTACAGTTTTCCGTTTCCCGACCGGCACCGCTTTCCGATGGAAAAGTTCCGGCTGCTGCACGAACGGCTGCGCGACAGCGGCGTCGCCGGCGCGGCCAATCTGCACCGTCCGGGGCGGGCGCGTCCGGCGCTGCTGTCGCTGGCGCACTGCCCGGAGTATCTCGACCGCTTTCTCGGTAACCGGCTCGGCGAGCGGGAAGCCAAACGCATGGGCCTGCCCTGGAGTGAAGACCTGGTCCGGCGCACCTGCATCGCGCCCATGGGCACCCTGCTCACCGCCCAGCTGGCGTTGAAGCACGGCATCGCCTGCCACCTGGCCGGCGGCACCCACCACGCCCACTATGACTTCGGCTCCGGCTTCTGCATTCTTAATGATCTGGCGATCACCGCCCGGGCGTTGCGCGCCGGCGGGCTGGTAGAGCGGGTGTTGATTTTTGATTGCGACGTGCATCAGGGCGACGGCACCGCCGCCATCCTCGCCGGCGACCCGGACCTGTTCACCTGCTCGATCCACTGCGAGAAAAACTTCCCCACCCGCAAGAGCCGCAGTGATCTTGACGTCGGCTTGCCCGTGGGACTGGAAGATGACGGCTACCTGGCGGTGGTCGAGGAGACACTGGCCGACCTGCTGCGGCAGCTACAGCCGGACCTGGTGCTGTACGATGCGGGGGTGGACGTGTACGCCGGCGACCCGCTGGGCCGGCTCGCGGTCAGCCTGACCGGGCTGGCCGAGCGCGAACGCCGGGTGCTGACGCTGTGCCGGGAGCACGGCGTGCCCGTGGCCACGGTGATCGGCGGCGGCTACGACGACGACCGGCCGGCCCTGGCCCGGCGCCACGCCCTGGTCGTGGAAGCGGCCCACCAATTGTGGAGGCAGTAATGAGCAAAGCTCTGTTGATCATGGCCCACGGCAGCCGTGCCGAAGCCGCCAACGACGAATTCCGTTTGCTGGTGGAGCAGGTGGCCGAACAAAGCCACGACTATGTGGCGGTGCTGCCCTGTTTCCTGGAGCTGGCGCGGCCGTCACTGATGGAAGCGCTGCAGCAGATCGAACACCAGCCGGTGGAGACCGTGCAGGTGTACCCGCTGTTTTTTAACAAGGGCAAGCACGTGTCCCGGGATATCCCCGACCAGGTGGAGGAGGCCCGCCAGCGTCACCCGCACCTGCGTATCGAGCTGCTGGAATACTTCGGCAACGCCGGCGGCCTGGTGTCCTTGGTGCGCGATCATATCGACGCCCAGAGCTAGCGGGCCCGCCCTAGAAGGTTCTGGCGATAATCAGGCCGCCCCACAGCAGATTGCGGTCGGCCGCCCCTTCGCGCACTTCCGACGTGTGGCCGCGCAGTACATAGCTGAGCCGCCAGCCACTGGCGAACGACTGGGTATAGCCGAGCCAGGCTTCCACGATCATGTGGTTCAACTGATCGGAATCGTAGGTCACTTCGCTGTCGCGGAACTGGCCCTGAAGAAACACGTTGTAGCCCCGCGCCACCACGGCGGCGCCACCCCACAGATAGCTTTCCGCCCGCGCCGGCCCGCCGTTGCCGCGCGCCGCGCCGTCGCCATAACTGGCCAGCTCCGGATTGAAACGCCACCAGGGGTCGGCGATGCGCCCGCCCCGGAAGCTCAGGCTCCAGCGCGCCTCGGTGAGATAGCCGGCGGACGCCTGCAGGGTGCTTTTCACTTCCAGGTTGGATGACGAGACCGCCAGGTATTTCTGCCGCGCCACCGTGTAGCGGGCGGTGGGTTCGCCGCCTTCGCTGACCTGGTGCTTCCAGCCTTCGGCGTGTTCGCTGCCGATCACCTTGTGCACCGCGTTCTGGCCGTTACCGACGATCGCCAGGCCGAGGGCGCCGACGGTCAGGCTGCTGTGCCAGGCCACGTTTTCGCGCGGGTCGATGCGCACCCGTGATTGCGACAGGTAGATCAGGCTGGCGTAGGGGCGGTCGTTGTACACCGGCGTGGACGCCGCCTTGTCTTCCGGGGTAAAGCCGAACAGCCCGAACTCGACGCTGTGGCCCTCGACGCGTTGCGCCGCGCGGCCATCCACGCCGAACAGCCCGTCCAGGGCGCCCAGCACCGGGTTCAGTGAGTACCAGGCATCGCGGGCGTCCCGGCCGGTGTAGGAGACGCTCAGGCCATAGGTGTAGTCCTGGTCCCGGTGCGAGGGCACCAGGGCGTCGTTGTCGAAGGCGAACGACCAGCTTTCCTTGTCCGCTTCGCGCTTCGGCTCGGGCCGGGGGCGGCGCGGCGTCCGTTCCTCGTGTTCCAGTAGCGCCAGTTGTATCCGGCCGGCGGGCTCCACGGCCGGGTCCGGGGAAGCCGTTTGGGGTTGCGCCAGGGCGGTGGGGGCCACGCCCAGGGCGATCAGGAAAACGGCCGTTCGCAGCAGGCCGTTGTCGGGGTGCGCGCCCCACCCTGGGGCGGCGTCATCAGATGCATTGTTCATCGTTCTCCGTTCCGCAGAAATTCGCCGTTATCGGGGCGCTACCCTAAGAGCGCGCCCCGTTTCGGCGGTAGGTCAAAACTGGCGCTTTCTTGCCTGTTTCTGCGGAACGGTTTTGTTTTTTGGCGTGGTTCTATCAACGCAGCCGATAGGTGAGCGACGCCGTCACGCTGCGCTCGGCGCCGAAATAGCAGTAATTCAGCGAGTAGCAGGACGCCACGTACTCCTTGTCCAGAAGGTTGTTGGCGTTGAGGCGCGCGCTCAGGCCGCGCACGCCCAGTTGCCCGAAGTCGTAGCCGATGGACGCGTCCATCAGTGTGTAGGACGGCACGTTCAGAGTGTTGGCGCGGTCCGCTTCGATGCCGGACAGGTAGCGCGCGCCGAGCCCCACATCCAGGCCGCTCAGGGCGCCGCCGTTGAACCGGTAGTGGCCCCAGACGCTGGCCTGGTTGCGCGGTGCCTGATTGACGCGGTTGCCTTCGATGTCCTCTTCCGCTTCCACGTATTCAATGTCGGTATAGGTGTAGCTGGCTTGCAGCCGCAGCCGGTCGGTGACCTGGCTCTGGGCGTCCAGCTCCACACCTCGCGAGCGGACCTCGCCCACCGGTACATAGACCGCCGCCTGGGGTTCGCGGATCGCCAGGTTCTCCTGGTTGATATGGAACAGCGACAGCGTGTAAAGCCCCCGGCCCTGGCGGGGCTGGTATTTGAGGCCGGTTTCGTACTGGCTGCCTTCGGTGGGCTCCAGCGGGTCGCCGTCGGCGTCGGTGTAGACGCTGGGGTTGAACGATTCGGAATAACTCACATAGGGCGCCAGGCCGTTGTCCATCCGGTACAGCGCGCCGGCGCGGCCGCTGAACTGGTCGCGGTCCTGGCTGGAACGGGCGCCGGTGTCGGTGTTCACGTTGGCGGTGCGCACCCAGTCCTGGCGGCCGCCCAGCGAAAAACGCCAGTTGTTCAGAGCGATCTGGTCCTGAATATACACACCGGTCTGGATCAGTTTGCGCTCATGCAGCACCGGGTCGGTGATCGCCAGCGGCGCGGCGCCGTATTGCGGATCGAAGGCGTCGATCGCCGGGAAGCTGCCGGAGCTCCAGGCGGCGTCCACATCACGGTGCTGGTAGTCGACGCCCACCAGCAGGGTGTGCCGCAGCGCGCCGGTGGCGAACAGGCCCTGCAGTTGATTGTCCACGGTGTAGGCATCCAGTTGTTCATCGGCGCCGGAGTAGAAGCGGCTCAGTTTGTCGGTGTTGCCCACCCAGGCAAAGCTGTACACCTGCTGCAGGTCCACGTCGCTGGTCAGGTAACGGAAATTCTGCTGCGCACTCCAGGCGTCGTTGAAGAAATGGCGCAGCTGGTAGCCGACCATTTTTTCCGTGCGCGAGAATTGCTCGTAGGCGGGCTCGCCTTCGAAAAACCGGTTGGAGATATAGCGGCCGTTGCGGGGGTACAGCGTGCCCTCGGCGGGCACGCCGCTGTGGCTGCCGCCTTGCGGGTCATCCTGGAAATAGGCCATCAGATCCAGGGTGGTGTTGTCACCCAGGTCCAGGGCCAGCGACGGCATGATCGCCCGGCGCTTGTGCTCCAGGTGGTCGAACTGGGTGTCACCCTGGTCGGTCAGCCCCACCACCCGGTAGGCGGCGCCGTCGCCCAGCGGCCCGGTGAAATCGAAGGCGGCGCCGCGGTACTGGTTATTCCCGGCGCTGAAGGTGACCTCCTGGCGGGTTTCGAATAGCGGTTTTTTACTGGTCAGATTGACCAGCCCGCCCGGTGACGCCCGGCCGTACAACACCGAGGTCGGCCCTTTGACGATCTCCACCCGCTCCAGAAAGTAGGGGTCGATCTGCATGGAGCTGAAGGTGCCGCCGTCGCCCATGGTCTTCAGGCCGTCCAGATAAATATTGTCGATGCTGTCGTCGGAGAAGCCGCGCAGCACCACATAGTCGTAGCGCTGGGAGGCGCCGATCTGCTCGGTGAATACGCCGGGGGTGTAGCGCAGCGCCTGCTGCACGGTTTCCGAGCCCTGTTCCTCCACTTGCTCGCGGCGCACCACGTTGATCGTCTGCGGCGTTTCCAGCGTCGGGGTGTCGATCTTGGTGGCCACCTGGGCGGAAACCGCCACCGGCGCCAGCGTCCCGCTGGTGGTGGGCGCCGGCTCCAGGGTGACGCTGCCATCGTCGTTGCGGCGGTGGCGCAGGCCGCTGCCGGCCAGCAGCCGGGTCAGTGCCTGGTCGATGGCGTAATCGCCGGACAGCGCCGGGCTCCTTTTGCCGGCGGTGATGGTGGCGTCGTAGATCAACTGCACGCCGGTGTCCTCGGCCAGTTCGGCCAGGGCGGCATCCAGCGGTTGCGCGGCAATATCCAGCGTGGCTGCCCGGGCACTGGCCAGCAAGGTGAGACCGGCGAGCAGCATGGCCGCGCGCAGGGTGTGTTTCATCAGGGGCATCATTGGTCCTCTCTGTTCGGATGCAAATACAAACCATTTGCGATCTGGTGCCAGGGAAGACGAAACCGCCACCGGTTTCTGAACCAGGCGCTCTTCAGGGGCCGTCTGAAAGCACCACCACGCCGGGCAGGCGCCGCACGGTGAGAGGCAGGGTCTGGCTCAAGGCGCCGAGGGCGGCGTCCGGATTCCTGATATTCAGGACACCGCTGAAGCGGCGTCCGCCGAGCTCGTGGTCCAGTAGCAGCAAGCGGTCGGGATGGTGCGGGGCCAGCTCCCGGAGAATCTCCTTTAGCGTCTGGTCGCGGAACACCAGCCGGCCCTCCAGCCAGGCGAGCGCGCGGTCCACGTCCACGCGGCGAGGGTTGCCCAGGTGACCGCGTGTCCATTCGACCTGCTCGCCGGCCCGCAACGTCAGCCGGCGGCCCGCGCCGCCGGCGACCACCTCGCCCTCCGCCACCGTGAGGCGCACCCGGTCGCCGTCGTCCCGTCGCAGTTCGAAGCGGGTGCCGGTGACCCGCACCCGCGCGTCACCGGCGTCCACCAGGAAGGGCCGGTGCGGGTCATGGGCTACCTGGAAGTAGGCACGCCCGCGCAGCAGCGTGATCCGGCGCTGGTGGCCGGTCAGGTGCAGGTCGATGGCGCTGTCGCCGGCCAGGGTCACCCGGCTGCCATCGTCCAGGGTCAGCAAACGCTGTTCCCCGGCGGCGGTGCGCTGGTCCGCACCCCACACCCGCCAGGGCAGCTGTGCCGCCGACACGACCACCAGCAGCAGTAGCGCCGCCGCCAGCCAGGCCCGGCAATGACGCAGGGCGCGACTGATGTACTTACCCGCCATGCGCTCGGAGACACCCAAACGGGCGCCGATTTCCCGCTGGGTCAGGCCTTCCAGGCGGTGCCACAGCAGCGCCTGACGGACCGGCTCGGGGAGCTCGGTCAGCGCCGCCTGGACTCCGGCCAGGGTCTGGGCGCTGCTCGCCGCCGCTTCCGGCGTGGGGGCCTCGCTTTCCAGCCGCAGAGCCGGGTCGTGAAGGGCCACGGTCGCCGGCCGGGCGTGTTGCTGGCGCAGGTGATCGATTAACAGATTACGGGCGATACGGAACAGGAAGGCGCGCGGGTTTTGCAGCGGGGCACCGCCGTCGGCGCGCTCCAGACGCCGCAGGCGCAGGTAGACCTCCTGGCAGAGGTCGGCGGCCAGCTCCGGAGAGCCGACACGGCGATGGAAATAGCCGGCGATCTCCGGGGCGTGCTGTTGGAACAGGTCGTCGGCGCGCATGGCATCGCCCGCTTATCAAATGTGATTGATAATGATTCGTGATTGCAGTGCGGGCGATTATGCCACCACCCGACCGGCTGGCGCCAGTCGGGGTCAGCGGGGGGCCTGGTAGGTGCGGCTGCGGTGGCCGGGCTTGCTGAACACCCACTGCCAGAGCTGGATGTTGCGGGCTCGGAAGGCACCGGCGCAGACGTTCAGGTAGTAGCGCCACATGCGGTAGAAGCGCTCGTCGTAGCGGTGTTGAAGCTGTGGCCAGCCGGTCTGGAAGTTGGCGTCCCAGGCTTTGAGGGTGCGCGCGTAGTCCGGACCGAAGTTGTGCAGGTCCTCGACCACCCAGCCGGGTTCGGCGGCGCGGGCGATCTGTTTCACCGACGGCAGCTCGCCGTTGGGGAAGATGTATTTGTCGATCCAGGGGTCGTGGCTGTGGCTGCTCTCATTGGTGCCGATGGTGTGCAGCAGCATCAGGCCACGGTCTTTCAGCAGCCGCAGCGTGGTGTCCATGAAGGTCTGGTAGTTGCGGCGGCCAACGTGCTCGAACATGCCCACGGAGACCACCCGGTCGTAGCGCCCGGTCACGGCGCGGTAGTCCTTCAGCAGCACTTCCACCGGCAGGCCCTGGCAGCGCTCGCGGGCCAGTTGCGCCTGCTCGCTGGAAACGGTGACGCCTTCCGCGCGCACGCCGTAGTGGCGGGTGGCGTACTCCAGCAGGCTGCCCCAGCCACAGCCGATGTCGAGCAGCGTCATGCCCGGTTCCAGCTCTAGCTTGCGGCAGATCAGATCGAGCTTGGCGAGCTGGGCCTCGTGGAGCGTCTCCGCGTCTTTCCAGTAGCCGCAGCTGTAGGCCATGGTATCGTCGAGCATCAGCTCGAACAGGTCGTTGCCCAGGTCGTAGTGTTGCTCCGCCACCTGGCGGGAGCGGCGCAGGCTTTGCCGGTTGCGCAGGGTGTGGGCGAGTACCTGAAGCGCCAGCATCCAGCGGTCCTTGCCCAGATTGTCGCCGCCGGCGCGCAACATACGGAACGCGAACTCATCCAGCGCATCGCAGTCCCACCAGCCGTCCATATAGGATTCGCCCAGCCCCAGGGAACGTTGCGCGGCGATGCGGGAAAGGGTTTCGGGATCATGGATCTGCATGTCCCAGGGGCGCCGCCCGTTGATCTGGATGTCCGCATCCGCGAGCACCCGGTTGATCAAGGCGTCGATAGAGGTCGATCCGCTGGACGCGGCGCGGTCCTCTCCATGGTCCTGGCTGTCTCGACTTCGTGAACCAAGCATACAGAGGCTCCTTTGCTGGAAGACTGCATGACTGTCACGGGCTACTTCGCCGCTGCCCGACGTTTCAAATCATTCTTTGCCGCTTACCTCACGGACGCAAGCGGCAAAGTGAGCCGGATCCACGCAAATCGCATGATAAGCCGCATTTTTACAATATTATTCAGAAGCTTGGGCGCTGGTAAGCGGCGGTATGGAAGCGTTCTATTAATGTTATTTGGTGCCGCTATGCTGGCGGCGGGGGCGAGAAAGTCCACTGGGTCGAGATGTTGTTGACTTTTTAGGAGCTTGAGCCTATTCTCCGCAGCGACTTTGAATGATTTTCACGGGCAGATGTAACGAAAATGTTTGGTAGACGGAATACAAACATAGTGTTGCTGTTCTCCATGTTGCTTGTGGTTCAGAGTCTCTTTGCCGACCAAATGGTTCTTCCCTCGACCAACCATTCAGTTACTGCGGAATTGTCGGGCTGTGCCATGGTGGATGGGGTTGCCGCAATGGACGATTGCGAATCGACCGGCACGGAATGCCTGTTTCAAGCCATGGCTGGCGGTTGTGGTGTCTCTTACTGCCCCGCGCTGGTGTCCGAAGTTTGGGTTTCTGGTGATGAGGGCTCAGAACGCCTGAAGACGTCTTTTTCGAATAATTATCGAAGCGTTGTTCTTGACCTCCTAACGTATCCCCCGAATTCCTTTCTAGTGTAAGCCAATTTTTTAGTTCTTTTCTGGTTCCGTTCACTGCTGAGCCGGATTGATTTGGTTACCTATGAGGAATTTCGCATGTCTTTTTCTAAAGCCCCTTTGTATGCTCTGTTCTTGCTCGTGTTTGCGCCTTATCTGCACGCTGAAAGCGCTAACGGCGATTTGACCGAACTGTCCAGACAGGCGTCTGCTCGGCTCGCCGATAAGCCATTCCGGCCCCATCATGCCATGCATGGCGCGATGTCAAAGCTGGATGCTGAAGATAAGAAAGAAATGATGCGCGCTTGCGCTAGCATGATGCGTGAACATCACCAGTCTGGTAGTTGAGGCTCTTTGCTGCGGGTGCGTTCGCGTGCCCGCTCTATCCCCCAGTCCAGCCCTGATCTCAAGTTGCACGTCTCGGCCTTCAGTGATGCTTGGGTGTATCAAGTGCTGCGATTGAGTAGAGATATCTCGCAGAGGGTGCTTGGCGGCACATGAACTTGGCTTATTGCCATTAATTGGTAAATCGACATGTGTTTGGATCATGCAAGCTAAACGATTATGGCTGGTAGTATTCGCGGTGTTCCTCATAAGTGGCGGGCAGATGGCCTATGCTTGCGATACTGCGGAGCCAGCCCATCAACCTATTTGCTGTTGTGAGGATGGGATGACGGGTTGTGACCCGGCAACCCCTGCTTTCCCGGTGGATGGATGTGAACATGATGAGTCGACCGCCTTTCCCGACTCGTGCTGTGAGGCGGAGTACCGGTCGGTGGTTAAAGATGCGGCTCCTACGGTATTCAGTGATGATCGAGCCTTGACGTGGCTACCCCTTGTTGTCTTGGTGTGCTGGCCCCTTCAGGAGTCGCCTTCAACTCTATTTATAGCAAACGCTCCCCCCGACCCTGACTGGCTCCTTGCCCAGGCTGAAAGTGGTCGCACTGCCTACCTCGCCACCCTGCGTCTGCGTATCTGATTAATCCGCCCGATTTGTCGTGAGGCTATGGCCTGCCCTGTTGGGAGGCCGAGGATTTTTCGTTATGCCGATGGAAGGAATTCCCCATGCACAACCGAATTGGCGGCTTGATGGCCCTGATGGCGTTTATTGCACCACTGGTGGCTTTCGCTGCGCCGCCGCAACAACTACCAAACAGCCACCCCCTGCAGGACGACCTACAGGATGCAAAAGCGCTGACCGCCGAACAACTGGTGGCTGCCGTGCTGACCCGCAATCCGGGCCTTCAGGGGCTGGCGGCCGCCGCCGAGGCGGCAAATTACCGCATCGCCCCCGCCGGCGCTCTGGATGACCCCATGCTGACCTACGCGGGGGCGCCGAAAACCGCAGGCGGACCCCGTGGTTTTCAGGAGCGGGTGGAGCTGAGCCAAAGCCTGCCCTGGCCGGGCAAGCGTGGCCTGCGTGAAGACGCGGCCCGCGCCCGGGCCGAAGGCAGGGAGCAATCCCTTGCGGACGGCCGGCTGGCTCTCATGGCGGCCGCCAAGCGTTTATTTGCCGAATGGGCGTATATTCACCGCACTCTGAAGATAAAGCACGCTCACCGGGATCTGCTTACCGAGTTGCGGCGGGTTGCCGAGACCCAATACACGGTCGGGCGGGGCCGGCAGCAGGACGTGCTACAAGCCGAAGTGGAAGCCGCACGTATTGAGGCTGACATCGTCACTCATCAGCGACGCCGGAGCGAAGTGCAGGCAATGATCAACGGTTTGTTGAATCGTCCGCCTCAAAGCCCGTTGCCGCCGCCGGCGTCACTGCCTGCCCCTGCTGACCCTCCCACCTTGCGGATCTTGCATGAAGTTGCACTGGAGAAGCACCCGGAGCTGCGTCGTATCCAAGCACGCATTGCCGAAGCTAACGCCCAGCATAGCTTGGCCGAGAAAGAGTATTTCCCGGACTTCAAGTTGTCGGCCGGTTATAACGCGCTGTGGGATTCTCCCGACAAGCGTTGGGTGGTTGGCCTCAGCATCAATCTGCCGATTGATTTCTCCGGCAAGCGCAGCGCTCTCCGCGACGCTGCCGAAGCCGACGTCATGCGGTACCAGTGGCAATTGAGCGATCGGCAAGCGCAACTGCTTGCGCAACTGGAACAAGGGCGTGTCCGAGTACAAGAAAGGCAGGAGATCGTCGCTATTCATCAACAAAAGCTGGTGCCGCTGGCTGAGGAGAGCCTCAACGCTGCCGTCGCCGATTACCGGGCGGGTCAAGGCAGCTTCCTAACAATTATCGATGCCGAGCGGCAGCAGTTGCGGACTCAGGACAAGCTGGCTCGTGCCCATGCCGATTATATTCGGGCGCTGGCGGACTTGGAGCGCACCACTGGTAGGTCTTTGGGCGGCGGCGACCGATTAACCGGAACCGGCCCAGCACCGACGAATATCGCCGTTCAGTCCTTTGGACAAGAGTAACGACTATGACTTCACGCACCACATTTATCTCACTTCTCGTTATCGGACTGCTGGTGGGTGCCGCCGGCGTATTGGGTCTTCAGAGACTCTCCGGTGAGAAGGCTACCTCTGCCGTTCCCGATGAGGGGCTGTCCGTTAGCGCTGCCTACCAAAGCGGTCCCTTTCAATTGGGGGTCGAGATTGACCCGAAAACACCCCGGGTCGGTGAAAACGATCTGACCCTGGTATTGCTGGATGACTCTGGAGAGCCGGTCAGCGGTGCCGCCATCAAGGCGGTGGCGGAAATGCCCGCCATGGGCGCCATGCCCGCGATGCAGGCCCCGGCCGATATGCAGGAGATTGAGCCTGGTCTCTACCAGGGCACCTTTGAACCCTCCATGGACGGTAGCTGGCCGCTGACCTTGCAAATCAGCAAGGAAGGCGTGGGATCCTCGCGGGCCAATTTTGATCTGGCCGTCGGACGAAAGGGCTTGCAGCCAGCCGGAGGCGTGACTGCTTTGAAGCGACAACAGGCGGGCGCCATGGGCAAGAACGGTGACGGCGAGTTGCCCTACCGCAGTGGCCCCTATCGCCTGGATGTGTCGATTGACCCTGCCACGCCACGTGTGGGAGAGAACATTCTGAGCGTGGCTCTGCGCAATGCCGACGGTGCCCCCCTGGACAATGCCGACATCAAAGCGGTGGCGGAGATGCCCGCCATGGGCGCCATGCCCGCGATGCAGGCCCCGGCCGATATGCAGGAGATTGAGCCTGGTCTCTACCAGGGCACCTTTGAACCCTCCATGGACGGTAGCTGGCCGCTGACTCTAAAGATTGAGGTGCCGGGTATGCCAGCTCGGCAAATCAGCTTTGATTTGGCCGTCGGTCGCGAAGGTCTCCAACTGGCCTCCGGTGCCAGCCGAACCGACGGTGGCGGCATGGCCGAGGAGGCACCACCGGGTACCGTGACCCTGGACAATCGTCGCCGCCAGTTGATCGGTGTGGAAACCGCCGAGGCACAAACCTTGGCTATGACCCGCACCATCCGCGCGGAAGGGCGGATTGCCTACGACGATACCCAACTGGCGGACGTCAGCCTCAAGTTTGATGCCTGGGTCGGCGAGCTCTACGCCGATTACGTGGGGGTTTACGTGGAAAAGGGAGAGCCCCTGTTTACCGTTTATGGTCCGGCGCTGCTCGCCGCTCAGCAGGAGTATCTGCAGTTGAAGCGCCGCAGTGGCGCCTCACAAACTTTGGTTACCGCCGCTCGAAAACGGCTTGCACTGTGGGACATGACCGACGCGGAAATCACCACCCTGGAAAAACGAGGAGAGCCCCTCGATTACGTCACCATGCACGCGCCCATCAGTGGCACCGTGGTGGCCAAGAGTGTGGTGGAAGGGACCGCCCACAAGGCCGGGATGACGCTTTTGCGTATTGCCGATCTCTCCCAGGTCTGGGTGGAGGCCGATATCTACGAGGGCGAACTGCCCCTAGTGACGGAGGGCATGCCCGTTACCGTGACGCTTCCTTATCTGCCCGGTGAACAGTTTGAGGGCCAAGTTGACTACATTTACCCCTATTTGGACGACGTCAGCCGTACTGGGCGAATGCGCCTCAGCGTCGCCAACCCTGAAGGCCGTCTCAAGCCCAATATGTACGCCGAAGTGAAGCTTAAGGCCGATCTTGGGCAGCGAGTGGCCGTGCCGGAAGAGGCGGTAATTATCGCGGGTGAACTGCGTGTGGTGTTCGAGGACCTGGGAGAGGGGCGGCTGGCACCGCGCAAAGTGCAAACCGGCCAACGGGCCGGCGGTTACATCGAAATCATCGAGGGGGTCGAGGCGGGCGACCGCGTGGTCACCTCCGGTAACTTCCTGATCGCCTCCGAGAGTCGACTCAAGGGGGGCATGGAGCAATGGTAAACGACGTACAGAAACATTCACCCGCTCATCCTCCCGCTGAAGGAGAAGGGATTGGCTGGTTGCAGCGAATTATTGGCTATTGCGCCCGCAAACCCCTGATTACGTTGGTGGCCGTGCTTGCCCTGACCTTTGGCGGCTGGCAGGCGTTACAGCGGGCACCGTTGGATGCTATCCCTGACCTGTCAGACGTGCAGGTGATTGTCTTCACCGATTGGCCCGGGCGCAGCCCGGACCTGGTGGAGGACCAGATCACCTATCCTCTGACCACCTCCTTGCTGTCTGCGCCGGGAGTAAACTACGTGCGCGGCCAGAGCATGTTCGGCCTGTCGTTTGTCTATGTGATTTTCGACGATGGCGTGGACATGTACTGGGCTCGCTCGCGGGTACTGGAGTACCTCAACGGTGCCGCCGCCGAGTTGCCGGAGGGGGTCACTCCGACTTTGGGGCCGGATGCTACGGGTGTCGGTTGGGTCTACCAATATGCACTGAGAGATACGTCTGGCAACCACAGCCTGGCGGATCTGCGCTCACTGCAGGATTTCAATTTACGCTATGCCCTGGAAGCGGTTGAAGGGGTCGCCGAGGTGGCCTCCATCGGTGGGTTCCAGCGTGAATACCAGATCAGCCTAGACCCCAACAAGCTCGCCTCTTACGACATCCCCCTCAAACGGGTCACTGAGGCGGTTGGGGACTCCAACCAGGATGTAGGTGGACGTATTCTTGAGGTGGCAGGCCACGAGCAGTTTATTCGCGGGCGGGGTTATGTGAAGTCCGTAGCGGATCTGGAAACAGTGGTGTTAAAAACCACGGCTGAGGGTGTACCGATCACGGTAAAAGACGTCGGTCACGTGGCATTGGGACCGGCTATGCAGCGCGGTCAGGCGGAGCTGGACGGCGAGGGCGTAGCCGTGGGCGGTATTGCGGTAATGCGTTATGGCGAGAACGCCCTGGAAGTTATTGACAAGGTCAAGCAGCGCCTGGAAGAGATCAAGCCCGGGCTCCCCGAAGGTGTCGAGATTGTGCCGGTCTATGATCGCTCGATTCTGATCAACGAAGCCGTTGACACGCTGACCTCGACACTGATTAAGGAGATCCTGATTGTCTCCCTGATTATCGGCGTTTTTCTGTTACACGTGCGCTCTACGCTGGTGGCCGCGATTACCCTCCCGGTAGCGGTGCTGATGTCCTTCATCCCCATGTATTTTCAGGGGCTGACCGTCAACATCATGTCTTTGGGCGGCATTGCGGTGGCCATTGGCGCCATGCTGGATGCGGCGATTGTCATTATCGACAATATCCACAAACGGTTGGCCCGGTGGGAGAGTGACGACGCCGACCCCGAGGAAAAGGCCAAATCCCGACGGGACGTGATTATTGAGGCCATGCAGCAGGTAGGCCCCAGCATCTTTTTCTCGCTGGCAATCATCACCATCTCCTTTATGCCGGTGTTCGTCCTGGAAGGCACAGAAGGGCGCATGTTCAAGCCGCTGGCTTTTACCAAGACCTATTCCATGGCATTTGCGGCGTTCCTGTCCATCACTCTGGTGCCGGCCCTCGCGGTATGGCTGATTCGCGGCAAGATCCGTGCTGATCGCAGTAAGTTGAACCAGTGGCTGGTGGCTGCGTACCGGCCTGTGGTGGCTTTCGCCGCGCGTTTTCGGTGGGGAGTCATCGTGGGAGCGGTGTTGCTATTGCTGATCACGATCATTCCCTTCCGGCAATTGGGCAACGAGTTTATGCCACCTCTGAACGAGGGCTCGGTTCTCTTTATGCCCACCGCGCTGCCGGGAATGTCCATTTCCGAGGCCACCCAGACCATGCAGACTATGGACCGGATCATTGCCGACATTCCCGAAGTGGAGCATGTTTTCGGCAAGGTGGGTCGCTCCACCAGCGCGACCGATCCCGCGCCGTTATCCATGGTGGAAACGGTCATTACCTTGAAGCCGGAGGACCAGTGGCGCGGGGGCATGACTTGGGACGGTCTGATTCAGGAGATGGACGCGAAACTGAAGTTCCCGGGTATGCCCAATATCTTCTGGATGCCAATCCAGACCCGAACCGAGATGCTGGCCACCGGCATTCGTTCGGCCCTGGGCATCAAGGTGTTCGGCCCGGATCTGGCCACCATCGAAAAAACCGGCATCGCCATAGAAAATGCCCTGCAGGAGGATGAGCGCACCGCCGATGCCACCCGCAGCGCCTTTGCCGAGCGCAGCACCGGTGGGTACTTTCTGGATTTCACCGTCAACCGAAGTGCTGCGGCTCGCTTTGGCCTCAACGTTGGCGATGTGGAACGGGTGATCATGGCGGCCATGGGGGGGACTGTGGTGTCGCAAACCGTGGAGGGGCGCGAGCGCTACAACATCCTGGTGCGCTACGCCCGGGATTACCGCGACAACGTGGAAGCGCTGGAGCGAGTACTGGTGCCCACTCCTTCCGGGGAGCAGATTCCCATCGCCCAGGTGGCGGACATTGAGTTTCAAACCGGGCCGCCTTCCATTCGCAGTGAGGACGGGCAACTTGTGGGATTCGTCTTTGTGGACGTCAAAAGCGAAGTCGGTATTGCCGATTATGTCGAACAGGCCAAGCAGGTGGTTGGCGACCAGGTCGATGTGCCGGACGGTTATCGGCTGGCTTGGGCGGGGCAGTTCCAGTATTTTGAGCGGGCCAAAGCCAAACTCCAATTGCTGGTTCCGATCACGCTGTTCCTGATTTTCTCCATGCTCTTTATGCACCGAGGCTCCCTCGTAGAGACCCTGCTGGTGATGCTGAGTGTGCCCATTTCGCTGAGCGGGGCCGTCTGGCTGATGTGGTGGCTGGGTTTTAAGCTCAGTGTCGCCGTCTGGGTGGGCATGATTGCCGTTGCGGGGCTCGCCGTGGAGCTCGGGTTGCTGATGATGGTGTATCTGGATATCGCCTGGCGGGACAGGGAGGCCGAGCGCCGACTCAATACCCGTGGAGATATGACCGAAGTCGTCCAGAGCGGCGCCGGCCAACGCATCCGGCCCATGCTGATGACCGGGCTGTCGACCTTTATCGGGTTGGTGCCGATCCTGTTCGCCAGCGGTACCGGCGCGGACGTGATGCAGCGCATCGCCGCGCCCATGGTCGGCGGGGTGATTTCTGCCCTGTTGATGGTGCTGGTGGTATACCCGGCAATCTTCATGCTATGGCGGGGACGCGGTCTGCCCAAGGGGGCACCGACACCACCGCTGAAAACTTAATGCGTCATCGCCGTCCGGTACCGATCCGTACTTTCGGTACCGGGCGGCGGTACTTTCGGTACTCTACTTACTTTAACTGGAGGCAACCCATGAAAAATTTGATGCGTTCATTTTTACTTTTAGCATTTACATTTCTGGCAAACACCGCCTTGGCTGCCGAACAAGCTTCGGCTGGGATGATGCAAGACTCCGGCATGATGGGCGCTGGTTTTATGTTGGCGTGTATCGTCTTGCTGATCCTGCTGTTCATTGCCTTGGTTCTGGCGATCCTGTCCATGATTAAGTACCTGTTCTTCAGTAAATCCAAAAAAGGAGACCGTTCATGACAACCTTTCTGCGTTGGAAAAGGCGATACACATCGATCCTCAGAGGGGCGTTGATGGTGACCGTTTACTTGGCCAGCTTGCCGTCGGTGCAGGCCGCCGAAACCGTTGATGCGACGCTGTACAAAAATCCGAGTTGCCGGTGCTGCGACCAATATGCTGCGTACTTGCGCCAGTACGACTATGAGATCAAGGTGACTGAAACCCCCAACTTGAGGCAGTTCAAAGCCGAGCATGGCGTACCGTCCCGCTTACAAAGTTGTCATACCATGCTGCTCGATGGGTACGTGATCGAGGGTCATGTTCCGGTGGGGGTTATTAACAAGCTCCTGGACGAACGGCCAGAGATCCGCGGTGTATCGCTTCCCGGCATGCCCCAGGGGTCGCCGGGAATGTCTGGGCAAAAGCGGGAGCCTTTTGTGATTTATGCGATTACGGATGACGAAATGTCGATCTACGCCACTGATTGAAACAGAGGTCACCGTCATGGCGAAGAGCGAGAAAGAGAACGGTCCGGGGCGAGGCGCCCGAGTGCGCAATTTGCGTCAGTGGTTCAGGCGCCGTCCCATTGCCGTCGCGGTCTGCCTGGTGGCATTGATAGGTCTCGCGCTCGGTTGGAACTGGCTGGCGGCGAGCGGGTTGCTCGTCGTGGCCCTGGTTGGCCTGGGGTGTCTGATGATGTGCGTTTTGGGCATGCACAGCGGGCACGATAAAGGAGACGAAAACTAAACGCTCCGAAAACCGGCGTTTCCCATGGAATGTCGGGAGAGCCCAACCACCGCACCTGTGAGGGTATCAAACGATGAATGAACTTATGGGCCATGCGGGGCTATGGGGCATTGCACTGATTGTTATTGCATTGGTCTCCTGGATGTTTTATCGGTATTTTGCGCCGAAAAGCTGGCGTGAATGGGCGGGTGCCGGGTTGGTGCAAGCTTTCATCATCGCACTTTATGCCGAGATGTACGGCTTTCCACTGACGATTTATCTACTGGTGCGGTTCTTCGGGCTGGATAGCGATTACGTTAGCGCCAACCTGTGGGCCACCCTGATAGGGTTGGGTGAAACCGGCATGCTGATCTCCATGTTGCTTGGCTATGCACTCGCTTTCATCGGCATTGGCCTACATTGTTCTCGGTTGGGTTGTTTCCGCTTATTGTATTTGCCTACTACCGGCTGGCGCAGCGAGAGGAGCGGCAAGTGATGGAGCGGTTCGGTGACGCCTACAGGGCCTACCAGCGACGGGTTCCATGTTCCTGCCTGGTTGGCGTCAATGGCGGCAGCTCGCGGATGCCTCGCTGGACGAAACCGATCACAAAAATTCTGAATGATGTTTCGCGAGTCAGATTCCCCGGCTAGGGAAGATTTGCGACTCTGGCGAGAATGTCTAGACTTGAAACTAGCGTTTCGTCTAGGCATCCATGGCAGGGGGCCCGAAGCCCTTTGGCAATAGCAGATTAAAATTTCAGCCTCTGAGGCAGAGTAAACTTGAGAAGTTAGAAGTTATGAGCGCTACACAACAATACTTACTGCTGCTGGGATTGGCACTGGGTATCCTGGGCGCGGTGTTAAGCCTGTATGGTTTAGCCCGTAGTGTGGGTCCAACACGGCAGGAACCTGGCAAGGATGTGCCGGCAAGCGCCGGAGTGCTGTCGCGGGCTCCGGTCTGGGGACGTTATCATGCGCGCTATTACGGTTATGCATTGCTGTTTTTGGCGTTCGATATGGAGATGGCCTACATGTACCCTTGGGCGGTTGTGTTCAAGGAAGTAGGGCTGGTTGCTTTACTTGACATGGGCGTGTTTCTTGCGATTCTCTTTCTTGGGTTGCTTTACGGATGGAGTCAGGGCGCTCTGAGGCGGCAATGATGACCGAGGTCGCAACGACACTTGCAGGCGCACGCAAAGGGCGTCCATCTATCCTGCGAAGGTGGGTTGGGCAGGCTCTGGCGCGCAATTTGAGCTGCCTGGTAGTCCCTGGGCCGGAAGTGGCCCTGGCGCATGGGCTGAACCTGGCGGCCGCAGACATGCGCATCGCCGCCACGCCGCGCGATGCCACTGTGCTCCTGGTTGTCGGTGAGCTATCTCAGAAGTTGGACGAGGCCACCGCAGTGCTCTATGCCCAGATGCCTAGGCCGCGAGCTATTCTAGTGCTCGGTGGGTCAGAACCTTCGTCTTTGCCTAAAGCTGACGTTTCCGCGGATCTCTCACAAACCGAACTGATGGAGGCGGCCACTCGGCTGCAGCGGTTGCTGGCTGAAGACGCCTTCGCCGCCTCGCCTGACGATTTTGACTCATCAATCCTGCAAACCAAAACTGAGTACGTCTGCCCCATGCACCCGGAAGTGGTGGAGGACGAACCAGGTAGCTGTCCCAAATGCGGCATGGATTTGGTGGCGCGCGAAGCCGGCGGCGACGCGGATGCTGGGGAGCACGACCATTCCGGCCACGGTCACGGCGATCATGATCACGGAGACCACGACCACGGCAGCTCGGGATTCATGTCCATGGTCGAGGTTACCAAAGACCTGCCTCGCAGCGCTGACGGTTTGGCAATGGACTGGCTTGAGGTGCCCTTCGGCCCCTGCTTTCCCGGTTTGCCGGGAGGATTGAGACTGACCTTGACGCTCGACGGTGACGGGGTGACCGAGGGCCAAGCGACATCTCTGGTAGCTATGGGCACCCCCTCTGAAGAGGTGGCGGTCGAAACCTTCATCGAGCGCCTGGCGGCGGCCACGCCGTTGGCACCGGTAAGTTACCGCCTCTTGGCCTGCCGCGCTATCGAGCAGGCGGCTGGTCTGGAGCCAGATCCGGCCGTCGAGCGGGGCCGGGCGGCCGCTCTTGAGCGAGAGCGCATCGCCAGCCATCTGGGCTGGCTGGCCCAGTTGGGCCGCCAGCTCAGCTTTGTCTGGTTGACACGTCGTGCGGCGGCTTTGCAATTGGAAACCCAGCGCGCCGACGGGGAGCAGCTTGTTGTCCTGCGGCCGGCGCTGCAGGCGCTCATCGCACGGCTCGAGCATACGCCCCTTCTCAAAGCGCGCTTGAAAGGCATCGGCGCTTTGCCCCACGGCTCCCAGGATCTAAGAGGCCCGGTGGCACGCGCCTCCGGCCGGACCGAAGATGCCCGCCAGGCGGACGCAATGTATTGCGAGCTGGGTTTCGAGCTGTACATTGAGGGCGCTGGGGACGCCTGGGCGCGTTTCCGGCAGCGGCATGTTGAGATCGTGACCAGTCTCGATCTCGTAGAGGCCGCCGGAGACCCTGAGCTCCCCAAGCTGCGAGCCATCGACAGCCCTTCCGGAACGGGGGAGGCGACCGTGGAAACGCCGCGCGGCCGCTCCACATTGCAGCTGACCCTGGAGCGAGGGCAGGTGGTATCGGTCGAGCTGGACGGCGCCTGCCGCCAACATATCGGCCTGGCCGCCGACCTGGTCGAAGGTCAGGAATTGGGTGATGCCTTGGTGGCGGTCGGGTCACTGGATCTCTCGCCCTGGGAGGTGAGCTCATGACTGTCGCCATAGTGTTGCTCACACTGTTGGTTGGCGCTTGGTTACTGGCTGTGATTGAGGCCTGGCTCACGACCGGCCGCCTGCGACCGGTCGCCCCGCTGCTTGCGGGCCTGTCGCACCTGGGCCGCGAGTCCATCTTGGCGCGCAAGCCCGACCGGCTGTTTTTCGAGACCGCACCAGTGTTGTTGCTGGTGGTGGCGGTGCTCGGTGCTGCCGTACTTCCGCTGACGCCGGATCTGGTCATTGCTGATCTGGCCACCGGCGCCTTGTTTCTCAACGCGGTGCTTGCCTATGTGTTGGTATCGCTGATCATGGCTGGTTGGGGCCCGAACGGCGCCTACGCGATGATAGGTGGCTGGCGTTTTCTCGGCCAACTTATCGCCTACTCCATGCTTATCGTCATGCCCATTACGGCGACCGCCATGCGCGCCGAGTCCCTGTTGAACAGCGTCATCGTCGAGTCTCAGGCCGGTTTATGGAACATCGTTTACCAACCGCTGGGGTTTGTGTTGTTTTTCATCGCCGCTATGGCGTTGGCGTTCCGCTCACCCTTCGACCTGCCTACCGCACCCGGCGAGTTAGCCGGCGGGGTCGACGCCGAATACACCGGCGTGCGCCTGACAGTGTTGCGGCTAGCACGATTGGTGATGCTAATCACCCTGTCTGCCGCGACTACGGTGTTCTTTCTCGGTGGCTGGCAGGGGCCGCTTTTGCCGCCCTGGGCCTGGAGCCTGATCAAGACTCTGGCGGTAGCCGTATCGATGTTGCTGGTTGGCTACTATTTGCCGCGTATTCGCGAGGCGGATCTGCTGGGTTGGTGCTGGAAGTTTGGAATCCCCCTGGCGCTGCTCAATATTTTGATAGTCGGATTGCTCATCCTGGTGGTGCCCTAATGGTTGCACAGGCTTTTTTTGTCGGCGTATTCGGGCTGGCTGCGATCGGTTTCGGTGTGGCGGTGTTCCGTACCGCGTCTATGGTGCGTTCTGCGCTGGCGCTGCTGTTTTCACAGGCCGCCGTGGGCTGCATGTTTCTGGCCATGCAGGCCGAATTTCTGGGCGTGCTGCAGATTATGATGATGGCCACCGAAATGAGCATCATGGCCATCTTCATGGTGATGTTCATGATGGACCCCGGTGGGCTTGGCGGGATGGATATGAGCCACCAGAAGCGCTTTTCGATTGGTGCTGGAGCCATTGCCGCCACCACCGCCATCTCGGTAGCGCTGTTCTCTGATTGGGGGCCGATATTCGCCGAGGCGCCGGATGCTGCAATGCAAACGCGGGAGCTCGGTTTTGAAATGTTGGATCGCTCTATGCTGATTTTCGAGACCGCCGCTATCACCATCCTGACCGCAATGATCGCGGCTACGGCAGTAGCGATTCCGGTGCGCCAGCCCGGCGTCGACACAGGAAAGCTCGACAAGGAAAACGGTGATAAAGAACAGGAGGCTTCAAAATGACTCCGGTACTGATCCTGGCACTTCTGACCGGCGCCATTCTCTTTGGTGTCGGTATCTATGGCGCGCTCTCGCAGACTAACCTGGTCATGATAATGATGGGAGTGGAGCTGATTCTGGCGGGCGCGCTGGTGAACCTTGTGGCCTTCTGGCGCTTTCTGCATCCGGAGGTCTACGCCGGACAGATGTTTGTGCTGGTGGTAATGACGGTTATGGCAGTGGAGATGGCCGTCGGTTTCGGCGTCGCAATTGCACGCTTCCGGGCCAAGGGCTCGGTCGAGATGGAAGAGGCCGGAGACCTGCAGGGATGAGTGACCTGGTCTTGCCCATAGTGTTCCCTTTGCTTGCGGCCGCTGCCATTCTGCTGCTGCGCCGGGGAATGGTTATTTGGGCGCTGGTCGGGGTCGCACTTAGTTTGGCGGCAAGCCTTAAGCTTTTGGGGGCGGTCGCCAGTGGTGACTCCGCAACCCTGCTGCTGCCAGGCTTGCCGGATCTACCCTTGCGGTTGACCGCCGAGCCGTTAACCGCGTTGCTCAGTGTAGTGGTTGCCGCCGTGGCGACTTGCGTGTTGATTTATTCGGTAGGCTATATGAAGCGGGAGTCCGGCCTACCCCGCTTTTTTGCCGTTATGTCCTTGTTTGTTGCCGCCATGCAGGCCCTGGTTCTGGCCGGCGACTGGGTTCTGGTGCTCGCCGCCTGGGAGCTGATTGGCTTGTGCAGTTACCTGCTGATCGGTTTCTGGTTTCAGCGGCCCGAAGCGGCGAACGCCGCGAGCCGTGCCTTTCTCTACACCCGCAGTGCCGATCTTGGTCTGTACATCGCGATATTCACCCTCATGGGGGCGGCGGGCACCAGCGAGATCGCCGCCACCCTGAATGTCGACGGAGACACCGCCGTGGCGGCCGGGCTTTTGTTGCTGCTCGCTATCATGGGCAAGTCTGCCCAGATCCCCCTCCAGGACTGGCTTATGCGTGCCATGGCGGGGCCCACACCGGTGTCGGCGTTGTTGCACTCGGCGACACTGGTGGCAGCAGGTGCCATTTTACTGATCCGTGTAGCGCCGCTGCTGACGCCGGAAGTTTTGCTCGCTATTGGGCTGGTGGGCGGTATTACTACCGTGGCGGCAGGTCTGATTGCGCTTGCCGAACGTGACCTCAAGCGCCTGCTGGCGGCCTCAACCGCCAGTCAGTATGGTCTGATGCTGATTGCGGTCGGCGCCGGGGTGCCGCTGGCGGCGTTGTTGCATCTGCTTGCCCATGCCGCCATCAAGAGTGGCCTGTTTTTAGCAGCCGGTGAATTTCAGCATGCGCGCGGCGGCACGGCTCTGGAGCGCTTGCGTGGTGTAGGGCGCGTCCGGCCCTGGACTTTCTTCGGCTTCGCATTGGCAGCGCTGGCCCTAGTGGGTGCTCCACCGCTGAGCGGCTTCTTCTCAAAGGACGCGGTGATCGCCGCCGCACTGTCCGCGCCAAGTGTCGCCTGGCTCGCTCCCCTGGCACTGGCGGGCACACTGCTGACCGGTGCCTACTTGGCTCGCGCGCTGCGGCTGCTATGGCACGAGCGCGAGGAGGGTGAAAACGAAAACCGTTCGGTGGCCGGCGCCCGCTGGATGGGGCTGGGAGTATGGGCCCTGGTAATCCCAGCCGTCTTCCTGGGTCTGACCTTCGGTCCCATTGAAGCCTTGTTGGGTTTGCCCGGCCCTGGAGACCATGGCACTACCGCCATGCTGTTCGGGCTTCTCGCGGCAGCGGCCGGTCTGGCGCTGGGCTGGCTGGTACCGGCATCTCGCTTGCTTGGCCCTTTCCACCCCTGGGCACAATCGGGGCTGGTCATCGCCGGAGGGCTCTCCTTCTGGATCGGCCGACCAGCCATGGCCATTGCCTACGGCTGCCAGCGCCTGGAGCGTGGCCTATACGCGACCGTCCTGAGTGTCGGCCGCGGAGGCTTCTTCATTGCTCGAGGTTGCGGGCGCGTGGAACGAGGTTTGTATGCGGTGGTGTTGGGTACTGGCCGTGCCAGCTTGGCCGTGGCGCACTTGGTTCGGGTAGGAGATGAGCGCCGAATCGACGGCCTGATCTTCGCCCTGGTGGCCAGCGTACGAGGCTGGGGAGACCGCGCCCGCGTCCTGCAAAGCGGTTGGATTCACCACAGTCTGGCTATCAGCGCCGTGGTTACCGCCGTAACACTGATCATACTGCTTTCAGCCTCGTTGAGTTTCTAGAGGATAGCCATACTCATGCTACCAATTGTATCCCTTACTCTGTTTTTGCCGCTCGCCGGTGCCGCCCTGATTCTGGCCCTTCCGGGGCCGACGGCGCGAACCGTACACAGCATTGGTATTGGCACCGCCAGTTTAACTCTGGTCGGGGCGCTGGCCATGTGGCTGGAGGGAGTGAGCGGCGCGGGCTTTTCCCAAGTCGAAGAGCTCGAATGGATTCCGGCTATCGGTGCCGCCTACCGGGTCGGTGTGGACGGCATCAGCCTGCCCCTGGTGCTGCTGAGTGCTATGCTGTTTTTGGGGGCATTCATCTATGCTTCGTCGCTGCGCGAGCGCCCGCGCGCCTACGTGGCTTTGGTTCTGCTTCTAGAAACTGCAGCAATCGGCACCTTTGCCGCCCTCGACGGAATTCTGTTCTATGTGTTCTTCGAAGTCTCCCTGGTGTCGATGTATTTCATGATTGCCGGTTGGGGCCATGAGGACCGGCAGCGGGCGGCTCTGATGTTTTTTATCTACACGCTTCTGGGCAGCCTGCCGTTATTGCTCGCCATCCTGGGGCTTTACCTCGGCAGTCCCGATCCCAGCTTCGACATGCGCGCCTGGATCGCTAATCCACCGCTGGAAGGGGCTGCGGCCATGTGGGCGCTGGTCGCCATGCTGGTTACTTTTGCGGTCAAGATCCCCGCCGTACCGTTGCACACTTGGTTACCTGCCGCCCACGTCCAGGCGCCGACTGTCGGCAGTGTCATCCTGGCCGGCATCATGCTGAAATTTGGAACCTACGGGCTGGTTCGCTTCGCCCTACAAATGACTCCCGAGGCGTTCCACGAAGCCGGCGTCGTTGTCCTGGTGTTCGGTGTCATCGGCGCGCTCTATGGCGCCTTCGCCGCTCTGGCGCAGACCGATCTCAAGCGTCTGGTGGCCTATACGTCGATTAACCACATGGGCTATGTGATCATCGGCGTCGCCGTGGCTGCACTGGCTCTGGACCCTTCAGTGCGTGCCACCGCACTCGATGGCGCCGTCCTGCAGATGTTCAGTCACGGTTTGGTTACCGGTGCATTGTTCTTCCTGGTGGGGATGATTCAGGAGCGCGCACATACTCGCGAGATGGGCGAATTTGGCGGCCTACTAAAAACGGTTCCGCTGTTGGGCTGGTCCTTTATGTTGGCGGCCTTTGCGTCGCTGGGCCTGCCTGGTCTGGCGCACTTTCCAGGGGAGTTCCAGATATTTCTGGGTACGCTTGGTAGTGTGCCCGCCGCCGTCGTGTCGATACTGGGCCTTGCTATCATTGCGGGTACCTTTCTCAAAGCGATTCGCGAAACCTTTCTTGGCGAGCCTCAGTCACGTTGGCATAGCATGCCCGACCTGAGTTTGCGCGAAGTGCTCGCGCTGGCGCCATTACTGGTTCTCACCGTAGCTACCGGGGTGGCACCATCCTGGGTGCTGGACACCATTCACCGGACTACCTCGGCGTTGGTGCTATAATGGGGCGTGATCTGGCATTGTTAATTCCCGAGATCGCTGTGCTGCTAGCCGCAGTCAGCGCGCTGATTGCAGAAATACTGCGCAGGCCTCGAGCTTCGCTGGCTCTCGCCATGCTGGGCCTGTTCGTCGCCACGGGACTGACCATACGTTTGGTGGGTACAGACACCACCGTATTCGGTGGCAGTTTTCGGATAGACGCGCTCAGCATCTGGGCAAAGCTGATTTTATTGCCGGCGACGATGCTGTCTTTGCTGCTGGCGAGCGCGGAAGTGCGCGGCACCGTGCGTGAGGGCACGGTCTACAGTTTATTATGTTTAGCTACCGTTGGTGCTCTTATTCTAGCCGGCGCCGGCGATATGATGTTTCTGGTTCTGGGCCTGTTGCTCACCAGTTTGGCGACCTTTGCTCTGGTGGCCTACCCGGACGACGATCCTGCCACCGAAGCCGCCATGAAATACTTTGTGTTTGGTTCGGTGGCTGGCGCGGTGATGATCTTTGGTCTCACGTACTGGTTCGGTGCCGCCGGCTCCACAATGATTGCCGACCTTGAGGGTACGGAGGCCATCCCTTTGGCTGTCATATTCGGTTTGGTGGCGGTTATTGTCGGTCTTGGCTATAAAGCATCTCTGGTTCCATTTCATTTTTGGGTGCCGGATGCCTATGAAGGTGGGCCCTTATCGGTTGCAGCCTTCCTGTCTGTGGTGCCCAAGGTGGGCGCGTTGTTTGCGCTAACTCAAGTGTTTCGTGACCTGCCTTCCGAAAGCGGTGGGCCCGCTGTTATCGCGGGACTAGCCGTACTGAGTATGACCTACGGTTACCTTGCCGCGTTGGTGCAGGATAATGTTGTTCGACTGCTGGCTTACTCATCTATTGCCCAGTCCGGGTACTTCCTCCTGGGTATTGTGGCGCTGGGCGAAAGTTCTTTTGCTTTGCCATCAATCATTTTTTTCGCTGCCGCGTACGCCGCTATGAATCTGGGGGCTTTCGCCGTTATCGCTGCGGTTGGGCGTACGCTAAACGATTTCAACGGCCTGGGGCGCGCTCAACCACTGGTGGGAGTCGCCATGGTACTTTTCCTGCTCTCGCTGGTAGGCATTCCGCCACTCGCTGGTTTCGTTGGCAAATTCCTGCTCTTTGCCGCTGCTATCCATGCGCAGTTTACCTGGTTGGCTGTAGTGGCGATTCTCAACAGTGTGCTCGCTCTCGCAGTATATATGCGTATTATCGTGCCTATGTATAGGCAAGAAGAGGTGCCTCATGACGCTGCTAGTATTTGGATCGATATCGTGACGCTAACGGCGCTGTTAGCCACGGTTACTATTGGACTGGCCGCCCAGTTCTTCTTTGTGAAGTCGATGGCATAGCGCATTCTCGGCGTCGTTCCTAGACAGATACTTGTTGTGTTTACCGTTACTTCTGATATCTCGCTCATCATCTTTCCCAGAGAAGTCAGAAGCTTCAATGTTATTTGCTGCCGCTATGCCGGCGGCGGGGGCGAGAAAGTATGGATTCGATAACGCAGGCGGCCCTGGGGGGCGCCCTGGGCGGGGCGGTGCTGGGGCACCGGTTCGGGCGCGCCGCGGTGGTCGCCGGCGCGCTGCTCGGCACTCTGCCGGACATGGACGTGCTGATCGACTATGGCGATGCGGTGGCCAACTTTTCCCAGCACCGTGGTTTCAGCCATTCGCTGTTGGTGCTGGTGCCCCTGGCGGTGGTGCTGGCGGCGCTACTCAGTCGTTGGCAGCGCAGCGTATCGTTCCGCCGCTGGCTGACCTTCACCGGCGCCATCCTGATCACGCACCCGTTGCTGGACGCCTTCACCACCTACGGCACCCAACTGCTCTGGCCGCTGGGGCCGCCGGTGGCCTGGCACACCATTTTTATTATCGACCCGCTCTACACGCTGCCGCTGCTGGTGGCGGTGATCATCGTCCTGGTCCGGCCGCCGGCGATCCGCGCGTTGACGGTGGGGCTGGCGCTGTCGAGCCTGTACCTGGCCTGGAGCCTGGCGGCGCAGCAGTGGGTGGACCACCGGGTGCACCAGGCGCTGGCCGGCACCGGCTACCAGACGGCGCCGCGCATGGTGCAGCCGATGCCGTTCTCCACGCTGCTGTGGCGGGCCACGGTGCTGCACCGCGAAGAACGCCTGGAGATCGTCACCGGGCTGCTGGACGGCGATGTGCCGCTGCATATTGAAGGCTTTCCGCGGGACGCCAATCTGGTCGCCTCGGCCAAGCAGCTGGACGACGGCCGCCGTCTGGAATGGTTCACCGGCGGCTTTCTGGATTACCGGTTGGAGGACGGGCGGCTGGTGGCCACCGACATCCGCCTCGGCGTGCCCGGCGCCCACCCCTTCCAGTTCGTGATCGCCGAGGCCCAGGGCGGGCCCGACAACCTGGCTTGGCAGGCGGTGCGCAGCACGCGCCTGGCCCGGCCGATGGTCAACGAAGACGCCTGGCCGGCCCTGTTTCGCCGCACCCTGGGGCTTAGTCCGGTGCTGTGCCTGCGTGAACTCAAGCTGGCGTCGTCGGGCGCTGCCTGCGAGGGGACGCTGCCGCCGTTGGGCTCGCAGTGAGCCGGGTTACTCCCAGCCGGCCAGCACCAGCTTGCCGATGGTCTTGCCGGACTCGATGCGCCGGTGCGCCTCTTTGAGGTTGGCGGCGTTGATCGGCCCCAGGGACTCCGAGAGGGTGGTCTGCAGGACGCCTTCTTCCACCAGCCGGGCGGTGGCGCGCAGGATTCCGCCCTGGCGTTCCATGTCCACGCCGAACAGGGCGCGGGTGAACATGAACTCCCAGGCGAAGCGGGCGCTCTTCGGTTTCAGCGGGTTCACGTCCAGGGGGCCGCGGGCGTCGACGATGGTGACGATGCCGCCCAGCGGCGCGACCAGCTCGCAGACGTCGCTCCAGTAGGCGTCCGGTTCCTGGGCCAGCAGGATGGCGTCCACCTGCTCGATGCCCAGCCCTTTCATGGGCTCGCGCAGGCCGTTGCGGTAGTCGATGGTGTGGGTGGCGCCCATGGCGGTGCACCAGTCCGCCGAGGTCTGACGTCCGGCGGTGGCGATCACCGTCATGCCGAAGTGGCGGGCGGCCAGCTGGGTGGCGATGGAGCCGACACCGCCGGCGCCGCCCACCATCAGCAGGGTCTTGCCGGCGGCGTTTTCCGGAGTCAGGCCGAGCTGGTCGGTGAGGCTTTCCCAGGCGGTGAGCACGGTCAGCGGCAGGGCGGCGGCTTCCTGCATGCCGGTGCCTTCGGGCATCTTCGCCACCAGGCGCTCGTCCACGCACTGGTACTGGGCGTTGCTGCCCTGGCGCTGCATGGCCCCGGCGTACCAGACCCGGTCGCCGGGCAGGAAGTCGCGGACTTCGGCGCCTACCGCTTCCACCCGACCGGCGGCATCATAGCCGAGTACTTTATGGCCCTTCTCCGCCAGGGGGCGTTGGCGTACCTTGGTGTCCACCGGGTTGACCGATACCGCCTCCACCGCCACCAGCAGGTCGCGGGGGCCTGGTTTGGGCTGTTCCAGCTGGATGTCTTCCAGGGCGTGGACGTCTTCGATGGCGCGGGGTTGGTTAAAGCCGACGGCCTTCATAGGGTCTCCGTGGGAATACGAATGTCACTGGGGTTTTAAATAATAAGGATACCATCATGCGTTTTGACGAATACCGCAATCTCGACGGCGTGGCGCTGGCCAAACTGGTGGCGGACGGGGAAGTGACCGCCGCCGAACTGCTGGAGCTGGCCATCGCCCGTGCCGAGGCGGTGAACCCGGCCCTCAACGGTCTGATTATCCCGCTTTACGACCAGGCTCGGGAACAGGCGGCGGGCGCCTTGAGCGGCCCCCTGGCCGGGGTGCCCATGCTCACCAAGGACCTGTTCCAGGAGATCGGCGGCGCCCCCAACTATCAGGGTAACAAAGCCCTCAAGCGGGCCGGCCATAAGGCGCCGGTGGATTCCGAGCTGGTGCGCCGCTGGAAGGCGGCCGGGGTGGTGCTGTTCGGGCGCACCAATACGCCGGAATTCGGCGCCAAGGGCATCACCGAGCCGGAGGCGTTCGGCGCCACCCGCAACCCCTGGAACACCGACCACACGCCGGGTGGCTCCTCCGGCGGTTCCGCGGCCCTGGTGGCGGCGGGCGTGGTGCCGTTCGCCGGTGCCAACGACGGCGGCGGCAGCATCCGCATTCCCGCCGGCTGCTGTGGCCTGTTCGGCCTCAAGCCCGGGCGCGGGCGCACGCCCTGGGGGCCCAACTTCAGCGAGGCCATGCACGGCATTTCCATGAATCACGTGGTGACCCGCTCGGTGCGCGATTCCGCGCTGCTGCTGGACGCCACCCAGGGCGAGGAAGTGGGCAGCCTGTTCCGCATCGCGCCGCCGGAGCGCAGCTACCTGAGCGAGCTGGAGAGCGACCCCAAGCCGCTGCGCATTGCATTCTCCACCACCTCGCCGATCGGCACCGAGGTGGACCCGGAAGCGGTGGCCGCGGTGGAGGACGCCGCCCGCCTGCTGGAGTCCCTGGGCCACAAGGTGGAGCAGGCGTCGCCGAAAATGGACATGCTGGCCATGAGCATGGACTGGCTCTCCATGTGGTTCGCCAACTGCGCCGCCAGCGTGGACTGGGTGCGCGAAGAAACCGGCTGCGGCAACGACGGCTTCGAACTGGACACCCTGGCGATGGCGGCGTTCGGCCACGCCACCTCGGCGCCGGACTACGTGCGTGGTTACCAGCGCTGGCAGGGGTATTCCCGGGCGCTGGCGGAATTCCACCAGCAGTACGATCTGTGGCTGACGCCCACCCTGGCGTTGCAGCCGGCGCGCATCGGCGCCTCGGAAACGCCGGCCTGGCAGCAGCGCATGCTCAAGGTGATTCTCAAAGTGGGCGCCGAAAAGCTGGTGATGAAAACCGGCCTGGTGGAGCAGATGGTGAAGGAGAACCTGAAGTACGTGCCTTTCACCCAGCTCGCCAACGTCACCGGGGTGCCGGCCATGTCGGTGCCGCTGCACTGGTGCGAAAGCGGCCTGCCGCTGGGGGTGCAGCTGGTCGGCGATCACGGCAGCGAGGGCCTGCTGTTCAAACTGGCCGGTCAGCTGGAGCGGGCGCGGCCCTGGTTCAACCGTATGCCGGATCTGTAACCGGGCTCAGGCCCCTTCGCCCTGGGGCAGAGGGGGCCACCAGGCCTGGATGCGGTGTTCGGACACCGCCGCCAGGTCGCCGAACTGCAGCAGCACGAACTCGCTCTGCGTGGGGCGGAAGAACAGCTGATCGCCGGGCACCAGCTCGGAGGCCGGCGAGCCGTTGTACATCATCTGATTGGTGCTGGCGCCGTACAGGTCATTGCGGCGGATGCCCGGCGGCGACACCGGCTCCGCTTTCCAGTAACCGCCGTAGATGAAATAAGTGCGTCGCCGGTTGGGGTCCCACAGGGCCCAGGCGTCGCCCAACGGCAGCGGGCCGGGCAGGGTGAGCCCGTCCAGCGCCTTGAGCACCGGCGCGGCGATAAAGGCGGCGGGCTCGAAGTCCTTCAGGCTGGGCACGTCGAAATCCGACGGCTTGACCAGGCAGGAGCCGGCCGCCAGCTCGTTGAGCGGCGTCTCGTCGCCGTGCAGCGTGAAGGTGGGGCTGCCGGCACCGTTGAACGTGAGCGGCTGCTCGCGCAGTTCAGGGGCGACCTGGTAAAGCCTGTCGATAAAGCTTTGATAGACCGCCTGGGCCTTGCGCAGGCTGGTGTCGCGGCTTTCCACCAGGTCCGGCAGCTTGCCCACATGGGCGTCGTAGCCCATGAAGCCGGCGAACGCCAGATGGCGGGGGTGGGCGGCGATGCGCTCAAGCAGTGCGTCCAGTTGCCCGGGCTCGGTGAGCCCGCCGCGGTGCAGACCCACGTCGATTTCCACATTGATGCGCAGCCGGCGGTCCAGCCGCCGGGCCAGTTCCAGGTACTCCTTCAGCCGCGCGTCGCTGTCGATCAGCCATTGCAACTGGCGGTCCGGGTCGAAGCCGGCGTCCTCCGGCAGTTCCTCATAGAAGCGGGCGGCGGCCCGCACCGGCATGGGTTTGCCGAGCAGCAGGTCGCAGCCCGGCTCCGCCTCGGCCATGGCGTTGATGAACGGCTGGTGGAACACCATCACCCGGTCGGTGCCGGTCTGCGCCATGACTTCGCGGATCAGCGGCACGCTGGGCAATGATTTGGCGACGATGCGGTAGGCGCGGCCCGGCGGCAGCGCCTGCTGCAGGCGGCGGCAGTTGGCCGCCAGCCGTTGCCGGTCGATGAACAGCAGCGGGCGCCCCGGCCCGCTGTCGCGGAACAGGGTGTTGTAGGGCTGGAAGTAGGCGCCGTGGGGGCCGCCCTGGTCGCCGGGTTTCAGCCACCAGGCCGCCGCCAGGCCGCCGCCCAGGGCGAGCAGGAAGGTGCGCCTTTTCATGCCGGTTGCCCCTTGGCGTCGATGCCGAACAGGTGTCTCAGGTGATCATTGAGCAAGCGTCCGCGCGGGTCCAGCTCGCGGCGCAGGGCGAGGAAGTCGTCGAAGCGCGGATAGAGTTCGCGCAGTTCGTCGGCGCCCAGGCTGTGCAGCTTGCCCCAGTGCGGACGGCCCCGGTGCCGGCGCAGCACCGGCTCGGTGGCGCGGAACAGCGGCGTGGCGTCCTGCTTGAAATACTGATGGATCGACAGGCTGGCCCCGGCGCGGCCGCTGAACATGGACAGCAGCGTGTCGTCGGCGGCGCTGTAGCGGAACTCAATCGGGAAGAACACATTGATGTCCTGCTCGCGGATTACCTCGCAGACTTCCTGCAGGCACTCGATGCCTTTCTCCGCCGGCACCGTGTATTCCATTTCGTTGAAGCGCACCGTGCGGCGGTTGGCGTAGATCTTGTGGGCCGGCCCTCGGCGGCGGTTTTCCTCGACGAAAAAGGTCACCAGCTTCTGCAGGGTGGAGGTCAGCCAGCCGGCGCGCATGCTCAGCTCGCAGACCGTCTCCAGCAGGTCGTTGCTGTCGTCCTGGGCCAGGTCGTCCTCCGGGTCGTCGGTGAGCGACATGGTTTTGACGATGGCGGTGCCGCCGAGGGGAAAGGCGAAAAACTCGATGTTGCGGAAGTTGTCCTTCTCCCGCTCCACGAAATCCATGGCTTCGTCCAGCGGCAGCGTCCAGGTGTGCTCTTCCAGCCGGTAGGCCGGGGCGCTGTCCAGGGTCACGGCGGTGATCAGACCCAGGGCCCCCAGGCCGCAGCGGGCCGCCTGGAAGCGGTCGCCGTCGTTGTGGTCGAGCCGGTGCAGGGTGCCTTCGGTGTCCATCAGTTCCAGGCCCACCACCTGGTCGGACAGGCACGGCAGGCCCAGGCCGGTGCCGTGGGTGCCGGTGGCGATGGCGCCGGCCAGCGACTGCAGGTTGATGTCCGGTTCGTTGATCAGGCTGCGGCCTTCGCTCCAGGCCTCGCTGCTGGCCTGGGCGATGCGGGTGCCGGCGCCGAAGCGCAGCGCGCCGGCGTCGACGCTGCGCAGCCCGTTGATGGCCTCCAGGGACACCAGGGTGTCGCCGGTGGGGACCACGGCGCTGAACGAGTGGCTGCCGCCGAACGGCCGCACCGTGCCCTCGGTGTTGGCGAGCAGCCGGGCCAGGGCGGCTTCGTCCGCCGGGTAAGCCAGGTTGCGCGGCCGCGCGGTCTGGTTGCCGGACCAGTTCTGCCAGCTGGCGCGCTCGCCCTGTGCGTTGCCGTCGGCTTGCCCGGCGCCGGCCAGGGTCGGTACGGCGGCGGCGCCGGCGGACGCGGCCAGCGCTTTCAGGAAGGCGCGGCGGGGAAGTCGTTGCAACATGACGGCGGAGTCCTTTCGGCTATTGTTGTACTAGGCACCGACCTGCGGCGCCTTATACCTTAATGGTACTGTCGTACCAGAAAAGTGCAATAGTCTATCGTGCGTCCCGTGCACGGGTCGTCAATGCCCGGGGCCGGCGCCTAGTCCAGCCCCAGTTCGCTCCACATTTCGTCGACCCGGGCTTTGACGTCGTCGTCCATGCTGATCGCCCGGCCCCACTCGCGGTTGGTTTCGCCGGGCCATTTGCTCGTCGCGTCGAGGCCCATCTTGGAGCCCAGCCCGGCCACCGGCGAGGCGAAATCCAGATAGTCGATGGGGGTGTTCTCCACCATCACGGTGTCGCGCACCGGGTCCATGCGGGTGGTGATCGCCCAGATCACGTCCTTCCAGTCGCGGGCGTTAACGTCATCGTCGCAGACGATAACGAATTTGGTGTACATGAACTGGCGCAGGAACGACCACACCCCCATCATCACGCGCTTGGCGTGGCCCGGGTACTGCTTCTTCATGGTCACCACCGCCATGCGGTAGGAGCAGCCCTCCGGCGGCAGATAGAAATCGACGATTTCCGGAAACTGCTTTTTCAGGATCGGCACGAAGATTTCGTTCATCGCCACGCCCAGCACCGCCGGTTCGTCCGGCGGTCGGCCGGTGTAGGTGCTGTGGTAGATCGGGTCGCGGCGGTGGGTGATGCGGTCCACGGTGAACACCGGGAAGCGTTCCACCTCGTTGTAGTAGCCGGTGTGGTCGCCGAACGGCCCCTCGTCGGCGTACTCGCCGGGCTGAAGATGGCCTTCCAGCACGAACTCGGCGCTGGCCGGCACCTGCAGGTTGGAGCCGATGCATTTCACCAGCTCGGTGCGCGAGCCGCGCAGCAGGCCGGCGAAGCCGTATTCACTGAGGGTGTCCGGCACCGGCGTCACCGCGCCCAGGATGGTGGCCGGGTCGGCGCCCAGCGCCACCGCCACCGGAAACGGCTCGCCGGGGTGGGCTTCCTGCCATTCCTGGAAATCGAGCGCGCCGCCACGGTGGCCGAGCCAACGCATAATCAGCTTGTTGCGGCCGATCAGCTGCTGGCGATAGATGCCCAGGTTCTGACGTTCCTTATTGGGCCCGCGGGTAATCACCAGCGGCCAGGTCACCAGCGGGCCGGCGTCGCCTGGCCAGCAGGTCTGAATCGGCAGCTGGGTGAGGTCCACGTCGTCGCCTTCGATGACGTGTTCCTGGCAGGGCCCCGAGCCGCCCACCTTGGGGTTCATGCTCAGCACCTTGCGGAAGATCGGCAGCTTCTCCCAGGCGTCGCGGAATCCCTTGGGCGGCTCAGGCTCCTTCAGGAAGGCCAGCAGCTCGCCGAGTTCGCGCAGCTCTTCCACCGACTCCCGGCCCATGCCCAGCGCCACGCGCCGCTCGGTGCCGAACAGATTCCCCAGCACCGGGATCGACGACCCCTTGGGGTTCTCAAACAAAATCGCCGGCCCGCCCGCCTTCAGCGTGCGGTCGCAGATCTCGGTCATCTCCAGGCGCGGGTCCACCTCGCGGGTCACCCGTTTCAGTTCGCCCAGCTTTTCCAGTTGCTGAATAAAGTCGCGCAGGTCGCGGTATTTCATCAATCCAATCTCGCCGGCTGCAAGGTGGCGGCAGTATAGCAGCCGACCCACCGTCCCTGGGGCTGCCCACATGGACAGTATAATTGATATCGGTGAACAAAGAGGTCAAGGGAACGGGGGCTCCCGTCGAAGGTTTGTAACTTTATGAAATATCTGATTTATTCGGTTTTACATAAGAATCAGACATGGGGATATGACGCAGGCGCGTTCATTGGTATTCGCGTCGGCGTCCTAAGGCCTGTTAGGCATACAAGGCGTACCGATGAACCAAGGATTAAGCACAGAACAATCACAAGCTTACCAAGCACTTGACAATCTACGGATGCGGCTGTTGGATCTGACGGCCCGTAACCGTCTGATCAATTTTCGTCACACCAAGGGCGGCAGCTTGCGTGTGATCGATGAGCTTCCAGATCAGTTGTTGGAAACGCTTTTAGCGGAAACAGAGATGCGCTTCGCGGCGATTCCGGAGCCAACCGAGGAAGAGTTGATAGTCGCGGGGTATCTCAAACTCGATGAGGAGAGCCAGCAGGTAGTGCGGCTACGCAACGATCCGGGTGCCGAGGAATGGGCTAGGCAACTCGGATTTGCGACGAGCTACGAGGTGCCCGAGTCATCCAGCGGCGATGGTTCTGGCAAGCATGCGGACAATGCTATCCAGACCCTGTTGTACCCCTACGAGATGGAGGCGCGCCTTAAGAGTCTACTGCAGACTACCGAGTCCGCCATCCAGGAAATGGGGGCCAACATTCTCTACTTGGCGTTTGGATTCCTCGAATGGTACGAGAACTCAAATAGCGATAATGCCCGTATAGCGCCGCTCTTCCTAGTGCCAGTGCGTCTACACAAAGGGCGTCTTAACCCAGACACCCGAACCTATGAGTACACGCTGAGCTATTCCGGCGAAGATATCATTCCCAACCTATCGTTGCGCGAAAAACTACGTGCCGACTTCGCCTTAGCGCTGCCGGATCTTGATGAGAATACGGTTCCAGACGACTACTTTACGGAAGTACAGGCACTCATCGAAGACAAACAACCACGCTGGCGGGTGCGTCGTTATATCTCGCTGGCCCTGCTTAACTTCAGCAAGCTGCTGATGTACCTCGATCTGGATCCGGATCGTTGGCCAGAGGGCGCCAATATCGTGGATCACACGGTGGTGTCACGTTTTCTGTCCGGCTACGGACAGGAGGGGGATCAAAATGTCGAATCAGGGGGAGATCTAGGCTTTGGCGAGGAATACCTTATCGACGAGACGGAAGAGGTCCATGCTAATTACCCGCTGATTGATGATGCGGATAGCTCCCAGCATAGCGCACTGATTGATGCCGTTGATGGCAAGAATCTTGTTATCGAGGGCCCACCGGGCACTGGTAAGTCGCAGACCATCACCAACCTGATTGCCGCAGCGATGGCGCAAGGAAAGAAGGTGTTGTTCGTGGCCGAAAAGCTTGCTGCGCTTGAAGTGGTTCGCAGTCGTCTGGATATGGCAGGATTGGGTGAATTTTGTCTCGAACTACACAGCCATAAGTCGCAGAAGCGCAAGGTGCTCGACGAGGTGGATGAGCGGCTGAAGAAGAATGGTCGCTACCGTAAACCTCAAGATATTGAGGTTGATATCTCTCGTTACGAGGAGTTGAAGACTACGCTCAAGAACCACGCCGAAAAGATCAATCGGCCATGGAAGAACACTGGTAAGACTCTGCATGAGATCTTTATGGCAGCCACGCGCTACCGTAATGCGGTCGGCCTAAACCCCGAGCTGTTGCATCCTGAAGGCTATGACGGAAGCAACTACGGTACCGCAGTACAGCGCCGCAACGAGGATCAGGTCCAAGCCTATCGCAAGGTATATCAGGCGGTAGCCCAGCAACTGGGGGCGGATGCCCCCTTGCAGGATCATCCATGGTATGGCGTCAGCAATGGTGACTTGCAGATCTTCGATCTAGAGCGAGTGAAAGAGTTGCTCTGTGCTTGGCAAAACTCGCTACAGGAACTTCAGGAACAAAGGCAGGCCATTGCCGAAACACTCTATTGCGGGACGTCGGATGTTGCGATTGGCGTGGGCGACATTCAGGCTTTTTTTGCAGATTTGGAAGCGCTTCCTTCGTTGAAAGGTGATGAGGTTTTAGAGCAGCTACCGGTGCTTTGTGGCGGCAAGCTGAAGAAAGCGCAGCTCTATCTAGAGCTGTTTGAAGATATCCAGGCGCTATATGCCACGCTGGAAAAAACGACAGGTCCGGAAGTTATTCGGGACCTGTCGATCGTCGATGAGTTGCTCTCTGTTAACGAGCACCTCAAACAACTTGTGGGGCGCGATGTTGAACTGGGAGCCTTGGCGGAGGGGATCAATCGCCTCACAGCAATCCAGGAACAGCTTGGCCAACTCGATGAGCCGTTGCGCGGTGTTCAGTCGGCCCTCGGTGAGCCTGCGGCCAAGCATTTGACGATGAGCAAGTCAGGCCTGACCGAGTTCAGAACCGTCATTAAGTTTGTTGTCAGCCTAAATCCTTCACACTGGAAACATCGGAACGAACTGTTCGACAACGAGGAGTTGGACGAGCTGTTGCCCAAGTTGCGCGCTGAGCTGGAAGAGCTCCAGGAGCTGCACGACAAAATTCGAGCGGTCTTTGCTCTAGACGGGATTCCAGAGGAAGACGAGATTCGTCAGCTTGGTGCCACCTTGGCAAGGGGTGGTGTTTTCCGCTGGTTTAAGGGGGAGTGGCGCAAGGCAAGAAAGGAACTCTTGGTTCATGCAGCCAACCCGCAGGTGAAGTTGTCGGCCATGTTGGGTGCTTTGAACGAGATGGCCTCGTTTGCCGGAAAGCGGACAAAGCTCACGCAAAACGCGGCCTATAAAGAGGCGATTGGCGAGCATCTGCGTGGGCTGGATACAGATTTGTCAATGCTGGAATCTCTACGCGACTGGTATAAGCGGGTTCGCCAGCAGTATGGAGTTGGCTTCGGACAGAGGGTGCCGATCGGAGACGCCATCCTTGAATTGGAGCCGGGCATTGTCAAGGCTATACGGTCGCTGGCCGACCGGGGCGTACAAACGCAGCTCGACGACCTTCTGGATGACTTGGGCAGCCTGAAGGAAGTATTTGCTCCAGTGGCGGAACTCCGAGTTGACGATACGCTACTGGTTGGTGAGCAGGGCATTATCCCGCGCCTGGTTCGTGAAGTAAATGAAGCTGTCCGGGCATGCGGACCATTGGCTAATGATGGCGCGCTTTCAATGGCCGATCTTGCCGATCAGATCGAACAGATCGCGATGCTGAAGCATAAGGTTGAAAAGTGGCAGGCCGCTGATATTGACGCCAAGTTGTTTCAGGGTCGGCTTGGGCTTAAACCGGGAGTCAATGCGGACAATGCCGTCGGCCTGTCTATGTTGCGTAATACGCTAGAGATTGCCACCTGTGTGGATGGCAAGCTGAGCAACGAGGCACTGATTGAGCATATCTACAAAACACCGACCAAGAAAACTTTCGCTTCGCTGGATCAATATGCCCGAGCGTTGCAGGCAATAGTTAGATCGGAGAAGTCAGGTCACGAAGCCTATTCCACGTTGGTTCAACTGGACCGCGAGGCATGGATGAGCCGATCCGGTGACCGTTTAGACGAGTTGGTTACGCGAAATCGGAGAGCCCTAGATAACGGTGAAACCCTGCAAAACTGGCTCGATTATGTGCGCCTGCGCGATCAAGTTGAAGCGCTTGGCATGTCGCGTCTTGCCGATGCCGTAGAAAAGTCTGAAATCGAGATTGGCCAAGTGGAGGATGCCTATCAGGCAGGGGTGTTCGATGTCTTGGCCCGAGAGATTCTGCACGAAGACCCTGAGCTCGGCCGGTTCTCGGGCCATTCGCAGGAGGCCATTCAGGACAAATTCAAAGAATACGATAACAAACTGAAGCAGCTGCAATGTCAGCAGGTCGCCTGGAAGATAGATCAGACCAGAATCCCTACTGGAAACATGGCGGCGCGGGTGAGCGAACGAACCGAACGCGTACTGCTGGAGCATGAGTGCGGGAAAAAATCACGGCACATACCTATTCGTCAATTGCTGCAAAGGGCCAGCAATGCGCTGGTAGCATTGAAACCGTGCTTCATGATGGGGCCGATGTCGGTTGCCCAGTACTTGGCGCCTGGCAAAATTGATTTCGATCTGGTGGTGATGGATGAGGCTTCACAAATAAAGCCTCAGGACGCGCTCGGTGCGGTAGCGCGTGGCGCACAGTTGGTGGTAGTAGGTGACCCCAAGCAGCTTCCGCCAACCAGTTTCTTTGACCGCATCGTCGATGATGGCGAAGAAGACCCAACGGGCATCGAAGAGTCGGAGAGTATCTTGGACGCCACACTGCCAATGTTTCCGTCGCGTCGTCTGCGGTGGCACTACCGTTCTCAGCACGAGAATTTGATTGCTTTCTCCAATCACTCGTTCTACGAGAGTGATTTAGTACTGTTCCCCTCGCCATATAAGCAGACGGATGATTACGGCATTCAGTACTCCCGCATACCGCGCGGATGTTTCGTGAACCGAAAAAATCTCGAAGAGGCGAAGATCATTTCAGAAGCTGTTAGAGAGCATTTTCGGCGTCGCCCGGATGAAACGCTTGGCGTGGTCGCAATGAGCGCAGAGCAGCGCCAGCATATTGAGCGTGCGATCGAGACTTTGGCGAAAGACGATCCAGTATTTCAAGAATGGCTGGATAAGGATGCGACGCGGCGTGAATCCCTATTTGTCAAGAACTTGGAAAATGTGCAAGGTGACGAGCGCGATGTGATCTTTATCTCTATGACGTATGGCCCGCCCGAGCCTGGTGCCAAAGTGTTTCAGAGATTTGGCCCCATCAACTCGGACGTGGGTTGGCGTCGGCTCAACGTGCTGTTTACTCGTTCCAAGAAGCGGATGCATATCTTTAGCTCGATGGGTTCAGACGACATAGTAGTTGGCCCGACAAGTAAGCGTGGAGTTCAGGCTCTGCGTGACTTCCTGAGTTACTGTGAAACCGGGATTCTTCACAGGACCGAGCGTGATACCGGCAGAGGTCCGGATAGCGACTTCGAGGTTGCAGTAATGGCCGCTTTGCGCGACGAGGGTTTCGAATGCATCCCTCAAGTGGGTGTCGCCGGCTTCTTTATCGATGTTGCTGTAGTTGATCCCGGCAATCCAGGTCGCTACCTGATGGGGATTGAGTGTGATGGGGCGACCTACCACTCTGCGAAATCCGCACGGGACAGAGATCGTCTGCGCCAGAAAATTCTTGAACGCCTCGGGTGGCGAATCAGACGCATCTGGTCGACTGATTGGTTCAAGAACCCGCAAGGAGAGTTAGGCCCAATCATTCGTGAGCTACACGAGCTGAAATCACCAGTTGCTCCTGTCGAGCGTATGCCCGAGTCCGAGCTTGATGAGATTGAGGACATCATCGAAGAGGCCGAATCCGAAGAAGCGCAGGTTGATCTGTTTGCTTTTGACGAAGGTAGCCTGAAGGAAAAACTGATTAGGTTTGACCGAGAAGTTATCCGTCGACAGATAACGGATACACCTGATAATGAGCGTCTGCTGCGTCCCGCAATGCTCGACGCATTGTTGGAGTTCAAGCCAACCAGCAAGGCGGACTTCCTTGAATTGATTCCCTCTTATATCCGACAAGCGACGGAAGCAACCGAGGGGCGGTACCTGGATCAGGTGTTTGACATCATTAATGCGTCACTGGAAAACGCTTGAGTATAATAAATGCCTAACAAATCAATGAACTTCGCGCCTTCGGCGCCGGACGGCTTGCACTGCGCTTCGCTCCGTTCCAGCCGCCGGTTATTGAGGCGTTAGGCTCCCTTTGTGGGTGCGCAGGAGGTGCAGTGATGGGGTTCCATGACTTTGGCGCACTGAGAGTCTCTCCTCAGTTCACAACGCAGGACTGGGAGGCCTTGGACAGCACGTCAGAACTTGATTGGCGAAAAGCTGCAGAAATCGTTAAAGACCGTTTGGATGGTCGATTCCTCCAATATGCCCGCAGTAGTCTCGAGTCTCCGCACTCAGGGTTCCTCGTTCTAGCAATTGACTGTCTCCTTATGGAAACGATCCAGCAGTTTCGGCTTGGTGTTCTAGATGGCCGTGGGCGATCTCAGGAATTAGTCACAGGCTTTCTGGAGGGAGATCGATTCCAGCCAGGTTTTGATGGTGGGGCGAGAGCAGATTTCTTTAACGATATTCGCTGCGGTCTCTTACACCAAGCGGAAGCCCGAGAAATGTGGCTTGTTCGTCGAGAGCAAGGAGAGATGCTAGGGAGGTATCCCAACGGAGAAGGCTACGTCATTGACGTTCAGAGGTTCCACGATGCGCTGGAGCTTAGCTTTAGCGATTACCTTGCAGAACTCTGCGAGCCTACGTCTGGCCCGTTGCGGGACAATCTCTGGGAAAAGATGGAGCAGATATGCAACGTCAGGAACCAAAGAGGACTAGTATTCGCAGAAAATGGCTAGCGAACGCAACTTGGTGTTGGCTATTTGGCGCCGAAGCATCGGGAGCTTAACATGTCGCCCAACTGGACCTCCGCAAGCTTCGGCCAGTTAGCTCTACGCTATGAGCATATACCGAAGACCATCACGCTGACTGAACAGCAAGACGATTGGGTGAAAGGCCAAATAGAAAGCGGCCACTTTGGCAGTGGCAGTGAGTACATTCGCGCTCTCATTCGAAGGGGCCAGCAGGCCAAAGATGTTCATGCGCTGCACGGGGACATGGACGCACCCGGCAGGCTTCTGGATGAGTCGCGGCCGCAGTAAGCCTCCCACAAACACATAACAAAAAGCCCCGGCGGTTGCAGGGGCTTTTTCATGCGGTTCCGTTGCCGGAGACTGCTGTTACTTACGCTTCATGGAATCGAAGAATTCCGCGTTGGTCTTGGTCTGCTTCATGCGGTCGATGAGGAATTCCATGGCGCCGATTTCGTCCATCGGGTGCAGGACCTTGCGCAGAATCCACATCTTCTGCAGCTCATCCTCGCTCACCAGCCGCTCTTCGCGGCGGGTGCCGGAGCGCTTGATGTTCATGGCCGGGAACACACGCTTTTCCGCCACCTTGCGGTCCAGGTGCAGTTCCATGTTGCCGGTGCCCTTGAACTCCTCGTAGATCACTTCGTCCATCTTGGAGCCGGTTTCCACCAGGGCGGTGGCGAGGATGGTCAGGCTGCCGCCTTCCTCGATGTTCCGCGCCGCGCCGAAGAAGCGCTTGGGCTTTTCCAGGGCGTGGGCGTCGACACCACCGGTGAGGACCTTGCCGGAGCTGGGCTGCACGGTGTTGTAGGCGCGCGCCAGACGGGTGATGGAGTCGAGCAGAATCACCACGTCCTGTTTGTGTTCCACCAGCCGCTTGGCTTTCTCGATCACCATCTCGGCGACCTGCACGTGGCGGGCCGGCGGTTCGTCGAAGGTGGAGGCCACCACTTCCCCGCGCACCGTGCGTGACATCTCGGTCACTTCCTCGGGCCGCTCGTCGATCAGCAGCACGATCATGTGCGTTTCGGGGTTGTTGCGGGCGATGGACTGGGCGATACCCTGGAGAAGCATGGTCTTACCGGCTTTGGGCGGCGCCACGATCAGGCCGCGCTGGCCTTTGCCGATCGGCGCCACCAGGTCGATCACCCGGGCGGTGATGTCCTCGGTGGAGCCGTTGCCGACTTCCATGACCATCCGCTCGGTGGGGAACAGCGGGGTCAGGTTCTCGAACAGGATCTTGGTTTTGGCGTTTTCCGGCCGGTCGGTGTTGATCTCACTGACCTTGAGCATGGCGAAGTAGCGTTCGCCATCCTTGGGGGGCCGGATCTTGCCGGCGATGGTGTCGCCGGTGCGCAGGTTGAAGCGACGTATCTGGCTGGGCGACACGTAAATGTCATCCGGGCCGGCCAGGTAAGAGCCTTCCGCGGAGCGCAGGAAGCCGAAGCCGTCCTGCAGAATTTCCAGCACCCCATCACCGTAGATGTCCGAGCCGTTCTTGGCGGCTCGCTTGAGGATGGAGAAGATAACGTCCTGTTTGCGGGTTCTCGCCAGGTTCTCCAGGCCGAGTTCCTTGGCAATATCCAGAAGTTCGCCGATCGGCTTCTGTTTCAGTTCGGAAAGATTCATTGGTGTTTTACAGGATGTCCAGAAATGAATTGACGGAATACACCTTGGATTGGTGTCTCTCGATGGTCGGATCCGGGCCGGAGAGCCTCGGAATTTCTTATTGATTCATTTGCATTCGCAGGGGCCGTTTCACGGTCTCCCAAGGTCGGGGACATCGTGGAGAACGGGGCCTGCTTGGCTAAGGCTGACGCATTCAGCGGGAGCGATAAACGATGAATCCCTTGCAAATCATCCGTCGGCGGGGCCTGAATGCCAGGGGCCGGACAGGATAACTATCTCGGAAAAAGGACGCTCAGAAACGTACGAATTAGAGATCCCTGCCAGAGGGTGCGAATACGTTGATTCGGGAATGTACCACCGGGCCGGAGGGCTGTCTAGTCCGGGACGCGCAGTCCGTGAGAGGCAAGGGCGGCCACGGGCCGGAGGGCCCGTGGCGCATTCACCGGCTGGATCAGAGCGTGCTGTCCAGGAACGCGGTGAGCTGGGACTTCGACAGAGCGCCGACCTTGGTGGCTTCCACGTCGCCGTTCTTGAACACGGTCAGCGTGGGGATGCCGCGCACGCCGTACTTCTTGGGCGTGTCCGGGTTCTCGTCGATGTTCAGCTTGGCAATGGTGAGCTTGCCGGCGTAATCCCCGGACAGGTCTTCCAGGATCGGCGCTACCATTTTGCAGGGGCCGCACCAGGGCGCCCAGTAGTCCACCAGAACCGGACCGTCGGCTTTCAGGACTTTCTCCTCGAAATCCGCGTCGGTCACGTTGATAATCTCGCCGCTCATTGAAATCTCCTGCTAGGCTTTCGCGGGATGATGACGCCGACACGCAGCCGACGCCGTCACAGGTCGATTAATATCGGGGTCTGGCGCGCGGATTTCAAGCGCGCCGAACAATGGTGCCGACAGAGCGCGCCTATCGGCGGCGCGCCGAAGCAGCGGGAACGCCCGCGTGGCGCCCGCTCGGGGCCGTTTCACGGCCGGCTCTGGACCGTCAAGGAGAGGGGTTTTGCGACAACCTGAACATCTGGCCGCCATCGATTTGGGGTCCAACAGTTTTCACATGGTGGTGGCCCGGCAGGCCCAGGGCGAGGTGCGGGTCCTGGAAAGTTTGTCCGAAAAGGTGCAGTTGGGCGCCGGCCTGGGGCCCGACAACCGCCTCGACGAAGACGCCCAGACCCGGGCGCTGGACTGCCTGAGCCGCTTCGCCCAGCGCATCAAGGGCATCCCCCGCGGCAATGTGCGCGTGGTGGGCACCAACACCCTGCGCATGGCGCGCAACGCCACCCAGTTCATCGCCCGCGCCGAACACGCTCTGGGGCACGACATCGAAGTGGTGGCGGGCCGCGAGGAGGCCCGGCTGATCTACCTGGGCGTGGCGCACAGCCTCGCCGATGACGCCGGCGCGCGGCTGGTGGTGGATATCGGCGGTGGCTCCACCGAGCTGATAATCGGCGAGCGCTTCGAGTCCACGGAAACCGAATCCCTGCACATGGGCTGTGTCAGCTATGGGCAGCGCTTTTTCGCCGACGGCAAGATCACCGAGGCGGCGTTCAAGAAGGCGGTCACCGCGGCCCGTCAGGAAGTGCTGTCCATCGAAACCAACTACCGCCGTTTGGGCTGGGCCCAGGCGGTGGGCGCCTCGGGCACCATCAAGGCGATTGCCCAGGTGTGCGAGGAGAACGGCTGGAGCACCGAAGGCATCAGCCTGGAGGGGCTCGACAAGGCGCGCCGCAAGGCGATCAAGGCGGGCAGCGCGGACGCCCTGTCGCTGAAAGGACTGCGCGACGACCGCAAGGCGATTTTCGCCTCCGGCCTGGCGATTCTGCTGGGCATTTTCGAGCAGATGGGGCTGGCCCACATGCAGGTGTCCAGCGGCGCCCTGCGCGAAGGCCTGCTGTACGACCTGTTGGGGCGCTTTGCCCATGAGGACGTCCGCGAGCGCAGTGTGCAGGCGCTGATGAATCGGCACCACGTGGAGCGCGCCCAGGCCGAGCGCGTCTGGGAAACCGCCCGGGGCCTGTACCGGCAGGCCGCCGGCGACTGGGATCTCGAGGACGAAGAAGCGCAGGCCACGCTGCGCTGGGCGGCCCTGCTGCATGAGGTGGGGCTGGCGGTGTCGCACAGCCAGTTTCACAAGCACGGCGCCTACCTGGTGTCCAATTCCGACCTGCCCGGCTTCTCGCGCCAGGCCCAGCAGGCGGTGGCGGTGCTGGTGCGCGGCCACCGCCGCAAGCTGCCGCTGTCCACGCTGGCGGAGTGCCCCGAGGATGAACAGGCCCGGCTGCTGCGGTTGTGTCTGCTGCTCAGGCTCGCCTGCCGCATGCACCACGCGCGCAACGGCGCGCCGGTGCCGCCGCTCACCCTGAACGCCGGCGAGCGCACCCTGGAGTTGGTGTTCCCGGCCGGCTGGCTGGCCGAGCACCCGCTCACCCTGGCCGACCTGGAGCAGGAGCAGGAGTTTTTCCAGGCCGCCGGCTACCAGCTCACGGTGACCGACGCCACCTGACGGAGGCGCCGCTCAGGCGCCGCCGGACAGAGCCTCAAGCAGCGCCTGCTGGGCCAGGAACGGGGCCTCGTGCTCGGCCCGCTGCACGCGGCGGTAGATGCCGTCGCCGTGCAGCTCCCAGGCCTGGCCGTTGTCGCGCAGGTAATACTCCAGACCCTGCTCCAGCACCTGCGCCTTGAGCGCCGGTTCGTTGACCGGGAAGGCGGTTTCCACCCGGTTGAACAGGTTGCGGTCCATCCAGTCGGCGCTGGAGCAGTACACCAGGTCCTCGCCGGCGTGGTGGAAATGGTAGATGCGCGTGTGCTCCAGGAAGCGGCCGATCACCGAGCGCACGCGGATGTTCTCCGACAGCCCGGGGATGCCCGGGCGCAGACAGCAGATGCCGCGCACGATCAGGTCGATCTGCACGCCCGCCTGGCTGGCCCGGTACAGCGCCCGCATGATCTGCTCTTCGGTGAGCGAATTAAACTTGGCGATGATGCGCGCCGGCTTGCCGGCCAGGGCCTGTTCGGTTTCGAAATCGATCCACTGCACCAGGCTCGGATGCAGGGTGAACGGCGAGTGCTTCAGCTGCTTCAGGCGCGCCGCCTTGCCCATGCCGGTGAGCTCCTGAAAGATCTTGTGCACGTCCTGGCACAGGCCTTTTTCCGCCGTCATCAGGCCGTAATCGGTGTAAATCTTGGTGGTTTTGGTGTGGTAGTTGCCGGTGCCCACATGGGCATAGCGCTTGATGCCTTCGCCGTCGCGGCGCACCACCAGCAGCATCTTGGCGTGGGTTTTGTAGCCCACCACCCCGTACACCACCATGGCGCCGGCCTCCTGCAGGCGGCGCGCGCCCTCGATGTTGGACTCCTCGTCGAAGCGGGCGCGCAGCTCCACCACCGCGGTGACTTCCTTGCCGTTACGGGCGGCGGTCTCCAGGTGGTCCAGAATCTCCGAGTTGGTGCCGGTGCGATAGAGCGTCTGCTTGATCGCCAGCACCTTGGAGTCGCGGGCCGCTTCGGCGAGCAGATTGACCACCGGTGAAAAGCTTTCGAACGGGTGGTGCAGCAGGATGTCGCCCTGGTCGATGGCCTCGAAAATGCTCTCGTGCTTCTTCACCGCCGCCGGCAGTTTGGGGCTGAACGGCGGGTAGTGCAGGCGCGGCCGGTTGACGCTGGTGAACATGCGCGCCAGGTTCACCGGGCCGTTCACCTCGTAGGCGTCCTGCTCGGTCAGTTCGAACTGCTCCAGCAGATACTCGATCAGGTCGCGGGGGCAGTTGTCGGCCACTTCCAGGCGCACTTCGTCGCCGTAGCGACGGGACAACAGCTCGCCCTTCAGCGCGCTGGCCAGGTCCTCCACGTCTTCATCCACTTCCAGGTCGGCGTTGCGCGTTACCCGGAACTGATAGCAGCCGGTGGCCTTCATGCCGGGGAACAGGTCGCTGACGTGGGCGTGGATCATCGAGGACAGGAAAATAAAGTTGTCGTTGCCGTCCTCGCAGATCTCTTCCGGCAGCCGCATCAGGCGCGGCAGGGAGCGCGGCGCGGGCACGATGGCCAGGCCGGTGGAGCGGCCGAACGCGTCCTTGCCGTCCAGCGACACAATGAAATTCAGGCTTTTGTTCACCAGCCTCGGGAAGGGGTGCGCCGGGTCCAGGGCGATGGGCGTCAGTACCGGATAAATCTGGTCGCGGAAGTACTTTTTCACCCACTCGGTCTGCGCCGGCGTCCAGTCCTCGCGGCGCAAGAAGTGCACGCCTTCCTCGGCCAGCGCCGGCAGCAGGATGTTCTGCAGAATATGGTACTGACGCTGCACGGCGTCGTGGGTCACGCGGGCCACCTCGGCCAGCACTTCCTCGGCGAGCATGCCGTCCGGCCCCGGGCGCCCGGTGCCGGTTTCCAGACGGTTCTTCAGGCCCGCCACGCGAATCTCGAAGAACTCGTCCATGTTGGAAGAGAAGATCAGCAGGAAATTGAGACGCTCCATCAGCGGATGGTGCTCGTCCATGGCCTGCTCGAGTACCCGTAGGTTGAACTGCAGCAGGCTCAATTCCCGGTTGATGTAGAAGTCCTGATTGCTCAAATCGGGGCCCTGGATACCGGTGTTGGCGTTCATTGCGAGTCCTGAGCTTGGATGCGGAAGGACCTATTGGATGACATTAGCATGACAAGAGGATGACAAGGATCCCTCTTCACTTGCCGGGAATGATAAGTATAATGCGAACGATTATCGTTAGTGGCTTGTCAGCCAACTGTCATTCCTGGGGAAACATCATGCTCAATCAAGATTTCGCCGCCGCGGCGGCTCTGATCACGCTGCTGACCGCGCCGGCGCTGGCCGCCGCCCAGCAGGAGAACAACGCCGGTACCCTGGCGCCGGTGGAAGTGGGCGCCGAAGGCCCCGCCGATGACGGCTACATCAACGTCGACAAGCCGGCCTCCACCGGCAAGCTGGACGTACCGGTGGAGCGCCAGCCGTTCTCCATCGAGACCGTGGACCGGGAGCTGATGGAAGACACCGGCGCCAAGAATATCCAGGACTCCTTGTTGTATATGTCCGGGGTGTATGGCGCTAATTTCGGCTTCGATACCCGCGGCGATTCGGCCATGGTGCGGGGGCTGAGGCCCTCGCTTTACGTGGACGGCCTGCGTGCCAGTTACGGTTCCTACAACAGCGTGCGGCCCAACATCTATGGCCTGGAGCGCGTCGAAGTGCTCAAGGGGCCCTCGTCGGTGTTGTACGGTCAGGCGGAGCTGGGCGGCATCATCAACGGCGTGTCCAAGCTGCCCAAGGCGGAGAAGCAGGGCGAGCTTCGCGCGCAGGTCGGTTCCTACGATCGCAAGGTGCTGGCGGCGGACGTCACCGGGCCGCTGTCCGAAGACGGCAAGCTGTTGTACCGGCTGGTGGCGCTCAAGCGCGACAGCGGCACCCAGGTGGATTACGTGGACGACAACGGATACGTGTTTGCGCCCTCGCTGACCTGGCTGCCCTCCGACGACACCACCATCAGCCTGCTCTTCAACAGCCAGGAAAACACCGGTGCGGTGTCCGCCCAGTTCCTGCCCACCCAGGGCACCCTGGAGCCCGGTCCGCAGGGGGACATCGGTTCCGAGACGTTTGTCGGCGAGCCGGACTGGGACCGCTATGACCGCCGCAAGGACGAAGTCACCCTGTTCGTCGATCACCGCCTTAACGACACCTGGGGGATCGCCACCACTGCCCGCTATACCGAAACCGAGACCGAAACCCGGGAGCACTGGGCCAATATCGGGGCGGCACCGGCCGCCGACGGTACCATCGGCCGCACCATTTACATGGCGGACAAAGGCACCGAGATCTTCAATGTGGATGCGCGGCTGGAAGGCGACCTGCGCCTCGGTGCCACCCGGCATACCCTGGCCATCGGTGTGGATCGACAGAACGCACTGTGGACTGAAGACAACAGTTTCAGCGCGACCGGCGGCGGCACCGATCTGAACGTTTATGACCCGCAATACGGCAATGTGAATTACGCGGTGCTGGATCCGGAAGATAAAGACGACAACCGCATCAGACAAACCGGTGTGTACGTGATCGACCATATGGAGATCGACCGTGTGGTGGTATCCGGTGCGCTGCGTTACGACGATACCACCACTACGGTGCTGGGCACTGACGGCGTCGATACCGATACCGACGACACCGCCACCACTGGGCGGCTGGGCCTGATGTACCGGTTCGATTCCGGCCTGTCGCCGTACATCAGTTACTCGGAATCCTTCGTGCCCAACCTCGGCCTGGACGGTTTCGGCGAAAGCCTCGATCCGACCACCGGCGAGCAGCGCGAGGCCGGTGTGAAGTACCTGTCCCAGCGTCACGGACTCGCCGTCACGGCGGCCTGGTTTGATATCGAAGAAACCAATCGCGTTGTTGACGGTGCCAATCCGCAAAGCGTCGAGCAGACCGGCGCCGTGGTGGACGGCTGGGAGGTCTCGGTGAAAAAACGGCTGGGCAACGCCAGCGTTCTGGCCAACTACACCAAGCTGGACGCCCGAGAGGATGAGACCGGTGAGCGGCTGGCGTACGTCGCTGAAGAGAGCGCTTCGGTTTGGGGCAAATACGAACTGGAAAGCGGTTTCCGCTTCGGTGCCGGGGTGCGCTATGTCGGCGATACCGTGGGCAGCGACTACGGTAGTGGTGCCGGTCCGGAAGTACCGTCCGTGACGCTCTACGACGCCATGGTCGGCTACCGCACCGGCCCCTGGGACTTCACCGTGACCGGCAAGAACCTGGCGGACAAGGAGTATGTGTCCTGGTGCCGTGGTGAAGGTCTCGACTGTGGCTACGGCGAGCGCCGCGTGATCCTCGGCGAGGCAAGCTACAACTTCTGACTTGTAGGAGCGGGCCCCGCCCGCGAAAGGCCGGCAAAGCCGGCCGGCAGGATGCCAGAGCGCTCAGAAAGCGGCACATCAAGCAGGGTTCTGGTATCCCGCCGGGAGCTTCGCTCCCTTTCGCGGGCGGGGCCCGCTCCCACAAAGCCCGTTCCAGCGATTATCTTTTCTGTTCGGCCAGCTTGATGGCGGCGGCCTTGGCGAAGTAGGTCAGGATGCCGTCCGCGCCGGCGCGCTTGAACGCCAGCAGCGATTCCAGCATCACCTTGTCCTGGTCCAGCCAGCCGTTCTGGAACGCCGCCATGTGCATGGCGTACTCGCCGCTCACCTGGTAGGCGTACACCGGCACCTTGAACTCGTCCTTCACCCGGCGCACCACGTCCAGATAGGGCATGCCCGGCTTCACCATCACCACATCGGCGCCTTCCGCCAGGTCCAGCGCGATTTCGTGCAGCGCTTCGTCGGAATTGGCCGGGTCCATCTGGTAGGTGCTTTTGTCCGCCTTGCCCAGGTTCGCCGCCGAGCCCACCGCGTCGCGGAACGGGCCGTAATAGGCGGAGGCGTACTTGGCGGAGTAGGCCATGATGCGGGTGTTCGGAAAGCCGTGGCCTTCCAGGGCCTGGCGGATCTCGCCGATGCGGCCGTCCATCATGTCCGAGGGCGCCACCATGTCGGCGCCGGCCTCGGCGTGGGAGACCGCCTGCTTGACCAGGGCGGTGACGGTGACGTCGTTGAGCACGTAGCCGTCCTCGTCGAGGATGCCGTCCTGGCCGTGGGTGGTGAACGGGTCCAGGGCTACGTCGGTGATCACGCCCATCTCCGGCACCGCCTCTTTGATCGCCCGGGTGGCGCGCTGGGCCAGCCCGTCCGGGTTCCAGGCTTCGGCGCCGTCCAGGCTTTTCACCGCCACCGGCGTGACCGGAAACAGGGCCATGGCCGGGATCCCCAGGTCCGCCAGCTGGCGCGCTTCCTCGCACAGCAGGTCCACGGTCATGCGCTCGACGCCGGGCATGGAGGGCACCGCTTCGGTGTGGTTTTCGCCGTCGAGGACGAACACCGGGTAGATCAGGTCGTCCACGGTGAGGGTGTTCTCGCGCATCAGGCGGCGGGAGAAATCGTCCTTGCGCATGCGGCGCATGCGGCTGGCCGGCCAGGGGGCACGGTTGAAAGACATGGGCCGAACCTCTCGATGGGAAGGGATAACGAATGGGAAACGCAGTTTACCAAGCCGGCGCGGCAAGGGGAAAACGAGCCGGCGCCGCGCTCTATAATGGCGTTATTATGCCATAAAACAATTATTATGGCGTCCAATATGGTGATATAGTGCGGAAATGGATAATAAGTGTACAGCACAGATCTTTGTGGGCGGTGCGTGGCGGGACGCGGCGGTGATCAGCCTGGCCGGCCCGGAACACCAGGGTTGGCGCACGCCCACCTACACCACCTACTTGCCGGATTACGCTCTGGATTATCTGGGGCGTCGTGACGCCGCGGCCTGTGGGGTTCGTTTTCCCGTATCCCTGGAAATTGACGACCAGGACACTTGGCCGGCCTGGCTGTTGGACGTGTTGCCACAAGGCTACGGGCGACAGGAGCTACTGCGCCAGTTGGACTTGCCGGCCACCGTTGAAGCCAGTGGGGACTGGCCGTTGCTGAGGGCCGGCGCCGGCAATCCGATTGGCAACCTGCGCATCAAGGAAGCCTGGGACTGGCTGGCCGAGGGGCAGGCCGGTCCGGCACGCGGGTTCCGCTTTGACGAAGTGGCGGGCCGCCATGAAGATTTCGTGGAGCATCTGGCCGGGCACGGCCTGTTCGTGGCCGGTTCCTCCGGTGTCCAGGGCGAGTGGCCGAAGATTCTGCTTACCGAGGCCGACGACGGCCTGCTTTATTTGGATCATACCTTGGAGGACAGCCGTGCCCGGCGTCATTGGTTGGTCAAATTCCAGCGCGGCACGGACCGGGACCTGGAAGCCATTCTGCGCGCTGAGGCCCTTTATATGGCGTTGGCCCGGGCGTTGGGCCTGCGCGTTCACGGTGCTCTGGAGATGCACGGACGCACGCTGTTCATCCCGCGTTTCGACCGCGGCGTTGATGGTGGCGGCGTGCAGCGGATCGCCCAGGAGAGTCTCGCTTCGTTATGTGGCCGGGCAGGCTTCGGTCTCGGTTTGCAGCACGAAGACGCCTGCCGGGCTCTGGCCGAGGTGGTCACCGATCCGCAAACGGAAATCATTGAATACCTTAAGCGTGACGTGGCCAATCTGGCGTTGGGCAACAAAGACAACCACGCCCGCAATACGGCCATCGCCCGGTATCAGGATGGCCGTATCGCGTTGACCCCGGTGTTCGATTTCGCGCCCATGTTTCTGCACCCGGACGGGATCGCCCGGCAGAGCCGTTGGCAAGCCGATAACGGCGGGCAGCCGGACTGGCAGGACGTCACGGAAGCGTTGGCGGCGGCGGGCAACCTGGAGGCCGGCCTGTTGCGACGCGCACTGCGGGACATGGCGCCCTGTCTGCGGGGGCTGCCACAACGCATGGGCCTGCTCGGCGTGGACGCGGACCTGGTGGCAAGGTTGCGACCGGGTATTCTGAAACTGGCGGACCAACTGGAGCGTCTGCATGGATAAGCGCTACGCCCAAATGAGCCCGGCGGAGCAGGTCGAACGGCGTCGCGAAGTGCTGAGCCACATCCAGGCCAGACCGGAGCTGTCGGTGGATCAGGTGGTCTCTCTGCTGCGCGGCGAGCTGCGCTTCACCTTGAGTGAATACAGTCGACTCACCGGCGTGTCCGCGCGAGTGATTCAGGATATTGAACAGGGCCGCGGCAACCCCACTCTGGGCACCGTGGAGAAATTACTGGCGCCGTTCGGGCTCAAGCTCGCGGTGGTGTCGTCCCGAGCGCCACGATTGATACAGGGAGGGGAGTAACCCATGGGCCGTTGGCGACCGAAAGGCAAGCCCGCCTCCAAATACATCACGCCGGAGGGTTACTGGCGTCTTAACGAAGAGCTGCAGCGGCTCTGGAAGGAAGAGCGGCCGCCGATCACCAAGTCGGTGCAAGAGGCCGCCGCCCAGGGCGACCGCTCGGAGAATGCCGAGTATATTTACGGCAAGAAGCAGCTTCGCGAGATCGACCGGCGCATCCGTTTCCTGAGCAAGCGTCTGGACGGCATGAACGTGGTCGAGCGGGCGCCGGAGGATACCGGTAAGGTGTTCTTCGGCGCCTGGGTGGAAGTGGAGGACGACGACGGCAAGGTCGAGCGCTTCCGCCTGGTGGGCCCCGACGAGGCCAATGGCAGCCGTGGCGAGATCAGTGTCGACGCGCCGCTGGCGCGGGCCTTGCTTGGTAAGCGGGTGGACGACGAGGCCTGGGTGCGAACCCCGAACGGCGAACGCTGTCTCTACGTCAACCGAATCTGGTATTCCTGAAACCCCGGCAACGGAGCCGCCGCGCGCCCATGGAAAACGATAACCGTATCTGGTTCTTTATCCGCAAGTCGCTGTTGGGCGGGCTGCTGATTCTGTTGCCCATCTCCATCATCGCGTTCTTCTTTAAATGGATTTACGACGCCGCCACCGGTTTGATCGCGCCGTTCACCGGCCTGGTGGTGCGTTTCTTCGGGTTGCCCAAGTTCGCCGCCGACTGGGTGGTGGTGGCGGTGCTGGTGGTGTTCTGCTTTCTGGTTGGCACCCTGGTGGCCACCAGCCTGGGCAGCTGGCTGTGGCAAAAACTGGAGAAGCGCGGCATGGAGCGCCTGCCGGGGTACCGGCTGGTCAAGGAAGTGACCATGCAACTGTTCGGTGGCAGCCAGGACAGCCTGATGCGCGGCGAAGTGGCGAGGGTGTGGCTGTACGGGCGCCAGGTGCCCGCCACCGTGCTGGGCTTGATCACTTCCCGTCACGAGGACGGCCATCTGTCCGTGTTCGTGCCCACCGGCCCCAACCCCACTTCCGGCTTTATCTATCACGTCCATGAGGACCTGGTGGAGCGGCGGCCGGACATTCCGGTGGAGCAGATGATGAAAACCGTGGTGGCCTGCGGGGCCGGCAGCGCCGCGCTGCTCAGCAAGGAATAGCTATTCGGTTTCGGCGTCTTCCAGGGCCTGCATGGCTTCCAGAAGCGCCATCTCCGACTCTTCGTGGCGGCTTTTCAGGTCGCCCTGGCGGCTCAGTAACTCGCTGAGCTCGCCTTTGCGGGCCGGGTCGGTGTAGAGGGTTTCGTCGCCCAGCGCGGTTTCCACCTCGCTCAGTTCGGTGCCCAGCCGGTCCAGTTGCTTCTCCAGCTTGTCCACTTCCTTCTTCAGCGGTCTGAGCTGTTCGCGCAGGCGGGCGGCGTCCTGGCGGCGCTGCTTGGCGTCGTCCTTGCCGGCGGTCTTGTTGTCGCCGGCGGGGGCCTTGGCCTCGCGGCGCGACTGTTGCAGCCAACGGGCGTAGTCGTCCAGATCGCCGTCGAACGGGCGCACGCCGCCCTCGGCCACCAGCTGGAATTCGTCCACCGTGGTTTCCAGCAGATGGCGGTCGTGGGACACCAGCACCACCGCGCCCTCGAAGCTCTGCAGCGCCATGGTCAGCGCTTCGCGCATGTCCAGGTCCAGGTGGTTGGCGGGCTCGTCGAGCAGCAGCAGGCTGGGCTTTTGGTGCACGATCAGCGCCAGGCCCAGGCGTGCCTTTTCGCCGCCGGAAAAGCGGCCCACCGGGTCGAACACATTGTCGCCGTGGAAACCGAAGCGCCCCAGTTCGTTGCGCAACTGCTGCTCGCTCCAGTTGGGGTGCTGGCGGTGGAGCAGCTGATAGGGGCTTTCGTCGGCGGCCAGCCGGTCCACCTGCTGCTGGTGGAAGTAGCCGACCTTCAGGTCCGGGTCCCGCTGAACGTGGCCGGAGAGCGCCGGCAATTCGCCCATCAGGGTGCGTATCAGCGTGGACTTGCCGGCGCCGTTGGGGCCCAGCAGGCCGACCCGCGATTCCGGGCGCAGGCTCATGGAGACCGCGCTCAGGATGGTGGTGTCCTGGTAGCCGCAGGCGGCGTTCTCCAGCAGCACCATGGGGTTGGGCAGTTTCAGTGGCGTCTTGAAGTCGAATTCGAAGCCGGAATCCACGTGGGCCGGGGCGATGCGCTCCAGCTTTTCCAGGGCCTTGATGCGGCTCTGCGCGGCTTTGGCCTTGGTGGCCTTGGCGCGGAAGCGGTCGATGAACTTCTGCATGTGCGCCACCTGGGCCTGCTGCTTGTCGTGCAGCTTCTGCTGCAGGGACAGCTGCTCGGCGCGCTGACGCTCGAAGTCGGAATAATCACCGGCGTAGCGTTTCAGGCGGCCGTGTTCGATATGCAGGATCTCCGACACGGTGGCGTCCAGGAAGGCGCGGTCATGGGAAATCAGCATCAAGGCCCCGGGGTGCTGCACCAGCCACTGCTGCAGCCAGAGAATGGCGTCCAGATCCAGGTGGTTGGTGGGCTCATCGAGCAGCATCAGGTCGGCGTCGCTGATCAGCACCTGGGCCAGATTCAAACGCATGCGCCAGCCGCCGGAAAAGGCGCTCACCGGCTGCTGTTGCTGACTGTCCGAGAAGCCCAGGCCGGCCAGCAGCGTGGCGGCGCGGGCCGGCTGCTCCCAGGCGCGCAGCGCGTCCAGTTCGGCGTGGGCGCGGGCGATGCCGGTGTTGTCGTCGCTGTCCTGGGCCTTGGCCAGGGCCGCCTCCCAGTGCCGCAGCGCGCGGTTGCCGTCGAGCACGTAATCCAGCGCCGGCTGCGCCAGTGCCGGTACTTCCTGCACCATCATCGAGAAGCGCCAGTCGGCGGGACGCTGTACGGTGCCGCCGTCGCTTTCCAGTTCGCCCATGATCAGCTTGAACAGCGAACTCTTGCCGCTGCCGTTGCGGCCCACCACGCCCACGCGCGTGCCTTTATGCAGCACGAAACTGGCGTCTTCGAGCAGCAGCTCCGGGCCGCGGCGCAAATTGATGTGTTCCAGGGACAGCATGGTATAAGGGGCCTTGGGATCGGCGAATTCCGGACCGGCGCAGTGTATGGCAAGCGCCGGAATAACAGAAGGGCCGGCGGCGGAGATCGCCCGGGAGGACACCATGAAAGAGGCGCCATTGTGGCGTTTCGCGTTACGGCTGTGGCGCGACAAGCGTATCGAGCGGGTGTGTCTGCGCCTGCAGGACGAGCACGGCGTGCCGGTGGCGGTGTTGCTCACCGCGCTCTGGCTCAGCGACGCCGGGCGCCGGCCGGACCCGGCCCTGGGCCGCCGGCTGCTGGCCTACGCGGAACAGTTCGAGGCCGACTATCTGCGGCCGCTGCGCGCGGTGCGCCGCCGCGCGGCGGACGGCCAGGGCACGGTGGAGCTGAAACGCCAGATTCAGGAAGCGGAGCTGGAAGGCGAGCGTCTGTTGCTGGAGCAACTCAGCCGCCAGGCCCAGGCGCAGCCCGGCGGGCAGTCGGTGTCGGCGCTGAGCTGGTTGTTCGTGGTGGTGCCGGAAGCCGGGCAGTGCGAGAGCCTGCAGGCCGGGCTGGAAGAGCTGGCGGCGCTCAGCGAAAGCCTGGCAGTGTCTGAATAAGGTGCCGCTGCACCTCCAGCCATTCGCCGATCAGCCGCCAGTGCCGCTGGTCCACCTGATGCCGCGGGTCTTTCTGATCAAGCATGCTTTCCCCGTGGCTCATTGACTGCACATACTGCTGGGCGTCGCGGAGCGTGATCAGGTAGGGAATCTTCAGGCTGGCGAGAAACTGGCGCAGGGTTTCGTAGGTGCGCGTGCGGGTGCGCGCGCGGTTGGCGATCACCGCCAGCCGCCGGGGCCGGCGCTGATAGCTGGGCGCCAACATCACGTTCTGCACGAAGCGGGTGGTGGCGCGGATGTCGATGGGGCTGGGCAGCACCGGAATCAGCACGATCTGCGACACGCGCAGCACATGGTCCAGGGTATGGCGGTCCATGCCCGCCGGGGAGTCGATCACCACCACGTCGCGGGCCTTCTGCATCTGGTCCTGCAGCCGGCCCAGCGACACCGGCTCGTCCGCCGGCCAGCCCAGCGCTTCCACGCGCGGGTCCTCGCGCAGCCGCACCCACTGGGTGGCGGACTGCTGCGGATCCAGATCCAGCAACGTCACGGCCTGCCCGGAGTGAGCGAAATACGCGGCCAGGTTGGTGGCCAGCGTGGTCTTGCCGCACCCGCCCTTGCTGTTGGCGACCAGGATCACCAGGCGCCGGTCGTCCTGACGCGCCACGCGGCGCGCGGAAGCTGGAGCCAGAGTAGGGTCGATACTGTTATTTGGCATAGTGGTTTGCCCCCTATTCAACACTATAACCCGCTGATGGACGTTTTCGTGAATCCCGCTTTTGACAGAAACCTCCGTACAGGCACAATGAAGCCCTCTTCGACGGGGAATCGGAGGCCCGGCCGGGATATCCGGTGGCCGGCGAGGGAACCAATCGCGGTAAAACGCGGTCAGGCGTTATCCGGGCACCTTTCATTGTTTTGGCTGGCGCGACGCCACGGGAAGCTGGCAGTATGGCCAGATTCCGCCGCCGGGTGTGGAGGTGTAGTCCGTTCATTCAGTAGCGCCGACCGTGATGACCGCGAAGGAAATGCGTGGGGAAGGACCGCCGGCGCAGGAAAAAATAAACGTAAGCCAATGGAGGCATAATGAAAAAGTTCGCAATCGTGCTCGCCGGTACCGTGATGCTGGCGGCTTGTGGTGGAGAAAAGGACAAGAGCGCCGACGTGGAGCTCAAGAGTGAAGACCAGAAAGCGTCCTACGCGCTGGGCTTCCGCAGCGCTGAGCAAATGAGCGCCATGGAAAATCTGGACCTGGACGCGATGGTCGCCGGTCTGCGTGACGGTTTCGGTGACGAGCCGGAATCCCGCCTCGGCGAAGACGCGGACATGGACCAGCTGATCCGTGATTACCAGACCCGCATGATGGAAGCCCGCCAGAAGAAGATGGAAGAGCAGGCCCAGGCGAATCTGGAAGAAGGCCAGGAATTCCTCGATGAGAACGCCGACAAAGACGGCGTCGAGGTCACCGACAGCGGTCTGCAGTACCAGGTGCTGGAATCCGGCGACGAGGGTGCCCAGTCACCCACTCTGGAAGACACCGTGGAAGTGCACTACAAGGGCATGCTGCGCGACGGCACCGTGTTCGACAGCTCCATCGAGCGTGACAAGCCGGCGGTGTTCGGTCTGAAGCACATTATCCCCGGCTGGCAGGAAGCACTGCCGATGATGAAGGTCGGCGATAAGTGGAAGCTGTTCCTGCCGCCCGAGCTGGGCTACGGCGAACAAGGCGCCGGCGGCGACATCGGCCCCAACGAGGTGCTGATCTTCGAAGTCGAGCTGCTGGACGTGAAAGACCAGGGCGACAAAGAGAAGCAAGCCGAGGAAGGCGCCGACGCGGCTGAATAATCCGCGCTAGCCCGACCCGAAAAAAAGCCACGCTCCCGCAAAGGAGCGTGGCTTTTTTTTGGTTCATCGCGCTTTAGCGGGAACGCTTCCCCTCCATCTGGTGAGCCGCAGCGCCACGGGCCACTTCAGAGATCAGTAAACAGGGGAACTAAGAGGTAGGGGCGGACAGTGAACCG